>Ga0164241_10000115_pt1 | contig 196832 bp, 208 predicted proteins | sample OricomyardsoilBY_FD_108780 | JGI IMG/M metagenome (GOLD analysis project Ga0164241, IMG submission 108780) | Backyard soil microbial communities from Emeryville, California, USA - Original compost - Back yard soil (BY) | ecosystem: Environmental > Terrestrial > Soil > Unclassified | place... | reverse complement strand
TCCTTTAGAAAATAAAAAAGTCCCCTACACGCAAATATGCATGTAGAGGACGATATATGTAATGTAAATACCGTGGTACCACCTCAATTGGATTGATAAATCCCACTTGTTCAAGTACAGGAATAATTCCGATACTCTATCCTTTTAACGGCGGAACCCGGGTTGCCTACTACAATGTTCAACATACCTCTCGCAAGCCCATTCTGTATATTTTATCGTACCGGGCTCCCACCTAACCCCAGCTCTCTGAACGCATCAAATATACGTACTCTTCTTGCTCATCGATTTCATCTATTGAAGTTACTTGTGATTATAAATTATATTTTTATATTTGTAAAGCGCACTTTATCTTTTATTATTTTAAAATCTTTTCCTCTAATTCTCGTAAAAAACTTTCTCTTTTCCCCTCGTTTTGCACATATACTGATTTCAACACTTCTTGGAGCAATATATTTCGTTCCCTCTTTTCTAACTGTAAATCTTTTAACTTCAACCTTACTTCATATAAAAAATCTAAATACGATTCATATGTCTCATCATATTTATTTGCAATATCATCTCGAATTTTTTTTGCGAGCTTCGGGCTCGCTCCCCCAGTAGAAACTGCTATATTAAGTAAACCACGATGAATCGCTGCCGGAAAATGAACATTACCACTTTCCGGATTTGTAATAACATTTACTAATTGATTCTCAGCGGCATCTTCAGCAACTTGTTCATTTAATATTGAATCACTACTCGCTGCAACAACTAAAAAAGCACTTTTAATATCACTTTTTTCATATTCTCTTTGATACCAACGAATTTTCTTTTCTTCCACAAGTTTTACTAAATTCGCATCTAATTCTGGACTGATCACAACTATATCCGCACCCTGTTTGAGTAAAGGAATAATTTTAAATCCTGCAACTTTTCCCCCGCCAATAACAACAACGCGTTTCTCATTAACTCGCACTGTAAGTGGATACATACTGATCTCCTTTCAATAACTCCGTCGTTTTCTGAATTAACATATCTTGAAACGCTTCATTCTTCCCTAAATATGGACTGATTTTTATCTCTTCCAATTCATATTGGCGCACTTCTTTCTCAATATGTTTCATAAGTAAACCTGTAAATAACAAGTAAGGCAGTACAACGATGTTCTTTTCTTTTCGTTCTACAACTTCCTTTAACTTCTCCTCAAATTTTGGCTCTGCAGCCGCTAAATAACAAACTTCTACTTTTTTAACCTTCTCTTTTGTTTGAAATAAAGAAGCAATCCAGTTTATATCTCTTAATACTTCAGGATCACTACTCCCTCTTGCAACGAGAAGTAACGTCACTTCATTTTTATCTTCCTGTTCGATGCCACTTCCGCTATACACCGATTTAACAAGTGTTTCTGATACACCAAACGGATTACCATAAGTCACTTTAACATTTGGATATTGATTCTTGAGCTTTACCAATTCAAACGGAATATCTTTCTTCACATGACCTGCCGCTAATAAAAAAACAGGGATAGCAATAATCTCTGTGGCCCCACGCTTCACACATGTACGAAAACCATCTTCAATAGAAGGATTCGCTAACTCTAAAAAACAAACTTCTTGAATAGTCGCTTCTATACGGCTCATACACGATGTAATAAATTGAATCGCCTCTTCTTTCGCTGTCTTCAAACGACTTCCATGACATATATATAAAACGGCTTTCATTTTACAACACTCCACTTACTTGATAAGCATTTTCTGTCTGCTTCTCAAACCAATGAATTTTTTCTCTAAAACGGACAACTTCTCCAATTACAATCATGCTCGGATTTTGAATTTGCTCTTTTTTCGCAACATCTACAATTGTCCCTAACGTTCCAACAACTGTGCGTTGCATAGACGTCGTCCCCTGCTCAATAATAGCAGCTGGCGTACTTTTATCTTTTCCATGCTTCATAAGTTGCTCACATATGTAGGGCAAATTACTAACCCCCATATATACCGCTAAAGTCTCTACACCTTTCGCTAAACTTTCCCATTTCACTTCTTCTTCAGCACCTTCTTTCCTATGCCCAGTCACAATAGCAAAACTTGCACTTGCATCACGGTGCGTCACTGGAATGCCCGCATAAGCAGGAGCAGCTATTCCAGCTGAAATACCAGGAATGATTTCAAATGGTACACCTTGCTTTGCTAATGCTTCAGCTTCTTCTCCCCCTCTACCAAACACAAATGGATCGCCGCCCTTAAGCCTCGTTACAACTTTTCCTTTTTTCGCATACTTAATAAGAAACGTGTTAATTGTCTCTTGCTTCATCGTGTGATAATTCGGGAGTTTTCCGCAATAAATTAAATCCGCGTCAGGCTTTGCGTGTGAAAGCAGCTCTTTATTCACAAGTCGGTCGTATAAAATAACATCTGCCTTCTCAATACATTTCAACCCTTTAACAGTAATTAAATCTGGATCGCCAGGACCCGCTCCAACAATATAAACCTTTCCCATCATCTCTCCTCATTTCTTCTATTAAAATGAAACTTCCATTCGTATATAAGAATGGAAGTTTTTATTTTTTCGTATTACTGATCTCTACTCATGGATAACAAATGCCGCACCTTTTCGAATCTTCTTTTTTTCAAACAAAGAAATCTCTTTTACCTCTGGCAACGGTAAAAAATGCTTTTCAAGCTCAATCTCCGCAAGCTTAAATGCCTGTTCTTCACTTTGAGCAACAACAACTATCGGAACAATATCACTCACTAATACAGCTTCAAATCGATATAAATCCATATCGTCCCTCCTAAGACGCTATTACTTCTTCTAGCACGTTATTTAACGCTATTTGTAATGTATCTACACCAACACGACCTACAAAATCATAAAATGTTTCGGCTGGTAATTTATTCTCTTTGAAATAACTTATAAATGATGCGAGTACATCAGGTAGATCCTCGCCATCTATTTTTCCTTTTAACTTTTGATTGTAGGCACCGCCATCTAATAATGTTCCACCTACGTATATTTCAAACGCTTCAACAATGCCTTTTTCCTTTGTTTTCATTTTCACACCTTGTAACCCAATGTCAGCAATTTGACGTTGACCACATGAATTCGGGCAGCCTACCATATGAATTCGAACTGGAACATCGAGTGCAATTTGTGTATCTAAGTATTCTGCAATTTTTCGTAATCTTTCTTTCGTTTCTACTAGTGCAAGATTACAATATTCAATACCGGTACATGAAACCGCATGACCAATAAATGATTTCGGGCTAGCAGATATCGCTTCAAACAGCGGTTCACTAAGTAATCCTTTTACATTTTCCGGAGGAACGTTCGGAATAATGAAGTTTTGCGAGTTACATGTACGAATTTGTCCATTTCCATATTGCTTTGCGATTCTTGCAATCTCAAACATTTCTTCTGCATGTAAACGACCTACCGGTACATTAAAACCTACATATTTTAATCCCTCTTGTTTTTGGTCTTGAACACCATAAAAATAGCCTGCATTCCATCCTTTGAGTGCACTTTCCCCTTTACTTTGTAAAGGCCCTGTATACTCTATTAGTTTCTCTTTAAATTTCTCTGCTCCCCAGTCCGCAACAAGAAATTTCAACCGAGCTAAATGACGTTTCTCACGATATCCAAAATCACGGAATATAGTAGCAATCGCAATCGCCACCGCCTTCACTTCTTCTGGTAAAACGAATACATCTAATTCCTCAGCTAAATACGGACGGGCTGATAATCCTCCACCTACTTTTATATGAAAACCAACTTTTTTCTCACCATCTATTTCTTTCGTAGCAGGTGTAAATGCAACACAGTTAATCTCTGCGTTTGCTGAGTTATAAATATTAGAGCTAATAGACATTTTAAATTTACGTGGTAAATTAGAAAACTCTTCATTATGCTGGAAGTAATCGTATACTTCTTTTACAATATGCGTTGTATCAAATAATTCATTTGCATCAATGCCAGCAAGCGGATTACCTGTAATATTACGCGTTATATCACCACACGCTCCAGCTGAAGACAATCCAACTCTCGCTAATCTATTAAAAATATCTGGAATTTGATGAATTTCTAACCAATGAAACTGAATCGCTTGTCTCGTCGTAATATCTATTACATCACGTCCATAATCTTCAGCGATAGAAGCAAGTACTTCTGCCTGTGCATTTGTAATAATCCCTGACGGAATATTTACCCGCATCATAAAATAACCAGCTTCTTTCGGTCTTTGTAAATACAAGCCTGCCCATTTAAAGGCATCCCACTCTTCTTTCGGAATAGATTCGAAACCATTTTCCGCATAGTAAGGAATATCATTAAAAATTTCTAAGCCATCTTTTTCTAATTTATTTTTCTCGGTCTGATTTAATTTTTCATTGTTAGCCCATACTTTTTCATAACTCATTGTTTATCCCCCTATATAAAACTACGCTCTTGTAAGTACTTCACGATTTGTTCTGCACATTCTTCAATAGAATATTTGTGCGTTTCTACAATTAATTCCGCTTGCTCTGGCTCTTCATAAGGCGAATCAATACCTGTGAAATCCTTAATGTCACCTTTTCTTGCCTTTTTATAAAGCCCTTTCGGATCACGTTTCTCACACTCTTCAATCGGACACTTCACAAAAATTTCAATAAATTCATCTGCCGCTAATAAATCTCTTACTTGTTTACGGTCTACTCGAAATGGTGAAATAAATGCTGTAAGGACAACTGTTCCTTGATCTACAAATAACTTTGCCACTTCGCCAATACGTCTTATATTTTCCATGCGATCACTTTCAGAAAATCCTAAGTCTTTATTTAAACCGTGACGAATGTTATCCCCATCCAGCACATAATTTCCAATATTCTTTTCAAACAGTTTACGAGCGACCGCATTCGCTACTGTAGATTTACCCGAAGCTGATAAACCAGTAAACCAAATTACAAAACTGTGATGTCCATTCTTCGCTCTTCTCTCATCTTTTGAAACCGACGCTGTATGCCAAGTAATATTCGTATCCATCTCGTTCTCTCCCTATTCTGTTACTACTGCTTTTTTCAATCCTTTAATTAGTACTTCCACTACTTCTTTACGACTAAATGTACTCGGCGGAATCTCACCGTTTCTTAATAATTCTCTTACTTTTGTACCCGATAAAATAACATGATCTTCTTTTCCGTGCGGACATGTTTTCGTTGAAGCCATCGCTTCACATTTCGTGCAGTAAAAACTATGTTCAAAGAATAGTGGTGTAATTCCTAACTCTTCTATCGTAAAATTCGTGAAAATTTCTTGCGCTTCATAAGTACCGTAATAATCTCCTACCCCTGCATGATCGCGCCCTACTATAAAGTGGGTACATCCAAAATTCTTTCTTACTAACGCATGAAATATCGCTTCCCTTGGTCCTGCGTAACGCATGGCAGCAGGAAATACACTTAAAAAGACACGCTTTTTCGGATAATAGTTTTGAAGGAGTACTTCATAGCTTTCCATTCTTACATCAGCAGGAATATCATCCGATTTCGTTTCTCCAACGAGCGGATTTAAAAAGAGACCATCTACAATTTCAAGAGCAGACTTTTGGATATACTCATGGGCACGATGTACCGGGTTTCTCGTTTGAAACCCGACCACTGTTTTCCACCCACGTTTTTTAAATTCTTCCCTCGTTTCAATTGGGTCTAAATGATAAGAAGGAAATTGATTATTTTCAAAGCGTTTTGTTAGAATAATAGTTCCTCCAACGTAAACGTTTGGTCGTTCATATAATTTTTCCACTCCTGGATGAGCCCCATCCGTTGTTTTATATACAAGTAACGCTTCTTTTTCTTTATCTGGTACAAAAATATCTTCTATTTGAATGACACCATATATATTTCCATTGTTGACAAGCTTTACTTCCTCTCCAACTTTCAGGCTTTCTGCGACTTTTTCTGTTACAGGTAATGTAATTGGTATACTCCACACACTACCATTTGCTAAACGAAGCGTTTCTACGACTGAATCATAATCTTCCTTCCCTAAAAAACCAGTAAGGGGGCTATATCCACCTGTCGCCAATAGTTCTAAATCACTTAACGCAATATTGTCTAACTTAATTTCTTTTTCAATTTGTGATACGTCATATGCCTCATCTATACGGTTTACTAATTCGTTTACTATGCTCATTTTTCTATATCCTCTCTTAGCTTTATTTCAAGATTCATCTTATTGATAATGAAGACCACATTCAGTTTTCACTTTTCCAGCCCATCTACCATCTCTTGAATCGCCACCATCCCCAACAGGTAACGTACATTTCTCACACCCAATACTTGGATAACCAATATCATGCAACGGGTTATACGGCAAGCTATGTTTGTATACATATCGCCAAACTTCTTTCCACGTCCAATGAATGAGTGGACAAACTTTAATAGATTGAAAACGATGATCTTGATTTATAAACTTTGTATGCTTACGTGTTTCTGATTGTTCCCTTCTTAAGCCTGATATCCATGCTTTTTCCACTACTAATGATTTTTCTAAAGGTAAAATTTTTCTAATCTTACAACAAAGATTCGGATTGCTCTCCCACAGTTTTTCACCATGCAACTTCGCCTGTTCATCAAGTGTAAGTTCTGGCTGTTTTTCTATAATATTCAATGAAGGAAATCTTTCCCGCACTTTCCGAATTAATTCATACGTTTCTTGAAAATGAACATTTGTATCCAAAAATACGACTTTAGCATATGGATTTACTTGGTTTATAAGGTGCAGCAATACCATACCTTCCACCCCAAAGCTACATGCGTAGACAATTTCATCTTTATACTCTCCATAAGCCCACTTTAATACTGATAGCGCGCCTTTTGTTTCGTCTTCTTCCGAAAATGAAACAACATTTTCTTCCCACGTTTCATACGTCAACATGTTTTTTCCCCCTGTAAAAGCAAAAAGACGGTTTTAACCTAATGAAAATAGGTTAAAACCGCCTCTAGTTTTTCTAGTCAGCGCTTTTCACTTTAAACGTACTTTTTCACTTTTCTCTAACTGAATTACTTTTCCATCTTGCACAACAATTGTAATTGAACCATATTTCATATCAGCAAGCATCGCTTCAATCTTCTCGGATACTTCATCAAAATGTTCCCGTACACTCACGCAAACAGCCCCCCTTTTTATTCATAAAAAAAATCTTTCCCATTTCGAAAAGACTGTTCGGTAATATATTTTACCTTATCTTTCAAAATGGATCCCATTTTGCTGGATTTAGCACCTTGCTTTCTATAAGCAGGTTGCCGAGCTTCTTCGGGCCAGTTCCCTCCGCTTCTCTTGATAAGCTTTGTATTTGTATTTTATCACAATTCTGATTTTTTTCAATCCTAGTTTTCCGATATATTTTAATTATTTTATTTTATAAAAAAGGAATTGCCCATACGAACAACTCCTTTTCCTATTTAGACAAGCTCTTTAATACGTATGCGATCGTTCCCAATAATATTTTCATATGTTTCACGTTCCACAACTACTTGCGATGTTCCGCCTTTTGCAAAGACAACGGCTGGTCTTCGAATCCGATTGTAATTATTCGCCATCGAGTACCCGTATGCTCCTGTACAGGAAACTGCTAGTAAATCAGAAGCAGCGACTTTCGGTAAATGAATATCCCAAATCAACATGTCTCCACTCTCACAGCATTTCCCGGCAATCGAAACGAGTTCCTCATTCTCATCATTCCCTCGATTCGCTAACATCGCTTCATAACGCGCGCTATATAAAGCTGGTCTTAAATTATCTGTCATTCCACCATCGACTGATACATATTTCCGAATACCAGGAATATCTTTCACAGATCCAACTGTATAAAGTGTTGTCCCAGCATCACCTACAATGCTACGGCCTGGTTCAACCCATATTTCTGGCAATGGATATTCACATACAGTAAATTGTTCTCTCACTGCACTTGTTACAGCTCGCACATATGTCTCAAGAGTTAATGGTGTATCTGACTCTGTGTAACGTATTCCAAATCCTCCGCCTACATTTAACACTTTTACTACATAGTTTGTTTGCTCTCTCACTTCTTCTAAAAATTGGCGAAGAACTTCAATCGCTCGAACAAAACCAGCTGTTTCAAATATTTGTGATCCAATATGTGAATGGATCCCTAGCACATTATAATTGGATTTTTGTACAGCAAATCTAATTGCCTGCATCGCTTGACCGTTTGAAACGCCAAATCCAAATTTCGAATCATCTTGACCTGTTGTAATATATTCATGTGTGTGCGCCTCTACTCCAGGCGTTACACGAATTAATATGTTCACAAATTTCCCATGTTGCATCGCTAAATCGTGTAAAACTTCTAATTCAAAGAAGTTATCTACGACAAAACAACCGATATTCGCCTGAAGAGCCATCACTATTTCTTCTTCTGTTTTATTATTTCCATGAAAATGAATACGTGATGCCGGAAATCCTGCTTGGAGCGCAGTATATAATTCTCCCCCAGAAACAACGTCTAATGACATACTCTCTTCACGAGCTACTCGGCACATCTCCATGCACAAGAACGCCTTGCTTGCATATGCTACTTGATAAGAGAAACCACTTTCTTTAAAAGCACGATGAAATGCTCGGCATTTTCCTCGGATAGACTCTTCATCGTATACATAAAGTGGTGTTCCGTATTGCTTTGCTAGCTGCGTCGTATCGCACCCTCCAATTTCTAAGTGTCCTTGCCCATTAATTCGGCTTGTGCCGTGTAAATACATTTAAATTCCTCCCTTATTTCCTCTAAAACTCATAACCCCAATCTTCTATTCATTGCAGCACGCTTTTAGATAGACAAAAAACGCGCGGAACAATGTTCACACGCGTTTCTTATTAGGAAAAATATATATTGAAAAAATAAACGAGTTGTTATCTCCTCAAAATAAGAAACCGCATCAACATCTCCAAATAGCTCTCCATAAAATAAATATTATGACAGTACTACATTTATTCAATGCAGTCCCAATATATGAATAAGATGGTTATTCTTATATTTCGGCAATAGTCCCTTTCAACCTATGATCACAGATTCCATTAAATCTCCCATAGCTTACTCTTTCCTATCGCGGCCTCTACCTTTGAGAGTAGATGAGGTAAGTCTATTTAATTTTCAAACATCTAATTGTTGCTATTAACAATACCAAAGGACCATTTTATTTGTCAAACAATTTTTTATATTGTTTTTTTGCAGTTTAATTTCGTATCGTCTGGTAAGCGCTTTACTAATACCTTTGTTACTTCCCATTCGCCTTCTTCGTTATTAAATGTAATCGTTACCTTCTCAAATGGTGGAGCAATTTTCCCAGCAACACGTTCATACTTTGTCACTTCAATACTTGCTTGAAATAAATATGTACCGCTATACACTTTTTTTAAACTAATAATTTTAGGACATTGATAAGGTTTCAAACTTCCATATTGTTTTTCAATTGCTTTATTTATTTTTGGAAATAAAACAGAATAAAGTGCATCTTCCATAAGAGGTGCATCATATTGGGCTACCGACACACTCGGTGAAGTAAAAAATATAACACTACTGCATGCTATAAAACATAATAATTTTCGCATTATAACCTCCGTATTATCACGCGATTCTTTCTGCGTACGATAATTATCATACATAGAAATTCTGTTTTATTGTCTCCCACCACTCTTTTTCTACTCGATTATTATAAAAAAGCCCACAACCTTCTTTTATTTTCGTATAATGATACTCATAGTATAATAATCATAATAACAAAGGACTGTTCGTATATATAAAATGAGTCGTTAAGCAAACTGACTCTCAAGAACTGTCATGCTTTTTAGGAGAGGAGTATATTATGCTACAACATCTGTTTCCAAAACTGCGATTTGCACTCGTTGCAGTCGTTTTACTATGGATTAAAACATATATTGTGTACAAGCTAGCATTTGATATTAAAATTGATAATTTCTTTGAAGAATTCATGCTTTTTATCAATCCACTAGCTGCGTTACTTTTATTTTTCGGCTTAGCTTTACTTGCATCTAAGCACCGAAACCGAATTATAATTGGAATCAGTTTTATACTGTCATTTATTTTATTTGGAAACGCAATGTTTTATGGGTTCTATAACGATTTCGTTACTTTCCCGGTTTTATTCCAAACAAACAATATGGCTGATTTAGGGACAAGTATAAAAGAACTCTTTACGTACAAAACATTACTTTTATTTGCAGATGCAATTATTTTAATGTTTATTTCGCGTAAATTCCCATCATTTGGGGACAAAACACCACTTTCCCGCTCAGAGAAGCGAACTTTCTTTAGCGGTGTAACAGCTTTATTAGCACTACAAATTGTTGTATCAGTTATTTATAAACCACAAATGTTCTCACGCTCATTTGACCGTCAAACTGTCGTGAAGAATTTAGGTTTATACACATATCATCTATTTGATATTACGCTTCAATCCAAGTCCTCAGCTGAGCGTGTATTTGCAAGTGGGGATGGGTTTTCTGAAATTAAAAACTATACAGACTCAAAAGACAAACAAGTTGATAAAAACTTATTTGGAGCTGCAAAAGGTAAAAATGTAATTTTAATTTCAATGGAATCTACACAAAGCTTTGTTATTAATAAAAAAATAAATGGAAAAGAAATTACACCATTTTTAAATGAATTTATTAAGGATAGTTTCTATTTCGATAACTTCTATCATCAAACTGGACAAGGTAAAACTTCTGATGCTGAATTTATCGTTGAAAACTCACTTTATCCGCTAGATCGTGGTTCTGTATTCTTTACTCATGCAACAAATGAATACACAGCGACACCAGAACAATTAAAGAAATACGGATATTCTTCTGCCGTCTTCCATTCAAATGATAAAACGTTTTGGAATCGGGATGTAATGTATCCTGCGCTTGGATATGATCGTTACTTTAATTTAAATGATTACGCAGGAACGGAGCAAATGTCTGTCGGTTGGGGATTAAAAGATAAAGAGTTCTTTGAACAATCTATTCCAAAGTTAAAATCTTTACCGCAACCGTTCTATACAAAATTTATTACATTAACAAATCATTTTCCATTTCTTCTAAATCCGGAAGATCAATATGTTGATGAATTCAACTCGGAAAGTGGTGTTGTAAACCGCTACTTCCCAACTGTTCGTTACACAGATGAAGCTCTTAAATTATTTATTAAACAATTAAAAGAAGAAGGATTGTATGATAATTCCGTTATTGTCATCTATGGTGATCATTACGGTATTTCCGAAAACCATAACGCAGCTATGGCACAGTTCCTAGGAAAAGATACTATTACACCATTCGATTCTATGCAATTACAACGAGTCCCTCTTATTATTCATGTGCCTGGCCAAGAAGGAAAAGTTGTTTCTAAAGTATCCGGTCAAATTGATATTAAGCCAACGCTCCTTCATTTACTTGGTATTAAAACAAATAAATCCGTTGAATTTGGAACTGACTTATTTATTAAAGAGAAAGACCCGCTTATGGTAATGCGTGATGGTAGCTTTGTTTCTGAAGAGTATGTTTATACAAAAAATATGTGCTACAAAAGAAGTACGGGTGAAGAAGCTGACATGACGCTATGTCAGCCGTATATTGAAAAAGCAAAAACAGAATTAAAACTCTCCGATAAATTAATTTATGGAGATTTATTACGCTTCGATCCTAATAATCGATATAAAACTGGAACGATGACAACGAAATTTGAATAGTAAAGGAAGCAACTTTATACAAGTTGCTTCCTCTTTTTATTTTCACTTAATTTTCAAACCATCCTTCTATGAAATCTTTCACAAATTGGTAATTTCTTTCGTATGAGGAATAAATTTATGGTATGATAAAATAAGTAAACTTTCATACACTAATTAAGAATTTATTACAGAAAGCAAGGGATCAGATTTTGTATAGAGCAGCTATTCCAAACTTATTTACGCTCGGAAATTTATATAGCGGATTTTTATCAATCGGCTATGCATCTTTAGGATATTATAAATCAGCTGCTATTTTAGTACTTATCGGGATGATGTTAGATAGTCTTGATGGTCGTGTTGCTCGTTTATTACGTGTTGATTCACAAATGGGAAAAGAGCTCGACTCGCTTGCAGATGTCGTAACATTTGGTGCAGCACCAGCTGTTTTAATGTATTACACATCTTTCTCAAACTACGGAATCATCGGATTATACATAGCGGGATTATTCCCTCTTTTCGGAGCATATCGTTTAGCACGATTTAATGTAACACCATCTTCTACTTCAATGAAATATTTCACTGGAGTACCGATTACAGCAGCGGGAGGGCTTGTTGCTTTCTTAACGTTATTTTCACATACCATTCCAAAAATCGTTCTTATTACCGTATTTGTAACGTTCGCATTTTTAATGGTGAGCCGCATTCGTATCCCAAGTTTAAAAGATGTACCAATTCCACGATATAGCATCATTATTACACTATTTTTAGTTGGAATCATTATTACAATGTATCAAACAGGATTTGGAAATTTTTCTGTTTTCTTATTCATTGCCATTCCACTATATATTTTGTACATGTTATCTCAATTCATTAGACAAAGACCGTCTAAAAAAACAAATAAAGAAAAATAAGAAAACCTTCCGAGTCCGGAAGGTTTCTTTTTATTTTGTGACTAATACCTTTTCATTTACAGGTGTTACTGGCTCTTCGCCGTTTAATACAGCTAAAATATTTCTAACAGCCATTTCAGCCATCGCATCACGAGTTTCAAATGTTGCATTCCCTACGTGTGGAGCAAGTACTACATTCTTTAATTCTTTTAACTCTTCTGTAATTTTCGGTTCAAATTCAAACACGTCAAGAGCTGCTCCTTCAATTTCATTCGTTTTTAATGCATGAGCAAGTGCTGCTTCATTCATAATTGGTCCACGTGAAGCATTTACAATATACGCTGTTTTCTTCATCATTTTAAACTGCTCTTCATCAATCATATGATGTAATTTTGGATTATAAGCACAGTTAATTGTAATAAAGTCTGCTGTTTGTAATAATTCTTCCAACGTCACATACGTTGCTCCCAGTTCACTTTCAGCTTCAAGCTTACGATTTGGCCCTGTATATAAAACATCCATTCCAAATGCTTTCGCACGTTTTGCAACAGCCTTCCCGATTTCTCCAAGACCTATAACTCCGATTGTCTTACCATGGACTTCTCGTCCCAAGAAAAATAACGGTGCCCATCCGTTAAATCCGGTCGTACGACATAACGTATCCCCTTCAGGAATTCTACGCGCCGCTGCTAAAAGAAGTGCAAATGTTAATTCTGCAGTCGCTTCCGTTGATACTTTCGGTGTATTCGTAACTGCAATTCCTTTTTCGCCCGCATACGTGTAATCAATATTGTCGTAACCAGCACCATAGTTTGCAACAATCTTTAAATGAGGCGCTGCATCAATAACTTCTTTTGGCACCTTTGTCGAAAGTAAACTTAACAATGCATCTTTATCTTTTACACGCTCTGTTAATTCATCTATAGAAATTAACTCCTCTTTATCGTACATTTCTACATCATGATCTTTTAATAGTTCTAATCCAATTTCCGGAATTTTTCCCGCTACTAATATTTTTGCCACTACTAACACCTCTTCTATAGAAAATAAGATATCTCTTATATTTCATTGTAAGAAATCCACATATAAAAACCAAGGAATTTGATTATAGTTTTAAAAATCGACACTTTTCCATGAAAAAAGAGGAGATGCAACTCTCCCCTTTTCTTACGCTTTTTCCTGCGATTCTTTTCCAAGCTTCACATCAATCGTTCCTTCTGCAACCGTATCGCTAATTTGCTCCTCAATAACCGATTGAGATACAGCATTCGTTTCAGAAGTATAAGCTTGTTGCTGTGCACCTTGTACATTTTGTTTATTTTGTTGTTTCGCCATTTCTTACCCTCCTTTTCATTCTTTCTTATTTTGAACAAAAAGGACGGTTTTCATCAAAAAATTGCGTTTCATTTTGAATTTGTTACTTCTTCTTCAAGCGACCTCATTACTCTTGCTCGCTTCGTAAATGTTGCAACCTGAGTAACACCGTGAGCTCGTAATGTTTGTACATTTTCTTGTACATAATTCCCTAAATCATTTGGATAATGGGCATCCGAAGAAATCGTAATTGGAACACCATACTTAGCTAATACTTGTAAATATAGTGGACTTGGGCACATTTCACGAACAGGATAACGATAGTATAATCCTGCATTTATTTCTGTTGCCGTATTCGTTTCTACTAACGCACAGGCAATTTCCTCATAATAAGAAAGCTGTTCATTCTCATCCAATCGATAATTAAATACCTTTATATTATCAAGATGAGCGATAATATCAAATAACTCGGTACGAATCGCACTCTCAACTGTTTTAAAAAACATATCATATAATGCGCGTAGGTCATGCTTCTCAAAATATTCTTTCGTATCTGGATTATCAAATCCCCAGCCATTTAGAAAATGAACAGAACCAATTATATAATCAAAGTCTCCTAGCGCTAATAATTCTTTTAACTCTCCTTCACAACCAATAAAATAATCCGCTTCAATTCCAAGTTTAAGCGTGACACCTCTTTTACTCCATCGTTCTTTCGCCTCTTCAATAACCTTTGTAAAATCATACAGTGAAACTACCCTTACTTGATCTAACCATTCCTTCTGTATACGCCCGAGCTTAGAATCACTAATATCTACATATTTTTCATAATATCCTTTCGCTTCATGAAAACGATATAGATGATCAACAATTCCCACTTCTTTTATACCTTTTCGCACAGCTTCTTCTAAATAGAGGTCCATCCATTCTGTTGTAAATGGCCCTTCCTTCACACGCTTTTGCAAACGCTCTTGTGTTTTCATAAGCCAATCAATAGAATGCCTTTCTTGAAGCGGTTCATAACGTTCCAGCGCTTCATTTATTTTAGAAAGCCATCCTATTGAATACGGTCCTTCTTCTAAGTGAAGATGATAATCTACTTTCATATACATTCCCCCTTATAATGTATCTATTTCCCTTCTATCCCCAACTTTCGAAAGCTTTCCATTTCGTTCTTTCACCTCTCGCATGACATCTTCCAATGTAATATTTTTTTCAGCTAATAAAACGAAACAGTGATAAAATACATCAACCATTTCTTTCACTACTTCTTCTTTATCATTATTTTTACATGCGATAATTACTTCAGCACACTCTTCACCAATTTTCTTTAAAATTTTATCTTCTCCTTTTGAAAATAAATAATTTGTATACGATTCAGGAAGTGGGCTTTCCTTTCGTTCTTCAATTGTTTTATACAGCAACTTAAAGGCATTTTCCATATGTATCCCCCTATATAATTTGATAGTGAAAACATGTCTTCTCTCCCGTATGACAAGCAGGTCCTACTTGTTTCACATTCATAACAATTGAATCTTGATCACAATCTAAATATAAAGATTGCACATATTGAACATTCCCTGATGTTTCCCCCTTATTCCATAACGACTGCCTCGAACGAGAATAAAACCATGTTCTTTTCGTCTCTAACGTTTTTTCATATGCTTCTTCATTCATATAAGCTAGCATTAAAACTTCTTTCGTACCTTCTTCGATGACAATTGCTGGTATTAATCCTTTTGAAAAATTAGGTTTCATAACCGCACCTCAACATTTGCATCTCTTAATTTTCGCTTTACACTCTGCACTGTCGCCTCACCATAATGGAAGATGGATGCCGCTAACGCTGCATCAACTGTTGTCTTTTGAAAAACTTCTATAATATGATCCGTATGACCACAGCCCCCTGATGCGATGACTGGAATGGAAACACTTTTTGAAATTTCTTCTGTTAAACGAAGGTCATATCCGCTTTTCGTTCCGTCTGCATCCATACTCGTTAACAAAATTTCACCCGCCCCAAGTTTAACAACACGCTTCGCCCATTCTATAGCATCCATTCCTGTGTCAACTCTTCCGCCGTTGACATATACGTTCCATTTACCTTCTGCTACTTTTCTAGCATCAATTGCCACGACAATACATTGTGATCCAAAGTGTTCTGCCCCTTCTTCTATTAACTTCGGGTTTCGCACTGCCGCTGAGTTTATTGAAACTTTGTCTGCTCCAGCTCTTAGTAAATTGTACATATCTTTCACACTTGAAATCCCCCCGCCAACCGTAAGAGGAATAAATACTTTAGCTGCTGTTTTTTCTACAACATCTATAATCGTTTTTCTTCCTTCATGAGTCGCTGTAATATCTAAAAATACGATTTCATCTGCCCCTGCCTCGTTATATGCTTCAGCTATTTCAACCGGATGACCGACATCTTGTAATCCTATAAAATTTACACCCTTTACGACTCGCCCTTCTTTCACATCTAGACATGGAATGATTCGTTTCGCTAACATAACTTCGTTACCTGTAACACTTCTTCTAAATCAATCGTTTTCTCGTAAAGCGCCTTTCCAATTATGACACCATATATATTCATATCATTTAACTTTTTCACATCTTGAATAGATGCCACTCCTCCAGAGGCGATGAGACGAATGCCCACACTTTTTTGAAGTATCGCTAATTGTTCAAAATTTGGACCTGCAAGCGTCCCGTCTTTCGAAATGTCTGTAAACACAATCGTTTGAACACCTAAACTTTCCATTTGTTTCGCTAAACTAACGTAAGAAATTTCAGACAGATCAAGCCAACCTCTCGTTGCTACGAAACCATTTTTCGCATCAATTCCAACAATGATTTTCTCTTTATATAGACGAACTGCTTCCTCTAAAAATGACTTATCATAAAGAGCTGCTGTTCCTAAAATCACTTTTTCTACACCTGCTGACAATAACTTCTCCACCGTTACAAGTGAACGAATTCCTCCTCCCACTTGCACAGGAATACGTACCGCCTTGCAGATTTTTTCAATGACGGGCAAATTTAACGACTCGCCAGCAATTGCACCGTCTAAATCAACAATGTGTAGTATTTCCGCTCCAAGCTTTTCAAATATGATCGCCTGCGCTACCGGATCTTCATTCATCACCGTTTCTTTACTAAACTCTCCTTGATAAAGTCTAACGCATCGCCCTTCTTTTAAATCGATAGCTGGGAAGATTTCCATGCTTCTACCACTCCTTGAAAATTTTTTAATATTTGCATGCCTATTTCGCCACTTTTTTCTGGATGAAACTGTGCACCAAATACATTTCCTTTCGCGACAAACCCTGGTATTTGCATTCCATAATCACTTACTCCGCATACAATTTCATCTGGACAATCCGCGTAATATGAGTGAACATAATACACGAAAGAACCATCCACTAATCCATTCCAAAGCGGAAATTCTCTTTCCTTCCTTAATTCATTCCATCCCATATGAGGAATTTTATACGAAACTTTTAACTTCCGAATTTCACCTGGTAGTAAACCTAATCCGCTACAATCTTTTAGTTCCTCACTTCGTTCAAATAAAAGTTGCATGCCCAAACATATACCGAGGAGTGGTTTTCCTATGTCACAAACTTCTTTTAGTACACACACTAAATCTCTTTCTTTTAATACTTCCATCGCTTTCGGAAATGCACCTACTCCCGGTAGAATCACGCCATCGCTTCTCAATATCTCTTCTTTATCACTCGTTACAATGTACTCTGCGCCAGTATATTTTAATGCTTGCTCTACACTGCGAATATTCCCCATTCCATAATCTATAATGGCAATCAATTACAACATCCCTTTCGTTGAATTTACACCAGTAATGTTGGCATTTTTTTCGACCGCTTCTCTAAGCGCTCTACCAAAAGCTTTAAATAATGCTTCAATTTTGTGATGTGTATTACTTCCGTATAGAACGCGCGCATGTAATGTAATATTGGCAGCATGTGCAACTGCTCTAAAAAATTCTTCCGTCAATTCTGTATCAAAATCCCCAAGCTTCGGATTTATTAATTCCCCTTGAAATACACAATATGAGCGTCCACTTATATCAATTGCAACAAATCCTAAAGATTCATCCATCGGTACATACGCGGAACCGTAACGATTAATTCCTTCTTTATTTTGCAATGCTTCTTTCAAGCAATTTCCGAGTACAATTCCAACATCTTCAACGGTGTGATGTGCATCGACAAATACATCACCTTCTGCCTCAACTTGCAATCCAAATCTTCCATGTCTAGCAAATAAAGTCAGCATATGATCGAAAAAACCAACCCCCGTTTGAATAGATACACTCGTACTTTCATCAAGCTGCAAACTTAATTTAATTTTTGTTTCTGTCGTCTCACGTGCTTGACTGGACTGACGCATTATTTTTCCTCCTCAAACCTTATTTGGATTGCTCTCGCATGTGCATGTAACCCTTCTTTATTTGCAAGCTCTACAATATGATGCTGTACATTTTTTAATGCTTCCTCTGTATAAGAAATAAAACTTGATTTTTTCACGAAATCATCGACTGATAACGGAGAAAAAAATCTTGCCGTTCCGCTCGTTGGTAATACATGATTCGGTCCCGCCAAATAATCCCCGAGCGCTTCAGGTGCATATGGCCCAAGGAAAATAGAGCCTGCATGTTTCACATAATCTAGAGCATTCATCGGTTCTTTTATATGTAACTCTAAATGTTCTGGAGCAATTTTATTTGATAACTTTAGTGCCTCCTCTAAAGAAGCAACGATAAAGATGGCTCCATTTCTATTTATTGATTCACGTGCAATTTCACTTCTTGGTAACGTTTCTAACTGTCTTTCTACCTCTTTTTCTACTTCTTTAGCTAGTTCCATATTCGTTGTAATACAAATCGCCGTTGCTCTCTCATCATGCTCTGCTTGCGATAATAAATCCGCTGCGATATATTTTGCATTACCTGTTTCATCCGCGACAACTACAATTTCTGATGGACCAGCAATCATATCGATATTTACTATTCCGTATACTTCTCGTTTCGCTAGAGCGACGTACAAATTTCCCGGTCCAACTATTTTATCCACTTTCGGAATCGATTCCGTCCCGTATGCTAACGCAGCAATTGCTTGTGCTCCACCTATCGTATAAATTTCATCTACTCCCGCAAGATCTGCAGCAGCTAATATATGCGGATCAATTCCTCCTTTCCTCGGCGGTGTTACCATTACAATCTTTTTCACACCTGCGAGTTTCGCCGGCAATACATTCATTAATACTGAAGAAGGATATGAGGCTGTCCCACCCGGTACATATACACCTACATTTTCTAACGACCGAATGAGTTGCCCTCTAATTATCCCTTTACTTTCACAATCGAATATTGAGTGCTTCTTTTGCTTTTCGTGATACGAAACAATGTTTTTCTTCGCCTCTTTTAAAGCTTCTAAAAATGAATTCTCTACAAACATACTCGCTTGCTGTATTTCTTCTTCACTTACACGAAAATCTTTCATCTCTACACCATCAAACTTTTTTGTATAGAAAGATAAAGCCTCATCTTTTCCTTCCCTTACATTTCTAATGATTTCTCTTACACTTCTTTGAACAGTTTCTTCTATTATATTAGCGTTTTCTCTTAGCACTTTTATTTTAGATAATGCCTCCTTAAAATCTTCATAAATGATTTCCACTTTAAATCCTCCTATTTCCCTGATAAGATTTCTTGCTCCATCATATTTACAATACTGAATATTTCGTCTTTTTTAGTTTTTAAAGCTGCCTTATTCACAATCATCCGAGCCGATATAGAGTGCATTTCCTCAAATACAATGAGTCCATTCTCTTGTAATGTTTTTCCTGTTTCAACAATATCTACAATTGCATCCGCCAATCCAAGAAGAGGAGCGATTTCTACAGAACCTTCTATTTTAATAATTTCTACATCCTCTCCCTTATCATGAAAATAAGTAGAAGTAATATGCGGGTATTTCGTAGCAATTCTTTTCTTCCGGTAACTCTTCGGATTATACGTAGGAATAGATGCCACACAAAACTTACAAATCCCCACTCCTAAATCCAGCATTTCATAAATATCTTTCTCGTTTTCCATTAAAATATCTTTTCCAACGATGCCAATATCAGCTACCCCATGTTCTACATAAGTAGCAACATCAACCGCTTTTACTAAAATAAATGAAATATTTGTATTTTTACTTTGAAATACAAGCTTCCGACCTTTATTTTTGAGCTCGGAACAATCAATTCCAATCTGCTCAAAAAGTGGAATGACATGTTTTTCTAATCTTCCTTTCGTTAACGCAATTTGAATGTTACGCATGAAGCCTCTCCTTCTTTCTGGACTACCCATTTCTCATTCCATACATATTCCACTAAGTATTCATTCTTTGCCTCAACGACCGTTCCTATTTTATTTTTTCTTGCGAATTGAAAGGTATCGCTTAAATTAGAGAATAGAGATAACCAAGCATTTTTTCCATCCTTTCGAAGTAAATTTCGTAGCCTTTCTGCTTCCGCTATTGTATTTAACTCATAATGAATCACAATATCAATTTGATTTCGTTCATATGGTTCTTGCTGCTCTTGCAGCGCCTTCACAATTTGATTTACTTGTACCGCGAGTCCAACAGCTGGCAGCATTTCTCCAAAATTGCCAATTAGCTCATCGTATCTTCCGCCACTAACGATTTCTTCTCCAATTTCATATATATATCCTTTGAAAATAACACCCGTATAGTAATCTAAGTGTTGAATCATGCCCAAATCAATTGATATGTAAGAACCATATCCTAACGTTTCAATTGTTTCATACATTTCTTTTATTCTTGCAATTGCCATTTTCATTTCATTACTTGAAGCAAGCTTTTCTGCCTCCTCAATAACTTCTAAATTTCCAAATAGCCTTGGCAATTTCTCAAGTAACCTTACTGTCTCATCGCATCGATCTAATTTCTTTTCTCCGATAAAATTTGAGAGGGCAGCATAATTTTTACTTTCTATATATGTTCTAAGTACCCTTTCTTCTTCATCATGGATGGAGAGTTTTTTTACAATACATTTATATAACTGTACTTGCCCAATCTCAATTGTAAAAGATTGCACCTTCAACTTTTGAAGTGCTTGAATGACACTTATTACACATTCAATTTCAGCTCTTACATTATCAATCCCGATAACTTCAATACCACTTTGTACGATTTCATTATATTTTCCAGAATGGGATTCATTCGCTCGAAATACATTCCCGCTATACGTCACTTTAAGTGGCGTATCCCGTCTCTGTGTTCCAATAACTCTCGCTAAAGGAATTGTCATATCTGGACGTAAAACGATAATCCTTCCCTTTTCGTCAAAAAATTTATACATCTTCTCTTCATCTATCGGTCTATTTTGAAATGCAAAAACATCATAAAATTCAATTGTAGGTGTTCTTATTTCCTCATAACCTCTCTCTAAAAAAGTAAGTCTTAGTTTTTGTTCTACTTCTTCAATTAACGTACATTCTTCGAATAAATAATCTCTCGTTCCATTCGGGTTTGCTCGTTTCCATTTTGTCATCTAAATTTTCACACCTTTCCCCTTCTAATGTATGCCTATTTCATTCCTCTAAGCCGAAAATAAAAAGAGCCTTGTAGACAAAATACCTACAAGGCTCTTCAGTAGAGTGTAGGTACAACGGGAATAACCCTTGTACCTACACGTTTTCACGCTAGGTTCAAGGGTTTCATGTATGATGATGTAGTTGTGTAAGCATTGTAATAGATTGCACGATATTCATAATACTTACTCCCTTTCTCCTCTGATTTTCACATAGTATATAACAGTTAATTTTGAATGTAAATACATTTTTAATATTCCGTCATTTTTTTAATGTAAAGCCACTTTTCTTTCATACTCTTTTATTTCTTGTTCATATTGCATTGTAATACTAATTTCATCTAAACCATTTAATAACTTCTCTTTCCACATTTTCTCGATTGTAAAATGGAATCTATGCGTATTCGTTGTCATTATTTCATTTTCTAAATCAACTGTAATTTGTTCCCCCGCATCTGTTTTAGCAAGTTGTTCACGCATATCTTTATCCATTACAATCGGTAACATGCCATTTTTCATACAATTCATATAAAAGATATCGGCAAATCCTCCAGCGATAATAACGCGGAAACCATAATCAGCAAGTGCCCATGGAGCATGTTCTCTAGATGAGCCACATCCAAAATTATCACCTGTAATTAATATGCTGGCTCCTTTTCTTTCTTGTGCATTAAGCGGGAAATTAGGGTTTTCTTGGCGATTATTATCATATCGCCATTCATCAAATAAAAACTTCCCAAACCCAGTTCTTTCAATTCTCTTTAAATATTGCTTCGGAATAATTTGATCTGTATCAATGTTATCATTCATCAGTACTGCGGCCGTACCTTTATGAATACGAAATGGCTCCATCATAACTCTCCTTTCTAATATCAACAAAATGACCATATAACGCAGCCGCTGCCGCCATTGCCGGGCTAACTAAATGCGTTCGTGCTCCCTTTCCTTGTCTTCCTTCAAAATTGCGATTTGACGTAGAGGCACAATGTTCCCCTTCAGGCACTTGATCTGGATTCATACCTAGACACATTGAGCATCCGGGCTCTCTCCATTCAAATCCAGCTTCTTCAAATATGCGATGTAACCCTTTATGCATCGCTGCTTCTCTTACCCTTTGAGATCCAGGTACAACAAGTGCTCGCACACCTTCTTTTACTTTTTTACCTTTCACGACAGATGCAGCAATTTCTAAGTCAGAAAGCCTGGAATTTGTACAAGATCCAATGAAAACATGTTGAACTGGAATGTCATACGTACTTTGTCCGGGACTCAATCCCATATAAGAAAACGCTCTTTCGTCATTTGCATCATGCTTTTCTGGCAATTTCTCATCAATCCGAACGCCCATACTAGGATTTGTTCCCCACGTAACGTACGGCGCTAAATCCGTAACATCTACTAGAATATGTAAATCATAAACTGCATCTAAATCTGTATAAAGTTCTGACCATTTTTTCTTAATAGATTCATAGTCTTTCGGTGCATATTTACGCCCTTTTACGTAAGTAACCGTTTTTTCATCTGGTGCAATAATGCCAGCCTTTGCTCCCCCTTCAATTGCCATATTGCAAAGCGTCATCCTCTCTTCCATATCCATAGCATGAATGGCCTCTCCGTAAAATTCCATTACGTAACCTGTTCCAACTGCTACTCCGTACTTTGAAAGAAGGTGTAAAATAATATCTTTCGCATAAACACCTTGCGGTAACTTTCCTTTTAACTCAATGCCCATCGCTTTCGGCTTTCGTTGCCATAACGTTTGCGTTGCCAATACATGTTCCACTTCACTCGTACCAATACCAAACGCTAGTGCGCCAAAAGCACCGTGTGTTGCTGTATGACTATCACCACAAACAATCGTTTTTCCTGGCTGTGTGAGCCCAAGTTCTGGTCCTATTACATGAACGATCCCTTGCTCTTCATCTCCGATATCCGCTAATGGCACCTGAAATTGTTTACAGTTTTCCCGAAGTGTATCTAGTTGCTGCTTCGCAATGCGGTCGGTAATATTCCAAACATCTTTCGTTGGAATATTATGATCCATCGTTGCAAATGTTAAATCTGGTCTGCGGACTGTTCGATTTGTAAGCCGCAAGCCTTCAAAGGCTTGCGGTGACGTTACTTCATGAACAAGATGTAGATCGATATATAATAAATCCAATCCATTTTCATTAGTCACAACTACATGTCTTTCCCAAAGCTTATCTAGTAACCTTTTCCCCATTATCTTCCTCTCCCTACTAACGCTTGCTCTTCCATTTCTTGAATAACTGCCTTTGTAAATGAAGTTGTCGTTTCAGTCCCCCCGATATCTGCTGTACATTTTCCTGATTTAAGGACTGCAGAAACTGCTTCTTCAATTGCATATCCTTCTCTCGTTAATCCGAACGATTGCCCAAGCATCATTGCAACAGAACGCATCATCGCAATTGGATTCGCCTTATTTTTCCCCGCAATATCCGGTGCTGATCCGTGAATAGGCTCGTATAATGAAGGTCCCTTTTCAGCGTGACTTGCTGATGGAAGCATTCCTAATGATCCAGCTAATACTGAAGCCTCATCACTTAAAATATCACCAAATAAATTTTCCGTTACAATAACGTCAAATCTTCCTGGATTCCGAATTAATTCCATAGCTGCTGCATCTACTAAAATGTGTTCTACTTCCACATTTGGGTAGCGAATTGCTACTTCTTCTGTCACAGTTCTCCATAATTTACTAGACTCTAAAACATTCGCTTTATCAATAGATGTTACTTTTTTCTTCCGCTTATTCGCTAATTGAAAAGCATACGAAACGATACGTTCAATTTCATGGCGATGATACGTAAGTGTATCTGTCGCCACTTCTTCCGTTCGCTCTTTCGGATAAGAAAAATAAATTCCGCCTGTTAATTCACGAACGACAACGAAATCAATTTCATCAGCGTTTTTTAATGGTGATAAATGTGCAGTTGCACTTTCTACCGTTACAGGGCGAACATTCGCAAATACACCGAGTCCTTTTCTTAATGCTAATAATCCTTTCTCAGGCCTTTCTTTCGCACTATCCCACCTTGGTCCACCTACTGCTCCAAGTAAAACCGCATCACTCGCTAAACAGGCGGCAAGTGTTCGCTGTGGTAATGGTTGCCCAGTTAAATCGATAGCAACACCACCAAAGTACTCATCTTGCAAATGAAAATGATGTCCATATAGCCTTTCTACCATATGCAATACTTCCTTCGCACTTTCCATTACTTCTGGACCAACACCATCACCAGCTAAACAAACGATACGTTTTTCCATTTTTAACACTCCTTTTAATTGAATTTTCAGAACTTTAATTTGATAGGTGAGGAAAGCTTCTCTCACCTATCAAATATTTATTTCACAAGCGCTATAAGAGATTTTAATTTCCCTGCTGCATGGACATATGCTCTTGCCGACGCTTCCAATACATCTTGCGCAACACCAAAACCTGATACTTGATGCGTTCCTTCTTTTAATTCAACATGAACATGAGCCAGTGCGTCTTGACCTTGTGTAATAGATTGTATGCGATAATCCACCAATTCACATTCTAATCCTAAAATTCTTTGGATTGCATTATAGATCGCCTCAATACTACCAGAACCAGTGGCTGCATCTTCGTATGCATTTCCTTCTTCGTCTTTTAGTACAACTGTCGCGCATTGTGTACTATTTGATACGAAATGAACTTGTAGTTGCGTAATGTTATATTGCTGAGCTGCAAATGCTGCTTCACCAAGCATAAGCGCACGTAAATCTTCCTCAGTAATTTCCTTCTTACGATCAGCTAATTTTTTGAACGCTTCAAACACCGCATCTCGTTCTTCCTTTGTAAATTCATAGCCAAGCTCTTTCATTTTTTCTGTAAACGCGTGACGTCCAGAATGTTTTCCAAGTACGAATAGATTTTGAGATTCGCCTATTAGCGCTGGTTCAATAATTTCATATGTTGTCACTTCTTTTAAAACACCATCTTGATGAATTCCGGATTCATGAGCAAAAGCATTCGCTCCAACGATCGCTTTATTTTTCGGTACAACCATACCTGTTAATCTGCTTACTAATGTACTCGTCGTTTTAATTTCTTTTAGCATCATAGAAGACTCCGCCTTATAGAAATCTTTTCTAATATGAAGAGCAACTGCGACCTCTTCTAGCGCCGCATTACCTGCTCTTTCTCCAATTCCATTAATTGTTCCTTCTACTTGCAACGCTCCGCCTTCAACCGCAGCTAATGAATTTGCTACTGCCATCCCAAGATCATCATGACAATGACAAGAGAAAATTGCTTTTTCATATGAAGGAACGGATTCTTGTAAGTATTTAAAAAGAGAATAATACTCTTCCGGATTCGTATATCCAACTGTATCCGGAATATTAATTACATTCGCTCCTGCTCGAATCGCAATTTCTACTGCTTCAGCTAAAAATGCTCTCGATGTTCTTGTCGCATCTTCTGCAGAAAATTGTACTGTCGGAAATAATGATTTTCCAAGCGTAACCGAGCGATGAATACTATTTAACACATCTTCTTTTGACATACAAAGTTTATATTTCATATGAATATCACTCGTAGCTAGAAATACGTGTAGACGAGGGGATACAGCACCTTTCACAGCTTCATATGCTCTTCGAATGTCACTTTCTTTCGCTCTAGCTAAACTCATAACCGTAGCATTTTGAATTGTATTCGCAATACGTTTTACCGATTGGAAGTCGCCTTCGGAAGCTGCCGCGAATCCAGCTTCCATTACATGAATACCAAGCCTCTCTAATTGCCTAGCAATTTGTAATTTCTCTTGTTCATTTAAATTTACTCCTGGTGATTGTTCGCCATCACGAAGCGTTGTATCCATGAACAAAACCTGCTTCATATTATTTAACCCCTACCTTTACTCGCGGCTGTACGAAAGGCATCATTTCACGTAATTTACGTCCAACTACTTCGATTTCATGTTTATTCTCTTTCTCATTTGTCGCATGGAAATTTGGTCTTCCTGCTTTATGTTCTGCAATCCATCCTCTTGCAAATGTACCATCTTGAATTTCTGCTAATACTGCCCCCATCGCTTTCTTCGTATCTTCAGTAACAACGCGTGGTCCTGATACGAAGTCTCCCCACTGCGCTGTATCTGAAACTGAATATCTCATATTTTCAAGTCCACCTTCGTACATAAGGTCAACGATTAGCTTCAGTTCATGTAAACATTCAAAATATGCAAGTTCAGGCTGATATCCTGCATCAACTAACGTTTCAAACCCTGCTTTTACAAGTGCAGTCACTCCGCCGCAGAGTACAGCTTGCTCTCCAAATAAATCTGTTTCTGTTTCTTCTTTAAACGTCGTTTCTAGTACACCAGCTCTCGTTGCTCCAATTCCGTCAGCATAAGAAAGTGCTTTTTCAGTCGCAACTCCTGTTGCATCTTGATATACTGCAAATAATGCAGGAACAGCCCCGCCCTCGGCGAACGTACGGCGTACGAGATGCCCCGGTCCTTTTGGCGCTACTAGAAATACATCTACATTAGCTGGTGGTTTTACTTGATCAAAGTGAACATTAAATCCATGTGCGAACACGAGAGAGTTTCCAGCCTGTAAATTTGGTGCAATTTCAGCTTCATATACTTCTGGTTGTAATTCATCAGGCAGTAGAATCATTACTACATCAGCTTTTTTCGCTGCTTCTGCTACTGTATATACAGAAAATCCATCTTCATTCGCTTTATTCCAAGACTTACCTTTTCTTAAACCTACTACTACATCAAATCCGTTATCACGTAAATTTTGCGCATGTGCATGACCTTGCGAGCCATATCCGATGATTGCTACTTTCTTTTCCTTTAATACATTTACTGTTACATCTTTCTCATAATAAACTTTTGCCATTTTCATTTCCCCCTATATTTAAATGATTATTGAATTAACATAACTTGCTTATCTTGTTTTTTCATACTACGTGTAAATGCTGTTACACCTGTTCTAGCAATTTCTTTCAGACCGTATGGACGAAGTAATTCGATTAACGCTTCTACTTTATCTTGCGTACCTGTTACTTGCACAACTATGGAATCCTTCCCAACATCTATTACAGCGGCTCGAAACGGTTCAATTAAACTATATAATTCTGCTCTTGCTACTGATGTTGCTACTTTAATAAGTGCAAGTTCTCTAGCAATCATCGCTTCTTCTGTAATATCTGATACTTTCAGAACATCAATTTGCTTATGAAGTTGTTTAATTAACTGCTCCACTTGCTGTTCATTTTCAACGTGTACAACAATCGTCATCCGCGATATGTCCGATGATTCCGTATGACCTACTGAAATACTTTCAATATTAAAATGTCTTCGTGTCATAACCCCTGTAATTCGGTTTAACACACCACTTTGATTTCGAACTGTCGCTGTAACAATTCTCTTCACCTTTTTTCCACTCCCTCCATTTGGTGAACACCTTTCCCTGGCGCAACCATCGGCATTACCTTTTCTGATTGAAGTACACGGCAATCAATTACGACTGGTCCTTGTAATTCAATCGCCTGCTGTATTTGCTTCTTTGCAAGAAGTGGATCCTCTATGCGAACTCCTTTTATGCCATACGCATTCGCAAGAGCGACGAAATCTGGTTGACACGACAATAAAGAGTGCGAGTATCTTTGATTATAAAATTCATCTTGCCATTGTCTTACCATTCCTAAAGCTTCATTATTTAAGATAAATACTTTAACAGGCAACGAGTGTTCTTTTAACACACTTAATTCTTGCAAGGTCATTTGAAATCCGGCGTCACCGACAATTGCAATAACTAGTTCCTCAGGCTTTGCAATTTGCGCACCGATTGCTGCTGGAAATCCAAACCCCATCGTTCCTAATCCACCAGAAGTTACCCATTTATCTGGATTTTTCAGCGGATAATATTGGGCTGCCCACATTTGGTGTTGCCCAACGTCTGTTGTTACAATCGCTTCTCCCTTCGTAATTTCATATAACATATCAATTGCGTATTGGGGCTTAATACTTTCAGAATTTCTTTTATAAGAGAATGGATATTGTTCTTTTCTCCCCTTTAATAAAGTGATCCATTCATGATGATTTTCTTTTCCCCCTTCTGGTTCAAGTAATACTTCCAATGCCCGCTTAGCACTTGCAACAATAGGAATTTCAGTCGGCACATTTTTCCCGATTTCTGCTGGATCGATATCGATATGTGCAACAGTAGCCCCTTTAGCAAAATAAGCTAAATTCCCTGTAAGCCGATCATCAAATCTCGCACCTACATTAATGAGTAAGTCACATTCATATAACGCCATATTGGCTGTATAAGAACCGTGCATTCCTCCCATTCCTAAAAATAGTTCATCATCTGGTGGAAAGCCACCGAGACCAAGTAATGTATGCACAACAGGAATTTCATATTTACGAGCAAAACTTGTCAATTCTTTCGAAGCTTTCGCATGCAATATACCCGCTCCAGCTAAAATTAACGGTTTTTTTGCGGTTTCAATTACTTTGAGTAATTTGTTTATTTGAAGTAGATTCGGTTCATAATTAGGGTTATATCCTGGTAAATCCATTTGTACATTGCTACATCGCTCACCTTTCTCGACTACCATATCTTTCGGAAGGTCAATAACGACTGGTCCTGGTCTTCCTGTTTTAGCAATATGAAATGCTTCTTTAATAATTCGAGGTAAATCTGAGGCCTTTCGCACTTGATAGTTATGTTTTGTCACTGGCATCGTAAGTCCCATAATATCTGCCTCTTGAAAAGCATCGCTCCCAATTAACGTTGTTGCTACTTGGCCTGTAAATACTACAAGTGGCAATGAATCAATCATTGCATCAGCTAGACCCGTAATTACATTTGTAGCACCTGGTCCACTCGTTGCAATTACAACCCCTGGATGCCCTGTAATTCTGGCATATCCTTCAGCAGCGTGAATTGCCCCTTGCTCATGCCTTGTTAAAATATGCGGAATTTCACAATCATACAATGCATCATAGAGAGGTAAAACGGCACCACCCGGATAACCGAAAATCACTTCTACCCCTTCCTTTTCTAGCGCTTCTAACAATAGCTGTGCACCAGTTGCCAGTTTCTCTTCCGTTTTTGAAGACATTGTTCTTATAAGCCCCCTTTTTCAAACTTTTATACAATAAAAAAATCCTACGTCCACACTCCAGCTATGTGCTGAAGGGACGAAAGATTTCGCGGTACCACCCTTCTTCGCAAGAATACTCTTGCCTCAGTGATCCATAAATGGATCTAGCTAATAACGGAGCTACCGTCTAAGCCTAGACAAATGCTTTAGCTTAGCACTCAAGGGCGATGTTCGTCGACGTGAACCATCGGTTTTCAGCAACCACCGACTCTCTGTGAGGCTTCACAATCAACTACTCCTCCCTATCAACGCTTTCTTATGTTAAAAAAGTTGTTATCCAACTTTATTTTCTTCGTAAATTTTCTCTCCATCTTCTACAACTAACTTACGAAACTCTTCTAATAAACGGTTCGTATGTGGACCTGTTTGCCCTAAGCCAATCGTTCTACCATCTACTGTCGTAACAGCAATCACTTCAGCAGCTGTTCCTGTTAAAAACACTTCATCAGCTACATATACATCATGTCTTGTAAATAACTCTTCTCTTACGTCATACCCAAGTTTTTCGCCGATTTCTAAAATGGCGTTTCGTGTAATACCTTCTAACGCTCCAGCAGAACTTGGTGGTGTAATTAATTTATTTCCTTTAACAATAAACACGTTATCTCCTGATCCTTCAGCTACATATCCTTGATCATTTAACATAAGTGCTTCTTGTACTCCAGCTAATTTCGCTTCAATACGAACTAAAATATTGTTTAAATAATTTAAAGATTTTACTTGAGGGGATAAAACATCGGGACGATTTCGGCGCGTTGCAACCGTTACAACTGGAATCCCTTTCTCATAATATTCTTGCGGGAATAAAGATAATTGTTCTGCAATTACTACTACATTCGGCTTCTTACATGAATCGGGATCCAATCCAAGATTTCCTGCTCCTCTTGATACAACAAGGCGAATGTATCCATTAGATAATTTATTTTGTCGAATCGTCTCAACAACAATATTTGTTACTTCATCTAATGAATATGGAATTTCTAAAAGGATTGATTTTGCTGATTCATACAGCCGGACAAGATGCTCTCTCAAACGGAAAACATTACCGCTATAAACTCTAATTCCTTCAAACACTCCATCGCCATATAAATAGCCATGATCATATACTGAAACTTTTGCCTCATCTTTTGGAACAAATTCTCCATTTAAGAAAATCCATTGCTCATTCACTAGAAGCGCCTCCTATGTTCTATGAATTTTTTATTGTTTCCTAGTTTACTCTCCTTTCTAAATAAATCAAGTGAATTTTTAGAAAATTTATAATTTTTAATCGTACGTACTTCTTTGCTTATACTGATTTAACAACATTGTTAACGTTTACAAAAAAACCAAAAATTTTTTTCGCTAATTTCCACTAAAAAAATATTTGTTTAAAAGAAGGATTTTCATCAATTGATACGAATCTATTGTATTCAATAAACGGACGTCCGATTTTATAAATCTGGGAATATATAACGACTTTTGCTGAAAAAGGGGGAAAATAACAAAAATAGCGCTGTCTAAAAATAACATTCATATTTTTCATTTCGTAATCATAATCCTATTTTTAAAAAACAATTTGTCAAAATAAAGGAGGAAATAAATATGGCGTGTGTACAAATTAAAGGAACGAGACAAGAGGTAGTAGAAATGCTGCAATTATTTGATCTAATGGATACGAAAGGTTTTTGTAAATTCGATAATTACGTAGAGGTAGAACCAAATACGAAAGAACATAATCATTTTATTGCTTCAATCGACATCCATTCAAATACTTCTTCAGCACAAGATACATTAAACGATCAATTCGTTAGTCAAATGCTTACTGGCGTATATAACGACTAAACAAAGATTTACTTCCTACCGTCTTTTCATAAATATATGCAGTGAACTTGAGCATACTAGCAATTAGATGGTAGGAGGTGAGAATTATGGCTAGAATTGGCGTTGAAAACTCATTAACAGACGTTCAACAAGCTCTTCAACAACAAGGTCATGAAGTTGTTACACTTAACTCAGAACAGGATGCACAAGGGTGTGATTGTTGCGTTGTAACTGGGCAAGATTCTAATGTGATGGGCATTGCAGATACATCAATTAAAGGATCAGTCATTACAGCTCACGGTTTAACAACGGATGAAATTTGTCAACAAGTTGAAAGTCGCACTTAAAAAATGAAAGAGGACTCCTTTTAAAAGGAGTCCTCTTTTTTATATTCACCTAACGGGAAAGTAACATATACTGGATGAAAGCCCTACCTCTCTCTCATCATTACGGTTCCACTGACCGCTCCTTGATTCACTAGTATACATATATAGCTTACAAATACAATTTATAGGGTTTGTTCACAAAAGTTGTTGATAAAATTACCCGATCTTTCGCAAACTTTTCGTATTGCATTCATAAGAGATATTTACTTTACACTAGCTGTAACCGAGACACGAATTAAAATTATAACACCAATACAATAACTTGTCAATTTTTTTCGGTAAATTAAAAACAGACATTAACGGTTTGTCTGTTTTAGAATGGAGCTTTTTCTTTTATTACATATACAACAAAGCCGCTTACTAACATAAATAAGCCAACTACTAAGTTTTTGATATTAATCATAAATTCCTCTCCCTTATTCCACACATCATATATATTTACATTTCAATTATTCCGATCATCCTAAAGCGCACTTTTTCTAATATATCATAATTCCTAAAAAATGCAAGTTCACTTTTGACGACCATTCACAAATTTATCTACAGTGCTTGGTACAGTATTTAAAGCCTTTTCAATTAAATGTGTACTGCTGTTGAGATGTAATACTTGCACCCCATTAGAACCAACTACTAAAAAAGCTACTGGACTAATGGAAACCCCAGCCCCGCTTCCTCCTCCAAATGGATGCCCTTGCTTGTTCTCTTTATGCTGATTTTGCCCACCGTTATGTTTTTCAGCAATGAAATCCCCTTTAAAATCACTTCCACCAGCTCCAAAACCAAAAGCCACTTGAGATACTGTTAATACTACATTTCCATCAGCTGTTGAAACCGGGCTCCCAACAATTGTATTTACATCTACCATTTCTTTTAAATTTGTCATTGCCGTTTTCATTAAATTTTCAATTGGATGTTCCATTATGTATTGCACCCTTTCCTCATTATTCCTTTTTATACTTTCCAAAATAGAGGAAGTCATACTAACTTTTCCTATTTCAAGAAAACATTTTCCTCCTTTTAAAAGATACTACTCCCTGTACATGCTCCGGTATAGTGAAACTTTAATCAGTGGGATGTGTACGTAGCTCGACTCCCACAAATAGCAGGATAAAAAAGAAAAAGAGATACATACTACTATTGAACCTTGTTATGAAAGGAGTCATGACTTTGACTGAGAAATTTGATGATTATAAAAGAAGAGATAGAATAGATAGTGACTATAAAGAAGAGTACGCCGCTGAGGTTGCACCACAACGCATTGATTATAATTACGATGATAAAGACGATAAAGATGTTGTAAAATCGTCCGCTGCTGGATCAACTGCTGGTTTTATCGCTCTTGCGCTATCTATCTTATCGCTATTTACATTTCCAACACTATTTGGTCTTGTTTCTGTTTTACTCGGTATTTACGCTTATAATCGCGGAGCTACTGTAACTGGCGGTATCGCTGCAGTTGTCGGTGGGATTGCTGCACTTATCGCAATTTTATTCCGAGTAGCACTTATTGGTCTATTGTTTTCCCTGTTCTAAAAAAGAAAAAGGTATCTCGCTTAACGCGGGATACCTTATCCTGTAAACACATCTTCCGATGGATATTTTATTTTTTGTTTTGCTGGTCGCGCTAAAGAGAACACAAGTGTTAATGGTCCAATTAATCCGCAGAACATAACAAACATAATAATACATTTTCCGAACGCCGATAGCTGTGCAGTAATTCCCATCGTTAATCCGACTGTGCCAAACGCTGATATTGTCTCAAATAATAATTGAATAAAGCTGAAGTTTTCTGTAAGCATTAATATGAATACCGCTGCTAAAATAAGTATTTGACTGGCAACAGCAATTGCTAATGCCCTCGTTACTGTCGACATTTTAATTGTACGCTGAAATAAAACAATTTCCTCCTTTTTTCTAAAGAAAGAAAGGACAGATGTAATTAAGATAACAAACGTCGTTAATTTAATTCCTCCACCTGTCGATACACTTCCTGCACCAATAAACATTAAAATCATCGTAAATAATATAGATGATTCTTCCATACCTCCATAGTCAACCGTATTAAATCCAGCTGTCCGCGGAGTAATACCTTGAAAGAAGGAAGCCCATAGTTTTTCATTTAAAGATAAATTCCCTAACGTCTTCACATTATTATATTCCAATACAAAAATTACAATCATTGCTATAACATTTAGCACTACTGTTCCAATAATCATTATTTTTGAGTGAAGTGATAATTTTCGAAAACTGCGACTATACCATATATCAATTAATACGGTAAAACCGAGTCCTCCGATTACAATTAAAGAGCAAATCCCAATATTAATAATGGGATCCCCTACATATCTTGTTAAATTATCTGGCCATAAAGCAAATCCTGCATTATTATAAGATGCAATTACATGAAAAATACTATAGTATAAACCTTTTCCAAAACCAAACTCTGGAATAAAGCGAAACGATAAAAAAATGACCCCAATAAGTTCAATACAAATCGAAAATATAAAGACACGCTTTACTAATTTTACAAGACCACCTATATTGGTTTGATTAAATGCTTCTCCAATTAATAAACGATGGCGTAATCCGATTTTTTTACCTAGTACCCAAACAATTAAAATGGCAATTGTCATAAGACCTAGACCACCTGTTTGAATTAAAAACATAATAACAATTTCGCCAAACATCGTAAATGTACTTGCTGTATCCACTACTCCCAAACCAGTTACGGTCGCTGCTGAAGTTGCTGTAAAGAAAGCATCTACCCAACTAATATGTGCTTTCGTTGCGAATGGTAATTTTAATAACAAACCGCCAACCACAATTAAGCAGAAAAAGCCTAATGCTAATATTTGTGGTGGGTTTAATCGTATAAGACGATTATACAGCCCTTGTTTTTTTGTTACGTTCATATCACTAACTCCCTTATTAAAGTGAAACTTTCCCCTCATAAATAAAAAGCTTTTTAAAAGCCCTTAAATAATTGGGACAAACCTTATATTCTCATAATATAGTTGAGCATAATCTTTTTTTTCATAGATTACAACTTTTATTTATATTCAGATTCCTTTTCGTTTTTATGCTGGAAAACTCTATATCCTAACTCAATATTGCTAGCAATAACAATTTCATATGTACTATTTTTCAAATCCCCATATCTTTCACTCTATGTTCACATAGAGGTCACATCCACCTTTTATAGTATATGTATCGAAGCTGTTCCTCCCTAATTTATAAGACATTCCCCAGTGTCTTTGAATAGCTTCCATCCCTAATTAAATTGACATAAATTGTCCCCTTCCCTTGACCATCTTATAAATGATGGTCTTATTTTTTGTTTGCTCTATCTTTTATTCCACTATTTGTGGGCAATAAACGCCCGATTGGTTAAAGCTAATAATCAACAGGGGATGAACAAAAAACACTCATTAAATTTTCATTTTATTTAAAACTCCCTCTCTCTTTCACTCTATGTTCACACAGAGGTCACATCTACCTTTTATAGTATATGTATCGAAGTTGTTCCTCCCTAATTTATAAGACATTCCCCAGTGTCTTAAAGCAGCTTCCATCCCTAATTAAATTGACATAAATTGTCCCCTTCCTTGACCATCTTATAAATGATGGTCTTATTTTTTTGTCTTTCTACCTTTTATTTAAAACTCCCTCTCTCTTTCACCCTATGTTCACATGAGAGTCACACCTACCTTTTATAGTATATGTATCGAAGTTGTTCCTCCCTAATTTATAAGACATTCCCCAGTGTCTTAAAGCAACTTCCATCCCTAATTAAATTGACATAAATTGTCCCCTTCCCTAGACCATCCTATGTGATGGTCTATTTTATTTTCCAAACACAAAATCAGTCTATCTACACTTAAATTAAAACAAAAAATTCAGAAAATATTGTCAAATTAGGTATTTTTTCGGTATAATTACTTTAGAAAGAAATTTTGCAAAAACAAAAGGGGGGATTTTATTGAAACAAACAAAAGCAATCTTAATCGCATTATTCCTAGGTCTAGTTGTTGGACTCACTCTAAATTTAGCTGCTCCATCTATCTTTGAGCCACTAAATCAATATGTGTTCAACCCAATTGGTCAATTATTTATTCGACTTATTAAAATGCTAGTTGTTCCTGTTGTGTTCATTTCTATCGTACTTGGTGCTGCCGGTCTTGGAGATCCGAAACAACTTGGAAGAATCGGTTTAAAATCAATTTCATTCTTTCTCGTAACAACTGCGGTTGCCATCTCTATAGCGGTTACATTTGCACTTATTATAAAACCAGGAGCTGGCGGTAATTTTAAAACAGAAGGTCTTAAGTATGAAGGTGCAAAAACTGAAACATCTTTCGTCGACACATTGTTAAATATCGTACCAGATAACCCAGCAAAAGCCATGGCTGACGGAAACATGTTACAAATCATTGCCTTTGCCGTATTGATTGGACTCGGTATAGCTATTTTAGGAAAACGAGTTCAAGGTATCCATTCATTACTTGAACAGGGCAACGAATTAATGATGTATCTTGTTAATCTCGTTATGAAATTAGCCCCAATTGGAACATTCGGTTTGCTCGCTTCATCCGTTGGTAAAATGGGTCTTGCAGGCGTCGCTGCGATGTTCAAGTATATGATTGTCGTTATGTTAGTACTCATTATTCACGGGGTCTTTGTATATGGCGGCTTATTAAAGGTATTAGCAAAAGAAAGTATTGTTCGTTTCTTTAAACATTTCGGACCAGTAATGGCAATTGGATTTAGTACATCTAGCTCTAATGCATCGCTTCCATTTGCAATGAAAACAGCACAAGATAAGCTTGGCGTTCCAAAAGCGATAAGCTCATTTGTACAACCACTAGGGGCAACTATTAATATGGATGGTACTGCCATTATGCAAGGAGTAGCCACTGTATTTATCGCTCAAGTATACGGAGTTGAACTTACATTACCGCAATTAGCTATGGTCGTATTAACTGCTGTACTAGCTAGTATCGGTACTGCTGGTGTACCTGGTGTTGGACTTGTAATGCTTACAATGGTTTTAAATCAAGTAAATCTACCAGTAGAAGGTATCGCTTTAATTATCGGTATTGACCGTATTCTAGATATGTCTAGAACAGCTGTAAACATTTCTGGGGATGCAATTTGCGCAATGATTGTCGCAAAATCAGAAGAAAAATATAATACGGATCAATCGGCAGCATCGTAAATCAAAAAAGGAGTGAATTATTTCACTCCTTTTTTGATTTACTCCCTTTTTTAGAACGATATTCTTTTCCTTTATTATCATTACCAGTTTCAAATTCAGTGCTAAATTCCTGATTAAATTGGCCGGACTTTGGTGATCCTTGATTACCGCTCCCTTTACTACCGTTACGATTCGTCATATTTCTCCCTCCTTCCTTGTATTAGTAGTATGGCGCTCTATCTTTTTTCATACACATTTTATTTATTAACATCTATTACACACGAAAGAAGATCTCCCATCTATAAGGAAGACCTTCTATTTTATCACGTAAGCGTTTTCTTGTTTATAATCACTTAAATAAGTTTTTTGGAAATTGAAATCATTACATTCATTTCATCTTCTGAAAGTGCAGAGAATCTTTCTTGTAAATATTGTTTTTTCGCATCTTCCATTTTCGCAACTAAATCTTTCCCTTGTTCTGTAATCTCTAAATACACAACTCGGCGATCTGATGTAGAACGTGAACGAGTTACAAAACCTTTATTAATTAATTTTTCTGTAACAGCTGTAATATGACTATTCGACACATTTAATTCATTTGCTACACGCGATACCATTTCTTTATTCGTACGATTTAATATTCTTAGGACGATGAATTCATTCCACGGTATGTAACCACCGAATATTTTTCCGATATCATTACGCAACGTGCGAAACATAGCAAACACATTTGTCGATAGTTCTTCCATTAATTGCTCTCGATTTTGAGACAACATTGACAGCTCCTTTTATTTCATTTAGTTAAATAAAAACCTTATTAATAATTTTACATGAAATCTTACTTTTTGTCACCTTATTTTCCCATAATTCGTAGTTTTTTAATATGTATTTCATGATAAAATGAAGTCAACTTCCAGAAAAAGGGGTATTTTAATGCATGAGGAGGATAGGTTCTCAAATCTCAGCCTAAAAGATAAAACAATTATCATTAGTATTATTGCTCTTTTTCTCATTATAGTTTTTACATTTATATTTTTTGTATATGTAGGAATCTTTCAAATTACAGGTATAGCGTATAGTTCACGTACTGCTTTACTTCTCTTTTTTTATTAATCACTTTCTTAGATGGTATTACATTATTTATTTTCAGTTTCTTCAAAGCGCTGCTATATCCATTGACTCAAAACATGCCAAATTGGATTTCTCTCACTCTTTTCTCATTCATTGAAATTACACTAGATTGGTTCGTCATTCGTACTGCTGATGATTGGATAGAAAGCGTACAAATGTCCAACTTAACTGAATTATGTGTCGTACTATTCTTTTTTCTATTAAATAAATTATTAAGTGACAAGAAAGAGTAAGAATACAAGCTTTTCTATATAAAAGTTGGTACAATGAAAGCAAATCTTACTAAAGAGGTGTTAATTATGAACTTACAACAATGGGCTGATAAAGGTATGTCCTTTGATACATATGTGAATGAAATGCAAGTAAACCAATACGAGCTACTACACATTTACAATAATTTTTTAATTCCAAATGAATTACTTCCTGTATTAGAAGAACGTCAAAATGATGGCTGGCGTGTTATCGTATTAACTGCTGATTGGTGTGGCGATGCTCTTTTATGCGTACCTGTTATGAAACGAATTTCTGAAGTTGCAAATATTGATATGCGTTTATTAATTCGCGATGAAAACTTAGAATTAATGGATCAATATTTAACAAATGGAACAGCACGTGCGATTCCAATCTTTATTTTCATTGATAAAGATGGAAATGAACAAGCCGTCTTTGGACCACGCGCTCCAAAAGTACAAGAATTAGTAACTTCAATGCGCGCTACATTACCTGAAAAAGAAGATCCAACATTCGAAGAAAAACAAAAAGAAATGTATGCTAATTTCCGTGCTACATTAGCTGATGATACTTCTCTTTGGGAACATGTAATGGAAAACATGATAGAAAAATTAGTAAAATAAAAACCTGCCGAGCTCGGCAGGTTTTTATTTTACATAATGAAGAAATAGAATACCGCAGCTAAAATGAAACGATAATAAGCGAACGGTGTTAGTTTTACACGAGATAATAATTTCAAGAATGAAACAATTGCAAGCATCGCAACAACGAATGCAGTTACAAATCCTGTTACAAATAGCGTTATATCTGCTGAGCTTAATACATCCCAGCTTTTAATTAAATCTAAGCCACTTGCAGCTACCATCATCGGTACCGCTAAAATGAACGTATATTCAGCTGCCGCTGTATGCGACACGCGAGCTAATAAACCACCACTTATTGTAGAACCAGAACGAGAAAATCCTGGCCAAAGAGCTAAACATTGGAACATTCCAATTGTAAATGCCTGTTTATATGTGATTTCATCTAACGTTCTTGCTGTACTTGGTTTTGAAAACTTCTCAGCAACAATCATTAAAATACCACCGGCTACTAAGCTAATAACAACTGGTCCTGGACCAAATAAAACCTCTTTAATAGTGCTATGGAATAATACGCCAAGTACCCCGGCAGGAATCATCCCGATAATAATATGTAATAAATTTAACGATGGTCCGTCTGTTACTTTACCTATTCCAACTAACGACCATAGACGCTTCCAAAATATAACAACAACTGCTAAAATCGATCCCAATTGGATAACAACTTCAAAAACTTTCGCTCTCTCATCGTCAAATCCAATTAAATGTCCTGTTAAAATCATATGTCCTGTTGATGATACTGGTAGAAACTCTGTTAACCCTTCAACAGCACCCATGATTAAACCAATTAACCAATCAGCCACAAGTAGTGCCTCCTTAATAACAAATAATATGTAATTTTTTCACACCTTATCATAATACCTTATCCCTTTTCAAAGTGCATCCTTTTTTTTATTGGTTTCATATGTTGTAGGCGCGTATTTCTTTTCTAATCTTTGATTAAATTGTATGATAGTAAGAGTTTGTTTTTTTATACGGAAAGGGGATTTTATGAAAGAAACTACTTCATTCTCACAAAAGTTAAAGCAATTTGTATTACTATTTTTTCCGATTTTCGTAACGCAAATGTCATTATTTGCGATGAGCTTTTTCGATACAACAATGTCAGGACATGCAAGCCCAACTGATTTAGCAGGTGTCGCAATTGGAACAAGTATATGGATTCCAGTTAGTACTGGGTTAACAGGGATTTTAATGGCCACGACTCCCATTGTTGCCCAGCTCGTTGGGTCCAAGAAAAAAGAGGACGTTCCTCACGTTGTCATACAAGCAGTTTATTTAGCAATTTGTGCTAGCTTCGTTGTTATCCTCATCGGTTTCTTCGTCGTTTCACCTATTTTAAACGGCATGCGCTTAGAAGAACCTGTGGAACGTATTGCAGCTCAATTTTTAAGTATTATCGCAATAGGAATTATACCTTTATTCACTTACACGGTTTTACGTGGATTTATTGATGCATTAGGAAAAACTCGAACAACGATGATTATTACATTACTATCATTACCAATTAACGTAATATTAAATTACTTATTAATCTTTGGTAACTTCGGTTTCCCAAAGCTTGGTGGTGTCGGAGCGGCAATTGCTTCCACTGCAACATATTGGTGCATTTTAATTATTACAGTCATTATTATTCAGACGAAAGAGCCTTTTGCCTCTTTCAACATTTTCAAACAATTATACCGCCCTTCTCTTTCGAGTTGGACAGCATTCTTAAAGCTTGGCGTCCCTATCGGATTTGCTATCTTTTTTGAAACGAGTATTTTCGCTGCGGTAACGCTTATGATGAGTAATTTTAGTACGACAACTATTGCAGCTCACCAAGCAGCTATGAACTTTGCTTCCTTGTTATATATGACTCCGCTAAGTTTAGCAATGGCAATGACTATTGCGGTCGGATTCGAAGTTGGTGCAAAACGTTTCGATAATGCAAAACAATACGGACTGATTGGAATTGGATTAGCCCTTGCCTTTGCTTTATTATATTCGATTCTTCTCTACTTCTTTGATGATCAAATTGCTTCTATTTATACGACAGATGCAAAAGTTCATCATTTAGCAAAAGAATTTCTTATCTTTGCGATTTTATTTCAAATTTCAGATGCAATTGCAACTCCTGTACAAGGAGCTCTGCGTGGTTATAAAGATGTAAATGTCGCTCTAATTATGACTTTAATTGCTTATTGGATAATAGGTCTACCACTAGGTTATATATTAGCAACGTATACAGAATGGGCCGCAAAAGGCTATTGGATCGGTCTTATTATCGGTCTAGCATTTGGCGCTGCCTTCCTACTTATCCGTCTCTTTCAAGTACAACGAAAATATACAACACAAAACAGCCGCTAATAATAAAGCGGCTGTTTTCTTTATGCATATTTTTTCTTGTAACGTATAATATAATGAAAAAGAAAGGTGGGTACATATGGACGACAAAGAAAAAAAGCAATCATTCGATGAAGAATTTGCCCCTGAAATTTCACCTGGATATCGGCAAGATGTACATAAGCCACCTAAATATAAAAACACTTCGTTTTTAATGGGCATTACCATTTTCGCTGCTGTATTACTCATACTTATCATTTTCGTTTATTTTTGATGAAAGGTGGCCTATTATATGAAGAAACAAGATTCCAATCGTTCAAAAAGAACTGTTAAAACACAAAAAGGATATGCAGGAGATTCTGTTCATACCCTTAAACAAGTGGAGCAAGGAAATTTATATATTGCTCAAAAAGAACTTGGTCAACAAAATGAAAATCTTTAAAGGCCCTTTATTCCTTGAGGGCCTTTTTATTCCGCATTAAGTAGTACACCCCCAAAATGTTCTATTGAGCAATGAATTTCCTTTATTGTACGCGCTGCTTTTGTTCTAGCACCATAAATATATTATTAACCTTTACAATTTTCACTTCATAATTCAATTTCATTTCACTTCTCTTACCATTTTCAGTACCCGCAACGTACGCTACAGCTTGATAAAGAAAACTCTCATCGGTCTCTTCACGTACCTCCTCGTTTGTAAATTTATACTCTAAATCTCGAAAACGATTTGGATAATAATTTCCCATTAATTGTTCATACCCTCTATTTAAAAATAGTTCTTCACCTTTTCGTTTCACATCTTCTTTATTAGTAGACCCAAACACTGATAGTTGCTCGGTCACAAAATGCTCTCCTACCTTTCTCATTTCATTATGAGTTAAATTTTCTATACTTTTGTTCTTTAACTCCTTATTTAACTCGTACTGATCAATCGGTTTAAAGGTAGCAAAAACCTCCTCTTTATATGACCAAAACAATACAAAAGCGATACATAGAGAACTGATTAACAGTCTTTTTTTCGTAATACTCCCGTCCTTCTTCATAATGATAGCTATATTTTAACATATAGAAAGAAAATTCTGATATCATAAAGTGGAATAACTTAACTTAGAAACGAGGAACAATTATGGACTCTTACAAACATTATATAAAAGAAGCTTTGCCTAATCTTTCTATACATTCATATAAACAAAATGAAGAAGGATGGGATAATGTAGCAGTTATAGTAAATGATGAGCTATTGCTTCGTTTCCCACGAAAACAGGAATATGCGATGCGAATTCCGTTAGAAAAAGAACTATGCGCAATTCTCACTCAATCACTACAAGAAATCGAAGTTCCACAATATCACCTAATTTATAAAAATGAATCTGATGAGGTTCCTCTTTGTAGTTACTATACTCTCATTCATGGTGAACCATTAAAAACAGACACAGTTGCCACGCTGGAGGATCCAGAGCTGAAAGCAATTATTACACAATTAGCTACTTTCCTTGCGGTACTACATAGCATTCCTTTACACCAAGTTACAACGCTATGTTTCCCTATTGAAAAAACATGTACCTACTGGAAAGAGCTACAAACAAAATTAAACCAATATCTCACTACTAGCCTTACTTCATTACAGAAACTAGCCTTAAATCGCTTATTTGAAAATTTCTTTGCATGTTTAGCTACATCCACTTTTCAAAATACAATCATTCACGCTGATTTTACTCATCATCACATTTTATTTAACAAGCATAACAAAAGCATTTCAGGTGTTATCGATTTTGGTGATGCGCAAATTGGCGATCCTGCTTTTGATTTTGCAGGACTATATTATGATTTCGGACATGAGTTTACTACATCTGTATATGAACAGTACAGTACACTTATTTCTCATCATGATCCATTACTCATTCATCGCATTACTATCTTTTATCAATACAGTCTTTTACTACATAATATTATTTATAACTTTGAGTCAGAGAATAAACTCGAATTCATTACAGGCACAGAACAGCTAAAAACGATATTACAGGGATGAGATTACATTCTCTCCCTATATACTCTCTCCTCATACAACATTAACTTTTTATCCATTTCAACAATGACTTTATACAATTGAAATGCCTGTAAAATTTGCAGTTGAATTTCAAAAGGAGCATTCTGTTCTTTTAACCATTGAAATACTTTCGTTTCATCTTTCATTGATTATTCCTCCCTTTATTAAAATCTGCTACAAATATACGGTAAATGATGAAAAGCTTTTCATGTCAATAACAAAAAAGGATGCAAAATTGCATCCTTTAATGAACTATATTTTTCTTCTGCTCCGCTTCTTTCTTTACTTCTTCCCCTTGGCATTCACTACGAAACGCACAACTTATACACTCAGAACGAACATGACGCTCTGTATAATGCTCAGGTTGTTGCAACATTTCTTTCATTCTAGATAAATCAGCCATTCCAGTTATAATATCTTCCTGTTTCGGAATGTACTCATACTTAGTTCCTTCTATTAAATTAATAACTTCAATCTTTCCTGGAAGAACGCCGAAAGCTTTATAACTGAATACTGTCATTAGCTTCTGACAAAGAGCAAGCATTTCCTCATCTGCATCGACAACATACTTTTTAATTACAAACGACTCAGCACTCCACTCACCAACTTCAAATGTCAATGACATGTGGACACCTAACTCTTCCATATATGTTTGAAACTTCTCGTATAAAAACAATGGTGGTGTCTGACTATCATCCTTTTCAACAAACTGTAATAAGTGATCCGTTAGCTTCGCTAATACAATATAGTACTCCGTCTTCGAAGCAAACATATTAATCCTTACTTTTTTCCAATACTTTTCTATTAATATTAAAAGTACAATTTTCGTTTGTTGACCCGCAGGTAGCATGTAATACTCGTTAATAATTTGATTGACAATCATTTGTGCTATTTGTTGCCATTCAAATGAAGAAGGTTCTCTTCTTTTTATATGACGAAAATAAAATTTATGCGGACAACGCATAAAATCATACAAATGATAATCTGTCATCGTTTTGATTGAGATTTTCTCATGCACTTGCTCTTCATCTCCCTTCTGCCATTAAGAAAGGTATTTTACAAATTCAGCTCCAAACTGTATACATTTTTCTACATCTTCATCTTCTGGCGTTAATTCTACTTTTAGTCCTTCTAACACAATTGCTGCCCCGCGCTCTTGTAGCTTTTCTATTAAAATGTCAACTGCCACTCCGTATTTCGGATAAGCCGAATCACATGATCCGAATACTGCCGCTTTTTTCCCAGTTAAATCAATAGAATCCATTGCATCATAAAAATCTAAGAAATCATCAGGAAGATCACCATCTCCCCAAGTGTATGCACCTAAAATAATTCCATCATACTGTTCTAATATAGAAGCTTCTGGTGAATCCATAATATCAATAACTTCAATTTCATTTTCTGTTTCACGAATTACGCCGGCAATGTGGTCAGCCATTTCCTCGGTATTTCCACTCATACTTGCAAAAATCATTACTAACTTACTCAACTGAACCTCTCCCTTTACTTTGTATCTCTTTTTCTGTTTGAATGCTCTTCTTCTCATCTACATATTCAGACCGAATTACATTTCTTTGCCATTCCATATGCTGATCAACATCTTTATCTTTATTTTTATCTTTTAATCCCCTCCGCAGAAGGTGAAAATTTTTTCTCATTAACATGTCGCATCCATCCTATTGATAATAATTATCAATTTCAACTACATTTAGATTAATTGACATTGATTATCAATGTCAACAACTATTTTTAAAAAAATGATTAAAATGTACAAGCTTGTCCGTTAGCTATTCATATACTATGAATGAGCATAGTTCTTTCTCAGCCCTCTCTGACGGAAAGAAATAAAAGCAACTGCAATAGAGTGCAGTTGCCTTTTTTTGTTTTTCTATGATTTTAGTAATCTTATAGTCGTCTCTAAAAATAACTCCACTCCACAAATTAATGCTGATTCATCCACGTCAAATTTCGGATGATGATGTGGATAACAAGTATATATATTTTCATTACCTGTTCCTAATTTAATGAAACAACCGGGTGCTTTTCTTAAATATGCTGAAAAATCTTCCCCACCCATAGAAGGTTCAAGCTTCACAACACGCTCATTCCCAAACAAATGTAGTGCACTTTCTTCTACTATTTTCGTAATATATTCATCATTAATAACCGGATCATATCCATATCGATACGTATATGTATACGATCCTCCATGTGCTTCTGTAATTCCTTTCACAATTTTCTCGATTTTCCCTTCTGCTTCCACCCTCAATGCTTGATTAAATGAACGAACGGTTCCCATTAAAGTTGCTGTACTAGGAATAATATTGTCAGCCGTTCCCCCATGAAATTGTGTAACTGAAATAACCCTTTGCATAAAAGCACTCGTATTTCTTGATACGATATGTTGTAAATTTGTAATAATCTGTGCTCCGATAGCAATAGGGTCTATCGTTTCTTCTGGCCGCGCCGCATGTCCTCCTTTGCCTTGAATTTCAACTGTAAATACGTCTGGTGCCGCCATCATCGGCCCATACGCAATTCCTATCTTTCCGCTTTCTAATCCAGACATAACATGTAAACCTATTACATAATCAACACCGTCCATTACACCTGCCTCAACCATTTCTTGTCCCCCGCCAGGATACACCTCTTCTGCGTGCTGAAAGAATAGACGAATCTCACCTGCAAAATCTTCCTTTATATTTGATAGCACCTCTGCTGTGCTTAATAAAATAGCTGCGTGAGCATCGTGCCCACATGCATGCATCATTCCTTTATTCACAGATGTATAAGATTTACTTGTCTCCTCTTGAATTGGCAAAGCATCTATATCAGCTCGAATCGCAATTACTTTCCCTTGCTTCACACCTCTTTTAATTGCTAGTACACTATACTTCGTCGGTCTCGTTACTTCAAAAGAAGAAAATGAGCATAATGTATCATATATAAATTGCGAAGTTTCTTTTTCATGAAATGATAATTCCGGATACTTATGGAAGTGCCTTCTCCATTTCACGATATTTTCTTCCGAAATTAGATTCTTCCACACTCTATTCATGATAATTTCCTCCTTTTCAAAAGAACTAGAAATTTAAAAGTTTACTCCGTCTTGAATGATTAATAAAAACAAATACTGTATTTTTACGTATTCTTATAGTCCACTTTTATGTATTCACACAATCCACTTTCTATTTACATGTCAAACCCATTACAAATTCATGCTGAATGTAATATAATTGCTAAGTTAGGGATTTTCTTTTTTAGTATTTAGTGCTAATATCAAAAAAGAGCCTTTTGACTTATTTTTACCTAAAATGTGGGATTTTGTTTTTTTCACAATAATGTAGGACATGATACCTACAAAGAGCTATTATTTCATTAAGAGAGGGAAAGACATGGAAAGATTAAAAGAGATATGGTCTCGACCACTCACACAATGGGTTGCAAAGACGGTTTATTATCTTGCAATTTTATTTGCATTACTTTGGTTGTATGGATTCCATGATACAAACACAAGTACATTTATTTACAATGAATTCTAGGGTGGGAACGTTATGAAGTTATTAGAACAAATTGAAAAGTGGGCTGCAGAAACGCCTGATCAAACCGCTTTTGTTTGGCGAGATGCGAAAATTACGTACAAACAATTAAAGGAAGATTCTGATGCGTTAGCACATTGGATTTCTTCTGAGTATCCAGACGATCGTTCACCAATTATGGTGTATGGCCATATGCAACCTGAAATGATTATTAACTTTTTAGGATGTGTAAAAGCTGGACATGCTTACATTCCTGTAGATTTATCTATCCCAGCTGATCGTGTACAACGTATTGCTGAAAATTCTGGTGCGAAATTACTTTTATCGGCAACAGCAGTAACTGTAACTGATTTACCAGTTCGCATCGTAAGTGAAGACAACTTAAAAGATATTTTCTTTACTCATAAAGGGAACACTCCAAATCCTGAACATGCGGTAAAAGGTGATGAGAACTTCTACATTATTTACACATCAGGAAGCACAGGTAATCCGAAAGGGGTTCAGATTACTTATAACTGCCTTGTTAGCTTTACAAAATGGGCTGTAGAAGATTTCAACTTACAAACAGGGCAAGTATTCTTAAATCAAGCACCTTTCTCATTCGATTTATCTGTAATGGATATTTACCCATCATTAGTAACAGGTGGTACACTTTGGGCAATCGATAAAGATATGATTGCGCGTCCAAAAGACTTGTTTGCTTCTTTAAAGCAATCGGATATTCAAGTATGGACTTCCACACCTTCTTTCGCTGAAATGTGTTTAATGGAAGCATCTTTCTCTGAGAGTATGCTACCGAACATGAAAACATTCTTATTCTGCGGTGAAGTGTTACCAAATGAAGTGGCTAGAAAATTAATTGAGCGTTTCCCAAAAGCAACAATTATGAATACTTACGGTCCAACAGAAGCTACTGTCGCTGTAACAGGTATTCACGTTACAGAAGAAGTGCTTGATCAATACAAATCACTTCCAGTTGGCTATTGTAAATCAGACTGTCGCCTTCTTATTATGAAAGAAGATGGTACGATTGCACCTGATGGTGAAAAAGGCGAAATCGTAATTGTCGGTCCAAGCGTAAGCGTTGGATATTTAGGAAGCCCTGAATTAACAGAAAAAGCATTTACTATGATTGACGGTGAGCGCGCCTATAAAACAGGCGATGCTGGCTATGTTGAAAATGGTCTTCTATTCTATAATGGTCGTCTTGATTTCCAAATTAAGCTGCATGGTTATCGAATGGAATTAGAAGAAATTGAGCATCACCTTCGTGCGTGTTCTTACGTAGAAGGTGCAGTTATCGTTCCAATTAAAAAAGGTGAAAAATACGATTATTTATTAGCGGTTGTTGTTCCTGGAGAACATTCATTTGAAAAAGAATTCAAATTAACATCTGCAATCAAAAAAGAACTCAATGAGCGATTACCAAACTACATGATTCCACGTAAATTCATGTATCAATCTTCTATTCCAATGACACCAAATGGAAAGGTAGATCGCAAAAAATTATTGAGTGAGGTTACAGCATGACCGCATATGGATCATTTTATTTTTTCGCTATAGTGGGCATTTTATTAATACCTACTATCATAGCTGGATTAAAAGGTAAAATGTTGCGTAAATATAATGCCGTTTTAACATTAGTCATGCTTGCTATTATCTTCTCAGATAAACCAAAGCAAGCAATGATGTTAGCCGCATTTATTATTTGGCAATATGCCCTAATTAAAGGCTATTTAATTTTAAGAAAACAAAATAATAGTACATTCACATTTTGCATAGCTGTTATTTTATCGATTTTGCCTCTTATTTTGGCAAAAATCGCACCATTTGCATCGTTACTACCTGAGTTAAAACTTGTTGTTTTTCTAGGTATATCTTACGTAACATTCAGAGCAGTTCAAATGGTATTTGAAGTTCGTGATGGTTTAATTAAAGAGCTTTCTTTCTTTAACTTCTGGGAATTCGTTTTATTTTTCCCTGCGATTTCAACAGGACCTATCGATCGTTACCGTAGATTCCAAAAAGATATTCAAAAGCCACCTAGCGCTGAAGAATATCAAAATTTACTATATACAGGACTAAATCGTATTTTCCAAGGTTTCTTGTATAAATTTATTATTGCTTACTTAATAAAGCAATATTGTATGGATCCAGCATTCGCTCAACACGATACAATCTTTTCAAATATGATTTACATGTATAGCTATAGCTTATATCTATTCTTTGATTTTGCTGGTTATAGCTCTTTTGTAATTGGTGTAAGTTATATGATGGGAATTAAAACGCCAGAAAACTTTAATAAGCCATTCCTTAGTCGTAATATTAAAGACTTCTGGAACCGCTGGCACATGAGTTTATCATTCTGGTTCCGTGATTTCATCTACATGCGTTTCGTATTTTTTGCAACGAAGAAAAAGTTAATTAAGAACCGTTACACAATTTCGTATATCGGTGCATTTTTAAACTTCTTCATTATGGGAATTTGGCATATCCAAGGAAGCGCTGTTGCGCAGTATATTATTTATGGTCTCTATCATGCCGCACTGTTCATTTTATTCGATATTTTCGAACGAAAAAACAAAAAGCATAAATTTTGGCCAAACAATAAATTCACACGCATCCTTGCGATTGTAATTACGTTCCACATTGTATGTTTCGGTTTCCTAATCTTCTCTGGACACCTTAACAGATACTTTTAATGCACCCTTCTTATTCCATTAAGAAGTTGCACATATAATATATTTCGGATATAAAGGAGATTTTAAAAATGGCAGAATTCAAAGAGCAAGTATTAGATATTTTAGAAGAAGTATGTGAAAACGACATTGTGAAAGAAAACTTAGATGTTCAATTATTTGAGGAAGGTATCCTTGATTCTTTCGCTGTAGTATCTTTATTAGTTGAATTCCAAGAGCGTTTAGATATTGAAGTTTCTATTTCTGATTTTGACCGTGACGAGTGGGCTACACCAAACATGGTTATTAAAAAGTTGGAAGAAATCCGATGAACAAAGCAAAATTTGGTCCGATGCTTTTAGCATTGGCCCTTTTTGCTGTATTCTTACTTATTCCAACGCGCTTCCTACTTCCACTTTTAAGTGATGAAAAAGTAGAACAAGCTGCTACTTCTTTAAAAGAAGAAAAAATTCAAAGTATGATTTTACAGCAAAAGATGTTAGCAGATCCAAAATATCTTCCGATGTACGGTTCATCGGAATTCGCACGTATGGATGCTTTCCATCCATCTAATTATTTTAAAGTAAAGCCTGAAGGATTTACGCCATTCCTTCTTGGACGCGGCGGAACACAAGACCTTGTACATGTGTTAAACTTCGCATCTACAATGGATCAATTGAAAGATAAGAAAATGGTATTCGTTCTTTCTCCGCAATGGTTTGTACCACAAGGTATTGACGAGACGCACTTTGCACCTAACTTTTCAAAACAACAAGGTTACCACTTCATTTTCAACAATGATTTAAAACCTGAAATGAAAAAACAAATTGCAAAGCGTTTATTAAACTTTGAGATTGTAAAAAAAGAAACTTTATTAAAAATCTCGCTTGAAGGTATCGCTTATGATGATACGAAGTATAAAGTAAAAGCACTTGCTGCTAAACCTTTCGCTTATATTTACCGTAACATTTTAGATCGTAAAGATTTATTTACAGCTATGTTTAATATTAAACCGCACAAAGAGAAGCTTGACCCTTCATTAAAACAAATGAACTGGGAAGAGGCTCGTAAACATGCGGATCAAACAGGTGCAGCAGAATCTGGATCTAATGAATATGGTATCGAAGATGGTTACTTCAATAGCAAAATTAAGAAAAAATTAAAGCAACGTGAAGGTTACTTAAAAAATGATGCTTATGACCAATCGCCAGAATATGAAGATTTACAAATTGTACTTGATTTATTAAAACAATCTGGTGCAAAACCACTCTTCATTTCTGTTCCTGTCAAAGGTCCTTGGTACGACTACGCTGGCTTCCCAAAAGAACGCCGCGAAGCATACTATAAGAAAGTTCATGAGCAAATTGAAAAAGCTGGTTATCCAATTGCCGACTTCTCAAATCATGAATACGATAAATACTTCTTAAAAGATCATATGCACTTAGGTTGGAAAGGCTGGGTTTACATCGACGAAGCCATCCAACAATTTTATAAAGCAAACTAATGAAAAGACCGCTTGAATTACTCAAGTGGTCTTTTTGTATATATTTTGTAATTGTTCGATTGCATTCTCTGCTTCTTTCATAACTCGCTCCACTACATGCTGAGCTGATTCGATTCGAGCTAATGATGCTGCCTGTCCTGCCCAAAGTGACATATATTCTTCCTTATTTTGCTTCGCTGCCTCTTGGCGTATTTTAGAAGTTAATACGTTTTGCACTGGATACATCGGCAGCCCTTCTTCTTTTCCTTCATGTCTCTCTATAAATTCATTCCGAATACCCCGCGCATATTTCCCAGAAAACGCACGAGTTACAGTTGTGCTCGTATCTGTACTATGTAAAACCGCTTCTTTATACACATCGTGCGTAATACTCTCTTCACTTGTTAAAAAGGCCGATCCCATTTGAACACCTTCTGCTCCTAGTGCCAATGCCGCAACAAGCCCTTGTCCGTTCATTACACCACCTGCTGCGACAATTGGGATATGCGGAATAACCCCTACTAACTGAGGTATTAACGCAAAAGTACCAATCATAGCATCTCGTTCTTTCCCAATAAACGTTCCTCTATGCCCTCCTGCTTCGCTACCTTGCCCAATAATAATATCTACTCCTAGCTCAGCAAGTACTTTCGCTTCCTTCACATGGGTAGCTGTTCCGATAACTTTTATTCCACTTCTTTTTAAATCATTTATTTCTTCTTTTTCTAACGTTTGAAATGCAAAGCTAACGACCGGTACTTTTTCATCTAATAGCACTTGTAATTGTTCCTTATAGCTTTTTGGAAGCTTTAACGTTCCTTCTACTTCTATACCTAATTCTCTATTCACTCCGCTTAGTAATACTTTCGCCTCATTTACCTTCTCTGCTTCTATTTGTATCTCTTTCGTTACAAGTAAATTAACACCGAAAGGCTTATCTGTTAGTTCTCTTATTCTATAAATCGCTTCACGAATTTGTTCTGGGCTCATATAGCCCGCTCCAAGCGTCCCTAATCCTCCGCTATTACTTACTGCTGCAACAAGTTCTGGCGTCGTAATCGCGCCTGCCATACCGGCTTGAACAACGGGATACTCAATTTTTAATATGTCTGTTACTCGACTTGTAAACATCATTTCCCCTCCTATTTCCTTTATATCTTCTTTATTTGATAAGCTTTCCCCTGCTTTTGCAAGGGTTGAACTTCATATGAAGCGAATATATTGAAAGAGAAGGAGGCTGAGCTTAATGATTTATCCAAATGCATTAAAACAAGGTGATACAGTAATGATCATTGCACCATCTGGTCCACCTACAATCGAAAATGTATTAAAAGGTGTGAATATATTACAAGAGATGGGGTTATCCGTAATAATCGGGAAGAGTGTTTACGAGAAATATGGATTTTTAGCCGGAAGTGATCAAGTTCGGCTTGACGATATACATGAAGCATTTATAAATAATGAAGTGAAGGCCGTTTTCTGTGCACGAGGTGGTTACGGAAGTGCTCGTCTCCTCCCTCACATTCAATATGAAATCATTCGGCAAAACCCTAAAATCTTTTGGGGATATAGCGATATTACAGCTTTACATACTGCTGTTTCACGTTATGCAAAGCTTGTGACATTTCATGGCCCAATGGTTGAAGAATTAGGGAAAGGTGTAGATTCTCTTTCTTTATCTTCTTTCAATCAGCTATTCCATCCGTATTCAACCATTTTATCTGCATCAGAATGTATCGTACCTAGCTCTCACAGTACAGTTACAGGTACGTTAGTTGGAGGAAATTTAGCTGTGTTAACAAGTATAATTGGCTCGCCCTACGAGATAAATACGGACAATACACTTTTATTACTTGAAGACATTGGTGAAGAACCGTACCGCATTGACCGTATGTTAAATCAGCTACTTTTATCTGGAAAGTTTAATGAATGTAGGGGCGTTATTTTCACAAGTTGTCACGACTGCACTCCTTCAAAGCCATCTCAATCATTGCAAACAATATTATATGAATATTTCGCACCATATCATATACCGGTCCTATTCGGTTTACCAATTGGACATATAAATCCAAACATCGGTATTCCACTTGGAGCTACAGCGACAATAAACACGAATAATAAAACAGTCTCTATTTCTTCCGGTATAGCCACTCCATATTCAAATTAAAAAGGAAAAGCGATTACGCTTTTCCTTTTACTTATAATAATTAAAAATTCGTCCAGATGCGATATCTGCAATTTCTTCTGGAATAAATGTTTTACTTATATCAGTACCAACATTTAATACAGCTGTAGCATCTTTCTCAATGCTACCAAATAACTCTTTCCCACGTATCGTAATAAGGGGCGTTCCTTCTGGCAACACATCTTTTACAAATTCCATTTGTGTAAAGAACGGAACGATCCATCTACCTTCTCCTTGGAAATGACGCAAACGAAGTATTCCCTCTGTTGCCCCGTCCTCTGCTTCTAGTGAACCAGCAACATAAAACTCAGTAGATAAGAGCAATTCATAAAATTCCTTTTGCTTCTGTTTATCATCCCCTGCTACAACAAGTACCTCTTCTAATTTCTTTACTGAAATTTGCTCCATATGATGCCACCCCTATTTTCAAAATGATTGTACTTAGATTATACGAAATATTCTTATTTTTTTCTACATAATTTGTAATTATTTTCTTAAAATAATTTTAATACTTCTTTTGTCGTCACAATCGTAGCAAACTCTTCATGTAAATTTACAAGTGTCATACTGTGAATATCTTCTGCACTATACTCCTTACCATCTAAACCTTTACGGTTAAAAGTAGCCGTTGCATCACTCACTAAATATGTTGTAAATCCTAAATTCCCTGCCATTCGTGTCGTAGTTTCCACACAGTGATTTGTCGTTAATCCTACAACCACTACTGCATTACATTTGTTCTCTCTTAATTGCTCTTCTAAATTTGTCCCAATGAACGCGCTATTAACGAATTTATGAATAACCACTTCCCCAGGTAGTGGTTGCACTTCTTCTTTAAAGTTTACCGTTTCCGCTCTCTCATAAAACATTGACTGCGCATTTTCTTTATTTACATGTTGAATATGAAAAACTGGTCGTTTCCTTTTTCTCCATTCTGCTAACAAAATTCTCATGTTTTCTTCAGCAAAAATATTATTTCTCTCGCTCCAATCTGGTAATTGAAATGCCTTTTGTACATCGATTATGATAAGTGCTATTTGATTTGTCATCATTTCCCCCTTAATTTGGCTGTAATTGAAATAGAAAACCAAGTTGTTGTGACGCAGTAATAAAGCAAACATAGGCGCAAAGCTCTACAATTTCTTTTTCTGTCCAATATTGTTTTAATACGTGAAACATAGTATCATCTATTGCTTTTCGGTCATGAACAAATGTATGCGCAAAAATAACAGCTACACCAATCTCCTCTGCCTTTTGCACATCATCAGGTCTTCCTTTTGCCATACAGTACGGACATTCATTCCCATACGCTAATATTCTTCTCACTTGCTCCTTCAACTCTGCTGAAAGAGTTCCTTTATTGTACAGTGTATCTTCTAACGTAATCCACGAATGTAATATATCCGAATTATGCCCTAATAACTTTTGAAACTTTGTATCTCCTACATTTGATAATGAAATTCTCTCCATTATTTCCCCTCCTATTTCCTTCTGTTTTATTGTAAAATAAATAACGTTCACTTTACATTTCATATGAATCTTAATTTATATTTTTCCTTTACAAAAATCATTATTTTACTGGAGGTATATTTACAAATGCAACTAGACCGTGTTGATCGAAAAATTTTAAATGAATTATATAATGATAGTCGCCTTTCTATGCGTGAATTGGCGAAACGAGTAAACTTATCTGCTCCGTCTACTTCAGAACGTGTTCGTAAGCTCGAAAGCGAAGGTGTTATTCAAAAATACACAATCGATATTGATTATAAAAAAGCAGGACTCGTTTTAGATTGTATTTTAGAAATCACTTTAAAAAATGGTGATACAACACGTATGCAACAGTTTATTCAGTCTTATCCATCTGCAAGTTTTTGTTACCGAGTAACAGGAAGCTTATGCTACATTGTAAAAATTTCTGTTCCTTCACTCGTTGAACTTGAAGAATTTATCAATGATGTTTCTTCATATGCAACGACAGTTTCTCATATCGTATTATCAGAAGTATCTCTTACTCCTGATATTGAACATATCTTCCCAGAAGATTAATTTATTTTTATTCATAAAATATCGAAAAACCCCTTACAATAAGAATAAAAATAATATATTATGTATTAAAATACATAAAGTTCGAGAAAGGGGCTTTACATTGAAAATCTGGTTTTATGAAAAAACGGCACAATTAGATGACTTGCTTGGTATTTGGGACAATGTTCCAACCATCCCACGAATTGGTGAAAAAGTTGAGATTTTAAAAACAGTCCGCACTGTTACAGATATTAAATATGTAAAGAACGGTAATAATTTTCGTGTGGAAATTATTACAAATTAAAAAGTAGCTCTTAAGGAGCTACTTTTTAATTATCTATTATGTGCTTTCTTTATAACGATTTTATCTTCTTCTACAGATACTGTTACATAATCATTTTCTTCTAACCGAAGCTTATTTACAGCCACATCTGGTAACTCTATGGCCATCAATCTATCGGTTACGATCACTTGACTATACACTTCATTTTCTTGTGATGAACTCACTACTTTTTGCTCATTTATAAAACGTACTGGTGGCACGCCAACTTCTTTTACTGTACGCCATTGTTTCCAAACATAAGGAATTAACCAAAGTAATCCAACAACTGTAAGACCGATACCAATCCATAAATTACTTTGCGCTTGTAATTCAGTAATTGAGATTGTACCACTTTCTTCTCCACCAAAAAATTGCATACTTGTTGCAATCAAATTATTTAGAGCGTGCACAGCTATATTCGTCCATATATTTTTTGTCTTTATATATAAAAGACACATAACGACACCAAACATGAACGCACCAATAACATCAAAATGTCCTAAGCCAAAAATAATTGAAGATATAATTACAGCTTTTTTAATTCCCCATTTATAAGCCATTCGCTGTAAGAAAAATCCCCTAAAAATAACCTCTTCCATAATAGGTGCTAACACACATGCTGAAATGAAAGTAAATATCGTCATATATACGTTACTCGTATTAATAACATTTCCGTCTTCTAGCATAGTAACTAAGAAATTCGGTAACGTATGTGCTAATATGTAAAATTGAATCTGAGATATGCCAACTGAAAAAATCATTCCCATTATCGTTGCTAATACAATTAATCCCCAAGGTAAATGTCCTGGCTTATAAAAAAAACTGTTAAATACAATATTATTTTTATTTGTTTTTACGTATAGCCAAAGTAACGGAAATACAAAAAATACAGTTATTTGTGAAATAACCTCCATCGTATTCTCAGAAACATTTGCTAGACCTAATGGGATGATTATAAGGAGCACCCCTATAATCATCCATCCAAAAAAGCTACGTAGCCTTATACGTGAAAATGCATAGTGCATATAGAACACCCCCAAAGATAGTAAAAATACAATAAAACTTTAATCAATACTTTATAGGCAATCCTTTCCCTATAAATAGCAGGATAACTAAATTATAATATGAATATAGTTGAAATTCTTCCTATTTTTCTCAAATCATTTCAAACAGCATATCTCTTAAAATAACATATCGCTGTTCTTCAGGTTGCAATCTAAGAGAAATTTATGTAATAAAAATCCCCGTTTTTACAAGCGGGGATTTCTTTTATTATAATACGTCACGTTTTTGGAATAATGCACTTGATGCTACAAGTAACACAACAAAGTATGCAGCTACAAGTAATAATGAAGTTGTAAACGTAAATTCTGTAAATGTTGGTTCCATTCCACCATTGATTAATTTATTACTATCGTAAGCTCTTAAATCCAAATGGTTGAATACTACAAACTTCGCTACACCTTTTGCAAACATTATTAATACCATATTAATTGCACCTTGTAAGAAGAATAGGAACATCGTAATAATTAATGGTAATACAGATTTTCTAAAGACATTTGCTAGGAAAAATGCAAGTGTTGCAAAAAAGAACGGTGAAAGTAGTTGATATAAAGTGGACTTCATTACGATTCCTAATGTTAATTCTGTTTTACTACCATCCATTACAATACCGCCAATAATCATTGCAATTAGCATACCAGCTAATACGATAAATAACATTGCTAATAACACTGTAATATATTTAGAAAATAAAACTGCAAGTCTTTTTCTTGGACGGATTAACAATTGTTTAATTGTACCTTTTTGGAACTCATCAGTAAGAGTACGGGCAGCAAGTGTAATCCCAAAAATCGTTGTAAATAAAACAATTAAGCCAATCTCTGAGTTTGCATAATCTAAATATGACCCCTTAAACTCATCACCTTTTCCCCACTTCAACATTGCTAAAGTACCTAAAATTTCGAGTGCCGCAATGACACCAATTAAAATATACATACCTTTTTTCGCATGCAACTTTAAAAATTCATTTTGAATTAATTTAAACATTACGCTTTCACTCCCCCAGTAATCGCTAAGAACTCATCCTCTAACGTTTTATTTTGAACAGTAACGCCATATACAAGCACATCAGCATGAACAAGTTTTTTTACAAGTTGTGGAATGTTGTCTTTTGTTACAGATGCTACAATTACATTCCCTTTTGCTTTGCCTTTAATGATTTCATTTGCTTTCTGAACTTCATCTACTTCAAACGCTACAACGACTGCCTCATCATGTTTCACTTTTTCATGTAAGTTGTACTCTTGTACAAACTCACCTTGTTTAATAATAACAACGCGATCACACATTAATTCAATTTCACTCAATAAGTGACTTGATACGATTACAGCAATATTCTCTTCTTTCGCTAAACGTTGTAAATAATCACGAATTTGGCGAATACCAGCTGGATCTAATCCATTTGTCGGCTCATCTAAAATTAAGATTTTCGGCTGATGAAGTAATGCCTGTGCAATTCCTAAACGTTGTTTCATGCCAAGTGAATATGTTTTCACCTTTTTATGAATCGCATGCTCTAACTCAACAAGCTTTATAATCTCAGCAATGCGCTCTTTACTAATTGGTGTAATGGCCATATTCGCAAAATGCTTTAAGTTTTGCATTCCTGTCATATAATCATATAGTTCAGGATTTTCTACAATCGCTCCAATTTGCTCTAGTGCCTTTTCACGCTCCGAGCGAATACTATGTCCACAAATTGTAATATCGCCCTCTGTCATTGAAATAAGACCTGTCATCATACGGATCGTCGTCGTCTTACCGCTACCGTTCGGCCCAAGGAATCCGTATACTTCTCCTTCACGAACCTCAAATGATAAACCACGAATAATTTCCGTTCCACCAATCTTTTTTCGAACATTCTCTAACTTTACTACTACGTTTCCCAATGCTGATTCCTCCTTTAGACTTCTAGTTTTTTATCGATAATATAAGCAATTACATATATTATTAGAGCACTAACCATTACCATGAAACTTATATTAAAAATGTTAAATCCATTTTCTTGAAACATATTAATAAATAGACTCTTGCTTTCACTATGATATTCTACTCTTCGCAATACTTGGAAAGCTGGAGCTAATTTTCCTAGCAAGGTTGTCGCTAAAGTAATCGCTATATTTATTACTAGAAAAATAATAACAATTAGTATATTTTGCGCCTTTTTCTTTTTCGTAAGTAACTTAACTAGAGTAATTACTAATATGATTTGTAACACACTAAACAAAAACTCAAATAAATCACTTATCATATATATTAAATTATTAATTATGCCTACTTGCATAATCTCTTTTGCCTCTACATATACAGAAGTCTTAGGAAAAGCTAATACATAACTTACGTAGAAAAGAATTCCACATATCCCATACCATATAGCCATTGCAATAAATGAGAAAATAAGCATAGAAATTACATATTGTTTCCCAGATATTGCTGTAAGTCGTAACATTGGATTAGTCAGTAAGCGTGAATATGATTTCATTGTTTGTATAAACATATAAACAATATAAAAGAAAAATATAATCATAATGATTCCAAATATACCCTCTTGTCTACTGATAGCCGCATCACTTTTTCTTACAATCATTTGTGAAAATAACACAGCTTCAATTAGCACAAAGAGTAAAAAAGTAACAATATATCTTTTCTTATTTACATTCCATAAATAGGAAAGTACTGACTTCACTTACTAAACACCTCCTTAAACAATTCATGAACTGCTTTTCCTCTCTGAAAACGAATTTCTTCTACATTTTCATATAGAACCATTTCTCCATCTTTTAAAAAGATCACTTCATCAAAAATATTTTCAATTTCATTTATTAAGTGAGTGGAAATTAATATCGTACAATCTTCCCTATAGAACTGTAGAATTAGATCCAATACATGTTCTCTAGAAAGAGGATCTATCCCGCCCAACGGCTCATCCAGTACGTATAGCTTCACTTTTCGAGAAAACGTTAAAATAATCTGCAGCTTCTCAACCATACCTTTTGACAATGCTGTAATTTTTTCTTCTAACGGTATTTTAAATTCTGCAATCGTATCTACCGCTTTTTGAATATCGAAGTCTTTATAAAAATCTCGGTAAAAAAATAAAGCATCTTTTACAGTCATCCAATCATCAAAGACTGGCTTATCGGACATAAATGAAACGATTTCTTTCGTCTGTAATCCTACCTTTTTGCCGTCTATTGTAATACTACCTTCAGAAGGGTGTTGCAAGCCTGCAATCATTTTCAATAACGTCGTTTTCCCGCTCCCGTTATCTCCAACAAGCCCAACGATTTTCCCTTCCGTAATCTCTATGTTTAATTCACGGATCACTGCTTTTAATCCGTATCTCTTCCATAAGTTTTCTATTTTCAATAGCTCTGTCATTGGCTCTCCTCCCTCTTATCATGTAATGAAGAACGAAGAATTGTAAGAATTTCTTCTTCTGAAAAACCTAAATTGTCCATTCCATCTATAAAAGAATGAAGTAATTCTTTCGCCATCTCTTTTCGCAGCTCCATAATTTTCTCCCCTTCATTCGTTACATACCGTCCCATTCCTCTACGTGTGACAACAACTCCATCCCGTTCTAGCTCTTGAAATGTACGCTGAATCGTATTTGGATTCACTTGTAATTCACTCGCTAATTCACGGACAGAGGGAATTTTATCACCAGGCAATAAATGTCCTGTTACGATCTCTTTTTTTATGTATTCCATTACCTGAATGTAAATTGGTGTATTTGGAGAAAACTCTATTTTCATTTCTTCCCTCCTTTTGTATCGGTGTACTAGTTAAATAATACACTGATACAAAAGGTTTGTAAATACCCATTTAATTACAAAAAAGTTCTATCCGTTAAACGAATAGAACTTCCCAAATATAAATCGCTATACAAAAATAATAGTGTTATGTAAACAAAATTATAAAGAAAAGCTGTCTTATTAATCAATAAGACAGCTTTTCCTTATAATCCTATATTAAAAGTTAAACACGAAGTCATCGTCAGCTAACTTTTCAACGTTCGTTGCTTTTACGTAACCATTTCCTTTTACAGAGAAGAAATCATGGTTTTTCGTATCTGTACGTAAACCATTTAAAACGATTGGGTTAATTTCTTCTTCTTCAAACTTCGGCTCAAGTCCTAAGTTCATAAGCCCTTTATTTGCATTGTAACGAACGAAACGATTTACATCTTCTACAAGACCGATAGAAGTGTAAATTTCTTCTGTATAGGCCATTTCAATTTCATATAGTTCCATTAATAACTCTTGTGTTTCTTTTTGCACTTCTTGTTGCTCTTCTACAGAAAGTTCTGCGAAGATTTGTTGTGCTAAAATACCGACGAATACGCCGTGAATTGACTCATCCTTTACCTTCACATAAGTTCGCTACTCCTATGCCGTTTATACAGCTTACAGTTTCCTGTAAGAAGAGACTATATCATCTACCTTCTCAGGTAGCCCTCCATTTCGATTTAAGGGATTCTCACCCACCGCTTGGCCCTACTCCTCTTGCGGAATTTCACCGCCATTGGGATAGTCGTTGAACGTTCCTTTATCTACGTATCGCACCCACCACTGTTTATACAGTTTTCGATGTCTGATACGGCTTCCTGTGCCGCTCGATAACCCATGTTTTCTTTCAATGGATGCATTAGATTCACCGGCTTGTAGCATCTGAACGATATCCAAAAACATTTCAAGAGTCACACGTCCCCTTGTTTTCAGTTGGTGTTCAGATTTAACCGGCATATAATTTTGCACTTTTCCCCAAAGATATTTATAACGTTTCTTATGTCGAATTAAAGATACATAATTAGGATGAAGATTATACATATCAGCAATTTCTGGATTTGTCTTTCCGCACTTTAGTAGTTCTACAATCTCAAAAAATTGTGCATCTGTAATTTTTGATTGTGGATTTTTTTCACCTATAACACGTTGCCTTTTCTTCTCTAATTGTTCTTCAGTGAATTTAATTCCACCCAATCCTTCTCCGCCTAACGTCAAGTTATAGCCATTATTATAAGAATCATACAGCCAAATATACTGTTGCTCAATCTCACTCAATTCTTCCAATGAACATTCTACTTCCTCTAGAATTCCATATTCTAAAGTGGATTCATATTTACAGTATACTGCTTGTAAATACCTATTATAATGTGTACCACTCTTTAACATCCACATATGTTCCCTAATTCGTTTTAAATTTGAAACGTTCACATCTTTACCAATATAATACTTCCCATTGATTTTTAAATAGTAAATTCCGTACATGTTATCGCTAGATAAAGGCTTCGCTGCTGATTGCCCTATCAGCTATTCTCCTTTCCATCTATTGATAGTTAGAGAATAACCTGAATGCATATATTCATCAATAATAATACAGATAAATTTACAATAGGGGGTCCCAGCAATTAAAAGGGTTTTTCAATTGGTATCTCTACCAAAAGCCGCCATAAGTTAACGGATAATAAGGTTAATAATTTCACCACTTGCCGTCAGTTTACCTTGACCAGCTAAGTAAAGTGGATAGAAAAATCCACTATAGAATAAGTAACTTTCTAAGAACACACTTGCTACCATTGCCATGTATAACTCTTTTTTCGTTACTTCAGGCTTTAATAAACGACGATAGTAACTAGTAATAATACCAGCTTTTTTCTCAAGTAACGGATGATTGTCTACCCAGTCAAAAATATCATCAATTTCTTCTTCTGTAGCTAATGTTGTGAAAATGTGACTATAACTTTTCGCATGTACTTCTTCCATAGCTCCCATGAAAGCTAATACACTTTTCGCTTGTAAATTTTCAAGATGAACAAGTACAAGTGGCATTCCTTCGCCACCTTGTTTCGTATCTAAAAGTGTTAAACCACCTAATACACGCTTATAAGCAATTTGCTCTTCTTTCGATAATTGCACCCAAGTATTTTTGTCAGACGAAACCGCGATTTCTTCTTCTGTCCAAAACTGAGCGATGTTTTGCTTCCAAAACATTAAACTGAAATCATCTTCCTTTTTATTCCAGTTAACAGCGCGCATTGAATCACCCCTATATCTATTATTGTTCTACTGAACGGTTAAATTTCCATCTAACAATGAAAAGCTAACCGTTTAGTAGAACAAACCAAGTATGAGCAGGGTTCATAACCCTGCTCATACTATTGGGTTATTCATTTAGTATGGCAATATGCCATTAAACGGTACAAGCCACACACTCTTCCACGCTTAATTTACGTGTTCTCGTATAATACAGACTCTTTAAGCCTTTTTTATGTGCATAGATGTAGTAACGTGCTAATTCACGTGTTGAAATATCACTATTAACGTAAAGAATTGTACTAATTCCTTGGTCAATATGTTCTTGAATTTCTGCGATTAAATCAATTAATTTAAACTGATTCATATCGTAAGAAGATTTATAGTACCAGAACGTATCTTTTGATAAATACGGCATTGGATAATATGTTGTCGCATTCGCATATGTTCTTGATTCGATTTGACTTACGATCGGCATTACGCTTGAAGTTGCATTTTGAACGTAACTGATTGATTGTGTTGGAGCAATGGCAAGACGATATGAGTTGTATAAACCATTCTTCTGCACTTGCTCTTTTAAACTTGTCCAATCTTCTTTTGTCGGAATATGAATTCCTTCAAATAGTTGCTGAACTTTTTCAGTTACAGGACTGTAATCTGTCGTTTCATACTTTTCAAAGTATGTGCCATTCGCATAATCAGATTTATCGAAGTCTTTAAATGTCTCGCCTTTTTCTGTAGCGATTTCCATACTTTTCTCAATAGAATAGTAATTTAACATCATAAAGAATGTACGAGCGAATTCTTTCGCTTCTGCACTTTCATAAGCGATTTTATTTTTTGCTAAATATCCGTGTAAGTTCATTGCTCCAAGTCCAACTGAATGAAGCTCGTCATTTGCTTTTTTCACAGTTGGTGCATTCGGAATAATCGTCATATCAGAAACAGCTGTTAAAGCTTCCATTCCCGCATGAACTGCTTCACGAATTTCTTTATTTTCCATTACGTTTACGATATTTAACGATCCTAAGTTACAGTTAATATCACGACGGATAATGTCATCTGTACCGTAATCATTTATTTCTGAAGTTTCTTGAAGCTGGAAGATTTCTGTACATAAGTTCGACATCTTCACAGTTCCAATATCCTTCAATGGATGTTGATTATTTGCATTTGATTTAAACATTAAGTATGGGTAACCAGACTCAAGCTGAATCATAGCGATTTTAATAAGCATATCACGTGCACTAATATCTAGTGGCTTCTTCTTCACTTTCGGATTGCTCATTAATTCATCGTACATTTCATCAATGTCAATATCATCTAAATGCTTGCCATATTCTTTATAAACCGTATAAGGCGCGAAAACATGGAAAGGTTCGTTTTTCTCAGCAAGCTCAAAGAACTTACTTGGAACGATAATTCCGATTGATAGAGACTGAATACGGCTCTTCTCATCGGCATTTATTTTTTTTGTATCAAGGAATTCAATAATATCCCAATGGAAAATGTTTAAATATACTGCGCCGGCACCTTTTCGTTGGCCAAGCTGATTCGCATATGAAAACGAATCTTCAAGCAATTTCATAACAGGTACTACACCACTTGCAGCGTTGTCGATACCTTTAATTTGCTCACCACGTGCGCGTAGCTTAGATAAGTTTAAAGCTACTCCACCGCCGATTTTCGATAATTGCATTGCTGTATTAATGTTAAAGCCGATTGAATTTAAGCTATCGTCCATCTCTAACAAGAAACAAGACACCATTTCTCCTCTTCTGCTTCTTCCCGCATTTAAAAAGGTTGGTGTCGCTGGTTGGTAGTTTTGTTTTACAATCATGCTTGCGAATTGTTTTGCCTTCGAAACATCACCGCGTCCTAAGTATAATGACACAATTGCTACACGATCTTCATAGCTTTCTAAGTATTGTTTTTGATCATTCGTTTTTAACGCATAATCTTTGTAGAACTTAGATGCTGCCATATAAGATTGGAACTCGAAGTTTTCACCATAAGCGATGTTATATACTTCCTCTACTTCCTCCAAGCTATACTCGTCCAGAACGTTGTAATAGTAATCATGTTCTTTCATATACTCCATTCGCTCTGCCACGCTATTAAAAGGAACGGTATTCTCTCTAGCTTCTTCCATAAAGACTTCTAATGCCTCTTTATCTTTATGAAGCTGATAAAAACCGTCCTGCATTTGCGTGATTTCATTATTCAGTTCAATGTGTCGCAATCTCCCGCACCCTTTCCTTAAAATATTTTACATCGTTATTTGTTCCAGACAACTCAAATTTTGATACAATAGGCACTTCATATTTAGTAGAAATCTTGTCAGCACTTGCACCGAACATGTCTCCCCAGTTACGATTGCCGCTTGCAGATACGCCTTTTAATTTTTCATTATTGCGCTCTAAAAAGTCTAAAACACGTTCTGGTACATTTCCAAAACCTGTTGTATACGTAATAAGAATAAAGTCTTCATCTATTACTAGATCTTCATCAATTTGAACGGCCGGCATATTTAATTTGTGAATGAAACGCTTCACGTTTCCTGTCATAGAATCATATGCAACTAACATTTCCGACCCTCCCTCTCAAATCTATATTCTCTATATGTCGTTCTTGATTTCTCTATATATTGTATTACGTTTCAAAATAAGACACAAGATATATGTATAAATTCTTTCTTTTTTTAACTTTTACTTTTCGACATGATAGCCGTTTTTTTTCAATACAATGACTATGAAACAACATTCTAAAACTCATGTCAATAAAGTGCTTTTCAAAAAAGTTGTCAACGAATTTAACCTTATTTTTAAAAAAGTTAATAATATATTTTGTCATAAAACGGTAGATGCTGAAGAAATATATTTCTCCAGCATCACGCAAAAAAAGAACAGATATGAAACGATAATCTGCTCTAAAAAACGATTACATTTATCAAATTTACCTTATTAAATATATTATACATATACTTTCGTTTTTCGTTACATACTAAAAGATAACTATTATAGAAAAAGATTATTATTATGGAACTTCAATTTATTTATGAAAAGTTTATTCAGAGTACTCAATGCGCAAAATATCTTTTACAAATATATGATGTGGATTTTCATCTTTATCAATCATTGTACATACAGGAGCCTCTTCATCAAAGTATACAATCAGTCCTTCTACGTACTGATATGTATGTTGAACTTGTACAGTTACTTTAATTTCTATTGCTTCTTCATATGCTCTTTTTATTTTCTGAAGCATTTTTGCTGAACATTTTCGTTTCTCTGGATACATAACCATTCCCATAAATCGATTGCCGGCTCTATCTTTCCACATATAATCCCAATGTGGTAAAATGCCTTGTTTAAAATCGCCCATAATTCCCCTCTCCTTTATCTTTTATTTATCCCGCATGAAACGTCCGTTTGGTGAAGGCTACTAATCAGTGAGAGATGCCCTGCTGATCAAAATTCCCCCTTATGAACGTGGCGTTTCTGAATATGTATAAATCACTTGCCCGCCTCGCTGTGCGTTACCAATGAAATGCTTAAAGTCTTCTCTATTTACAACAACTTCTCTGAACGTATAAAATACATCTTTCGTAACAACATACTCCTTTATTTCACCATTTTTTAGCTGATCTAAAATTGTATTTGCTAATTCTTTATCCATGTATTTCACCTCTCTGCAATATTTTATTTTATCTTATATTCTATAGGTCAACAACTGTAAATTTATCCCGCTATTTGCAGGTAGTCCGATTGGTGTTGACTACTAATCAGTCGTGGAATGAACAAAAAATCTTACTGATTAACGTTTCACTTTATCTCGTTGTTATGCCATGATTTTATTTTCGTTATTTCGCAAACAATATTGTTTTACTATATGTCCACTAAATATCATATACTAACATAGCTACTTCTCTATATCAAACATTTCGGCATTCAATTATGCAAAGTTCCATACCACTATGCTACAATATACAAATAGAACTAGGAGGGATACTATGATTCGGAAAGCAAAAAAGACAGATGCAATGGCAATAGCTCCTTTATTGTATAATGCTCTGCATGAAATTGCTGAAAAAATCACAGGTAGCACAGTTGAAGCAGAAGTATTACTAGGACTTGAGACATGGTTCTCAAAAGAAAATAACCGTCTGAGCTACGAAAACTGTTTTGTCTATGAACAAGACGAGAGTGCAGTTGGAATTATTGTCGCTTATCACGGTAGTGAAGCAACACAGCTTGACGCACCAATTGTACATCACTTAAGAGCATTACATAAAGATGAATCAATTACGTTAGAAAAAGAAGCTGAGCTTGATGAGTATTACATTGATACATTATCAGTTTCAAGTGCACACGGCGGAAAAGGTATAGGTTCTAAATTAATTGAAGCTGCCGAAATCTATGCAACTGAAAAAGGGCATAAAAAAATCGCTTTACTTGTTAATTTAGAAAACAAACGCGCCTATTCACTATACGAAAAGTTAGGTTATAAAAAAGATGAAATTGTTATGCTAGTAGGGGAACCTTATGCTCATCTCGTAAAACCATTAAACGTCAAAATTTCTATATCTTAAAAAGAAAGCACACGATTTATATAAATCGTGTGCTTTTATGTTAAATTTGTATTTAATATATTTCCATCCATCGCCTCGTGAAACGTATATGTTGTACATCCCCATGGCTCTCTGTGCAAAATAGGAGAACCAGACCATCCCATCGCTCTCAGTTCGGCACCAATCATTACATTCACATAATTATGACCTACAAGAGCTATACTTCCATGTACGAGAGCATAACGATGTAACAGGTAAGCCGCTTGCCTTACCCTCTCTCTTACTTCCTTATAAGACTCAACATCTTTATGGTAGCCAAGTATCCATAATGTTCGTCCAATGAACATCCATACCTTAATTGTGCATTTCAACCACTTCGGAGCAAAAAAGCATGAAGGAACTTCAGCTTCTCTAAAAAGAGAATTTTGCATAAAAGATAAAGAATCCGTCAATTCAGCTGCTGATTGTACAGCACGCCTTTGATCACTTGTTAAGACAAATTTCGCTGCTTCAATTGCCTCTATTGTTTCTATCGGTATTTTAGCTTTTTGTATCATTGACTCGGAATCATACTGTTTCATCCATTCGTGAAATGAATTAATTGTCATCGGTTCTCTTATACGACTTAAACAACCATGACGAATAAAAGAAATCTTCATTCTTTTCACTCTCCATTCATCACTTATGAACTCTATTATGCACTAGTTCTAAACATCATACCACGCAAAAAAATAAAGTTATATACCTTTACATCTCCCCACCACTATCATGTGTTATCGAAGCATGGATACCATCCATCCCATCAAAATATGTACTCGTATCATATTGACGAATCTTTTTTAAATGCATATAAGAAAATAAAAATAAAACTAAAGCTATAACACTCCCCACAAATTCAAACATCATTTTACCGCCTCTAATTTCTCCCACTTCAGCAGGTTATTCTACTTTTTCATTATACCTCGATATAAAGATTCTCGCATTTTTGCTATTTTTTCTAAAAAACATGGATTTTCTACATATTTTCTTACAAAAAGTGAATATTTTTCGAATTTTTACTTTGGAAACATTTACAAAGTAGGAAATATGGTTCAAAATAGGAGGAAATAAAAAAACCCAAATTTATTCTTTTTTTGGGAAAACTGTAACAAGGAGAGTTGCTTATGCAGATCGCAGAAACTGGAGATATCATCGAATTTAAAGGTGGAATGCAAGGCCGTGTTCAAAAAGTAAATCAAAACTCTGTTATTGTTGATATAACAATTATGAAGAATTTTAGAGAACTAGATATGGAACCTCTTACAGTTGTAAGTCATAAAAACTATACTGTCATTAATCAAAATGCATAATATAATAGAAAGAAAGGGCCTATATAGTATACAGGCCCTTTCTTTCTATTAACGATTATCAATTGTTTCCGGATATAGATCGTGGTTCATCATGCGGTAGTCAGCCATTTGTTCATACTTCGTACCTGGGCGACCGTAGTTGCAGTATGGATCAATTGAAATGCCACCACGTGGTGTGAATTTCCCCCATACCTCAATATAACGCGGATCCATTAATTTAATTAAATCGTTCATAATAACGTTCATGCAATCTTCGTGGAAATCACCATGATTGCGGAAACTAAATAAATACAACTTTAAAGATTTACTCTCTACCATTTTTTGCTCTGGAATATAGCTAATATAAATTGTTGCAAAATCTGGTTGTCCTGTTTTCGGGCATAAACTTGTAAATTCAGGACAATTGAACTTTACAAAATAATCACGGTTTGGATGATTATTATCAAATACCTCTAATATTTCTGGGCTATATTCAAATAAATATTTTGTATTTTGATTTCCTAATAATGTTACATCTTTCAAATCTTCATCTAATCTTCCTGTCATTTTAAACATCCCTTCTCATTATACGCCGCGTTTATTTCCCCATACTAACGCATGAAGCTGAGGCAATACTTTTGCATCATTCATCTCTTTACAATTTACAGCTTTATCAATCAACCACTCATACTTATCTAATAATTTTTTAATAAGCATCGCATCATCCACTGTTTTTGTATCATCGTTTCCTACTTGTAAGAAAAATGGTACCTTTGGATAACGTTCGTGCATCTTAACTGCATATTCAAAATCATGATCATCGAATACTACTACTTTTAAACTAATATCTTTTCCTGCTAGTTTCTGAATAATAGCATCTAACTTATGAAAATCTGTTTTCATCGTTGAACTTGGTGGTTTTGGAGAAATTGTTACCTCATCAATTTGAAGTAACCAATCTTGCCATTTACTCCCTTGCGTTTCAATTGCCGTTCGCATTCCATTTTCTTTTAATATAGAAAGAAGAAACTCAATATTTTTCAGTAATGCCGGATTTCCACCTGAAATCGTAACATGAGAAAAATTTTCTCCTCCAATTGCAACAAGCTCATCCCAAATATCTTCTGGTGTCATCTGTCTAATTTGATCTTTAGCTGATCCATCCCACGTAAAAGCAGAATCACACCAAGCACAGCTATAATCACAACCAGCTGTACGGATAAACATTGTTTTTTGCCCTACAACCATTCCTTCACCTTGAATAGTCGGACCGAATATTTCTAAGACAGGGATTTTACTCATCGAGCATCCACTCCCGTCTTACTTCCGCATAACTAGTCGGCGTCTCAAATAGACGAACAAATTCAACGCGAGCTCCTTTATATTCGTTCACTCGATTCTCTTTTGTTAGTGCTTCTGCCATCTTTTCATAAATCCAAACGACCATATTTTCAGCAGTCGTATTCATTGCAGGTAACGTTTCGTTTAAATAACGATGATCTAGATAAATTTCGATTTCATTTTTCCAAATTTCTTTTATATCTCCAAAGTCAATTGCAAGACCTATTTCATTTACATATCCACTAATTCCAAATACAACTTTATATGTGTGACCGTGTAAGTTTTTACATTTCCCTTCATAACAGTGTAAATGGTGTGCTGCATCAAATGTAAATTCCTTGCTGACCATTACTCTTTTATTATGGTATTTGAGTTGTTTACGCTGAATATCCTTGTCCATTTTTTGCAAATTCTCTACGATGCGAAATCCAAAAAAGTTATCCATTAGTTATTCGCTCCTTCGCGTTCTTGTAGGTACGTATCTAACCCTGCTTTACGAAGTTGACATGCTGGACATTCACCGCAACCATCACCAATGATTCCGTTATAACATGTTAATGTTTTTTCTCGAACAAACTCAAATGCTCCAAGTTTATCTGATAATTTCCATGTTTCAGCTTTATCAATCCACATAAGTGGCGTGTGAATAACAAACGGGTAATCCATAGATAAATTTAAAGTAACGTTTAACGATTTCACAAACACGTCACGGCAGTCTGGATAACCACTGAAATCAGTTTCACATACACCCGTTACAATATGACGTGCTCCAACTTGTTTTGCTAATACAGCAGCAAATGATAAGAAGAGTAAATTTCGTCCATCTACAAATGTCGATGGCAATTCACCTTCTTCATGTGTAATCTCCATATCCGTTCTCGTTAACGCATTTGGAGCAAGTTGATTTAATAGACTCATATCTAGTACCGTATGCTTTATTCCTAGCTCTTTTGCAATTTCCACTGCACAATCAATTTCTAGCTTATGACGTTGATTGTAATTAAACGTTACAGCTTCTACCTCTGCAAACTGCTCTATTGCCCAAAATAAACATGTCGTACTATCTTGTCCTCCACTAAAAACAACAACTGCTTTTTCTTTTTTCATTTCACTCATTCTCCTTCTCTACTATAAATAAGAAGAAAGAACGTTCTTGAACTGTCACAATAAAAAAACAAAACAATACCTAAGGATATTGTTGTTTCCATAGTTTTTTATAGAGGGAGTTCGCGAACCTCTCCCGCGCGGTGCACGGAATTTCTTCTTTCATTGACACAGCTTATTGTAACATATTGTATACTAGCGTAAAAATTTCTGATTTTTCTGCTATTTATTATTTCATTTCTTTCATTTTATAGTATGATTAATTTAATCTAAGAAGAGAGGAGGCATCCCACTGAAATCCTTTATTATTTATCTCTTTTTAAATATATTATTCATCCTGATTACAATGCTCGTATATCATTTATTTTGGAATCAAAAAGGGAAACGCTCTCCTAAATTAAATTCAGCTATATTCATTGTACTCTGTTGCCTCGCTACCGTACTCTGTATTACATTTGCAGCAAAAACAAATAATGGTTTTCAATTTGATATGCGCCATATTGTATTAATTGTCGGTACATTAACGGGAGGGCCTATTGCTGGTGGTTCTATCTTAGTTGTATTAAACATATATCGCTTATTATTAGGGGGGGTAGGTGTTTTCCCATCTCTTATCGGTTCTGTTCTTCTATTTATTGTTCTACTATTAACATATAAATTTTTTAATCGAACTTCTAATCGTATAAAAATAACACTTGCTATTATCTACAGTCTCACATACGGATTTATTTGGACACCCTTCTTCCTTTCAAAGGTTACAAATAAGACTGATTATATACCGCATATTATTGTGTATGAGTTATGTTCAATGCTTGGTACGATTCTAATTCTATATTTACTACACATATTACAAACTCAAGTTCGTCTCCAAAACGAACTTATAAATGCTGAAAAGTTTCATTTAATTGGTGAAATGGCAGCGTCTATCTCTCATGAAATTCGCAATCCATTAACTTCAACGAAAGGGTTTTTACAACTGTTACAATCAGATACCTGTACTGAGCAGGAACGAAAATTATATATCGACATTGCCATTAACGGCATCGAACAAGCAAATCATGTTCTTACAGATTATTTAACCTTTGCTAAACCAAGCATTGAAAAAGAACAAACATTACAGTTAGAAGAAGAATTACTACATGCATTGTCGTTAATTACACCGCTTGCTAATTTAACAAATGTACGTACTCATTATATAAAGCAAAGCACTTCTTTTTTTATCGCTGGTGAAAAGCAAAAACTAAATCAATGTTTATTAAATATTTTAAAAAATTGCATTGAGGCTATGCCAAAAGGCGGTGACCTTTATTTCACATTAGTTCCTGATCATAAGCATATTCAGTTATATATAAAAGATACAGGAGTCGGTATGGATTCAGAACAAGTAAAACGTCTTGGCTCTCCTTTTTATTCAACGAAAGAAAAAGGTACTGGACTTGGAATGATGGTCGTATTCAGTGTTGTTCAAGCTATGAATGGAAAAATTGATATTATAAGTGAAAAAGGAATCGGTACAACCTTTTTATTAACTTTTCCACTCATACAAAAAACGTGATGAAATAATCATCACGTTTTTTCTGTTCCTTCAACTAATTCAGCAAAAGCTTTCACTTTTCCGTGCGGTTGTTGATTTTCTTTACGTGCTTTCCAGGCGCGCTCTTCTTCTCGCTTCTTTTTAGACATGTTTTTTCAGCTCCTTCTTTTCTTTCTCCATGTAGTATTCCAAAATAAGAAAGAAAACTATGCACGTATCAAAAAAGAAGTGGTTTCCCACTTCTTCCACTTTAGCGTTGCAAAATTGCATGTTTCGCCTCTTTTAACTGCGTAAGATGTCTTTGTTCATGCAAATCAAGAAATTGAACCCATTGATACAAATTCAGATCATTAAAAACAGGATGCTTTAATCCATTTTCAAATAAATCTTTTTCATCTATAACACTATGAAGCGCGTGTAATAGTTCTTGGCGTGAATGTTCTAGCAATTGAATTCCTTGCTGTTTTTTCATTAAAGTTTCTGTTGGTTGCATTTGCTGAGGAGCTTCTCGTTTATGTGTGCGATCAAGCGTAAGTTGGAGGTCTTTAAATGGAGTCATGTTTCTTTCCTTTTTTTGTAAAGCATATACAAGGGCAGACGTGACAGATTGTTCAACTAAATGCAAGTGGTGTAAAATTTGAATAATGCTCCATTTATCACGGCGTGGCTTTACATTCACTTCTGTGTCATTTAACATTTCAATTTCTGATAATAGCGTGCTTCGAGTAGACTGTAATGAGTTTACTAAACTTTCTAAACTTACATCCATATTAGATTGAAGCATACTTGTTCCCCCCTTTTGTTTGTGAAAAGAGGTGCTCCTTATTAGAAACACCTCTTCAGTATTCTGAATTTTCTTTTATTATCTCATCATTTTCCCATTATGTCGATGTTAAACATGTGAAAAAAAGCGCATGTTTTTTACAATTTTGTGTCGTCAATCGCATGTAACCATGCTTCAATTTCTGTAATAACACTTTTCACACAGCCTTCAGCAAATGGTGATGTTAAATTTGCAACTTCTACTAATTCTAAGAACGATTTACTTCCACCTTGTTGGCACAGATTCACATAATCTTCCCAAGCCTCTTGTCTATTATCTCTTGCACGTTTCCAAAATTGTAGCGCACAAATTTGAGCAAGCGTGTAATCAATATAATAGAACGGCGAACTATAAATATGTCCTTGACGTTGCCAAAAACCACCGCGCTCTAAATAATCATTATCCTCATAATCACGATGCGGTAAATATTTCTTCTCTATGTTACGCCATGCTGTCTTACGCTCTTCCGGTGATGCTTCAGGATTTTCATATACATAATGTTGATATTCGTCAACAGATACACCATAAGGTAAAAACAGGAGTGCTGAACTTAAGTGAGAGAAGTAATATTTATCTGCATCTTCTTCAAAGAATAGCTTCATCCATGGCCATGTAAAGAATTCCATACTCATAGAGTGGATTTCACATGCCTCATATGTTGGCCAATTATATTCTGGAATTTCAAATTTACGACTTTCATATACTTGGAAAGCATGACCTGCTTCATGTGTTAATACATCAATGTCACCAGATGTTCCATTGAAGTTTGAGAAAATAAATGGCGCTTTATAATTCTCAATATATGTACAATATCCGCCGCCAGCTTTTCCTTTTTTCGCAACTAAATCTAATAAATCATTATCTAGCATGAAATTGAAAAATTCATCTGTTTCAGCCGATAACTCTTTATACATCGTCTTTCCATGATCAACAATCCAATCCGCATCTCCTTTTGGAGTTGGATTACCTGTAGCAAACTCAAAATTTTCGTCGTAATAAGCTAACTTCTCTACACCGATACGTGCTTGTTGTCGCTTTCTTAATTCCGTTGTAACAGGAACGATATAATCCAGCACTTGCTGACGGTAATTAGCCACCATCTCCGCATTATAATCTGTACGGTACATTCTTGCATATCCAAGTTCAACAAAGTTTTTGAAACCTAAAGATTTTGCGATTTTCGTTCTCACTTTAACAAGCTCATCATAAATACAATCTAGTTCTTCCTCATTTCCAGCTAAAAATCCGTAGTATGCTTCACTTGCTGCTTTACGTTCGCTTCTTTCTTTTCCTTGCATAAACGGAATCAGTTGCGATAACGTTCTTTCTTCTCCAGCAAAGTCAATTTTTGCAGATGCTAATAACTGTGTATATTGCGATGATAATTTATTTTCTAATTGTAAATCTTTCACGACTTCATCTGAATATGTTTTTAAATCACATTCTGCTAGAGCAAATAATTGTTTTCCATAATACGCCTCTAATTCTTCACGAAATGGAGAATTAATGAGTGCCTTATAATATTTTGTACCATATCCTTGTACAACTGGAGAGAATTCATCAAAGAAATCCTGCTCCTCCTTATAAAAAGTATCCGTCGTATCAACAGAATGGCGAATGTAACAAAGGTTTCCCATTGTACCAAAATCGTTGCGAATCTCATTAATTGAATGAATGACTTGTTTTTGTTCTTCTACAGTTTTTGCGTTATCAAACTTCTCTAAAGCAACAGTAAATTTCTCTTTTAACTCTTCAATATTTGGGCGTTTATATTCATAGTCTTTAAATGACATGAACGAGCCTCCTCTCCATTACATACCTTTATTATAATTCAATACGTATTCTCGAATCCCCTCTTAATTTTCAACAAATTTCGGCAGTGACTGCCCTGAGTTCATTACAAATAAAAAAGCCTTGGATTTATTTATCCAAAGCTCCTTTGGAACATATTATTTTTCATACTTCCCAATTTTTTTTAATAAATCAAGTAATTCATCTTTTTCATCTTTCGTTAACATTTCAAAAGACTGATGTATAACTTCCTCATGCCCCGGAAAAATAGAAGCAATAAAGTTCTCGCCAGACTCAGTTAATTGCGCGTAAATAACACGTCTGTCATTCGGACATGGGATTCTCTTTACTAATCCCTTTTTCTCCAACTTATCTACAACATATGTAATGCTGCCACTAGCTATTAAAATGCGCTCACCAATTTGCTGGAGTGGTTGACCGCCTTTATGATATAGCAGTTCTAATACAGCAAATTCAGTTGGATTTAACCCGTTACTTTGTATAGATTTATTTGTAGTATCCATAACAGAACGATGTACACGAGATAATGCAATAAATACTTTTAAAGATTGAGAAATATCTTCTCGTTCATTATTTGATGTCATACAACTTTCAACCCTTCACTTAAATTCTCAGCAATAAAAAGAAAATACCACTTCATACTTCATGTGAATTCCGAATGAGCATTCACTCATCCATTTCTTCTCCCCTAATATATTAAAAATCATTCTTGAATAAAAACATGACAATTTTAACATAGTTTATATATAATGATAATAAAAAAAGAAGGAGTACCACATTTGAAAGTCAAATTCCAAAGCATAATTATATATATATTGCTTGTTATCCTACCGACAATAGGGATTGGTGCTACATTTTATTCGTATCATACATATAAAATGAAACAGGAAAACAAATTATCTGCTCATACAGTTCTCTTTTTATATAGAGATTATTTGGATCATCATCTTGGTGAAGCAATTTCTGCTTTAGACATGCTTGCAAAAGTTGTAGGCACCGAGACTGGTAATATAAATGGCATTAAACAAATTGTACATGATACAGATGGAAACGATGCACGCTTTTCTGGTCTATATTACGCTACACCAGAAGGAGTCATTACAATCGCATCTGAAGATGAATCAAAGCCTATAGATGTTTCAGACCGTAAATATATTCAAGACGCGCTCCAAACTAAAAAAACCACCGTATCATCAGTCATTACTGATCGCGTTCTTGGACATAAAGCTATTATGATTGCTGCCCCCATATTTAATAAACAGAAGGAGCTCTCAGGATTATTATTAGCTAGTTTACGCTTTGATTACATTTCCTCTTCTTTAAATGCCATTAAACCACAATACCATTTTGAGGTAACTGATAAACATGATGTAGTTTTTCTAACCGATGATAATAACGACACAAGTGATACGCATTCTAATATGCTTACTACCCCACTCCAAAGATTGAATTGGAAGGTCTCTGTTTCTCCATTACCCATTCATCAAAAAACCTTATACCAGTGGGTTGCAATAGAGTGTATAGCTACTTTATTTTTAATGTCTATTTTATTTTTGCTTGCTCAATATATGTTGTTAAAACGTCAAACAAAACTTGAAAGACAACAAAATGAGCTACAGAAAATTGAATTAGTTGGAACTTTTGCAGCGAGTACAGCACACGAAATCCGTAATCCTCTTACTGGAATTAAAGGACTCGTCGCTCTATTAAAAGAGAAATATAAAGATGAACAAGATCAGTTCTACTTTTCCGTAATTGAACAAGAAATAGAGCGAATCAATGAAATTGTAAGTGAATTTCTTATTCTAGGAAAGCCACCCGCCATCATCGAACAAACATATGATGTAAGAACAATTCTAAATGAGGTAGCATTAATTATTCAATCTGAGGCGAATTTACATAACATTGTATTCCATTTACATTTGCCAGACCATCCTGTTCATATCCGTTGTTCGAAAGACCATATGAAACAAGTGGTTTTAAACATTACCAAAAATGCAATTGAGGCCATGACTTCTAATGATACACTAACCATTGTAGTAAAAAACAATGAAACACACGCACAACTGCATATTACAGATACTGGAAAAGGGATTCCGCAACATATTCAAAAACACCTCTTTCATCCGTTCTTTACTAATAAAGATACTGGAACAGGTCTTGGACTTGTCATATGTAAACGAATTGTAGAGATGTATAATGGGCATATTTTTATCGACAGTACAGAAAACGAAGGAACGACAGTTCATATCGAAATTCCGTTACACATAGTATAATTATCCTTATCCTATAAGGGTAATTATACTTATTTCATAAAACCAGCCACAAGCATTCGCCAAAAATTATTTGATTTTCCTTCATACCCGATTTGGAAAATAGGTATTTTTATAATTGAAAACCATTTCGGTGTTTGTTTTTCTTTATAACATTGATATTGTAAAATAAGCTTGTCCAATTCTTGACTAACTTGAATTGTCTCCCTACTATTTAGCCCACTTGTTAATCCTAGTTGAATCATTTCTTCACGTTTCATATGAATATCACGTGAAAGCTTTTCTAATGTGTACTTCCTTTTTACAGTAAACATCCATATCCCCCTTATTATACTTCCATGCTCTTAACTTCACTTCTCCATTGACTTTTTTTAACTACTTAATCATATGCAAATTTGAAGAATCAGAAAATTTAACATTTTCTCCCTGTAATTTACAAATCTTTACCCTCACTTTGAGAATTATTACAAATTATTCTATCTTTGTAAATACATTCGCAATAATAGACATTTTTTTCATCTTCTTTTTTTATAAATTCTACGTAAACCGGGGATTCTTAATTTTCCACCTACTTTTCTTCGACATTTTTTGTTTAATTTATATAAAAAAGCAAAACATAATGATGATTGATAAAGTGAAACTTTAATCAGTGTTTTTTTGTTCAGCCCCCACTGATAATTAGCATTCACCAATCGGGTAGGCAGTGAATCTCCCACCTATCCAGCACAATGTTGAGGTGGGAGTCTTACTACCCACAAATAGCAGGATAACAATAGAAAGGAAATATTTATATGCGAAAATATACGATTGCATTATTCATCATTGTTTTGTTTTTACCGTCTTTCTTATTTCCTATTCAAGCAAATGCTCATACGAATAAAGTTGCTATTGTCATTGATGATTTCGGTAATAATATGAAGGGGACTAATCAAATGTTATCACTTCCCATTCCACTCACTGTTGCTGTTATGCCTTTTCTTCCTTCCACAAAAGAAGACGCAATAGCTGCCCATAAGAAAGGACATGAAGTTATTATACATATGCCAATGGAACCTATAAAAGGTAAAAAAGAATGGCTTGGGCCGAAAGCAATTACAACTGATTTAAGCGATGAAGAAATAAACAACCGACTTGAACAAGCGATTCAAGAAGTACCGCATGCAATTGGAATGAACAATCATATGGGGTCAAAAGTAACAGCGGATGAAAGAATTGTTCGCCTTATACTTGCTGCTTGTAAAAAACACGGTTTATTTTACTTAGATAGTAAAACGAATCCTAATAGTGTCGTCCCAAAAATCGGAAAAGAATTAGGAGTTCCTATTATTGAAAACCAACTATTTTTTGATGATGTATATACAGCAGGGCATATTTCAAAACAAGCCCAATTACTCATCAAAAAAATTCAAGAAAAACCTATTATGGTAGCTATCGGGCATGTGGGCCCCCCAGGTGAAATTACATCACGCGTTATTGAAACTTCTATCCCTAAAATTCGTGAGCATGCAGACTTTATTTTCTTATCTGATCTAGCATTATCCCCGCCTCCTGTTTCAAAATAAAGTTCATTACTCACATATAATCAGCCCTCACCAATTGGGCTTTTACGGGCAGTCCGCTCCCACTTAACTTCTTTGCTTGCGCTGAATTTTGAGGCGAAGATCTTACTGCCCACAAATAGCGGGACAAAAAAGTACCTATCTATATATAACAGATAGGTACTTTTCTTTTTAACTTAAATATAATCTACATGACTCACTCTGAATCCTTTTTTCTCTATTTTTCCGATTAATTGCTTTAATTTTGTTTCATCTAACTCATCTGATATATTTACAATAACGCGGCGGATATATTGATCACCGTTATCTAGCGTAAATAGGCCACCGATATTATATGCTTTTAACAATGTCCCAAGCTCTTTAATCGTTCCCTTACAATCTTGTGTTGCAATTGTTAATATATAACCACCTGTTCGCATACCAAATGAATCTTCAATAACATCAAATATATTCGAATGCGTTAACATACCGACAAATTCATTATAATCATTTAGCACGGCTAAAAACGGAAGCCGACGAATTACATAAAAAGCTCTGAAGAAGGAATCCTTTTCAAAAATAAATGCATTAGAATCATCGAGCATATCTCCTGCACTTACATGCTCTAATCCGCTATTGCATTTTTTTTCTAATAAATCTACTTTATAAATAATCCCTGTGAATTTCTTCTCATCTTCTGCTAATACCGGGATGGCTCGAAATCCCGTTTCGTTCATCATTTGCAGTGCCTCTTCACCAGAATCATTTATTTTGCAAAATGTTACTTGCTGCTTTGGCAGAAAATGATATTTAACTCGCAAAATATGTTCCTCCTTACATGTCAACATGTAATCTATATATAATAAGGAGACCTATATTTTATGAGTGAAATTATTTTTAAAACGCTTTCATTTATTTATTAACTTGTAGCTATATCACATCCATTTTTATATAACAGAGCTCCTTGCCCCCTTAATCATTAATAACTTTACATGATAGTTCATTAAATATTCTATACCCTCTAGCCATTTTTTCGCCTCTTCTGGCGTTTTTCCCCACACAATCATGCCGTAATTATGAACAAGAACTACTCCTCCACCTTCAATGAAATTCGGAACATTCCTTTCTAATAAATCAGCGAATTTTTTTTCATCTTCTACAATTGGAATTGTCATTTCTGTTATACCTTCTTTTCCGAAAACACGCTCCACACTGCGTTTATCGAACGTTACTTCTCCTTCTTCCCCATATAACTCTGATATTAAATGACTATCTACAGTCTGCACTTGTAAAATACATCCTGCACTACTTTTTTTATAAATATCCGCATGCATAAATGACTCTGCAGCTGGTTTTTCTTCATTTTCAAATACTGACTCGCACATGCAATTTACGACAATAAAATCTTCTTCCGAAAATAGCCCTTTATCTCTTCCCTCAACATTTACTAAGAATGTTAACGGCTCTTTTGACGTACATAGCGATAAGCTAATTTTGGTACCATAAAACCAATCACGAAGTGCCAATTCAGATTTCACATCTTTTAATTCATTCCATTTCTTCAGAAAAAATAACATTTCGTCACCCCCGGCATAATATTCATATAAGGTTCGAATCCTTTCTATGTAAAAGGAATATTTTTTGATTATTCTAAAAATTAATTGAATTATCACATGAGAACGCTTTTTTGTCAATATAGTTTCGTGGTTCTTCTTTAAAATAGGCTATTCATATGTCTATACTCCTATCTATTTCCTATTTCATTTTGTACATAAAAAATACGCTACTCTTTAATTAAAGAATAGCGTATTTTCCTCATTTTTTATTCCGCATTAACGGGCAGCCCGATTAGTGAGGGCTAATAATCAGTGGGGAATGAACAAACCCCCCACTGATTAAAGTTTCACTTTATTTCTTTATTGCATTATATAAAAACTGTGCATATTGTTCACGTGTTACGAAATTATCTCCTAAAAAATTCCCTTCCCCGTCGCCTTTTGATATTTTATTATCCACTAAAGCTTTCACATATCCTTTCGCCCAATGGCCATTTGGTATATCTTTAAAATTCTCTGCACTATTTTCATTTTCTTTTAACTGAAATACTCTTTGTAATACTACTGACATTTCATATCGAGTTAATACTCCATCTGGACGGAACATACCATTTCCATAGCCTGTCATAATTCCAGCTTGAACCACTGCATCAATAGCCGTTTCATACATATTTCCTTTCGTATCTGTAAATGCCGTTTTTGGTACTAGATTATTTTCTAATTTTAAATACCTTTGTATTAGAAGAGCTACTTGTCCACGAGTAATGTTATCACCAAATCCAAATTCACCATTTCCATAGCCTATAAATAATTTTTCTTTCGCTAAGTAATTAATTGCTTCTTCTGACCAATGTCCTTTTGGTACATCTTTAAATTCTACCACTTCTGTTTTCTCATCTTCTTTAGACGTATTACCGTCTTTACTTTCTACTACATTTTGAATAACAGACCCTGTAAAGAAAATTCCTGTATCCGCGAATGGATCTTTCACACCAAATTCATATATTTTCTCACCTGGTGTACTCCATTTCACTACGCCATTACTATACGTACCATTATCGCTCTTCAGACGGATTTTCGTAGAAACTTCACCATCTTTTTCATATATAGGTACTTTTATTTCTTTATTTACTTCTGTTTCCTCTAAAAATACTTTTTGATTTTGGACATTAATATAAGTCGTCTTACTTAGTTCTATAACTGGTCGGACATCACGAATTTCATTTGCAACAAAACTTAGAAATACTAATTTTTTCAAATTACTAACTGGTGATAAGTCTGAAATATAATTCGCTTCTAAATCAAGCTTTTGTAAGTTTACTAAACTTGATAATGGCGTAATATCCTTTAACTCATTGTTAGGTAAGTGTAATTGTTTTAACTGTGTCATCTTACTTAGAGGAGTAACATCTTTTATTTCATTTTTCCCGATCCACAATTCTTCTAATTGCTTCATTTGCTCAATGCCGGATAAATCTTTAACTTTATTACGTGTTAATACTAAGTCTGTTAAAGGTAATGAATATAACGCTTTAATATCTTCAATTTGATTACCTGCTAAAGTTAAGTATGTTACATTTTTCAAAGCGCTTAATGGAGCAACGTTCGTAATTTTATTATTTGCTAAATTCAAGTAATCTAGTTGTTCCATTTTCGCTAATGCTGTTACATCTTCTATTTGGTTGCCTGATAGAAATAAACTTTTTACATTTTTCATTTCAGTTAGTGGTGCAACGTTTGTAATTTTATTATTACTTAAATCAAGAGATTCTAAATTATCCATCTTAACAAGTGGCGTTACATCTGAAAATTCATTACCACGCAAAGCTAAATGACTTAATTGCTTTAAGTTCGCAAAGAACGACGGATCTTTTATCTTCGCATTCGCAACTGTTAAAGATTTTAAATTTGGCATATATTTTAATGCACTATAATCAAGTATCTCATTCGTATTTAAAAACAAATCCTTTACTTGTAATAACTCTTCTTTCGTAATTGGTGTATTTAAATCTTTTCTATTAAATACTTTTTTATTCACAAGTTCTCTTAATTTGTTATCTGTTATCATATTTTGATTATCAACTGGATTATCCGTTTCCGTATTGCCTGAATTAGAGTTATCATCTGGTTTCTCTGTTTCTTTGTTACCTACAGTTGGATCTTTAATTTCAAATTGAACTTGATATTTGTGATCATATCCAATAGCTGGAATAAGTATATGCATTTGCATATTGTGCTTCTTCTCAAACTCACCAATTTCAAATTGAACTACTTTCGTCCCATTCTTCCTCTTATCTTCTGACAAAACCTTCACATCATGAAATACACCAGGTCGGTTTCTATCTTCTATTCTAAGATATTGAAAATAATCACTATCTTGCATTGTTACAGTGACAATTTTTTTGCCAGCTGCAATCGTTACTTTAGGATCTTTTATATATTGAGAAACCATAGATGGCTCATCTTTTTGGTCCTTATATATTTTAATCTCAGTATCATACGTGCGATCACTCGCTGCTGCTACCGATTGATTTGCTTCAACTTTTAATGCCGCTAATGCTGGAGTAGAGTACGTAGCAAATGGAATTGCTAATGTTGTCGCTACTACTAGCGCCTTCATGTAATTTTTTTTCAAAATAATATCCCCTATCATATATAATCTTTACAATTGATAAGTATTATCAATTATCTACAAATAAATGATAATGAATATCATTATCATTGTCAATGAGAATATTACATTAAATTTATATTTTTAAAGATAAAAAAATAAAAAAGCCCTTTATTCAAAGGGCTTTTTTACCTATCGTATGAAGAATTTCACTTTTTTCCTTCTCATTGATGACACCGATTTTTTGCAAAATATTCGCGTACAATACAAGTTTATTATATATTCGTTCTGACATGTTCTCCCTTCTTTCCTTCGACCAACTTTTTTTGTATTGGTAAATTATATGAAAGAGGTGAGAAAATGTGTCCACTTTTTGCATAACTGCAAATCTTTTATTTTACGATTTACAGATAATAAAACTCCCTCCTAAAAATTAGGCGGGAGTTTATGTGCTTTCACTGTATTTAACAAACTGTCCACTGAATATTATGCTTCTTAAGTTCTTCTTCAAAGCTATATGGCATTTTTTTATCACAAATTACGTGTTGAATACGCGAAATTGCTGCTATACGATAATTCCCTTTCACTCCTACCTTCGTATGATCACATAAAATATATGTTTTCTCAGCTAATTTCATCATCGCCTCTGACAATTTCGCTTTCTCTAATTCAAAGCTGGAAACTCCAAAACTAGGTAATAACCCATCAATCGAAACGAACGCTTTATGAAAATGAAATTGCTGTATGACTTGCTGAGAAATAGACCCTGATACACGCGAATGCTTTGGAGATACTTTTCCACCTATAAATAAAACTTCACCGTGAAACATCTTTTTATTAATAGAAGAAATTAATTGTGTTGCGACTGGAAATGAACTTGTTACAATCGTTAAGTTTTTACGATGAACAAGGTATGGAACCATTTGAAGCGGTGTACTTCCATCATCAATTGCAATGACATCACCGTCTTCTACAAATGTCGCTGCTTTATAACCAATTCTTTTCTTCTCTTCTATATGTAGCATTTCTCTTTCTAACATTGGTGCCTCTACTCCAGCGCCTGGAAGTTGAACAGCTCCACCATACACTTTTTTCAGCTTCTTTTCACGATCTAATTCTTCTAAATATCGACGAATCGTTTCTGTTGATACAGCAAATTCTCTCGCTAATTCTGAAACCTTTACTTTCCCTTTAAATTCTACCTTTTCAAGAATGGTTCGCTTTCTTTCTTCTCCTACTACAGACATAGCTTCACCTCATTTATATCTCCCTTATAAACTTCCTTACTTATACAAAGCTATAATTTTCTTTATAAGTAGAAACTTCTTCATGAATATGAATACCGCGCTTTGCTAGCTCATCAAAAATCAATTGTGGATTTTCAAAGGCTTCTTCAGGCGTAACAACACCCACCCTATTTACATTTCCATTTGCAATTAACTCTGCAGCAATCCCAAATGGAATACCGACGTTTCTCGTATACGCTCTTAATTTTTCCCATCCTACAACAGAACCATCAGATAACGGATGTGTATGATATAACACATGTCTTTGCTTCTCATTATTTTTCATACCTATTACTTCTACATGAAGTGCATAACCATAAAGCTCTGTTTCTTGCCCTTCTTTCGATTGCAATAAATACTGTGAAATACAATCCATAATGCCTATTTCTTTCCCGTTTATTTCAATCTGATCATTACGCAATATGCCGTAATCATATAAAGCACGTACAAGTTGCATATTTTGCTGTGGCCAAGTTCCTCTCGTCTCTATCAGTTTGACACCTTTATTTTCTAATGCCTTTGCTAGCGTAATCGTTTCAGAATGCGGAATGATATACTGCGTTGCCTTACCATAAGGCTCTGGCAATTCTATTTCTCTCGGACGCGCAAACGGAGGTACTTGCTTAAATTCACCATCTTCATACACTGTACGCGATGGTAAATATGGATCATATTCATATGTCGTTGTCTCTGTAATTGATGCAGAAAAAGCAATCGGACGATACGAACCGTGACTTACATGGACAGACTCTACAGTATCCAATTGATTTGCTGCATGCATTGCCATCATTTGCGTTACACCTGGCGTCATGCCAAATCCAGGTAAACATATCTTTTCATTTTCAACAAATATAGCATGCGATTCATTTTCTTCACCAAATCCATTTAAGTTCACACCGTGACAGCCTGCTTCTGCAATACAGCGGGTCGACAATCTGTTTAACTTTATCGTCGTACCGTCCATTACAATGTCATAACCAATCATTTTTGCAACCGTATCCTCGTGATTCTTTACATCTACTTTTACAAAATCAACACGAGGGTCGTTGAGCCATTCTACTACTTTACGGCCCTCTACCTCGTTAAAATCAGCTACTGTAATTGTCTCAAAAGATGAAAATTGAACTAAATCCAAAATAGCTTCGCGACAAATTTTACCTGCTCCACCTAAGCAAAATACTTTCACCCAATAACAGCTCCTTTAGCAATACTATCAACTAAGCGATTAATATCTTCTTCATGTACATCACCGATATTTCCAATGCGGAACGTATCTACTTTCGAAATTTTTCCAGGGTAAATAACAAATCCATAACGCTTTAATTCGTTATATAACTGTTGAAACTCGAATCCCTCTTTTGGATAAATGAAAGATGTAATAATAGGAGATTGATATTCCTCATCTACTAGTGGCTTAAATCCGATTTCTCCCATTCTATTTACTAGTAGTTTTTGATTGTTGTAATATCGATTGTAACGCGCTCTTACTCCTCCCTCTTTTTCTAGTTCAAGTAGTGCTTGATAAAAAGCATGTACAACATGTGTAGGTGAAGTAAAACGCCATTTCCCATTTTGTTTTTCCATCGTTTCCCATTGATCATATAAATCAAGAGATAAAGAGCGTCCTTGCCCTTTACACTTCAATAATTCATCACGTTTTGCGATTACAAATCCGAATCCAGGAACCCCTTGAATACACTTATTCGCACTACTAATTAAAAAATCAATTTGTAAATCAGCAATGTCTATTTCAATCCCGCCGAAACTACTCATCGCATCAACAATTGTAACCTTTCCATACTGTTTTCCTAATTTACATACATCTACAATTGGATTTATAATGCCTGTCGTCGTTTCGCAATGAACAACTGCAATATGCGTAATCTCTTTATCTTCTTGCAATAACTTCTCTACTTCTACAATATTAGTAGGTTCCCACTCTTCTGTTTGACTGACCACTACATCAATCTGTAACATCTCTGCCATTTGCACAATGCGCTTACCGTACGCACCATTTGTACAAACGAGAAGCTTCCCATTTGCCGGAATAACAGAACCAATTACTGCTTCAACTGAAAACGTACCGCTTCCTTGCATTAACACTGTTGTATATTTCTCTTCTTCCTTCGTCGCTAACGATACAAGTTTAGCTCTTACTTCTTGCACCATCGTATTATATTCATCATCCCACGTACACCAATCGTATAGCATAACTTCTTTTACTGATTTTGTTGTCGTTAATGGTCCTGGTGTTAATAATAAGTAGTGATTTTCAGTCATGATCCTATTCCCCTTTTATGAAATAATAAGTTCTTGTTTCTCGATATGTTCCATTACGCTTTCGAGTTCCTGCATCGTTTCTATCGTAAAGTGCGCCCCATTTTCAACGAAACGATTGCGAACTACTTCTATTTTTTCACGAAGTTCTACCGAATCCATATTCTCCACTTCCTCTTCCGTTAAACCGAGCTCGCTACTGCCAAGAATTACACCCACTGTCCACATTCCAGCATTTCTACCTTCTTTCATATCTGATACTGTGTCCCCAACTTTTATCATATGGTTCATCGGATACACACCAAGTTCCATTGCATTTTTATAGCACATCCATGGATATGGACGGCCTGCTGGAACATCATCTGGCGTAACAAGAAAATCAGGTTTATATCCTTGTAACGCTGCTTCCTTTGCTACAATATCCATCATTTCTCTCGTATAACCAGTCGTTGAACCAATTTTAATTCCTCTTTCACGTAAAGAAGCAATCACTTCTTTTACTCCATTAATCGGCGAAGCATAGCGCGGTAAAATAGCGAAGAGAATCTCTTCAAATTCTTCATACATCTCCTGAATGTCTGCTTCTGTTGGTAATTGTCGGAAAACACGATTCCACTCACTCGCAATACGAGGCATCTCAGTAAGTGCCCTTACATGATCTATTTTTAATAACCCCATTGGCTTACGAGCTTCTTCTGCTGTAATTGCTACACCCCGTTTATGAAAAATCTCCATGAATACTTCTAGTGGTGCAAAACATCCGTAATCAACTGTTGTCCCTGCCCAATCAAAAATAACTGCTTCAATTTTCATTCTGTCCATCACCTTTCTTACTTATCTTTTTTGCCATTGTGAAGTTCGGTTACGAAGTGCTTTCGTTCCCCATTCATATACAACTCTTACTACAATATTTGTAACAACAATAAGCACACTCATTGCAGCTGCTGGCGCCACATTTCCTGCATCATCCATATTTACGATTGATACGGCAGCTAGTTTAAAATCAGCTGCATATAGGAATACAACTGCCGATACAGTTACCATTGAATTTACGAAGTAGTACATTACCATTTCTAAAATTGCTGGTAAACACATTGGTACCGTTACTCTAAAGAATGTTTTATAAAACGGAATACCCATCGACTGCGAAACAAGCTCAAACTCTCGATCTAATTTCTTTAAAGCAGTCGTTGCCGTGACAAATGTTACAGAATAAAAATGAATGATATTTACTAGTACTAACACAGCGATTGTTCCGTATAAAGAATGAAACGGGTTCGTTACTGATAGTCCCAAAATTTGAATCGTTGGTTGACTAAAGAAAAAGACATATCCTAATCCGAGTACTAAACCTGGTATGGCTAAAGGAACGATAGAGAAAAAGTAACCTGTTTTTCGGAAGAATTGTAGCTGGTCTATTTTCTCAATTGCATATGCAAATACAAATGTTAAAATCGCCCCAATAACTGCTGTAACTGCTGAAACAATTACGCTATTTTTAAATGCTTCAAGTCCATCTCCTGTTAAACTCGAAAAATTAAAATGCTCAAATGTAAAACTCATATTATATGGCCATACTTTCACACTTGCAGCAATACCAACTGCCACAAATAACAAAATGATCATAAATGTAATCACACTACAGTATATGAATGAGATGACATCTCTTTTCTTATTAGCTATTATTCTGTATGGTACTGCTTTTGAAGATAAGAAATTCGCCTGCTTTCTTTGCGTAATACGATCAACTGCAAATGCGAATATAGCTGGGATTAATAAAATCATTCCAACTGTTGCACCCATCGACATATTTTGCTGTCCAATTACTTGTTTGTATACGTCAGTAGCAAGCACATTATATTGTCCACCAACAATTTTTGGTGCCCCAAAATCAGTGAAACTAAGTGTAAACACAACAAACATTGCACTAATTAATCCGTACTTTACACTAGGTAAAGTAACCGTGAAAAATTGTTTTGTTTTACTCGCCCCTAGCATATTAGAAGCTTCATATAAACGATAATCGGATCCTTGAAAGGCAATTAGTAATATGAGAAAGGCTTGCGGAAATGTATACATAACTTCAGCTATTACAATTCCTACTGGTCCATATAAAGGGATTTGTATACCTTCAAATAACCCAAACATTCCTTTCGTTACTAGCCCTTGATTACCAAATAAATATGTAAGTGCTATACCGTGCATCATCGTTGGTGCAAACAATGGTAATAACGCTACATACTGAAATACACGCTTTCCAAAAACATTCGTACGGGCAATCGCATATGCGTAAACGAATGCAATTGAAACTGAAATAATTGTTGTTGCGCCCGAAATCCATACCGTATTTTGTAAAGACTGAACTAAAGTCGGTGTTGTGAAATATTTACTGAAATTCGCTAAACCAATGAAAACTCCATCTTTATTATAAAAAGCTTGTGTAAATAGTTGTAATAGTGGTAATACAAGTATGATAAGGAAGGAAAGAATCATACCAATAATTACAAGCCTTTGGATCCATTCCTCTTTCCCTATACTTCTCTTAATCTTTTTTTTCGCACTTTCTACCTTGTAGTTTTCTAACATCTCCATCTATACAATGACCTTCTTTCCATATGACAACATATGATTTTCTGAGAAAGAGATTTGAATCGGCTTTCCTTTTCTAATATCAGCTACTTCTACTTCTGATGCTAATATATCCACTACAATTTTCTCATTATAAAGGTATGTGTTTTCTTCTACGACTCGCACTTCCGTCCGATATACAGATCCACGAAACTCCATACTTTCCACAACTGTTTTAATACCGTCCTTTTGTACAATTGTTACATGTTCAGGACGAATTGCATGCTCTTCGTTATTTTTCGAAAAGAAATTAATAGAACCAATAAAATCTGCCACAAACGGATTGGCTGGTCTTTGATAAATCTCCTCTGGTGTTCCAATCTGCATAATTTCCGCATGATTCATTACAACAATTTTATCAGCCATCGTTAATGCCTCTTCTTGATCATGCGTGACCATAATAGTTGTTACTCCTACTTTCTCTTGCAAATCACGCATTTCTCTACGTAACTTTTCACGTACTTTCGCATCTAAAGCAGATAACGGCTCATCAAGTAACAAAATATCTGGAGACAGAGCGAGCGCACGTGCAAGTGCCACTCGCTGCTGTTGTCCACCAGACATTTGAGCAGGATATTTATCTTTTACATTCAGTAAATCTACAAGTTTTAACGCCTCTAGCGCTTTCTCTTTTACTTCTGCTTTTCCATATTTTTTTGTCTTTAAGCCGTATTCAATATTTTCAAGTGCTGTTAAATTCGGAAATAATGCATACGATTGAAACACCATTCCGAAGTTTCTCTTTCCAGGAGGTAATGCTGTAATATCTTTTCCATTCACAGCTATACTACCTGTTGTTGCCTCTTCTAGACCTGCTAAAATTCGAAGCAATGTCGTTTTCCCACAACCACTTGGGCCTAATAAACATACAAACTCATTTTTGTTCACAGTAAAAGAAATATCTTTTAACGCTGTAAATGCATCAAACTGTTTTTGAATGTGTTGAATTGATAAATATTCGCTCATTTTTTCTCTCTCCCACTCACTTACTTTTTCGGTTCTGCTTTTTGGCCAAACTCTTTTTCCCATTTTTCTAAAATTTTGTCACGATTTTCTGCTGCCCACTTAAAGTCATTCTTTTTGTATAACTTTTCTGTTACATCTTTAGGGAATCCATCTGGAAGTTTATAATCATTTTTAATTGTCGCAAATCCATTTTTCTCGAAGTATAACTTCATTACATCATCAGTAATCGCCCAATCTAAAAATGCTTGCGCTAATTTTTCATTTTTTGCATTATCTTTTTTAATAAGTGCGTTCGCTTCTACTTCCCAACCTAATCCTTCTTTCGGCAATACAACTTCAACTGGTGCACCTTTTTGTTTCTCTTTCAAAGCACTATAAACCATTGATACGCCAACTGGATATTCACCCGCTCCTGCTAATTTCGCTGGTTTTGATCCTGAATGCGTATAACTTGCCATATTATCATGAAGTTTCTTCATGTAATCCCAGCCTTTATCTTCACCCATGATTTGTAGCCATGCAGAAACTGTTAAAAATCCTGTTCCAGATGATGCTGGATGTGGCATAACAAGTGTTCCTTTATACTCTGGTTTCGTTAAATCTTCATATGATTCTGGCATCGGTAAATTTTTCTTCTTTAACTCTTCTTTATTTACAGCAATCCCCGTCATAAATGCAGTATTTCCTACCCATTTTTCAGGTTGCTTATCATCTTTAAATTGTGGAAGAACACGATCTGCTCCTTTTGGAGAGTATCCTTTTAACATATCTTTTTTATCTAAAGCTAATAGACTTGATGCCGCAGTTCCCCATACAACATCTGCTTGTGTATTTTTCCCTTCAGCTAGCAATTTCGCAGTAATAACTCCTGTTGAATCACGTACAATGTTCAATTTCACATCAGGATATTTCTTTTTAAAGGAATCAAGATAAATTGGTACAAGTTCTTCTTCAATTGCTGTGTAAACAGTTAATGATCCAGATAATTTGTCATCTTTCACTTTCGCTCCAGCACTTTCTTCCTTCTTTACACCACACCCCATTAATAACGAAAATACCATTCCAGTCGCTACAGCTTTAAAGATTGTTTTTTTCACTGTTTCTCTCTCCTTTTACAAATCTTATGTACAACTCAAATATAAACAACTAGTGTAAAAGCAGTATTAAACCAACATTAATCTTTTGTTTGTTGTTTGTTTTTGTGTAATACGTTGCTACTTCTATGTTTTTTCGCATTTTTCCGCTAATAGAAAACACTAAATTTACAAATAATTAAAAAAACCTTTATAATCCCACAAAAAAATGAGGCGTTTGTAAAAAACGCCTCATTTTTGTTTCCCTTTTTTTGAATTACGATTCGCATACTTTGCGCTATTTTCTCCTTCATACTCTAATGCAAATTCTGCATCTGGTAAGCTTTCTTTCGGAGTTTTATTATTATTGATTGCCGCATTTTGTTTCACTTTTCTTTTTACCAATACATTCACCTGCTCTCAAGAAATCACTTTCTACTCTAGTTTGAAACAACTTAAAATAATTATTACTAGCAAGTGTTAACAAGTACATAAGAGGCGTTAGATGGAAATACTACATATGAAGAAATCATTATAAAAAGGAGCGATAATTTTGAAGAAAAAAGAAAAGATTCAATCACCCATTTTAGACGAAACGCTCCCGCATCAAATGAATTTTCCATCTTTTAAAGGAACAGGAAAAACGATGCAACAACCTTTTGTGAATCAATATAATGTTGTAATTGGAGACAGTAAATATAATTCCGAGAACAGTCCGCTTAACAATTGGAGTGATGAAGTAGATCCTGCCATTATGGCTGGCGATGAGTGGATCCATCCGACAAATGATATTGGGTGGATTTCAGAAGAAAATCAAGAGTTACTAAAAAACGAAGTGGATAATAAAAATGAAGCTTTTATGCATCCACAATTTGGCATTAACGACTAAAAAACCATTCTACCTAACGTAGGTAGAATGGTTTCATACTATCCAATAATAATCCGCTCTTTCGGGTATTTATAGCGAGGTGGTTGTTCCCTTCCACCACTAGCTAAAATAAATGTTAAAATACCAACGCGTCCGATAAACATAAGCACAATAAGTACAAGTTTCCCAACAGTTGTTAAATCAGGCGTAACACCTGTTGATAGTCCCGTCGTTCCGAAAGCAGAACAAACTTCAACAATTAAGCTCATAAGCGGTACATTTTCCGTAATAGATAAAATGAATAGCGCAGTAGCACATAACAAAATCCCCATCGTCATAACGACAGATGCTTTCAGTACATCCTCTTCATGTAGCTGACGTTTGAAGACTCTAACTGTTCTACCGCCCCTTGCAAAGGTGTATAGTGACAATATACTAACAGCAAATGTAGTTGTACGTATTCCGCCCCCAACCGAACTTGGAGATGCCCCTATAAACATTAATATACTCATAAATAAAAGCGTCGGTTGTGATAATTCACGTATATCCATTGTTGCAAGTCCACCACTTCGCGTCGTCACAGATTGAAATAATGTATAAAATACAGTTTCATGCCATGATTTTCCTACTAAAAAATGATTTCTCTCCAGTAAAAAAATCATAATTGTACCCACAACAACGAGTGCGAAAAATGTTGTTGTCGTCAATTTTGTAAATAATGAAAAACGGAATAATTGTTGTCGCCTTTTACTAAGAAATTGCTTTACTTCCATTAGCACAGGGAAACCAATCGCTCCTAAAATAATTAGTAACATATGAATCATTTGAACAATATAATCTTTTTTATACGGAATTAATGACTGTCCTGTTAAATCAAATCCGCCGTTCGTAGTCGCACTAACAGCTGCAAAGAAACCGTGAAAATAAGCTTCTTGCCAAGTCGGAAAGTAAAGTAAAAATCTTGTACCTAATAAGATTGCTCCAATAAGTTCTATCGAAATAATTACAATTAAAATAGAACGCATCAATTCTACGAGACCCGATAAATTTCCTTGATTATGATCTGCCATAATTAATCTTCTTCTTTGCAAACCAATCTTTTTCCCCGTAATGATCCAAACAAATGTACCAAGCGCCATAATTCCTAAGCCGCCTAATTGTAAAATAAGAGCTAAAACAATAATTCCTGCCGTAGTAAACGTATCTGGAATCGTAATAACAGACAGCCCCGTAACACTTACCGCACTAACCGATGTAAAAAGAGCATCTATAAATGTCCATTTCACACCGGGCTTCGTAACAAACGGGAAACTAAGCAATATCACCGATACAACTACCGCTAATAAATAAAACAAAACGATGAGTTGTACAGGACGTAATTTTTGTAAAAACTTTTTTATATCTCTCATTCCATCACTTCGCTACCTTTTTTCTATCGATTAAATAAAGAAAAATCTTTACTTTCTTTATTTGTAAATAACTGCTCAAATAATTTGGCAAAGACCATTCCATATACAGTTCCATTACCTCCATACGGCAATGCGTAAAATAAATTATGTATCTTTTCATCTTCTTTTAAAATGGGAAGACCATCATGAGTACCACCAAATACAGCTGCCCAATAGTAGTCTGCCTGTATATTTTTATACTGCGGGAACATCTCTTTTACAATATTAATAAGGATATCACGCTTATGCAATAATTTCGTATCACCGATTGTTTGAATTTGCATCGCTTCATCTAATCCGCCTACAATAATGCGGTTTTGATACGTTCGAAAATATAAGTAGGGCCGTGCCGTTTCCCAAATTAACGATCGCTCATGCCAGCCTTCAAACTGATCTATTTCATTTGTTACAATTGCATAAGAGGTGTCTACTGTTGTATTTTTTTCTTTCTTTCCAAAAAGCGCTTCATAACCTGTCGCCATAATAATATTCTTTGCTACAATTTGATTCCCTGTTTTCGTGTAACAAATTAAATCATTTTTGCGTTTTTTTATATGTATTGCCTCTGTATGTTCATATATATTAGCTCCCATTTGGTTTGCTTTATGCAAAAGACTATGTGCTAATAAATACGGATTTACCTCAGCATCACCGTGTGTATATAATGCCGCTTGTTTTATAAAAGGATAACGCTCCTTAATATCAGATGCTGTAAAATACTCAACAGGAAATCCATAATTCTGTAACGTATTGTACTCCTCTTGTAAAAATGAGACATCCTCACTTTTACTTGCATAATATAAACTATTTCGCAGAATAAAATGGGGATTAATATCAAGAGTCGGTATTACCGCTTCCATTGTTCTTAGCGCTTCATAACAAAGCTTATATGCTCGCACCCCTTTTTCTTTACCAAATGTATGGATAAGAGAGGTTAACGATTTATCATGAAGAAATTGTAGTAAACCTGTATTAGCAGCTGTGCTACCACATGCAATGGCTCTTTTTTCAATAAGTGTAACACTCATGCCAATTTTCGCTAACGAATGCGCTATATGAGCACCGGCTTCGCCGCTTCCGACTACGAGCACATCACATATCATATCATTTTCTAACAGTGGATAACAAGGTACAGAAACTCCTGTATTCCAAAACAACTTACCCATCATAAGTTTCATAATTATACTCCTAAAATATAAATTTCTCCTTTCTATGTTTTGTTATTTTTCATAAAAAAATCCAACTAACATAGGCTAGTTGGATTTTTTATCTTTAATTAGAACGCTCTTCAAGCCAATTTCCAATCGTCGGATATGTTTGTTTTACAGCTGTTCCACCGTAAACGATAGACATATGTCCTGTCGGTAAACATACATATTGTTTATCATTGCTAGAAATATGATCTAGCAATGCTTCTACTTGACATGGCAAAGCGATATGATCACGTTTCCCAGAAATATTTAAGACATTCGCCTTAATATTTGCAAGGTCTACCTTTTGTCCGCGAATAACGAGTTCACCCTTAACCAATTTATTATTTTGATAAAAATCACGAATCCACTGTCTGTATGATTCACCTGGGAACGGAATACCATCACCAACCCACTTTTGAACCAATCTCCAGCTTTCGACGAAGCGTTCATTCTCTGAACGATCTACTAAAGCAACATATGGACCAACAAAGTTCGTAATTGGCTTTAACATTTTGTTTCCGAAATCAATCATTTCTGGCGGAATATTTCCAAATGTATCAACCGCTTTATCTAAATTGAAGTATTTCTCATCTAATAAAGGACCATACAATCCTGTTTCAGAGAAATCAAAAGGACTTGTCATAAAGATTAGGTTACGAATTGGCATGTGCGGATGAAGCGCTGCATAAATAGAAGTTAGCGTTCCACCCATGCAATAACCAAGTAAAGAAATCTCGTCCGATTTCGCAGTTCGCATTACTTTTTTTACGGCTTTTGCAATATAATCAAACACGAAATCATCAAATTTCAAATGACTATCTTCTAAACCAAATGTGCCCCAATCAAGCATATACACATCAAAACCACGATCCACTAGATATTCCACTAAACTATTTCCAGGAGTTAAATCCATAATATATGGTTTATTAATAAGAGCATATATTAACAGAATTGGAACTCTTTGTGTTTTTTCTTGTTTTGGAATGTAGCGATAAAGCTTCGTCTTATTCTTCGTCCAAATAACCTCTTTCGGCGTTAATCCTACTTGCGGCTCTGGTTCACGTAATAAAATTTCACTCGCCCTTTTCACTCGGCGGTATGCTTTTCGGTACTCTTCTGGGTATAGCTCTAATTGCTTTTCCCATTCTGTTGCGAATGTAGTCATTTTTCTATCTCCTTTTTGGTCGATTTCCTTCTAAAAAAAAGAAGTGCATTCCTGCTATGGATATGCACTTTTTTCTTGCTTCATTACATATATAATCCGCCGTTAATGTTTAATTGTTGACCTGTGATATACGCACCGTCACGGCATAGGTATACTACACCTTTTGCAATTTCATCAGCTTGACCAAAACGTTTTTTCGGGATTTTTGCAACGATTTTTTGACGTACTTCTTCTGGTACTTCTGCTACCATTTCAGTATCAATAAATCCTGGGCAAATAGCGTTTACAGTGACATTTGTTTTTGCAAGTTCTAACGCTAACGATTTTGTAAATCCTAGCATACCTGCTTTTGCTGCTGAGTAGTTTGTTTGGCCAAATCCACCTGCTTGACCAATAATAGAAGAAATGCTAATAATTCTTCCTTCTTCCGCTTCTGTTATGTATGGAAGAACAGCGCTTGTCGTATTAAATACGCTACTTAAATTCACGTCAATTACGCGCTCCCAATCTTCACGATTTAACTTTTTGAATGTACGATCTCTTGTAATACCAGCATTATTAACAAGAATATCAACTTTACCAAAATGATTCACAGCTTCTTCTACAAGTCGGTTTGCATCTTCTACTTTAGAAACATCCGCTTGCACTGCATAAACATCATGTCCGTCTTTTCCTAATTCATTTACTAAATTTTCAGCTGCTTCTTTACTGCTATTATAGTTAATAACTACTTTCGCTCCCTCTTGTGCTAATGCTACTGTAATTGCTTTTCCAATTCCTTTTGCTCCACCTGTTACGATTGCTACTTTTCCATTTAATTGAACCATTTCTTTTCCCCCTTAAATGAATTTGTGAACGATTGTTATGAATCATTTTGGTACTCATACTATAGAGTCCATATATAATTATGTTTCGCTGTTTATACGTGAAAAGAGATTCTCCCTCTCTCTTTTATCTGTTATAAACAAGCGCTTTTATCATTTTTTATTTTCTGGCTTATTCGTAGGCTTTACCTCTTCTTTTACAGGTACTTGTAGTTTAGCTAGTACTGCATTTTGCTTTTCTAGCAATTCTAAAATTTGATCTACTTTTGTTTCAAGCGTACGAATATCTTGTTTCACTTTCGTCACATCACGCTTTAATGTAGGAGCTTGTCCTAAAGAATCGACTTTCTCCTCTAGAAACTCCTCAATGTTATCTACTTTATTTTCTAAGTTAATAACAAGCGTAGCCACTCTTGCGATATCCTCTTTCGTCGGCACATTTACTTGTTCTAAATAGTTTTTTGTCGTATCATTTAATGCTTTTTGATAAAACAAATTCAAATCTAGAACGCTGCCCATCCAAGCAGAATATTCTTCTGTTTTAATTGTTTCATTGAGCGCTTTTCCCCAAAATGTTTCGGTTTGTTCATAAGCATTTTTCCATGCTTGTAGTGGATCGAATTTTTGATCAATCACTTTACCTACACTCCCTTTTTCGTTTTTGAAACAATTCAACCTATTCACTATTTTCTAATATTCTGAATAAAACTTCAAGTCTATATTTTATTTTTTTCTATTTTCTAACAAATGTGTTGACTTTAAAAACAGATAGGTGTAAATTGCACTTATAAGCAAAAAATTCCATCTAACTGATTCATGAGGTGATGCACAATCATGCTACAAAATGAACCAGAACAACGCGAAAGTTTGGAGAGCAACCAAGCGAAACAACCAAACTCCATGCCAAAAAACTTCTTAGTTCCCTTCTTACTTCTATGTCTAAAAGACTGGAGTCTTCATGGTTACAAACTTATTCAAATGCTAATGGATATCGGCTTTTCTTCTGTTGACCAAGGTAATGTTTATAGAACACTACGCAAATTAGAAAAAGAAAACCTTATTTCTTCTACTTGGGATACAAGCGATGGAGGGCCGGCAAAAAGAATTTATTCTTTAACTGAATATGGAGAGCAATATTTAACAACATGTGCGACTTCTTTTGAACATTATCAAAATATGTTGCGAACGTTTTTCACGTTATACACCAATGCATTCTTTCCATTTTCTACTTCTCCAGAAAAGGATGAAAAGGATTCTTCATCTTCACCTGGTGGTACAGCAGAGTAATCTGCGTTCACAATATGCAAAAAAACATTTGGGGGTCAAATAATGGAAACTAAACCATACGAATTAGTCGATGCATTTTGGAAAAACTGGTCTCAATCACTTTCCCTTTTCTCTTCAGCTGGGAAACAATTAGAGCAGCTTACTTTAGAAACATTAAAACAACAACAAGACGCTTTGCATAAATTAACATCAGGAGTAGATGAACTAGAAAAAGAACTACAACAACTCACTGCTCAGTTCAACAACCAATATACAGATTACGTGAAACAATTAACTGGAAACTCCTTAAATGATCAAATTAACGAGTGGCAGGACAAATGGAAGGAACTTTCTGCTCATATGCATCAACTTACTGTTTCTCCTACAAAAACATCTTTGTCAATTCTTACACAAACAAGCGGTCAATTTGAAGAAACAACAAAACAATTTATTGAGCAACAACAATTACAACGTGAAGAGGCTCAAAAACAGTTAGAAGGTTTTTTGGAAGAGTTCAAGTCAAAACAGTTGGAACTCGCAAAAAAGTTCGAGGAAAACTCAAAAAATCTATTTACTTCCATCAAGTAAGAAAAATGTGGGAGCTAACTGCAGCACAAACAAAACTCTTTCTTCCTCCTACTACATCAAGATGGCTGGCATTTTTCGATATGGAAAAGAAGGAGGACAAAATGAATCCATTTCAAGAAGCACAAACCGTCCCGGAGCTTCGTTATGATGAGATTCAAGTCGGTGATCAAGCATCCCTTACAAAAACAATTACAGATGAAGATGTTATCAATTTTGCAAAATTGACTGGGGATGTGAATCCTATTCACATTTTAGACTCTTTTGCAAAAACGACAATGTTTAAAGAACGCATTGCCCATGGTATGCTCGTTTCGAGTTTTATTTCTACCATCCTTGGAACGAAACTCCCAGGCAAAAATACGATTTATTTATCCCAAAATGTTTCATTCCGTGCCCCTGTCAAAATCGGTGATACACTTCGCGTTGTGGCAGAGGTTATTAAGAAGCGTGACGATAAAAAAATCATTACGTTGCAAACAAATATATATAATCAATCGGATGATATTGTCGTGGAAGGTACAGCGACAATACTAAAAAAAGAGTAGCAAATTTGCTACTCTTTTTTCTATCCAATAACTTCTAATCACACCGATTACTTCCGCGTATGAGCACGCCGGTTCCACATAAAATAACAGTACCAATTCAGATAAGTACTTATCTGGACTGGATTACTCATAAGGATGTGTATCATCATGGCAAAAACAAACAAATTACTAGTTCCAGGTGCTGAACAAGCACTTGATCAATTTAAATATGAAATTGCACAAGAATTCGGCGTAAGCTTAGGGTCTAATACAGCATCTCGTTCTAACGGATCAGTTGGCGGTGAAGTAACAAAACGTCTTGTTTCTTTAGCTCAACAACAATTACGCGGATAATAATATAACATATGGCTTAGAGGCAGATATTCTCTGCCTCTTTCTATTTTTCACATACATAATCGGACTTTTTCACATACTAGTAAGAGCAAACAGAAAGGAACGATATATAACATGAAACGGATTAACATTCGTATGAGTCCTCCCCGCGTTCTTACTTTGTCTTTTATCATGTTATCAATTATAGGTACATGCTTATTAAAGCTTCCAATCGCTACAACAACGTCTATTTCATGGCTCGATGCTTTATTTACAACAGTTTCTGCCTGTACGGTTACAGGGCTTGGTGTTGTGGACACTGGAAAAGTATTTACTTTGTTTGGACAATGTGTCATTTTAACGCTTATACAAGTTGGCGGACTTGGTATTATGAGCTTTGCTGTCTTAATTGCGATTATGCTCGGCAGAAAAATCGGTCTTCAAAACCGTATTTTATTACAACAAGCATTAAATCAAACGAATATAGGCGGCGTCATCCGTCTTGCCAAAGCATTATTTTTATTCTCTTTTACAGTCGAATGTATCGCTACTTTAATTCTTTCTTTTGAGTGGGTACCAAAATACGGGGTTACCAAAGGGATCTATTATAGTTTTTTCCATTCAATCTCAGCCTTTAACAATGCTGGTTTTTCTGTGTGGAGCGATAATTTAATGTCCCATTCTCATAGCATTATTGTCAATTTCGTCATTTCCTCTCTCATCATTTTAGGTGGAATTGGTTTTACAGTGATCGTAGACATAAAAAGAAAGAAAAACTTTAAAAACCTTACACTACATTCAAAACTTATGCTCTCTTCTACTCTAATCATCAACATTATTGCTACCCTTTTTATTTTTATATTCGAGTTCCATAACTCTCTTTCTATGAGAGGTTTTACCCCATTTGAAGAAGGAATGGCCTCTTATTTCCAAGCAATTTCAACGCGAACTGCCGGGTTTAATACAGTTGATATTTCTACATTGTCAAAACCTTCCCTGCTATTAATGATGCTACTTATGTTTATTGGTGCTGGTAGTGCTTCAACGGGTGGGGGGATTAAGTTAACAACATTTTTAATCATATTTTTTGGCGTATTTAAATTTTTACAAGAACAAGAAGATATTGTCGTATTTAAAAAATCCATTAAAGATACTCTCATTGTCAAATCATTAACCATTACTATTATTTCTATTTCATTTATCTTTTTTGCTATTTTAATTTTGAGTATTACTGAACGAGTTCCTCTATTGATGAGTGCTTTCGAAGTATTTTCAGCATTTGGGACTGTTGGCCTCAGTATGAACTTAACACCCCACTTAACTATAATTGGAAAAGCGATTATTATTTTTATGATGTTTTTTGGGAAAATGGGTCCTTTAACATTGGCATTTTCATTTGCTCGTAAAAAGAACCGAAAAATAAAATATCCGAATGAAGATATTTTAACAGGTTGACAACCGTATAAATTATCCATATAATGAGAATACAATAACATATCTCCAAAGGGGAGTAGCGTCCAAGAATATATCTTGGAAACAAAGTCGTCATTACGTAGAACTTAGTTCTTCCGGCTTTGTTGGCATTTTTATTACATATGTCTAGCAAGACCTTTGCCTATTAACGGCAGAGGTCTTTTTTGCATTCATTTCCAGATTCTTCCAAAGTTAATAGGCAGGAGTATGGGGAAACTAAATAGTGGGGAAATTCTTCACTTATTTAGAAGTTATAGAGATGAGAGGAGAATGTACATGGATGTATCATTATTATTGGAGTATGGTTGGGTATTACTCATCCTAATTGCACTTGAAGGGATTTTAGCGGCTGATAACGCTCTTGTTCTTGCAATTATGGTAAAACATTTACCAGAAGAAAAACGAAAGAAAGCACTATTTTACGGATTAGCGGGGGCATTCGTTTTCCGATTTGGATCGTTATTTATGATTTCGTTCTTAGTCGATGTATGGCAAGTGCAAGCAATCGGTGCCATCTACCTTATGTTTATCGCTGGTAATCACTTATTTAAAACATATGTTAAAAAGAATACAGATGAAGAAACAGAAGAAAAAGAAGCAAAGAAAAAACAAGAGAACTTTTGGTGGACTGTATTTAAAGTTGAGGTTGCTGATATCGCCTTCGCAGTTGATTCAATTTTAGCTGCTGTTGCACTAGCAATGACTTTACCAAAAACAGGACTAGGTACAATTGGTAGTCTTGATACTGGACAATTCGTTGTTATCTTTGTAGGTGGACTTATCGGATTAATCATTATGCGATTTGCAGCAACTGCTTTCGTACAAATCTTAAAACGTAAACCAGGGCTTGAAACTGCAGCATTCTTAATTGTAGGTTGGGTTGGTGTGAAGCTAGCAGTTTATACGTTAGCACACCCTGCATTAAATGTAATTCCACATTCATTCCCAGAATCCACTCCGTGGAAGCTTACATTCTGGATTGTATTAGTCGGAATCGCAGTTGGTGGTTGGTTCTTCTCAAAAGAAGTAGAAGTAAAAGTGGAAAAGAATTTAGACGAAAAAGCGCTGTAATTACAGCGCTTTTTCTTTTTCCTTTCTTCCTCGCAATGTCCAGAAAAAATTCCATTATACTACCTTTTGTAAACGTTTTCTTAATGTATGTATGTCCTTTTTGTGAAACATTGCACAAACTCATTGAAAGTAGGAACAATTCCATGTACTTTATTCATATAAGGAGTATTTATAGAAGATTTACTAAAGGAGCGTATTACTCATGCTAGAACAAGGACTAGATTATGTTGTCAAACTGGCTAAAAGCAAAAAGAAAATACTAGATACAAACCCAATGCAATATTTCATTCGTGCTGCACTTGCGGGGATTTATATCGGTTTTATTATTGTACTATGTTTTAAATTAGGTAACTTTTTTCACATTGCAGATTCACCAGCAACTTATTTATCTGCCTCTATGTTTTTCGGGATTGCTCTCGTACTTATTATATATGGCGGTGCTGAATTGTTTACTGGAAACACAATGTACTTTACTGTAGCAACTTTAAGAAAAGAAACAACGATTTCTGATACACTTCGTAACTGGGTTGCTTGTTATGCAGGTAACTTAGCCGGCGCATTATTCTTTGCCTTACTATTTTACGCAACTGGAATTTTTGAAGCAATTGATCACGGTCACTTAATGAGTAAAGTCGTTGAAGGAAAGATGAATACACCTACAATGCAGTTATTCTTTAAAGCCATTTTATGTAACTGGCTCGTATGTCTTGCTTGCTTCTTACCTTCTCAGGTTAAAGGTGACACAGCAAAAATAATGGTCATGATGCTACTTGTTTTCACATTCTTCTTATCTGGTTACGAACATAGTATTGCAAACTTATCACTCTTTGCTTTATCTTTAGTTTCACCGCATCCTGAGACAATTTCTTTTTCAGGTGCTATTCATAACTTAATTCCTGTTACAATTGGTAACATTATTGGCGGATCAGTATTTGTCGGTATGGTATACCACTACTTAACAAAGAAAACGCCTGAAGTTCAACAGGAAGAAACTGAAATCGCAACAGCTCAACAAGAAGAGATTATTCCTTTACAAGCCCATATGAAGCATTAAAAACTCCAAAGTTTTACTTTGGAGTTTTTAGCTTCCCACGTATTTAACAACAAGGTGAGGAGTAATTTCTCCTTCTTCCTTTCCCTTATCCATTCTCTGTTTCATCTTGTGCATACCGATAACATCATTCGTATGAAAGTGAATTTCATTTACATATAGCCCCTCTGTACAAAAAGCTTCTACAAAATCCAGTCCATTTTTCGCTCCCCATCCCATATTAAAATCAAGAGAAAGAATATTCACATCATAATCCCGAACCATTTGCAAAGCACATTCTACTGTAGTTGCGGGCACATACCCGAACGGGCAACTTCTTTGATCATCCATATATACGTTCATTTTCGATTCCCTCTCTAATTTGAATATGCGGCCAATACATAACATATTGCCCCGAGACTAATAAAAGGACCAAATGGAATTGGCTTTCGTACTTCTATACGTTTTAATCCGATACCAATCCCGAAAAAACAAAGACTAAAACAAGATGCTAAAAATAAAACGATAAAAACTCCTTTCACTCCTACTATAAATCCAAGTAACGAAAGTAGTTTTATATCTCCTCCGCCAAGCCCTTCTGGATATATCTTTTGCATGCAATATAACAAAATAAATATAACACCACTACCAGCTATACTATCTGTCCAAGTAACTAATTGTACAAAAACACTTTCGAGAATGAGTAAAAAGGCAAACGAAATTAAAATACAATCAGGAATTAACATATATAAGTAATCTGTAACTGAAATAATAAGAAGTAGCGAAAAAAGGGATAAAATAATAATAAGCTCTCGTTCTATTCCAATCATATACACTGTAAGAAGAAATATACCTCCTGTTATACATTCAAATGCTACATACATAATTGGAATTTTCCTCTTACAATTCGTACAACAGCCTCTTTGTATATAAAATGAAATGATAGGGATTAGTTCTTTTGTCCTTAGCACATATTTGCAATAATCACAATGTGAACGCGGGGTAATAATAGAAGCACCTAATGGAACCCTCATCGCAACTAGCATAAAAAAAGAACCAAACACCATCCCTGCTAACAGTGCATATAAATAAGTGAACATCCCTTCCTCTCCTTTCCCAAAAAACATAGCAAAAAAAGGAGAGAACTTCTACTTCATATTATCCTTTATTCTACTAAAAAGCAGGCCATTTCCTGGCCTGCTTTCCCCTCTTTTATACGATGAAATAAACTGCTTTTAATGGTCCATGTACTCCGACAACAAGATTCATCTCGATGTCAGCCGAGTTACTTGGCCCTGTAATAAAGTTAATACAAGATGCCGCTGTCTCCCCATTTTCTACGCGTGAGTTCATATCCTGAACTGCTTGTGTAATACGAGGCACAAGTGTTTCACGTGGAATAATAGCAAAATATACAGTCGGTAAAAAGTGTAAAGAACGCCCTTGACCTTTATGACTTTGTACAACAATTGTACCAGATTCAGCTAATGTATAATCACTAAATGCAATACCAATATTCGCTTTTTCAGCTAAACGCATATTTTCGTCTTTTCTCTCTGGATCCCATACATTTACTTCAACATCTCGCTTTGGAAGTTCTTCTTTAAATAAAGATGTTAAACCATATGCATCAAAACGCGCATCTGCTGATAATAAAATAGGTCCCCCGCCGTTTTCCATGATTACTTTTTGAAGGTCTTCACCTAAACGGTCGTTTGTCGTTTCTACTACAGTTGTATGAATGTTTGTACATTGCTCTTTAAACACTTCTAGTAATTCTTCTTGTGAATAATCTTTTAACGTTTCTATATTCACATTACTTTTCCATACTGGACGCTCTACGCCTTCTGTTTTACGCGCGCGCCCAAGTTCTTTTGCAATGTTATCTAGAAAGGCATCACGGTTTTGAATTAATCCTGTCATTATTTATCCCCGCCTTTCTTATGATCTTTATACCAATCACGGAATCGTTCTTTACTTGGAGCTGGGAATTCACGAATATCCGTCCAGTTTTTAAGTGGTCCAACACCTTTTGATACACGATTACCAGATGTAAATGGACTCATTGCCGCTGGTGCCATTTTTGAACCCATTTTATATAAAGCAGCTGAAGAAGCACCCATACTAAACATTTTCATAGCCAGTTTTTCTGCAAGTGGTGCACGACCTTCTTGCTCAACGATGACTTGACGATGTTTTAATAATAAATCATGCAATGGAATTTTTACTGGACAAGCTTCTGTACATGCTCCGCATAAACTAGATGCATAAGGAAGCTCTTTGTAATCATCATATCCACCTAGAAGCGGTGTTAATACCGCACCGATTGGTCCTGAGTAAATCGATCCATATGAATGTCCACCAACGTGACGATATACAGGACATACATTAACACAAGCAGCGCAACGAATACATTGTAATACTGAACGGAATTCAGATCCAAGAATTTGAGAGCGACCATTATCAACAACAACTAAATGAAATTCTTCAGGTCCATCAACTTCCTCTTCTTGAATTGGCCCCGCTACTGTTACATAACTTGTTAATTTTTGACCTACTGCACTACGACATAGTAAACCAACTAAAACATCTAATTCTTCCATTGTCGGAACCATACGTTCCATACCCATTACCGCTATTTGTGTTTTAGGAATTGACATAACAAGATCTGCATTACCTTCATTCGTTACTAAACAAAGAGAGCCAGTATTTGCAACAGCAAAGTTACAACCAGTTACACCAATTTCTGCATCCATAAATTTCTCACGAAGTTGTTTACGAACAAACTTTGTCATTTCATACGGGTCATCAGAATTTTCATAGCCTAGCTTTTCTTTAAATACATCGCGAATTTGCGTTCTATTTTTATGAAGTGCAGGTGCAATAATATGTGAAGGTGGATCGTTATCTACTTGCAAGATATACTCTCCTAAGTCACTCTCTAACACTTCACAGCCAATCTCTTCAAGCGCATGGTTCATACTAATTTCTTCTGTTACCATCGACTTTGATTTTACTACCTTTTTTGCCTGCTTCTTTTTTGCAACGTCTTGAATATACTTTGCTGCTTCCTCTTTCGTTTTCGCAAAGTACACGTGTCCGCCTCTTTTTGATACATTTTCACTTAACTGCATTAAGTAATAATCAAGGTTTTCTAACGTATGTTGACGAATTTGTTCACCTAGTTCACGCCACTCTTCCCAGTTTCCTAGTTCATCTGCGGCTTTTAAGCGATTCGTATATAAACGCGTTTGTGCAGAAGATACTGCTCCGCGCATAAACGAATCTTGAATTCCATCACCAACGCGATCATTAAATTTTTTCTCACTGATTTTCATAGACATAGCTTATGTTCCCCCTTCATGAGCGACTATTCAGTACCTCAGCAATATGCATTACTTTTACTTCTTTTCCTAAACGCTCAATACGTCCGCCAATGTTTAACAAACACCCACAATCTGCACCGATTAAATAATCTGCACCTGTTTCCATTACACTATCTACTTTTTCGTCTACCATTTGCTCAGAAATTGGAGTCATCTTAACTGAAAACGTTCCCCCAAACCCGCAACAATTTTGCACGTTTGGCAAATCTCTCACAGTTAATCCTTTTACATTTGATAATAAAATTCCTGGTGCTTCTTTTATTCCAAGCATACGTGTCATATGACATGATTTATGAATAGTAGCGACCCCTGGTAAACTTGCACCAACATCAGTAACCTTTAAAACATCCACAATAAACTGTGTAAATTCATAAGTTTTATCAGCAACTTTTTGTGCACGTTTAGCCCACTTTGGATCATCTTTGAAAACATGTGGATACTCATGAAACATTGTCGCACAAGAACCAGATGGCGTAACAATATATTCTGCATCTTCGAAAGTTTCAATCATATGTTTCATTGCTTCTTTTGCTGCTTCTACATGGCCGCTATTATAAGCAGGCTGACCACAACAAACTTGCGCTTCTGGAAATTCAATTTCACAACCTAAACGCTCCAACACTTCAACCGTTGCTTTGCCGACATTTGTTTCAAACATATCGACTAAACAAGTAACAAATAAAGTAACTTTCATAACTATTACTCCCCCTTTTTACAACTTCACCAACAAACATATGGTCATCAGATGACTTAGCAGAGAAGAAATAGGCTCAACCATGGCCTATCCTCTCCCTCTTCTAAAGAAAACGCTTACTTAATCTTTCTCTATTTTATCAGAAAATTAAATTTTTAAAAGATTAAATTACGAATTTATATCGTTTTTACCTGTGACAATATGTTCTACATTTGTTAAGTGATCTAGCATTGCTTGCTGCGCTAATTCTACATCTTGTTTTAACACCGCATCATATATAACTTGATGCTCTTCTATAAGTCGTTCTGATGTCGTTTGTTCACCATATAAAATAATGCGTCTTGATTCACCAATCGTTTCAGCAATCATCTCTGAAACATGATTCATGAGCTCAAGCAAAATGCTATTATGCGAAGACTCTGCAATTCCCATATGAAATTGAAAATCGGCTTTTTCGCCAGCCTTTTCATCTCCAATGCTCTTTGCCATTTCATCTAACCAATGTTTCATATTTTGTAAATTATCTTCCGTACGTTTTGCCGCCGCTACTCGAACTGCCCCCACTTCAAGCACCTTTCGTACTTCTAATAAATTCAAAATATCTTCTTTCTTCATTAATAATCTATTGTTTAATGATTTCGTTAATGAAGAAGAATCGAAGTTCTTCACATATGTACCTTCTCCTTGTTTCATCTCAATTAAGCCCATCGCTCTTAGCGCACTTAGCGCTTCACGAACAGCAGATCTGCCAACTTGAAACTGCTCAGCTAATTGATGCACAGGGAGTAGTTTGTCACCAGGTTTTAACGTACCATTTTTAATCATTGTTAAAATAGCTTCAGATACTTCTTCGTAAATTTTTTTCGGTTTAATAGATTTGTACTCCAGTTAAATCACCTCAGTATCTTCCAAACAACAATTGAAACGATTTATAAGAACTTTGCATCATAACTATTTTAGACCGAATTGATAAGAAGTACAAATGTTTTGTTCATAAAATAGTCAAATTTTCGATATTTATTACATATTAATTTATATTTTTACGTATAAAGTGAAACTTTAATCAGTGAGGGTCTTACTGACCAGCGAATAGCGGGATAAATATTTTCTTCAATATAAAGAACATGCCCTAAAAATTAGAACATGCCCCCCTCATCCTGTACATTCAGTTTAATAATAACCGTTGTTCCCTTATCTTTTTCACTTTCAATTTTCCACTGTCCACCATGTATATGAACAATTTGTTTCACAATAGCAAGGCCTAAACCTGTTCCACCATGTTGACGACTTCTCGCTTTATCAACTCTGTAAAAGCGTTCCCCAAGATTCTCCAAATGCTCTATATCAATGCCAATTCCTGTATCTTTTATTTTTAATTCACAGTAATCATCGATTTGCTCTAAAGTTATAACGATATTTCCTTTTTGATTTGTATATCGTATCGCATTATCTAACACATTATGAAGCACTTGTTGCATACGATCCTCATCAATCATGACAATGACCTCTGGATTTAAATTGGTTGAAATATGAATTTCCTTTTCTATAAACTTAATCTCATACGTATCTAATACGTCTTCAATCAGCTGTGAAAAAACGATAGGTTGCTTCTTTAACGGAAAGTGCTCACCTTCTAATTGTGCTAAGTCTAACAAGTCATGAACGAGACGCTGCATACGACCTGCTTCTTTATGAATTAGCTGAGTTACTTTTTCCTGCTGAGCTCCCTTTGCAACACCATCTAAAATAGCCTCGCTATACCCTTTTATATAACTAAGTGGTGTTCTAAGTTCATGCGAAACATTTGCTAAAAATTCCTTACGCTTTACATCTTCTGTTTCTAATGAATTTGCCATTTTATTAAATGCTTTTCCTAATCGTCCAATTTCATCCTCTGAAGAAACTGTAATCCGCTCCGAAAAATCTCCCGTAGCCAAATGATTTGCAACCCGCTCCATTTGCGAAAGTGGCTTCGTAATTGCAATTATAATTTTTCTTCCAACCCATATCGTAATTAAAATCATAGCAATTGCTAACGGTGCTAAAATAAGACCCATATCATAGATTAAATCTTTTATACTTTTTAAAGGAATATACGAATAGACAATTCCGACTAATTTTTTATTTTCCAATACAGGAATGACAACCCCCATAATATTACGGTCAAAATGTTCTTCATATCCTATTTTTGTCACAGTTTCCCCATCTAATAGCGTTTGCCTATCTCCTTCACTTATAAGAGAATGATGATGCACATCAAAAGGCAAACATGCGCTTAAATCACGCGGATTAGATACGAAAATAACGTCCGAACTAGATATTTGATCAAACGATCTTACTTTCTCTTCAAAAGTTGATATTCCTTCACGCTTATCATATTGAGCAGCAAGACTTTTTCCTTCCATTACTAACGAAGCTTTTAAATTATCAACGTATAACTTTTCATACGAGTATAAAGATACGAAATAAAGAAAGGACACTGTTACACATACTGCACATACTACTGTAAGCCAAAGTTTTTGTACCATCGTAAACATATGTTACACCTCAAATTTATAGCCTACACCCCAAACAGTTTGAATGTAGTTTCCACTTTCTCCAAGCTTCAAGCGCATCGTTTTCACGTGCGTATCTACTGTTCTTGTACTTCCGGCATAATCATATCCCCATACCTTTTCAAGTAATTGCTCCCGGCTAAATACTTGTCCTGTATGCTGACAAAGAAAATATAGTAAATCAAACTCTTTTACAGTAAGAGAAATCGACTCACCATTCGCCTCAATTCGTCTGCTTTTTTCATTGATAAGAATTGGTCCAAATTGAATCTCTTCTTGCTGTTCTTGCTTTGTATATCTTCTTAGTACAGCTTCCATACGGGCAACCAATTCACCAGGACTAAACGGTTTTACAATATAATCATCTGCTCCCATACGTAAGCCATTCACCCTATTCCACTCTTCACCTTTTGCGGTTAAAAATATAATCGGCACATCTGACGTTTTTCTAATTTCTTTACAAACTGAAAGTCCATCCATTTCTGGCATCATTATATCTAATACAACGAAATCATAATGATCCGTTTCTAGTTTTTTAAGAGCCTCTTTTCCATTTTCAGCTTCTCCCCACTCATATCCAAAGTTATCCAAATACATTCCAACAAGCTGTCTCATATCACTTTCATCATCTACAACTAGCACTCTATATTTATTCATTGTCCTTCCCTTCCCTCTCTATGAGTTGAAACGGTCCTTTTCCGACTTTAATTGTTTGTTTTATTTTCATACTCTTCATATCCATGACGCACACTTCATCACTATCATAACTTGCTACATATCCTTCTGCTCCGCTTTTCAAAAATGCAAATGGATTTGAGCCTATTTCAACGGAAGCTACCTCTTTATACGTACTAATATCAAATTTTCTAAGCATATTCGAACCGTGGCTTAATGCATATATGTACTTATTATCTTTCGTTATGTTCACAGGCATAAATGGAGCGTGTAAAGAACGTACCATTTCACCGCTCTGTAAAGAATACACTAATACTTTCTCATTCACTTGATTTCCATCACCATGCCCGCCAATCCATATTTCTTTCCCATCAGGACTAATCGTCGCTCCTGTTGATGCTGGCGGAATCATAAAGGATTGAACAACTTCTTTTTTCTTCGTATCAATTGTCGTTAGTTTCGTATCATAAAAGTTTAGTACAGATAACCGATTCTGATACTCTACCATCGTTATAGGCCCTTTTCCTGTTGAAACATTTCCTGTCTCTTTCCCATTTATCGTAAAGAACCTTACCTTTTGAACATTTTGATCAGCAGCAAATAATTGTTTTTTATCTGCTGATACGACCACATTTACAATGCCCTTTCCAGTTTTATATTTTTCCACTTGCCTTCCTTCCGCTAGTGAATATACATACATATATTCTAATTGCTTACCGTATACAAGTATTTCATCGCCATTTGGAAGCAGTGTGATTCCGGCCATTGGCTCATTTAGTTCCCATGTCGTAATTAACTTTTTATCTTTTTTATCAATAAAACTAATACTGCCTTCTTTTATATTCGTAGTTATAATAACATTTTTATCTTTAGCAATTGGTGTATATGAACTTCCTTGACACCCTACTAATAGAAATAAAAAACAGAGAAGAAAAACATACTTTCTCAAAAGATTCCCTCCATCTTCAGATGATTTCGTTATAATTGTAAAATAACAAATAAATGTGTGGAAAGTGTGAAATTTCCCTTTCTTACTCAATTTACATATATAATGTACAACAAATAGAATTTGAGGTGTGTCAATTATGCTATTTCCTGATTTAGCGAATAAAATTGTACGAGAAGTACGCAGACTAATTACAGAAAATATAATTATCATTAATATAGAAGGCGTTATTATCGCAAGTACAGATACAGAAAGAATTGGCCAATTTCATGAAGGTGCACTCCGCTGCGCTAAACAAAAGAAAACCGTCATCATTACAAAAGAAGATGAAAGGCGATTGCAAGGTGTAAAGGCTGGGATGAATCTTCCTCTATTATTTCATGATGAAGTAATTGGTGTCATTGGGATTACCGGAGAACCTGAAAATATTTCACGCTACGGAGAAATATTGCGTAAGATGACCGAATTATTAATTCATGAAAACTACTTTTTAGAGCAATTAGAACTTGAGCACCGTTCTTATGAAGCTTTTGTCTTTGATTGGCTTCAAAATACAGAGTGGTCCCCGAGTTTTCTTGATCGTGCCAAAACACTTGGCATTGATTTATATAAGAAAAAACAACTTGTTTTGTTTTCTATTGGCAAAAATGACACAATGCTCCAGCGTAAAATATGGCAACATGTACGAAATATTTTAACAAAAGAGCATCTATTTGTTCGCTGGGGAAATGATCGTTTTATTTTATTTACAGCGATGAGCTCCAAAGAACAAACTTATCAGTTTTTAAAACGGTTAAAACAAGACTGCGAAGCTTTATTTTCTATTCCTTTATATATCGGGATTGGGCAAACAGTTACCCCAAACAATATGAACATATGTTACGAACAAGCATTACGTGCTCTTTCTGTATCATTGGAAACGAAAAAAATTGTATTTAATGAAGATTTACGTTTAGAAATGTGTTTACAAGATATTTCTGCCAAAACGCGTGAACAATTTCTAGAGCGTACCATCGAAAGCTTACTATCATCTCCTGAGCTTATGCACACTTTACGCTTATTTATCGATTATAACCAATCTTATAAACAGACAGCTAAACAATTACATATACACATTAACACCTTACATTATAGGCTAAAAAAGATTGAAGAACATACAGGACTTGATCCAAAACAATTCAAAGACTTAAACGTTTTATACTTCGCACTCCTCCTATTAGATAATCATACAAAAAAGAACGATAAAACAGATTAATCTTTAGATGATTATACATAGAAAGAATCCCTCGACTTTTTTATCATTATAATGAAAGCACTGTTACCACGTTGTTTATTATAACTAAACACGTTAACAGTTTGAGGGGGATTTCCAATGTTAGAAAAACAAATTATTCATTCATTCGTATCTATTGTTGGCGAAGATAATGTAGATACATCCAATATGGGGCGTTTAACTTATAGTTATGATGCCACTCCAAACTTCCAAGCAATGCCTGATGCAGTCATTGCTCCTCGTAATACAAATGAAGTAGCTGAAGTGTTAAAAGTATGTAACACTCACAAAATTCCTGTGTATGTGCGCGGGTCTGGAACAAATCTTTGCGCAGGAACATGTCCACTTGAAGGCGGTATCGTCCTTATTTTCCGCCATATGAACAATATTTTAGAAATTGATGAAGAAAACTTAACAATTACTGTACAAGCTGGTGTCATTACACTTGATATTATTAAAGCGGTAGAAGAAAAAGGTTTATTTTATCCACCAGATCCAAGCTCGATGAAAATTTCTACAATCGGCGGTAATATTAATGAAAACTCAGGTGGATTACGCGGTTTGAAATATGGCGTAACACGTGATTATGTAATGGGGCTTGAACTTGTCTTACCAAATGGTGATATTATTCGCACTGGTGGTAAATTAGCAAAAGATGTAGCTGGTTACGATTTAACTCGTTTATTTATCGGTTCTGAAGGAACACTTGGCGTGGTAACAGAAGCCATATTAAAACTTGTTCCTATGCCTGAAACAAAGAAAACAATGCTTGCATTATATGAAGATATTAATGAAGCTGCACGTGCTGTTTCTTCTATTATTGCAAATAAAATCATTCCAGCAACACTGGAGTTTTTAGACCAACCGACAATTGAAGTAGTAGAAGAGTTTGCACAAATCGGTTTACCTACAGATGTAAAAGCAATTTTATTAATCGAACAAGACGGTCCACCCGAAGTAGTCAATCGAGATATTGAAAAAATGGCTAACATTTGTCACTCTATGAATGCAGTTGATGTTCGCGTTGCAAAAGATGAGACGGAAGCAGATGCGCTTCGTACCGCTCGCCGTAGTGCCCTATCAGCGCTCGCACGATTAAAACCTACTACAATATTAGAAGATGCAACTGTACCACGTTCACAAATAGCTCCAATGGTTGAAGCAATTAATACCATTGCAAAAAAATATAATATTCCTATTTGTACGTTTGGACACGCTGGTGATGGTAACTTACATCCAACTTGTATGACAGACGCTCGTAATGCAGAAGAAATGCACCGAGCTGAACAAGCTTTTGCTGAAATATTTGCGAAAGCAATTGAACTTGGTGGCACAATTACTGGTGAACATGGTGTTGGTGCGATGAAAGCTCCATATTTAGAAATGAAATTAGGTAAAGAAGGTATTGCAGCTATGCAAGGAATAAAGCAAGCTTTCGATCCAAATAACATTATGAATCCTGGAAAAATGTTCGCGAAAGACACCCGAAAAAGAGTGGTGGTTGAGCGATGACGACATTGAATAAAGAAAATATTCAAAAAGAATTTAAAGAACGATTAAGTGAAGATGAATTACTAAACTGTATGCGATGCGGTTTTTGTTTACCTACTTGTCCTACCTACATTCAATCCGGATATAAAGAATCACATTCACCGCGCGGACGTATCGCATTAATGAAAGCTGTCGTTGATGGTTTAATCGAACCAGATGAAGATGTTGAGAATACATTAAACGTTTGTCTTGGTTGCCGTGCTTGTGAGCCTGTTTGTCCATCTGGTGTAAATTATGGGCATTTATTAGAAGAAGCTCGTGATATTATTAATCAAAATAAAAAATTCTCGGTGCCAGTGAAAGCTGTTCGAAAAGTCGTTTTTGAAGGATTATTCCCCCATCAAAATCGAATGAGAACATTAACTGGACTAATCGGATTTTATCAACGTTCTGGTTTACAAACGCTAACACATAAAACAGGGATTATGAAGTTATTCCCCGAAACACTTGCAACGATGGATCTCATTTTACCAAAAGTCCCTAAAATGAAAGCGATGAAAGATCGTCCTTCATTTTTACCTGCAGAAAGTACAAAGAAAAAACAAGTTGCATTCTTCACAGGCTGCTTAATGGATACGATGTTTTTAGAAACAAATAACGCAACGATGAAACTTCTTCAATTAGCTGGTTGTGATATCGTTATTCCGAAAACACAAAGTTGCTGCGGTGCATTGCATGGACATGCTGGTGAAAAGAGTGGAGCAAAAGAATTAGCAAAGCGCAATATAAAAGCATTCGAAGACTTAAACATCGACTATATTATTACGAATGCAGGTGGTTGCGGAGCTTACCTCGTAGACTATGATTATCTTTTAAAGGATGATCCGGATTGGGCTGAACGTGCTAAGCAGTTTGTTTCTAAGATTAAAGATATTACTGCTATACTAGTAGAACTAGACTTCCATAAGCGAACTGACTTACGACTCACGCCGCAAGTTATTACGTATCAAGACTCTTGTCATTTACGCAATGTTATGCGCACATCTTCTGAACCTCGTATGTTACTAGAGGCTATCCAAGGTGCAACATATCGAGAAATGAAAGATGCCGATCGTTGCTGTGGCTCTGCTGGTATTTACAATATTGTTCATTCAGAGTTATCAATGGAATTTCTAGATTACAAAATGGACCGTGTGCATGAAACAGAAGCAGCAACCATTGTTACTGCAAATCCGGGTTGTTTATTACAAATGAAATTGGGTATTGAGCGAGAAGGGCTTTCTCATAAGATGAGAGGAATTCACATTGTGGATTTATTATTAGAAGCAATTGAAACTAACTCGTAATAACTCGTAACATACGTAATAATAGGAAAACGGCTATCTCCTTCGTCTATGTAAAGAGATAGCCGCTTTTTTGTCTGCTACAACATTAAAAATATGTTACTTTATTATAAAAAAGAACAACAGAAACATTACAGTTTTGTAAAAATCAATCCATTATATTCCTCGAAAAATCGTTCAAACCATTGATACAATAGGATTCTTCATTTTCTATTTAGGTAACTTTATCCAAAAATCCCCTCTTAAAACCAAGTATAAAAACACTATAAATTCCTTTTATACTCTATATTTCTCTTATTTTTGCTCCCTTCTTCTCTTAGGATAAATTAGGTAATTTTAAAGTCTATGAATTTTTTTCCATCTTTTTTCTCGCAAATTGTATGCTACGATGAATTTGTCAGTCAGACAGGCTGTCAAAAACAAATCGTGTGAAAACAAATTAAAACTTTATATAGGGGGACACACATCATGAAAAAGCGTGTTTTATTATCTGTAGCTGCTGCAACAGCTCTTACTTTAGGAGTATCTTCTCTAGATGCACAAGCTGCAACAGTACAACCATCTAACGTAAAGGTTCAAAATATTCAGCATTCAAAAGTGATGATGAAACAAATGAGCCAACAAGAATTACAAGCATTCTTACAATCTATGGGAGTTGAATCATTAGCACAATGGCAACAAGGAAACTTCCAACCAAACTGCTTCATTCCTGGTCAACAACCTACTGAAAATGTTGTAACTGAGCAACCAACAGCTAAGCCAGAAACTCAAAAGCCAGTTGAACAAAAACCAGCCGAGCAAAAGCCTGCTGAAGAAGTTCAAAAACCAGAAGCTCAAAAACCTGCTGAAAACAACAATACTCAAAAACCTGCTGAACAAAAACCAGCTGAGCAAAAGCCTGCTGAAGAAGCAAAATCTTTAAGCGAGTTTGAACAACGTGTTGTTGAATTAACAAACGCTGAGCGTGCAAAACAAGGCTTACCAGCACTAAAAATCGATACTGAATTAAGTAAAGTAGCACGTATTAAGTCTGAAGATATGCAAAAAAACAACTACTTTGATCATAACAGTCCTACATACGGATCTCCGTTTGATATGATGAAGAAATTTGGTATTTCTTATACATCTGCAGGTGAAAACATCGCTCAAGGCCAACGTACACCTGAAGAAGTAGTACAAGCTTGGATGAACAGCGCTGGACACCGTGCAAACATCTTAAATAACGGCTTCACTCACATCGGTGTTGGCTATGTAGAAAGCGGCAACTACTGGACACAACAATTTATTACGAAATAAATAGATTAAAAGAGTCTTCTCATGAGAAGACTCTTTTTTAAGTTTCATAGCTTTCTATTATGTATGAATAGAAAATATATAACATAAACAACATAGATCCACAGCTTATTACACTAAGCAATACATAAAATCCCCACTCTAAGTTCAAAAACAATGAAAACAATATGCCACATGCCATCACTTGAAAAATTCGTCTACTTACTAAACGAATTTTTTGTAATTTAATTGGATCTTTTTCTTTGCCTTTTATTTTCTTAAATTCTTTACTCAGCATAAAAAGAAACATACTAATCCCAATCGTTAATCCTGTTTGAAAGGATATCAACTCCCCAAAATTAATAAAGAGGATAAGCATATGAATAAACAACATAAATAACGTAATTTTCTTTATAAATCCGCCTATAATACCATGCTCTCTTTCATTAAACTTAAATATATTATGTGAAATAATATACAAAAATCCATATGAAAAAATAATAAAACAAGGAATAAATGCTACAACAACTTGTTTACTCATAAACTCGTTTGGCTCACCATTTACATTCCAATGTACTGCCATACGATTTGGTAAATAGGGATAGAGAAATAGAGTAAGTAAAAGACAAGCGAAAAATATTCCAAGTACATACTTATATTTGATCAAGTGATTCTCACCTCTCTTTTCTCTTAACGGCTTCGCTTCTTTTAGAGAAATCCCTGCAAAAATCTACTTTTTTCAAGTTAAAACTTATACTTTACGCATTTTCTTTTTGAAATTCTTTTATTTTATTATTTAACTTTGTAGGAAACGGCACATCAACTTCAATTGCTTCTTTCGTAATTGGATGCAAGAAATTTATCTTCATCGCATGCAATGCTTGACTGGACATATATTTTGTTTGTCCACCATATAATACATCCCCAACTAGTGGATTACCATTATGACTCATATGAACACGAATTTGATGTGTTCTACCCGTTTCTAATTGTAACGTTACGAAAGTCGTGTTTTGCTTCTTAAAATACTTTTCTACTTTATAATATGTGATAGCTTGGTCACCTTTTGGAGAAATACGACGCCTTGTAGCATGATGGCGATCCCTTCCGATAGCAGCATCAATCTTTCCTTGTTTCTTCTTTACTTTCCCTTCAACGAGCGCTGCGTACGTTCTTTTAATTTTTCTTTCCATTAATAGACGATCCATAATTGCACCAGCAATTCTATGCTTAGCAAACACGACACCACCTGTCGTATCTTTATCTAAACGATGAATATGACGCACCTTCGTCTCTAAACCTTGCATTTGAAAATGAAAAGCAACAAGATTTGCAAGCGTCCCGGTTCCACCTTTTTCAGCAGGGTGTGTGTCCATTTGCTCTGGTTTATTTACGATAAGTACGTGATCATCTTCGTATACTACATGTAATTCACCATATTCTGGATCTACACCGTACTCTTCCTCCGCAAACATATGGACTTGTAACTTATCGTTCTCTTTTAAAAGCTCATTCCATCTTCTTTGTTCCCCGTTAACTGTAACACCTTTTTCCATACGAAGCTGATGTAATAGCTTTTTCGGTATTTCCCATTCTACTTTTAATACCGATTCAATACTTATACCATTCCATTTAGCTGGAACGATAATTTCACACCATTCGCCCTTTTTCTTTGTTTCCATACTGTTTATCACCTTATTTCTATTGATTCTCTCATTGTAACGGAAAACACACTTTGATGCACTGCCAAAAATAGAGGACAGTCTTATAATAGACTGCCCCTCAAGCTCTAAGTCTTTTCATTTCTAACAATACTTCTTCAGCTTTTTGTTCATACGATAAATCTTTAAAGAAATCCGCCAACCTTTTATAATCATTGTAAGCATCTAATAAATCGTCCATCTTTTCTATTTTCATCACTTGTTGTTTTTGTTTCATTTTTACTGGATAGCGATAACCTGATACTTCTTGTATTTTGTAATACTCATCCTCTACTTGAACGACCTTTACAAGTTCTTCCTCTTCTGCATCCATCGTATACCCGTCAAATTCTCTAAGTAGTTCATAAATGATATGAGTCCATTCATCTTTTGGATAAAATCCTTTTTCTAACCGATAACCGACAATGCGATACATATGCCCATCGTTCTCGGCAAACTGTACTGTATCATTTAACTTAAACTTAAAATAACGAAACATTGCCTTCACCTACTTATTATGTAATGTTCTTATCACATACTATTTGCAAAATGTAGGCTTTGCTATTCATAAAAAATGCTCATCAATATGATGAGCATTTTTTATGATGATTTTTCTCGTTTTTTTCGAAATGGTAACCACCAGTTCCAGTCTCCAAATAACTTCATTAAGCTTGGTACGAGCATAAGACGAATAATTGTTGCATCAAGAAATATTGCTAATGCAACGCCAAGCCCCATCTGCTTTACTGGTAAAATATCAGTAAATGCGAATGCACCAGTTACAACAATCATTATTAAAGCAGCTGATGTAATGATTCTACTTGTTGAAACGAGCCCTTCTAACGTTGCTTGATCGTTATCTCCTGTTTCTTCATAGAGCTCATGAATACGTGAAATAAGAAATACTTCATAATCCATACTAAGCCCAAATACGAGGCCAAAAATGAAGATTGGTAAGACAAACAGAACCGGACTCGCTTCTAAACCGAAATGACCACCTTCAAATAACCAAACAACAATTCCAATGGTTGCACTTAAACTAAGTATATTCATAACAATTGCCTTAATTGGAATGAGTATAGATCGGAATGCAAATAATAATATAACAAAGGTCGATCCAAATATAACAGACATACCAATTACAACTTTATCTTTAATTTCATCTTCTAATTCTTGTTGAAACGTCGTCATTCCGCCTAGATAATACGTAACATCCGTTTCTTTATAGTTCTTTTTAAAGTCACGTACCCACTGTTTTGCAGTCTCTGTACGTGGTTTTGTTTTCAAAAAGATTTCTATCGTCGTCTTATTCCCTTGCGTGTATGCTTCAAATACAGGAGTTAGTTTCGCTGATTCTGGCGACTGCAATATTCCAACAACTTGATCTGCTTTCATTCCAGTTAACCCGTCGTATAAACTTCTTACTTCATGTACTTTCTTATCATCTTTTAACTTTTGAACGACTTCTTCTATCTTTTGTAGACTTTCTTTTTCTTTCATATCTTTTTTCGTCTCTACAACTAACGTAACATCAGCGTGTGTTTTGAAAGTTTCATTAAATGCTTCTTCATACTTTTCATATGCAATCCTTGTATCACTCTTTTCAGGTAAAGCTTCAACACCAGGGAACTGCAAATTCGCTGTACGTAATGGTAATAAGCAAATAACAATAAATGTTGTAACAACAATAATCATTGCAATTGGATGTTTCATCACAAATTGTGCAAATTTACGCCATGCTTTTGCCGGCGTATGTGCTACTTGATTCTTTTTTAATATTCTTTTACCTATTAACGATAATAGTGCTGGAAGAAGTGTGAGTGAGAATAAAATGCTCATAATGACAACAATCATTCCGCTAATCGCGACAGATTGAATATAATCTATCTTAAAGAAAAACAAACCGGATAACCCAACAAATACGCATAATCCTGAAAATACAATCGCACGTCCTGCCGTTTGATATGTAATTGCTATCGCTTCTTTTACCGTTCGTTTAGCAACTTCCTCTCGAAAACGGTTCACAAATAATAGCGCAAAATCAATAGATAATGCAAGTCCAATCATCGGTGCAACGTTTAACACGAAAATAGATAGTTCTTTATCAACACCGATGAAATACAATATCCCCATCGTACTAATAACACTAAGCGCCCCATTCAAAATCGGTAAAATTGATGCCAAAAGACTACCAAACGAAAATAGTAATACAAGAAACGCAATTGGTAATCCAATCATTTCTGCTACTTTTAAATCATTTTGCGTTCTTTCATTAATCTCTTGATTAATTTTCGGAAATCCTGTAGGTGTTACTTTTAATGCTACATTACTTTCTTTCTCAATCTCATCAGCAAATTGTAATGTCTTTTCCATTCTTTCTTTATTTGTTTTCCCGGAAAATAAAATTGTCGCATAACCGATGTCATCTTGTAGCATTTCTTTATTTTGGATTGGGTGATGGAAAGATTCATAGCTCTCTTTCTCTTGAACATTCTTTACAATTTCATCTATTCGCTTTTTAAATTCCTCATGCGAAGCATCTTTATTTTTCTCAAAAACGAGCAGAAGCGTATCTTGAGACTTCTTAAAATCTTGATCTAAAATTTCTTTTGTTTTTTGATAGTCGCCTGCCGTTTGGAAACCGTCACCACCTAATACTCCCGGTAGCTTTGGAGCAAAAATCCCAAGTGCGATTGCGAGCAACAGTAACGCTACAATTACTGTATAACGAAACTGATACAAAAAGGCTCCTAACTTCCCCCACTTATCAACTTTATGTACGTTTGTCTTCACACATTTTCACCTACTTTAAATAATTCAATTGTCACTTATACTGTATCACATCTTGATATAAACAAAAAACGTCTGGAAAAACTATAATAATAGTTTTGCCAGACGTTTTTCTATCTCTCTTTATTAAGCCCTAATCTCTCAGTAAGTAAACGATGGTAGTAAATCGCGATAATTAACAAAATACCACCTACGCAGTAACCAGCTAAAATATCAGTTGGGTAATGTACATTTAAAATGACTCTACTTAATCCAATCGATAGAATTACTATACCCATCAAAATCGTTGTGACACATTTCCCAGCTACGCTTTTCAAATTAGCAGCAATGATATAAGTAAGAAATCCAAATGTCATAATCGATAGCATTGCATGTCCACTAGGAAAACTATATCCAAGTGCATCTAGCGCTTCATTTAATGACGGACGTTCTCTCTTTACAATCTCTTTTATCCCTTTATTCACAAGATGTGTTATTAAAATTCCCATTGGATATACAATCATCACAGCATAATAACGCTTCTTCCAAAAAACAAGCAAGCTTATAACGAGCGTAGCGACTATCCCAATTGCTGATCCCAATTTTGTAAAGTACGAGAAAAATATAAGAGAACTTTCCGTTTGTAGCCCTCTTACTAATCCACGGACATATGTATCCATCACTGTAACGCCACCTGCATGTACGCGCCAAGCAACAATACCAAATACAGCAAATAACAAACCGATACACATTACCTCATACTGATGTAACTTCTTATTCAAACGATTTCCTCCTACTATGAAAAAATGCGATTTCTACTTTAGAAACCGCATTTCCTTACTTATTTACCTTTTGTTTTTAGCTCTGTCCAGTAACGATCATAGTCTTTTAACTTATCGTCTACATCAACAAGCCATTCTGTACGATCTAACTCTTCTTTCGTTAAGAAAATCATGTGATTATCACGGTATTCTTTACTATGAAGAGGATGAGCTTTTTCATTTGGATTACTGTAACCAATTGACTCGTAGTTTTTCACACTTACTTTTTCATCTAGTAAGTAGTTCATAAATTTCTCAGCAAGCTCTTTATGTTTTGCACCTTTTGGAATTGCTAACGTATCAGCCCAAATTGTGCCGCCTTCTTTCGGTACAACATATTCTACATCTTTATTATCTTTTGCGATAAATGCTGCATCTCCAGACCAAACTGTTCCGATCCAAGCATCTTCTGTAATGAATTTTTGTTTAATGTTATCTGTATCAAATGCTAATAAGTTTGGAAGCAGCTTCTTTAAATCATCTGCTGCTGTCTTTAATTGTGCATCGTCTTTCGTACTGTTTGAGAACCCGTGCTTCTTAAGACCCACTCCTAATACTTCACGAGAATCGTTCAGTAACGTTACATGTCCTTTATATTTCTCATTCCATAAGTCCGCCCAGCTTGTAGGTGCTTCTTTCACATACTTTTTATTGTATGCAATCCCTGTTACACCCCAAGTGTACACTAAAGAATATTTATTCTCTGGATCAAACGCAGGTGTTTTGAAATTAGAAACCATATTTTCGATATTCGGGATATTCTTTTTATCTAACGGCGCTAATAAGTCCATTTTCGCCATTGTTTTAACCATGTAATCCGACGGCTGGATTAAGTCATACTTTGCGCCACCAGCTTGTAATTTCGCAAGCATTTCTTCATTACTTGCGTACTTGTCATAGTTAATTTTCACATTATATTTCTTTTCAAAATCTTTTAGCACTTGCTCATCAAAATTGTCAGCCCAACTATAAATATTTAATTCTTCTTTCTTTTCACCACAACCAGCAAGCACACCAGCAACAAGGCTAAAACTAATTGCTGCGCCAGCTATTCTTTTCATTAATTTCATCGGTTTATTACCCCCTTGTACTTTCTATATCGTTCGTATTATAAAGGAAGGTGTCCTCCAGAGTTTTCTTCACCATCTGCACCTTTGTTCCGGAAGATTTCAGATAGAACCATTAATCCTACGATAGCAACAATTAAAATTGTAGAAAGAGCATTAATTTCTGGTGATACTCCGCGCTTAACCATACTGTAAATGTATAGTGGCAATGTTGTTGATCCTGGTCCTGATACGAAGAAACTAATTACAAAATCATCAATTGATAATGTGAATGTTAATAATGCTGCCGAAATAACTCCCGGTGCAATTGCTGGGAACGTTACATAACGAAACGTTTGCCAAGGCGTTGCTCCTAGATCATTTGCAGCTTCTTCTAAGTCACGTCCCATACTTGAAAGACGCGCAGCTAAAATAACAACAACAAACGAAATACTAAATGTAATATGTGCAATAATAATCGTTGTTTGTCCAAGTTCCATTCCTAACTGGCTGAAAAGAATTAGTAAAGATAATCCCATTAAAATATCAGGAATTAAAATTGGTAAATATACAAGGCCATTAATAGCCCCTTCGAAACGATATTTATAACGATGTAAAGCAATTGCAAAGAATACACCAAGTACCGTTGTCACAATCGTTGTTATAACTGCAATCGTAATACTATTTACAAATGCATCAATAACATCTTGTTTTTGAAATAAATCTGTATACCAATGGAATGTAAAACCTTCCCACTCCGCATTAATGCGAGAGTCGTTGAAAGAATAGACCATTAAAACCATCATTGGAAAATACAAGAATAACAAAATTAACCAAGAATAAGAAACTAAAAACTTCTTCATCTTTGCCTATTCCCCTCCGTTCTCATTATATTTATATACTTTCGTTGCACGATAATATAAGTAAATTAACAGAACAGAGAATAGAACAACGATAATCGATAACGCAGATCCAAACGGCCAGTCACGTGCACCTAAGAATTGATTTTGAATAACGTTTCCGATTAATGCTACTTTCGATCCGCCCATCACGTCTGATACAACAAACATTCCGATAGAAGAAACGAATACTAAAATAGAACCAGTCGCAATTCCTGACATCGTCATCGGCACTGTTATATTCCAAAATGCCTTTATTGGTGTTGCTCCTAAATCATAAGCCGCTTCTAGCTTACGCTTATCCAGCTGCTCAATTGCTGCATACACTGGTAAAATCATAAATGGTAATAAAGAATAGACCATTCCGAGTATTACAGAAGGAGTATTATATAATAAATTTAACGGTTCACTAATAATGCCAAGCTTTAATAACAACGTATTCACAAGACCTTGTGAACGTAAAATAACAATCCATGCGTATGAACGAACAAGAAAGTTAATCCAAAACGGGATCGTTGCCAATAATAAAAGAATAGAGCGGTATTTGCGGTCAACAATTGTAATTGTATACGCAAACGGATAGCCAATTAATAAACATATTACTGTTGTAATAACTGCGATTTTAACAGTTTCCCATAACGTTCCTAAGTACAATGGATCAAACACACGGGATATATTCTCCAGCGTAAATTGCATTTCTACTGTCCCGTAAGCTCCGCGCTGCATGAAGGCGAATCCTAATACGAATACGAGCGGGATTAGGAAGAAAATTAACAGCCACGCGACTGTAGGTAGTGCGAGTAATTTCCCTTTTTTCAATTTAAGGTCACCTCGTCCTCTTGCTCCCAGCCTACATATACATTATCTCCAATGCTCCACTGCGCTGCCTCTTCAGCAGTTTGATATGCCATTAGTAATTCTGATGTTTTCTCATCACGTACATAAAGCTTCTCCATATTTCCGACAAACTCGATATCTTCAATATGTCCAAGATGGTATTCTTTTAAAATTGACTCTTCAACCGAACGTACTTTTACATTTTCAGGGCGAATTGCTACATAGCCTTCCCCGTTTTTCACAATATTATTTTCACCGATGAATGTCGCAACGAACAATGTTTTCGGCTTATTATAAATTTCTTTCGGTGTTCCGATTTGTTCGATATGTCCTTTATTCATAACTACAATACGATCGCTCATGCTCATTGCTTCTTCTTGATCGTGCGTTACGTATATGAACGTAATTCCTAAATTACGTTGTAAGTTTTTCAATTCACGTTGCAAGTCTTTTCGTAACTTAAAGTCAAGCGCTCCAAGTGGCTCATCTAATAGTAATACACGCGGATTATTTACAATCGCTCTTGCAATTGCAACACGCTGCTGTTGTCCACCAGAAAGCTTCGCAGGTTTACGATTACGGAACTCAAGTAACTGCGTTAAACGCATTGCCTCTTCAGCACGCTCTTTCTGCTCTGCTGCTGATACTTTCTGCATTTTCATACCAAAACAAATATTCTTCTCTACTGTCATATGTGGGAATAGTGCGTAATGTTGGAACACTAGGTTCATATGACGCTTATATGGCGGCAAATCGTTAATTCTTTCATCATCTAATAAAAGATTCCCTTTAGTTGGAGTTTCAAATCCTGCGATCATACGAAGTAAAGTCGTTTTCCCGCAGCCACTCGGCCCTAAAATTGTTAAAAACTCTCCCTCTTTAATATCTAAAGAAAGAGGTGGGATAATCACTTGATTTCCAAAATGTTTTTCAACTGCTTCAACTTTAATAATCTTTTTCATTTTCCCGTCCTATCTACCTTAAATTTTTAATTTTTATATTCATGAATAAATATTTATGTTCTATAGACTATTTTTTGTTTCGATCCAAACAAAAATGGTTATTTAACAAGCGTTCGTTTCTATTCTTTATGTAGTATGTTGGATTCATTTTCGCATGATACATAACGTCGAACAGAAAAACCCCTTCCATTGCGAAGGGGCTATTATCATACGGCTACGCCTACTGATAAACACCATCATCATTTTAACAACTTTCGTATGAATTTTAAAGCACTTTTTGTAGAAGAGTAACGAATTTTCATGTCGAATGCTGTAGATTGGCCTAAAATGCTTTTATAATGTGAAAAAGTCCGAAAACTTTCTTTCCCATGATAACCCCCTAATCCACTACTTCCAACACCACCAAAAGGTAAATATGGCGTGGCAAGATGATAGACAACATCATTTATACAGCCTCCACCATATGAAATATTACACGTCACTTTCTTTTGTACTTCTTTATCTTCAGAAAATACATATAACGCTAACGGCTTCGGATGTTGCTGGATTGTGCCAATTACATCTTCTATGTTGTCGTACTCTATGATTGGTAAAATCGGACCAAAAATTTCATCTTCCATAACAGTATCTTTCCATGTAATATCCGCTAGTACTGTCGGTTCAATATGTAATGTATCTTTCTTATAGTTTCCACCAATTACGACTTGACCATCTTGTAAAAATCCACATAATCGTTCAAAATGACGCTCACTTACAATACGCACATAATTTTCATTTTGCAAAGGTTCTTTACTATACTGCTCTGTAATTTCATGTCGCAGTGCCTCAATTAGCTTTTCTTTCACGGAAGAATGCACATACATATAATCAGGCGCTACACACGTCTGCCCTGCATTTAAAAACTTACCCCAAACAATTCTTCTTGCTGTCATCTCTATCTTTGCATCTTTATGTACAATACAAGGACTTTTCCCGCCAAGTTCTAAAGTGAGCGGCGTCAACTGTTTCGCTGCTGCTTCCATTACAACTTTTCCAACTCCAACACTACCAGTAAAGAAAATATAATCAAACGGTTCCCTCAGCAAAGATGTACTCTCTTCAACGCCACCTTCTACTACCGCTACAAGCTCTTCTGGGAATAATTCATCTAACATTCTCTTAAGCACTTTTGAAACGCTTGGCGTTAACTCTGACGGCTTTAAAACGATTGTGTTTCCAGCTGCCAGTGCTCCTACAAGTGGTGCAATTGCTAATTGAAAAGGATAGTTCCACGGTGCAATAATAAGCGTCACACCATACGGTTCTGGCACTACTTTTCCTTTTGATCCAAAATGAGTGAGTGCTGTTCGAACTCGTTTCGGTTTACTCCACGATGACATATGTTTCAATTGAAAGGAAATTTCTTTTAATACATATCCAACTTCCGTTGTAAACGACTCGTGAACTGACTTATTTAAATCTAATTTCAATGCCTGAAATATTTCTTCTTCAAAACGCTGAATGCCTTCATAAAGCTTCTTCAAATTATTCTTTCTCATTTCGATGCTTCTCGTATGCCCTTTTAAAAAATATTCCTTTTGCCTACTTACAATAGAGGAAATACTCATTCACTCACCTTCTCCCACTATTTTTATCCAATTCTTTCATTATTTATATAGACTTCATATATAACAAATCTCTATTCTTAAGGTTACATTATATATGACTTTTTCAGCTATATAAAATTCATTGCTCACAAAAAAACTACCGAAAGAAAATCTCTCGGTAGTTTTACTGTATTAACGATATAAACGAACAGCACCTGCAGAATTATCATCAGCTTGTCCTACTACTTCAAATTTCAAACCAAGCTTCGGTAAAATACGTCCTGCATCTGGAATCTGTTGATTAATATACGTTTTAGAATCATCAAACTTTGGTACGCCTGCTAAGCCATCATACGTAAATGTTCCACGCGTTGGAGATACGACTTTCCAAGCTGGCGTTTTGTCGAATGAGAACGCTGCATCAGCGATTTGGAATCGTGTACTACTCTTAACTGTTGGTTTACCATTTAAAGTACCAACAATTGCTTCTGGATGAGAATCAACTACACCAAGGAAACCGTGTCCTGGATGTACACCAACCCAGTTATCTGTATAAGCTGAATCTGCATACCATACAACCATACCAGTGTTAAATACTGGACCGCGAGCAAATTTCAACGCGTTATCTGCCCCAGCATAGTTTCTCCACTCAACATAGTAGTTATGTTTTTTCTTCTCTGTTCCGTTAGATACAACGAAACCATCTAATTTTAATTGTGGTGTACCTTCTGCGTCATCAGAGAATACTACTTTACCATCTACTGTTAATGAAGCATTATCAAGAGCGAATCCATTTAATGCTAAACCACCATCAGTAATGTAATCAAATGTTAATTTTACTTTCTTGCCTTTGAATTGACTTAAATCATATGATTTGTCAATCCATTTTCCATTTGTCGAATCTGCATTTCCACTATTTGCTTTCTCACCAAGTCTTTCAATTAACGTTTGTTGACCATCTTCCGTTACAGCGTGTACTTCAAGGAAATCATACTCTGCTTCAATTTCATATAATGATTTGAAGTCAAATTTTGCAGTCGTTGCATTTGTTAAATCGAACAGTGGTGTTTCCATCTTCGTATGAAGATCATCACCTTTTGTGCTGTAGTAATACTGTTTTCCAAATGCCGGCTCAATTGTTTTTATATCTTTGTCTGGTAAGTTAACACGAATCATACCCGGACGGTTAGATTTCGTAACACTTTGATCCAAATATGTCGCTAGACCGATACCTTTATTTAATTTCTCGTAATCTACTTCTACGATATTTGCCCAGTTACCACCGATTGTTTTTTGGAAAAACTCTTTATTTTGTGGTGAGAAACTCGTTGGCGTCGTTCCAGCGATTTTACCAGCCCAGCTTCCGCCACTCATAATAGACCAAGCTTCAATCGGCTCACCTTGACCACTATATTGTGTATCATACTCATCTGGAAGACCTAAATCGTGACCATATTCATGTGCGAATACACCAACCGCTCCATCTTCTGGTTCAATTGTGTAGTCGAATGCTGCCATCTTTCCACCCCAATATGGTACTTTCGCTTGTGTACCTTCAATTGGGAATGGCTTTGGTCCAACTGTCCAACGGTGCGACCAAATTGCATCATCGCCTAATTTACCACCGCCTGCTTCTTGTCCAACACCCGCATGAATAATCATTAAGTGATCGATTAAACCGTCTGGTTGATTTTTATTTCCATCACCATTTACATCGTATTGATCAAATTGGTCGAACTCTGATAAATCAATACCACTATCTACAGCTGCTTTTAAAGCATCTTTTACTAAATCACGTGGCCCTTTTGGTCCTTTATTATCATGGCCGCCGCTAGCAGCATCTGCACCGTAATCAGCCGCCTTAACAGGAACTGTTAACCATTTTGTAACTGTTCCGTCCACTGTGTAACTACCACCAGATTGCTCTTCGTAATATTGTTTAAACGTTTCGATTTTACTTCCATCATCTAATGTGAATGGCTCGTTGCCGAATAACATTTTTTCATAATGTTCTTTATTAAAATCGTTAGAATACATATATCCAGGCTCTTTGTCGATATTATTATGTTTAAAGTCAGCGTACTCTACAAGTAAAACGAGTACTTTGTCTTTACGAACTTCACCGTTATAGTCTTTTTGTTTCGCTGGAGAAGTTGGTACTTTACCATTTAGACCGCCTTTAACTGGGCCTGTCGCTGCAGGTGTGCCTGTTGCTGGTTGATTTAATTTTTCTTTCGTGTCTGCTTTCGCATCTTTCACTTTCTTTAAAAAGTCGGATGCATCTTTCGTAAGTTGGTCCCCATTCGCTGCTTCTTTCCCAGGATTTTCACCCTTTTTGTTCTCTACATACTTTTCGACTGCTTTCTTTGTTTCTGTCTCTGAAGCCTTCGAATCAATTACCCCACGTTTTTTTAATGCATCTGCTAAACGTTCTTCCGGAATTAAATGATCATCAACTGGGCTCGTAGCTGTTTTATTCACAGGCGTTTCAGCATATGCAGATTGAGTGCCAGCTCCGAATGAAAGGCCTAATACAGCTGTCAATGCGATTGATGACAAAACTTTGAACGGTTTCTTGTTCATCCCTTATTTCCTCCCCTAATAAATAATATGTATTACAAATTGAATTTTATTAAAAATTCAATATTTTTTCAATATTTAGTCATATTATGTAATGTTTTTAATATATTTGTAAAAATTTCATAGTTAGCATACGAATATATCACAATTCAACAATGTTTTCTGAAAATATTGAAAGTTTTTATCGAACAATTTATAATTTCCATAGAGGGAGTTTAATGGGGATTTTATCTTTGTTTCATCTACACAATATTTGATAATTCACTATATAAAACACAAAAGCGGATTGCATTATCACGTATTCTGTAGCAGCAATTATGACCGATAATTAGGGAGGAATTACATTTGTACAAAGATAAGACAGACGCACTGGATCAAGAATGGATTGATTTAATACTTGAAGCTCTAGATGCTGGTATCGCCATGCAAGACATCGAGCAATTTTTCCAACGTATGAAGCCATCCAGTCAGGCTCAATAGGTTTGTTCTTTTTAACGAAGTTTATGTTATAATAATGACATCATAAGACAACTACATATTGATAGAAAGGTGCGCAAATATGATTGGAGAACGTATAAAACGCCTTCGTTTACAAAAAGGGATTTCATTAACTGAACTTGCCGAAAAAGCTGGCGTTGCTAAATCTTACATTAGTTCTATAGAACGAAATTTACAAAAAAACCCTTCCATTCAGTTTCTTGAAAAGATCGCAGCAGTTCTACAAATTCCAGTTGATACTTTACTTCATGATGAAACAACAAAGGAAACTAACCTAGACTCCGAATGGACACAACTCGTTAAAGATGCAATGAACTCTGGTGTCTCCAAAGAACAATTTCGTGAATTTCTTGAATTTACAAAGTGGAAGCAAAATCAAAAATAATAATAGAAAGAAGTGCTTACAACCAGCACTTCTTTTTCTTTATAAAAAAAAGCGGGAATACCCGCTTTTTTATTATTTTTCTTCCCCAGCTTCTTGGTTAGCATTGAATGTCCATTCTAAATTCAATGTATCACCTTGGAAGATATTTTGGTCTTTTCCATCATCTACAAATTCAAATTGTACCCATAGATAATCCTCTGTACCAGCTGCTAATCCACCCTTTTCTCCCCACTCAGGAGCAAAGATATCTTTAGCTAAAAGATCTGGATCAACTTTTTGTAAGTCTGCTAAAGTTGTTTCGTATACAGGCTCACTTTGTTTATCCCAGTTCCAAAGGAATTTTACTTTAACGTGCTTACCAAAGTCTTCACCAGCATTATCACCTTTTGCATCTTTAACAGTATACTTTGTTGCTAATTTAACGTCTTTAATAGTTAACGAACCGCTGTTTTGTAATAAGAACTCTTTCTTAACAGAATCCCCTGGTTTTAAATCTTTAATATCTACAAGCGTCTTAGGGTTTAATGTAAGGTCTAACGTCCCAGCTGCAAATGTATTGTTTGATACTTCTTTATCGCTAAAGAATGCAAATGTTCCTCCACCAATTAAAGCTAACCCCAATGCTGCTGATGCAACTCCCATACCTAATTTCTTTTTCAGACTCACAATCAATTCCCCCTAGCTTTTTTTTATATTTTTATCACTTATTTTTCAATAAGAGATGTAAAGAAAACTATATTAGCTTAGCTAATATGCGTTCTTTTTTAAAAACCTTATGTTCATTATAACGAACAACCCTATATAAACACAACACATATTTATTAATATTTTCAGTTATTTTTATTTCTCAATATCATTTAGACTTTTCAGAAAAAAACAATGGTAATTTATAACTTTTTTCACACTCAAATCATTTAATACTATAAGAAAAAAGAAAAACAAAGAGGTGAGGGCTAACGTTCCCTCACACTCGTATAAATATTACTAGTCTTGCTTATTCGTTCACTCTCTCTTACACCACATTCTTGTTTTCCGGCTGTTTCACTAAAGCAGTTACTCCGCTTTCTTTTGCTCTTCTACTTTTTTCTGTTCTTCAGCTTTCTTTTGTTCCTCTGCTTTCTTCTGTTCTTCTACTTTCTTCTGTTCCTCTGCTTTCTTCTGTTCTTCTACTTTCTTCTGTTCTTCTATTTTCTTCTGTTCTTCTACTTTCTTCTGTTCTTCTATTTTCTTCTGTTCTTCTATTTTCTTTTGTTCTTCTATTTTCTTTTGTTCTTCTATTTTCTTTTGTTCTTCGGCTTTCTTCTGTTCTTCTGCTTTCTTTTGTCCTTCCGCTTCAATTGCAACGTTTAATTGTTGCTGAAGAGCCTGAATTTGCTCATCAATAGCTTTCAAGCTAATTTCTTTCTCAATATAGTCACGCTTCTCTTTGATACTGCGGAAGCCTTCATTTACATATATGGACACTTGCTGCATCGACTCATCTTTATTTACCTTTAATTCTTCTTGTATTTGATTGTAAGGAGCTTCTATTTCAGTATATACATTTTGCAGGGCTTCCTTCTCAGCAACAATTTTCTCACGCCCTTGTTGCCATACAGAAATCGCCTGTTTTATTTCTTCAATAGAAGTTGCTTTCGATTTTCCCTTCATCGTTCCATACTCACGCTCAATAAACTGTTTATGTTTCTCAGATTGCTCTTTTAACGTATTAACTGTTTTCGGAAATATGATTGCTGTAGAAAGCGTCGCTTCTACTTTCGTTTCATGAATGAACGCCGCTTCTGTATGCGTCATAATTTGAGATCCTAAATAAAACGTAATAGAACACATACACGGCAATATAAGCATCTTTTTAAAATTACGCGGTCTTTTCAGCATCTTAATCTCTCCCATCGAACATTGCGTTCTTTATACAGAACATTATCTATATTATAGTAAAGAACTATTAAAATTGATAGACAAATACTAGAAAAATAGAAAAAGGGCTATCCATGTGATAGCCCTTTTTCTTATTATCTTTCTTCACCTGCTGTTTGTTGTGCATCAAACGTCCAATTTAATTGTAACTTATCGCCTTGGAATTGATTTTGATCTTTTCCATTATCAACGAACTCAAATTTCACTTTGAATTTATCAGATTTACCTGCTGAAATACCTTTTTCATCCCAGAACCAAGCCGATAAATCATTATCTACAGCTGTAAGTGTGTCACCTTTTAATTTATCTAAAGTAGTTTGTTTCACAATTGTCTCATGCTTATCTACATTTTTTAAGAATGTTACTTTAATATGTTTACCAAAATCATCTTTATTATCTTTCTTTACATCTTCTACATTATAATCTGTTTTCAGTAGAACCTTTTTAATATTTAAAGAGCCTTTATTTTCTAGTTTAAATTCTTTTTCAATTGTATCCCCAGGTTTTAAATTCGATACGTTAACAACTGTTGATGGATTTAATGCTAAATCCAGTGTTCCAGCCGCAAATGTATTGTTTGACACTTCTTTATCACTGAAAAATGCAAATGTTCCTCCACCAACTAACGCTGCTCCTAATACTGCTGATGTAATACCCATTCCTAATTTTTTCTTTAAAGTCATGTCCATATCCCCTTAATATATATTTGTTAACTTCCTAAAAGGAAAGTATAACCAAACGAACTAGACGGATTGTTCTACTTTTTTATCTTTCTTTTCTCCATCAATGCTACGAATAGCGCCAAAAATAGAAATCGCGGAATAACCAAGTAAAAAGACTCCTGGAATAATAAGAAGCAATGCTGCTCCCGCTTTTGAATTCGCATAATTCAGTAAATAACCAACATACGGAACTGTAATATCTGCATACTTTCCAACTACATTTTCTGCAAGTACTGGCTCTAAATCTGGTCCGTTGTTGTTATCCCCTTTTGTTTCATACATTACTTTTCCATTTGTATCTTTCACACCGATAATACGGTGAGTGATAATTTTTTGATCTTTCTCTTTAAAGGTAATAACATCACCTTTTTGATATTTAGAACCATCTTTGTTTGGTTCTATTGCAATGATTGATCCTGTTAAAAACGTCGGCTCCATTGATCCTGAAAGAACGCTCTTAAATTGATATCCCATCACTGTCGGATCACCACCGCTTGCTTTTGAAGAAATAACTACAAAAGCTAAAAAAACCATCAATGCAAATAAAACAAATGAGATCGCGTTGCTAATTATCTTCCATATTAATTTCATCGTCTCTCTCCCTCTCCGTTGTTTTATATTATTTGAAGTATGCAATATCCACTTTGTTCTTTAACAAGAACACAAGTAAATGATATAACGAACTTTAAGTTATTGCAATAAGAAAATTTACAATTATTAGTTATTTAAAATATAGAAAAAAGACTGTGCCAAAATTTTACACAGTCTTTTTATTAGTAATTTATTTACCTTCTGATTTCATTCCTTTTGTATTTCGGCGCAACACTACATATAAAATTGCTCCAAATAATATAATCGCACCTATCCCAACACTTATTACTTTCACATTTGAGTCTTTTACTTCAGGCATAGTTGTATCTTTTTTAGGCATCGTAAAAGTGACATCTTCTGTTGAAAGAACATTTACCGTCGCAATTGTTTGATTATTTTTCGTAATATCAACTGCACCAACTACCTCACCACGATGTATTCCTTTATGATATAAAGATTCTTTATCTAATGAAGCCGCCCGGAAAATAGTTTTCACATTTTTCCCTTCATCTTTCTTAAGCATAAGCTCCGCACTTTGTTCCAACTCAGAATTAACATCTTTATTTAAATATGTTGTTTTTTGATGCCAATTATGTTTATCAAGCACCATTTGCTTCGTAAATTGACCGAAAGAATATTCCGCCATCTGCTTCAAATCTTCATAAATTTCAGGTCTTTGAGAAGCCATTACTACGCTTATAATACGATTTCCATCTTTCTCATTTAATAAAACAAGTGTATTACGTGCTTCATTCGTAAACCCTGTCTTACCGCCAATGCTATATGGATTTTCAAAAAAATTAGATTTATTAAAAATAGACACCGTCTGCCTAGACGTCGTAACTGTCGTTCTTTTCGTATTCATCGCTTGTAAAATTTCAGGATACTTTTGCACACCCTTCGTAATCATAGCCATATCATACGGCGTCGTATAATGGTTCGGATCATGCAATCCATTCGGTGTTACAAAGTGGCTATCTTTCGCCCCCAATTGCTTCGCTTTCTCATTCATCATATTAGCGAAATTCTCAACACTCCCGCCAATCCGCTCCGCAATCGCATACGACACATCATTCGCACTCAGCACCATTAAAATCATAAGCGCAGTATTTCTATTAATTGTCTCTCCAGGTTGAAACTCAATTTGATAATTACTCTTCTCTTGATCTAATGCTAATTGTGAAAATGTAAATTGATCCTCTGGCTTTGTATGCTCCATGAGTAAAATCGCTGTTAACACCTTCGTCGTACTAGCAGGAAATGCGCGGTGATATGCGTTTTTGTCATACAAAACATCTCCTGTTTTTGCATCAATTGTCGTTGCAAACTGACTAAAAACATTCGGTCCTTCCGCAGGTGGTGGTGCAACTTGTTCTGGATTTACTCCAATATTCGTCTCAGCACGCAATGTTATGGGCGTCAAAAAAAACGAACAAATAACTGTAATAAAAACCAAAATTTTCTTAAAATTTACCATATGACTCTCCCTTTTCCATTTACTCCTTAACAAAATAATAAATCTACCAATCATATGTAATTTGTATTATATTGGAAGAATTTTCACTATTTTTTACTATATCATACTTTTACGATAAAGAACATAAATATACAATAAAAATAAGAAGGAATTACTCTTTCTTATCCTTCTCATCAATCAACGAATCTATTAACTTTTGACTAGCTTCCTCGGGCGTAATCTCATCTGTTATTCCCATAAACGACCAACCTTTAGAATCAACCCACTCAACAAACTCTTGTAAAAATTCATCATGTGTAACATCCACATCAAGAATCGATCCATTAATCGAAATCGTTCTATTTTTAGACACGCGCATCTTGAACGTTTTTCTTACCATTACAACTTTTCTCCCTCTACTTCTGAATATTTATAAAGTGAAACTTTCATCAATCCTCACGAATCGGACTTTTACGGGCATTCCGACCCGAACCTAACTTCTTTACTTTTGCTGAATTTCGAGGTAAGGGATCTTACTGCCCGCAAATAGCGAGATAAAATAATCATGTATCTCTGTTATACATGATTTTCAGTAAATTGTAAAAAGGATATATTGGCCAATTGGCATATTGAAACTGAAAATCTATCATTCTGCAAAAATATCAAATGATATGTAATTGATCATAAATGACTAAATAGATTCACATAAAAATAAAATAACTTACATTTTACCACACCAAATACAAATGACTTTCTTACAATGGAATGGAGTATACTAGAAGAAAACTTCAAATGAGGAGGAACCTCATGACGCGTTGTACGTATTGTAAAACGAAGTGGACAATAAAAGATGTATGGGCAATACTCGTGACATTTGAAAAGGATTGTCCGTATTGTTTTATGAGACAATATCTATCAAAGAAAACGGTGAACGCTATGCCAGAACTTATAAGCTTACCTTTACATTTCTTACTCCCTTTTCTTGTTGATTTGAGTGCTGAAGGTCCTTCGGATTGGTATCGTAAATAATATAACCACTACATCCAAAGACTACTTTCTACTAAATTCGCTTCTCATCATTATTCCTTCATACATTACTAGCATAATCGCTTATACTTTCCCTTTTGAAGATTCTCTAGCTCAGCAGGAAGAGCGTCCCCTGAACAAGGTTTATCAATTATGCCTTTAATAAACGATGATATATGCATACTGTTAAGCATAAAAATTAGCATTAAGTTCCACTCAAATATTAATTGAAACCCAACACTCCATTTAATCTGTAATCTAGAATACAAGCAGTGTTTTTTATTATGCATTTTTGCATACAGTATTATTTTCTCTTGTAAATAGATAATAATGTTATATAATAAAACCAACATTTTACCAATAAAAGGTAATAAGAAGTAGTGGAATAAGTAAATAACCAAAGCCTATTAACAGATTTGTTCTATATAAATCATGATACATATATGGAATCAAAACTATGAAATTTTATGTAGTGATTAGATTACTACAAGATGAAAGATTCATAGCGAATACACTTAAGGAAAAAACGTTCGATTAGATTAATGTGATATCTATCGAACGAATTGAGAATATACTTAGGGGGAATTTCAAGTGAACGCATTTAGTAAGGTATTATTAACAGGCGCTTTAGCTTTAGGCGGTTTAACAGCTATGAACATTGATACACCGAAGGCACATGCTGACGAATGGGATGGTTGTCATTACATTTGTGGTCCTGGTGAAACGGTGAACGGTGTTACAGTTCAGGTACACTCTACACAAGTTACTTTTGGTAACAGCGTAATTGCAAGAATTACAAATGACCGAGCTGAAGAAATTCATTACAATGTCAGCCTTGAAAAGAAATATGGCGATAGATGGGGAGAATTTGAAACCAACTTCCGTTGGCAAAATCAATGGGTCCCAGCTGGAAGCAATGATGAAATTGCAACTTTCACAGGATATGGCGATGATATTTATGAGGATGGAACATATCGTTATAAAGTCGAAATAAAAGGCGCTGACGGTTCTATTGATACAATTTACACAGCAGGAATGACAGTTACAGGGCGATAGCTCATGACTGAGTTGCATTATTTATGATTGTATTTTTGATACTATCATTGATAATTGCGGTGATATTATTATTAAAATAAGCTCTTCGGGGCTTATTTTTTATATAAAAATTCGAGCATTAATATTACGAAAATTTCATCTTTACACTATTGAAGTTTGTTGCTATTATAGGAATACACCAAATGTTACAATATTCAATAAATTATAAAAATTATCTTATTATATGAATGAAAACATATTGCTGGTCGTAATATTTATAGTTGGGATCCCGTAGCTCAGCAGGGAGAGCGCCACCTTGACAGGGTGGAGGTCGCTGGTTCGAACCCAGTCGGGGTCATACAGTTAGTTATATCAAGGGTTTGAGTACGTTTCTTAACAATTAAAAATGTTATGGTCATTACCAAACCGGTACGACTAAACGAAAACCACTTCGCAAAAAAATGCGGGGTGGTTTTTTGTTGTTAAAATTTGCTGTCCTTGATTTTTTGGACGATAGAGAGTTTAAGAATGTTACACCGAAAACGCTACAAAGCTATCGGGATATTCTGAAACAGTTTGAAAATTTCTGTTTAGAACATGATGTTATCAATGTCGAGGATATTACTACAAGTATTATGAAGCGATATATCTTGCATTATCAAAAGAAAGGAAACAACGCAACCACTACAAACTCTAAGTTGCAACGTATTCGTGCTTTTCTTAATTATATGATTGAATGTGAAGTCATTAAGAATAATCCTGCTAAGAAAATACAGAAAGCACGAGAAGATGTACGTATTGATGTATTTACGGATTATCACATTAAACAAATGCTTAACTACTATAGAAGGATTAAACAGCGTGAAAAAACCTTTTACGCATATCGTGACTATTCCATTATCGTTGTTTTACTTGGTACAGGGTTGAGACAATCTGAATTATGTTCCCTAAAGTGGACTGATATTGACTTCAAATATCAAACTTTATCTGTATTTGGAAAAAGTCGTAAAAGAGAATCTATTCCTGTTGCCGATAAGGTAATTATGGAGTTAGCGACATACAAAACATTTTGCGAACAGATCTTTGTAGAAAAAGGACTTTCAGAATACGTTTTTTCAAACCGCACTAATAAACAATTAACTCCTAATGCGGTACAAAACGTCTTTAAACGTCTAGCCAAGATTATGAATTTTAAAGATGTACGTCTTTCCAGCCATACATTTAGACATACATTCTGTCAACGCTGTATCCAATCGGGAATGAGTACATTTGCGGTTCAAAGGTTAATGAGACATTCGTCCATAGTAGTAACAGAAAGATACGCAGCTATGTGGGGAAATGACTTAAAAGAACAAAACGACAAGTTTAATCCTTTAAATACGATAGATATATAAATAGGAAAAAAGCCACCTACGGCAATAGGTGACCAAAATTCAAATTCAAAACTAAATAACGGAAATTCCGTACATTCAGCACCTCCATTATAAATTTTTCAAAAATATAATGCAAGAGGTCTAGTTTCCTATTGTCTTTTTTAGCTAGTGTACAGAGATTTTCGAATGTGGGAATGACCTAACACCACACTAAACACTTGAACAGGTTAGCTAAGCCAATGTCATAAAATTAAGCGTCCTAACAGATAACGGTTCCTTGTTTACGTTGTTAAGAGTCTAGGTGAGAACGACCACTAACGGTTCGGCTGGTTGCTTGGTGTACTACGGTACAGGTAGCAACGAATAAGAAAAATCATATTAGGTTACGAGTAATTAAGGGTATGTCAGTAGCACAATTCCTTCCCTAAGTTTTTCAGCATGTTGGACAAGCATGACATGTTAAAAGTTCGTTGCAGATGAAAATCTAGCGTTCAAACAAGGTGATACGATGGAAACCTCAGCAAACTCAGTTTAATTCAGTATTAAAGAACGTCTACTTTTATAGTACTTTGTTTTTTGAAGTGTTATAAAGGTAGTCATTCTTCTGTCCAATATTTCCTAGACAAATCTAGTTAATTCAGCGAAAAGGAAAACCTAAAGTCAAGAGATTCAAATCATTTTAATTACCACTAAATACGGATATTTGCAGAAGAAAGTAACTACTAATCAAATCAATTTGTCCTATTTTACTCTTTTCCTGCAAGTAGTTAAGTGTAAGACAAATCTTACAGAACTATATGAGAAAAGGAGTTTAGGTATGTTATTAAAACATCCAGTACAAACAAAAATTAACATCATTGACTCAATTATGGGTAGTGGTAAAACTAGTTGGGCAATACAGTTCATGAAAAACGCACCAGCATATCAAAAGTTTATTTACATTACCCCCTTCAAAAATGAGGTAGAACGAATAATTACTTCTGTTAATCGTAATTTTCAACAACCACAGGCTGATTGTAAAGGAGAAACAAAGCTAGAAGATATAAAACGTCTCATCTCAGAAGGTAAAAACATTGTTTCTACACATTCACTTTTTAGAAATATAGATAATGAAGTCATTGATCTGTTAGACATGGAGAATTACACGCTAATCCTAGATGAAGTTATGGATGTTATTGAACAAGTAGATGTTTCAAAAGATGACTTGAAAATGCTAACAGAAAACGAGGTAATTGGAGTAAATCAAAACGGTGTTGTTCACTGGAAGCAACTTGATTATAGAAAAGGATATTTTGAAAAATTGAGGAACCTAGCTTATTCAGGGAACTTAATGATGTATGAAGACAAAGCAAATGAACCGAGTGCAGTATATTGGATCTTCCCTGTGGAAATATTTAAGTGTTTTGAGGAAGTTTTTATTCTGACCTATATGTTCGATGGACAGATTCAACGTGCTTATTTTGATTTATTTGGTCAAGAGTATATCTATAAATCAGTTGTAAAGGAAGGTAGTAACTATAAGTTAGCACCATCTGTGTCTTTTAAAAATGAAGACCGTTCACATTTGAAGGAACTGATTAACATTTATTATCTTTCACCTAAAGATAAAAAGGATATGAACAAGATGGGAAATAAGCATAATTATTTTAGTGTGTCTGATTTAAAAAAGAAAACTAAAAATAAGGATACAAAGAAAGTCATTAGAGATAACGCTTATAACTTCTACCGTAATAAATGTAATGTACCTACAAATGAGGTCATGTGGACTACTTTTAAAGAGTTTAAAGATAGCCTAGCACCTATGGGGTTGAAAGAACACTTTGTAAGTGTAAATGCACGTGCTACAAACCAATTCCAACATAAAAGGACATGTATCTATTTAGCTAACATTTATACAAATCCTTTGATAAAACACTTTTTTAATAAGCAAGGTATACAGCTTAATGGTGATTTATTTGCATTATCAGAACTACTTCAATGGCTTTTCCGCAGTCGTATTCGTACAGGAAAGTCAATAGATGTTTTTATTCCATCTAAGCGAATGAGAACGTTGTTGGAACAGTACCTCAATAATGAAATTTAATTACTTTCTCTACTTTTATTGCTTAGTAAAGAAACGTTGTAACCCTTGATAACACTGGGTTTCTTGAATATTCCCTTATAAGAAAGATATAAAAATGTTATAAGTATTAAAAGACAATCCCGAATAACACTACAAGGGATAGCCTAAGCTACCCCTCTTCGTGATTATTCAGGGCATACTTTAATAGCTATATAGAATAGTATTATTTCTAAAAATAGTGATGAGGGCATTCTTTGCCCGAACACGAGGCGTAGCCGAGGTAGAATAAAAAATCAATAACATGATATAAGTGCTTTAATAAGTATAGGAGGAAATAGCTTGGAACTAGAACGATATTCTTACAATCCATATAAGAAGAAATACAAGGGGCATTGGCACTATCGCTGTAGACATTGCGACAAAGTTATATATGTTCCTAAAGAACCTGAGGGTGGTGGATATTATATTTGGATTTACTGTGACGAATATAGCCCGACAGGTTCAATGTTCTGTTCAAAGGAATGTATAGAAGAAGTTGACCAAGAATATAAGAAAAGACGAGGATGGGCATAGTAGCCGATCCTTTTATTTTTTATCATTAAATCTTCCCACGAGAATAGCAATGGGAAAGCATTAAGAATCTGAATCATAAAAAAGATTTATTAGTAAGGTTACTTCAAGATCAAGCTTTTTCATGTAATGAATATAACTTTTTTTGTTCTTATAAAAATTTTTCAATTTGATGTCCTATTATGAAATGAAATTGCAAGTACCTAATTGTAAGGGCAATATCAAGCCCACAAAAAAATACTTGGAGGTACTAACAATGAAAACAAACGTTAAGAATAGCATTATTTATTTAGGGGAGTTTGCTACAGACACAGAAACTATTCGATTAGGGGACTGTGATATTTTAGGACTACAAATAGAGACAGAAAGTGATGGAGGTTGGTTTTCTGTACTTGGTGAAACAGATGAAAAAGGAATTGTTAAGCGTTTAATTATAGACCTAGAACCAATTGATGAGAATCCAGATGAAGAAGATTATGATAATTGAATAAGAAAAGCGAATTAAAAGGCTAAATTATTTGGAAAGGAAAGGCGTTTATGAATGGTATTGGATTTAACAACATAAAATTGACAGATAGAGACGTATATAAAATACTGTATCTAAACAAGGTAGAAGGATTACAATCACACCAGCTAGAAACAATGTTTCCTGTCACTAAGGCAACTATTAAAAGTATTGTAAACGGTAAGAGTCGAAAAGATTGTTATGGCTTGTTTATGAAATACAAAGATAGCCACAGTGACGAGTTTATGAAACTAGCTAAATAGTGACTAGCGTAATCTTAATAGTATATGAAACCTCTCAGGTTATTTCTGAGGGGTTTTACTATATATCGTAATTTCATGAATCTTATGTGTGAATTCAGCTATAGAATGCACAATCAGTGAAATGTAAAAAAACAGTGTTCATTCCTTAATACGACTGCATTCATCAGAATGGATTAGTTGTGCTTTTCTGTGCAAATCTCACTTTTTCCGCTTCCACTCCCTCTTTATACAGTCGCCTCAAAATTATTTTTTCTGCACAAACAAGAGGCCATTATTTAGCCCCTTGTTGTTCTCTGTATTCTTTTAATCTTCTCTTAAATGTAGCAACACTACACTTTGCAAATTCAGCCCCCTCAGGCTGTGATATTGTACCAGCTTCAACTTGCTGAATGGCATTTAATAAAGCCCCTTCAATTTTATGTGTCTTAGATTTTCTACCAAACTTAACGCCCTTCTCTTTAGCCTCTTTAATGCCTTCCTGAGTTCTTTCAAGTATCATAGAACGTTCAAATTCAGCAAACGCCCCTAATACATTGAATAATAGTTTTGTCATAGGATTTTCCATAGTCTCGGCTGTAAACATTCCCATATTGATTATATGAACCGCTACACCTCTATTAGTTAAATCAGTAACGATTTTCTCTAACTGTGATAATGAACGTGCTATACGGTCAGCCTTAGTTACTACAAGCGTGTCACCAGCTTTAATTTCTTCTAATAGTTTGTGAAGTTCTTTTCTGTCAGCTTTAGCCCCACTGATCTTTTCTTTATATATCTTTGTAGCACCAGCCTCTTTAAGTGCTTTTATTTGAATATCCAATTCTTGTTTATTTGTACTTACACGTCCATAGCCATAAATCATTGTTATTTTCCCCTTTTAGACATTTTTATTTGATACGACTTTTTGATACTACACAAACCCTATAATACAGCCACTCTTTGTTAGTGTCAACAAGTGTAGACTTTATGATACATTGTAGGTGAAAACAATCACTGAAAGCCACGCTGTAATTCCTTCCAATCAATAGTGTCAATCAAAAACGTATTACTAGAACATTGATAAGTAAAGGCTGTATAATACCAATACTGGTCGGTACTACGTTGGTAAGATGATAGGTTAAGGACTAAGCTGGGGTACTATATACCCTACTATCATTGACAAGGATACCAGTAAGATAAAAGGAAGTAACAAGCATGGCACACGAGGCGAGGTGAGGGCAATAGATAAGCAATGAACAAGTAATGAAGGTAATCAGCAGAGACAGTTGCGAGGACGCTGGGCGGTACATTGGGATTCGCTATTATTTGTATCCCTAACACCCCCACCATAGGGGGCAGGGGGTCTTTTTTGAGGTCGTCTAGTGGTTACTAAATATACGAGGCGGTTTCTAAACCTTTATGGTAAATATCGGAATACCCTATAGACGATTCTGAGGTGATTAACTTTTAATTCGTGGGCAATGTAGCACCTAACGTTGAGGAAGAAGGACAAGGTTCAACAAATGTTGATTATAATAATCTACCTGAATACCTTAAATATGATTTTCTAGGAGGAAGCAACTAATGGGAAAAGCTATGAACGTATCTAAATACAATAACGTGATTACATTGGAGGAAATAACAGTCACTATTGAGGATAATGAGGGCGTTACTGAGGAACAAGGTCTCTGTTTTGTGGACAGGTGGGGTAAAATCATTTCACCTGAAAAGGCAAGGAAACTTATTACTGACTTAGAAACCTTTTATGATTCTGAGTGTGATGAATGGATTAAGGAACACAATAAGGAAATTGATAAAGAACTAGAAAAACAAATGAATGGTCATGTGGAATAACCTGTAAGAAAATTTTTTTGTTAATCACAATTTTAATGTCCTAAAACTTGTGCCTTTTGCAAGTACCTAAATGTAACGACAAAACAACTACATTTAGGAGGGCATTAAAATGCAATACCCGATTCTTAAAAATAAAATTTCACCAATTTTCCAGGAACATTTAGGGAGGGCTTGCTGCAATGACTAAGAAAATGACAGCCGATGAGATTTTAGTAGCTATGTATAAAATGGATGATACTGAGAAATTTGAATTGTTAAAGGTATTATCAGAAAAGCACTTTGGTGGTACTAAGTCAGTTGAAGAAATGATTGAATACATGAAACACATGGAGAACAGTGAGAGGGGGAGATTTTTAGATTATCTTCTCCATAATCACGTCGATTCAAGTACAATGAGGAATGTAAGTACAGCCACAAGGGCTTACATTGAGGGTTATCTACAACGTGAACTTACAGATGAAGAAATTATAATCATGAAGTTAGCTTATGACTGGGGTCACTTTGTTGGGGAAAAACGTAGAATGAAACAAGTTTAAAAAGTGATGAGGATAAAAAGGGGTAAGGATTTACCCCTAATTTATTTAAGTCTATCTTTTAGAATAACAATTTTTTCTTTAGATAATCTTCTTCTATATTGTATTTTCTAATATTACTGCATTGAGAACACGACCGTCCTTCTTGAAAAGGTGTTCAATAACCTCAATCCCATTACGCATGTCCCTTATAAATCTATCTAATTTAGTGATTACTAATGTGTCAACTTTAGAAAGATGACTTAAAACTATATTGAATTGGGATCTATCAGATGTAGTTCCAGTAAAATTTTTAGAGTAGATTTTTCCACAGTTTTTATTTTGGAGTGCTTACAAGTTGTACATCTAAACCTTGACCTATTATAGACACTTTAGCTTATCTGTATTTTTTCTATATGGATTTATGCCCTTAAGTTACGCTACCCTTAGATATCTCGATATCACAGAGGAAGCTTATGTATGTTAATCCTTTTAAGTTATGGCACCGCTGTATAACAAAAGGCAATTACCAGTTGAAGAGGTAACTGCCTTTTTAGAGGTAGATATTAAATGAAAGTAAAAGTTAGTTAGCGATTTGTTTTTTAATAACAGCAATCTCATTATCATTCAAATTGTATAAAGTGTAAACTTCCTTGTCTATTTCGCATTGTACAGCTTTAATTTGTTGTTGTGTTAAAATTATTTTTTCTTTTTTCTTTTCAAAAACAGGCTTAAAATCAAAGGCTTCTACTTCGGTTAACTTCACCTTTTTTTTATTTAATTCTCCTATAAATTCCTTGTAAGAAAGATTAAAGAATTTATCTAGCTTTTTCGAAGGTTTTTCTAGTCCTTTCATCTCTTTCAAATAATCTAAAAAGGAGTGTTGTTCGTTATACAAAGATGTATTCAACTCAAGTAATTGATTAGCTAAATTTTCAATCCTAAGCTTCTCAGCACTTTTAGGAGTTTTTACAGGAAAGTCATTAAGATACTGACGTTTAAATCGTAAGTATCCTCCTCTGATTGCAGCACCTGTTGCAAACATATAATAAAAAAGGAGTTCTGAGTTCAATAATCCTAATAAATATTTTGAGTCAGAAGGAATAAAAAAGCCAGTCATATCTATATACCTACCTACTGTATCAAGAGAAAAGCGTGGTATAGGTGCAATATCAGGAAAGATGATTTTTACTTTCTTATATTCTTCATAATAAGAACAAGCCCTTAACTCGTACCATTCACCTTTACCTTTAATATCACTTCTATTAGATAGAGGTTCTTTATATTGATTAAGATGATTTAAGATACTAGGATAATTGCTTATATCTATTCCTTTTTCAACTAAAATAATAAAGCGATCTTTGTCTGCAACTAGATATTGTCGAATATCTGTACCCATAGTGAAAGGGTGTATAATATCAGCAGCCTTAGGATCATCATTGATGAGTTCCATTTTCTTTTCTTCATCAATAATATAAGCGGTGTTATAACCAGTCTTGATTCCACCGTAGATGTCCTTACCTAACCATTTAGATAGAGAAGTCCCTTGCTTTTTTATTTTTTCGAAGATGGAAGTACTCTCTGTATTGCCTATATACCAAAAACCGTCATCTAATTTATTCGACTTAATAGGAAAAGAGTTTTCTTCTAAGTACTCGTCCAAATTTGTAACATTTTTTTCTTTTACATCACATGCTTTAATATCATATGCTTTTTTGGGAGAAGCTTTTTTCATAGATAAGATTAAAGGATAGGTTACAGCATCTTGGAATATAGGCAAATCTCCAAAGTCAATAAGTTTAAGTATTTGATAATTAAGCAAGAAGCCTCTTAAAGGCTTTCCATACCTAGCTTTCATAAACTTATTAGGAAAAATAAGTGACAAACGTCCTTCTTTTTCTTTAAGTAAGTTTAGACTTTTTTCTAGAAAGTAAGTATATAAATCAGCACTACCACTAAAAACTGTATAATTCTTTTCTAAAAAAGGTTTGTAATGACCAATAAATTCATTACGTACATAAGGCGGGTTTCCAATAATGACATCAAAACCTCCATTGTCCATAATGTCTTTAAAAGATTCTGACCAATCAAAAGGTTTTAGTGCGGGACTTGCATTGTCTATTAAACTGTTACCACATTGGATGTTTTTATCGAGTGTAGTCAATTCATCTTTTGCACTGGCAGTTTTCAGCCACAGAGAAAGCTTTGTGATTTCTACCGATTCCTTGTTTAGATCTACTCCAAACAAATTATTTTTTAAGATGTGCTTATTTAGATCAAACAGAGTTAATTGTCCTACCCCCGTAATTGCCTCGTTTACAATCATGCCTTCCTTGTACAAATAATCAAAAGCTTGGTTCAAAAAAGCACCAGAACCACAAGCTGGGTCTAAAACTTTAATATTTGAGAGTACATCTCTATACGCCAACCAAAAATTTAACCATTTATTTTCAGCAGCAGTACGAACAGATTTTGCTGAACTTTTTAATTTTCTTTTTTCGATAGCATCTAGCTTTCTATTATATTCAGCCTCCCTTTCTTTCAATTTTGTGTTATACCATTCATCAATATCAATAAGTTCAGGTAAATTTTCTTCACCTAACTCTTTTCTTTTAGCTGATAGCCAACCTCCGATAGCATCTTCTACTATAAATCTAGTTATATACTCAGGAGTATAAAAGATACCATCTTTTTTACGTTTTCCATTCTTGCCAATCTTTTCACCACGTATCTCTTGTTTCATTTCTTCTATATCAGATATAGACTGTTCAAAAATGTGCCCTAAAATGTTTACATCTAAATCACTGTTAAAATTATTGTTTGAAATTCGTGTAAACTCTATAAAGATTGAATCTTGAATGTTAAGAGAGTCAAGAACTTCGTCATATTTAAATAGACCGCCATTGAATTTATTGATGTTGTTTCGTTGATTTCCTTTGTCTATCGACAAAAAGAGATTCTTTAATTGTTCCCAAATTGGTGTATCAGTTACTACATAAGATAGTTTTGCAGCTTCAATTACACGTCTAAACGTATTTTCAGGGAGAAGCCCTGTGTCTTCACAAAAGCATACAAAGATAAATCTATCCATTAATTTTTGGGTCTTTTCAAATAAGACTAATTCATCTACAAGAGGATTATGAGTCTTTAAGTGTTCAAATACATTTAAACGCGTCTGTTTATATTCTTTATAAAACTTGTCGCTAATTTCTTCCTTTTCAGCGTCATTTGTATCATAAAACTCATCTGTTTTAGAATCTTTTTCTGAATCGATAAGATGTTCTTTACAAAGTAAATAGTAAAAGCGTTTGAACTCTTCTACGTCTGTTAATTCAATTATGTCGAATCGTTCATACTCGGATTGTGTCGAACTTCTATAAAACCTAATTTCTTTAAAGTTAGAAACAATAACCCACTTACAATTCTTACCTTGTTTAGAAGCATAAGAAAAAGCCTGTTCAACTGGTGTTTGCTGATTTTTCCTCCCACGTTGTTTACTGTCAAGATGTGTTTTTGCATCCTTTAATTCAATGATTACTTGTACATCATGCTTATTACGTGTAAAGTAGCCTAAAACTCCGTCAGCTTTGCTACTATCTGTTGAAGATTTGCTTTCCTGTATTAAATTCCACTCATCATTTCCAATTTGATCTTGATATCCTAATACATTTCTAAAAAAGTCAATTAGAAAACTCCCTTGCAAGGATTCTTCTTTAGTCTTCTTAAATTCATTGTCTTCTAAACTGTGTTTCCAATTAGTCAATATTTTTAGTTTTTCATCGAAGTTTGGAATCTGATCTAATTTAAAATTTCCCAATCGTTCATTTAACAGTTTTCGATTAAAAATTTGTTTATGTATCAATTGATATACCGCCCTTATAAAAGTAGTTATTTCCATATTACCACAAACCAGCCATATCATAGGATAGATAAATCACTAAAGATACAAGGTGTTAGGTGTAGAAAAAAACTCCTATTATACTTATATCAATTTAAATTCAAGAATATAGACCTGCGATTCTCCTTTTTAATCGAACAAACTGTCAGATTAAAAACATATTTCATATATTAAATAAAAGCTTATATAAAATACTACATATTCTGACAAATCATCCCTTTAAAATATGTTATTATTACGTGTAAACTAAAACCATCGGAGGAGTATTATGTTATTATTTTTCATTATTATTTGTTACTTAGGTTTAAATATTATTTCCTATCTATGCACTATTAAAGTTTTTCGAAAAGGTGAGATCTTAAAAGGGTTAATTTATTTATCATTAACAACAGCTTTATTTATTACTTTTATCTTCCTGTGCTATCTCATTGATTTTAAAGTTAATTTTATAATTAAATTTCTCATTGCAACTCTGGCTGCCTCAAAAGTAATAACTTTATCTCTTAGATTGTTGTTAAACATATCAAGATTAAAACAAAACGAGAGTTATTTATCAAGATGGGTTATTTTCCTGCCCATTTTTATAGTAGTAGCCGCAATTTATTGGATAACCGATGATTATATTGGGATACCACAAAGCACGTATATATATATAGAAGCTGTATCTTATCCACTATTCGTAGCAGGTATCGTCCAATACCTTCAGTTCCTGGAAAGAGATCAAAAATTCCCGTTCAAATATAAATAAATTACAATGTAGGAACTATAATAAAATACAATTAAAATGCAAAATCCTAATAAACTAATAAATACCCATCAAATAGAACTGGGAGGATAATTAAAAATAAAGTCATTGATTACTCATTTAAACGTACGATAAATATTAAAAGACGTCAGACAGATGTAATTCCCTTTTATAATATGTGGTTTAAATATTGCCTAAAAAAACAAAATGCCCCTCGAAATTTTTTAACCACTTTACAGCAGAAAATAACCCTTTTATAATAAAGTTAATAAATAATTCATGTGAAGTGGTTTGTCGTTAGAAACGTAATAAAAACAATTGATATACATAAGCTTCCAACTTTTAAACCTTGACAGGGTGGAGGTCGTGAGTTCGAGCCTCTCCGGGGTCATAAAAAAGAGACACCATATCAACCTTCTACGTGATATGGTGTCTCTTTTTATCTAATTCAATCACTTTCCACCAAACATCTTCTCCAAAGACTTCGCATTGGCAAACAATACTTCTTTCAAGTTATCGTCAGCAACGATTTTATAGTCGCCATCTTTGTCTTTCTTTAAGTTCAATGTAACTTCGCGAGTTGCCATTGCTGCATCTTTATCCGTTAAGTTTTTGATGATAGTTGAGGTCATTGTTTTTTCGATCGCTTTTTCAGATTGTTCTTTGTCTTCACTAAATGCGCTAGCGAAGGCCATTGGCATAACTTCTCCCACTGCTTTTGTTACAGCAACGGATAGATCTGCAGATGTAATTTTCACTTTCACTTCTGCTTTGTCATCCTTTTTCGATACTTCTTCTAGCTTTTCAAATTTAAAGTTTTTCGTAATTGCACTCAGCATTGCTTTTGCCTCAGCATCATCTGTTTTTTCATTTAGTTTATTAAATTCCTTGTCACTCTCAACAAATGTACGAGCCTTTTCTACATCACCTTTTTGTATCGCTGTTAAAAATTCTTCTGTAGTATCTTTCGGATTTGCACACCCTGCTAAAACACCTGCTGTTAATCCTACTACCATCATTAATAGCAATAATCTCTTTATCTTTTGCACGCTCATTCTCCTCTTATCTTTTCTAGTAAGTCAGCATCATACAATATTATGAAACTGACATTACAAACATTTTTTAGTATAGCATTTATATGATTCGTTTTCTATTAATTCCCAAAAGGTAAAGGGCCTTGCAGCATTCCTACAAGGCCTCTCTTATATCAATCTGTATCCGTAGCACAAATGAACCACATTTTCTGTTCCCTACTATCTAATACCATCCACATACTCCAATCAAAAATCATAAGCGATAACCAACGCGATATATTCATAGTAGCAAATAATAAATATAAAATGAAATCTCTCTTTTGTATTGCTCCTCTATTCATCAAAATGTAAGCGGCACCGATAGGAGGAAAAAGACAAATATTTTTCTTAACGACTACGGATACAAAGTTACTGTCTGCATATGAATCCCCTTTTCATCATAATACTTGCTTCAACATCGGTCTCACTACCCTATATTCATCACTATAAGCTTCCTTTATGATTAAAGGCGGGTAATCACTTTTTTCTTCCTGAATCATTATGAATACTTCTGTTTTCTCTTGTAATGTATTAGATTCTCTATTTTTAGTAGGTTTTTTACTTGTTTTAATTTTCTTTGTTACTTCGCCAAGTTTTTGCCCAACTTCTTCTACTTTGGCAGGTTCATTCGTAACATAGTATTCTTGTTCGTCCCATACTAATATAGGTGGCACTTGTTCTCTTTTGTTACATATTATATAAGTAGTACTAGCTACCAGTAGTATACAAGTTAATAAATAGAAGATAGTTCTTTTATTCATATACTACACTCCTTATCTATCATTTCATTGGATTATATAACACAAATTATTTACGGTAAATGGATTTGGTGGTAATTTTTAGGTTTAATAATAAAAAAAACCTTACCGAAGTAAGGTTCCGTTTTTACATTCTATAGTGACTGATTAATTAATACGATCATTACAATAATTGCTATAAGCATAACAACTAAACAGCCGATTAATTTATAAAATCCTCGCTTCGTTAACGTCCCGCCTTGAACGTCTTTACGAATAAATAAGAATACGGCTAAAAATAATACAAGCCCAATGCCAAAAGCATACATCATTTGCATATGTTAATCTTCCTTTCTCTCCTCCATCTTAATATCTTTTTGCCAAAACAACAAATGAGATAAAGACGGTACTCATTGTAAGTGCCATAAGTATATTCAATAATATAGAAGAAACTTTTTTAAATTTCAGCACGTCTATTTTGAAGCGAAACACGGAACACTATAAATAAATGTTACTATATCTCCTCACTTCTTTTTTTAAAATTTAATATCTCCATATTTGTTTTATCCTTTTAAAATATTTCATTTATTTCTTTATTTCACGAAATGCGTTATTTGTTTTACGGTGTTTTTCGTCATATTTATAGAAACTAACTGTTTATGGAGCATTTTTTATGTTTAGCAACTTTTTTTGTAGAAATCCTTCACTTTCCTTTCAATATTTAACACTATCTAAATAAAGTTTACGATAAATTCATAATTTTTTATTTTTTATACTATATTCCGTTATATTGTTGTATAATACCTATGAAAGCGCTTATTATTTCAATATACATAATTCAAACTATTTTTATCGAAACATTCTAACTATTATACCTATATTTAAATACAGCAATTATAGCTATTAGTATAGGCATACCAAATATATCCACCCCATTTTTCTGTAAAATTACTTTATAACATGAAAGATTAACTTGGGTGATAAGTTATTGTGAATGTTTTTTTACAAAACAGATAAGTAATAGTGTTTGGTATTATGTAAATTATTGTAATAACATAAGAGTAAAGAAAACATTTACATTGATTATTGATTCATTACTTATTGAAAAAGAGCAAAATGCACCTTTGTATGGAAAAGGATTATATGCATTGGGAGGTTTAAACAAATGACGAGGAAGAATACAACGACAAACCCTTGGGCCAAGTTCCACGGTCCGAACCTTGGTTATGTTATTGAGCAGTATGATCTTTACGTAACTGGAGCAGGTTCTGTTGATCCGGAATTACAAGAGCTTTTTGAAATTTTTGGAGCTCCTTCGTTTCAAGATGATGTCGTAACAGGGGACAACACAGCAACACATTTTTCTCCTCAAAACACAGGTAACATTGAAAAAATTCTTAAAGTCGTTCAACTTGTTGAACAGATTCGTTCTTTCGGGCACACGTTGGCTCACATCAACCCGATGGAAGATGCTGCAAATGGACAATCTCTTCTTGAGAAAGCAATGAACGAACTGAGCGATGCTGACTTGAAAGCGATTCCAGCGAAAACAGTATGGCCAGATGCACCAGAAGGTATTCACACTGCACTTGATGTAATTCATAGATTAAAAGACGTTTATACAAAATCTTTAGCTTATGAATTTTCTCATATACAAAATAGTGAAGAACGCGCGTGGTTGCATCAAATGGTGGAATCAAATTCATTGCGTCAACCACTATCAAATAAAAAACGAACTGCTCTTTTAAAACGTTTAACAGCTGTTGAAGGTTTCGAGCAATTCTTGCATAAAACATTCGTTGGGCAAAAACGGTTCTCTATCGAGGGCGTTGATATGCTTGTACCTGTTTTAGATGAAATTGTTCTAGAAGGTGCTAAGAACGGCGTAGAGGATGTCATGATTGGTATGGCTCACCGCGGTCGCCTAAGCGTACTTGCTCACGTATTAGAAAAACCATATAGCCACATGTTTGCTGAGTTCAAACATGCAAAAATAGAAGGCGCAGTAGCTAATTCTGGCTGGACTGGCGACGTGAAATACCACCTAGGTAGAGAACAAGTCGTTAGTAACGAAGAAGTTAGCACTCGCGTTACATTAGCAAATAACCCGAGTCATCTTGAGTTCGTGAATCCTGTAGTAGAAGGTTTCGCACGTGCGGCTCAAGAGAATCGTAAAAAATCTGGTCTTCCAGATCAAGATACTTCAAAATCATTCGTAATTTTAGTTCATGGTGATGCTGCATTCCCTGGTCAAGGTATTGTATCTGAGACGCTCAACTTAAGCAGATTGAACGCGTATCAAACAGGCGGAACGATTCATGTTATCGCAAACAATGCAGTTGGTTTTACGACTGATAGCTATGATTCTCGTTCTACGAAATATTCAAGCGACCTTGCAAAAGGTTTCGATATTCCGATTGTTCACGTGAACGCTGATGATCCGGAAGCTTGTCTTGCAGCTGCTAACCTTGCGATTCAATATCGTATGTTGTTCAAAAAAGATTTCTTAATCGATTTAATTGGTTACCGCCGCTACGGTCATAACGAAATGGATGACCCAGCAGTTACGCAACCACAAGTGTACAAAAAGATTAAGAATCACCCAACTGTAAGAGCAATTTATGCAGATCAATTACAAGCTGCCGGTGTTCTAAATGCAGATGAGATTGAAACAATTACTCAGTTTACACAAGAACAATTAAAATCTGACTATGCACAAGTACCACCAGCTGATACGAGCGATGCAACAATTCACGTTAAAGTGCCAGATGTTGTTGCAAAGGGCATTCAGTCAATTGATACTGGTGTTGAGCTTGACTCACTTCGTGCAATTAATGAAGGTCTACTATCTTGGCCAGAAGGCTTTAACGTATATCCGAAAGTGAAGAAAATTCTTGAACGCCGTAAAGATGCTCTTGAAGAGAACGGTAAAATTGAATGGGCACTTGCTGAGTCATTAGCATTCGCTTCTATTTTACAAGAAGGTACGCCAATTCGTTTAACTGGTCAAGACTCACAGCGTGGTACATTCGCTCATCGTCACATCGTATTACACGATACTGATACAAATGAAACATATTCACCATTACATCGCTTACCAAACATTAACGCTTCATTCTCTGTTCATAACAGTCCGTTATCAGAGGCTGCTGTTGTTGGTTACGAGTATGGTTATAACGTATTCGCTCCAGAAACGCTTGTTATGTGGGAAGCGCAATATGGTGACTTCTCAAATACTGCGCAAGCATTATTTGATCAATATGTTTCAGCAGGAAGAGCAAAATGGGGTCAAAAATCTGGTTTAGTTCTTCTATTACCACACGGTTATGAAGGTCAAGGACCAGAGCACTCTAGTGCACGTCCTGAACGTTTCCTACAGTTAGCTGCTGAGAATAACTGGACAGTTGCCAACTTAACGAGTGCGGCACAATACTTCCATATCCTGCGTCGTCAAGCATCTATCTTAGGAACAGAAGCTGTTCGACCATTAGTACTGATGACGCCGAAGAGTTTATTACGTCACCCGCTTACGCTTTCAACTGCTAGTCAGTTAAGCGAAGGACGTTTCCAACCTGCTTTAGAACAAGAAAACCTTGGCACGAAACCAAACAAAGTAAAACGCCTTGTTTTAAGCACAGGTAAAATGGCGATTGACTTAGCAGCAGAAATCGAGTCTGGTAAACATGACTACAACTTAGATGAAATTCATGTCGTTCGTATTGAACAGCTATACCCATTCCCTGCTGAGAAAATTCAATCTATTATTAAACGCTTTAAAAACTTAGAAGAAATTATTTGGGTTCAAGAAGAACCTCGTAATATGGGCGCATGGCATTACATGGCTCCAATTCTGTTCGAACTAGCTGGAGATAAAGTGAAAACAGGTTATATTGGACGCCCAGATCGCTCTAGCCCATCTGGTGGCGATCCATTCGCTCACAAAGCTGAGCAAGAACTAATTGTTTCACACGCTTTAGATGTGAAGTATAACTTCCGTCAAGATAAACAAGAAATTGAAGTTTTCAGCAACTAGAAAGTAACAATGAAAGTTTCTAGCTTGTTCCTTGGGCAGATATTCTGCCCAGGGGCAGGCTAACAAATGGAGATTACCGAAAACAAAAGAAGAAAAAACACACCGTTAGGCAAATAAGGGGAGGACATTTAAAATGATCGAAATTAAAGTACCTGAGCTTGCAGAATCTATTACTGAAGGAACTATCTCACAATGGCTTATCAACGTAGGCGACAAAGTTGAGAAAGGTGGCAGCGTTGTTGAGCTTGAAACTGATAAAGTCAATGTAGAAATCATTGCAGAAGATTCAGGTATTGTATCGAAGTTACTAGGCGAACCTGGGGATACAGTTGAAGTTGGCGCAACTATCGCAATTTTAGATGCTAATGGAGCACCAGTTGCAGTAAGTACACCTGCACCAGTGGCTGAGCAACCAAAACAAGAAACGACTGAAGCACCGAAAGCTGCGGCACCAAATGCTGAGCAAACTGCAACACTACAAGGGTTACCAAATACAAACCGTCCTATCGCATCACCAGCTGCTAGAAAAATGGCTCGCGAATTAGGAATCGACTTAAACGACGTACGTAGCACAGATCCACTTGGACGCGTGAGACCACATGATGTACAAGCTCATGCTGCAGCACCAAAAGAAGCACCAGCTGCTCCAAAGAGTCCAGCTCCTGCTCCAGTTGCAAAAACGGAATTCGAAAAACCAGTTGAGCGCGTGAAAATGTCCCGCCGCCGTCAAACAATTGCAAAACGTCTTGTAGAAGTTCAACAAACATCTGCAATGTTAACAACATTTAACGAAGTTGATATGAGTGCGATCATGGAATTACGTAAAGAACGCAAAGATGCTTTCGAGAAAAAACATGATGTACGTCTTGGCTTCATGTCATTCTTCACAAAAGCAGTTGTTGCAGCATTAAAACAATTCCCATTATTAAATGCTGAAATTCAAGGTGACGAGCTTATCATTAAAAAATTCTATGATATCGGTATTGCAGTAGCAGCTCCAGATGGATTAGTTGTTCCAGTTGTACGCGATGCTAACCAATTAAATTTCGCTGAAATTGAAAGTGAAATTCGTGAATTAGGTAAAAAAGCACGTGACAACAAACTTTCATTAAAAGAACTACAAGGTGGTACATTTACAATTACAAACGGTGGTGTGTTCGGTTCTCTAATGTCAACACCGATCCTAAATAGCCCACAAGTTGGTATTTTAGGAATGCATAAAATCCAAGTACGCCCAGTTGCAATTGATAACGAGCGTATGGAAAACCGCCCAATGATGTACATTGCTTTATCTTACGATCACCGTATTGTTGATGGTAAAGAAGCAGTTAGCTTCCTTGTTGCTGTTAAAGATATGCTTGAAGATCCAAAGTCATTATTATTAGAAGGTTGATAGATTAAAAATCTATTAAAGGCTGTAGAATGATTCATTCTACAGCCTTTTTTTATTGTGTTCATACGGGACAAATTTCATGACATAAGGTAATAATGTATGCCTAAACGTAAGGAGGATTAAAATGAATAACCTTCCAATTCATGCAAAACTTAAAGTAAATAAGGATACTTTCTTCCTCCCCGATTCAAACGGGGGTGTCTATTTTCGAAATAACGCCAGTTCATTTCGTATGGACGGTGACGGAATTTATAACTGGATTGAAAAATTAATGCCGATGTTTGACGGTAATTATTCTTTAGCAGAAATAACGGATGGTCTCCCTCTTCCCTATCAAAATCGTGTACTTGAAATTGGAGAGATTTTATATACAAATGGATTTGTCCGTGATGTAAGTCAAGATGCACCTCATGAATTAAACAGCGCATTACTTGATAGATATGCTTCGCAAATTGAATTTTTAGAAGCAGATTCTCATTCAGGTGCTCTAAAATTCGAAACGTATCGCGCGGCAAATGTCCTTATAATTGGTTCTGGTAATATGCTTACTTCCTTAGTTTCTTCTTTATTAGAATCTGGTTTACCTACATTTCATTACCTCGTTACAGATCGGGATGAAACAAACTATGACAGAATACATGAGCTAATAGAACGTGCATATGAAGTTGATAACAGTGTACTCCTTCAAGAAATCGATACTACAATTGACCGTCCCTTACATGAGGTATTCGAACCTTTTGATTGGATTTTATATGTTTCTCAAAACGGAGACATTGACGGTTTAAAAACAGTTCACACTATTTGTAGAGAAACGAAAAAGAATTTCATACCAGCTATTTGTTTATCAACACTCGGTATAGCTGGACCTGTCGTAACAGAAAATCGTGATGAATGCTGGGAATCCGCATGGCATCGGCTACATGAAACGACTTTGCAAAATGAAAATTCATCGGATTCCGTCTCACCAATTACATCTGCCATGTTAGCAAATGTAATCGTTTTTGAATTATTTAAACATGTCGCGGATGATTCATATCGTGAAAAAGAATCACAATTCTTTTTATTAAACTATGAAACACTTGAAGGAACGTGGCATCCTTTTATAAAACACCCTCTTGCAACTGATGAAAGTTTTACAATTGATACGATAGAAAATCTTTCTGAAAAACTTGAGCATCGGTATGGCCAACATACTTCAACTGATGTATTCCGCTTTTTCGACTCATTAACTTCTAAAGAAGCCGGTATATTCCATGTATGGGATGAACAAGATTCATATCAATTACCGTTATCACAATGCTATATTCAAGTAGCCACTCCACTATCAGATGGCCCAGCTTCCCTTCTGCCTCTTATGACTCGCAGTGGATTGACTCATAATGAAGCACGCCGAGAAGCTGGTTTAACAGGAATTGAAACATATGTAGCAGAAATCATTCACCGCCTTATTCCTGAACATAACAATATCGGTATCGGTGCTGGAGAAACGATGACAGAAGGATTTTACCGCGCACTGCAACAACATTTAAACAATAAACTGTATGAGCGGCAGTCACATATGCTAGAGGAACTTACAACTGTTGAGTTAACTGATATTCAAGATAAACATTGTAGATTTTATTACGATGCTCTCTCTACAATCCATGAAACGCCTAAAATCGCAATGAGTGAAGAGATTCTCAGTTTTCCAGTCGTTTGGGTTGGTATAAATGATAGATGGTACGGTGCATCTAATATTAATATGACGTTAGCGTTACGAAACGCACTACAACTATCACTCTTTCACGTTCAAAATGAAGAAATTCCTTACAGAGCTAATATCTTGCCTGAATCCTCTATTATTTTATATGACACGTATTCTTTTAGAGTGGAAATACAAGCGGAAGAAGAAATTCCAAGCGTACAATCTTTACAACTCGCCTTACAACATTTAGAAGAACATAATTTTTACCCCTTCGTATTTGATTTAGCGATTGAACCATTTTTGAAAGAAAACTTAGACGGTGTGTATGGGGTATTAATTGCAAAGGAGGACGGTTTATGATTCAAAATATATTGCTTATAGGAGATGGCCTTCTTGCAGACTATGTACATGATCAATTATGCAAACAATATTCCATCATTCGTCAGCATACTCTTACAGAAGAACTTCCTGAAAATATTCATCTCGCTCTCGTATTACATGATGGATCTCCTTCTACTATTCATCATGATGCTGAGCTAATTTTTCGTTCAAATCATATTCCGTGGCTACGTGGTTTTACTTCATTTGGTGAAGGTATTATCGGTCCTTACATTCATCCTCTTACGCCCGGATGTTCCCATTGTTCTGATGGACGCCGTTTTATCGCTGGCTTTGATCAAAAAGAAATGTGGGAACTACAGCGGAAATATGCCTTTAAAGCAGATAATGTAACGAGACGTGATGTACGTGCCACCCAAAATGGAATGTTGCAAATGTGCCATCTTATTTGCGCAGAAACAGAAAAAATATTAACTTATAACCATTCTTCTTTAGAAAATGAACTTATTTTACTAAACTTACAAACATTACAATGTACGCGGCATTCTTTTCTTCCAGATCCTCTCTGTCCTGTATGTAGTAATTTACCTGATGATACTGCGGATGCGGCGGAAGTTTCTTTACAACCAAGTTTAAAAGTAAGCACCGAAACGTATCGCTGCCGTTCCATTCATGAATTAAACACATTTTTAACGAGAGACTATTTAGATTATCGGGTCGGTATGTTGAACGGCAAAATGCAGCATTCTGTATTACCATTCGCTGACGTCATTATAAACATGCCATTGATGTTTGGAAATGAAGGTGTTGCAGGCCGAACCCATTCATTTGCAGTAAGTGAAGCAACTGCTATTTTAGAAGGTTTAGAACGATATTGTGGTATGTCACCTCGAGGGAAAAAGACAAATGTGCATGGTAGTTTTCATGATTTAGAGGAACATGCACTAAATCCCCTCTCGCTCGGTGTACATACCAATGAACATTATAATCGTGATGGTTTTCCATTTAAACCGTTTGATCCTGATTATGAGCAAAACTGGGTATGGGGATATTCTTTATCACAAAACAGACCGCTTTTAGTTCCTGAATCAATTGCTTATTATAGCCTCGGTCATCGAGATGCTTTCGTGTATGAAACATCAAATGGATGTGCAATTGGCGGTAGTTTAGAAGAAGCGATTTTTCACGGCATTTTAGAAATTGTAGAGCGTGATGCCTTCTTACTCACTTGGTATGCCGAATTATCTCTTCCCCGCCTGGATCTTAATTCAGCAAATGATACAGAATTACAATTAATGATCCAGCGGTTACGTACGATTACCGGGTACGAATTACACGCTTTTAATGCGACGATGGAACACGGCATCCCGAGCTTATGGGTAATTGCAAAAAATACGCGTGAAAATGGAATGAACGTTGTTTGTGCAGGAGGCGCTCATTTAGAACCTATTCGAGCCTTAAAAAGCGCCATTCAAGAAATAGCAGGCATGTTACTTATAACAGACGATGAGCTCGAGCACAAAAGAGAATACTACGAAAAATGCTTACAAGATCCTTATTTCGTTAATAAAATGGAAGACCATAGTATGCTGTATGGATTGAAAGAAACGGAAGAACGTCTTCACTTCCTTTTACGAGAAGATGCACCGGTGCAAACGTTCCAAGAAATGAATGTACCACAATCATTTGATATGGATTTAACATCCGATCTCCACCAACTTTTAAATCGTTTGCATCAATCTAATCTTGAAATAATCGTAGTAGATCAAACCGTTCCCCTTATAGAAAAGAACGGACTATACTGTGTAAAAGTTATTATTCCAGGCATGTTACCAATGACGTTCGGACACCATCTTACTCGGGTTACAGGACTAGACCGGGTATATACCGTACCGATGACACTTGGATATACAGACGAACCTTTAACGAATGAAAAATTAAATCCACATCCACATCCGTTTCCATAGTAAAGGAGGGATTTCATGCAGCTAGATACTTTTTTACATCATCTCCATTTCTCTATCGATGAAATTATGCCGAATCATGAGGTGGACTGGAAAGACGCACCGCTTCCTTATAAATTATATCGAAATGTACCTACCATCCCGCTCTCCTTAGAAATCCCGTTATCTTTATCGAACTCTTCTACTACACCTACTCTAAATGAGATTGGTCACTACCTTTGGTATTCATTTGGTGTAACACAATTATGTCAGCTAAATAGCGAGAGAAATGTATTACGTAGATCCATTCCTTCAGGCGGTGCCTTATACCCGAATGAATTGTATATCTATTTAAAGATTGACGATTACCCAGACGGCATTTACCATTATGACGCCGCGCATCACCGACTTATTTTACTTCGCGAAGGAAATTTCGATGCTTATTTAGAAGACGCACTCGGTAATCGCTGTAATATACATGATTGTTTCGGTGCTGCATTCGTATCCACTATGTTTTGGAAAAACTTCTTTAAATACAATAACTTTTCATATCGACTGCAAGGATTAGATAGCGGGGTTCTCATTGGACAATTGCTAGAATGTGCAAAACAGTTCGGTTATACGAACGGCGTATACTTTCAATTTCTAGACCGTGCACTGAACCATTTACTCGGATTGTCAGAAGGTGAAGAGAGTGTGTATGCCGTTATTCCTTTAAGTACAGAGCCAGAAACTAATTGGTTTCACAATGATTACCGTGAAAATAAAATAGTTACTTCTCATGAGTTGTTGCAACAAATTCCGCCGCTCGCACATGAACATTTCGTTCGCTCAAAACATGTAGATGAATATCCGATGATAACAAAAATAAATGAAGCTTCTATGATCGAATCGACAGCAAACTTCCAAACACTACATCATGAAGAGCACTATCAACATAATGCGTACGCTGTACAGCTACCGAAAGTAGAACGGTTATCGTATGATTTCCTACAACTTTGTAAAAAACGATATTCTCCTGATGCGGACTTTATTTTAACGAAATGGGATGCAGCTGAGCTCGCTACTTTACTACAAGAAGCGAGCCTCTCCTTCCCCTATTACAACGACCTTGACGGTAAGTATGCAAATGAAAATGCACGCGTCTCCTTATATGGATGTTTTTATAACGTGAAAAATATTGAAAACGGGGCTTACGCTTATAACAGTAAAACACATTCCATACAACCAATTCGATATGGAGACCTTCGCTACCCACTTCAGTCTAGTATGACGATGGATAACGTAAACCTTTTTCAAGTACCACTTTGCTTACATGTAGTCGGAAAGAAAGATTACTATACACGTGCATTAGGCTATAGAGGATACCGTATTCACCAAATGGAAGCAGGTATGCTCGTTCATAAACTCGTTTTTGCTGCAACTGCTATGGGGATGGGCGGGCATCCGTTACTAAGTTTTGATACAAATTCATGTGATCAATTGTACGGTATTGATGCTGGGAATGAAACGTCTCTTATTCAAGTTCCAGTCGGGGCGTATCGGGCGCGGAATTGGTTAAAGGGGGCTTTGCATAGTTAAAAGCACGCCGATGGACGGCGTGCTTTTTTACTAGATTAATTTAAAGATACTCTTAATTTGTCTAGCAAATAACCAATTTTTCGTACCGTAGTTATCATTTAAACTATCTAAATTAATAGATTGTCCGTTAGCAAACTTTAATTCTAACGTAGTATTTTTGTCATTTGTTTTTAAGTTACTATTTGTAATGTCATCATACTTTAATTTTTCAATCTCAACATATTCGTCTTTTTCTTGTCCAATCACGACATGGTCTTGGAAGAAGAAAAATACTTCTACTTTTTTACCGAAACAAAATACATTTTTCGTATAAATTAATGTCGCGTTATCAAGTCCGACACATACTTCTTTCATTTCTTCCACAACGTGTCCAAAGTCTTCTTCATGTCTTGCATTTGATTCAGCAATCCATTCTTCAATTGTTTTCATGTTAATTGCCATACTGCGCCCCCTGGTTCGTTCATTGCTTCGTTTAAAAAATAAATACTATATGAAAATATAAGCGATACGTACTATGTTTTCAAGAGGGAACGGTATATTCAAAATAAAGTGAAACTTTATTTACTCCCTCATTGTAAAAAAAAATAGCACTTTAAAAAGTGCTATTCTGCTCTCCTTGCCGCTTGCTGAATTGGATCCCACACGCTGTTATATGGTGGTGCGTAACTTAAGTCGACGTCTTCTAAATCATGAATGCTCATTTTATTGAAAAGCGCCATCGCAATCACATCAATACGTTTATCTACACCTTCTTCTCCAATTACTTGCCCGCCCAATAATTGTTTCGTGTCAGAACGGTATAGTAATTTCAAATAAAGTGGTTTTGCATTTGGATAATAGCCCGCCATATTTGTAGAATCTACTTTAACTGTTTTATACGGGATGTGTAGCCCTTTCGCTTCTTTTTCATTTAAGCCTGTTCTTGCGAGCGTCAAATCCATAAATTTAATAATGCCTGTGCCTAACGTGCCTTTAAATGCTCTTCGTTTATCAAGCATATTCAGCCCAGCAAGTCGCCCTTGTTTATTGGCAGTCGTTCCGAGCGGGATATGATCATGAATTTCCTTTATAACGTGGTAATGTGTTGCGCAATCACCAGCTGCATATACGTCTTGCACATTCGTTTGCATATATGCATTTACTTCGATTGCTCCTTTATGATTCTTACGTATATTTGTCCCTTCAAGAAAATCAGTATTTGGTTTCACTCCAACCGACACTAAAACAAGATCTGCTTTATACGTACCTTTATCCGTTTCGACTGCTTCTACTCGTTCATTCCCTTTAAACGCTTTTACATTTTCATTCGTTAAAATTTCAATATGATGCTTATCTGCTTCTTTATGTATGTACTCTGCCATATCTGCATCGTAAATCGTACCGATATGATCATTTCGCTCAATCATTCTTACTTTCTTACCAAGTTCGACGAATGTTTCTGCCATTTCCAGTCCGATTGCACCACCGCCAATAATGGTTACATCTTCAACTTTATTCGTTTCTAGCGTTTTTAATATACGCTCAGCATCCGGAATTGTTTTTAAAAGATGAACGCCTTGTAATTCCCGTCCTTCCCATTCCGGCATAACAGGACGTACCCCGGTCGCAATTAATAATCGATCGTACGAAAATTCAAAGACATCTTTCGTCTTTGTATGCTCTGCGTACACCATTTTCTTTTCCGTATCTACTTTCGTTACTTCATGACGCACTTTCGCATCAATTCCATATTTCTCACGAAACGTCTTCACGTTGCGCGCGATTAACTTTTCAGTTGAAGCGATAGCACCACTAATGACATACGGTAATCCACACTGAGCGTACGAATAAATTTCACCTTTTTCTAAAGTTACAACATTTGCATTTTCATCGTTTCTAATAATTTGCATCGCTGCACTCATACCAGCTGCATCTCCGCCAATAATGACATAGTTCACTTTACCACTCCTTCTTTTTTACATACTCTTTACGTTTTCCATATTTTATAGAAATAACACCTACTTCCATTGTAAAGAAAGAGAATTTCATCTTCAAATTTGGTGCACAAACTTATGTATGAATAGGTAACTGTCGTGTCTTATAAACAACATGTTTAATATGCTATAACAGTAACTATTGAAAGTAGGTGAAACATACATGTGCGCTGGTCTTCTCGCTCAGTTTCCAGAGGAACCGAAAGAACCGAAAGCCGCCCTCCCGCTTGAACAAGAATTTACCATTAATGCAACATTATACAGTGCTCGCGCTTGGTTATCAGACAATGACACTTTCTCTCAAACTATTTGGAAAGCTACCCGCTTCGCTTCTGCATCACACGCTGGTAGGTCCATCTTCCCAGTCGGTACTGTTAAAATTGTAAATGTTTCTGATGATACAATAACGGTTACTATATCATCGGAATCAGAAGATGCTCTTAAAATAATCGTCCCTCCACATTCTGAAGCTGCTTTAACGTCTAGTTCTTTATCTGATGTGCAAGCCAGTACATCAGGAGGGGCAAGTAAAGTCACATTTCTCTTTCATATCTTTTTCTCTAGGGAACCTGCTCCAGCCAAATAACGATAGAAAAGGTACAGCAATATACACTGTACCTTTTTCAAGCGCTCTATTCTGTTGATTTGATTAGTTCAATATTATAAGTTTCGATATCTGTTAACGTTCCTTTAAAATAAGGATTTTCTCTATACCAAGGCTGTTTTGCAAAATATGCTTGCATATCTTTCGTTTGAAAAATATGTCCATGCCTTGCATATATTTCATTTCTAGCAATTTTCAACTGCTCTTTCGATAAATATGTTAAATCTGCGCTCGTTAATTTTCGAATATCACTATCAGGAAAGATGAAACCATTATATACATACCCAGTCGCGGGCGTTGGAGTAACATTATAAACAACTGTTTTTTCTGTACTTTTCTTTTGAAATGGAAGATTATAAGACGAAAGTGCCGTTACCGTCTCTACTTTTGTCGTTTCTCGTCCACTTTCTCCATTTCGTTCTAAATAAACCGTCGCACTTCCATCAGTCGCTACAGGCCCCCATGTAATTTCTTCTCCTGCCAGCGCTGTAACCGGTTTTTGATTTACATACAATGTTGCACCAGGCGCGTTCGTTTGAACTGTAATATATTGACCTTGCAACGTTAAATCTATCGTTACGTTATTTTGGCTTTGTTTCATAAGTACAACCTTTTCCTCACGAGATAATTTTACGTAGTCATTTTTATACTCTGATTGAAACACTTGATTTCCCGGAAGAAATGGCCCATATTGCTTCTCAAACTTTTTGTCATCTGTCTTATCAATTTCTTTTCCGTTCATTTTTAACGATACGTCTTTTTCATTTGTAAGCAAAGTTGTATAGTACGTCTTTGCTTTCAATTTATATCGATCAAATATAAAGAAATACTTTCCGTCTTTCGTTAATGAAAAATCAGCTTTTTCTATTCCGTCCCGTTGTTTTTCACCTTGTCTCAAATATTGTTTTAATTCATTTACGTAAGATGGATTTTCTTTTATATATGAAAATAGAGGCGTTAGACTCTCTCTCGTTATCATAACCGATGGATCATCTGCCGTAACGATCTCAGCTAATTTCTCTCCGTCCCTCTCTTGTAAAATCGTAATTATCCGGTCTACTTGTGCCACCTGCGTATAATACGACGATCCGTACAAATACAATCCAATAATTGCTATAACAAATAGCGCTAACAGTGTAATGCCAACTTTTGCACCACCGCTCATGTTCTTCTTTACTACAGAACGTCTCCTCTTCGTCCCGCAGTTTTGACAAAATTGCACACCATCTTCAAACTGAATTCCGCACTTTGTACATACATTCATCCAGTCAACCACCTTTTCATTAGAAGCCAGTTATTCCCTGTGTTAAGGCTTGAATTATCGTGCTAATGTAAGACCAAAGTACAATGAATGTTGCAATTCCAATTAAAACATTTGCAATAATAAGTGTGTAAACGAGATCTAATCCGCCATTGTCTAGCTTTAATACGGCTACAGTTATACTAATCCCTATATAAGTTGCAGCTACCGATAATAATATCGGTAAGAAAAAAATTAATAAGAAACTAAAAAGAAAAGAAAGGACTAATATGACAATAGCCGGCGTCGCTATCGTTCCCCATATACCGAATACTTCAAGAAATGAAAAAGATGATTTCATCATCTTACCACTTACAAAAATAATAAATCCGACAAATAAAGTTAAAATTAATAAAAAGAAAAAGACCGTTATAGATTCTCCAAAAAACGTGGGAGTAGATATATCTGGTGCAAATGTTCTCGTAACTGCTGATGCTGCACTCATCATTCTATAAAAAATACATGCTCCTAAAAAACAAATAAGAACAAGACTTACAATTCCATTTCGCACTTCAATAGCGCCACTTTTCATAATCGCTGTCGGTGCTTGTAATGCATGTTTAAAAAATTGAAAATAGCCGCTCGCAAACCGCTTCGCTTGCTCTACCGTTTCATTTGGCCGAGCTTCCTTTGCTGGTGCCGCACGTGCTTGTTCCGGCCCTTCTTCTTGGCCACTACTTGCCACTACTTCTTCCGTTAACGAATGTCCACAATTCCCGCAAAACTTTGCCTCTGATGCATTTTCTGTATGACATGACGGACATTTCATTCTCTTATCCCTCCTTAAGGATATACCGTATAGGGTGTTACAAATTCAATATATGAATTTGTACATAAAACATGACTACAAGAAAAAGATTCTGAAATCCTTCTTTTGAAAGAAATATATGTGCTAGCAATCTTGAAAAAAAATGCTATTATGAAACAGAATAAATAATATTTTTAACAGATTGGATGACTGGCAATGGAATTGGTAAACTCAATTTTTCAAATACTCCTTACAAGCGTAATCCAATTATTATCTTTAATTGGCGTTATCATTGTAATTGGATTTCTATTAGGCTATTTAGAATCTCTCACACGCATGTATTGGTCGAGAGCTTTTGGAAGAAAAGGATTCCTATTAACGGCTTGGATTGGTGTTCCTATTCACGAACTTGGACATGCCATTATGTGCGTGCTGTTCCGTCATAAGATTGTAGCAACGCAGTTCTTCCCGACAGATACAAGTCAAGGGGCTTTAGGTTACGTACAACATCAATACAATCAAAAAAGTGTGTATCAACGGATTGGGAATTTCTTCATCGGCATTGGGCCTATTATTTCTGGTATTACTGCACTAATCCTTTTAATGCGCTATTTCGTACCAGAATCATATTTTTTATTTAATACAACTCTCGAAAAAACGATTGCTTCTACTTCTATTAATGTAGAAATGATCCAAAACATGCTCTTGTCGACGTTTGTATTATTGAAAAGCTTATTTACAATCGGCAATTTATTGAATCCTTCCTTTTGGTTATTTTTATTTATCGCCATTTGCATTTCCGCACATATCGCTTTAAGTAAACCAGACATTAAAGGATCAATAGACGGTGTTATCGTCATGTTTATCGTTTTATTTTTATTCAACATCATCGCGGGACTGTTTCAATACGACAGTAACCAGCTAATTGGACAGGTTATGAAATATAATATGTATCTCATTGCGTTTTCTAGTGTAGCACTGCTTTTCTCTTGTATTTCTACACTTGTTAGTTTTTCGTTTTATAAAATAAGAAGAGGGCGTTCTTTTTAAACGCCCTCTTCTTATTAATTATTCCCCTTATAATCACAATGCTCAACCGGAACGCGAGCATGCCCTTCTTCATCGGTACACCATGACTGTGATTGGAATGCAAGAAAGATACCAATCCATTCTTCTTCCTTTTCAAAGTGAATGAGTATTCCTCCGTCTTGCCATATGCCATCATCACCTTGCCATTTTTCTACATTCCCTTGATTCATATGAATATCATGTATACCGTTTCCTGGTTTGAAATGAAAATAGGAATCTGGTGTATTTTCTTCTGGTCCCCATCTTTCACCAAACGCGTAAATAATTGCTTTTTCTTCTATTGCTCGTTTTATATAACGTTCTATTTTTTCATTTAAATCATTATCTGTTCCTGCTTTTTCGGGAGGTAAAGGAATCATTTGATTTGAGTCAAATAGATTTCCTCTTACATAATCTAAAGCTACTTTCGGTTCATTGTTTTTTATTTCTGTAAAACCGAATGGTAATGTCGGTAAAATATGAATCGCCTCTGACTTAATATTGTTACTCGCAAAATATAAAACTTCTGATGGATAACTTTGCGACTTTACGTTAATTGCAATACGATAATCTACTCCTGTCTCGCCCTGTAAATGAACTTGATAATGAGGTGTTTTCCCTTTTCCAATCTTTGATTGTATAACTGTACCTTTTAACACACCGTAGTTTTTTAGGGGCATACATTTCATCTCCTATTCATTTAGTAGAAGCTATTCATATTTAAATCATTATCCACTCATAAAAAAAATCCTCCTATGTTAGGAGGATTTTTAATTTCTCAACATATACCAAACAATAACTTCTACCACTACAAGCAAAACCGCACCAAAGATCATTAACGTCGTCTTCTTTAATAGTTCATTTTCACGGTAAGGGATATTACATAAGTAAGCACCTAGTGTAATCCGTGATGGACAAGCGATTGTAGCTACTGATGATGCAGTGTTTTGAAGTGTTGTGACATATTGCCACGGGAGTGCTACGTTTTGTGCGGTATGCATTTGTAGTTTTATAAACATTGCATTTGATCCTGCGTTACTACCTGTTAAAAATCCACCAATAGCGCCAATAAACGGAGCAACGAAAACGAAAAAGGTTCCAAATGTTTCACCAGCTGTCTTTGCGAGTAATGAATGCATGCCTGATGCACCCATTAGTTCTGAAATGGCGATAAACATTGTCGTCGTAATAGCAAATGGAATCCATTGTTTTATCGTTTGTGAGAGTGATTGTTTAATAATATTAGGCGGGATGCGGAAGAAAATAATAGTAAATAAGCAAGTCATACCGAGCCAAAATCCTGGTGAATATAGTAACTCTAGTTTGTAAGAGTATGATTTCAAATCAAGAACCGCATATGATCTGAACAAATCATGTAATGCTGGAACGAGGCGAGAAAGTAAAATACAAACTGTTAGAAATATATAAGGGCTAATAAATTTTATAATGGATACTTCTCTCTCCGTTGCAGCCGCATGTTCTGTTATAAGATTTTGCCCACTTTTTCCTTTTAATTTAATGATAAAAAAGCCAAAGGTAATCGTAACGATAGAACTTAATATCCCGGCTAGTTCAACACTTACGTACGCATTAGAAAGATAGATTCCGAGAGAAAATAATAGAAAGAACCCTACTCCTTCTTTCCACTTTTCTATAACCGCTTGCCAGCCGCCAACAACGTGTAAAGAAAGAATAACGAAGTAAGCAAACATCGGAATACTTAATAGCGCTGTATTTGTGCCAAGTGTTGTAAGAGGCATATTTATTAGCTGCGAACCGATAATCGTACCAGTTGCCATTGCGCCCCATGAACTAGCTAGTAAGCCGATGAATGAGAGTAGTACAGCTTGAAATGGTTTATATCCTAGTGAAAGAAAAATAGGTGCTGCAACCATGAAGCCAATACCGAATCCACTTACTGATTCAATAAGCGGGCAAATGCCAAAACACATAAGCAGCATTTGTAATAAGCGATCCTGAGTAACTGCTTCTAGAAAACGTGCTACTTGATCGATGTACCCCATTTTGTTCATGAGGTGAAATAAAAAAATACCGAAAAATAAAACGTACCCGACAATAAAACAAATTAACCATCCTTTAATCGTTGCGTGCACAGTTTCACTTATCCCTAATTGAAACATTGGCGAGAGTAAAACAATTCCAACAGACACAGCATAAGAAATTAACGAGGACCTTAATGACGTTTGTTTAAATAAAAATAAACAAATGAAAATCATCATAATTGGGATAAGTGCCAACAATATGGCCATGTTATCATCTCTTTTCATTAAAAATACAATTTTTAACTATTATATAACAGATGTCATAATTTTCAATTGTTTTTACAACAGATTCAAAAAAGGAACCAAACGGCTCCTTTTTATTCACTCCCATTTTCTATTATCCTGAAAAACTGTCTGCTTTCCGACTATTTCTTTCAACACAACAAACACAATGTAAGTACATATTGCTTGCAATATAATATTCCAAAATTTCATTAATGCAAATGAATGAATCCGTAGAAATAATTCGTTTAATAATACAATCGAAACGATACTAAATAATTCTATACTAATCGAAAATAGACATATTTCTAAAATAGACTGTTCTTGAATGCGATTTAAATTGGAAAAGATGAATACATACCCTAAAAATAGAGCCATTAACTCTATTTTCGTCATGCTAATAAGCCAAGCGTATAGCGGTACAGTTAAAAATAGATATAGTAGTTTACGTCTTAGCATGCCTTCTCACCCTCTAAATTATATGTATTTTCTGTATATTTTAACATTTATTACGCAAAACAAAAAGAAGAGACTACGCCTCTTCTTTTTGTTTTGTTGCATATATTAATTCACATATTTCTTCTTGCTTTTCATTTTCTAAAAGCTCAATGATCTTACTTCCAACGACAACTCCGTCGCATATTGTAATCATTTCTTCTACATGTTCCTTTGTTGAAATACCAAATCCTGCGACTACTGGTAAGTTGACGTGTGATTTTACTTTTTCTAAGTAACTATGAATCTCCTCTTTAAAGTTTTGACGTACTCCCGTTACGCCCGCTACTGTAACAGCATAAACGAACCCTTCTGATTCACTCGTAATTTTTTCAATTCTTTCAATAGGACTCGTTACGGTAACGAGTGGAATGAGCGCAATGTTTGCCTCTCGAAGTAACGGCGTAATAATATTTTGTTCTTCATACGGTAAGTCTGGAACGATGATACCGTCTACACCTGCTTCTATACAGTTCTCGATGAATCGTTCTTTTCCGAATGCGAGTACTGGATTTAAATATGTCATGAGTACAAACGGAATTTGTACTTTTTTCCTTACCTCTATTAATGCTTGAAAAATACCTTTTAATGTTACACCGCTATCTAGCGCTCGTTTCCCTGCTCTTTGAATCGTTGGACCGTCTGCGACTGGATCTGAAAACGGAATGCCGATTTCAACGATACTCGCTCCTGCTTCGTCTAGAAAACAAATTCTTTCTTTTAATTTTTCAAGGCCACCATCTCCGCCCATTACGTACGGAATAAATGCTTTCTTACCATTTTCAAACGCTGCTTTAATTTTTTCTACTCCCATTTTTTACACCTCTTCCATATAACGTTTTATACTCTCTACATCTTTATCCCCGCGGCCAGATAAACAAATGACAAGTCCTTCGTCTTTCTTCATTTGCGGCGCTAATTTTAATGCGTATGCGACAGCATGTGAGCTTTCTAACGCCGGAATAATCCCTTCTTTTTTCGTTAATAATTGAAATGCTTCTAACGCTTCTTCGTCTGTTATCGAATGATAAGAAACGCGGCCAATATCTTTTAGCAAGCTATGTTCTGGCCCAACACCTGGATAATCGAGTCCCGCTGAAATAGAATGCGCTTCTTGAATTTGTCCTTCTTCATTTTGCAGAAGGTACATCATCGATCCGTGTAAAACACCAACGCTTCCTTTCGTTAAAGTAGCTGCGTGCTTTTCTGTATGAACACCTTTCCCAGCTGCTTCTACGCCGTAAAGAGCGACTTCTTCATCGTGTACGAACGGATAAAACATGCCCATCGCATTACTACCACCACCAATACATGCAACGACTGCCCCTGGTACTTTCCCTTCTAACGCTTCATATTGTTTTTTCGTTTCTTTCCCAATTACACTTTGGAAATCACGGACAATTTGCGGGAATGGATGCGGTCCGAGAACAGATCCCATAATGTAGTGCGTATCATGCACGTGTGAAACCCAGTAACGAAGCGCCTCGTTCACCGCATCTTTTAATGTGCCGCTACCTGCTGCTACACTTTCTACTTTCGCTCCGAGTAATTCCATTCGGAACACATTTAATTTTTGACGTCTCACATCTTCTTCTCCCATAAAAATAACACATTCTAACCCGAGAAGAGCACATACAGTAGCTGTTGCAACTCCGTGTTGTCCGGCTCCTGTTTCAGCGACAACTTTTTTCTTGCCCATTCGCACTGCAAGTAGTGCCTGACCGATTGTATTGTTAATTTTATGAGCTCCTGTATGGTTCAAATCTTCACGTTTTAAATAAATCTTTGCACCACCGCAATACTTCGTCATATTTTCAGCATAATATAGCGGTGTTTCTCTTCCGACGTACGTTTTTAAATAATGATTTAATTCCTTTTGAAATGCTTCATCTTGCATCGCTTCTTTATATGCTTCTTCTAGTTCTAGTACAGATTGCATTAACGTTTCTGGAACGTATCGTCCTCCGTATATACCGTAATGTCCTTTTTCATCTGGATATGCGTAGTTCATTTGGAACACTCCTTCGCTTTTATAATAAATTGTTTTATTTTCTCTACATCTTTCTTTCCTTCTGTCTCTACTCCGCTGCTCACATCGACCATATAAGGCCGAACAGTTCGAATTGCTTCTTCTATATTAAGAGCGTTTAATCCACCAGCTAATATCGTTTTCTTTCGCAATTCTTTTGGCATATGCCCAAGTAGTTCCCATGAAAATGTCTTTCCATTTCCTCCATGAAACTTTTCTTTCGGGCTATCAAATAATATATAATCCGTTTCATACCCTTGAGCGTTTTTCATATCACTCTCTGAAGTTACTCCTAGTGATTTTATAGACGGAATATTCAATCTTCTAATTTGATAATTATCTTCATCTCCATGTAGTTGTACATGTGTTAACCCGCACTCATCTGCAATTTTCTGGATCACTTCTACTGATTCATTTACGAAAACACCGATTTTTAACACGTTGGCTGGAAGCTCCTGAATGATTTCTTCCGCTCTCTTTGGAGTGATTTTTCGCTTACTTTCTGCAAAAACAAATCCGAGTGCATCTGCACCGTATTCGCAAGCACGTTTTGCTGTTTCCATATCAGTGATGCCGCAAATTTTCACTTTCATATATTCACCTTACAGTCTTCAAAAAAGTTACTAATAGAAGATGATGTCATAAGTGCCTCTCCAATTAATACACCTTTTGCTCCGGCTTTTTTAACACGAATAATATCCTCTTTTGAATGAATCCCGCTTTCACTAATCCAAAGTAATTTCTCCTCATTCAATCTTTTTCCAAGCTTTTCAGTTTGGCTTAAATCTACTTCGAACGTTTTTAAATTACGGTTATTAATACCAATAACGTGCGGATTTAATACAATCGCAGTTTCTAATTCCTGTTCATCATGAACTTCAACAATCGCTTCCAATCCTTTTTCTAACACGTAGCTATACAACTCTTTTAACTTCTCTTTCGTTAACGCTGCTACAATTAGTAAAATAATATCTGCTCCCGCTTCATACGCTCTATCGATTTGAATCTTATCTATTATGAAATCTTTACATAAAAGCGGAATGTTACTTTCTTCTCTTGCTGTTTGTAAATCGTGAAACGATCCTTTAAAAAATTGACCATCTGTTAAAACAGAGACTGCTCCTGCACCACATTTCTCATATGTTTGCACTTGTCTTCGTACGTCAACGTGTAAATTGATATCTCCTTTTGATGGTGATGCTCGCTTTACTTCTGCAATGACAGTAAACTGCTGTAACGCTTCTACAAGTGAATGTGTCTTTCTTTTTGTTTTTACTGGTGTATATATTTCATACAACTCCGCAACTTCCCTTCGCTTCTGTTCTACAATTTTATCTAAAATCGTCCCCACTTTAGTTCACCCTTTCTAATTTTTCGTTGCTTGCTGCAATTAATAAGTTTAATTTGGTTAATGCTTTTCCAGAGTCAATGCTATGTGCCGCGAGTTTAATTCCTTCTTCAATCGTTTCCGTTTTTCCATTTGCGAAAAGAGCTAGACCTGCATTTAATAAAACGGTATCACGATAAACACTCTTTTCTCCGCTCAATACGCCGACTGTAATCTTTGCATTTTCTTTTGAATTCCCCCCTCTAATTTCTTCATTTTTCACTCTTGAAAAACCATACTTTTCTGGATCAATACTCATTTCTACTATTTCATTATCTTTTAAAATGACTACGTGATTTTCCCCTTGTAATGACGCTTCATCTAAAAAACCACTTCCATTTACGACAAGCGCTTGTTTCCGGCCTAACTTTTGTAATACTTGTGCAACTGGTAATAACATATCTCGTTTATAAATACCGACAAATTGTGTTTCTAAATTCACTGGATTTGTTAAAGGACCAATTAAATTAAAGATCGTCGGCACGTTTAACTCTTTTCTTATTTTCATAATGCGCCTTAGTGCTGGATGCATCACTGGTGCAAATAAAAATGCAATGCCCACATGCTCTAGTAAATAATCAATTTCGTTTGGCGTACTACTAATATTTACACCTAGTTCTTCTAATAAGTCTGCACTTCCTGTTTTACTAGAAACAGCACGATTACCATGTTTTGCAACCTTTACGCCAGCTCCTGCCAGTACGAATGCTGATGTTGTGCTAATATTAAACGTTTGAGCACCGTCACCACCCGTCCCGCAATTGTCCATTGCTCCTTGTATATGGTTCGAAAATGGTAGTGCCTTTTCGCGAAGAGCTCGAACGAGACCGTATATTTCTTCTGCATTTTCACCTTTCGCTTTCAGTAAGACTAAGAAAGCTGCAATTTCACTTTCTAATATGTTTTCACTTAATAAAAGTAGTCCTGCTTTATACATTTCCTCTTCTGTTAAATGTTGACCCTCCACTAATTTACGAAGATAGTTATTCATACTCTTTCCTCCTCTTTTACTTCTGTTAAAAAGGCACGTATTAACTTTCCGCCTTCTTCTGTTGCGATTGATTCCGGATGAAACTGTAATCCGAAGAGCGGATAATAATTGTGACGGACTGCCATTATCTCTCCGTCGTCCATCGCTGTCGCTAATATGTCAAAACACTCTGGCAAGCTCGTTTGCTCTGCAACAAGGGAATGATAGCGCATTGCCGTTAACGGCTGTGTAGCGTATGAAAAGATTGACATTCCGTTATGTTTCACACGCGATGTTTTTCCATGTTTAATACGTTCTGCTCTAACAATGTCTCCTCCAAATGCAGCTATGATCGCTTGGTGACCAAGACAAATCCCTAATATGGGAACGTTCTTATAAAAATGACGGATGACGTCGATACAAATGCCAGCATCCTCTGGTTTTCCTGGTCCTGGTGAAAGTACAATTCCTCTTGGATTCATCTCTTCTAACTGTTCTATCGTTATTTCATCATTTCTTACAACTACAATTTCTTCTTCATGTTCGCCTAACAGTTGATACAAGTTATATGTGAACGAATCGTAATTATCGATAAGTACAATCATTTCATTACCTCCAAAAGCGCTCTCGCTTTATTTAATGTTTCTTCATATTCAGCTACTGGATCTGAATCGTAAACGACTCCTGCTCCTGCCTGAACGTATGCTTTTTCATCCTTTACGACCATCGTTCGAATAGCGAGCGCCATATCAAGATTTCCTGAAAAACTAACGTATCCAACTGCACCAGCGTATACATTTCTTTTTTCATTCTCTAGTTCATTTATAATTTCCATCGCTCTAATTTTCGGAGCTCCAGAAACCGTTCCTGCTGGTAAGCAATACGCTAACGCATCAAATCCGCCCATTTGTTTTCGCAATGTTCCGTAAACTTCAGATACAATGTGCATAACGTGAGAGTATTTTTCTACTTTCATATATTTATCTATCGTAACCGAGCCGATTTCGCTCACTCTACCAATATCGTTTCGCCCAAGATCTACAAGCATCATATGCTCTGCTCGCTCTTTCTCATTGCCTAACAGTTCTTTTGCGATTTCCTCGTCTTCCCTCTTCGTTTTCCCCCTCGGCCTTGTACCAGCAATTGGATTCGTCATCACTTTATCCTCCCTTACTGATAGTAAACTTTCCGGCGAAGAACCGAGTACAACATAATCTTGAAAATCGATATAGAACATATATGGTGATGGATTTGCAATTCGAAGTTTTCGGTATAACCAGAATGGATCCCCAATACATTCACTTTGTAAACGCTGTGATAGTACGACTTGGAATATGTCTCCCGCTCTTATATATTCTTTCGCAATTTCTACCATCTCACAAAACTCTTTTTCCGTTATAGAAGAAGTGAATGATAATGTGGATTGTATTGCATTTACTTCAGCTTCTTCTCCTTGTAGCACTTCCTCTTTGTATACTCGTAGCCTTTCGTATACTTCCTCATAATCTGTTGAATCATCTTCCCTGCATACATATACAAACGACAACTTTTGGCGTAAATGATCGTAAACGATAAACTCACGATATAGTAAAAGGTGTACTTCCGGAATATTTAATGGGTCGTGTAAATCCGCTCCAATGTTTTCATACTGCCGAATGACATCATATCCAATATAACCAACTGCTCCTCCGCAAAATGGAAATAGACTGTCTACTTGTGATGGTACGATTACTTCTTCTAACACTTGCAGTACGTTACCTTGTAACTTTTCTGCCCGGCCGTAAATCGTTCGTTCCACTTCCGTACCAACGCTTTTCACTTCTCCATAAGGATTACATCCCAAGTAAGAATAACGCCCTTTATCTTGATGAAGCTGTGAACTTTCTAATAAGAATTTCTTCTTCCCTTTCATACGTCTATATAAAGAAATTGGCGTAATGCTATCTCCTTCTTCTTCAGTGATTACTAAAAATGTCTTTCTCTCTCTTTTTTGTTTTATAAATTCTTCTTTCGTCATCATGTCCTTCACCTCACCCTGAAAAATAAAAAAGTCCCCTACATATCGAAAATATGTAGAGGACGATAAATATACCGCGGTACCACCTCGTGTTGGATGCAAAAGCATCCCGCTTTGTTCAGGTACAAAATTTATACCTTATCCTTGTAACGGCGGAACCCGGGTTGCCTACTGAAAATAATTGTTCAGCATACCTCTCGTAAGCCCATTCCGTATATGGCACCGTACCGGGCTCCCACCTATTCCCGGCTCTCTGTAACGTCTCCAATATACGTACTCTTCTTACTTAAACGATTTCATTTATTTAATTTTTTATACACAAAAAGGGAGTACTCATCCTATAGAAAGGACGGGTACTCCCGTGGTGCCACCTTAATTCGTTACAAATGTAACGCACTTTACCGTATCAAAAACAATACGTGTCTCTTGTATCGATGAGATCATGTCGCCAAAGCCTACTTCTTTCGTTTCGGTTTGGAAGCTCCGAAGCCCATTCCACATCAATTCCATACTGATTCGCACCAACCATCAGCTCTCTGACATGTTCATCATGTGTACTCTTCTTCATCAACGCTTGCATTTTTTTAAGTTGCACTCATTATAGACCTGACTTTTTTTACAAGTCAATACTTTTTTAAAAATTTTATTTTTCTTTCCTTTCAATATTATATTGACAAAACAACCTCTTTTTATGTAAATATAATAAATACTCTATTAAAAATAAGGTTTTTTGTATGAATATTATATATTAAAAAAGTAAAATAACATCAAAAAACGCTTACATTTCTGAAAATTCGTATTTCTATATGGATTTTTCAGAATAATCATGATAGATTATAAAGTGAAACTTTAATCAATCAGGTATTAACGCATCAAAAGACATAACAAAAGGAAGGGGAACTTCATGAGTACGCAGATGTTAACTTTAACTTCAATCTCTATTTACATGCTCGGGATGTTAGTAATCGGCTATTTCGCCTATAAACGAACGTCCAACTTAACAGATTATATGCTTGGCGGGCGTACACTAGGCCCCGCAGTAACGGCATTAAGTGCTGGAGCATCCGATATGAGCGGTTGGCTTTTAATGGGATTACCAGGTGCAATGTTTAGCGTTGGATTAAGTAGTAGTTGGATTGCGATCGGCCTAACACTAGGCGCATACGCAAACTGGCTTTATGTTGCTCCTCGCTTACGTACCTACTCAGAAATTGCAAATAACTCTATTACTATTCCAGAATTTTTGGAACACCGTTTCCACGACAAATCTCATATGCTACGTTTAGTATCTGGACTTGTTATTATGATTTTCTTTACTTTCTATGTAGCTTCAGGATTAGTTTCAGGCGCTGTATTATTTGAAAATTCATTTGGTATGAACTACCACGTTGGATTATTCATTGTTGCAGGCGTTGTTGTAGCTTACACATTATTTGGTGGGTTCTTAGCAGTAAGTTGGACAGACTTCGTGCAAGGAATCATTATGGTAGTCGCTCTTATTCTTGTTCCTATCGTAACAATTATGAATTCGAATGGACTTGGACCTGCATTTGATACAATCCGCTCTGTAGATCCAACACGTTTAGATATTTTTAAAGGTGCCTCTACTTTAGGAATGATTTCTTTATTCGCATGGGGGCTTGGTTATGTTGGACAACCTCATATTATCGTACGCTTTATGGCGATTTCGTCCGTAAAAGAACTGAAAAGCGCACGAAGAATTGGTATGAGCTGGATGATTTTCTCTGTTGTCGGAGCTATGTTTACTGGTCTTATCGGTATTGCTTACTATTCACAACAAGAGTTAACATTATCTAACCCGGAAACAATTTTCCTTGAACTAGGAAAAATTTTATTCCATCCACTTATTACTGGATTCTTATTAGCCGCTATTTTAGCAGCGATTATGAGTACAATCTCATCTCAGTTACTCGTTACTTCAAGTGCAGTAACGGAAGACTTATATCGTACATTCTTTAAACGCTCTGCCTCTGATAAAGAGCTTGTATTTGTCGGTCGTATGGCTGTACTTGTTATTGCATTAGTTGGATGCGCTTTAGCATTTAAACAAAATGATACAATTTTAGCTCTTGTTGGATACGCTTGGGCTGGGTTCGGTTCTTCATTTGGACCTGCTATTTTATTAAGCTTATATTGGAAACGTATGACGAAATGGGGCGCACTTGCCGGTATGATTTCTGGTGCCGCTACTGTTATTATATGGACTCAATTCAAATTCTTAAAAGATTTCTTATATGAAATGATTCCAGGCTTCGCTATTAGTTTACTAGCCATCGTAATTGTTAGTTTACTAACACAACCTTCAAAAGAAGTTGAAGAGCAATTTGAGGATTTCGAAAAACAACATCTTCATAATTTATAAAAAAATCTCTGCTGTTATCATAACAGCAGAGATTTTTTACAGTTCGACAATCTTCTTATCAAATTTAACAAATTCTTTATGTTTCGTTAAATTTAACATAACACTACTCCTTTATAGTATGAGTATCAGCACTTATACAGAAAGGGGACTCCAACATGTTAGCAGCTTTCCAGCAACAACAAACACGAAAATTTTCACCTATCACAAATACTTCTGCGTCTTGTTTAAACATGCAACCTAATCCGCCTAAAATTTCAATTGCTCCTTCTGTTATTTCAGTCATCGGTGTTCATATGGAAAAACATAAATTAAAAATAAAAACGGGACAAAACATTGTGTTATCAGCTTCCATTTTACCAATACAAGCAACGAATAAAGAGCTTATTTGGTCAAATATGAATTCTGATATCATCACCATATATCCAAAAGATGACACCGTAACGATTACTGGAAAAAGTGCAGGTAAAGCAGTCGTAATTGTCACAACTGCTGAAGGCAAATTCCGTGACCTATGTGTCATTCATGTACAACCTTATATGACAAATCCAAAGTAAAAGAGTGGCTTCGTAGCCACTCTTTTACTTGATTTCAATATTTGAGTTTTTACTTTTTACAAGATTAATAAAAAAAGATGAAGATTTATCTTGTTTATGATGGTTGAAATTCGAAATTGCCTGTTCTTCTGTATAAAAATTTGATGTAACTTCTTTCCCTGCTTGATCTATACTATGTTGCCTAACGCATCCTTTTAATACAAAATAACATTTTAACGAAACATTTCCTTGTCTTAGGAATACTGTTCCTTTTTTATATTCTTCAATTTGTAATTCACTGAGGATCATTTGCTACTCTTCTTCACTTAGTGTTGTAAATCTATTCATATACTTCTTTACTATCTCTTCCATTTTCCTCCCCCTTCTACGCCCGCATTTCTATAAAACAAAAAGAGAAGTATCATAACTTCTCTTTTCTTCTCCAACATTATAATTCCTGTGTATACACTGGCTCATTTACGACATTTTTTGCTATTCGCTTTTGTTGCTGCAGTAAGAAAACAGATACACCAAACAATACGAGCATGCTACCGATAATCTGCATTGCATTTAATTTTTCTCCAAGTAAGAAGAACGCAAGTATAGATGCTCCAACAGGTTCTCCTAAAATACTCATTGAAATTGTCGTTGCATTCACATAATTTAACAGCCAATTATTAATTACATGTGACACTGTCGGCACAACCGCAAGTAAAAGAAAAACAGTCCAATCCCACTTCGTATAACCTGTAAAGGGTACTTGTAATATGACATTATAAATCCCCATAAAAAGACCTGCGCACGCAAAGACTGTAAAGCTATAAATCCAGTGTGATACTTTCTTCACTGTCGTTTGCCCGATAAATAAATAACCGACAACTGCTATTACACTTAGAAAGGATAATATGTCACCATAAATTGCTTGCTTACTTAAACCTAAATCTCCCCAACCAATGCACATTACTCCTAAAATAGCGATTCCCATCGTTGCAATGGCTGAATATGTTGTTCTTTCTTTAAATAGAAAAAAACCTCCAACTAAAGATACGATCGGTTGAAGTGCCAAAATAATTGTTGAACTAGCAACTGTTGTATGCTTTAAAGATTCAAACCATAAAAGAAAATGAAGTGCTAAAAAGAAACCAGATCCAATTAAAAAGCCCCAATCTTTCATTTGAATCTTATTAAATTCCTCTCTTTTTTTCCATACGATAGGCAGCATAATAAGTACAATAATCCATAAGCGGTACATACTTAATATTGAAGATGGTGCTGAGGACATCTTTACAAAAACTGCTGCAAAGGAAATGGCAATTATAGAAATAGCCAATGGTAGTGCGATTGATTTTTCTTGTTTCAAATCCTGTCTCCCCTCTCACCTGTCAAAAATCCCACTTCATTATATCCGTTTTCTTTCGTAACTTAAATACTAATTTTTTAGATTCTTCGTACCATTATGGTAAAATAGAAATTAAGGCACCAATTAGTGAATATTTCTTTCCTTTTCACTACAAGCGTCGCTCTTACAATCGTTACAGTAAATTTTTATTTAGGGGGATCTACATGAGTCAAACAATAGGGAGAATTGAAGAAATTTCATTTTATAGCGCATCACTTCAAGAAGACGTTACACTTCTCGTTTATTTACCAGTAAATTACACACCACTGCACAAACATACAGTTGTAATTGCACAAGATGGTAGAGATTATTTTCAGCTCGGTAAAGCGCACCGTGTAATTGAGCGCCTTCGTGAAACCGAAGAAATTGACCGTACAATTATTGTCGGTATTCCATATAAAAATGTACATGATCGTAAAGAAAAATATTTCCCAAATGAAGTAAAAAATGCTGCATATATTCGTTTCCTTGCTCACGAGCTTGCACCATATATTGATGAAAATTATCCAACGTACCAAATGGGGAAAGGTCGTGTGTTAATTGGTGATTCTCTTGGCGGAACAGTTTCCTTTATGACTGCAATTATGTATCCGCATACATTCGGTAAAGTCGTTATGCAATCACCATTTGTGGATGAGACAGTGATGAACTTAGCAAAAGAATTCAAAGATCCACAGGCATTAGAACTGTATCACGTCATCGGTACAGAAGAAACGGCTGTAAAGCGTACTGATGGACAAGTATCTGATTTCGTAGGGCCGAACCGTGAGTTAAATACGCTTCTTACAGCTAGAAACTTCATCACGCATTACGAGGAATTTGAAGGCAATCATACTTGGAAATATTGGCAGACTGATTTACCGAAAGCCTTCTCTCATATTCTATCAATGAAATAATAGAGAGCAGTATTCAGAATAATTTGATATAATAGATAAAGAGATTTATTTATCTCAAAATCTAACTAGACTTACAAAGGGAGGAATTGGAACATGAAATTAGGCATTGTAATTTTTCCATCTAAAATGATTCAAGATAAAGCGAACGGATTGCGTAAACGTTATGACCCGCACTACGCATTAGTTCCGCCACATATTACATTGAAAACACCCTTTGAGGCGCAAGATGAACAATTAGAGTCGATTGTAAACGAGTTACATACAATCGCAAGTAAAACGAACCCTTTCACCCTTCATGTTGGGAAAGTTGGTTCATTCGCACCTGTTAATAACGTCCTTTACTTTAAAGTAGAAAAAACACCTGAACTTACTTTCTTAAATGAAGAAATGCATAGCGGGTTATTCACGCAAGAACGCGAATATGCTTTCGTACCTCATTTAACAATCGGACAAGGCTTATCAGATGCAGAGCATGCTGATGTGTTGGGCCGATTACGTATGAAAGATTTCTATTACGAACAACCAATTGATCGTTTCCATCTTCTATATCAATTAGAAAATGGAACATGGACTGTACACGAAACATTCCGTCTTGGAAAGGGGAACAACTAATTTGCACGCACAGATTGTACAAACGGACGAACAACTAAGAGATGCATTCTCTGTACGTAAACAAGTGTTTGTAAATGAACAACGTGTCTCTGCTGAAGAAGAGTACGATGAGTTTGAAGAAACTTCAACACACGTTGTTATATATGACAATGATGTTCCAGTTGGTGCTGGACGTTTTCGCACCCTTGATGGTATCGGAAAAATGGAACGCATTTGCGTGCTAAATTCCCATCGTAAAAAAGGCATCGGAAAAATTGTTATGGATTCGCTTGAAGCGTATGCAAAAGAAAATTCGCTACCGAAATTGAAACTTCACGCTCAAACACATGCTGAAGATTTCTATAAAAAACTTGGATATGTAACAAGTTCTGATGTATTTATGGAAGCAAATATCCCGCACATCGTAATGATAAAAGAATTGTAATTTGAAAGCAGGAGGTGACCCCTCCTGTTTTTTTACATTGCTATTTTCTTTTTCTTCCGCTAAAGTTAAATGTTGATGCTATAGTTTTGAAGGTGAACATATGACACAAGAAAAATTTTCACAAAAATCGTTAACACACGCTGATATTCCGCGTGCGACATTTCATATTCCAAAAACATCTACCCATTTAATTATGGAAGAAGATGTAGATGCGGCTTATTTCCGCGCTCTCGAGCAACAAAATGTTTTTTTAAACGAAAAACAATTAGAAGCCGTGCGCACAACAGAAGGTCCTGTTCTTACACTAGCTGGTGCCGGAAGCGGGAAAACATCTGTTTTAACAACTCGCGTTGGTTATTTAGTAAATGTAAAACAAGTTCATCCACGAAATATTTTATTACTTACATTTACACAAAAAGCAGCTGAAGAAATCCGAAGTCGTGTTGCGAAGTTACCAGGTATGAATCATGCAGCAAGTAGCTACGTTGTTGCTGGTACATTCCACTCTGTTTTCTTAAAATTGCTTCGTAGTCAAGGGTATAATCAGCAAATTTTAGCAAATGAAAAACATAAACAAATTATGATAAAAAAAATTTTAAAAGAATTGCGTTTAAAAGACGATTACGATGCGGAAACGATGCTCGCGATGATTTCACTTGAGAAAAACAAATTAAATCGTCCGAAAGATGTAAAAGCGAAAACACCAGTCGAACAAGAATTTAAAGAAGTATACGAACGTTTTGAAGAGGTAAAACAAAGATACAATTATATTGATTTCGATGACATCTTATTGGAAACATATTATATGTTAGAAAATAATGCTCCTTTACTAACTCAATTACAACAACGTTTTCACTACATTGAAGTAGATGAGTTTCAAGATACATCCTATGCACAATATGAAATTGTAAAATTGTTAGCCACGCCAAGAAATAATTTATTTATCGCAGGTGATGACGACCAGGCGATATACGGCTGGCGAGGAGCAAGTCACCAAATTATTTTATCTTTTCCAAAAGAATTTGATAACACAACAATCATTGCACTAAATACGAATTATCGATCCAATCCCTTTATCGTCGGGCTTGGAAATGAAGTTATAAAATTAAATCAAGAACGTTTTAATAAAGAGCTATACTCCGTTCGTGAGGAAGGTGTACAACCTTTTTATTCAAGACCTGCTACGACTCTTGATGAAGCAAATCAAATTTTACAGCTCATTCAAGAAAAAGTAGATAGCGGTGAACGAAACTATAAAGATTTTTGTTTACTGTATCGCACACATTCTGTAAGTCGTTCGTTACTTGATCAGCTTACCATTCATAAAATCCCGTTTATTAAACACGGGGCGAGCCAATCATTTTATGAACATTCTTTAATTAAGCCTGTATTAGATCATTTAAGACTCGTGATTGAGCCGTTTCGACTAGAATCCCTTTCAAACATATTGCCGACGATGTATATCGGACGTGATGATTGTATTTCATTTATTGAACGTGAACAATGGAAATATGGTGAGGGGCGCTTCCCTTCTCTTCTTCATTTCTTACTATTAAATCCAAGCTTAAAACCTTTTCAAGTGAAAAAGGTAAATGAGCGCATCGATTTTATTAAGTTTATTAAAGAATTAGAACCGAAAAAAGCATTAAAAGAAATCATTCATGGTAAAGGAAAATATTTAGAGTACTTGCAAAGTAACGATCGTTCTTCCTTTACAATGCATAAAGACATACAAGAAGAAATGTTGGAAGAATTAATGGAGTCTGCCACTCGTTTCACCGATATTCCAGCTTATTTACAATTTATCGACGAGGCGATTCAAGGTCAAAAAGAAATGGAAGCATTAAAAACAATGCCGCAAAAAGATGCCGTTTCACTTATGTCAATTCATAACGCAAAAGGCCTTGAATTTCCATGTGTCTTTTTACTTGGAGCGAGTGATGGAATCCTGCCCCATACTTCTTCTTTAAAAGATGCAAATGATCGTGTTACGGAAACTTCTGAAGCGTTAGAAGAAGAACGCCGGTTACTGTATGTCGCCATTACACGTGCGAAAGAAGAACTTTACATTTCTTCTCCGCAATTTTTCAGAGGAAAGAAATTAGATATATCTCGTTTTTTATATACTGTGCGAAAAGATTTACCTGAAAAGACATCCACTAAATAAGGATGTCTTTTTTTATATCACGCTATGTACATCCCTCCTATATAAATTCCTTGTTTTTATCGTGAGAATTAACGTAATATCAGCCATATCCCACTCATATTGTAATAGTGTATGTCAGAACTCACGAGAAGGAGTGAACATAATGAGCTGCAATTGTAATGAAGATCATCAACATGAGTGTGATTTCAACTGTGTATCGAATGTCGTTCGTTTTATACATGAACTACAAGAATGTGCAACGACAACATGTGGATCTGGTTGCGAAGTTCCATTTTTAGGTGCACATAACAATGCATCAGTAGCGAATACACGTCCTTTTATTTTATACACAAAAACCGGAGAACCTTTCGAAGCATTTGCACCATCTTCAAGCCTTACTAGTTGCCGATCTCCCATTTTCCGCGTAGAAAGTATAGATGATGACGACTGTGCTGTATTGCGTGTATTAACTGTAGTTTTAGGTGATGGTACCGCTGTACCACCTGGTGACGACCCAATCTGTACGTTTTTAGCTGTACCAAATGCAAGACTAATATCAACCTCCACTTGCATTACTGTTGATTTAAGTTGCTTCTGCGCTATTCAATGCTTACGTGATGTTTCTATTTAAAACTAAATAATGAGTTAAGCATGGATTGGGTGGCAGATAATTCTGCCACCCAATCCATGCTTAAAGAGTATTCTTATGTAAATTTCTTAAAATTGGGAACTTGTCTAGAACATAGAACCTGTCCTTTTCATTAACTGAAAGTAGAAACAGATAAAGGAGTGAAAAACATGTTCTCTTCTGATTGCGAATTTACTAAAATCGATTGCGAGGCAAAACCAGCTAGTACACTACCTGCCTTTGGTTTTGCTTTCAATGCTTCTGCACCTCAGTTCGCTTCACTATTTACACCACTACTATTACCTAGTGTAAGTCCAAACCCAAATATTACTGTTCCTGTAATCAACGATACAGTAAGTGTCGGAGATGGCATTCGAATTCTACGAGCTGGTATTTATCAAATTAGTTATACATTAACAATTAGTCTTGATAACGTACCTACTGCACCAGAAGCTGGTCGTTTCTTCTTATCATTAAATACACCAGCTAATATTATTCCTGGATCAGGTACAGCAGTTCGTTCTAACGTTATTGGTACTGGTGAAGTAGATGTATCCAGTGGTGTCATTCTTATTAACTTAAATCCTGGTGACTTAATTCAAATTGTGCCAGTTGAGTTAATTGGAACTGTAGACATCCGTGCGGCAGCATTAACAGTTGCACAAATTAGCTAGTAAAAAGCGGTATTTCTAATACAGAAATACCGCTTTTTATACATAATAAAAAACACTCACAGTAGCATGAGTGTTTCATTCTTCATATTGTTTTATTGTGTTCTTCTTTTTCCCGCAATTGCATCCCTTTTTCTTCACAAATCCTTGTTGTTGTAATTGTTCTTGATATGCCTGTTGTTGTGCTTGGTGTTGTTGCTGTATTTGATACCACTGCTGCAGGTCATATGAATTTTGCCTTGGATTATTGCTCACAGCAAACATCTCCTCTACTGTCAATTCTGTCTATTTACTATATGAACAACTTTTTATTTCCGTTCCCTCATTCTTTTAAACTCCGCTTTTTCTCGTATTATGAAAATATATTATTCTCCCATAAAATATCCTGTAATCGTTTCAATGATTGCTGCTGCACCTGCAATAGCTAATAATGCAAGTAACGGCTCCGCAACGATAGGGATCCAATTATATAAAACTAATAAAAAAGCACTAACCCATACACCTGTACACCAATAACAGCTTAATAATTCGCCAATCCACTTTCTTAATCCTTTACCTTTCACTTTTGTAAACGTTGATACACTTCCATCCGGCTCCGTAATCTCTAATTCATCAATAAATGGTCTTCGCAAAAAGGCTGTTATTTTATCATATACAATTAAACGAGTGAGCCTAAAAGCTGCTAACGCGAAAATAAAAAATAAAAGCCAGCTTGTAAACAGCATAATTTCACCTTCCCTTATCCTCTTTCGCCTATTTAAAAAAAAAGGTCTTGAGATTGTGACCAAATCTCCTCGACTCCAATATCTTATTAATGTAAATACAAACAAGAAGATAAGGAGTGACATTAATGAGTTGTAACGAAAATAAACACCATGGCTCTTCTCATTGTGTAGTTGACGTTGTAAAATTCATCAATGAATTACAAGATTGTTCTACAACAACATGTGGATCTGGTTGTGAAATCCCATTTTTAGGTGCACACAATACTGCATCAGTAGCAAATACACGCCCTTTTATTTTATACACAAAAACTGGAGAACCTTTTGAAGCATTCGCACCATCAGCAAGCCTTACTAGCTGCCGATCTCCAATTTTCCGTGTGGAAAGTGTAGATGATGATAGCTGTGCTGTGCTACGTGTATTAACTGTAGTATTAGGTGACAGTTCTCCGGTACCACCTGGTGACGATCCAATTTGTACGTTTTTAGCTGTACCAAATGCAAGATTAATATCTACAACTACTTGCATTACTGTTGATTTAAGCTGTTTCTGTGCGATTCAATGCTTACGCGACGTTTCTATCGTAAAGTAAACTAAAAAACTATTGGGGTGGTAGAAGCTTTCTACCACCTTTACATATTTAAAAACCGGCCATACTAATCGATTGGATATCATCTATAGACAACCTAATATCTCTCATACTATTTTGCGGCATAATAGATACAATGCCATTACGATACGATATGATCGATCCAACATATGAGACTGTAGCTGTTTTTATTCTGCATCTTACTTTCGGAATGTAATGAGGGCGGTTTAGTAAAAAATGAATTTTTTCATCATTATTCATATCCTTAAATGATTTATTATACGGGACAGTTCTTACTGATTCTGGTTCTTGCTCTTCTTGTTCTATGTGTTCTTCTTTTTCTTCTTCTATTTTTTCTTCCACTTGCTGCTCTTCTTGTTGTTCTTGTTCTATTACCTCTTCCACAGCACTGCTTACAATATTTTCATGTCCATTACTTTTCTCTTTTTGATCTTCATTTTCAAAGTTTGTCAGAATAATCCTTTTGATTTTCGGTGCAGCAAGTTCTAAACTTACTTGCGTGATATATAACAACGGTTTTCCAACTGTTGAACTTTTATTTTTATTCTTCACACTCGTCCCTCCCACTTCCATACGTAGCTGAATAAATCGTGTACTATTATAGTTATATTCATTACGTAGTAAGAACTTTCGTTAAAAATCGTTCTTTCTCAGAACAAATAAAAAGGACAATCTCAGCATTTAGAGATTGTCCTTTAAAAATTAATATTATATTTATCCTAGGATATGATACCCTGAATCAACGTGAATGTTTTCTCCTGTTACACCGCGTGCTAAATCACTGAATAGGAATACTGCTGTATCGCCAACTTCTTCTTGCGTTGTTGTACGACGAAGTGGTGCGCGCTCCTCAATTTCTCTTAAGATTGAGTTAAAATCGCCTACACCTTTTGCAGATAACGTACGAATTGGTCCTGCAGAAATAGCGTTAACACGAATACCGTGTTGACCTAAATCGTTCGCTAAATATTTCACGCTCGCTTCTAATGAAGCTTTCGCAACACCCATAACGTTATAATTTTTCACAACACGCTCGCCGCCAAGGTATGTTAACGTTAAAATATTTCCGCCTTCTGTCATTACTTTTTTTGCTTCTCTTGCTACAGCTGTTAAAGAGAATGCGCTAATATTTTGTGCAAGTAAAAATCCATCGCGAGAAGTATCTACAAACTCACCTTTTAAGTCATCGCGATTTGCAAAAGCAATACAATGTGCTACACCGTGAATAGTACCTACTTCTTGTTTAATTGTTTCAAAGCAAGCTGTAAGTTCCTCATCATTCGTTACATCACAAGGTAATACAAGTGATTCTTGTCCTTCTAATGTGTCCGCTAATTCACGAACGTTTCTTTCTAAACGTTCTCCTGCATATGTGAATATTAATTTTGCACCTGCATTATGCAAAGAGCGAGCAATTCCCCATGCAATACTTCTTTGGTTCGCAACGCCCATAACAACAAATGTTTTCCCTTGTAATAGTTCCATGATATATCCTCCCAGAAATACTTATACTTGTTATTAGTACCTGATACTATAATTATAGTACCATAAAACCGCTTAAAGGCAAACAAAAAAGTCATTAACAGAAATTTGTTAATGACTTTTGGTTTCTATAAAAAACCGCTCTAATCCTTCTTCCCAAGACGGCATTTGTGAAAAACCATTTAATCGTAGCATGTTATGTTGAAAAACAGAATATTTGGGTCTCGCAGCTGCAGCCCCGAATTCTTCCGTTGAAACAGGTAATACATTCACTTTCATATTGGCGTACGAAAATATCTTTTGTGCAAATTCAAACCAAGAGCATGAACCACTGTTTGATACGTGGTATGTACCGTATAAAGAAGTATGAATGAGCTTATTAATAACCATATTTAAATCCGCCACATACGTAGGAGAGCCAACTTGATCCGCTACAACGGATATTTCATCTCTTTCTTTTCCTAATCGCATCATCGTTTTCACGAAATTATTTCCATATTTACCATATAGCCACGATGTGCGAACGATAAAATATTTATTATGTAACTCTTTGACGAACTGCTCCCCCGCATACTTAGAGGCCCCATATATATTTATCGGCGCTGGACTATGAAATTCGTCGTATCCATCTGGTCTGGCACCTTGAAATACATAATCAGTACTAATATAAACTAGCTTCGCCCCTACTAATTGTGAAGCAACCGCTACATTTCGAGCTCCGATTGCATTTATTCTATACGCAAAATCCTGTTCTTTCTCCGCATGATCTACTTTCGTATAGGCAGCACAATGAATAATTATATGTGGTTTTATTTCTTGTACCACTTGTTGTATTCGGGATATATTTGTCACATCTAATAACTTTTTATCAAATGGATATATATCATATTCTTCAGAGTCTAACTCTTCAAATAGTTGCTTTCCTAATTGACCGTTTGCTCCTGTTATGATAACCCTCTCTTTCATTTAACATGCCCCTTACTGGTCTTTTAGTGGTTTCCACCATTCCTTATTCTTTTCATACCATTTCACCGTCTCTTGTAATCCTTGTTCAAACGTGTATTTCGGTTCCCAATCAAATTCATTCTTCATTTTCTCTGCATCAATCGCATAACGACGATCGTGCCCTAAACGATCTGTAACATATTCAATGTCTTTTTTTGTTTTTCCTAAAAGAGTAATAATTTGTTCCACAACTTCTACATTTGTTTTTTCATTATTTCCACCTATATTATATACTTCTCCGACACGTCCCTTATGCAGAACAACATCAATCGCACTGCAATGATCCGTTACATGTAACCAATCTCTTACATTTAAACCATCACCATATAGCGGTAGTTTTTTTCCTTCTAGTGCATTCGTAACCATTAATGGAATTAATTTTTCAGGATACTGGTACGGTCCATAATTGTTAGAACAACGCGTTACTATAACCGGTAATTGATATGTTTTATAGTAAGATAGAGCTATCATGTCCGCGCTCGCCTTACTTGAAGAATATGGACTATTTGGAGCTAACGGTGTTTTCTCTGTAAACTTCCCTGTTTTTCCTAAAGAGCCATACACTTCATCCGTTGACACTTGCACAAGTTTTATATGCGAATATTTTTTAACTAGTTCTAATAAAGTGACCGTTCCAATTACATTTGTATCATAAAAAGGAATCGGATTTTCAATACTACGGTCCACATGTGATTCAGCTGCAAAATTTACAATCACTTGTACGTCTCGCTCTTTTATAACGTGTTCTAATAGCTCTCCATTTTGAATTTCTCCTTTTACAAAAGAGTAATTCGGGTGATCCTGAAGAGATTTTACGTTATTTAAATTCCCACTATATGTTAATGCATCGTAATTAATAATTTTATATGTTTCATAACTTTGTAGCATGTAATGAACGAAATTACTTCCAATAAATCCAGCCCCACCTGTTACTAATATATTCATAAACAACTCTCCTACTTAAAAACTATCTTCATATTCCTCTAGTAATGGTAATATCTGATCCTTATCGGACAATATAGGATCGGTTACTGGCCAAGGAATTGCTAAATCTTTATCTTCCCAAAGTAATCCTGAGTCATGCTCTGCGCTATAATATTCATCTACTTTATACATAACGATAGTATGCGGGACAAGCGTGCAAAATCCATGTGCAAACCCTTTTGGCACTAGTAATTGCCGATGGTTATCTGCACTTAAAATATATCCTTTCCATTGTTTAAATGTCGGTGATTTTTTTCGTAAATCAACGATAACATCATAAATTGCCCCTTGCATAACTTGAATGAGTTTCGTTTGTGCTTTCGGATTTTTTTGAAAGTGTAGTCCCCGAATCGTTCCTGCCTTAGCCGAATAAGATACGTTATCCTGTACAAATGAATACGTTATCCCTAATGTTTCTAGCACCTGCTTATTATAGCTCTCTGAAAAAAAGCCACGATCGTCTCCAAACAACCTCGGTTCTAACAATTTTGCATCGGTAAAATTTGTTTCTACAACTTTCATATTCTCACCTATTCTCCGTTAAACTGTTTCCCAAAATTAATATCCCGTGCTAACGTATTCGCCTTTTGAAGCGAAGCATGAGTTCCCGCATCAGTCCACCAGCCGCTCATTTCATTATAAGTAAGTACCCCTCGCTTTAAATACCAATTATTTATATCTGTAATTTCAAGTTCCCCCCGTGCAGAAGGTTTTAATTCTTTAATATAAGAAAAGACTTTCGAATCATACAAATAAATTCCCGTAACCGCATAAGAACTTTTCGGCTCTTTCGGCTTTTCTTCAATTTCAACTATTTTTCGGTTTTGAATATGTGCTACGCCAAATCTTTCGGGATCTTCTACAGATTGCAATAGCACTTTCGCACCTTCTTTTTGGTTTGCAAACTCTTCAACATACGGAAGAATATCATCTGAAAAAATATTATCCCCTAATATAACTACCATACGATCATTCCCGACGAAATCTTCACAAAGCCCTAACGCCTGTGCGATCCCGCCCGCTTTATCTTGCACACGATACGTAAAGGACACTCCAAATTCATGACCACTCCCTAAAAAGCTAACAACATCCCCCATATGCTCTTTACCTGTAATAATCATAATATCTGTAATATCGCATTGTTTTAGCTTATATACCGCATGATAAATCATCGGATACCGACCAACAGGAAGTAAATGTTTATTCGTTACTTTCGTTATTGGATATAATCTCGATCCAGTACCACCTGCTAAAATAATTCCTTTCACTTTGCATCTCTCCTTTATGATGGAGATAATATATCTTTGTAATGTTCTACAAACACTTTCCGGTACTTCTCATATGTATCCGCATCAAACTCATCCCCGTTGTAATGAATACACCATAAATTTGCTTGATTTGGGATACCGATTAAATAACCAGCCCTTTGAAACTCTAAAGACTGTGACACATCATAAAAGTGAAACCCTTGAAACAAATCTTCTCGCCACGGAATATCATACTGCGTTGCCATGAATAAACCATCAATTGCCTGAACTGACAAAAATGGTTGATTGCCATAAAAAACCTGATCTAAATTTAATAATTGATAATTCCGTCTTCTATACTCAATCACTTTCCCTACTAAATTTTTCCCTTCCCACCATATCCCGTTATTCGGTAAAAACTGAGCCCCAGCGACTCCTATTAAACCAAGCTTTTCATTTTCTTTAAAAAGAGATATAAGTGTAGAAAACATGTCTCGATTAATAAGATATGTATCTTGATGTATATACACTTTGTATTTCGCTGGATATGAAAGGGCTCGGTTGTAAGCACTTGCCATACTTTGTGCATCTCGTATCGGAAAAATTTGTACTGTGTAACCTGGGGGAACAAAAATGTTTCTTATTTGGCTCTCACATTGTTTGAAAAGCTCCTCATTATTTACACAAACAACGACTAATATTGTATGATCTTTCATTTTTGTCCCCCCTTTTATTCTTCCTTATTTACATCTGACATATAGTGTTCCACAAATATTTTCCGATACTTTTCATAGTTCGTCATATTCACATCAAAATGATAATGGATACACCAAGCATCGCGCTGTACAGGTACACCGACTGTATATCCTGCTTTTTTAAATTCAAATGATTGAGATACATCATAAAAATCAAATCCGTCAAATAAATCTTCTCGCCACGGAACATCATATTGTGTCGCCATTAATAAACCGTCAATACATTCTACAGGAATAAATGTTTTTGATTCATGATACGGTTGTTCTAAACTTGCCATATAAAACAAATCATTCATATAACCAATGACCTTTCCTACAATTCCACGCCCTTCGTTCCATACGCCAGTCGGAGGAACATATTGCGCTCCAACCATCCCAATCATCCCAAGGTGTTCATGTTCCTCAAATAATTGAAGTAATCCGTATAAAAAAGCCCTATTTATAATAAAAACATCTTGATGTAAATAAACTTTATACTTCGCTGGATGCGAAATGGCTTGATTGTATCCACTCGTCATACTTTTCGCATTTCGAATCGGCATAAATTGTACAATATACCCTGGCGGTACTAACAATTGCAATATATGACGCACGCAGTTTGCATACAATTTCCGATCATTTATACATGTAACAAATAATATTGTTTTGTCTGCAGCACTCATAATTGTGATTTTTCAGCTTCAATAATATACTGAAATACAACTGTCTCAGCCATGAAGCCACTTCCAAGACGATATTTTTTACAAATTCCATATAACTCCTCAATAAGCGGTTCATACATTTTATGATCAACATATACACGATCTACTTTACTAATAACATATCCTGCTTTTAAAAACATTCTTAGCATTTCATTAAATGTAAAGAAACGAATATGTGTTTTATCTAATAAACCATATTCTGTATACGTCCAATTTCCAGCAAGTAAGGGAGCTAATACTGAAATATGAGCAACGTTTGGTATACTTGCTAAAATCACACCATTTTGCTTTATATATGGCTTTACTTTTTCTATTACAGCCCACGGATCAAATAAATGCTCTAATACATCCCCAAATATGACGCAATCAAATTGCCCCTCCTCATAAGGAAGATCTATTTTTTCTATATCCCCTAAAATAACATGATCTAGTCTTTCTTTCGCTTTTTCTGCCGCCTCTGGAAACGCCTCAATTCCTGATACACGTGTACCATTTTCTTTAATAGCCGCTCCCAATGCACCGCTCGAGCAACCAATATCAAGAACTTCTTTCCATTCCTTTTTTATATGCTTTAATAAATTCGGATTCGCTGCATTATAATAATGTTCGGATTTTTCTTCATATAAAGAACTTTTTTCGCGATTCATTTCACACACTCCTTATGCAAATTGAATTAGAAATATAAATCTCATATGAATTCTATAAAGTGCAGTTTTTGTTCCTCCCCATTGATTATTAGTCCGCAAATAGCAGTATAAAATTTTTTATCTATATTGGTTACGTTACTGATACTCTAATATATAACCAATCTATTAGAGTTAGAATAACGATAAATCATTTCTACAAAAAACGAAACCTATTACGCTTTATATGGTTTATCAAAAACTCCACGAAAATATTTACGGTTATATTCAATTGCAGCATTATTCGGAACATAAGAAGCTGCTAATTCATTGTAATAATATGCTTTATCCTGCTCTCCTAACCTGCTATAACAAATACACATTTGTAAATAGGGTAGCCATGTGTAGCTAGCTGGACTATGGAAAGGACTTTCCGTTGCCATTGGTACTTCCGTAGCAAGTTTAAACCAAAATATCGCTTCATTATATTTTTCTTGTTCCATATATATATATCCTATTCTTGTACAATTCTCTCCTCTAGGGACGTCATACCGAAACGACTTCACACAAGATTCGATTGCCTTCTCCCACATTCCGAGCTTTGCATAGCAATCTCCTAACTTACCACATGCATAAATTTTCTCTTCATACCATCCTTCGTCTTGATTAAGAAATGTTTCATATAGAAGAACTGCATCATCATATTTTTGGTTATCCGTAGATTCATTTGCGTAATAAAATAAATCTCTCGGACTTAATTCTTCACCTGCCGCTACAGTATTTTGAAAAATTTTCAAATTACGATTTGTTACTTTTTTTTCTTTTTTATGTGTAATAGCAACATTACTACTAAAAACCTCACCAGAAATAGCTAAATACTCATGAACCTTTCCAAACCATTGAAATTGTTTTTCACGCTTTACAAGTCGATTTCTTTTTGTACAATATAAAGGTTTCCCGTTAGAATCCATTGCAAGGTGATAAGGCATCGAAACAGCATCAATTTTAGGATCTAATTCTCTTTTTAAAAGTTTCAATGCTTCTTGAGCATCTTCTAATAAGACGTCATCTGCATCTAGCCACAATATATACTCTTGCGTCGCTTTTGAAAAAGAAAAATTTCTTGCTGCTGCAAAATCATCAATCCACTGGAAATCATATATGTTAGAAGTGTATTTCTCTACGATTTCTTTCGTTCGATCGACGGAGCCTGTATCAACCACTATAATTTCATCCACAATTTTTTCAACTGTGTCTAAACAACGGGCTATTGTCTCCTCCTCATCTCGAACAATCATACATAAACTAATTGTAATTCCTTGCTTGTTCAACATAATCACCCTCTTCCAAATCAATCATATGTTATACATATACTAAACTTTCCATTTTTTTAAATTGTTCAAGTAGTTTAAGATTTCTTTTCAATAATTCAAATGTCCGTGTCATTTTCTTTCGGTTTTGCATCTACTATATAATGAACGCTTTATGGAGGTGAATTTATGTCAAATAATAATTATTCAAATGGATTAAATCCCGATGAATCTTTATCAGCTAGTGCATTTGACCCTAATCTTGTAGGACCTACATTACCACCGATACCACCGTTTACCCTTCCGACTGGGCCGACCGGGCCTACGGGACCGACCGGACCTACGGGGCCTACTGTACCTACGGGACCTACTGGGTCGACTGGGCCGACTGGGCCAACTGGACCTACGGGACCGACTGGTGACACTGGGACTACTGGACCTACGGGGCCGACTGGTGACACTGGGGCTACTGGACCTACGGGGCCGACTGGTGACACTGGGGCTACTGGAC
>Ga0164241_10000114_pt1 | contig 197716 bp, 191 predicted proteins | sample OricomyardsoilBY_FD_108780 | JGI IMG/M metagenome (GOLD analysis project Ga0164241, IMG submission 108780) | Backyard soil microbial communities from Emeryville, California, USA - Original compost - Back yard soil (BY) | ecosystem: Environmental > Terrestrial > Soil > Unclassified | place... | reverse complement strand
CCCGCATCGGCGTCACTCATCGATCGGCCGCTTGTCACCGAACAACTTCGAGAGGAGAGTATCAGCAGGACAGGAAGTGAGAATTTAGATAACTACCCGCCCACGAAAGCGGGTCAACTCCAAGACGTAGGTGGCCGGCCGCATCCCTCGCGCCTCGGCGCGTGCCTCCAGCAGCAGCCGGTCGTCGTTGCGCAGGCGCACATAGACCCGCCGACTGCTGCGTTCTGCTGCCTCCCTTGGGCGGTGGCGAGCACGCTCAATTCTGTCCGGCGTGGGGCCGGTCGGAGCTGCCGAGCGATCCCCGTCAGCTGCTTGCACCTCGCGGAGAACCAGGCGTTTGAGCCATGCGGATTCGGTCAGAAGCTGGCGTTCTGCCAGCGCCCTCACCCGCTGCTTCAACTCCAACGGCAACCGTGCCTTCACGAACTCTGTTGCGACCATGGGCCACATCGTGGCCCGTTGGCCGCCGCGAGGCTATCCTGCAATCACTCCAAATTGCACCAATACTCCGCCGCGCCCGATTTCGACCCACCCTCCTCCGGGCCACGACCACCACCTCCAAAGTCGCCGTCACCTCATCAATCGCAGCAAAGGTGGGCCAGCACTCATTGGTTCAATACTACAAGTCGAAGCTGCATGCCATATGAAGTCACCGTTGACAGGATGACCACCCGTCGCTAGCGTCACCCCCATATTCGCTGCGTCGGACTGCACGGCAGAACAGGGAGGAAACTTGCTCGTGACAGGTCTTGCAATTGAATTTGCAGCTCTGCGCAACGCGGCTAGTTCGAGGTCTTGGTGGTGACCGCTCGCTATAGTTTCAGGGCCGTCAAGCGAGCCGGACCTCCCGCCGATAAAGGAACGGTCGTACCACTAAAGGCCGGCATGGCGGCCCTCCGCAACGAGACTATCTCGACGTTGACACTGCCCGGCGTGGGTCCAACTGAGAAAATCGAAGATCCCGCCGACGGGAAGATCTGGTCGGCCTTCCTCGGCATGCGCGATGAGGCAATGACTGGCTCAAGGCCTCGGAACGGACATAGTGCGTGGTGAATACTAACGGGTTCCTTGCCCATTGATTCGGTGAAGGGGAACGCCAACCGTGCTCGACGCCTATCCCAAGCTCCTTGGAGGAAAGACCGATATGCACAAGTGGATAATGGCTTTACTTGCTACCGCGCTTTGCGGCTGTGTCTCCACATACACCAGAACTCCCGTTACTGTGGCTACGGTTAAGTTGCAGGCTGGTGCGAGCATAGCCGTCGCGACGCCACAAAATGGCACCTACGGCAACAAGACTTACGCGGAATCTGGCGCTTCAACCGCCAACGCCGTTCGAGCGGCTTTCGCACGGTACGCGGCGGAGATCACCGTGGTTCCGGAGTGCCAGGTAGCGGAGTGCCTCCGCGAGAAGGTGCCTTCGGCATTATATCTTGCCGTTCCAGAGATCCTGCACTGGGAGGATCGCAACACGGAATGGTCAGGCAAGAAGGACAAGCTTGAGATCAAGCTTTCCATCTACAAGGCTGATCCTGTTGAAATCGTTGCATCGACCGTGCTGGCCGGGAAAAGCAAATGGGCAACCTTTGGTGGCGACCATCCTCAGGATCTGCTGCCGGACCCACTCAATGAGTATGTTGGCTCTCTGTACTAAGCCGCTGAAGGCGGCGCGGGAGCCCGGGTATCGACACTTGTCGATGTGTCTCCGATGAGCAGGGAAGCGCCATGAGAAAGATCGCTCTAGGTGTGAAGCCTCAACAGGTTGTTCCCCTCCAGACGCAGGCGACTGATGGGCGGTTTGGATTGTAGTGCGGTGTGGGGCCGGTGCCAGTTGTAGTGATGCAGCCATACTCGCAGGGCTTGTTCACGTTGGGCTGAGGACTGGTAGGTGGCCCCATAGGCCCATTCACGCAGGGCGGTCTGTATAAAGCGCTCAGCCTTGCCGTTGGTGCGCGGCGTGTAGGGTTTGGTGCGCAGGTGCCGGATACCCAGCTGCGCGCAGGCCTCACGGAAGGCGTGCGAACGATAGGCCGAACCATTGTCAGTCATCACGCGTTGTACGCGGATGCCCTGTTCCAGGTAATGCCTGACGGTGGTCCGCAGCAAGGCGGTGGCGGTGCAGCCGAGTTCGTCGATCGCCACATGGGCTTGGGCGATGCGCGAGGCATCGTCGATCGCCACATGGATGAAGTCCCAGCCTATGCCCTGGTTTCGAGCAGCACGGGCGCGATCTCCGGTGATGCGATGGCCGATACCCTTGATGCGGCCGAGCTTTTTGATGTCCAGATGGATCAGTTCCCCGGGCTCGGCACGCTCGTAACGCAGCACCGGTGGACCGGGTTCGATCTCCCGCCAGCGAGACAGGCGTACCGAGCGCAGGATGCGCGAGACGCTGGCCGCCGACAGGCCCAGTTTGCCAGCGATGTAGCGTCCCGTGCGGCGCTGGCGGCGCAGGTCAATGACCTGTTGGCGAAGCTCCGCGGGCAAGGACGAGGGACTGCGCCGGGGGCGACTGGAGCGGTCCTGAAGACCCATCGGCCCTTCGGCTTTGAAGCGTCGCACCCACTTGCGCAACGTGGTTAGCGAGATGCCCATGGCTTGGGCGACCTCGGCCCGATGCTGGCCCGCCTGCAGGCGGGCCAGCATCGTCTCTCGACCCTTGGGTGTCAGACGAGCATGCTTATGCACGGTTGTTCTCTCCATTCGGTAGTGAAGCTGGCGTGTCGCAACATCAGCTTCCTCCTGCCGGAGGGAGGGAACAACCTACTGAAACATCACATCTAGGCCTCTGTCTCTCATTGATCGGCAGCCTCTCGAATGCTTCCGAGGTTACCGACATCTCCTCTGTCGCAATCGGACCTCTTGGCGGTAATCAAGCGGAACAGCTTGTCCCAGCATTCATCAGCGCAGTGAACACCTGGCTGAGACGCTACAAACCAAAACTCCTGGCGCGGGAGACAGATAGCGTAAGAATGCAAGTCGACTACGACTCCCTGTTCGATATCGAACTCGCCATCAAAGACAAGGAATACGAGATCACCGCGCGTCTTGCCCAGAAAGTGAGGAGGGAAGAACGCGCCCAGAATATTGCAGCGAAACTTTCTGCAGGCGTAAAGAAGGCCATGGAAGGTCAGCTTCTACGAGACGCCAAGATCCGCCAGGCCACAGGTCAATAGATTCACATCGAGAGCAGGGAATCTCAATCCACATTTGACTGATGTCCTCGAGCCTTCCCATATTACGACAGTGCGGGTGCACGCAAGTCCCGCGGCTTGCGGGAAGCGATGACGATCTTCAACGGAGTTACTTTTGAGCGGCCTCTGCACGCGCAACTACAGAGGCGCCCAGGACAGCGTAATGACCCTTGAGCGCGACCCCGACGATGACCGCGCCAGCATGACATTCGTATTCCGTTGCGCTCTTGAATACGACCTTCTTGTAATAGCTCACAAGGTTGATCACGGAATTCACACCCTTCTGCTTCGCCGCGTCCTGGAACGATAGCAACGCCGACAGTGCTGCCCACTTGCAGGCAGCCTCGTCGCCCTTTCCCACGCCATTCGTCTTCCTATTGGAAACGCCGCTGCCCAGTTCCTTGTCGACGCCCGGATGCGCCACCCCCGCCAGATAGAACTTCACCGAACCATCAAGCTTGGCCTTCGCCTCCGGCATCGCCAGCACATCAGCGAGCGGCAGATGCAGCACCGTATCTCGGGCCATGACGGATGCCGAGACCAACAGGGCCGACACGAGGCCGGCATATACCGTGATCTTCTTCATTTCCGCACACCTCCAGTTTGTGAAAAGCGGACTACTCCGGCCAGCGCCGGAAGATCAGCGACGTATTGATACCGCCGAAGGCAAAGTTATTCGACATTGCGAGATCCGTGGCGAGCTCACGTCCTTCACCCATGATGTAATCCAACCCGGCGCAGGCGGGATCTACGGCACTGAGATTTAACGTCGGGGCGAACCACCCCTCGCGCATCATTTCGATCGTGATCCACGCTTCCAGGGCGCCACAGGCGCCCATGGTATGGCCCATGTAACTCTTCAGCGAGCTTACCGGCGTGCGTGCGCCAAACACCTGATGGGTGGCATGGCTTTCCGCGATGTCGCCTTGCGGCGTGGCGGTGCCATGAGCGTTCACGTAGCCGATCTGTTCCGGACGGACATCCGCATCAGCCAGCGCAAGCCCCATAGCTTTCGCCATCGTCGCACTACTCGGCTGCGTGACATGCGCGCCATCGCTGTTGGTGCCGAAGCCGACTAGTTCTGCGTGGATACGCGCGCCGCGCGCCTGCGCGAAAGATAGCTCTTCCAGTACCAACGTGCAGGCACCCTCACCTACCACCAACCCATCGCGCTCCACATCGAAGGGCCGCGGAGTGAGATTGGGGCGGTCGTTGTACTTCACGCTAGTCGCAAACAGGGTGTCGAATACCGCCGCCCCAGTCACGTCCAGTTCCTCACCGCCACCGGCCAGCATTACCTTCTGCCTACCCGCCCGAATCATCTCGAAGGCATATCCGATGCCCTGACTCCCTGAAGTACATGCGCTGGAAGTCGTGACGATGCGCCCTGTGAGGCCGAAGAACACGCCAATGTTCACCGCTGCCGTGTGTGACATCATCCGCAGGTAGGAATTGGCAGTGACGCCTTCCGTCGACTTGCGCAGCACCATGCTATTGAAATCCATGATGGCTGACGGGCTGCCGGTCGAGGAGCCATACGCCACACCGGCATCGCCACTGGTCAGCACGAGATGGTCAGTCAATCCGGCATCGGCCAGCGCCAGATCGCTGGCTCGCGTTGCCATCAGTGCCACGCGCCCCATGCTGCGCGTAGTCCTGCGAGTATAGCGATCGAGTGGCACCTCGAATTGCTCGGCCGGAGCACCGACACGCGTATTCAGACCGCTGATCTCTCCCCATTCTGGGATTTGTTTAATCCCCGACTGACCCCTGCGTAGCCGGGCGCCTACCGAGACCCAGTCGTGGCCGATCGGACTTAGTGCGCCGAAACCGGTGACTACCACCCGCTTCATGGCACCAATCCACCATTTACCGACAATACCTGCCGGGTGACGTAGGCGGCCTCGTCGCGCAGCAGGAAGCTCACTGCGGCCGCAACTTCCTCGGCCGTGCCGACGCGCCCGGCAGGAATCATCTTTACTGCTTCCGTGCGGACCCGCTCGTCAACCATCTCGGTGTCAATTAGTCCCGGTGCTACGCAATTGACGGTTATGCCACGACTCGCCAGTTCTACTGCGAGCGCGCGCGTGGCTCCGATTAAACCCGCCTTGGAAGCACTGTAGTTGACTTGACCACGGTTCCCGACCAGGCCGGAGACGGAAGACATCGTGACAATCCGTCCGGGCTTGCGGGTGCGCACCATCGGCATGATCAACGGATTCAGCACGTTATAGAAGCCATCCAGGTTGGTACTTAATACACAGTCCCACTCCTGGCCCGTCATGCCTGCAAATGTAGCATCACGCGCGATGCCCGCATTGCACACCACTCCGTAGTAGCAACCGTGCACCCCAATATCCGCTTCCAGAGCGGCTGCTACAAAGCCTCGGTCGGCAACGTCGAACTGCAGAATGCGCACTGTGGTGCCCTGGCTCCTCAATTCTTGGGCCACCCGTTCAGCTTCCTCGACGCGCGAACGACAATGCAGCACCACGTTGAAACCGTCACGGCCACAGCGCAGGGCGATAGCTCTGCCGATTCCGCGGCTCGAGCCAGTGACGAGAATTGTGCGCTCAGCCATGCTTCCCTCTATCGATAACGCTGCCAGGATCCTCGGGTGCATATACGGTGATGACGGCAGCGGACAGCAGCTCATCTCCGTCGAAGGTCCGGCCGGTGAACTGACCGACTCCGTCTTCGAGCTGCAATTCCTTCCTCACTTCTATGCGCAATGGCCGATCGAGTGGCAACCATGGTCGGTGGCAATCGAAGCGCCGGCTTCCGAGCAGGAACCCGATGCGCGGCGCCAAGCCGCCAGCGCGTCCCTGAAAGCCCGCCCAGGCGGAGACCGCCTGCGCCATGCATTCCAGACTCACCCAGGAACCCACACGACCATTGCAACAGAACAGGCTATCGCCGCGCAGCACGGTGGTGGCGACCAGAGAATCTTCATCTGCCGCAATGATGCGCTCCAGCAGGCACATGTGGCCGGTCTGCGGCACATAGGCGGCCGCAGGCAAGTCGAGATCACATCGCATCGGCACGCTCCAGTACCAAGGCAGTGTTGCTCCCGCCGAATGCAAAGGAATTGCTCAGCACGCGGCGTGGCGACCGCGCGCATTGCATACCCGGTGCAACGAGCTCCAGCCTCGGCAGAGCCGGATCTGACTCGCCATCCCACCAGTGAGGCGGCAATGATCCCTCGCCACCTCGCAGTACCTCCATACAGATGGCCGCCTCGATTGCGCCGGCGGCACCCAGCGCATGACCGGTCAGGGGTTTGGTCGAACTGCAGGGCACGTCGGCACCGAACAACGCGGAAACGGCCTGACTCTCCATCGCGTCATTCTGCACTGTCGCCGTGCCATGCAAGTTTATGTAGTCAATATCACGCGGCTCGATGCGAGCCATCGCCAGTGCCGCCTGCATCGCGAGAAGTGCGCCGCGGCCAGCCGGATCTGGCGACGAAAAGTGATATGCGTCGGAGGATTCGCCCCAGCCAGTGAGCCAAATTTCGCTCGGTTCGCGCGACATCATGAACAACGCAGCACCTTCGCCAATGTTGATACCGTCGCGATTGACACTCAGCGGATTGCACGGCCCGCTGCTGACGCATTCGAGCGCCGAGAAGCCCGCCAGCGTGAAGCGGTTGAGCGCATCGACGCCGCCGGTGATCACGACGTCGGCGAGATCGGCGGCGAGCATCCGCGCAGCGCTCGCAAGAGCCTTGGGCGCTGAAGTGCAGGCTGTGGAAATCGAATAGGCGGGACCCTGTGCGCCGCTGACCGCCGCAAGGAAATGCGCTGGCGAGCCCAGACTCTGTTGATCCAGATGGAATTCCGGCGGCAGAGCTCCGCCCGCCGTGCGGCGAGCGAAGGCTTGCTGCGCCTCGCCAATCCCTGAGGTGCTGGTACCGAGCACTATGGCGACGCGACCAGCTCCGTATCGACCCATGGCCAATCGCACGGAGGCCTCGACCTGCTGAAAGCAAGCAAGCAGCAGCGCATTGCAGCGCGTGCGAAACAGCAACGGATAACCATCTAACGTGGGCAGATCCTCCGTGACCAGGCCCTGCGGTATCGACGCCGGCCAAAAAGGCGAGCGGCAAGGCAACTGCGGTGGGCGTTCGGGTGCAAAAGCTGCCCGCAGCGCCGCGGGACCGCTGCCCAGCGCGCAGATCACGCCCGACTCATTCAGTGAAGCCCGCACCTCTCGTCTACCCAGACTCATGCGATGCTTCGATGTCGATTCGATAATGCCCGACGTGATTCCACAGCGCTGCCTCGCCCAGAGGGATAGCATCGCCCCGTTCCGATTCCAGCACCAGCGTCATGCCGTGGTACAGCTGGCGTCTCATTCCATCTTCCTTCAGCCGCCAGCCATGCGGCAAAGCTGCGCGTATGGCTTCTGCCGGCCAATATGTCAGTTGAAGATCGCGCAGAATGGCGCGTCCTTCGAGAGATGCGGGTACTACTGGCTCGCGAGACTCGCGCAGATCTTTGCCGTTCCAGGTAAGCAGCAGCACACGCTGCCCCAGCAGCAGACCCGCCACGCGCAACTCCTCGGCATCGACCTCGATGGCTGCATCGATAGTCAGCATCGCCGCTCCCGTATCACGTGATAACGTCAGCCTCTGCTGGCTCGCCGTCGACATACCCAAGGCTGCCGGGGTCAGCAGAGGCAGCGCTTCGAATTCACGGCGCACGCCTGACGTGGCACAGCCGGACAAAAGCAACAACATCAGGATCGGGGCATACGGACTCAGCCGCATGTCTGCTCCAGCATAGCCATGCGCCGCCGCGCCTCCGAAACAAAGGGATTCTGCATATCCCAAGCATATCCGGCCAGGATAGAGGCGATCATGCGCTTCACGCTCGGCGACTTGCGCGGATAGAACAAGACCTTCTGGAAGCCACCGCTATACCAGGACTCCACAAAGACCCGGAAGGTATCCACACCTCTCTTCAACGGCTGGGCGTACTCGCGCTCCCAGTCGACCATCTCACCAGTCCATTCGCGCCCGATCAGCCCCGCGGCGAGCGACGCAGACTTGACCGCGATCGTCACTCCCGAGGAGAAGACTGGGTCGAGAAATTCACCAGCATTGCCGAGCAGCGCATAGCCCCTGCCCCACAACGACTTGACGTTTGCGGCATAACCACCAATGCGCCGCGCAGGAGTATCCCATGCAGCGTCGGCTAGCAATTGTGCCTGCGGCGGATCCTCTGCCACCAGCGCCTGCAGGACGTCGGTGTCGGAACCAGTGTAGCGATCTAGGAACGCCTTCTCGGCAACCACCCCCAGAGAGCAGCGACCATTCGAAAATGGAATCAACCAGTACCAAACATCCACGTGTTGTGGATGCACACCGATGCGGATCTTGTTGCGATCGAATGTGCCCACCGGAATGTTGTCTTGCACGTGCGTAAACACGGCCGCGCGCACCGGGAATCCAGACGGCGTTTCCAGATCGAGCAGCCTTGGCAGCACACGACCGAAGCCGCTGGCATCCAGCACATGGCGCGCCTCGACGCGGTAGGCCTCGCCCACATCCGGCCTCACTGTCACCACTGGCCGATCACCGCCCAGATCTATTGCAGTTACCTCCTGGCGAAAGCGCAATTCCGCGCCGTCGCGTTCAGCGCAACGCGCAAGCAGATGATCAAAGTCGGCCCGTTGCACCTGATACGTGGTACCCCAACCCGGCGAGAACTTGTCGCGGAAGTCGATGACTTCGGAGTCTTCGCCACGCACGAAGCTCGCGCCATTCTTATACTGAAAGCCTGCCTCGACGACCGCCTGCAGCATGCCGGCCTCCTCGATGTACTGCATGCTCTGCGGCAGCAAACTTTCGCCGATAGAAAAGCGCGGAAAGGTCTGCCGCTCCACGATTAGCACATGTCGCTGCTGCTTTCGTAACATCCCAGCGGCGACGGAACCTGACGGCCCAGCGCCGATGATCAGTGTCTCGACCTGCTCGGTTCTCATTCGTGCGAGGACTCCGCCCTGAATACAGGAGTCAGCACCCATATGGCGATTTCGCCGACCAGCATGGCAAGACCGAACGAGCGTAATGCCGGAGTACTGGACAGCGCCAAGAGCCCAAAGGAAAGCACCGTACTGCAGCCAGCGACAGCCACGGCCAGCCAGACAGATCGTTCCCCCGGATGTTCCAGCATAAAGATGCCGTAATCGATGCCCATTCCGAGCAAGAGGATCAGCGACAGCACCACGAATAGTTGTAGGGGGACGCCGAGCCAGCCAAGGCTGGCAAGAGTAGACGCGCCGCCGAGCAAGGTCGGTAGCCAGGCACGCCAGGCCCTCCCGCCATAGCGCCAATGCAATAACAGCAGCACGGCCGCGAATCCGGCCAGCAGCAGCCAGGAAAGCCGCAGACGGTAGCTCGCCAACAGTCGTGAATAGCGCGCGGCGTTGTCAATGAAGCGCACTCCCGTAAGGCCGTCCGCGGTTGCAGAAAGCACGGGCAGTGCAGCACGCTCTACGCCTTCCAGCATGACGAGACTGTGTTGTACTCCAGCGTCATCGCTCCAAGCACTGATTGTGGACAGACCGTGCTCAGCCGGCGCCAGATCAGCAATGTTGAGCAACCTCGGCGAAAGAGCGGCGACGTTGATCTTCTGACCTGTGGCGGATTCCGCCGCCTGCCAGGCGCGCTGGTTGGCCGCTGCGGTGAGTTGGGCGTCGGCGCGCTGCGTTCGCACCGACGGCACCCAGTCCGACAGCGCCTGGTAACCACCGATGGTACCGGCGCTCGTGAGCTCTGCGAGCCTCGCCGTGAGTGCTTCCTCGTTGCGCAGCAACTCTTCGCTGTCAGCGCCGGTGACCAGGAACACCTGCGCCGGACTCACGAGGCCGAGAACTCTGCTCACCTCGACCTGCTCGGCGATGAGCCGCGGTGAAGAATTCTGCAGGGCGCGCACGTCGTCCGAAGCCTGCAATCTCCAGAAGCCGGTCGCGATCAACGCGCCCGCGGCGAGCCCTAGCAGGAGGCCCTTGGTTCCACCGGGCCAGCGCGGCCACCTGTCCAGACTCTGCGCAAATTGCGTCGAGAAGGCAGTTGTGCGCAACGGTTTGCGATCGAGCCATGGGAACCAGCACAGCACTGTAAGGAAGGTCGCGGAGAGTCCCACTACAGAAAACACCGCGATCTGCCGCAAGCCTGGAAAGGGCGCGAGCCCGAGCGCGAGATAGGCGATGCCGCTGGTGGCGAGCGCCAACCAAAGCCCGGGCGAGATCTGCCGCAGCTGCTCCCAACGCTGTTCCACTGGACGCCCCTGTCGGGCCGCAAAGTAATGGATGCCATAGTCCTCAGCCACGCCCACCAAGGTCGCGCCGAACACGGTGGTCAGCAGATGCACTTCGCCGAATAGCAGCCGTGTAACCGATAACGCTGCGGCGCAGCCGACTACCAGCGACAGGGTCACCAGCAGGATTGGCCGCAGCGATCCGAAAGTTAGCCACGTGAGCAGAACGACCGCGATCAACGAACCTGTGCCGATCACCGTGACTTCCCACCGCGCGCGCTTCGCTGCTGCTTCCGCCTGCACCAAGGCGCCCGCCGCCAGCACTCGCGCACCACTGTCAATCGCCGCCACGGCCTCCCGCGCGGCAGCGAGCCGCTGACTGTTCTCGCCGGAGGCCCATTCAGCGAAGGCCGACTGAGTTTCTTCGAAGGGCAGCGCGATCCACTCAATGCCGTCATGTGCAATCCACAGCCAGCCATCGCGTGGCCGCAATCGGCTCCACTGCGCACGTTCGCGCAACCAGTCGCCCCACAGACTGAGCGGATCTTCGCGCCAGCTTGAGAAGCCGTCCCCGACTGGTTGCATCAGATTCTGCAGCGCACGCTGTCCGATGTCCTCACTAGTGGCGGTGCGCAGCCACTGGCGCGACGTGCGGGTCAGCAGTGCTCCACGCGCACGTTCGAGCGGTTCGCGCAGGCTTGCCGGCAATGATTCGCCAGCGGCGGATTGCAGTTTCGCGCGTTTCGGGTCGAGCTCCGCGAGCGCGGCTACTGCGGCCCGCTTACTCGTCTCCCAATCCGCCGCGCCAACGAGCACCACCCATTGGGTGGCTGCGGCCGCGACCAGGCGCGAAGTGGCCTCTGTAACTTCCGGATCGGATTGCTGCGGGAGCAGTGCGGTCACGTCGGTAACAAAGGATGGATGCCGCCACATCTGGAACTGATGCGCAACCAAACCCGCCACGGCCACAAGCCAAGCCAGCGCGAGCAATCGGTGCCGTGACCGCCGTACCTCGCTCACTGTAGTTTGCCGGCCTCATCCGCGGTCAGTTGTGTGTCTTCCTGCTGGTCCCGGAAGCGCAGGCTCGTGACATCGCCGCTGGCCTCCGCCAGAAGCACAGTCTCCACGTTCTCACCGCCCGTCAAAGTGATCTGCGCAAAGCGGGTCAGCAACGCCGCTTCCTTCGGCTTCAGAGTCAACTCCCACCCGCTGGCGCCGACTAGGCGAATGTTCATTTCGAAGTGCGCCCGCAGTGCGGCCACATCAGCGATCACAACGCTCTGCAGGATGTCATTCAGCGACCGCAACATTGGTTCGCGCCGCGCATCAAGTACGGTTTCGTCTCCGCCCTTGCCATTGCTCACACGAAGGCGGTCAGGACTTACCGACAGCAGACTCTCGAAGGGCTGCGTCGTATGCCACAGCAAGCCCTGTCCGCGCGCCACCACGAACTCCCCGCCGGACACCACCGGATTCTTGAAGCCGCTGATCTGACGACTTTGCGTGAAGCTTCCGCGAAGCACAGCGGGCTGGTGCAGGCGTGCCAGCAATCCGTCCACTGGCTCCATCGCACCTGATCCCATGGCGACGATCAGGCCAGCGCACAACATCAGAATCGGAAGCGCCGGTTTCACGGCGGCACCACTCCCAGTCTTTCCCACAGGACCGCAGGACATACGTAGCTCATCTCACCGGTGGCGGCGTCGACGGCAACTTGCACCGTGTGCGCGCGAGTCAGGCGCTGCCCGCTGGTCGCGTCGCGGATCTCGTAGCGGATCTTCAGGCGACTTTCCCATTCCACTATCTTGGCAGCGACGCGCACTCGCTGCCCCAGCGCCAGCGGCCGTGCATAGCGTACAAACAGCTCGATGACAGGGAAGACATAGCCAAGCTCTTGCATCTGCTTGTAACCAAGGTTCAATTGCGCGAGCAGTGCTGCGCGGGCCTGCTCCATGTACTGTACGTAGTAGCCATGCCAGACGACATTCATTGGGTCGACCTCGTAGAATGCCGGCACCAGCTCGATTTCATGTTCCAGATTCTTGCTCATCGCTCTGCTTCCAGAAATCGAAAAAATTGAACCAGTCCAGAGGCGATTGGCGCAACACAGTCTCGAGCGCGCGAGCGTAGTCGTCCGCGTACCCCGCCAACCGCGCCGTCCGCTCGGATCGCGGGAGATTGACCTTCCGCGCAAGTTCCTTGAATTGGATCACGTATCCATCGCCTTCATGGATGCAGGAGAGCAGATAAAGCGGGCAATCAAGCAATGCTGCCAGCACATAGGGGCCTACCGGGAAGCGCGCGGGCTCCCCGAGAAAGTTAGCTGTAGTCACCGAGCCCCCAGCCGCCACCGGAACGCGGTCCCCTGCCAGTGCCACGCACTCGCCGGTCGCTATCCTCTCCGCCAACCTCATTGCTACCCCCGGCCCGAAATCCGCTACCTCGATGAATCGCACTGTGGTACTTGGATTGAGCCGAGACAGGATGCGGTTGAATTTCTCCGCGTGGTGGGTATGCATCAGGATGTTCAGTCGCACCACGCCGGCCGATTCGTCAGCGAGATGCTCACACAGCTCCAGGCAACCCATGTGCGCGGTAACGATCACAGCACCTCGACCAGTGGCGATCTGTGCCCGCAGCGCGGCGCGTCCCTCCACTCGAATGCGGCTTGCCGGATAACGGCCGCCCACCGCCAGCATCTTGTCGAGCAACGTGTCAGCGAAAAGCATGACATGTCGCAGGCTCAGCATCGTACCTGCCCTGATTGAGCTAGGGCGGTCTGCCGCAATGCGCCGCAGGTAATCGAGCGAGGCTCGGCGCACTACCGGTCGCAGCAGCCAATTGCCGAATACCACCGGAAACGCAGCGATGCGGAACGGCCCTCTCCCAAATACGCGGTACACCCACAACAAGAAGGCAATCCCACCCACCCATGTGCTCTCGCCCATAGAGGCCCAGTGCCCACCCCGCGGCTCACGGCCGACGAGCTTGCGCCACAATAGCAGCGGTAGGCGCGCGAGCATGCCGAAGAACAGCCGCGTATGCATCCAGCTGATCGCGAGGTTGTCGCGCAGCAGGCGGAATTGCGACGACCCTCCTTCCGGATAAACGACGCGTGTAGGTAAAGCGCGAAACTCAATGCCGCTCCAGTGCAATCGCACCAGCACCTCCGTGTCAAAAGCCATGCGTGCCGACATCCTCGTACCCGCCATCAGCCGCAGTGTCGGCGCCAGCGGGTACACGCGAAAGCCACACATTGAATCGCGGATGTCCAGCGACAGCGTATTGATCCACACCCACACATGTGTGGCGTAGCGCCCGTATAGCCGCGAGCGCGGCACCGACCCGTCGAATACCGGTACGCCGTAGATCATGTCCTCGGGATGTGTTCGCGCCAGCTCAAGAAGGCGCCCGATGTCAGAGGTATCGTGCTGGCCGTCGGCGTCGATCTGCAATGCGTGTGTGTAGCCGCGCTCACCAGCCAAGGCCAGACCCGCCTGGATGGCAGCACCCTTGCCGCGGTTCTGTGGCAGTCGCACCAGCTCCACGCCTGTACGTGCCTCCACCACCGAGTGCAACTGGCTCGCTTCGTCCACGGAATTGCCGTCGTCGACAACGAAGCAGGGCAAACCTTGTGCGACCAGCGCATCAAGCACGGCGCCCACTGTACGCGCGTGTCGATAAACAGGTACCACCGCGCAAGGTTTCACGCGGCACTCCACCGGATACGTCCGCTCGCACACAGCTGTTCGGCACAGTCGATCTGGTAGCTGGTTGAGTGGCGCGTCACATCATTGACGAGTGTGACGCGAAGACGACCTCCCGGCAGGATGACTCGACGGAATTTCGCCGCGTCCAGACCCGCGAAGCCAGCATCGACGCCCATCAGCTCGCGCGCCAGCCACACCAGCCATTCGATCTGCGCAACGCCTGGCAGGATAGGTTGATTCGGGAAATGCCCATTGAAAAAGGGTGCCGTGGGAGAAACCCACAGTTCCGCCACGCAACGGGCCGCTTCCTGCTGGAGTACGCGGAACTCCGGAATGCGCCGATCGAAGCGTGCGCGCAGCAGCGACTCGGGCGACTTGCCGTCCACCGTCGCAGGCCAGGGATCCACGAAACGCCAGCTGCGTGGAAGCACTTCTACGCCACCATTTCGGCGCAGGCCGTCGGTGAGCACAGCAACGAGCCGTGGCTTGCCTTCGGCCGCAAGTTTCCAACCGTCAGCGTTAGGCATCGCGACAACTGCAAGCGCCGGCCGATGACCGTCGAGAACCAAGGCATGTACCTGGCGCAGTAGTCCCGAAGCCAGCAGCACACGTTCAAGCGCTTCAAGCGAAATGCGCTTCTCGTCGAGCTTCACAATGCGATCGCTGCGGCCGGCAAGCTGGAAGCCGTGGTCAGTCATGACCACGCGATCTGCGCTGCAGAACCACTCGATACCTGGCAACTGGGGGCCGCGAATCTGCAACAGGCCGTCCTGCTCGCGGAATTCCACGTCGGGCAGCCCCTGCCAGCAAGGCAATGCGCCAGCCACACGCCGCCGCCAAGCCACCGCGCCAGTCTCCGTACTACCGTAAATCTCTGTCGGTATCGCACCTAGGGTCTCGCGGCAACGCTGCGCAGCCTCTTCACCCAGTGGACCGCCAGCCGACAGCACCACGTGGATGCGACAACTAACGTCGGTACCGGGGGGCAGGCGAGCCAACTGCGCCGGACTGGTGACCATCACGCAGCCCTCTGGGAGTTGCAAGCGCCCCAAGTCGCCGACCTGCAGCAAGCGTTGGGCTTCAAATGGACGTCCAGTGACCAGAGGCAACAACAGCCGGAACACGAGGCCATACATATGTTGGTGTGAAACCGTTCCACAAACCGGTGCAGCCCGTGGTCCGAAATCCAACGTGGTGGCAAGGCCTGCGAGCTCCCGCTCCAGCTGTCGCAGGGATTTCGGGATGCGCGCAGGGGTCCCCGTGCTGCCAGATGTAAACATCTCCAGGAGTGGCGCGCCAGGGTCTAGCATCTCCCACGCTCGTGTGGACGGCGCACCAGCTTGCAGGCCATCCGGCATTCCCGCATAACCATCGACCGCGGCATCCAGATGCTTGATGGCCCCAGCCTGCAGATCAGAAGGCACTAGTGCGCACTTGCCCGCGTGCCAGGCACCAAACAGCATTGCGACAAACTCAAAGCCATCGCTGGAATGCAGAGCGAAACGCTGCCCGGGCGCTGCCAATAAGGCTGTGCGCCATGCGCTCGCGCGATCAATCAAGTCCTTGAAGTAGAGAGGTTTGCCGTGCCGAAAAGCGACGAGTCTGGTTGCGTCGAGTCCCTCCTGCAGCAACCCGGTCAGCAACCCCGATTCAGGCATGCTGCCACTTCCTGCGGACACGCTGACGCAATATGTACTCGCCAGCGAACAGGAGGCCGGCCAATAGGTAGGCGAGACCGCCACAATACAGCGCCCACGCCCGATCCGTGCCCCACAACGCCAGCGCCGCGGCAACAACCGCATTCACCAAAAAATACGCGCACCAGACTAGCGTCACGCACCTCGTGTACCGCACAGCCTGCGGCGGCAGATGAGGCTCCCGCAGTCGGGCCATGCGCTCCACAAAGCTCGGCGGCCTGATTAGGCTGAAGGCGAATGCCGCTAGGAAACTCAGGCTCACAGCCACAGGGTAAAGCTTGACCGGCAAGCTACGATTGGTGAGCAACACGAGCAACGCAAGCAGCAACACCGCAACGCCCCAAATCCACTCGCGTTTGACGACAAAACGCACCACGGCAAGCAGTGCGAGCGGCAGTACCAGCACGCGCGCATCGTGGTGCTGCAGGATGAGATACACCAGGGCTGGATAAAGCAGCGTTGCAGCAGCCAGCAGAACCGCTGACCACTTCAAGCGCTCTCCGAAAGATGCACGTGCAAGGCATCCACCACGTCGCCAAGTGTGCGGACCGTACGGAACGCCTCCGGCTGCAGGCGCCGCGAGGTCAATGATCGCAGCTGCACCAACATGTCAACTGCATCGATGCTGTCGATGTCCAGGTCCTCGTAAAGCCGTGCTGCCGGCGTGATACGCTCCGGCGGAATGTCGAAACTCTCCTGAAGCACGACGGCAAGGCGCGCGAATATTTCTTCTTTGGTCATGTGCTGCCCGACGCGTTTCAGCGCTGACGTGCCCCGGCAACAAACGCCGCCAGACGCTTCACCGATGCGAAATGTTCGCGACCCGTCTCTGAATCGCCAATCACAATTCCGTAGCGACGCTGCAGTGCCAACGCCAGTTCCAGTGCGTCGATGGAGTCAAGTCCAAGACCCTCCTCGAAGAGCGGGTCGTCCGTAACAATATCGGCCGGCGCCACATCCTCGAGATTCAGTGACTCGATGATGAGCTCCTTCAATTCTCGTTCAAGCTGCTCCATTGCGTTCCGCTCGCCTGCGTCAATAATCCTTGCAGCCGCTCCGTCAGGGCGCGCGCGGCTTTTGGTTCTTCTCTCCCGTGCAACGCCCCGCCTGCCACGGGCAGATCGTCCAGCACCTTGATGCAGTATCGCACACGGCGCGCCGGGACCTGCCACCACGGCTCTCCTTTGCGCAGCGTGGGCGGATCGCAATTAATGTGAACCGGGGTCAGCGGTAGACCGGCGCGCAGCGCTATGTTGGCCGCACCCCGGTGCCAATTCTGCTGCTGGGCTGCGTTACTACGGGTCCCTTCAGGGAAGACGATGAGGCTGCTGCCAGCCCGTAGCGCGGCGACGCAGGCATCGACAAGCTCCACGCCCCAATCGTTGCAGAGATACCCTGCCAAGCGCACCGGGGCGCGCGTGAACGGGTTGCTGGCCAGCCCCGCCCTGACAATGCAGGTGGCATTGGGGACCGCGGAAATGAGGAACACCACGTCCAATAGCGTCGGATGGTTGGCGGCGATGACCAAGCCGGGTCGCCGCAGCAATTCCGCCCGCCTGAAACTAAAACGCAATACACCCAGCGCCCACATAAATTGCACAAACAGGCGCATGAGCCCGTGCACCAGCAGGCGCGCGGTCTTTTGCCGGCGCGCCCGCTCCGGAAGAAGCAGGTACATGATCGGAACGCCGGGTACCAGCAGCAACAGACCGCCAATACCGAATGCTGTGAAGGAGAGGCCAGTGGCCACTACGCGCCAGCCACGACCGAGTCTAGCAATCATGGCGCTGCCACAGATAACGTCCAGTTTCCGATGACAACTGTGCGCCGCACCCTCCTGCCAGGAATGCCAGCGCCCGCAAGCTGGCGGCGCCGAGCTGATCTCCCACAGCCGGGGTGCTGCAGCCCGCAGTCAGGCTGATTCCACCTGAATCTACCGCTCGAAGCAGGCAGGCCCACGCGTAGCGAAACTGTGGCACGCCGTCGGTCGGCTCATAGGGTGCCGGAACAGGTTCCCCACAGCACACCACCATGACTTGCGCAGCCTCGGTGGCCAGGTAGCACAACGCCTCGCAGCAGGCTGCCTCCGCCAGGTCCACAGTGGCCGCTATGCTGGTTGTGCCCGCGCGATCCCCACGAGCAATGCTGTAGATTCCGACGGCCGCGTTGTGCACAGCGAGGCTGAACCCCATCGGGGAAGCCACACCTTCCTGATGCAACTGAGCCAGCAGCGCGGCGGTCCCCTCGAGATCGCCGTAGCGTGAGGCGAATACGATGGGACATGGATCGGCCGGCTGGCACTTCGCGAGCACGTTCAAGGCGGCGCGCCCTAGAGGATTGACGCGCCTCCGTAGAGCCGCCGGCATCCACGCCATGTCCAGCGCAACCTCACCAGCCAGCGGCTGCGGGTCGCGGAACCAGTCTAGCCATTGCGACTTCGTCGACAGACCTGGTGCCAGTGCAGCCCAGCTTTCGACGGCAAATCGCGGTACGAAGCGTCCCTTCTGTTCGCCTTGCAATGTCGAGTCACTCGTAGCGGTTCCTTCTGTCCGGGATGCTATCAAGGGGTTGCGCATTGACAAGTACTTGGACATCCAGCCATACGACAAGGCAGAACTTCCTGAATCCAAATGTCTCACAATGCCTTACCCGAACCGGCATCCTTGAGTCACTGAAGCCCTTTAACCCACGATCTGCTCGGACCGCTCGTCCATTGCGCCCCGCAGCTCGTCAAGGTAATTCGCCCACGCCTGCATCATCTTCGCGCGCGGCTCCAGGTACAAGGCATGGTTATAGGCTGCACTCACGGCATTGCGCTCCTGATGGGCGAGCTGCAGCTCGATGTGTTCATGCGGCCACCCCTGCTCATGGAGAATGGTGGAGGCTACGCCTCGGAACCCGTGCCCGGTCATCCGGCTGCGGTAGCCCATACGGTACAGCGCGAACAACAATGTGTTGTTGCTCATTGGCTTGTGCGGGTTCAGGTCTCCGGGAAAGACGAACTCTCGGTCGAATGAAATCGCCCGGAGTCTTGCCACAACCTCCTTTGCCTGCCGGCTTAGCGCAACAACATGTGGCGTCTTCATCTTCATCCGCTCGGCCGGAATGTCCCAACGCAACGCCTTGCCATCGAACTCCGACCAGCGCGCTCCGATCAGCTCGGAGGTCCGCACGAAGGTCAGCACCATCAGCTGCAGTGCCAGCCGGGTGTGCTCGCCGCCGGCGTAGCCGTCGATGGCGCGCAGCAGATCCGGCAGTTCCTTGGTAGTCACGCGCGGGTAGTTGCGCTTCTTGCGGGCCTTGAGGATGTCGGAGGGCTTTACCTCTGCCACCGGGTTGCGCGGCGCCAGATCGTTGGCCACGGCGTAGCGCATGATCTGGCCGCAGTTCTGCAACAGGCGGCGCGCGATCTCGGCGGCCCCGCGCCGCTCGACCTTGCGCACAGCGTCCCGGAACTCGGCAGCGGTCAGCTCGGCCACGGGTCGGGCCCCTATCTCGGGAAAGATATCTCCCTTCAACCGTGAGACGACGTAGTCCACGTACCGTTCGGACCGGCCCGGCCGCCAGTGGGCCAACCAAGCACGCGCCACGGTCTCGAAATCCCGGCACAGGGCCTGCTTGGCCGCGCCAGGATCAATGCCCTCGGCGAGCTCGCGACGCGCCTCGTAGTGCTTCTGCCTCGCCCTTGCGAGCGATACATCGGGAAAGGTTCCCAGCGCTAGCGTCTTGTGCTTGCCATTGAACTGGTAGTTGAAACGCCAATAGCGCCCACCATTCGGCATCACCTGAAGGTACAGACCTCTCTCATCGAACATCTTGCGCGGCTGGTCCGCCGCCTTGGCACTACGAACCTGACTGTCCGTCAACATTTGAGGTATCTCCCAAAGCTGCGGCGCCGATACCTCGAAAAGTACCTGCGCCTGGTTGAGACATACCGAGAGCTTGGGAGACGCTGTGAGACCGTAAAACCCTGAGTTTCACGGCTTTTTCAGCATTTCCCGTATCGCCTGAGCCGGCGTGAGACGAGCAATTGGCGGAAGGGGTGGGATTCGAACCCACGGTGGGCGTGAACCCACGCCAGTTTTCAAGACTGGTGCCTTAAACCGCTCGGCCACCCTTCCGTGGGCGGCATTCTAAACGAACGTCACTGATCAGGCGCCGCCGGAGTAACCGCCCTGGAAGGTCGAGTAGACCTTGTCCGTTGTGGTGATGAACTCCAGCAGCGCCGGCTTGCCTTCTTTCGTGGCCTTGATGCCGCGCTTGAGCGCATTGACGATGTCCGCCGGGTCCGTGACGCGCTCGCCGTAGCCGCCCAGGGCCTTCGCGAACTCGCTGTAATTGCCCGAGATGTCGGTGGACTTGAAGCGCGCTTTCGACGACTTCATCAGGTGGAACTCCATCGCCATCGAGAAGTTGTTGAACAGGATGGACAGGATCGGGATCTGCGCGCGGACACAGGTTTCGAAATCCATGCCGGTCATGCCGATGGCCGCATCGCCCCAGAAGTTCACGCACAGCTTTTTCGGATTGGCGAGCTTCGCGCCCATGGCAAGCGCCAGGCCATAGCCCAGGTGTGTGCTCTTGCCCCAGCCGATGTACGTCAGCGGCGCCTGCGTGGCCCAGAACGGCGAGAGCTCATCGCGCGGGCTGCCGGCATCGTGCGTGACGATGGTGTTCTTCACATCCGTCATGTGCAGGAAATCCCAGATCACGCGATAAGGCGACATGGGTTTGTCATTGCTGGTGAGGTACGGCGTCCATTGCTTCCACCAGGGCGCGTTGTACTTCCTGATGCTCGCCTGAACCTTCGGAGTGAGGCCACGGGGCTTCTTGAGCCGATCCTTCAGCGCCGCGTGCAGCATGCCAAGCGCAAGCTTCGAATCACCCACCAGCGCCACGTCGGCCGGAACGTTCTTGTCGATGTCCAGCGGCTCGGTGGTGTTGTGGAGGAAGCGCTTGTTCTTCACCGGAAACTTGATGCCGAAGCTGGTAGCAGTGAACGAGGCGCCAACACCGAACACCACATCGGACTTTTCCACGTGCGCCGCCAGCGCGCGCGACATGGCCACGCCGCCGGCTCCCAGCGACAGCGGGTGGGTTTCATTGAAGGCGCTCTTGCCCTCGAGGCTGGTGGTGACCGGCGCTTCCAGCAATTCGGCCACGGCCTTCAGCTCATCCCAGGCCTTGGCGTAGTGCACGCCCTGCCCCGCATAGATCAGCGGCAGCTTCGCCTTGATCAGCTTGTCGGCGGCCTCATCGATGGCAGCCGGATCCGGCGCGCTGCGCGCGCGCTTCGCCGGCTTGTACTCGATGGGGCCGGGCACTTCCAGTGTCCACATGTCATGCGGGATCTCCAGCATCACCGGACCGGGACGACCATTGCGTGCGAACGAGAATGCGCGGCGCAGCGCCGGCACCAGCTGCTCCACGATGGTGAGCGTCTCCACGTGCTTGGTCACGTGCTGGAAGTTGAGCGCGCTGTTGAAATTCGGCTTCGTGAACAGGTTCAGACGCGGATACCCCATGGGGATCACCACCAGCGGCACGGCTTCGCTGTAGGCCTGGGCCACCGCGCCGAATGCATTCTCGATGCCCGGCCCCAGCTGGCAGCAGAACACGCCGACTGTGTCACCCGAGCTCATGCGCGACAGACAGTCGGCCATGTGCACGCCCACGCGCTCCTGGCGCACGACGATGGGCCGGATGTTCGCCTCGGCCGCGGATTCCGTCAGTGGATTCAGCGGGTAAGTGAGGAGCACTTCCACGCCTTCGCGTTTCAGGATTTCTGCGGTGACCTGGGCGACATTCATGAACGGATTCCTGCGCGGCTGGTGAAAACCGCGCATAAATACCCGTTCCCGCCGCCGATTACAAATGGCTGCGGAAGCTGCCTGACGCAGCTAGTGGGCCTAGGAGTTCGAACCCCCGCGATAGCCGCCGCGCATCGGCCGCGAATAGACCTTGTCGGGCGTGGTAATGAACTCCAGCAGCACCGGCTTGCCTTCCTTCGTCGCCGCGATGCCGTTGATCAGTGCATGCGCAATCTGCGTGGGCTCGGTGATGCGTTCGCTGTAGCCGCCAAGCGCCTTGGCGAACTCACTGTAGTTGCCCGAGATATCGGTGGAGCCGTACTTCTCGCGCGAGTACGCCATGGCGTCGTCTTCCATGTGCATCCCGAAGTTGTTGAACAGGATGGACATGATCGGAATCTTGTTGCGCACGCAGGTTTCGAAGTCCATGCCGGTCATGCCGATGGCGGCATCGCCCCACATGTTGATGCACAGCTTCTCCGGATGGGCGAGCTTGGAGCCCATGGCCAGGCCCAGGCCATAGCCCAGCTGCGTGGTCTTGCCCCAGCCGATGTACGACAGCGGCGTGACCGATTTCCAGAACGGCGAGAGTTCGTCGCGCGGGCTGCCGGCATCGTGCGTGATGATGGTGTTCTCCACCTCGGCGATGTGCATCAGGTCCCAGATCACGCGATACGGTGACAGCGGCTTCGCCTCGCTGGTCAGCCGCGGCATCCACTCGGCCATCCAGGGGTCGTTGTATTCCTTGATGCGCGCGACGGTCTCGTTCATGCGCCCGCGCGGCTTCTTCAGGCGATCCTTCAGTGCCTCGTGCAACGCGGCGAGCGCCAGCTTCGAGTCGCCCAGCAGCGGATACTTCGCCGGGATGTTCTTGTCGATGTCGTAGGGGTCGATGGTGTTGTGGATGAAATCCTTGCCTTCGGTGGGGAAGCGGATGCCGAAGCCGGTGGCGGTGAAGCTCGCGCCGGCACCGAACACCACGTCGGCTTCCTGCACATGCATGTTCACCGCGTTCGACATGGTCGGTCCGCCCGACCCCAGCGCCAGCTGGTGGGTTTCCGGAAACGCGCTCTTGCCTTCCAGGCTGGAGCACACGGGTGCTTCCAGCAGTTCGGCAATGGCCTTGAGTTCCGCCCACGCGCGGCCATAGTGCACGCCCTGCCCCGCATAGATCAGCGGGCGCTTCGCGGCGATCAGTGCCGCCGCCGCGGCATCCACGTCGGTGGGATTCGGCCCGGTGAGGATGCGGCGCGTCGGCGTGTAATCCACCTGCGCGGCTTCGGTCAGGCCCGGCATCGCGGTGCCCAGGCCGGCCCCGCCGGCAAATTCGATCAACACCGGGCCGGGCCGGCCATTGCGCGCAATGCTGAATGCGCGCTTCAGCGCCGGCACCACCTGGCTGGTGCTGGTGACCAGTTCGGCGTGCTTGGTGACACTCTGGAAATTGATCGTTGCATTGAAGGCCGGTTTGACGAACGAGCCGCCACCGCTGGGAAACACCACCAGCGGCACGCCCTCGGACCAGCACTGCGCCACGGCGCCAAATGCGTTCTCGATGCCCGGACCTTCCTGGCAGGCAAATACGCCGACTTTATCCGCCGAGGACAGACGCCCCATGGCATCGGCCATGTGAATACCGATGCGCTCCTGGCGCACGACGATCGGACGGATATCCCGCTCGGCGCATCGTTCGGTCAGGGAATTCAGCGGATAGGTGAGCAGGTAATCCACGCCTTCGCGCTTCATGACTTCCGCCACGACATGACCGACGGTCAGCGACCTTGGTCCGTTGTTCCTTTCCATGCGCCTGAACCCCCTGAAGAAATGTGCAACGGCTTGAAGGCCGTATAAATACCCCTTCCGCCGCCGAACCACAATCTGCGACACTCCCGGGTGCGCTATCCGACGGGGGAGAACAACAAGATGTACGGGAAATTACTGGCCGCCGTGCTGGCGGTGGTGGGCGGCGGCGCACTGGCCGGCATTGCGCTGCTGCGCGACGAGCCCATCAACTCGCTGTGGATCGTGACCGCGTCGGTCTGCATCTACCTGCTGGGCTACCGCTTCTACGCCAAGTGGATCGAAACCCGCGTCTATGTGGTGGACAGGACGCGGGCCACTCCCGCCGAGCGCCTGAGCAACGGCCGCGATTTCGTGCCCACGCAGCGCTGGGTGCTGTTCGGCCATCATTTCGCCGCCATTGCCGGCGCCGGCCCACTGGTCGGCCCAACCCTGGCCATGCAGTTTGGTTATCTGCCGGGCACGCTGTGGTTGATCGTGGGCGCCGTGTTGGGCGGCTGCGTGCAGGACATGACGGTTCTGTTCATCTCCATGCGCCGCAATGGCAAGAGCCTGGGGCAGATGGCGCGCGACGAACTCGGCTCATTCGGCGGCACCGCAGCCATGCTGGGCACGTTGATGATCGTGATCATCGTCATCGCGGTGCTTGGCCTCGTGGTGGTCAAGGCCATGCAGCACAGCCCCTGGGCCACGTTCACCGTGTTCATGACCATCCCCATCGCGCTGCTGGTAGGTCTGTACATGCGCATCTGGCGGCCGGGCAAGGTGCTCGAGGGTTCGATCATCGGCCTGGCGCTGCTCCTGTTCGCGGTGGTCGCCGGCGGCTGGGTCGCCAACGACCCTGTCTGGGCCGCGCGGTTTGATCTGGACGGCGTGTCGCTGGTCTGGTTCGTGATCGCCTACGGCTGGATCGCGGCCATCCTGCCGGTGTGGGTGCTGCTGGCGCCGCGCGACTACATCTCCACCTTCCTGAAGATTTCCGTGGTCGTGCTGCTGGTGGTGGCGGTGATCTTCATCCATCCCGAAATCAAGATGCCGGCCATCACGCGCTTCGCCGACGGCACCGGCCCGCTGTTCGCCGGCAAGATCTTCCCGTTCATGTTCATCACCATCGCCTGCGGCGCGCTGTCGGGCTTCCATGCGCTGGTTTCCAGCGGCACCACGCCCAAGATGGTCACGAACGAAGGCGACATCCGGCTTGCCGGCTACGGCAGCATGGCCATCGAGTCCCTGGTCGGCATCATGGCCGTCATCGCGGCCACGCTGCTCGAGCCGGGTGTGTTCTTTGCCATCAACAGTGGCGCGGGCGTGGTTGGCGCGGCGGCGGCGGATGCCGTGCAGACCATCTCGAACTGGGGTTTCCCGGTCACGGTCGAACAGATGCAGCAGCTGGCGCAGGAGGTAGGCGAATCCACACTGTTCGCGCGCACGGGTGGCGCGCCATCGCTGGCCGTCGGCATGGCCAGCATCTTCAGCAGTGCATTTGGCCAGGGCCTGCTGGCCGTGTGGTACCACTTCGCCATCATGTTCGAGGCCATCTTCATCCTGACCACGGTCGACGCGGGCACGCGCGCCTGCCGTTTCCTGGTGCAGGATGCGCTCGGACAGGTGGCGCCGCCGCTGGGTCGCACCTCGTGGTATCCGTCGGTGCTGCTCGCCAGCACGCTGGTGGTCGCGGCCTGGGGCTACTTCCTCTATGTCGGTGTCATCGACCCCAACGGCGGCATCAACATCCTGTGGCCGCTGTTCGGCATCGCGAACCAGATGCTGGCCGCCATCGCGCTCTCCGTCTGTACCGGTGTACTCGTGAAGAGCGGCAGGCTGCGCTACGCATGGGTGACGGCCCTGCCACTGGCATGGATCAGCATTGTCACCACGGTGGCGGCCTGGCAGAAGATCTTCACCACCGATCTGGGCTTCTTCGCCGCGGCGGACAAGCTGGCCGCGCAGCTGGCATCGGGCACGCTGGCGGCGGATCGTGCGGCCGTGGCGCCCACACTCATCTTCAACCAGCGGCTGGACGGATGGCTCACGGTGCTGTTCCTGGTGCTGATGTGGGTGGTCATCCTTGAAATGCTGCGGGTCTGCTATCGACACATCGCCGGAAAACCGGTGCCGGCCACTTCCGAAGCGCCCTATGTGGCAACGCGCCTTGACGTGGCAACGGCGCCGGGTGCCAACTGAAGGCGATGAAGACCGCAGCGGAAAAATCGGTGCGGCAGTTCCTGTCATCGGGGCTGTCGCTGCTGCGCGGGGTGACGGGCGATGACGCCTATGAGAAGTACCTCGCGCACATGGCCGCCAATGCGCCGCAGGAAACGCCGATGAGCGCGCGAGAGTTCTACCGGGCCCAGCTGGAAAACAAGTGGAGCTGCATCAACGGCTGTTGCTGAGCGGCGCCCTGCTGCTGGCCAGCGCCAGTGCCACGGCCGCGGAGTTCGAACATCTCGCGCGCCTCAGTGCCCGTGGCGCGCGCGTCTCCGCGCTGGTGCAGGACCTGGAGTCCGGTGAGCCTGCAGCGCGGCTGGCGCCGGCCGAGCGACTGACCCCCGCCTCGCTCAGCAAGATCCTCGTGGCTGCCGCTGCGCTCGACACCTGGGCGCCGGACAAGACCTTCGCCACCACCCTGAGTTCGAAGACTGCTCCCGTCGACGGCACGGTGATGGGCGATCTGGTCCTGCACGGCGAAGGCGACGCGACGCTCGATGAAACCACGCTGTGGGCACTGGCCACGCAATTGCGCGCGCAGGGCATCCGGCGCATCACCGGGCGCGTGCTGGTGGAACGCGCCCCATTCGGCGAACTGGACTGCGACACCATCGACCGCTGCAATGGCCAGCGGCGCAGCAACCGCGCCTACAACGCCGCGCCAAGTGCCATCGGCGTGAACTACGGCAGCTGGTGCATCTCCACCCGCGCGCCAGCTGGTGCGAGCACGGCCACTGTTGGTGGATGCGCCAGCGGCGAGCTGCCGATTCCGCTCACCGGGCGCGTGCGCGTGTCGGCCCAGGGGCCGGCGCTGTCCATCGAGCGCAGCACGGACGAACACGGTGATCGCATCAGCGTCAGTGGCAGCATCGCACCGGGCGCCGAACGCACGGTGCACCGGGCCATGTCCGATCCGGCCGCCGGCGCCGGACAGATTCTGCGCTCCATCCTCATCCAGACCGGAGTCACCGTGGATGGCGGCGTCGAAACCACCCGCAGTGCCGGCACGGCCGCGCAGTTGCTGGCGAAGGTGGACGGACTGCTGCTGCAGGAACAGATCGGCCGCATGATGCGCTGGTCAAACAACTACATCGCCGACGTGCTGACCATGGGCATTGCGCTGGCGCGAACCGGCATGCCCCCTGCTTCGCTGGCCGCAGCCGCGAGCGGACTGCTGCCACTGGTGGGCACCGGGGCCGTCATGGAGAGCGGCAGCGGCCTCACCACCTCTAACCGCCTGTCGGCACAGGACCTCGTCGGTGTCCTGAGCCGCGAGCATCGCGACGCGCGCCGTTTCCCGGCTTTCCTCGGTTCGCTGGTCGTGCCGCACGATGCACCATTCGATTTTCTGAAACCAGGCAATGACGACTGGCTCGACCGGGTGGCACTGAAGACCGGCTCGCTGTCCGAACCGGTTTCGGTGGCCGGCATCGCCGGCTATCTGCGCAAGAAGAATGGCGGCTTCATGGCCTTCGCCATCATCGTCAATGGCAGTGAACGCCTGCAGCCATCATTGACCGATGCGCTGGCCGCTGCGCGCGAAGACCTGCAAACGCTGCTGGCAAACTACTGATCCATGCCTCACGTCCCGGGAGCGCACATGTCGAGAAGAAAACCTGCAGGCAGCACATGGATCTGGATGATCGCCATCCTGGCGAGCGCATTGCCGCCGACGACGCAGGCCGCATCACCACCGGATCTGACCGGCATCTGGGCCGCCGCAGACGCCACCGGTCCCCGCGGAGCCGGCGCCGCAGCCAACCAGGTATTCGCGCTGCGACCCGAAGCCCGGCAGCGACATGCGGCCTTCAATGCCATCGTTGAACCGACCGGCGCAACCCCAGGCGGGGTGTGCCTCGGGGCGGGCATGCCTGCAGCAATACTGGGCGCAGGTGGTTACCCCATGGAGATCATCCAGCGGCCCGAGCAGATCACCATCATCTACGAGCTGCATGGCGAGACGCGCCGCATCTACTTCGGCAGCCGCAACATCCCGGAGGCTGACCGCGTGCCGGGCCGCAACGGGTATTCCAGTGGACACTGGGAAGACGACGTCCTCGTGGTCGAGACGAACAATCTGGTCGAACAGCTGGATCAGCGCACCACGCCCCATTCAGATGAAGCCACGATCGTGGAGCGTTACCGCCTGGCCGGCACCGACAACCAGGGACGACGCATTCTCACGGTCGAGCTCACCATGACCGACCCCGTGTTCTATTCCGCGCCAGTCGTCCTCACGCGGCGCTGGGCCGAAGTGCCAAATGGCCACCTGATGCCCTACGAGTGCAACGAGGAGGCCTGGCTGGACCGCATCGAGGAACTTGCCCGCCAGGCCGGGGCGAAGGTGCCCTGATCCAGCGGCGGCTTCAGCCCAGCCTCTGCAGGCGGGGAATCGTGAGCGCGCGCTCGGCTCCGATGAACTCGGCCTCTGTCATCGGCTTGCCCAGGTGGTAGCCCTGCGCAAAATGGCATCCCATCGCCTGCAGCGTTGCCAGCTGCTCGATGGTTTCCACGCCCTCTCCGACGCTGCTCTTGCCGAGGTTCTCCACCAGCGTGATCGTGGCGTGCAACACCGCCATCCGGTCCGGATCCCCGGTCAGGCCATGGATGAATGAGCGGTCGATCTTGATGACGTCAAACGGGTATTCACTGAGGCAGCCCAGCGAGGACGTACCGGCGCCGAAGTCATCCATGGCCAGGCGCACACCGATGCCACGCAGCTCGTGCATCAGCGCCAGCGAGGCTGCCGGATCGCGCATCACCTCGCGCTCGGTGACCTCCAGCTGCAGGCAGCTCGGCGACAATCGTTCGGATTCGAGCGCCGCGCGCACGGCATGCAACAGCTGTGGCCCGCGCGCCAGCTCCGCGCGCGAGACGTTGATGCTCACCACACCCGGCGCTTCCTCCGGATCCAGCTTCTGCCAGCGCGCCAGCGCAGCGCACCCCTCCCGCATGACCCACTCGCCCAGCGGGAAGATCAGGCCGGACTCTTCGGCAACCGGCACGAATTCCGATGGCGCGATGGGGCCCAGCGCCGGATGGTGCCAGCGCACCAGCACCTCGACCGAGCTGCGCTTGCCGGTATCCAGATCCACGATGGGTTGATAAACCAGCGACAGCTGGCTGGTGCCCAGCGCCTGGCGCAGGCCGGATTCAATCGCGAGCCTGCGTTCCAGTTGCGCATGCATCGCATCGCTGAACATCACCGCACAGGCCCGCCCTGCGCGCTTCGCTTCGTACATGGCCACATCCGCGTTGCGCAGCATGGTGGCCGCATCAGGCTGGCCCTGGTCGCTCACTGCGATTCCGATGCTGGCCTGCACACTGACATCGCGGCCCATGATCCGGAATGGCAGCAGCAATTCGCGCAGCAGGCCATCGGCAACGAGCTGGGCATCCGCGGCATGGTGCAGATCCTGCAGCAGCACCAGGAACTCGTCCCCGCCAAAGCGCGCGATGTGGTTGCCGGCCGCGGCGCCGCCCAGTGCCTGGCGCAAGCGCACGGAAATCTGCTGCAGCAACTCGTCGCCGGCCTGATGGCCCAGCGCATCGTTGATGAGCTTGAAGTGGTCGAAATCCAGCAGCAGGACAGCCAGCACCTGCGGGCGGCCGCGCCGCACGCGCTCGATGGTCGCACCCAGCTGGCGGGTGAACAGCTCGCGATTGACGAGTCCCGTGAGCCGGTCGCGGTGCAGGGCGTCGTCCAGCTCCCGCGTCAATGCGTCGATCCGCGCGCGGTGGTGGAACAGCGCCACCAGCATCGCAGCGATCGATACGGCGCCGGCGAGCCGGATGTCCTGCGGATCCAGGTCGCGGCCCATGGCCAGCATCGTGGCAACCAGGCCATTGGTCGTGAGCAGCGTGATGAGCACGGCGAACGGCGGGCGCCACTTCTGACGCGGGCCTTCGCGTGCATCCTGGAGCTGCGCGGTGAAAATCGGAGACATCGCCGTGGTATCGGCCTGCGCGCCGCAGCTTGAAGGCCCGCCTCATCAATATGTGATAGGTTTCTCGCCCGCATGCCCATCAGCGACGACGACATCATCCAGGCAGCCCGCTCCCTGGGTGTCATCGGTGCCGACCGCCACTTGGCGCACCGGATTCTCGCCACGCTCTGTGACGCAAGTCTGGATGCCAGGCAGATTGCCGAAGTCATCCAGGCCGACCCCGGCATCGCGGCGCGCGTACTCAAGGTCGCGAATTCGGCCTACTACGGCACGCCGCGCCAGGTGGGCACGCTGGACCGGGCCCTGATGCTGATGGGGCTGGATGCGGTGCGCACCATCGCCGCGGCAGCCTGCCTCGATCGCGGCACGCCCCGGCACGGCCGGCCGACGGCCATCGACCCACGCGCCCTGACTCTGCATTGTGTTGCCAGCGCCTTCGCGGCCGAGACACTTGGCAGGCAGAGCCGGCGCGTGGCACCGGCGGAAGTCTTCATGGCTGCGCTGCTGCATGACTTCGGTGTTCCCGTGCAGGAGCGCCTGGATCCAGCGGGCCTCGCGCGGCTGGTGCAGGCACTCGCCGCCGACGAGGAAGCCTCGCCCTACGAGCTGGAACCGACGCTGGTGCAGGTGGGTCACGCACATTGCGCACAGGTGATCCTGCGTGACTGGAAACTGCCGGAGCCCATCGTGAGGACCGTGATGCATCACGACGCGCCCGCACGCGCACCGGCTGAAGAGCGCGACCTGGCGCTGATGGTTCACCTGGGCGTGCAGCTGGCGCTGCAGGCCGGCTTCACGCATGCCCTGGAACCACGCCCCGGTCGCTCGGCCCGCGAACTGATGTTGCGCAGCCTAGGACTGGAGGAGGCCGCTGTGCAGTCCATCGTTGATGGACTGGCAGAGCGGGTTCACATGGTGGTTGCCAGCAAGGCTTGAATGCAGCCTCAAGGCACCAGCTTCCAGCCCGTCAAAGTATTTCCACCAGGCACGACCAGGTAACCATCGCCAACACCCATCGTCGCCAGTGGTCCATTCTGGTTTTCATTCAGCCCCACCGGGGGCGCGGCAGCCTGGCCACTCCACAACTGTTGACCGTTACCGCGATCTACCATGTAGACGGTTCCGGAACCCGAAGCGGTCACAACCACGTTATCAATGACAATTGGCGGAGTGTTCAGGTCCAGATCACCGGCAAATGTCCATGGCATCGCTGACGTTGCCATGTTGAGCGCGCCGAGGCTGCCATTGCTCAAGTAGTACGCAAAATCGCCGGCAAGTCCTGGCAGGTCACGGGACGGGAACGCAGCGAGAATTGCGCCCGTACCGGCGTGCAGAATGCCGTTGGTCGAATTGATGCCTGGAAATTCCTGGCTCGCGTCCCGGACAATCAATCTTCCGTTCGAATACGATGGGGATCTGGCGCCCGAACCATAACAACCGCCGCTGAAATTCCACAGCGGCTCGCCCGTGAGCAGCGCGTACTTGTAAACGTGACAGGCACCCGAGACGAAGACGCCGTCCGGGGAAACCGCCGGCGAAACCGGGCCTGCCGAATCCGCGACGACGGACCACAGCAAACCACCATATGACTGGTCGACTGCAACCAGGGCGCCGGTGGACGACAGAAAGACCATGCCACCCACGGCGACCGGCGGCTTGTTCACGAAGCCGATCGGATAAGTGCGAGACCAGATTTCGGCTCCGGTGCCGGCATCAAATGCCCGCAGCAGGCCATCGAAGTTCACCACAAACAACCTGCCCTGGTCGTAGGCCAACGTCGCCACGTTGTACGTGGTGGGCAGATCCACAGGCCCCCACACGATGGCGCCGGTGGTCACGTCAAGCGCGTAGAGCGAAGCGCCGTATCCGTTGGGATGCGACAGGGCTGGCGCGGCCGTAGTGACGAACACCCTGCCGTTCGCGACCACTGGATAGTACACAGGGCCATTCAGCGTGGCCGTCCATCGGCCGCTCAAGGGCAGCGCAATGCCTGCTCCACCAAGCGTCACGTAGCCGGAATGAGCGGGATCAATCTGCAGGGCAGTGGAGCGCGTCGCGGCACCGGCAGGGATCGCCGTCGGCTGAAACACGGATACGGTGACCGACATCAGGAAGCCGCTGTAGCTGATCGAAAGCTGCGCCGTGCCCGGCGCGACAGCAGTGACATTGCCCTGTGGTGAAACGGTCAGCACCGCCAGGTTCGAGGAACTCCATGTGGCCAAGCCGGTGATGTACCGGTCAGAGAAATCCGTGTATCGAGCCCGCGCATTGAGCTGCCTGCTGGTGCCCACGACCAGGGCCGTCGGATCGTAGGTATCGATGACGATATCCTTGATCGATACACCCGACGGCGGATCGGCCACCGAGGAAACCTGCACGTCACGGTGCGCGAAGACCGCCAGGTCGAGTGCCGAGCCGGTCGCCGCGCCCGGCACGTCAATCTCTTTCAGGGAACCGACGAGCAGCAGGTAGCTGTCGGGCAGCAGGTTTCCGGGGCTGATGTCGTAGGAATTCTGCGAACCCGGCACGAGCACGAAGCCATCTGCCGGCCAGTCCGCGGTATTGGCACCAAGCAAGCCGAGCAGATGACTTGCCCCGGCACCGGCAGCCGCATCAGTCCACTGCACATGGTTGGAAGCGTTGTTGTTCCAGGTCGTGTTGACCACGGGTTGATCGATGCCCGGATAATCATTGCTCAGATTCGAGGACACCGTGTAGTTCACACCCGCCACGGTCACCGTCAGGTCGACGTGCTGACCAGGCTGAAGATTCAGGTCGCCCTCGTATGCCTTGTCCGCAGCAACGTAGGAAAGAGCCGTTCCATTTATCGTGATTACCGCGCCCAGGATCGGGCTCGTGCCTGCCTGGTTCAGCACTTCCACGTATGCGAAGGCAGTCGGGCTTGGGCCATCCAGCGGAGCCAGGACAGCAATGGAAGCGTTGATTGTCGGACGCTGGGTGAGCGGGGTCCCGCCATCCGAATTGCCACTGCCGGAATCGCTTCCGCCGCAACCTGCCAGCGCAGCCAGCAGGCAAACAACCAGGGCGCGTGCCACTGGCCCTACGCCCCACCCCGTGTCAACGCCTCCCCGCCGCATCGTCATGACTGCCTTCCCTGGATGCCATCAAGCTTGAACTGGTCCGAAGCTTCTCACAACCACCCATGCCTCACATCGATGGAAGGCCCCGACGTCAGCGGTTCGATGGCGAGCCCGTTGCTGCACTGAGTCCAGAAGCTCAGGCGCAAACGCGCTCCGCGCCAACGTACGGCCGCAGCACCGCTGGCACCGTGATCGAACCATCCGCGTTCTGGTAATTCTCCAGCACCGCAACCAGCGCACGCCCAACGGCCAGACCCGAACCGTTCAGTGTGTGCACCGGTTCGGGCTTGCCAGTGGCCGGATTGCGCCAGCGCGCCTGCATGCGCCGCGCCTGGAAATCTCGGAAATTGCTGCACGAGGAAATCTCGCGGTAGCGCTGCTGGCCCGGCAGCCACACTTCCAGGTCATAGGTCTTGCTGCTGGCGAAGCCGATGTCCCCGGCACACAGCACCATCGTGCGGTACGGCAGCTCCAGCTTCTGCAACACGGCTTCGGCGTGCGCAGTCAGTTCCTCGTGCGCCGCCAGCGACTTGTCCGGTTCGACGATCTGCACGATCTCGACCTTGTCGAACTGGTGCTGGCGGATCATGCCGCGCGTGTCCTTGCCCGCCGCGCCGGCCTCTGCGCGAAAGCACGGTGTATGCGCCACCAGCTTCATCGGCAGCGAATGGGCTTCGAGGATCTGCTCGCGCACCAGGTTGGTTACCGGCACTTCGGCGGTGGGAATCAGGTACATGGGCTGATCGGCCTGCACGGCGAACTGGTCGTGCTCGAACTTCGGCAATTGCCCGGTCCCCCGGAAACTGTCGGCCGTGGCCATGTACGGAACATAGACCTCGGTGTAACCGTGTTCGCGCGTATGCAGGTCGAGCATGAACTGCGCCAGCGCCCGGTGCAGGCGCGCCACCTGGTCGCGCAGCACCACGAAGCGGCTGCCGGCGATGCGTGAGGCGGCTTCGAAGTCCATGCCACGACCCAGCGCTTCGCCCAGCTCCACGTGGTCCCGCGGCTTGAAGTCGAAGGTGCGCGGCGTGCCCCGGCGACGCAGCTCCACATTCGCACTCTCATCCGCTCCGTCCGGCACGCTTTCCTGCAACAGGTTGGGAAGGTTCATCGCCAGAGCATCGAGCTCTTCCTGCACCGCATTGATGGCGGCCTCGGCTGAAACGAGCCCGGCCGCGAGCTTCTCGCCCTGGGCGATCAGCGGCGCAGCATCCTCGCCCTTGCCCTTGGCCATGCCGACCTTCTTCGCATTGGCATTGCGCTCCGCGCGCAGCCGGTCGGCTTCGATCTGTGCCGCCTTGCGACGCTCATCGAGCCTGCCGAACGACTCGACATCCAGCTGGAAGCCGCGGCGGGCAAGATTGGCAGCCACATCAGCGGGCGCGCTGCGCAGCAGTTTCGGGTCGATCACTGGTTCTTCCTGTCGTTGTCTTTCACGGACTGGTCCTGCGCGCGGCGCCGCTCGATCGCTTCGGCGATGCGGATCTCGAAGCCGCGCTGGACCGGGAAATAATAGTGCCGGTCGGGCATCGCATCGGGCAAGTAACGCTCGCCGGCGGCATAAGCGTCGGCCTCATTGTGCGCGTAGCGGTAGCCCTCACCGTGGCCGAGCTCCTTCATCAGGCGTGTCGGGGCGTTGCGGAAGCGCGCCGGCACCTCGAGGGAGCCATACTTCGCCACATCCTCCCGTGCCGCGCCGAACGCCGTGTACACCGCGTTGCTCTTGGCCGCCACGGCCAGGAACACCACGCATTGCGCCAGGGCCAGTTCGCCCTCGGGGCTGCCCAGGCGCTCATAAGCCTCCCAGGCCTCAAGGGCCATCGGCAATGCGCGCGGGTCGCCCAGGCCGATATCCTCGGTGGCCATGCGCGTGATGCGCCGTGCCAGGTAGGCCGGATCGCAGCCGCCATCGAGCATGCGCGCCAGCCAGTACAGCGCCGCATCCGGATCCGACCCACGCACCGCCTTGTGCAACGCCGAGATCTGGTCGTAGAACTGGTCGCCACCCTTGTCGAAACGACGGTGCGTGCCGGCCGCGAGCTCGGCGATCTGCGCCTCGTCGATGCGGCCGTCCACGGCAAGGTCAGCGACCATCTCCAGCATCCCCAGCGCGCGTCGCGCATCCCCATCTGCCGCAGCGGCCAGTGCCTTGAGCGCGCTGTCGCCGATGGAAAGATTGCGCTCACCCAGGCCACGCGCGGCGTCGCCCAGTGCGCGTTGGCACAGTGCAATCAGGTCCGCTTCGTCGAGTGGCTTCAGCACATAGACCCGCGCCCGCGACAGCAACGCACCGATGACCTCGAACGACGGGTTCTCCGTGGTGGCTCCGATGAAGACGATGGTGCCGTCCTCGACATACGGCAGGAACAGGTCCTGCTGCGCCTTGTTGAAGCGGTGCACTTCGTCCAGGAACAACACCGTGGCGCGACCGGCCACCCGCGCCTGCTTCGCCTGATCCACCGCGGCACGGATGTCCTTCACGCCGGCCATCACCGCCGAGAGCTGGATGAATTCGGCGTCCATCGCGGCGGCGAACAGTCGCGCCAGCGTGGTCTTGCCGGTACCGGGCGGACCCCAGAGGATCATGGAGTGCAGCTGGCCACGGTCCAGCGCCGCACGCAGTGCCCGCCCCGGCGCCAGCAGATGCCGCTGCCCGACGAACTCATCCACCGTTTGTGGCCGCATGCGGTCGGCAAGCGGCCGCAATGGCGTGTTCATTGCGCGGCCTTCGCGACGAGCGACTCGAACCAGCGCGCCCATCTGCCCAGCGGCGTCAGCACGAGGACCAGGCCCAGTGCGACGCCCAGCGTATCTGCGACGAGGTCCAGCCACTCGGCATCGCGGCCCAGCCCCATCGCACCCTGCAGCAGTTCAATCACCCCGCCGATGGCCACCACCGCCACGCCCACCCACGGCAGGTCTGCGCGCACCACGATGCTGCCGAACCAGAAGGCAAGGAGCCCGAATGCGAGCAAGTGCTTGAGCTTGTCTGATCCGACGATCTCGGGCACATCGCGACCCGGAAGCAGGCAGCCTGCCGCAATGATGAGCAGCAGCAGCACGCCCAGGACAATCCACAGCCGCGCAAAGCGCAGCCCGGGCAGCACGTGGCTCAAGGCGCCACCGGCTTGCCAATCAGGTCCGCTCCAGGTGGCAGCACGAATTCGGTGAGTGCGGGATCGACTTTCACATTGCGCTTCACGTCCTTGAAAGACAGCGTCGAGCTCTGGCCAAGTTTGTCCACGATGACCAGTCGCGCCAGTTCCTTTCCCTTGAAGCCGAACCGCACTTCGCGGAACTCCGAGGCCGCGTCCTTGGGCTCCACGCGCACCCAGTCGAGACCCTGGCGCCTGCCGTCATCTCTCACGTTGAATTCACCACGCAATTCAGCGCCACCGGCGAGCAGCATCGCCGGAGATTGCGAAAACGCCTCGGCTTGCGGGTTCACCGTCACCTGGTTCAGGTCACTGTCCTGGAACCACAGATTGCGGCCGTCGGCGATCATCAGCTGTGCAGTTTCGCTGGCGCCATCGGGCGTGGATTCCCAGCGAAACTTGCCCGGCCGCACGATCAGCAGTTTGCCTGTGCTGCCCGCAACGGATTTGCCCCTGGCATCCACGGCACTCTGCGTGAAGCTGGCTGACCAGGTCGACAGGCCTTCCAGATACCCATCGAGCGCGGTGTCGGCCGCATGCGCGCCAGCCATCGTGGCCCAGGCACAGACCAGGACAATCGCGCTGCGCGGCCAGCTAGTCATCGCCCTGCCCCTCAGGAACCAGCACCTCACGCGCACCGTTGGGCTGCAGCGGCCCCACCACGCCGGCAGCTTCCATGGCCTCGAGCAACCGCGCCGAACGGTTGTAGCCGATCTTCAGGCGCCGCTGCACATACGAGATGGAGGGCTTGCGCTCGCTGATCACGATCTTCACGGCCTCGTCATATAAAGCGTCCTGCTCAGTATCGCCGGCCAGACCTGAACCGGAGCCGTCCGAATCGCCGCTGAAACCGGGTATGGGCTGCGAGGGGCCTGACAGCACTTCCTCGATGTAATCCGGCGGATCGGCGGTCTTCAGCGCATTGACCACACGGTGCACTTCTTCATCGGAGACGAACGCGCCATGCACGCGCGTGGGCACGGAAGTACCCGGCGGCAGGTACAGCATGTCGCCGTGGCCGAGCAGTGACTCGGCGCCGCCCTGGTCGAGGATGGTCCGGGAGTCCACCTTGGCGGAAACCTGGAAGGCAATGCGGGTTGGAATATTTGCCTTGATCAGGCCGGTGATCACGTCCACCGAAGGCCGCTGCGTGGCCAGGATCAGGTGGATCCCCGAGGCACGTGCCTTCTGCGCCAGGCGCGCAATGAGCTCCTCCACCTTCTTGCCGACAATCATCATCAGATCGGCCAGCTCGTCGATGATCACGACGATATAGGGCAGCGGCTGCAGGTCCTGGATGGTGCTCTGGTCGAAATGCGGGTCGGTGGAAGCCCGCTGCATCATCACCGGGTCCTTGATCGGCTTGCCGGCACTGTTGGCATCCTTCACCTTGCGGTTGTAGCCGGCGATGTTGCGCACGCCGAGCGCCGACATCAGCTGGTAGCGGCGCTCCATCTCGCCCACCGACCAGCGCAGCGCATTGGCGGCCTGCTTCATGTCGGTGACCACCGGAGCCAGCAGATGCGGAATGCCCTCGTAGACGGAAAGTTCCAGCATCTTCGGGTCGATCATGATGAGCCGCACATGCTCGGCGGTGCTCTTGTAGAGCAGCGACAGCACCATGGCATTGATGCCCACCGACTTGCCCGAACCGGTGGTGCCGGCGATCAGCAGATGCGGCATCCTCGCCAGATCCGCCACCACCGGGTTGCCGGAGATGTCCTTGCCCAGCGCCAGCGCCAGCGGCGAGCTCACTTCTTCATACGACTGCGACTTGATGATCTCGCCCAGCGTGACCATCTCGCGCTTTTCGTTGGGTATCTCCAGGCCCATCACCGACTTGCCCGGAATGACTTCCACCACGCGCACCGAAATCGCCGACAGCGCGCGCGCCAGATCCTTCGACAAGCCCGAGATCTGGCTGGCCTTGGTGCCCGGCGCCGGCTGCAGTTCGAAGCGCGTGACCACCGGGCCCGGATGCACGGCAACGACTTCGACCTCGACGCCGAAGTCTTTCAGCTTGATCTCCACCAGGCGCGACATCGCATCCAGCGATTCGGGCGAATAGCCGGCCACCCTCTCCGGGGGGTCGTCCAGGAGCTGCATCGGCGGCAGTTCGCCCGCCTTGGGCGGATCGAACAGCGTGACCTGGCGTTCGCGCTGCGCCCGTTCGCTCTTCTGCACCACCGGCGCCGGCTGCTCGATCACCGGCATCACGCGCGGCACGGACTTCTTCTTCTGTTCGGTGCGCGCGACTTCCTGCCGGTCGCGCTTGCGCTCCTGGCCATCGGCCACTTCGCGTCGCGAGCTGAGCCAATCGCGCACCCGGTTGACCCCCTGCCAGAACCAACGGCCAACGCGGTCGAACACATCGAACACGGACACATGGAAGGCAATGGCGAGCCCGGCTATCCAGCCGGCCAGCAGCAGCAGTGTGGCGCCCAGATCCTTCATGGCGTGAGCCAGCCCCAAGCCGACAAACTGGCCCAGCACGCCGCCGGCGGTTTCCCGCAGGACCCCGGACTCCCAGTGCAATGAGGCCAGGCCACAGCTCGAAGCCAGCAGCAGCACAAAGCCGCCGGCCCGCACCAGGAAATTCACGCGGCTCGCGGGTTGCAGCTGTTCGGCGCGGTTGCGGAACACCAGCCACGCGGCCACCAGCAACATGACCGGCAGCAGGTACGCGGGGCGACCGAACAGGAACAGCAGCAGGTCGGCGACCAGCGCACCCATGTCGCCCACCCAGTTGAGCGTGCTCTGCCCATCTCCCGAATAGGACCAGCCCGCATCGCCGGGCGCATACGACACCAGTGCAATCAACAGGATCAGTGCGACGGCTGCGAGTACGGCGGCGAGACCTTCCCGCACCGCCTTCAGTACCGCCTCGGTGAAGCGCTTCCCACCATTCGGCGATGAGGGCTGGGTCAAACCGGGTGTGTCTCCTGGATCGGCGTGTTGATTCCGCGCTGCAGGCCACCATGTATGGCGGCAAAATGGGCGCAGTAACCTGGGCAGGAATTATACATGACCGATACCACGCACAGTCCCCTCATCATTCTGGGATCAGGACCGGCCGGCTACAGTGCCGCGGTCTATGCGGCACGCGCCAACCGCGCACCGCTGCTGATCACGGGACTGGAACAAGGTGGCCAGCTGATGACCACCACCGATGTGGAGAACTGGCCCGGTGATGCCACAGGCGTGCAGGGGCCGGAGCTGATGGAGCGCCTGCGCCAGCATGCCGAGCGATTCAACACGCGCCTGATCAACGACCACATCCACACTGCGCAATTGCAGCAGCGACCGTTCCTGTTGATCGGCGATTCAGGGCGCTACAGCTGCGATGCCCTGATCATCGCCACCGGTGCAACCGCGAAGTACCTGGGCCTGCCTTCCGAGGAAGCCTTCAAGGGCAAGGGCGTCTCGGCCTGTGCGACCTGCGACGGGTTCTTCTTTCGCAACCAGCAGGTCGCGGTGGTAGGCGGTGGCAACACAGCCGTGGAAGAGGCCCTCTACCTTTCCAACATCGCCTCACACGTAACCCTGATTCATCGCCGCGACAAGCTGCGCTGCGAAAAGATCATGGAGGACCGGCTGCGCGCCCGGGTTGCCGAGGGCAAGGTGACGCTGGTCTGGGACAGCACCGTCGATGAAGTGCTGGGTGATTCAAGTGGTGTCACGGGCGTGCGCCTGCGCAAGGCCGATGGCTCGATCGGCGATACGCTGCCAGTGACGGGCATCTTCATCGCCATCGGCCACTCTCCGAACACCGGACTGTTCGACGGCCAGCTCGACATGCAGGGCGGATATCTGCGGGTAAAGAGCGGCAGCAGCGGCAACGCCACCGCAACCAGTATTGCCGGTGTCTTTGCTGCCGGTGACGTTGCCGACTCGGTCTATCGCCAGGCAGTCACCTCGGCCGGAACCGGCTGCATGGCGGCCCTCGATGCCGATCGCTATCTGGAATCCTTCGAGCACAACGGCTGAATGGCCGGGTTGATGGAGCAGGATGCAAGCCCGTGAACTGCGGCAGATCGACGACATCGCGGCCAGGGACTGGAACTCCCTGCAGGGCGCCGAGTGCCCGTTCCTGCGCCATGAGTTCCTGGCAGCGCTGGAGCACAGCGGCTCCGTAGGCGCGGGATCGGGCTGGACGCCGGCACACCTGGCGATCTTTGACGACGCACGACTGGTGGCGGCGGCCCCGGTCTATCGCAAAACCCATTCCTGGGGCGAGTTCGTGTTCGACTTCGGATGGGCGCAGGCCCACGAACGGCATGGCCTGCCCTACTACCCCAAGCTGCTGCTGGCCGTGCCGTTCTCACCGGTCAACTGCAACCGGTTGCTGCTGGCACCGGACCTGCCTGCCGCCCCGCTGCGAGCTGCCTGCGCGCAGGAACTGGCGGCGCGCTGCGAAACACAGGGGCTCTCCTCTGCCCACGCATTGTTCGTCTCGGATGAAGAGCTGCCGGCGTTCACCGCCCAGGGCTGGCTGGCCCGCAGCGACGTGCAATTCCACTGGCACAACCGCGGCTACGGCAGCTTCGAGGAATACCTGGCCACATTCCGCTCCGAGAAGCGCAAGCAGATCCGGCGCGAGCGGCGGCGCGCCCCGGAAGCGGGCATTCACTTCCTCACCCTGCATGGCGACGAGATCAGCCAGGCGCAGTTGCAGTTCGCCTTCGAGGTGCACCAGCGCAATTTCCACCTGCATGGCCACGAGCCCTACCTGAACTTCTCGTTCTTCGAGGAGATTGCCCGCACGCTGGGCAAGGCGCTGGTGGTGAAGCTGGCCTGCCGCGGCGACGTACCGGTGGCCGCAGCCATCTTCCTGGCCTCTGCCACGACGCTCTACGGTCGCTACTGGGGCGCGGTTGGCGACTTTCACAGCCTGCACTTCGAGACCTGCTACCACCAGGGCATCGAGTACTGCATCGAGCACGGCATCGAACGTTTCGAACCCGGAACCCAGGGCGAACACAAGATCGTGCGCGGGTTCGAGCCCTGTGCCACTCATTCGGTGCATTACATCGTCGAGCCGGGTTTTCGCCGCGCCATTGCAGATTTCCTGCAACGCGAACGTGTGGCCGTGGATCACTACTCCGAGTCCGCCGCGGCCCACGTGCCCTTCCACCGCGGATGAAACACCTGACCTGGCTCGCCCCGGGAGATCCGCCGCATCGATTTCCGCCGGTTGGCGAGGCGCTGGATGATCCACCGGGACTGCTTGCTGCGGGTGGCGACCTATCGCCGGAGCGCCTGCGCGAAGCCTATCGACGCGGCATCTTTCCCTGGTACTCGCAGGGCGAGCCGGTGTTGTGGTGGTCGCCCGACCCGCGTGAGGTATTGATGCCGGCCGAAATGCACGTGTCGCGCAGTCTGCAGCGCCGCCTGCGCCGCGGCGACTACCGGGTGACAGAGAACCTGGACTTCCCCGCGGTCATCACGGCCTGCGCCACCGCCCGAGGACCAGACACGGGCACCTGGATCACACCGGAAATGCTGGCGGCCTATGTGGAACTGCACCGCCAGGGAATGGCACACAGCATCGAGGTGTGGCTCGGTGACGAACTGGCAGGCGGCGTTTACGGAGTCAGGTGCGCACGGGTATTCAGCGGCGAGTCGATGTTCAGCCGCCGCGATGATGCCTCCAAGGTGGCGCTGGCCTGGCTCGCCGCACATGCAGTGGAACGCGGCATCGCAGTGATCGACTGCCAGATGCCGTCGGCACACCTGCGCAGCCTCGGCAGCCGGCCCTTGCCCCGGCGGGAATTCCTCGAATTTCTGGGGTAATTCCCCACCTGTCGTTGCTTTGCCGCACTTCTTTATGCAGAATTCGCGGCCTTCCGGGCCCGCCCGGGTTTCCAGACGGATATATGGCCAAAGACGACGCGATACAGATGGAAGGCGAAGTGCTCGAAACACTTCCCAACACGATGTTTCGCGTGCAGTTGAAGAACGGCCATGTGGTCACGGCCCACATCTCGGGCAAGATGCGCAAGAACTACATCCGCATCCTCACCGGCGATGCGGTCACCGTCGAGATGACGCCCTACGACCTGTCCAAGGGACGTATCGTCTACAGAGGTCGCTAGTCGACCTCAGGCCCCCGCGGGCTGCGGCAGCACCGGCCGCGACATCGGAGACACCGTCAGCGACAGCGACTTGCGGTCTTCGGACACCGAAACAAGCACCTGACCTCCATCGGCGAGCCTGCCAAACAGCAGTTCCTCGGCCAGCGGACGCTTGATCTGGTCCTGGATCAGCCGGGCCATCGGTCGCGCGCCCATCTTCGGGTCGTAGCCGTTCTCGGCCAGCCAGCTGCGCGCCTCATCGTTGACCGACAGCTGCACGCCCTTCTGCTCCAGCTGCATCTCCACTTCGACCAGCACCTTCTCGACCACGCGTTCGATGGTGGCCTTCGACAGCGGCGCGAACTGGATGATGGCATCCAGGCGATTGCGGAACTCCGGCGTGAACAGGCGGCGGATCGCCTCCATGCCATCCGGTGTGTTGTCGGACTGCGTGAAACCGATGGCCGAGCGTGACATCTCCTGCGCACCGGCATTGGTCGTGAGCACGATGATCACGTGGCGGAAGTCGGTCTTGCGGCCGTTGTTGTCGGTGAGCACGCCGTGATCCATCACCTGCAGCAGCAGGTTGAAGACATCCGGATGAGCCTTCTCGATTTCATCGAGCAGCAGCACGCAATGCGGTTGCTTGGCAATTGCCTCGGTCAGCAGGCCGCCCTGGTCGAAACCGACATAGCCCGGCGGGGCGCCGATCAGCCGCGACACGGTGTGACGCTCCATGTACTCGGACATGTCGAAGCGCAGGAACTCGACCCCGAGCACCTGTGCCAGCTGCCGCGTGACCTCGGTCTTGCCCACGCCGGTGGGCCCGGCAAACAGGAAGCTGCCCACGGGCTTCTGCTGCTCGCCCAGGCCCGAGCGCGACATCTTGATGGCCGCTGCGAGCGCTTCGATTGCCGGATCCTGGCCGAAGATCACCAGCTTCAGGTTCCGCTCGAGGTTGCGCAGCACCTCGCGGTCGGAGGTGGAAACCGTCTTGGCTGGAATGCGCGCCATGCGCGCCACGACGTCCTCGATCTGCGGCACATCCACGACGTTGTTGCGCTCGGCAGTGGGCTTGAGTCGCTGGCGCGAGCCCGCCTCGTCCACCACGTCGATGGCCTTGTCGGGCAGGTGCCGGTCATTGATATGGCGCGCTGCCAGCTCAGCAGCGGCCTTGATCGCGGCATCGGTGTAATGGACACCGTGGTGCTCCTCGTAGCGCGGCCTGAGGCCCTGCAGGATCTCCACGGTTTCCTGCACGCTTGGCTCCACCACGTCGATCTTCTGGAAGCGCCGCGACAGCGCGTGATCCTTTTCGAAGATGCCGCGGTACTCCTGATAAGTGGTTGAACCGATGCAACGCAGCTCGCCGCTGGTCAGCGCCGGCTTGATCAGGTTGGACGCATCCATCACGCCGCCCGAGGTGGCTCCCGCACCGATCAGCGTGTGGATCTCGTCGATGAACAGGATGGCGCCGGGCTGCTTGCGGATCTCGGAAACCACCGCCTTCAGCCGCTTCTCGAAGTCGCCACGGTACTTGGTGCCGGCAAGGAGCGAGCCCATGTCCAGTGAATAGATGACACTGTCTTCCAGGACTTCGGGAACCTTGCCCTCCACGATCAGGCGCGCCAGGCCCTCGACGATGGCCGTCTTGCCCACGCCGGCTTCGCCCACGTAGAGCGGATTGTTCTTGCGGCGCCGGCACAGGATCTCGATGGTGCGCTCGACCTCGAGCTTGCGACCGACCAGCGGGTCGATGCGCCCTTCCTGGGCGGCACGATTCAGGTTCACCGAGTACTTGTCCAGCGCACTGCCGCCTTCGGGTTCACGTTCGGCATCCGGCCCGCCTTCCTCACGCGAGACCTTTTCCTCGCGATCCTTGGCGAGTCCGTGCGAGATGTACTGGGTCACGTCGAGCCGCGAGATTTCGTGCCGGGCCAGCAGGAAGACCGAATGACTCTGCTTCTCGCTGAATATGGCCACCAGCACATCGGCAACGCCCACTTCGCGCCGGCCACCTGATTGCACCTGGAACACTGCCCGCTGCAGCACGCGCTGGAAGCCCAGCGTCGGCTGCACTTCCCGCTCCTCTTCGCCGACCTTCATGCGCGGTGTCGTGTTGTCGATGTGCGCGCGCAGCTCTTCAGCCAGCCGTCGGAGGTCGGCGCCGCCGGCCTTGAGGATCTCCCGCACCCGCGGGGTATCGAGGATGGCCAGCAGCAGGTGGTCCACCGTGAGCACTTCGTGGCGCGCCTCGCGCGCCTGGGTGAAGGCCACGTTGAGACAGTTTTCAAGTTCGGTCGAGAGCATGCTTCGCTCCTTCAGGCCTGTTCCAGCGTACACATCAGCGGATGCTGGTTGTCCCGCGAATACCCTACCACCTGCGCCACCTTGGTTTCGGCGATCTCGTAGGTAAACACTCCGCAGACACCCTTGCCCTTCATGTGCACTTCGAGCATCACCCGGGTGGCCATCTGGCGGTCCATCTGGAAGAAGCGCTCCAGCACTTCAACCACGAACTCCATCGGCGTGTAGTCATCGTTGAGCAGCACCACACGATACAGCGGCGGCTGCTTGACCTCCGGTGCCGCCTCTTCGACCACGATGCCGGTGTGGCTTTCGCGTTCGTCATGTGGATCCTGTCCGCTCATGTTCCGCATTATCACCCCGATCCTGCCGTGCATGGGGTCAGAGGGCGCAGACTGCAAGCCCCGAGGATTCGTGACGCCATCGTAACTAGTGTGCACAGAACATCTGCTTGTGGGGGGGTCGACCCGCAAAGATAATACTTCGACTGTGACCACCCTGGCTCAAGCCCCAACTGCTTCCGGGCAGCTGTCAAACCAGCTCCTGTCCCAATTGCCGCGGTGGATCCTGGGACTGCTGATCGTGCTGCTGGGAGTGCGCGCGGCCTTGCTGGTGGCCGACCTCGCAGGCCCACCCACGCCCGTCGCGCGTACGAGCAATGCAGCGCCACCGGCTGCCGCCCGCAAGGTCGTCGACGTGCCTTCGATCCTGCGCGCCAACCTGTTCGGACAAAGCCCGGTCGCCAGCGGTCCGGATGCGCCTGTCACGACCATGAACCTGAAGCTGCCGTTGGTGTTTGCGGATGTCAAAGACGAAAAGCTCGGATTTGCCGCGATTGGCACCACTGACACCGACGTGAAGGTCTATGCCGTGGGCCAGGATCTGCCCAATGGGGCGCGCCTGCATGCGGTGTACGTGGATCGGGTGTTGCTCGATCGCGGCGGGAGCATCGAAGCCCTGCTGGTGCCGCCACGTGCCGGGGCAACGCAGGCCCTGGGCATGGCGCCACCCACGGCCTCTGCCGGGGTCTCGATGGACCGTTTCCAGCAGATCATGCGCGACAACCCCGACATCGTTAACCAGATCATGTCGCGGCAACCCGTGTTCCAGGATGGCCGTCTGACTGGCGTGAGGGTCAATCCGGGTTCCAATGCACAGGCGTTCAACCGGCTGGGCCTGAGGCCCAACGACCTGGTGACGACCATCAACGGCCTGGCGCTGGATGACCAGGCGCGCTCCAACGACGTCTTCAACTCGCTGAACGGCGCTTCCCAGGCGCGCGTCACGGTTCTCCGCAATGGTCGCGAGATGGAACTCAACTTGAATCTGGCAGAGATCGCCAACGAAGCGGAACGCCTGGCTGAGTCCCCGCCACCCCCGGCGGCGGAAACCGAGCCAGGCCCCGAGAGCACGAGGTAGGAACCATGAAGAGGTACATGACGGGGCTGGCCGCCGGCCTGTGGATGTGGCTGACGCTGGCCGCAGCCCAGACGCCCTCCCCGACCCAGCGCATCACCCCGAACTTCCAGAACGTGGACATCGTGGTGCTGGCGGATGCGGTGGGGCGCGCCACCGGGCTCACCTTCCTGCCCGATGCGCGGGTGCGTGGCCCGGTGAACCTGGTCAATGCGCAGCCGATGACCCCGCAGGAGCTGTACCAGGCCTTCCTGGCGATCCTGCAGGTGAATGGCTACGCGACATCGCGCACCCGCAACATCGTGAAGATCGTGCCGGAAGCCAACATGGCCCGCATGCCCGGCAATGACATGCCGGAGCGCATCGACCCCAACTCCGACGAGGTGGTCACCACCACCATCGAAGTGAAGAACATCAGCGCGCAGCAGTTGAACCCGGTGCTGCGCCAGCTGCTGCCACAGGCCAGCTTCATCCAGTCAGTGACCGGCACCAATGCGCTGATCATCACCGACCGGGCCAGCAACGTGGCGCGCATCAAGAAACTGGTGGCGGCACTCGACGAAGCCGGGGGCAGCGGCATGGAGATGATCCGGCTGCAGAACTCCAATGCCAGCGACGTTGCCCGCACCCTGACCACGTTGCTGCAGGGCACGCCTGCTGAAGCGGCGGCCGGCGGTGCACCGCGCATCGTGGCCGATGATCGTTCCAACAGCATCCTGGTCAGCGGCGACGCCGCCGCCCGTCAGCGGGTCTCGGGCTACATTGCCGATCTGGACAAGCCGGTTGCCGATTCCGACAACATGGAAACGCGCTACCTGAAATACGCGCGCGCCGAGACGGTCGCCAATACGCTCAAGCAGATGACCGGCACCATCCTGGCCGCGACCTCCGGCAATGCCGGCAATGCCGCGCCTGCGGGGACCGGCGGCGGTGCAGCATCCAGCGCTTCGGCCGACCGCACCGTCAACATCCAGTTCGACACGCCCACCAACATGTTGATCATTACCGCACCGACCCAGACTCGGCACGCACTGATGCGGGTCGTGGATGACATTGACATTGCGCGCGCGCAGGTGCTGATCGAAGCCATCATTGCCGATGTCAGCGTGGACAAGACTTCCGATCTGGGCGTGAACTGGAGTGTCTTTTCGCAGGAAGATGGCGTAGTCGTTCCCGGCGCCCTGTTCGATTCTCCGGTGGGCGGCACGGACATTGCCACGCTTGCCCAGACGATTGCCGATCCGACCGGGTCCAACGCCAGCGTACCGCTCGGCGGCACGTTTGCACTGGGCAAGCTGGTGGACAATGGCATCAGCTGGGCTGCCATGATCCGGGCGCTGGCCTCGGACACCAACACCAATGTGATTGCCAATCCGACGCAGGTCACACTGGACAACCAGGAAGTGAATCTTGAAAGCGGTCAGGAAGTTCCGTTCCTGTCAGGCTCGTATTCCAATGTCGGCGGTGGCATCGGCGGCGGCATCGGTGGCGGTGCAGGTGGCGGCCTTGGCGGCGGCGGGGGCATTGGCAATGTGTTTGGCAGTCCCTACAACCAGGTGAATCGCCAGCAGCTGGGCACCAAGCTGAAGATCACGCCGCAGCTCAATGGCTCTGACGCCATGACGCTGACCATCGACCTGGAAAGCTCGGAACTGGCCGGCCAGACCGGCGACGGCGGTAGCGCCATTACCAACGTGCGCAAATTCCACAACGTACTGCTGGTCAAGGACCAGCAATGGATCGTGGTCGGCGGACTGATCCGCGACAGCGAAACCAGCGGGGAAAGCCGTGTACCCTTTCTGAGCAAGATCCCGCTGCTCGGCAACCTGTTCAAGACCAAGAGCAAGGCGCGTTCCAAGAAGAACCTGATGGTATTCATCAGGCCAACCATCATCACGGACAACCTGGATGCCGACGCGGCAACCCAATCCAAGTACGGCGACATGATCGAGGCCCAGAAGGCCCAGCGTGAGAACACCAGGCTGCCGTCGCCGAAGCTGCCGGAGCTGGGCTCACCGTCCAGTCCCGCCGCACCCAGCCGCCAGCCGCAGACCACCCCGGTTCCGTGAACGCAACCGCACAGGATGTGGCGGTCCCGGCCAAAGTGCTGCCGTTTGCGTTCGCGCGGCGCCACGGCATCGTGCTGCGGGAGGTGCGTGACGGCACGGCGCATTGCGCTCTGCGCGCCAATGCGCCCGCGATCGCGATTGCCGAGACGCGCCGGCTGCTGCGCCTGCCGCTGGTGCTCGAACGCGTCGATGAGGACGATTTCGAACGCATCCTCCAGTCGGTCTACGAAGGCGGTGCGGCAACTCTCGCCGCCGCCGGCGGCGGCCTGGAAGGCAATACCGACCTGACCCACCTCGCCGAGGAGTTGCCCGAGCAGGCCGACCTGCTCGAGAGCGATGACGACGCACCCATCATCCGTCTCATCAACGCCGTGTTCAGCCAGGCGATCCGCGAGAACGCCTCGGACATCCACGTCGAACCGTTCGAGAACCGGCTGGTGGTGCGCTTTCGCGTCGATGGCGTGCTGCGCGAGGTATTGCAGACCAAGCGCGCGGTGGCGCCTCTGGTTGTGTCGCGCCTGAAGGTCATGTCCAGGCTCGACATTGCCGAGAAGCGCCTGCCGCAGGACGGACGCATCTCGCTGCGCGTTGCCGGTCGCGCCGTGGACGTGCGCGTGTCGACCATCCCTTCCGGTCATGGCGAACGCGTCGTGCTGCGTCTGCTGGACAAGCAGGCCGGGCGCCTGGAGCTGACTGGCCTGGGCATGGACCCGCGCACCCTGGCGAAGATCGATGAGCTGATCCACAAGCCGCACGGCATCATTCTGGTCACCGGCCCCACCGGCTCCGGCAAGACCACCACGCTGTATGCGGGTCTTGAGCGGCTCAACGACAACAGCCGCAACATCATGACGGTCGAAGATCCGATCGAGTACTACATCGACGGCATCGGCCAGACCCAGGTCAACACGAAGGTGGAGATGACCTTTGCCCGCGGCCTGCGCGCGATCCTGCGCCAGGATCCCGACGTGGTGATGGTGGGCGAAATCCGCGACCTGGAAACCGCACAGATCGCGGTGCAGGCCTCGCTGACCGGCCACCTGGTGCTCTCCACGCTGCATACGAATACGGCTGTGGGCGCCATCACGCGTTTGCGGGACATGGGCATCGAACCGTTCCTGCTGTCGTCGAGCCTCATCGGCGTCGTGGCGCAACGCCTGGTGCGCGTGCTCGACCCGGCGACCCGTGTACCGCACGAACCTTCCGAATACGAGCGGCGGCTGCTCAACATCAAGCCGGACCAGCCGGCGCCCACCATCTGGACACCCGGCGGCACGGCAACCGGCTATCGTGGCCGCATGGGCATCTACGAGCTGGTGCTGGTGGATGACCACCTGCGCACGATGATCCACGACGGCGCCGCCGAGCATGAGATGGAGCGCTACGCGCGCACGCTCACTCCTTCGATCCGCGATGACGGCCGCAACAAGGTTCTCGCTGGCAGCACCACACTTGAAGAAGTGCTGCGCGTCACGCGGGAAGACTGACCACGCCCCATGGGCGCCTACGAATACAAAGCCCTGGATGCCAATGGCCGCGAGCGCACGGGTGTGCTCGAGGGCGATACGGAGCGGCACGTTCGCAGCCAGCTGCGCGAGCAGCAGCTGTTCCCGGTCTCGGTCACCGAAATCGTCCAGCGCGAAAAGGCCGGCCGCAAGCGCTTCTCGATCGGCACCGGCGTTTCCGCCACCGACCTGTCGTTGCTGACTCGCCAGATCGCCACGTTGGCCCGCGCCGGCCTGCCGCTGGAGGAAACGCTGCTTGCCGTCTCCCAGCAGAGCGAGAAGCCCCGCGTCCAGTCCGTGCTGCTGGGCGTGCGCGCCAAGGTCATGGAGGGTTACACGCTGGCCGATGCGCTGCGCGAATTCCCGCGGGTATTTCCCGAGATCTACCGCGCCACGGTGGCGGCCGGCGAGCAGGCCGGGCACCTGGACAATGTGCTGGAGCGCCTCGCCGACTACACCGAGAACCGCGAAGTCATGCGCCAGAAGGTACTGGGCGCGATGCTGTACCCGATCGCGCTGACCACGATGTGTTTCATCATCGTGTCCATCCTGCTGGTGTACGTGGTCCCCAAGGTGGTCGACGTGTTCGACAGCTACAGCGCGCAGCTGCCGCTGGCCACGCGGGTGCTGATCGCCATCAGCGGGTTCGCCCGCCACTACGGCATATTTGCGGTGCTTGGCGTGGGGCTGCTGGCCTGGTTCGCCGGACGCCAGCTGAAGAAGCCCGCCGTGCGCACCCGCTTCGACGGCGTGGTGTTGAAGCTGCCAATCGTGGGCCGCGTGGTGCGCGGTGTGAACACGGCCCGCTTCACGCGCACCCTTTCGATCCTGGTCGGCAGCGCCGTGCCGGTACTGGAAGCGCTGCGCATCGCCGGCGAGGTCGTCTCGAACCGGCCCATGCGCGAGGCGGTTGCCACGGCAACGGCCCGCGTCCGGGAAGGTGCGCCGATCGGTCGTTCGCTGGCCCAGAGCAAGCTGTTCCCGCCCATGAGCATCCACCTGATCTCCAGCGGCGAGTCCAGTGGGCAGCTCGATTCGATGCTGGAGCGGGCCGCGCAGAACCAGGAACGCGAGCTGGATGGCCTGCTGTCCGCCCTGGTCGGCCTGCTGGGCCCGCTGCTGATCGTCATCATGGGCCTGTTCGTGATCTGCATCGTTTTTGCGATGTTGCTCCCGATATTCCAGATGAACTCGCTGATCCAGTGAGGTATATATTCGCCTGACCCGAGACTTGTGACAGCAGTTTGATTCTTTCTTCATGAGCAACGAGGCCATGAACGAGAAACAGGAAGCGGACGAGTTCGACGAAGACGAGGACGACGACGCCCTGGACGAGGGTGCCGAGGAAGTCGACCTGGCTCGCCTGACCAAGGACATGGATCTGGCGCGGCGGCGTGGCGTCAAGCCGGGCGTGCCAGCCTGGCGCAAGCTGGAGCTGCTGGCCGAGCAGCGGCGCACCGCGGAACTGACCTCCGACTTCGACGACTACGAGCTGGACGACCCGAAGCCTGCGCGGCGTCCGACGTTGCGGGTGTAGGTCGTCGGCGAATTCTCCGGGCGTGACGCCTAGTGGAATTCGTGGATACCGAAGCGCAGCGCGCCGATCAGCGCCGTGCGGTCCGCCAGATCCCGCGCAATCACGTGCGTAACGCCTGATTCGCGCTGCAGTTCACCGCGCACCTCCATCAGCCTGGCATTGACCAGCACTGCATTGCGCCTTTCCCCCAGCGCACGCCACACCAGCACATTGATCTGGCCGGACTCATCTTCCAGCGTCACGAAGGTGACCCCGCTGGCGGTGGCCGGGCGCTGCCGGGTGGTCACCAGCCCCGCCACACGTACCTCGGCTCCGTTCTCCACCTCAGCCAGTTCCCCGGCGGTCAGCACCCGTGCGGCGCCCAGCCGCCCGCGCAGCATGGCCAGCGGGTGACGTCCCAGCGTGAAACCCAGCGCCCGGTAGTCGGCGAACATGTCCTCGGCCTCGGTGGGCGCCCGCAGCAGTGGCTGGGCGCCCTCCTGCGCGGCATCGGGTGCGGCATGCAATGGCGGCAGATAACCGGCCACGCTCCAGAAAGCCAGGTGCCGATGCTCATCGAAGCCGGCCAGCGCGCCCGCCGCGGCCAGCGCCTCCATGTCATGTCGCGCGAGCCCGGCACGATCGCCCAGGTCGCGGAAACTGCCGAAGGGTGTCGCGCGCCGCGCCGCCACGATGCGCTCACCGGCAGCGGCCGACAGCGAATGCACGCAGCGCAACCCCAGCCGCAGCGCAGGTTCGCCCTGTCCGCCCGGCTCCAGCGTGCAATCCACATCGCTGGTGAGTACATCGACCGGCAGCACCTGCACGCCATGTGCGCGCGCATCGCGCAGCAACTGCGCCGGACCGTAGAAGCCCATTGGCTGGCTGTTCATGAGCGCCGCGGTGAAGGCCGCCGGGTGATGGAACTTGAGCCAGGCCGAGACCCAGGCCAGCAGCGCGAAGCTCGCCGCATGCGCCTCGGGGAAACCATAGTCCGAGAAGCCGCGGATCTGCGCCAGGATCTTGCGCGCGAACTCTTCCGGATAATTGCGCTCGCGCATGCCGTCGAGCAGCTTCTGCTCGAAACGCTCCATGCCGCCGCGACGTTTCCACGCCGCCATCGCGCGCCGCAGCTGGTCAGCCTCGCCGGGTGTGAACCCGGCGGCCACCTCCGCCAGCTTCATCACCTGCTCCTGGAAGATCGGCACACCCAGCGTGCGCTCCAGCACCACGCGCACCGCGTCGCTGGGATAGGTGACCGGCTCGACGCCACTGCGGCGGCGCAGGTAGGGGTGCACCATGTCGCCCTGGATGGGCCCGGGGCGCACGATGGCCACCTCGATCACTAGGTCGTAGTAATTCTTCGGTTTGAGGCGCGGCAGCATCGACATCTGCGCACGTGATTCGATCTGGAACACACCGATGGTGTCGGCACGGCTGATCATCGCGTAGACCTCGGGGTCCGCGGACGGAACCGCGTCGATGGTCAGGGGTGGCGTGCCCTGGAATCCGGCGACCAGGTTGAAGCACTTGCGGATCGCGGTGAGCATGCCGAGGGCCAGCACATCCACCTTCAGCAGGCGCAGGTCCTCCAGATCGTCCTTGTCCCACTGGATCACGGTGCGATCGGCCATCGCCGCGTTCTCCACCGGCACCAGCTCGGCGAGCGGTCCTTCGGAAATCACGAAGCCACCCACGTGCTGCGACAGGTGGCGGGGGAAATTCACCAGCGCCGCGGCCAGCTCCAGCAGCCGCGAAATCTCCGGCGCATCCGGATCGATGCCTTCCTCGCGCCAATGCGCCGCATCCAGGTGATACCCGCGCCAGCCGCGCATGGCCCGGTTGATGGCCCGTGCACTGGCTTCGTCGATATCCAGCGCCCGGATCAGGTCGCGCACCGCGCTGCGCGCGCCGTAGGTGATCACGGTGGCCGCCAGCGCCGCGTGGTCGCGCCCGTATTTGCCGAAGATGTACTGGATCACCTCCTCGCGCCGCTCGTGCTCGAAATCCACGTCGATGTCCGGCGGCTCGTCGCGCTCCTTCGAGACGAAGCGCTCGAACAGCATCTGCAACCGGTCCGGGCCCGCCGCTGTGACTTTCAGGCAGTAGCAGACGATGGAGTTGGCGGCCGAACCGCGCCCCTGGCAGAGGATGCCCTGGCCGCGTGCGTAGCGAACGACATCATGCACGGTGAGAAAGAAAGGCTCGTACGAGAGCTCGGCGATGATGGCCAGCTCCTTCTCGATCAACGCGCGTACCTCAGGCGGCGCGCCCTGCGGCCAGTATTCAGCGGCGCCCTGCTCCGTCAGCTCGCGCAGCCAGCTGGTCGGCGTTTGCCCTTCCGGCACCAGTTCGCGCGGATATTCATAGCGCAGCTCGTCGAGCGAGAAACGGCAACGCGCGGCAATCATGACCGTCTCCGCCAGCAGCCCGGCCGGATACAGCCGCGCCAGCTCCATGCGGGTACGCAAATGACGCTCGCCATTGGGGAACAGCCGCCGACCGGCCTCTCTGAGCGTGACGCGGTGACGGATCGCCGTCAGCGCATCCTGCAACGGCCGGCGCGATGGCTCGTGCATGTGCACGTCGCCGCAGGCTACGCAGCGGATGCCCAGCCCGCCGGCCGCTGCCTCGGAAGCAGCCAGCAGCGCCGCATCGCGCCCACCGCGCAGCATCGAAACGCCCAGCCACAACGCGCCGGCATGGCGCGCAGCGAGCCATGCGCCTTGCTCGTGACAATCCGCGCTGTGATCCAGCAATGCCTCGCCCGGACGCCAGATCAGCAGGCAATCGGCAGTGCCGCCATCCGCGCGGGCCATACACTCGGCCAGGTCCGCGCGCGTCAGGCGGTAGGCACCCTTGGGCGCCGCGCGGCGGCCACGCGTGATCAGCCGGCACAGCTGTCCGTAACCACGCCGCGTCGCGGCCAGCACCACCAGTTTCAACCCGCAGGTCAGCGTGAACTCGGCGCCGACGATGAAGGCCAGCCCCGCCTTTTTCGCCGCGACATGCGCCCGCACCACACCCGCCACCGAGCACTCGTCGGTCAATGCCAGCGCCTGGTAACCAAGCTCCTGCGCACGGCCCGCGAGTTCAGCTGCATGCGAGGCCCCGCGCAGGAAACTGAAATTGCTTACCGCATGCAGCTCCGCGTACTCAGGCGAAGCAGCCATGCACGAACCAGCGTCGTTCGGGTGTGCATTCGCGGAAGATCCACCACTGCGCACCATCGGCCGTGCGCGCGACGTAGTAATCGCGTGCGGCCTCCGCCCCATCCCACCAGCCGGACTGGATGCGCTCCGGACCGCTGACCAGCGCGAGATCCTGACCCTGGTGCAACAGGCGTTGCACGGCACCTGCCGCATCACGCCGGGCCACCAGCAACTGCGGTTCAGGCAGCAGACCGAGCGGCCGGGCCGCGCCCGCCGCTGTGACCGGCAATGCGGCGGCACGCTGCGTGGTGGCCAGCGGCGCCGGCCATACGCTCCGCGACTGCCGCTCGGGCCGATGCTCGTCGATCTCGACGAGGCCATGGACGGCGCGTTCACCCAGCCGCGCCATCAATGTCTGCAGGAATTCCGGCACCTGCCGGCCGTGCGCGCCACCACCGTGTTCGCCCGGCGCCCACAGGGACCCGTTGGCAGCGACGAAGCGCCGCGGCCGGCCAGCGATGAGCTCCATGCGGCGCACCGGCCCGGTCAACGTGAACGCCTCGAGCCGCGCGGCCAGCAGCGCGGTAAAACGCGCGGCGCGGTACTCCGGCACCACACAGCGCAGCACACAGCAGCCGGGCATGGCGCGGCGGTGATGCAGCATGAGACGCAGCGCCATGACACCGCGTTGCCGTTCGCGCAGGAATTCCTCCAAACGCACAAGCGTGGGCGCAAGCAGTGCAAGCAGGTGCTCGCGATCGGTCGTCTCGTAATCCGGCTCGATGCGTTCATGAAAACGTACGGTCGGCGCCAGCCGCGCCCGTGGATCGGACCGGCTGCCGGTGAGCCGGTCCAGTTCACCGACCCGCTCCGGGCCGATGCGCCTGGCCAGGCCGGCCCGCGGCAGGCGCAGCAATTCACCCAGCGTGGCGACGCCCATGCTGGCCAGACGCGCCCGTTCTTCTTCCGGCCAGCGCAGATGCTTCAGTGACAACGGCGCCAGCCGCCCTGCCAGCCGCCCCGGACTCACGATGCAGCAGTTGCGACCGGCGCGCGCCAGCAGCACCGCCGCCAGCGGCGTGGGGGCAAGTGCCAGTTGCAGCGGTCGCGGAAACGCCTCGCGCAGGGCCTTGAGCAGTGACGTCATACCGCCGAACAGACGCTGGCTGCCGGCGAGCTCGAGCAACACCGCGTCGGAGGATTCCACCGCCACGCGCGGCGTAAAGCCCTGCGCGCGTTTCACCAGCACGGCCAGCGCCGCCGGAAATGTCTCGCCTGGCAGCTCATCCGGTTCATTCACCGCCGTACCCAGCTGCACCGCGGCCCACAGTTCACGTGCACCCTGCGCTTCAGGCAATGCGGCCGGCGGTTCGACGGTGCGCATCCTTGCCGGCACGGGCGCCGGCGTCACCGGCGCCGGCAGATCGAACATCTGTGGCTGCAGCGGATTCATGGCAGCGGCAACTCGATGCTGCGCGGCGCGACGCCGCGCCCCTTGATCAGCTCCAGCCTCAGCCGCGTGGCCGTGCGCCTGACCAGCAGGCGCAGACTGGCCGCGGTAGGGTCCACTACCGCGCGCAGCGGACGCATCAATACGCACAGCGCGGCACCACGTTCGGTGGCGAGTGCCAGGCGCCTGAGTTCGGTCATGCTGGCCCGCTCCTGCCACGCGAAAGCGATGGCACAGACGCCCGACAACAGGCTCTGTTCCAGCGCCCACAGCGGCTCCGGCGCATGCGCGATAAGCAGGCGGTCGAGCCGCACACCGGCGGCACGCCAGGCCGGCGCGAACAGTTCAAAAGGTGGCGCAATGATCGCGCAGCAGCGCGCATCCGGTGCCTGGGTGAGTTGCTGGATCAGCGGCATCCACAGCGCCAGTTCGCCGTGGCCGGTACCCGTGGTGATGATTTCGACCAGCCCCTGCCGCGGCCAGCCACCACCGGGCAACACGGTATCGAGTGCAGGAAACCCGGTGGGCAACCCTTGCGCCACGACCGCACCGCGCCCCCGCCAGAGGGAGGGATGCCTCAGCAGCGCTTCAAGCTGCTCCTCGCGAACCACTGCCGACATGGTGCATCAGAGCTCAGAGCCCCAGGCCCTTGCCGCGGCGGATCACGCCGACCACCACGCCCTCGATCAGCATCTCCTGCTGCTTCAGGTCGACCTTGATCGGTTCGAAATCCTCGTTCTCGGGCAGCAGCCACGCCACCGGGCCTTCCTGGCGGTAACGCTTCACGGTGACGTCGTTCTCGAGCCGCGCAACGATGATCTGGCGGTTGCGCACATTGATCGTGCGGTGTACGGCGACCAGGTCGCCGTCGAGGATGCCGGCGTTCTTCATGCTCATGCCGATGACCTTCAGCAGGTAATGCGGCTGCGGATGGAACACCGACGGATCGATCTGCACGTGATCCTCGATGTTCTCTTCGGCGAGGATGGGGCTGCCCGCGGCCACGCGGCCAATCAGCGGCAGGCCCATCTGTTCACGCAGGGCATCCTTCACCTGGATGCCGCGCGAGGCACCGGGCAGCAATGTGATGACGCCCTTGCGCTCCAGCGCGCGCAGATGTTCTTCGGCGGCATTGGCCGACTTGAAACCCAGCTCTTCGGCGATCTCCTTGCGGGTGGGCGGCATGCCGGTTTCCTGTACCGTACGCTGGATGAGCCGCAGGATTTCGCTCTGGCGAGGGGTGAGATCGGAGTCAGGCATGGGGTTTTCCTGGGGCTGTTGATCCGTACAGTGGGCTGTGAATTTATACAGCCCTCGAAAGTATTTGGCAAATACTCTGACCGAAATCCTGCATCTGCATGAAAGACAAGGGAAAAGACCTCGACGTAGCCATCATCGGGGCGGGCCACAATGGTCTGACCTGCGCGGCCTATCTGGCCCGTGCGGGCCTCTCCGTTGCACTGTTCGAGCGCCGCAATATTTATGGTGGCACTGCGGTCACCGAGGAATTCCATCCGGGCTTCCGGAACTCCACCGCCAGCTACACGGTGAGCCTGCTGCATCCGCAGGTGATCCATGACCTCCATCTGCCTGCACATGGCTTGCGAATCGTTGAACGCCCGCTGCTCAACTATCTGGTGGAAGGCGAAGGCCACGGCCTGCGCATCGGGCCCACTGGCGCCGATACGCTGCGCACTCTGGCCGCACGTTCGCCACGCGATGCCGAACGCCATGGCGCATACCAGGCGCAACTGGAAACCGGCGTGGCATTGCTCAAGGGCCTGCTTACCCGCACGCCTCCCACCGACCTGAAGCGCTTCGGCGACCTGTGGTCGGCACTCGCGGTCGGCCGCGCTTTCCGTGCACTGCCGATCGAATCCCAGCGCGTGGTACACGAACTGTTCACGCGCAGCGCCGGCGACCTGCTGGATGGCTGGTTCGAAGACGCGGGCCTGAAGGCCGTCTACGGCTTTGACTCCATCGTCGGCAATTACGCCAGCCCCTACACCCCCGGCAGTGCCTACGTGCTGCTGCATCACTGCTTCGGAGAAGTGAACGGCAGGCGTGGCGTCTGGGGTCACGCCATCGGCGGCATGGGCGCGATCACGCAGGCCATGGCGCGTGAGGCCGAAGCCCATGGGGCGCGCATCGAAACCGATGCTTCCGTGAAACGCATCGTTGTGGAGAACAGCAGGGCCATCGGGCTGGAACTCGACAATGGCCGTGCCATACGCGCGCGCCACATTGTCGCCAATGTCAATCCGCGATTCCTGTACCTGCAACTGCTGGACGCGGCTGATGTGCCACCCGAGATCCGCGCCCGCATGCAGCGCTATCGTGCTGGCTCGGCCAGCTTCCGCATGAATGTGGCGTTGTCGGAATTGCCGCGCTTCGATGCCAGCGGCTCCGCGGGCAGTGACATCCACCGCTCGGGAATCCTGATCGGACCCACGCTGCAATACATGGATCGTGCGCATCTGGATGCTCGCGCGCACGGCATGTCGCGCGAACCGGTGATCGAGATGCTGATCCCGAGCACGCTGGATGATTCACTGGCCCCGCCTGGCCAGCACGTGGCGAGCCTGTTTTGCCAGCATTTCGCGCCCACCCTGCCCGATGGACGCAGCTGGGAAGAAGAACGACAGCTGGCCGCGGATCTCATCATCGATACGGTCACGCGTTACGCGCCGAATTTCCGGCGCAGCATCATCGGCGTGCTGGCGCTGTCACCTTCCGATCTGGAACAACGCTTCGGACTGCCTTCCGGCGACATCTTTCATGGCGCACTGGGGCTTGATCAGCTCTGGGCCGCACGCCCGCTGCTGGGTTTCGGCGACTATCGCACCTGCGTTGCAGGACTGTATCTGTGCGGATCGGGTGCGCACCCAGGTGGTGGTGTTACTGGATTGCCCGGTCGCAATTGCGCAACGGTCATGTTGCATGATCGTGGCAGATAGTTTCAGTGAGCTGATTACAAGGCTGAAAATGTTGTCGGCACTTGCCGACAAGACCGCGAAAGCGGTTGCCGAGCACCGGGGAATTATGGTCAAGTTACGTAACCCGCAGCCCGTTGCGGTCCATTCCAGACCTTTTTAAAAGGGGTTACTAACAATGAAGAGCACAATGATCAAGATCGCCGCTGTTGCCGGTTTCATCGCACTCGCAGGTTGCACCGACCTGAAGCCTCTGCAGGCTGATATCGACAGCCTGAAGAGTCAGGTGGGCTCGCTGTCCTCCGATGTCTCGTCGCTGAAGAGCGGCAAGGCTGACAAGAGCGAAGTGACCGCAGCCTCGTCCGCCGCCTCGTCGGCTTCGTCCGCCGCCTCGGCCGCCTCGGCCAAGGCTGATGCTGCCCAGAGCACAGCCAACCAGGCTCTGTCGGCCGCTCAGACCGCCCAGGCCGGCGTCAACGATCTGAACGAGAAGATCGACCGGATGTTCAAGCGTTCGGTTTCGAAGTAAGTCGCAGGACCTGCCTCGATATGGAAAACGCCGCGCTTGATGCGCGGCGTTTTTCTTTTGGGGCGACCGCTCATCAGCGCGCAGCGACCGCTCGTCGGGAAGCGGACAGGCCCCCACCCGTTCTGTGCTGTATTTCACAAAGACGGCACCCGGGCCTTCCTATGATCGCTCCCGCAATGACTACCAACAGGTTCACCAGCATGCGCAGATTCCGCGGCTTCTCACTGGTCGAGCTGCTGATCGCGATCGCGATCATCGGCATCCTGATGGCCATTGCGGTGCCGGGTTACCGCGAACATGTGCGCCGTGGCGCAGTAGAGGAGGGCCTGGCACAGCTGGCGCGCGGCCAGATCGCGCTGGAACAGTATTTCCTCGATAACCGCATGTACACCGGCGCTCCCTGCCCCGCCGGTACTTCGCGCTTTGCGTTCACCTGCGCCTTGGCCGCCACCACCTACACCATCACCGCCACCGGTTCCGGCAATGTCGCCGGCTTTGTCTACACGGTGAACCAGACGAACGTGCGCGCCACCACTGGTGGCGCCTGGGGCACCAACACAGGCTGCTGGATCATCCGCAAGGGCGGCACATGCGGCGGCTAAGCAAGCCACTGGCCGCCGGCTTCACGGTGGTAGAACTGATGGTCACGCTGGCCGTGGTGGCGATTCTCGCTGCGATGGCCGTGCCGACCATGCGCAGCGTGATCGAAAACAGCCACATCCGCGTCACCAGCCAGTCGCTGCAGAATGGCCTGTCGATGGCCCGCGCCGAAGCCGTGCGCCTGAACACGCAGGTGGAATTCGTGTTGACCGGTGCAGGCTGGAATGTCCAGCTGGTTGACGGCACGCTGCTGCAACAGGCCTCCGGAAAGGAGCTGGCCTCGGGTACGGCGGCCACGACGACTCCGGCTGGTTCGAGCCGCATCACCTTTGACGCGTTCGGGCGCACTGCGGCCAATGTGGATGCCAGCGCCACCATGACGCAGATCGACATCGCAGCGACCAACCCGTCCGGCACTGCCGGCTACAAGCCGCTGCGCATCCAGTTGAACACCGGCGGGCTGGCCCGCCTGTGCGATCCCGCTGTTGCCTCCACGGAGCCCAAGGCATGCCTGTGATCAGGAACAAGAAGAATGTCACCCGCGGCACACGCCGCTCCACGCAGCGCGGCTCGATGATGGTCGAGGTGCTGGTCTCGGTGGTGCTGCTGTCGGTCTCGGTACTCGGCCTGGTTCGCGTACTCGCGCAGTCGGTAAAGGATTCCGGCGAACTGGAATACCGCGCCGTCGCATCGAACATGGCTGATGAAGCCATCGGCCGGATGTGGGTGATGAACACAGCCGGCCAGGCCGCCTATGCAACCGCACAGACCGGCCCCATGAGCGCCCTGCCGAATGGCACACGCACCGTCACCGTGAACGGCAATGTCGTGACCGTCACGATCACCTGGCAGGTGCCCGGCGCAACGGCGAGCCAGTACGTAACCTCGGCCACAGTGGCGAAGAACCCATGAACACCATGCGCCAGAAGGGTTTCTCGCTGGTCGAGCTGATGATCGCCATCCTGCTGGCCGCGATCACGGCGATCGTGGTGCTGCAGGTACTGACCAGCTACCAGAACCGCTCCAACACCATGGCCGGGCGCAACGATGCCGAGATCAGCGCAGCGGTCGGACTCTACGCGGTGGAAAAGGATATCCGCATGGCCGGCGCCGGTCTCACGACGCCACAGGGACGTTTGTGCCAGCAGGGCGTGAATATCGCCTGGAACGGCGCGGCCGTGTCCAGCGGCGCGCCACTGCTGTCGATGCGGATCATCGATGGCGGCGCGGGCCCCGACACCATCCAGATCATTCGCAGCGATTCGGACTTCGGTGCAGCGCCAACGCGGCTGATTGCCTCGATGTCCAGCCCGACCGCCCAGCTGAGCGTCGACGGCAAGGCCGGCCTGCAGAACGGCGACCTGGTCATGGTTGGCTCCAGCGACGGCAGCAAGATCTGCACATTGATGCAGCTCACCTCCGCACCAGCCGCCAATGGCTCGGGGTGGCTGCTCACCGCTGGCGCCGGTGTGGGCAACTACAACCCGGCCGACCCCGCCGCGACATACGGGGCCAACGCAGTCAGCTACACGGTGCGTGACAACGTGATGAACATGGGCACCTACGGCGTGCGCCGCTACGGCATCGTATGCAATAGCGGCAGCACGCCGGTGGCCACCAACATTTGCGATCTGGCCGCATGGAACCCGCTGTCCACGCCGGCACCGACTCTGGCCGGTGTGACCAGCATTTCACCGCAGGTCGTCGAGTTCCAGGCGCAGTACGGCATTTCAGCCTTGGCGACCAGTGATGTCGTGACGTCCTGGGTCGACGCGACCGGCACCTGGGCCGCACCCACCCTCGCCAACCAGGGCCGCATCAAGGCAGTGCGCATTTCGATCGTGGCGCGCGGCGCCCGCGAAGGCGCGCAGGTCGCTCCGGCCTCGGTGCTGCTGTGGGATGACGACAATGGCGACACCGTCAATGACGACCCGCGCAACCGCAACTTCACAACGGCCGAACGGCGCTTCCGTTACCAGACGCTGACGGTCGTGATTCCCCTCATCAACGCGATATGGGCCCGCTCATGAGACAGCAACGCGGCATTTCCCTCATCGTGGTGCTCATCGGCCTCGTGATCATCAGCTTCGCGGCCGTGGCGCTGCTGCGCTCCACCGATACCGCCACCCTGATCGCGGGCAACCTCGGCTTCAAGAAGGCGGCGCTGGCTTCCGGCGATGCCGGCACTGAAGTCGCCATCACCTTCCTGAACAACAGCGCGGCCGGCACCACCCTGCACCAGGACATTGCTGCCAGCGGCTATTACTCCACATCCCGTGACGCCTGCGACCTGACCGGTTCACGTACGCCCAATGCCACCAACGACGACGTCGACTGGAGCGGCCTCAACAATCCACAGCCCGCCTGCAATGAAACGTCCTTCTCGGCCGGTACGCCGGCCGGTGCAACTGCGGGCTACACCGTCAGCTATGTGATCAATCGCATGTGCAATGCCGCCGGCAACCCTGGTTCGGTGCTGGCCGCGGACGGCGTCACCCCCATGGTCTGCTCCAGCGCCGACGCCGCTGCCGGTGGTTCAGGCAGCACGCAAGTCGGTCCTGATTACTCGGGCTATGCCTTCAGCGGCTCTTCCAAGACCTATTACCGGATCACCACCCGCATCACCGGGCCCCGCAATACCGTGCGGTACACCCAGGCGTTCGTGGTGCTTTGACAGGAGACACTTCCGTGCAACCCAAACGCAGATTCCTTCGGGTCATTGCCTGGATCGCGATCACCGCGTTCAGCACAAGCAACGTGCTGGCCGGCAGCGTGGATCTGGCCACGTCGCCACTAGTCACTGGCCTGGGCAAGGTCGTGTCGCCGAACATCTTCTTCATCCTGGACGATTCGGGATCGATGGACTACAACTACATGCCCGATTCCGCGAACAACAACAGGAACAGGAACTGCTTCCGGAACTTCGGCTACAACACCATCTACTACAACCCGTACACGACCTACACACCGCCATTGAATTCGGATGGCACTTCGTTCGCGAACGCCACCTTCACGGGAGCCTGGGACAATGGCTTCAACACCAGTGGCGGCACGACCGACCTGTCGAGCACGTCGCCTGTATACAGCGATACCACCAGCGGGCCATTTTCGCTCACCAGCCCCTATATCAGTGTTGGCTCCAAGGATCGCTACGTCACCGTCACCCACAACAACCACGGCAGGTCGGATAACGACCAGGTGACGTTCTCGGGCCTGCCCAGCACCACGGTCAATGGCATCAAGCTCAGCGACCTCAACGGGAAGACGTATACGATCTCGAAGATCGATGACAACAGATACACGGTAGCCATTGGTACGCAGTCCGGTAGCAGCCCCGCATCCGGCGGATCCGGCGGCAAGGCCACGTACACATACAAGGTGCAAACCGGCACCACGCCGAACTACTACTACTATTCGTATACCTCCAACGCGACATCACCCACCAGCAGCTGTGCCAGCGACGGTTCCTACTCCAAGAAGGATCCCTCGGTCGACACGGCCATGGGCCGCACGGTAGCGGAGGAAAAGACCAACTTCGCCAACTGGTGGAGCTACTACAGCACCCGCATACTGATGATGAAGACCGCCTCGGGGCGTGCCTTCACCAGCCTGACCGACAAGTACCGGGTCGGCTTCACGACGATTTCCGAAACCGGCACAGACGCTAGCAAGTTTCTGGATGTGCTCAAGTTCGATACCACCCACAAGAGCGACTGGTTCACCAAGCTGTACGGCATCAATCCCGGCGGTTTCACACCATTGCGTGGTGCGCTGTCGAAGGCCGGCCGCCTGTACGCCGGCAAGTTCGCGGATGCTTCCGGCAATCACGACCCCGTGCAGTATTCCTGCCAGAAGAACTTCACCATCCTGACCACGGACGGTTTCTGGAATACCAACGACGAAACCTCCAGCTATGGTCCGAAGAAGGAGAACAACAGCACTGACGTCGGCGACCAGGACGGCGTGAGCGGCGTGGCCAAGCCGTACTACGACAGCTCGCAAAAGCAGAATACGCTGGCCGATATCGCCTATTACTATTACAAGACCGACCTGCGCCCCACCGGCTCGACCGGTGGCGTGACGGATGAAGGTACACGCATCGACGTGGCAACCAATAACGTGCCGACCTCCAACTCGGACCCGGCGGCCCACCAGCACATGACCACGTTCACGCTGGGCCTGGGCCTCGACGGCACGCTGGCCAATCCCGGCGACTATGCAAACATCCTGTCGGGGTCGAAGAACTGGCCCGATCCATTCAGCAGCACAAACCAGGATTCCAAGCGCATCGACGACCTGTGGCACGCCGCGGTCAACGGGCATGGCATCGACGGCAATGGCGGCAATCTCAGCGCCAAGAGCCCGGATGCGGTCGTATCGGAACTTGGCAAGGCCCTGCAATCAATCACGGCAGTGGTGGGCTCCTCGTCGGCAGCCGCCACCAGTAACTTGCAGCCGGTCAACGGCGACAACACCGCGTTCATCGCCCAGTACAAGACCGTGGCCTGGACCGGCGACGTGGTGGCTCGCAGCATCGACGTCATCACCGGCGCGATTCCGACTACCAACAACTGGTCGGCGCAGACGATTCTGGACTCGACCAGCTCGGCAAGCAGGAACATCTACACGTATTCTTCCACGAGCGGCACCTACGGGTACCGGCGCGATTTTTCTGTCGCCAATCTGGCCCCGGAGATCGCTGCCGGCTATTTCAATGCCAGTTCGCTTCCGCAATACGCGAGCCTCACCGCGGCGCAGCTGTTGAACGCGACGCCAGCTAACATGATCGGCTTCCTGCGCGGATCGCGCACGTACGAGAATACTGCAGGCTTCACGCTCGATACCAACGTGTTCCGGCAACGCGAAAACGTGCTGGGTGACGTGGTCAGCGCCGCGCCGGTATTCGTGCGCAAGCCGCCGTTTGCCTACACCGACGCCGGATATACCGCTTATCTCACGACACAGAGCACCCGTGCGCCCACCGTCTACGTGGCATCGAACGACGGCATGCTGCATGCGTTCGACGGCAGCCCGACTGGTGCCGCACCCTTTGGCGCAGGGACCGGCGGCCAGGAGCGCTGGGCGTACATCCCGAGTATGGTGCTCCCGAGCCTGTACAAGCTCGCAGCGTCCGACTATTCAATCAACCATCGCTTCTATGTCGATGGTCCGATCACCGTTGGTGATGCCTATTCGGGCAGCGCCTGGGCGACCATCCTGGTCGGCGGTCTGGGTGGTGGCGGCAAGGGCTACTACGCGATCGACGTGACCAATCCGGCTGCGCCCAAGGTACTGTGGGAATTCGGCACCGCACAGGATGCCGACATGGGCTACTCCTATGGCAACCCGGTCATCACCAAGCGCTCCTCTGACAACAAGTGGGTGGTGCTGTTTGCCTCCGGCTACAACAATTCGTCAGGCGACAAGAAGGGCCGGTTGTACGTGGTCGATGCGTTCACTGGTGCCAAGCTCAGCGAGATCATCACGTCCACGACAGCCAACGAGGACCTCAGCGGCATCTCGCGTATCGCCAACTACGTGGAAGATGGTCTGAAGAACAACATCACCCAGTACGTGTATGCGGGTGACCTTTCTGGGGCGCTGTGGAAGTTCGACATTACGGGCAGCAGCAATGTCGGTACGGTGCAGAAACTGGCCTCCACCTCAGCCACCGCCGGCAACCAGCCCATCACCATCCAGCCCGAACTGGCCAAGGTCAACGGCAATACCGTGGTGTATTTCGGCACCGGCCGATACCTGGGACCGAACGACCTGGCTGTGGGTGCACCCTCCAGCTCGGTCGCGCAGGCGATCTACGCCGTAAAGGACACCAACACCGACATCGGCGTGCTGACCAGTGCGGGTGCGAATCTGGTGAGCCAGACGTTGGATGATTCCACCTCGCCGCGGACCAGCACCAACAACACCGTCGACTGGACGACGAACAACGGCTGGTATGTCACGACACCAGTCGGCGAACGCTTCAACGTCGACCCGGGCCTGCAGCTGGGCACGCTGGTGATCGCTGCCAACGTGCCGAAGACAGACTACTGCAAGCCCACAGGCTCGAGCGTGCTGTACCAGCTCTCCTACAAGAGCGGCTTCGTGCTGACCACCAATGTGTTCCAGGCACAGATCGTGGGTAATACGCAGTTGCAGCTGGGCGGATCCGGCGACGGCGGCAGCGTAGTAGGCGGCAAGATCGTGATCGAGTCGGTGCTGGCCGATGGCACCACGATGAACACCGACCAGAAGGGTGGTGGCGGCGCGGCGGGTACTGCCGTCCGCGTCAACTGGCGCGAGATCGAATAGGCTTCTTGCCAGGCACTCGTCCGCTACAGACGGACGAGTGCAGCGCCCCAGGTGAAGCCTCCCCCGAAGGCTTCGAGCAACAGCAACTCTCCCGGCTTGATGCGGCCGTCGCGCACGCCGGTGTCCAGAGCCAGTGGCACCGACGCGGCCGAGGTATTGCCCTGCTCCTGCACCGTGACGATCACGCGTTCCATTGGCAGGTCGAGCTTCCTGGCCACCGCCTGAATGATGCGGATGTTGGCCTGGTGCGGTACCAGCCAGTCGATGGCAGACTTGTCGAGGTTGTTCTTCGCGAGCACCTCGTCGACGGAATTGCCCAGCATGGTCACAGCGACCTTGAAGGTCTCGCGGCCTGCCATGCGGATCACGGCCTTGTTGTCGGATCCGGATGGATAGCCCGAAGAAACGCCACCGGTGCAGTAGAGCAGGTCCTTGTAGCCACCATCCGCATGCAGGTGCGTCGAGATGATGCCCGCCTCCTCCGATGCCCCCAGCACGACGGCGCCTGCGCCATCGGCAAACAGGATCGCGGTGGTGCGGTCGCTGAAATCAGTAATGCGCGTCAGCGTCTCGGCGCCCACCACCAACGCGTGGTGCGCGTCACCCAGGCGCACGAACTTGTCGGCGATGGACAGCGCGTAAATGAAGCCGCTGCAAGCAGCCTCGACGCTGAATGCGGGTATGCCGTGGCAACCCAGCCGGGCCTGCAGCAACGTGCCGCAATTCGGGAAGACCAGATCGGGCGTTGCCGTCGCAAAGACGATCAGGTCGATGTCAGTGGGCTTGAGCCCCGCGGCCTCGATGGCACGGCGCGCGGCAACTTCCGCCATGTCGACGGTCGTCTGCCCATCGGCGGCGTAATGACGCCGCTCGATGCCGGTCCGCTCACGGATCCACTGGTCGGTGGTATCCATGATCTTCTCGAGATCGGTGTTGTGAACCACCTTCTCGGGAAGATAAGAACCGGTCCCGATGATCCGGGCGTATTTCAATCCTGGTCGGCCGCGTCTGCTGGGGCTTCAATCACGCGCTTGCCGCGGTAGAACCCGTCAGGCGTGATGCGATGACGCAGGTGCGTCTCACCCGACTGCGGATCGATGGACAGCGCGGGCGTGGCCACGTGGTCGTGCGAGCGGTGCATTCCGCGCTTGGAGGGAGTCTTGCGACTCTTCTGGACTGGCATTGCGATATCTCCGTTAAATCAGTGCTTCGATCGACCCAGCAGCTCACCCAAATCCGCGAATGGCCGCTGCGTCGGCTGCGAAGCAGTTTCTGCTTCGCCCTGCTCCCCGCCCGGGCAAACTCCGTCGTGGCGTGGCGCTACCGGCAATGCCAGCAGCAGTTCCTCTTCCACCAGCTCAGCCAGTGGCAATCGACCCTCCGGCGCGAGTGCCGTTTCAAGCTCCGGCGGAACATCCGCGGCAGCCGCCTCATTCTCCAGCAGCACCACCCGCGAGCGGCACTGGATGGGCAACTGCAACGGCTGCATGCAACGCTGACAGCGCAGCGCAAGCGTCGCAGCCAGTTCGACCTCGGCAACAATTCGCCCCTGTTCGCGAGCGAGCTTCACGCTGCCGGTCACCACTCCCTGACGGCTGGTCAGATGCTCGGCGATGCGCGCGAGTCGCTCGACCGGAACCACCAGTTCCACCCGGCTGCCCGCGTCGGCCAGAACCGCAACATTGACCGGTTTGGCGCCGTCCTCGGGCATGGGGCGCGTATCATAGGTAGCGCCCCCGGAGGGTGCAAGTTCTTGTTTATTTAGGCCCATGCCCCTCGATACCCCCCTGATTCTGGCCTCCACCTCGACCTACCGCCGGCAGCTGCTGGAGCGACTGCGACTGCCCTTCTCTACGGTCGCGCCCGAGGTGGACGAAGTGGAGATCCCTGCGGAGGCGCCGGCTACCCGCGCTGCCCGCCTGTCGCTGGCCAAGGCGCGCGCGGTCGCGGCCCAACATCCAGGCAGCATCGTGATCGGCAGTGACCAGGTGGCTTCGCTGCGCATCGGCCCGCAGATCGTCATCCTGCACAAGCCAGGTGATCGCACTCGCACCCACGCCCAACTGGCCGAAATGTCTGGCCGGATCGTACGCTTTGACACCGCGGTAGCAGTCTTGAGGGACGACACTGAACTGGTGCACGTGGATCTGACCGCAGTGAGGTTTCGCGAATTGAGCCATATCGACATCGGGCGCTACATCGATCGCGAACCGGCCTTCGATTGCGCCGGCGGCTTCAAGAGCGAGGGCCTCGGCGCGACCCTGTTCGAGTCGGTCGAGACGCGCGACCCGAGCGCCCTCGTGGGCCTGCCTTTGATCTGGCTTTGCGCGGCGCTGCGCCAGCTGGGCGTGACGGTCTGACTATTCGCTCGCTGGCCACGCCGGCTCGCACGTTGCCAGCGGGCCGGAGTGAGCCAGCCCCAGCGGCGAGCGCATCGACAACCTGGTGCAGCTCCTGCGGCAAAGGTGCACTGACACTGACCAGGCCGCGCCCGTCCGGATCCTCGAAGCTGATGCTGTGGGCATGCAGGAACAGGCGCTTCAATCCAAAGGCCTGCAGCTGTCGGTTGAAGTCGCGGTCGCCGTACTTCTCGTCGCCGGCAACTGGATGGCCCGTGTATGCGGCGTGGACGCGGATCTGGTGCGTGCGACCCGTGAACAGGCGTACTTCCAGAAGCGTTGCGAGATTGCCGAAGAACTGCACCGCGCGAAACTCACTGGCCGCTTCCTTGCCGCTGGCGTCAACTTTCACGGTGCGCTCGCCGCCGACGCGGGTGTCTGTCCTGAGTGGCGCCTCGATGCGCTTCCTGCCCAGCTCCCACTTGCCCCGCACCAGCACGAGGTAACGCTTGTCGAAGCCCTCGCTCTCGCCGGCCGAGTCCTCGCGCAACAGCGCGTGCAGGCTGCGCAGTGTGGAACGACGTCGCGCGATCAGCAGACAGCCACTGGTATCCCGATCGAGCCGATGCACCAGTTCCAGCGTCTCATCCGGTCGTGCCGAGCGAAGCGCCTCGATCACTCCAGCGGATACGCCGCTGCCGCCGTGTACCGCGATACCGGCGGGCTTGTTCACGACCAGCAGGCGCTCGTCCTGATGCAGGATCGCCTGCTGCACCTGTTCGGCGAGTCGTGTCGACACGCGTGGCGAATCCCCGGCACGTGTGGCTGGCGCTTCGAGCCGGACGGGTGGCACGCGCAGCACGTCACCCTCCGCCACACGCACCTCGCCGCTCACGCGCTTGCCGTTCAGGCGCACTTCACCCTGTCTCAACAAACGGAAGATTCGTGTGCGCGGCACGCCGGGCAGAAACCGTGCGAGCACCTTGTCGACCCGTACGCCCGCATCCTCGGCGCCGATCAATTCCTTGCGGACCGCTGTGCGGCCTGCGGATGACGAATCAGGACTCATGGCCGGAATTTAATGTAAGACCTTGTTTTCCAAGCATCTGTAAGTATACTCGCCGCCACGTGCCCCCACCGCGACGGTCGGACCAACGGTCTTAGGCCCCAACGAGCGGCACGGAACAATTGCGGGTAAACCGCATTATCCAGTTGATCCGCCGATGCGGATCATCGTTTGGCAGACCGCAAGGCTGGCGGCGGTTCCCTGATCCATAAAGGGTGAACCCACAGTCTCAAGGTCGGCAGTAGTTACGGATTGCATGCGCTTTCGCGTCAGAGGCGAGGGCCAGGTTCTTCTAACAGTGCAAGCAACAATCCACGCCCTCCTGGCCAGCCTGCTGGCCCAGCTGGATGCGCTTTTCTGCCTTCCCCGGCTTAGGGTTGCGCCCGCTTTTGCGCGCGCGGCCTTGCAGCCTGCCTCACGGCACCCAATGAGTGGAATTCATGAAACGAATGCTCGTCAATGCAACGCAGCGCGAAGAGCTGCGCGTTGCTCTCGTCGATGGTCAGAAACTCTACGATCTGTCGATCGACATCCCTTCGCGGGAACAGAAGAAAGCCAACGTCTATAAGGCCCGTATCGCCCGCATCGAGCCCTCGCTCGAAGCGGTCTTTGTCGATTACGGTTCCGAGCGCCACGGCTTCCTGCCGCTGAAGGAAATCTCCAGGGAGTTTTTCCGCGACGGTCAGCCCCAGGGCAACCGCGGCATGCGCGAGATCCTGTCCGAAGGTCAGGAACTGGTCGTGCAGGTCGAGAAGGAAGAGCGCGGCAACAAGGGCGCTGCGCTGACGACGTTCATCAGCCTGGCCGGACGCTTCCTGGTACTGATGCCGAACAACCCGCGCGCCGGTGGCGTCTCGCGTCGCATCGAGGGTGAGGATCGCGACCAGATGCGCGACACACTCGACCAGCTGGTCGTTCCCGACGGCATGGGCACCATCATCCGCACGGCAGGTGTGGGGCGCTCGGCAGAGGAACTGCAGTGGGATCTCGACAACCTGAAGGCACAGTGGGACGCCATCGCCGAAGGCATTCAGTCGCGACCCGCACCCTTCCTGGTTTACCAGGAGAGCGACGCGGTGACCCGCGCACTGCGTGACTACCTGTCGGACGACATCGGCGAGATTCAGGTCGATGACAACGCAGCCTTCCAGAAGGCACAGGAGTACATGCAGCGTTTCATGCCGCCCGAAGCCCAGCGGCGGTTGAAGCTGTACCAGGAAGACGTGCCCCTCTTCACGCGCTTCCAGATCGAGAACCAGATCGAGTCGGCCTATGCCCACAAGGTGCAACTGGCCTCCGGTGGTGCGCTGGTCATCGACTACACCGAGGCGCTGGTGTCCATCGACATCAACTCGGCACGCGCCACGCGCGGCGGGGACATCGAGACCACCGCGTTGAACACCAACCTCGAGGCGGCCGACGAAATCGCCAGGCAGCTGCGCATCCGCGACGCGGGCGGACTGATCGTCATCGACTTCATCGACATGGAGTCCTCGAAGAACCAGCGCGACGTCGAAGAGCGGCTGCGCGAAGCCGTCAAGCAGGATCGTGCCCGCATCCAGATCGGGCGCCTGTCACGGTTCGGCCTGCTGGAAATGTCGCGGCAGCGCCTGCGCCCGTCACTGGGCGACTCGAGCCATGTGGCCTGCCCGCGCTGCCAGGGCATCGGCACGATCCGCAGCGTGGAATCCATGGCGCTGGCCATCCTGCGCCTGGCTGGCGAGGATGCGCGCAAGGAACGTACCGGCCGCCTGATCGTGCAGGTGCCGATCAATGTCGCCACGTACCTGATGAACGAGAAACGCAAGGCGCTGCAGGACATTGAGGACCGATGCGGCGTCGAAGTGGTGCTGGTACCGAACCCGGACATGGAAACGCCCGAGTTCTCCATCCGGCGCGTACGCAATGACGAGCTTGGCCTCACGGAAAACGTGCTGTCGTCATACAAGATGCCGACCCCCGCAGAAACACCGGATGTGGCATTGCAGGTGAAGCGGCCACCGGCCGCACCAGCGGCAGTGACCACCATCATTCCCACGGCGCCGGCACCCTCGGCGCCAGAGCCGGCACCCGCGCCGCCTGCGCCCGCGCCGGTCCAGGCGCGCCGCGGACTGCTTGGCTCGCTGCGGAGTCTGCTGTTCGGAGATCCGAAGCCCGCTGCGCAGAACGACAAGACAGCAGAAAAGCCGGGATCGCACCAGGAGCGCAAGGGCCGCGACGATCGTGGCCGCAGTGGTCGCGGGGGCCGCGATCGTGATCGCAACGCCCAGCGCGGCAGCAACAGCAATCGGGATCGAGCCAGGGGGCGCGATGCTGAACGCCGTCCGCCGCGACCGGAAAATGAGCCTGCACGCAGCGAGCACAAACCGCGCCGCGACCAGCCGGCGAAACCGGCCGAACAGGTGGCGGCCGCACCGCGCCCGACGCCTGCCGGAACACCCGACACGGGACCGCGCCCCGAACGGGAAGGACGCTCGCGACGTGGCGGCCGACGCCGTCGCAGCCGCGGCGGTCGCGGCGGTGAAGGCGCCGCAGCCAATGGCGCCCAGACCGGCGCTGGTGAACAGTCCAGCGGCAATGAATCAGGCAGCCCAGCCGAGGTAACCCGGCAGCCGGCACTGGATTTCAGTGAATCCCGGCCGCCGCGCGAGCCACGTACCGAAAGCACCGCGCCGCCTGCTCCCGAAGTGCGCGCTGCACCTACTCCTCCACCGCCGCCACCTCCCCCACCGGAGCGTCCGGCAGTCGTCTGGTCATCTTCACCTGGCAGTGGTTCCTTCGGTGGAGGGGATCGCAGCCAGCGCGAGGAGTAACCGCATGCCCCCTGAACTGCGCGGCCCCGGCCGCGCCAGCGGGGCAGGCTGGTTCGGCCGCATTGTCGCGGCAGTGGCCACCGGCGCCGTGCTGGTGGTCGCGGTGATGTTTTCCTTTGCGGTGCTGGCAGTGGCGGCAGTTGGCGGGGCGACCCTGCTGGTCTGGCTATGGTGGAAAATGCGTCATGTCCGGCGCGCGATGCAGGGGTCTCAGTCCGGAGATTTCAGCCCAGACAACACAGGCCAATCCGGTCAGCCCACCGGCGACGTCATCGAAGGGGAAGTCCTGAAGGGCGAATGGAAGGACGATGGGCAGTCCTAGCGGGCGGGCGCTGACAGTGCCCTGAACATGGCTCGCACGCCATCCTCGGCCAGATCCAGCACGGTCTCGAATTCTGCGGTGCCACCGTAGTACGGATCCGGTACGGCGCGGGGCCGGCCATCCGGAAGCCAGGACAGGAACAGCCGGGCGCGCGCGACGTGGCTGTCGGGTGCCACTGCGCGCATTGCCGCCAGGTTGCCCTCGTCCATGGCCAGCAGCAGGTCGAACTGTTGGAAGTCCTCCGCCGTCAGCCGCCGTGCCCGCAGACCCGAAATTTCGTAGCCGCGAGCGCGGGCGTGTCGCTGGCTGCGCCCATCGGGAGCCTCTCCAATGTGATAGTCGGCCGTGCCGGCAGAATCGAAGGTCAGATCCAGATGCGGCGCCTCGCGTGCTGCCAGTTGCCGCGCCACTGCCTCAACTGTCGGCGAGCGACAGATGTTACCCATGCAGACAAAGAGGATCTTCACGGGACCTTGCGGACAGCCGGCTCCACGCCATCCAGCGAAGTCAATGCGCCGTAAAGGTCGGGGCGCCGATCGCGAAAGACAAACCAGTTGTCGCGCAGCTCCGCGCTGGCGGCCAGATCGAATTGTGCGAGCAGGACAGTTTCATTTTGCTCGTCTGCCTCGGCCACCTTCGTGCCCTGCGCGTCGGCAATGAACGAAGACCCGTAGAAGCGGATGTACAAATCTTCTGGTGCCTGCACCGATCTTTCGGTACCGATGCGATTGGAGGCAATCAGCGGCATCAGGTTCGCGGCCGCATGTCCCTGCTGTGTGTGCTGCCAGTGATCGCGTGAGTGTACGGACAATGCCGGCGGCGGCTCGCTGCCGATCGCCGTCGGGTACAGCAGCAACTCGGCGCCCATCAGCGCCATGATGCGCGCGCTTTCCGGGAACCACTGGTCCCAGCAGATGCCCACGCCGATGCGCCCGAATTGCGTATCCCAGACCCGGAATCCGGTATCGCCGGGAGAGAAGTAGTTCTTTTCCTGGTAGCCGGGCCCATTCGGGATATGCGCCTTGCGATAGGTCCCCAGTACCTCGCCACCTGCGTCAATGACAGCCACCGTGTTGAAGTAGGCCTGGCCGGCATGTTCAAAGAAGCTCACCGGCAGCACCACGTTGAGTTCCCGTGCCAGCTGCGCCATTCGCTGGACCGCCGGATTGCCGGCGAGCGATGTGGCCAGCCGCAGATGGCGCGAATCCTGCTCGATGCAGAAGTACGGGGTTTCGAAGAGCTCCTGCAGCAGGATCACCTGCGCGCCATCGCGGGCCGCGCTGCGCACCAGCGCCTCGGCCCGATCAATGTTGGCGTCGCGATCCCAGCCGCAGGCAAATTGGGTGGCCGCCACGGTCACCAGTCGGGCTGAGTTGTCGAAGTGGCCCGGGCGGTGCCCTGGGACCCTGCTGCTGTCCATGGTCCGGTATTATGCCGCCCCGTGAGCAACGCACTGTCCCGCACCTGGCATCGCTATCGTTCGCTTCCGTCGATGCAACGAGAGCTGGTCACCTTGGGACTGGCGCTGTTGTTTTCGCTGACCATCCTGCCCCTGGCAATCTGGCTGGCCGGGCAGATCTTTCTTGGCGATTACCTGCGCGACTACACGGACCCGCTGGGTACTGATGCGGGCCGACATGGCGGCCCGGTGGATCTGCTGGTCGATCTCGTGCGCGGGATTTTCGCCGGTTCGCCCGGGCACTGGCTGGTCCTGCTCGGACCCTACCTCTTGCTATGCGCCTATCGCGTTGGTCGGCGACTGGTATAAATGTTACATAAATCCGGAGGTTGCTTGACCTTCATCACAGAACACCTAAGATAACCACTGGTTTTCTGTGGACATTTCCTGATGAGCGGCCCAGACAGCAATTCCCGCGGATCCAGCGCTTCAGCCAAGGCAACGATGGCGGAGGAATCTGCAGACAAGCGTCGTGACGACACATTCATGAGGCTGCGCTCGGCCCTGCTTCAAGACCGGCTTGCAGTGGTTGATACCAGCGCCGAGAGCAGTGGGACCGATCCGTACAACAGCGGTGTCCATCGCGCACTGGCCAGGGCCCACGCCTGGAGCAAGCGGGCGCGCTAGTCCGGCCTCACTTCGGCCAGTAGGTCCACCCGACCAGGCCGATCACAACGACCAGCCCGAGCTGCGCAGCAAGCCGCCAGCGCCTGAGCTTCAACTGCCCAACAAAGGATGCTGCGGAAGTCGCTGTCAGCAGCGCTGCCCAGGCAATGGCTTGCAACAATGGGGCGAATTCGCCCGCCAGGCGGTCATGGTATTCGGGCATCGCCAGGAACACAGCCAGCGTCATGCACAGGCCGGCCAGCAGGGCCACTGCCGACCCCATCACGATGCCCAGTAATGCGGTCAGCGGCTGCAATGATCCCCCAATCCCTCAAACCGAGAATTACGCCATCCGGACAAGTAGATGCCGGACTTGCTGACCAGCCCCATGCCGTCTAGCCTGCCTGCATGACTCTAACTGATATCACACGGCGCTCGCGCCGTTCGGTGGCAGCCATCGCGCTCGGCGCGCTGGTGGTCCTGACGCTGGCCGGTGCCGGATCCACGGGAGCACCTGCCCCCTCCGGCCAACTACTCGCGGGTGCCATAGCGCCTACCGAGAAACAGCACAAGCTGGCACGCCAGGTTGGCACGATGCTCGAAGAGGCGCACTACAGCCGCATCCGCATTGACGATGGGATGTCGCGGCAGATCTTTGACCGCTACCTGGATTCACTCGACAGCCAGCGCAGCTATTTTCTGGCCAGCGACGTCGCGGAATTCAGTCCGCTGAAAGACCAGTTCGACGACATGATCCACACCGGGGCGATCGAACCGGCATTCCAGATGTATGCCCGGGCCCAGAAGCGCTACCGGGAACGGTTCGAATACGCGCTGTCGCTGCTGGCGGCGGAGCCGGATTTTACGGTTGATGAATCTTTTGAATTCGACCGGACCAAGGCGCCGTGGCCCGCCAATGTTCAGGAAATGAACGAACTGTGGCGCAAGCGCGTGAAGACCGACGCCCTGTCGCTGCTGCTCGCGGGCAAAAGCTGGGAAGAAACCGCGAAGATGCTCAAGAAGCGCTACGAACGCAATCTGGAGACTTCGGACAAGGTGACCCAGGACGAAGTATTCGAAGGGATCATGAACGCCTATGCGCGCAGCTTCGATCCGCATTCAAGCTTCTTCTCGCCGCGCAATTCCGAGGAATACAAGATCCAGATGAGCCTCAGCTATGAGGGCATCGGAGCCACGCTGAGCCAGGAAGACGAATACGCCTCCATCGTGAACCTGATTCCCGGCGGACCGGCATCCATCGCGGGCACCCTCGGCATCAAGGACCGCATCACGGCCATCGCGCAGGACAAGGACGGCGCGTACGAGGACGTGATCGGCTGGCGGCTGGATGATGTGGTGCAGCTGATCCGCGGCAAGGGCGGCACGACCGTGCGCCTGCAGATCCTGCCGGCCGGCGCCACGCCCGGATCGCCCGAAAAGGTGGTCGAACTGGTGCGCGGCAGGGTCACGCTGGAGAGCCAGGCTGCCAAGAAGGAGCGGCGCATCGTCACGCGCAACGGCAAGGACCTGAACATCGGTGTCATCAATGTGCCCAGTTTCTATCGCGATACGGACGAAGAGAGCCGGGGCGAGGACGACTACCGCAGCACCACACGCGACGTGGCACGCCTGATCAGCGAATTGAAGGAGGACGGTCCACTCGACGGGCTCGTTCTGGATCTGCGCGGAGACGGTGGTGGTTTCCTGCCCGAGGCGCAGGCACTCACCGGCCTGTTCATTGATCGCGGACCAGTGGTCCAGTTGAAGAACTCCGGTGGCCGCGTGGAAGTGCTGGACGATACGGTTCCCGGTATCGTCTACGGCGGCCCACTCGTGGTGTTGATCGACCGCGCCAGCGCATCGGCCTCGGAAATCTTCGCGGCTGCAATCCAGGACTATGGCCGCGGATACGTGGTGGGTCAGCGCAGTTTCGGCAAGGGCACCGTGCAACAGTTGTTCATGTTGGACAACAAGTGGACACAGGGGCCGGGTGACGGGCAGATCACCGTGACCATTGGCAAGTTCTACCGGGTCACCGGCGAGAGCACGCAGCATCGCGGTGTGGAACCGGACATCAAGCTGCCGTCGGCGATCGACATGGAGGAAGTCGGCGAAAGCTCTCTGGACGCCGCCCTGCCCTGGGATCGTATCGCACCGGCCGACTTCCAGCGCTTCGCGGAACCCAAAGCCGTTCCGACGGCATTGGCGCTCGGCCACAACGAATCAGAACGGGGCCTCAGTGATCCGGACTTCAAGTGGCTGGAATCCAGCCTGGCCGTGGTCGAGCAGCTGCGCGAGCAGAAAACCCTGTCACTGAATCTGGCCAAGCGCAAGGCGGAACGGGCGGCGCAGGATGCTGAGCGGCTGCGGCTGGACAACGAGCGCCGCAGGGCATTGGGCAAGCCGGTGTTTGCCACGCTGGAAGAGATGGAGAAGGCCAACGGCGACAGCGACGCGGATGCGCCGCCGGCCGATGCGAGCCAGCAGCAGACACCTGATGCTGCCAAGGCGAAGGACCCCAACAAGGACAAGGGCCCCGACGAGATCCTGCTCGACCGCACCACCGAGATCATGGCGGACATCATCGCGGGCATCGAACAGCCCAAGGCTTCCCGCACTGTCGCACAGCGTGAATCCCGGTCCGCGGTCGTCAGCACCGAGGGCAAGTAGTGCTATCAAGCGGGCGGTGACGGCCGCCCGTACCAAGCGGCCTACTCAGTCATCGGTTCCGTAGAACAGGTCCGAGACGCTCCACAGATCGTCGGAAAGCAGATTCCAGCTCATTCGCTCGCCGCGTCCAAGCCCGGATTGCAGCCCGGCCTGGACCGACTGCTCGCTCGGCAGGACGTGATTCTCGCTCGCAAAGCGCACTTGCGCGGCCAGGTGGTCGGCCAGCCTGCGGATATCCGGCTGCATCTCCGCTGCGTTCTTGATCATGGCCGCCTTGGCACGCGCCACTTCCTGGATCATGGCCAGCGCCGCGGCCGCATCGCCGGCACCTTCGAACTGCGGTTCGCTGCGGGACATCGCCTCAACGCAGCGCGCCAGCAGCGACTGTGGCGTGAGCCGGACGGCCTGCAGCTGGGCGCATGCCATCGCCATCAAATTCAATGTGCGCCGCGCCTGCAAGGACAGGCCGGGGTACTTGGTGCCGCCTTCCTCTTCGACACGGACCAGCTGTTCGCGCGCCTCCCTCAACTGCGCTTCCGCAGCGGCCGCCTCCGCCTGCACGGCCTGGATGCGACGCTTCAGATCACGACGCTTGAAATAGTGCCACCAACGCTGTGATCTGGCCCACAGGGCCTGCAGGCCGGCGAACCTGGCGCGCACTTCCGCAGTCGTACGTTCCGCCTGCGCACAATCAGCCCGGGCCTGCTGTGAACGCTCGAACAACTGCCGGTTGAGGTCGGCCATGAACTGGCGCCGCTCGCGCTCCTCGCGCTGCTGCGCCTGTTCGCGCAACAGCCGCTGGATCTGGGCATGGCCGGTCGACCACAGGTCGCGCAGCTGGTAATGCACCAGACTCTGCAGCCCGGTCAGCGGCGCGCCGAGATGGGCCTCGAGCTGCTCCAGCTGTTCCCGCACGCGCGCCGTGGCGGCCTCCTGCAACTTGATGCGGTCCTTCAGCCGATGCACCTCGTCCTGCGCATCGCCCAGAACCTTCTTCATCTGGGCACGATTCTGGAACAGGTTCAGGACACGCTCGTCCTCCGGGTCGTCGGGATGCTCCAGCACGAGGCGGGAACGCGCGAGCTTGGCAAACCAGTTGGTAATCGCGTTGGTGAATGCAGACGCCAAGCGGTCGGACTCCGGCAGATGTCTAAATGACCAGGCTGTGCCCCAGTTCGAGGCAGTAATCCAGCCACTTGTTTAACATGTTGTTGAATAGCCAACGCTGCCGCAGTTCACGTCCCGCCTCGGCCGGAAGGCGCCCATAGGGCTCGGGACGGTCCGCGGGCCAGTGTTGCGCCTGCGCCATGCGGGCGTCCCGGTAGACCCTTACCCTCACATCCGGGTAGGTCAGAAACGTCTCAAGCCCCGGCCCCACTGCCTGCTCATCGCGGAACAGGTGAGTCAGGCCCAGCGTGGTCGTATAGGGGCACTGTTCCAGAACGGTCAGCCGCAGATCGCAGTCGCCCGCCAGTCGCGATACGCGTTCGCCGCACAGCCGCGCGGGGTCACCAACGAGGTGCACCAGCTTGAGATAGTTGCTCTCATACAGCGTCATGAGCGCGGCGAATCCCCGCGGAGTGGCGCGCCAGCTGGAGAGCAGCAAGGTCTCGTTGTCGCTGACCGCACTCATGCGGTCACCTCGGGCACCTGTGCTGCAGCCACGAACAGCTGGCTGCGATACCAGGCCAGCTCCCGAATCGAGTCATGAATATCGGCCAGCGCCAGATGCGCGGCCTGCTTGGTGAATCCAGCGGACACCGTGGGCGCCCAGCGGCGCGCCAGTTCCTTGACCGTGCTGACATCCAGATTGCGGTAGTGAAAGAACCGCTCAAGGATCGGCATCTGGCGGGCCAGAAAGCGCCGGTCCTGGCAAATGCTGTTGCCACACATCGGCGATACACCACCCGGCACCCACAACTTCAGGAATTCGAGTGTCTGCTGTTCCGCGTCAGCCAGTGTGACCTTGCTGGCCCGCACCCGAGCAATCAGCCCACTACCACCATGCTGGCGGGTGTTCCATTCATCCATGCCGGTGAGCACGTCTTCAGGCGTCTGGATGGCCAGCACCGGCCCTTCGGCCAGCACATTCAGCTGTGCATCGGTAACCACCGTGGCGATTTCGATAATGGTGTCGACGTCGGTCCGCAGACCCGTCATCTCCAGATCGATCCACACCAGGTTGTCGCGCTGCTGCACCGTCACCTCATGACCGGCCGATTGCCTGTCCTGACTGCATTCTAGATAGACTGCCGGCAAGTTGCATGAACTTGCCCACAATCCCGACTGGCATACACCCCTGTGATCGCCGAAGTCATCGCCACCTACGGCCGCCATCTGTTGCTGCGTGATGCAGCCGGCACCTTGCAAGATGCGCGCCCATTCGGTCGCTCCCTTGAAATCGTGTGCGGCGATCGCGTGCACTGCGAGCTTCACGGCACCGAGTTGCTGGTAACGGCGGCGCTGCCCCGAACCAGCCTGTTCAGGCGCAGCGCGCTGCGCGGACAGAGCGAACCGCTGGCTGCGAACCTCTCGCAACTGGCCGTCGTCATTGCGCCTCTGCCGGTTCCCGATCTCTTCCTGCTCGACCGCTACCTGAGTTCGGCCGAGTCACTGGGGCTCACGGCGTTGATCGTGCTGAACAAGTCGGACCTGCCCGGCGCTGCAGCGTTGCGTGAGTCGCTCAACAACTATGAGGCCCTCGGATACGAAACCATTGCGGTCAGTGTCGCCAGTGATGAGGCCGTGCTCCCGCTGATGGACGCACTGCGCGATGAGCTCACCATCCTGGTAGGCCAGTCCGGCGTCGGCAAATCCTCGCTGACGCGCCTGGTCACCAGTGAAGACTGCGAGATCGCCGTCGGCGGGTTGATGCGCGAAGAGGAAGGCAGGCACACCACCACCGCCTCGCGAATCTACGTGTGCCGGCGTGGCGGTCGCATCATCGACACACCGGGCGTCCGCGACTTTGCGCCAGCCATCGATGATCTGGAACCGGCCACACTCGGCTTCCGCGAAGTTGCGCGGCTCGCCCCGCAGTGCAGGTTTCTGGACTGCCGCCACATGCAGGAACCCGATTGCGCGGTACGCGAGGCGGTCGCGACCGGAGCCATGGATGAACGGCGCTACGAAAGCTACCGGCGCCTGAGAAGGCTGTTCGAACAACTCTGGCAGCGTCGCTCGGAAAGTGCGCGCGCCGCGCGCCGCCGGTAGCAGCGTTCAACCGACGTTGTGGCGCCCAGCCAGTGCGGCACTGAGCGTGCTGCCATCCACATACTCGAGTTCGCCGCCGAAGGGCACGCCCTGCGCAATGCGCGTTGCGTTCAGACCGCGGGCACGCGCCATCTCGGTCAGTACATGTGCCGTCGCCTCGCCTTCCACCGTCGAATTCGTGGCCAGAATCACTTCGCGCACCTGGCCTTCGGCGAGCAGCAGATCCAGTTCGTGCAGACCCAGTTCGGCCGGGCCGATGCCGTCCAGCGGCGACAGGTGACCCATCAGGACAAAGTAGCGGCCGCGATAGGCACCGGAATTCTCGACCGCGATGACGTCGGCCGGAGACTCAACCACGCACAACAGTGTGTCGTCGCGCATGGTGGATGCGCACAGCAGGCACAGCTCGCCTTCGGCCAGCATGCGGCAACGACGACAGCGGCCCACTGCACTGAGAGCGACATCCAGAGCCTGTGCCAGCTCCCGCGCCTCGCTGCGTCCGTCCTGCAGCAGCCTGAATGCCAGGCGCTGCGCGCTCTTCGGACCGATGCCTGGCAGCCCCTGCAGGGCTTCGATCAGGCGCTGCAGCGCCTCGGGATGCTTCATGTCGCGTGGTCTTTGCCGTTGACCTAGAAGGGCAGCTTCATGCCCGGCGGGAGCTGCAGCCCTCCCATGGCGGTGGCCATCTTCTCGTTGACCGCCGCCCCGACCTTGTGGGTCGCGTCATTGATCGCCGCTGCGATCAGGTCTTCAAGCACTTCCCGTTCTTCCGTGAGCAGCGCCGGCTCGATCTGCACGCGTGCCACCTCGTGCTTGCCGTTCATGGTGACCTTGACCATGCCGCCGCCGGATTCTCCGGTTGCGGTGATCTGCGCCACCTGCTCCTGGGCCTTCTGGATGTTCTCCTGAACGGCCTGGGCCTGCTTCAGGAGATTGCCGATGTTGCCGCGCATTGCCTAGCTCTCCTCGTTGATCGTCGCCCGCACAGATTCAGGCAGAATCGTCGCGCCCATCTCGCTGCGCAACACCTGGATATTCGGGTCTGTCTCAAGCTGAGCACGTGCTTCGGCCAGCCGCTCGTCAGCGCGCCGGTCACGTTCTCGCGCCGGAGTCGCGGCAGACGCCTCCACGGTGCCGACCTCGATACTGACTTTCACCGGCTGGCTCAGCAGCCGCGACAGCGCTGCGGTCAGCTTCTCCTCCGTCCCGCGGTTGCGCGTGGAGACGCTGCGCGGGTCCAGCAGCAGTCTGACCTCGGCCCCCTGCTTCCCGACGAAGGCACAGTTCGCGGCCAGCTGCCCTGCCAGCGCCGTCAATCCCAGCTGCGGCACGATCGCCTTCCAGCTTTCCGGGCTCAGCGCCTCTGGCGCGGCGCCCGCGGGCGCCTCGGCAGCGCGCACCACCGGTGCACCGATGATCCGCGGTGCGCTGTTGCGTGCCTGCGCTGCAGGCACCGGAGTTGCATCCGGACCCGATGCTGCACCCGGACGAAACGCCAGCATGCGCACCAGTGCCAGCGCAAACGCCCCACGCTGGTCGGCCACCTGCGGCAGATCGTGCCGGCCGCGCATGGCCACCTCGCAATACAGCTGCACATCCTCGGGCGCAATGGCGCCGGCCAATTCGGCCATGGTGGCGGCCGGAACTTCGTCTTCCTCGTCGTACGGCTTGCCTGCGGCCTGGAAGAGCGCGATGCGCACCAGCAGGCTCGTCAGCTCATCGAGCAGCGCGACGTAGTCGGGCGACCATTGCTCGAGCGAACCCGCATAGTCGAGCAGCGCTCCGATATCCTGGCTGGCTAGCAGCCGCGCCAGTTGCACCACCTGCTGGCGGTCCACCGTACCGAGCATGGTGCGCGCATCGGCCTCGCGTACTTCGCGCGCTCCGCCAAAGGCCAGCAACTGGTCGAGCAGCGACAGCGCGTCGCGCAATGAACCGTCGGCGGAAGTGGCCACCAGCCTGAGGGCCGCCGGCTCGGCCGCAATGCCTTCCTGTTCCAGGATGAAGGCCAGCCGGGCGACGATGGTCGCCACCGGCAGGCGCTTCAGGTTGAACTGCAGGCAGCGCGACAGCACGGTTACGGGCAGCTTCTGCGGATCCGTGGTGGCGAGCAGGAACTTCACATGCGGCGGCGGCTCTTCCAGCGTCTTCAGCAGCGCATTGAAGGAATGCGCTGACAGCATGTGCACTTCGTCGATCAGATAGATCTTGTAGCGGCCGCGGCTGGGCAGGTACTGCACGTTGTCGAGCAGGTCGCGCGTGTCATCGACCTTGGTGCGCGAGGCCGCATCCACCTCGATCAGATCGACGAAGCGGCCGGCATCGATGTCGGTGCAGGCACTGCAGACCCCGCAGGGTTTCGCCGATACCCCCTGCTCGCAGTTCAGGCACTTGGCAAAGATGCGCGCCACGGTGGTCTTGCCCACGCCCCGCGTTCCGGTGAACAGGAAGGCGTGATGCACGCGCCCCGCGTCCAGCGCATTGGCCAGTGCCCGCAGCACATGCTCCTGACCCGACATCTGGTCGAAGTTTCCGGGGCGCCACTTGCGGGCCAGTGCCGTATAGCTCATGAAGACTTCTTGCAGTACCTGCGCAAACCGTGCATTGGAGGCGGCCCGCACCAGCCGGTACTCCGGCGCCCGCGCTGTCCGTTACCGTTGCTCCCTTCCGGGCCTGGCGGGATTCACGGCAGTTCGTCGCGAAGGAGCCAATGCGGGCCACCATTGCTCATTGGCGGAGAGGGTGGGATTCGAACCCACGAATACCCGTTGAGGTATTACTGGAATTCCAGTCCAGCGCCTTCGACCACTCGGCCACCTCTCCAAAATCAATAACTTAGGGTAAATATCTCGACGACATCTGCTCCGAGGAGCGCCGCGGGCCGTCGAACAGGGCGGCGATTCTACCGCAGTGGTAGCGGACGTGGACCCACGGGAATGGTGTTCGGGCGTTCCCGCTTCGGCTCATCGACGATCGCTGCCCCTTGCTCATCAACTGGCACCGAGGTCGAGCCAGGCTCCTTCATCGGCGGCGGCTCCTCGAGGCAGGATTTTTCAGCCGGATCGCGCGGCACCACCGGCTGCGTCAGGGCGGGAATCTTCAGCGCCTCCGCCGTATCCGGACCGTCGAGACCGACCGGTATCTTCAGCCGCGGCAGCTCCCGGGCACCGGAATAGGCTGCCGGGTCGCTGCAACCCAGAAGCGAGTGACACCCTGTCGTGAACAGCGCTGCACCCATGCCCAATACCAGCCATGGCAGATGCCGCTTCCCCATCACGCTGCCACCGCAATGGAAATACCGGCCCTGGCCAGCGCAGTCTCCACGCTCGCATGGTGCCGCTGTGCCAGCGAGACCAGCGGCAGCCGCAGGCGCCCCCGGATCAGGTGCATGCGCTCCATCGCCCACTTGACCGGAATCGGATTGGCTTCGACGAACAGGGCCTGGTGCAGCCCGGCAAGGCTTGAATCTATTTCCACAGCGCGGGCCTCGTCGCCGGCTCGTGCCGCCGCGATCATGCGGCTCATCTCACCCGGGGCCACATTGGCCGTCACCGAGATGACGCCCACCGCCCCATGGGCCAGTGACTCGCGCGCCGTGGCATCGTCACCAGACAGGATGGCGAAGCCGGGCGGACAGGAATCACGCAGTTCACGGATGCGGCTCATCTGCGGCACGGCCTCCTTGATCGCCACGATGCGCGGCAACCGCGCCAGCCGTGCAACGGTTTCAGGCAGCAGGTCCACCGCTGTCCGGGCCGGCACGTTGTAGAGGATCAGGGGCGCCGAGGACGCCAGCGCGCACGCTTCGTAGTGGCGATACAGGCCTTCCTGCGGTGGCTTGTTGTAGGCAGGCGTGGCCAGCAGCAAACCATCCACGCCCTCACCCGAATACAGCCGCACCCGCTCGACGGTCGTGGCGGTACAGTTCGTGCCACAGCCCACGATGATCTGCATGCGCCCGGCCACCTGGGCCCGTGCGCGCCGCGCCAGTTCCAGCAGTTCGTGCTCCGTGACGGTCGGGGATTCACCGGTAGTGCCGCCCACCACGATGCCGCTGGTGCCGTTGACTGCATGCCAGTCGATGAGCCGCGACCAGGCGGGCCAGTCGATCTCGCCGTCGTCCCGGAACGGGGTGACGATGGCAACATGCGATCCGGTGAAGACTTGCTGGGACATGCGGAAAGGGAATGATTGCAGGAAAAGGGCGCCGGGCGCGCGATGTTACGGGCCGCGTGATCTCCGAGGCAAGCGCGGTTAAGATCGGGGCCGCTCTCCCATGACTCCAGGCCCATGAAGCAGTTCCTGGCCATTTCGGCCATCGGCAAAGACCGCCCCGGGCTTGCCCACGACGTGGTCCGCACCATCACCGACTGCGGCGCCAGCATCAATGAGAGCCGCATGCTGCCGCTGGGCGGCGAATTTGCAATGCAGATACTGGTCTGCGGCAACTGGCATTCCGTGGCACGGGTGGAATCCGAACTCGCGCGCCTGGCCGAGAACGCCGGCCTGGCGCTGCATCTGCGGCGCACCGAGCAACGCAGCCTGCGCGAAGACCATATCCCCTATTCCATCGACGTGATCGGACCGGACCATGCGGGCATCGTTGCCGGCCTGGCCGGCTTCCTCACGGCGCGGGAAATCGAAATTGCCGAAGTTGCTTCGCGCAGCTATGCCGCCGCGCAGACCGGGGCCGTCATGTTTGCCGTGCAGATGATGATCAACGTGCCCTCGCGGCAGCCGATCGCCGGCCTGCGCGAGGACTTCATGGAGTACTGCGATTCGCAGAACCTCGATGCCATCCTCGAACCGCTGAAGAACTGAGGAGAACCATGGCCAGTCCAGAGATCGGCGCCAAAGTCAGAGCCTTCAAGGCCGCATCCACCGCCGGCGGCGAGTTCAGCCTGGCCGATGCCAGGGGCAAGACGCTGGTGCTGTACTTCTATCCGAAAGACATGACTTCCGGCTGCAGCGTCGAAGCGCGCGACTTTCGCGACCTCTACGCGCGACTGCGCCGCAAAGGCGTGGTGGTGCTGGGCGTCTCCCGCGACTCTCTCAAATCCCACGACAAGTTCCGCGAAAAGGAATCCCTGCCCTTTCACCTGCTCAGCGACCCCGACGAGAAGCTCTGCCGGCAATTCGACGTGATCCGCGAAAAGAGCCTGTATGGCCGCAAGTTCCTGGGCATTGAACGCAGCACTTTCGTGATCGACGGCCAAGGTGTACTGCGCCACGAATGGCGCAAGGTGAAGGTTACAGGACATGCCCAGGAAGTCTTCGACGCAGTCAGCACACTCGGCTGAAGCCGAGGGATCGCACCGCATCTACGTGCTCGACACGAACGTGTTGATGCACGATCCGGCCGCGATCTTCCGCTTCGACGAACACGACATCTACCTGCCGATGGTGGTGCTCGAGGAGCTCGATCACCACAAGAAGGGCCTGTCGGAGCCGGCACGCAACGTGCGCCAGGTGTCGCGCTTCCTCGACGAGATCATGCAGGACGCCAACAAGGCCGAGATCGACAGCGGCCTGCAGATTCCCTCCGCGCTGACCGGCAACGGCAACGATCAGGCCAAGCGCTCGCCATCCGGCAAGATCTTCTTCCAGACCCGGAACCTGCCGAGCAGTCTGCCTGCTGAACTGCCGGGCACCGCCGCCGACAATGCCATTCTGGCGCAGACGCTGGCGCTGCAGGCCGAGATGCCGCGGGTGCGGGTGACGCTGGTATCCAAGGACATCAACCTGCGCATCAAGGCCGCGATCGTCGGCATTCGCGCCGAGGACTATTACAGCGACCGCACGATTGACGATGCCGACCTGCTCGACTCGGGCACCCAGGCCGTCGCCGAGGATTTCTGGCAGCGCCAGGGCCAGGACATGCGTTCCTGGAAGGAAGGCGGGCGCACGCTGTACGAGTTGCATGGCCCGGACGTCGCGCACTGGCATGTCAACCAGTTCATTTACGAACCCGTTGATTCCGGCATCGAGGCGATGGTGCGCACGATCGACGGCGACACAGCCCGCCTGGAGCTCGCGCAGGACTTTCGCAGCGCCAAGCGCAGCGTGTGGGGAATCAGCGCGCGCAACCGCGAACAGAACTTCGCGCTGAACCTGCTGCTGGATCCGGAAATCGACCTGGTCACCATCCTCGGACCTGCGGGCACCGGCAAGACGCTGCTGACGCTGGCGGCCGGCCTCATGCAGACACTGGATTCGAGCCTCTTTGTCGAAATCATCATGACCCGCGTCACCATTCCGCTGGGCGAAGACATCGGCTTTCTGCCGGGAACCGAAGAGGAAAAGATGGAGCCCTGGATGGGCGCGCTGATGGACAACCTGGAAGTGCTCACGCAGAGCGCCGAAGGCGGCAACTGGGGCCGGGCTGCCACCAACGACCTGCTGCGCAACCGCATCAAGATCCGTTCGCTGAACTTCATGCGCGGCCGCACGTTCATGAACCGCTACGTGATCATCGACGAGGCCCAGAACCTGACGCCCAAGCAGATGAAGGCATTGCTGACCCGCGCGGGCCCCGGTACCAAGATGGTCTGCCTCGGCAATATTGCGCAGATCGACACGCCGTACCTGACCGAAACCACGTCCGGCCTGACCTATGTCGTGAACCGATTCCGCGGCTGGCCCCACGCCGGGCACGTGACCCTGCGCCGTGGCGAGCGCTCCCGGCTGGCCGACCAGGCTTCAGAAATCTTATAGAACGCCGGTACCCGCCTGTGGTCTGATTTGTACCATGCGCCCTTTGAAGCCCATGACACAGCTGCTGGCCGCCGTGGTCGGTGCGGCGGCAATGGCCGCAGCGCAGGGGCAGATGGCGGGTATCACCATTCCCACCGGGCCCCGTCCGGTGGCCGACTCGCTGCCGGATCTGGGCAGCAGCGCCAACGCCGGCCTCACCCGCGCCGACGAATTCCAGATCGGCCGCATGATGATGCGCGACCTGCGCGGCCAGAATGCCGTGCTGGATGATCCGGAAACAGAGGACTACATGCAGGCGCTGGGTTCGCGCATATCCGTCGAAGCCCAGGACGGCCAGCAGCCTTTCAACTTCTTTGCCGTGCGCGACCGGTCCATCAACGCCTTTGCGCTTCCCGGCGGATTCATCGGCATCAACACCGGGCTCATCCTGCTGACCGAAAGCGAATCCGAACTGGCGGGAGTCATCGCGCATGAAGTTGGCCACGTGGCGCAGCGGCACATCGCGCGCGCGGTTCAGGCCCAGTCGCGCAGCAACCTCGCGACCATGGCCACGACGCTGGGCGCCATACTCATTGGCGCCGTCACCGGCAACGCCAATGCGCTGCCGGGAATCATCGCGGCGGGCCAGGGCGCAGCCATGCAGGCGCAGATCAACTTCACGCGCAGGGAGGAAACCGAGGCCGATCGGGTCGGCATCGGTTACGTGGCCGAAGCCGGCTTCGACCCGAATGGCATGGCGGCATTCTTCTCCACGATGATGCGTCAGCGCGGCACCGCTGGCGACGACATTCCCGAACTGCTGCTGGACCACCCTGTCGACGCCACGCGCGTGGCCGAGGCGCGCGCACGCGTCGCCTCGCTGTCCGCGTATCAGCGGCGGCCCGATTCCGCGAGCTACAACTTCATCCGTGAACGCCTGCGCGTGGAAACGGCCGCCACCAGCACCGACATGCGCCGCTACTACGAACACCAGCTCGAAGCTGATCCCGGGAACAGCGCACTCCAGTACGGGGCCGCGCTGGCAGAGATGAAGTCCGGCGATCCCGGCAAGGCCGTGACGCTGCTGGCACCACTGGTCAATGCGCAACCGGAACTGTCGCTGCTGCACTCGACGCTCGGGCAGGCACAGATGGCAGCAGGCCAGACCGACGACGCCTGCCGCACATTCGAGCGGGGCCTCGCGCTGTCACCGCGCAATGTGCCGCTGTCGGTCCGCTATGCCGAGGCCCTGATGGCAGTCGGCCAGCCGAAGAAGGCGCATGTGCTGCTGCTTGACCTGTTCAACAAGGTGATGCCGACGCCGCAGCAGATCCGCTTGATTGCGCTCGCTGCCAATGCGGCTGGTGACACCGCCGATGCCTATTCCTACATGGCCGAACTGCACGTGGCCAGCGGTGATCTGGGCCTGGCCACCACGCAGCTGGACATGGCACTCAATACGCCCGGCATCAATGCCGTGCAGCGCAAACGCTTCCAGGCCCGTCGTGACGAGATCCGTGGCTACATGAGCGAGCAGCGCAACAGTCGCACCTCACGTTCCGACTGATAGACTGCGCACCGATGCAAGTCAGAAAGCTTCTGCCGGGCCTGGTAGTTGCGCTCCTGCTCCCGGCCTGTGCCTCACTGCCGCCCGGCACCGAGCGTGATTCCCGCGATCGCTTCGAGCGTTTCAACCGCTCCGTCTATGTATTCAACGACACGCTGGATCGCGCCGTCGCCAAGCCGGTCGCCAGGGCCTATGTGAAGGTGACCCCGGTTCCGGTGCGCACGGGCGTCGGCAACTTCTTCCAGAACCTGTTCTACACCACCGTCATCGTCAACGACCTGCTGCAAGGCAAGGGTGGCCAGTTCTTTGCCGATCTGGGGCGTTTGCTGGTGAATACGACCATCGGCATTGCCGGGCTTTTTGATCCGGCGGGGCAACTTGGCCTGGCGGCGCATGACGAGGACTTTGGCCAGACGCTGGGCAAATGGGGCGTACCCCAGGGGCCCTTCCTGATGCTGCCGATCCTGGGCCCTTCGACCGTGCGCGATACCTTTGGCGAGGTGGCCAACCATTTCACGGAGCCTGATACCTACCTGGTCAATGACTGGAAGGTGCAGGCCGGCGTTACCGTTGGTTCGCTGATCGACAAGCGTGCCGCGCTGCTGTCGACGGATGACCTGCTGACCAATTCCTTCGACCCTTACGCATTCATGCGCAATGCCTACCTGCAGCGCCGGGAGTTCCAGGTGTCGGATGGCGCGGCCACGGGTGCCGACGATTTCGAGATCTTCGAAGACGAGGAGCCGCCCGACAGCTCAGGCCAGTAGGCTTGCCATGGCGCGCAACTCGATGTTGCCGCCGCTGAGGATGATTCCCACACGTCGGCCGCGCAGGCCCTCTTTCACCGAGCAGGCACCGGCCAGGCCCAGCACACCGGTGGGTTCCACCACCAGCTTCATGGTTTCGGCCAGCACGCGCATCTGCTCCACCAGGGCCGCATCCTCCACGGCCAGAATGCCGGCCACGCCGCTGCGAATGACGGGAAATGTCAGCGCGCCCAGTTGCTGGGTCTGGGCACCGTCGGCAATGGTTGTCGGCACGTCAATGCGCACCCTTTCACCACGGCTGAGCGACTGCCGGCCGTCGTCACCGGCCGCGGGCTCCACGCCGAAGACCCGGCAGTCCCGGCTCTTCACGCGGGCAGCCAGCAACGTGCCGGCCAGCAGGCCGCCGCCACCCAGCGGCACATACAGCGCATCCAGCGGACCCACCTCCTCGAACAGCTCCAGCGCGGCCGTCCCCTGCCCGGCGATCACGTCCCGATGGTCGAATGGTGGAATGACCGCCAGCCCCTCCTCGGAAGCCAGCGCCTGGCAGATGGCCTCGCGATCCTCGCGGTAGCGGTCGTAGGTGACGATGCGCGCGCCATACTGCGCGGTCGCCTGGCGCTTCATCGCCGGCGCGTCGGTGGGCATCACGATGGTGGCCGGCATTGCCTGCAGGCGGGCGGCACAGGCGATGGCCTGAGCGTGATTGCCGGATGAGTACGCCGCCACGCCGCGCCGACGCTGGTCGGCATCGAGCCTGGACAGTGCGTTCCAGGCGCCGCGGAACTTGAATGCGCCGGCACGCTGCAGGTTCTCGCACTTGAAGAACAGCTCGGCATCGAGCGCAGCGTTGATGCGGGAGGAAGTCAGTACCGGAGTTCGATGCGCAACCCCATGCAGGCGGCCCGCCGCCGCGAGCACGTCATCGGAATCAGGCGGTGCGCCCTCAGGCACCCGCGGCATCCGCCGCGGGTGCGAGCAGCGCGGCCTCCGCGCCGGTCAGCGCGGCGAGCAGTTGCAGCCGCTGCGGCAGGCCTGAAAAGTTCATGTCCCCACCGTCGAGCCTGCGGCAGGCGCGCCACGTAATGAGCAGCGCAAGGCCGGCGCTGTCGGTTTCGCTGACTCCCGCCAGATCGACGTCGGTGGCGGCCGTGAGCAGCCCGCCGGATGTCAGCTCGCGCCATAGCCAGGGCGCGGTTTCCAGGGTCAGGCTGCCGGAGACAGTGCACCGCCCCTCGCCCTGCTCGGCCAGCTGTGCAGTGGCGCGGGTCATCCAGCGGCCTTCAGCTGGCCGCTTTCCAGCCGCTTCAGCAAGGCCTCGAGACCCTTCTGGTCGATCTCGGTGCCGAAGTCATCACGGAAGCTCCCCACGTAGCTGATCCCTTCGATCACCACGTCCCAGACCTTCCATTCCCCGTCGACTTTCCGCAGCCTGTAGTTCACCGCTACATCAGTGCCATTGCTGGTACGGATCTTGGTGCGCACGGTGGAACCGGTGGCGGACGCATCGTCCTGAGAGGGCAGCACTTTCATCTGGTCGCTGGTGAAATCAAGCAACGCCTTGCCATAGGTCGTGAGCAGCGACTGGTACAGCGCATCGGTGAAACGCTTCTTCTGCTCGGGGGTGGCATCGCGCCAGTGCTTGCCCAGCACCTGCCGCGCGGCGTATGGCACGTCCACATGCGGCAGGAACTCGGAATCGATCACCTTGTAGAGACCCGTGATGTCCTTGCGGTAGGCCGCGCGATTGGCATCCAGGTTTTCAAGCAGTGCCGTTGAACTGGTCTCGATCAGCTTCTGTGGCGTGGAGCTGTCGATCTTTTCGGCAGCGTGCAGGGGAGCGAGCACCAGCGCCAGCAACGCCACCATTCCAAATCGTTCAAAAGCGGGTTTCGCCATCATTGCTGCTCCTTGGAGGAATCATCCTTGCTGGCAAAGGCGGCAAACAGCTTGCTGATCAGCTTTTCCAGCACCATGGCCGACTGCGTATTCTCGATCTCGCCGCCATTGGCGAGGTAAGTATCCGAACCACCAGCATCGAGGCCCACGTACTTGGCACCGAGCAATCCCGAGGTTTCCACGTTGGCCCATGTGTCATCCGGGATCCGGTCGAACTGGCTGTCGATGTTCATCGTCACCACGGCCTTGTAGCTCGAGGAATCGAAGCGCACGCCGCTCACGCGCCCCACCTTCACTCCGGCCATGCTCACCGGCGCACCGATCTGCAGGTCGCCCACGTTTTCGAAGCTGGCCGTGATCTGGTAACCACCCGACTGGGTCACCACCCCCAGCTGGCTGCCGGGCAGCTGGGTGGTCAGAAAGGCCAGCGCCGCGAACCCCAGCAGCACGAACAGGCCGGTGCCGATCTCAAGGCTGCGCTCATTCTTCATGTCCGGATTCTCCGTTTGATCCACTTAACCGCGGCTGAACTCACAGGAACGCGGCCGTCAACAGGTAGGCAAAGACCAGCACCAGCACGGACGAGGCGATCACGGTGCGGGTGGTGGCAAGTCCAACCCCTTCGGCCGTGGGCTCGGCGTTGTAACCGTAGTAGACGGCCATCAACGTGCAGGCCGCGCCGAAGACCAGGCTCTTCACGATGCCCTCGTTCACGTCGGCCACATCGATGGCATTCTGCATCTGCGACCAGAAGGTGCCCGCATCCACGCCCATCATCGAGACACCGATGAGCTGCGCGCCGAACAGCCCGAGGATATCGAAGATGGCCACCAGCAGCGGCAAGGCAATGAATCCTCCCAGGAAACGCGGCGCCACCACGCTGCGCATCGGATCCACCGCCATCACCTGCATGGCCGTGAGCTGATCCGTGGCGCGCATCAGGCCGATTTCGGAGGCCAGCGAGGTTCCGGCCCGGCCCGCAAACAGCAGGGCCGTGAGCACCGGGCCCAGCAGCTTGATCAATGCAAGCCCGGCCGCCACGCCCAGTGCCGATTCGCTGCCAAAGCGCGCCAGCATGTCGGACAGCGACAGCCCCATGATCATGCCGACCACCAGGCCCGACAGCATGATGATCACCAGCGAACGCGCACCACAGTTGTAGACCTGGCGCACGATGGCACCCGGGCGGCTCAGTGCGGGCACACAGGCTGCCAGCGTGCGCAGCAGGAACAGCGCCATGGCGCCAATGCGGCGAATGGACGCCATCACGGCTCGGCACTCCGGCGCAAACCTTCCGCCCTGGTTCTGGGCAACTTGATGTCGCCGCCCTGCAGCAGCGCGCCGACGTAATCTCCGGCCGGATAGTGGAACGACACCGGCCCTTCACTCAGGCCCTTCATGAACTGGCGGACCGCCGGATCGGTGCTGGCATTCAGCTGGGCCGTCGTGCCTTGCGCGATGGCGTGGCCGCCATCCAGCAGGTAGCTGTAATCGGCGATGCTGCCGACCTCGGGCACGTCGTGGGACACAACGATGCTGGTGATGCCGAGGGCCTCATTCAGGCGCTTGATCAGGCGCACGATCATTCCCATGGACACCGGATCCAGGCCCACGAACGGCTCGTCATACACGAGCAGTTCCGGATCCATCACGATGGCCCGCGCCAGCGCCACGCGCCGCGCCATGCCACCCGAAAGTTCCTGCGGCATCAGCTGCTCGGCCCCGCGCAGCCCCACGGCCTCGAGCTTCATCAGCACCAGCCTGCGCAGCACGGGTTCGGGGAGCCTCGCGTGTTCGCGCACCGGGTAGGCCACGTTCTCGAACACATTGAGATCGGTCAGCAGCGCCCCGTTCTGGAACAGCATGCCGATGCGCCGGCGCAGCGCAAACAATTCGCGGTGACTCAGGGAACCCACATCCTGGCCCAGCGCGCGCACTGTACCGCCCGCCGGATAGATCTGACCGGTGAGCAGCCTCAGTACCGTGGTCTTGCCGGTGCCGGAGGGGCCCATCACTGCGGTGATGCTGCCCTTCGCCACGGACAGGTCGAGCCCGTCAAAGATCTGGCGCGAGCCCGCGCTGTAGCGGACCCCCTTGATCTCGACCACCGGCGGGGTCGCTGACGCCTGGCTATCGGTCACGGCAACTCAGGTCCTGGAGGCCTGGTAGATGCTTTCGATCGACTGGTCGAGTGCCGCGTTGAACTCGGCTTCCGACTGCTGCGCCGTCAAGCCTTCCGTCAACGCCCGCGAAAAGCTCGCGATCACGCCGTTCTGGCGGGTCAGGCGGGCATTGGCCTCCGCGCGCGAATAGCCGCCCGACAACGCCACGACCTTCAACACGCGCGGATGCGTGACGAGTTCCCGATAAAAGTTGTCGACCTCCGGCAGCGTGAGCTTCAGCATCACCTGCTGGGTGTCCGGCAGCTGGGCCAGATGCGCCAGGATCTGCGCCTTGAGCAGCTTCTCGGCGCCAGCCTTGTCCGGACATTTGATGTCCACTTCCGGCTCCACGATGGGCACAAGACCGGCAGCCAGAACCTGCTTCGCTACGTCGAATTGTTGCGCTACCACCGCACGAATTCCCGCTGCATTGGCCTGCTTGATGACTGATCGTTCCTTGGTACCGAAGATGCCCTTCGACTTCGCCTTGGCCAGCAGCTGGTCCAGCGTCGGCATCGGCTTCATCAGCTGCACGCCATCAGCCTCGTCCGCCAGACCCTTGTCGATCTTCAGGAACGGCACCACCTGCTTTTTCGTCCACAGGAATTCCGCGGTGGGCACACCGCCGATGTCCCGGTCCATGGTCGCCTCGAACAGGATCGCACCAGCGATGCGGTTGCCGCCGAAGGACGGGCTGGTAATGATCCGCGATCGCATGGCGTGGATCAGATCCATCATCTGCGCTTCCCCGGAATAGCTGTTCTCGTCCACGCCATACAGCTTCAGTGCCTTGGGGGTGCTGCCGCCACTCTGATCCAGGGCTGCGATGAAGCCCGGCTGGTTGCGGATCTTTGCGGCCTGCTGCTGGGCACTGCTCATGAATGGTCCTTGGCGTTGGTCTGGATTGCGGGAAGCGCATGTTACCGCAAGGCCCGATGACAGGATCAGCATATGGGACTAAACTGGTCCCCTTTCCAGAAGACCCTCATTTCCTGCTCGTGATACGCATCAGCAAACTTACCGACTATGCGACGGTAATCCTGGCCGCGATGGCACGTGAGGCCGAAGTACGGCGCACCGCGGCGGATGTCGCACGGCTGTGCCACCTGGCCCTGCCTACAGCCAGCAAGCTGCTGAAGCAGCTGCAGCGCGCCGGCCTGGTGGAATCCACACGCGGACTGCACGGCGGTTACCGCCTGGCGCGACCGGCCGGAAAGATCACCGCCGCGGCAATTCTGGATGCACTGGAAGGACCGATGGCACTGACCGAGTGTGCCACCAGCGCCAGCCGATGCGACCTGCAGCCCAGCTGCAACGTGGGCGGCAGCTGGCGGCGGATCAATCTCGCCATCCGTCAGTCGCTGCAGGAAATCACGCTGGCGGAACTGGCGGGCCTGGAAAGCAATCCGCGCCATTTCGCGCTGTTTGACGTGCGCCTGAGAAATGGCGTGATCGCTGGAGCAAATCGATGAGTCAGGATCCACAGCTGCAATCCGTTCTGGCACGCGGCTACCAGCATGGCTTCGTCACGGAGGTCGAATCCGACACCATTGCGCCGGGGCTCGACGAGGAAACCGTGCGCTTCATTTCCGCCAAGAAGAACGAACCTCAGTTCCTGCTCGACTGGCGTCTGCGCTCACTGGAACGCTGGCTCACCATGAAGGAGCCGCACTGGGCCAAGGTCAACTACCCACCCATCGACTACCAGGCCATCTCGTACTACTCGGCACCAAAGCGCAGTGCCGACGCGCCGAAGAGCCTTGCCGACGTCGACCCCAAGCTGCTGGCCACGTACGAAAAGCTTGGCGTACCGCTGCATGAACGCGCGCGGCTGGCTGGCGTCGCGGTCGACGCGGTATTTGACAGCGTCTCGGTTGCCACCACGTTCAAGGAACGGCTGGCCGAGGCCGGCGTGATCTTCTGCCCGATCTCCGAGGCAGTGCAGACCCACCCCGCACTGGTCGAACAGTACCTGGGCAGTGTCGTCCCCTATGGCGACAACTTCTTCGCCGCGCTGAATTCGGCGGTGTTCACGGACGGTTCGTTCGTGTACATCCCGCCCGGCGTGCGCTGCCCGATGGAGCTGTCCACCTACTTCCGCATCAATGCCGCCAAGACCGGCCAGTTCGAACGCACGCTGATCATCGCCGACAAGGGCGGCCACGTGAGTTACCTGGAAGGCTGCACCGCGCCGATGCGCGACGAGAACCAGCTGCATGCTGCCGTGGTTGAACTCGTGGCGCTGGACGACGCCGTGATCAAGTATTCCACCGTGCAGAACTGGTATCCCGGCGACGAGCAGGGCAAGGGCGGGATCTACAACTTCGTCACCAAGCGCGGCGAATGCCGCGGCCGCAATTCGAAGATCTCCTGGACCCAGGTGGAGACCGGTTCGGCCATCACCTGGAAATATCCCAGCTGCGTGCTGCGCGGCGAAAACTCCACCGGCGAGTTCTATTCCGTGGCGGTGACCAACAACTACCAGCAGGCCGATACCGGCACCAAGATGATTCATCTGGGCGCCAACACGAAGAGCACCATCATCTCCAAGGGCATCTCGGCCGGGCATGCGCAGAACAGCTACCGCGGCCTGGTGTCGGTGATGCCTGGTGCGACGGGTGCGCGCAATTTCACGCAGTGCGATTCGCTGCTGATCGGCGGCAACTGCGGCGCGCACACCGTGCCGTACATCGAAACGAAGAATCCGCAGGCCATCGTGGAGCACGAGGCCAGTACCTCGAAGATCAGCGAGGACCAGCTGTTCTACTGCCTGCAGCGCGGCCTCACCGAAGAGGACGCGGTCAACATGATCGTCAGCGGTTTCTGCCGCACCGTACTGCGCGAGCTGCCCATGGAGTTCGCCGTCGAAGCGCAGAACCTGCTGGCCGTAAGTCTGGAAGGAGCTGTCGGATGAGCACCCCGTTGTTGAGCATTCAGGATCTGCATGTGAAAGTCGGCGAGCGCGAAGTACTGCGCGGGGTCAACCTCACACTGCCCGCGGGCGAGGTGCACGCCATCATGGGCCCGAACGGCTCCGGCAAGAGTTCCTTGTCGTATGCGCTGGCCGGCAAGCCCGGCTACACCGTCACTTCCGGCAGCATCAGCTATCAGGGCCAGGATCTGGCCGCGATGACACCCGAAGAGCGCGCGCGGGCCGGCGTGTTCCTGGGTTTCCAGTATCCGGTCGAGATCCCCGGCGTGAACAACGCCTACCTGCTGCGCGCGGCGCTCAATGCCGCGCGGCGGGCGCGCGGCGAGGCCGAGATCGATGCGTTCGACTTCCTGAACGCGGTTAAGGAACGCATCTCCCTGTTGAAGATGGGCGGCTCCTTCCTGTCGCGCGGCGTCAACGAGGGCTTCTCGGGCGGCGAGAAGAAGCGCAACGAAATCCTGCAGATGCTGGTGCTGCAGCCGCGGCTGGCAATTCTGGACGAGACGGATTCCGGCCTCGACATCGACGCGCTGAAGGTGGTGGCAACCGGCATCAATACGCTGCGTTCGCCGGAGCGCAGCATGCTGCTGGTCACGCACTACCAGCGCCTGCTCGACCACGTGCACCCTGATCAAGTGCATGTGCTGGCTGGTGGCCGCATCGTGAAATCCGGCGGACCTGAACTGGCGCGCGAACTGGAGCAGCGCGGCTACGACTGGCTGGCCGGCGAGGCTGCATGAGCACCGCCCGCCCGGTTCCCGGCAGCATGAGCAATGCCGCTTACGAGCAGCGGCTGCGCGATGCGGTCATGGACGCCGCACCGCTGCTCAATGCCAGGTTGTTGCCGGTCAACGTGCGCAGCGGCGCACTCAACAAGGCGCTGGCTGCCGGCCTGCCGCAACTGCGCGACGATTTGTGGAAGTACGCCGATCTGAAGTTCCTGGCTTCGGCGGCGCTGGCGCCGGTCAGCAGCGAGTCCGGGCAAGTGCTGGCAGACAGCGTGCGCGCACTGCTGCCGCCCGCGCTGACCGGCCTCACGCGACTGGTGTTCGCAGATGGACGCCTGATCCCGGCATTGTCCGACCCCTGCCCTGCCCTGGATGCAGCCACCGCACCGCTGGTACCGGAGCGTACCCGGCATGAGCGCTTTGGCTGGCTGAACGATGCGTTCGCCACCGATGTTGCGCGTCTCAACGTGAAGGACGCGGCGCAGCTGGAAGTGATTTTTGTTGCCACGCATGGCAACACACGGCAGGCGGTGTACCCGCGCCTGGAGCTGGACGTGGCCGCCAATGCACAGGTGAGTGTGGTGGAACGTCACCTCGGGTCGACCGGCGAGCAGGGGCTCATCAATGCGGCCGTGCAGGTGCATGCCGCTTCGGGAAGCCAGGTGGAACATCTGCGCTGGCAGGCCCTCGATGCGGACGCCCAGTTCCTGGATACCGTGCAAGTGGCGCTGGCCGGCAATGCGCACTACAAGCTCACGCAGGTTCAACTGGGCGCGCGCACCGCCCGATGCTCGCTCAGGGTATCCATGTATGGCGCCGGCGCGGACTTCGCGCTTTCAGGTGTGTCGGTAGCCGCTGGCAGGCGCACCCTGGACAACTCGCTGCTGGTGGACCACCTGGCGCCCCAGACCCGGAGCGCGCAGCTATTCCGCGCCATTGCGCGGGATGGCGCGCACATTGCCTGCCGCAGCCGGGTCGAAGTGAATCGCACGGCGCGTGCGTCGGAGTCGAGCCAGTCGCTGAAAGGGCTGCTCGCCGGCACCGGCAGCGAGATCGACCTGCGGCCGCAGCTGGAGATCTTCACCGATGAGGTGCGCGCCAGCCACGGCGCAACCACCGGTGCGCTGGACGAGGACATGCGCTTCTATCTGGCCTCGCGTGGGCTGGACGCCGATACCGCCCGTGCCCTGCTGGAATGGGCGTTTCTGGAGGATGCACTGCGTGAGCTCGGCCAGCCGGCACTGCGCACGGCAGCGGAGCATGCGCTGGCCACGGCGCTGGGCAGCGACGTGGCAAGACAGGTGCTGGCATGAGCATCGTGCGCCTGCACGCCTCGCACGGTTACGACGTTGCGCGGCTGCGCGAACACTTCCCGATCCTGGGCCAGACGGTCAACGGCCGGCATCTGGCGTATCTGGACAATGGTGCATCGGCGCAGATGCCGCAGTCCGTCATCGACGCAGTCACTCACTACGAAAGCCACCTGCATGCCAACGTGCATCGCGGCGTGCATACGCTGAGCCAGCTGGCCACCGACGCCTACGAGGCTGCCCGCGAGCGCGTGCGCCGCTTTCTGAATGCCGCATCCACGCGTGAAATCCTCTTCACGCGCGGCACCACCGAGTCAATCAACCTGGTCGCGCAGAGCTGGGGCCGCGCCAATCTCAAGCCCGACGATGAGATCATCGTGTCGGCGCTGGAACACCATGCCAACCTGGTGCCGTGGCAGATGGTGGCTGCTGCGACCGGCGCGAGACTGCGCGTGGCGCCCATCGATGGCACCGGCCAGTTGTACTTCGACGGCTTCACCGGGCTGCTCAATGATCGAACCCGGCTGGTGGCCATCACCCATGTGTCCAATGCGCTGGGCACCATCGTGCCCATCCGGCGCGTTATCGAGGCCGCGCACCATGCCGGCGTGCCGGTCCTCGTCGACGGCGCGCAGGCCGTGGCCCACATGGCCATCGATGTGCGTGCGCTCGAGGCGGACTTCTACGCATTTTCCGGCCACAAGCTCTACGCGCCCACGGGCATCGGCATTCTGTACGCCCGCGAAGCATTGCTCGATGCCATGCCGCCCTGGATGGGCGGCGGCGAGATGATCCGTACTGTTACCTACGAATCGGCCACCTGGAACGAACTGCCCTACAAGTTCGAAGCCGGCACACCGAACATCAGCGGCGCGATCGGCCTTGCTGCGGCGATGGACTTCCTGGAGCAGCTGGGCGCGGACAAGGCCGCCGCGCATGAACACAGCCTGCTGGGCGCGGCCACAGCCGGGCTGATGCGCATTCCCGGCCTGCGCATTCACGGCACGGCCGAGGAGAAGGGCCCGGTGCTGTCCTTCACGCTGCAGGGCGTGCACCCGCATGATCTGGGGACGATTCTCGACCATGAGGGCGTGGCCATCCGCGCCGGCCACCATTGCGCGATGCCACTGATGGATCTGCTGGGCCTGCCGGCCACGGCGCGCGCTTCCTTCGCCTGCTACAACACTTTGGCCGAAGTCGAACAGCTCATCGCAGCGGTGCAACATGCCCGCAAGGTGTTCGGCTGATGGATCTCACCGAGCTGTATCGCGAGGTCATCCTCGACCACAACAAGCATCCGCGAAACTTCGGACGGCTGGATCCGCATGATGCCGAAGCCAGGGGCCACAATCCGCTGTGTGGCGATCGCCTCACCATCACGGTGAACCGCGATGGCGACGCGATCAGCGACCTCAGGTTCGAGGGCAACGGCTGCGCCATCTCGATGGCCTCGGCCTCGATGATGACCGAGGCCGTGAAGGGCAGAAGCCGCGCCGAAGTCGATGCCCTGTTCCAGCGCGTGCATGCACTGCTGACCGACCAGCACGCTGGCAGCGAGGATCTGGGCAAGCTCGCGGCGCTGTCCGGCGTGCGCGCGTTTCCCGCCCGCGTGAAATGCGCCAGCCTGTGCTGGCATACGTTGAATGCAGCGCTCGCGCAGTCCGATGCGGCTGCCGCTGCCACGATCACCACCGAGTAGCCATGGCCCACAGCCACGAACCCTTTGTCATCCAGCGCGAAGTCGACGCCGTCATGGTGCCTTCCGGTCACGCCATCAAGCTGCAGCCCGGGCTGGCCGGATTCATCAGCCAGGCGCTCGGTGGCAGCTTCACGCTGTACATCGAGGGCAACCTGTACCGGCTGGTCGGCAGCGACGCCGATGCCATCGGCAAGGAGCCCGTCGTGGCACCGCAGCTGCCGCCCAATGCCACCGAGGAAGACGTGAAGCAGCTGGCGTGGAAGCAGATGTCGACCTGCTACGACCCGGAGATCCCGATCAACATCGTGGATCTGGGCCTGATCTACGAATGCACCGTGAAGGCCAATGACGACGGCACACGCAGCATCGACGTCAAGATGACGCTGACCGCGCCGGGCTGCGGCATGGGCGACGTGCTGGTCGCCGATGTGAAGGACAAGCTCGAACAGATTCCGACAATTCGCGAAACGAAGGTCGATCTGGTCTTCGATCCGCCATGGAGCCGCGAGATGATGTCTCCTGCCGCGCAGCTGCAGACCGGAATGATGTAGGGAACAAAGCCGCCCATCGCGCAGTCCCAGTAGTCGACGCCAGCAATGTCCGGCTGTCGGCCCGTCCGTTACGGCATCGTAATTTTCGCGCGGCGGTCGCGACCAGCGGCATCCATCCACGCAAGTCTTACTGGAGATTTCCATGAACAAGCGACAGATGATTGCAGTGGCCGTGCTCTGCGCTGCAACGCCTTTGGCCTTCGCCGCCAGCAACAAGCAGAAGAATCCCGAAACCGGGAAGAACTGCGTTTCCTACTTTTCCGCGGAGACCACGCGGGCCGGCCTGGTGCAGATGAACTTCCGCAACACCTGCGACAGCCCGTTCACGATCGAAGTCCACGGCGTGGACCACACCCGTGAAAACGAGATCAAGGCGGGCACACCGGAGGACCCGGCCAAGGGCTATGTCCTGTGCAGGCAGGACGATGAATGCGTGACCGCCAAGTGGGATTACAAATGAAGCGAACCTGCGCTGGCCAGGATGAGTGAGGGCCCGGAACCCACCCAGGCGGCCCATGTCATCCTGATGCGCCAGGCGGAAGGCGATGCGTCCTTTCGCGGCGATGTCTTCCTGCGCCCACTGAGCGCGCGCGGCAGAGATGCCGCGCGCCTCGCCGCAGCGGCTATGTTCGGCGATGGCCATCATCCTGGGCCGCTGCTGGTCGCGCCGGTGCTGAGTGCCCGCCAGACCGCCGGAATCATGCTGGACGAGCTGCATCTGGATGCCGACGACGTCCACTACTCCGACCTGCTCTACGAGGCTTCCGCCGACCTGATGCAGGCCCAGCTGCGCATCCGGGCCGCGGCCTACACACTGCCCACGCTCATCGCCGACAACCCAGGCATCACCGGTCTGGCACGATTCCTAGCGGGCAACGCAAATGCCCCTGACATGCGGCCTGCCGAATGGCGCTACCTGCCCTGGCGTCCGTACTGAATGGAAGTACGTATGACCCGGCGAGCGGCGCGCCTTACTGGTCCGCCTCCAGCCTGGCCTTCACTGCATCGCTCATGCCGGTCATCCCGGCTGCCTTGCCGATGGCAAGCGATTCCTCGGTGCTCTTGCCCTCGATCCAGTGCGCCCGCAATGCCAGCATCGCGCCGACCCGATTGCCGGATGCGCAGTGAAGCAGCACATCCTCCTGCGCGCTGTCCTTCAACAACTGGTCGAACTTCGTCACGTTTTCGCGCGTGAGGTCCGCCGGGCTTGCGATTGGCAGCGAACGGTACTTGAGACCGGACTGCTCGGCGACGGCCTTTTCGTCCAGATCGGGTGTTTCAGAATCCGGCCGCAGGTCGATGAGGGTGGTGATCCCCGCTGACTTGAGTTTCGCGATGGCCTCCACCGATGGCTGCCCGCTGACATGCTGGTGATCATTCAGCGCGACATGCCGCGGCAGTCCCGCAAGCGGATTCTCCTGCGCCAGGCAGATGCCGCTGCACAGGATCAGGCAGGTCAGCACAACATTGCGAATGATGTTCATGATCATCGTCCCCCGAATAGGTTGGGCTGATTCTATGCCAGCTCAGGCGTTTTCCGGATGCAGTCGCGTCCACCTCGGTGGTTACAATCAATGCCATGCAGTTCATCATCGTCCGGCACGCGCATGCCGAATGGCCCAACCATCATGGGCCGGACTTCGAACGCCCCCTTACGGACCGCGGTTTCGCCGAAGCGCGCGCCACCGCACGCGCCATTGCCGCTGCCGGGCACCGCCCCACCCTGCTGCTGGCCAGTCCAGCCTGCCGGACGCGCCAGACGGCCGAAATCCTGGCGGAGGAATTCCAGTTGCCACTCGACGCGGTGCACTACCTGGACAGCTTCTACAACGCCACCGCTGCGACGCTGGAGGCCGAACTGCGCCGGGCGGCAGCCCCGGGCCAGCTGGTGGTGCTGGTGGCACACAATCCGGGTGTGTCGAACCTGGCGCGCGCGTTCCTGGGTGATCCAGCGGCGCCACCGTGCAAGCCGGCCGAGTGGCGCATGTCGACACTGCAGGCGCTTTAGCTGTCCTGTCGAATCTATTGCGCCGCTGCGTGCCGCAACTGCTCCACCTGCGCGACGCCCAGGTAGCGGCGCACACCTGCGTGCACCAGATACAGGGCCGGAATCATCACCGTGGCGGCCAGCATCTTGTAGAGGTAATTCACGATGCCCACGGCCAGGAACTGGCTGACCGGCCAGTGCTGCGGCCCGATCACGAAGGCGATGTACAGCACGATGAAACTGTCGAACAGCTGCGAGACTGCCGTTGATCCGGTGGCGCGCAGCCACATCCAGCGTTCCCCGGTCACCGCGCGAATGCGGTGAAACACCGTCACATCGACCAGCTGCCCGACCAGGAACGCGGTAATCGACCCGACAATCGTCCACATGCCCTGCCCGAATATGAGGGCATAGGCCTGCTGGATGTCCGGCACGCCAAGTGCCGCGTTGGAATCCAACCAGAATGGCGCGGGCGCGAGGGAGATCGCCATGTAGGCGGCAAAGAAGGCCCAGGAGATGAACGCCACCGCGAGCCACGACACCAGGCGCACGCCCTTGCGGCCGAAATATTCGTTGATCAGGTCGGTCAGCACGAACACCACCGGCCAGTAGATGACGCCGGCGGTGAAGGACAACGTGCCACTCACGCCGAACAGCGACCACTGCACATCGCCGATCCCAAGCGTGCGCTCCAGCGAAAAGATCTTGACGCCGACGAATTCTGCCAGCAGGGCATCGGCAATGAAGAAACCACCGAGCGCCAGGAATAGGCGCGTGGCGCGATTCTCGGCAAGATGAGCCGGCGCCCGGCCCGCGCCCGGAGTCATGTCGCTACTCCACCGAACACAGGCAATAGGCCAGCGGTTCGCCGCTGTCGGCGGCCAGCTGCTCGAAGCGCTCGTACTGCCTGCGCACCAGCGCCAGCGGCGCAAGTTCGTGATGCAGCTGCTGCACCACGGGCCCGACGAACAGCCCCGCGATTCGCGCCCCGGCCAGATGCAACTGCAGCGCAAACTGCTCGGCCCAGGACAGCTCCGGCTCGATGCGTTCCACCTCATAGCCCTCCGGCAGGTTGGCGAGCCCAGCCGCGGCCTTCACGGCCGCATCGTAGCCACCCAGCTCATCCACCAGCCCGTGCTCCAGCGCGTCGGTTCCGGTCCACACGCGGCCCTGCGCGATTGTCTGGATCTGCTCACGCGTCTGGCCACGGCCCGCGGCCACATGCCCGAGGAACACGTCATAGAAATGATCCACCGACAGCTGCAGGTAGTCGCGCAGCGCAGGATTCATGGGTCGGTCCACACGCAACTTGCCGGACAGCTCGGTGGTTCCAACACCGTCCACCGTGACACCGACCTTGCCCAGCGTGCGATCCAGCGTCGGCACGGTGGAGAACACCCCGATCGACCCGGTCAGCGTGTTGGCGCTGGCAAAGATGCGGTTGGCAGGCGTCGCGATGTAGTAGCCGCCGGAGGCGGCCAGGTCGCCCATCGAGACCACGACGGGCTTGCCTGCGGCGCGAATGGCCGCCACTTCGCGATAAATCTGTTCGGAGGCATTGCCGCTGCCGCCGGGACTGTCGACCCGCAGCACGACGGCGGCAATGCTGTCGTCCTTGCGTGCCTGGCGCAGCAACTCCGAAGCCGTCTCTCCGCCGATGCTGCCCGGCGGCTGCCGGCCATCGCCGATCTCGCCACTGGCCACCACCACGCCCACATGGTCCCTGCCCGACTTGTGCAGCCGCGCCTCCGCATGGTGGACACGCACATAGTCGGCATACGCGATGACCGGGTAATTGCCCTTGCCGTCGTCGCCGGCGATTTCAATCAGCCGGTCAGTGACCTGTTGCCGGGTCATCAAGCCGGTGACAAGCCCGGCATCAAGTGCCACCTGGGCCGCATCACCGCGATGGCTGCGCAGCGCCGCCATGTAACCGTTGGCGTACTGCTCGATGGCCGCTGGCGTCAGGTCGCGCGCATTACCGACGGCTGTCCGGTATCCCTGCCACAGCCCCTGCAGGTACGCGAGGCTCTCCTGACGGTCCTGTGCCGACATGCTGGTGCGCACCAGATCCTCGGCTGCGGACTTGAATCCACACTCGGTGCAGCGAACCAGGTGCACGTCGACGTCGAGCTTGTCGAGCAGGCCCTTGTAGTACATGCGGTAGCGCTCGTAACCGTCGATCAGCACCTCGCCCATCGGGTCGAGGTACACCTCATCGGCCTGCGCGGCGAGGTAGTACTGCGCCTGGGTGAACGACGCGCCCCAGGCGATGATCTTCTTGCCGCTGGCCTTGAAGTCGGCCATCGCGGCGGCCACTTCCTCCAGCGTGGGCTGGCCCGCACCGTCGAAATAGTCGGTATTGAGCGCTATGGCCGCGACGCGCCCATCCCCGGCCGCCTTGTGAATCGAATCGATCAGGTCCCAGAGCAGGGTCTGCCCATCGCCTTGCCCGCTGGCCCGATTGAAAGCCACCGTGAGCGGATCACCGGAACGCTGCTCGACGATTTCGCCAGTGGGCTGCAGCAGCAGCACACCGTTGGCCGGCAGCTTTGGTACACCGCTGGACAGTGCACCGATGATGAAGCCGAAGATCAGCAGCAACAGCAGCAGATGCAGCACACGGCGCAGACCATCCAGCCCGCGCCATACACCCCGAAAGAACCCGCCTATCGCTGCCATGCGATCAGTGGCCTGTTGTCAGTGTCAGACCTTTTCTTCGATGCGCGCGGCCTTGCCGGACAGATCGCGCAGGTAGTACAGCTTGGCCCGACGCACATTGCCGCGGCGCTTGACCTGGATATCCTCGATGGTCGGGCTGTGCAGCTGGAACACGCGCTCCACGCCTTCTCCGTGACTGATCTTGCGCACGGTGACCGAGGAGTTGAAGCCGCGATTGCTGCGTGCAATGACCACGCCCTCGTAGGCCTGCAGGCGCTCGCGGTCGCCTTCCTTCACCTTCACGTTCACCACGATGGTGTCGCCGGGCTTGAAATCCGGCACCTTGCGTGTGGCCCGCTCGGCTTCGATCTGCTGGATGATGTGGTTCATGTTTCAGCCTGCCTTTCGTGCAAATACTCGTTCAACAATTCAATCTCTTCGTCCGAACTGGCGCGCCGCGCAAGGAACAGGTCGGGACGTCGCTCCCAGGTCCTGCCCAGCGCCTGCTTCAACCGCCAGCGCCGTATGCGCTCGTGGTCGCCGCCCGCCAGCACCTCCGGCACCTTGAGCCCCGCGAATTCCTCGGGCCGGGTGTAATGCGGCCAGTCGAGCAGACCGTCCGCAAAACTCTCCTCGGCACTTGAACGCGCGTCGTTCAATGCGCCATCCATCAACCGCGCCAGCGCGTCGATCACGACCAGCGCCGGCAGCTCGCCGCCGCTGAGCACGTAGTCGCCCACCGACAGCTCCTCGTCGATCGACGTCGCGATCACCCGCTCGTCGATGCCTTCATATCTACCCGCCACCAGCACCACGCCCGGTTCGCCTTTCAGCGACTCGGCACGTGCCTGGTCGAAGCGCGCGCCCTGCGCCGAGAGGTAGATCCTCCGGCTGCCGGGCGGCACGCGTGTCGCGGCCGCCGCAATCGCGGCGGTCAGCGGCTCGGGCTTCAGCACCATGCCCGGGCCACCGCCATATGGGCGATCATCCACCGTGCGGTGCACGTCGCTCGTATGCGCGCGCGGGTCTTCGGTTCCCACCGAGATCAGCTCCCGGCGGATCGCACGACCCGTCACTCCGTGCCGCAACGCGTCCTGGATCATCTCCGGAAACAGCGTCACGACTTCAATCTTCATGCGAACTCTGCCGGCCAGTCGACTTCGATCCGCCGCGCGTCCGCATCGATCTTCAGCAGGTGGCGCGGGACAGCCGGCACCAGGTGCTCACGCTCGCCCTTCACCACCATCACCACGCCCGCGGGCAGGTCGGCGAAATACGCCACCTTCCCCAGCGCGACACCTTCCTTGTTCACCACCTCGAATCCGACGAGGTCGTCGCGAAAGTGCTCACCCTCTTCCAGTGGAGGCAGTTCGCTTCTCGCGATCTGCACCCGCCAGCCGGACAGCGCCAGGGCCGCATTCCGGTCCTCAATGCCTTCGAGGTGCACGCGCAAGCCTTCCTTGTAGGGTGCACCCTCGAGCAATCTCAGCCTGCGGGTCGCCCCTTGTGGTGCGACCAGCTGCCACTCGTCGTAGTCGAGCAGCGATTCCGGCGGGTCGGCGAACGATCGAACCAGCACCCACCCGCGTATGCCATGCGCCGTCGCCACCTGGCCGAGCGTCAGCATGGGCCCGGCAGGCGCGTCCGCCACAGCAGCTAGGCGGCCGCGGCGGCCGCCGTCTTGCGGTACTCGCGCACCAGATGATTCACCCGTTCGGACTGCTGGGCGCCCTTGGACAGCCAGTAGTCGATGCGCGGCAGATCCAGACGAATGGTCTGGTCTGCACCACGAGCCTTGGGGTTGTAGAAGCCCACCTGTTCCAGGCTCTTGCCGCCCTGACGCTTGCGATGGTCAGTCACGACAACATGGAAATAGGGCTGGTTGCGCGAGCCGCGCCGGGTCAAACGAATAGTCACCATGATCGGGTCAAGGCCTCAGTCTGTTTAGGGCTACCGAAAAGAGCGCGGGATTCTACTTAGATCAACGATTTGGAGCAACGCGAAGCCACCTGTTGCTGCGCGTAAGTCACTGCCATGGACAGAGAGGCGTTAAGCTGGACCCCATGAATTCGCCCGCCCGCTACTCCCGGATGGCTGTCCTGCTGCACTGGCTGCTGGTGGCCCTGCTGGCCGCCCAGATCGCCTTCGGCTGGTTTCTGGAGGAAGTGGAACGCGGCACACCGGCGCGCGCCATCTACGTCAATCTGCACAAATCCACGGGCATGGTCATTGGCCTGGTAATCCTGTTCCGGCTGTTGTGGCGGCTCGGGCACCGGCCACCGCCCCTGCCCGCGTTCATGCCGGCCTGGGAGCGCGCAGCCACCCGCGCTACGCATCTGCTGCTGTATGCGTGCATGGTGGCCATGCCCCTATCCGGCTACATCGCGTCCAACTTCAGCAAGTACGGAGTCAACTTCTTCAACAGCGTCAAGCTCGCCCCGTGGGGATCCGAGAACGCAGCCGTGTACGCGTTCTTCAACATGATGCATGACGTGACTTCCTGGGTCCTGGTGACGCTCATTGCACTGCATGTGCTGGCGGCGCTGCGCCATCTGCTGAAGAAGGACGGACTGTTCAGCCGCATATGGCCGGCCCGTGACGCCAGACCCGACTAGGGTCGCGGCATTCCGGGAAACCGTCCGCCCATTGCGCCCATCATGCGGGCGAGCTTGCCTCCGCCCATCCTCTTCATCATCTTCTTCATTTCCAGGTGCTGCTTGAGCAGGCGGTTCACGTCCTGCACCTGCATGCCGGCACCGGCCGCGATGCGGCGACGACGCGAGCCATCGATGATCTCGGGGCGCCGCCGTTCGCGCGGCGTCATCGAATCGATCAATGCGATCTGCCGCTTGACCTGCTGCTCGGCCTGACCACCCTTGAGTTTCTGCGCGGCGGCCGCGCCTCCGGGCAGCTTGTCGAGCAGACCTTCCATGCCACCCATCTTCTGCAGCTGCTGCAGCTGTGACTTCAGGTCGTTGAAATCGAAACCCTTGCCCTGCGCGACCTTCTTCGCGAGCTTTTCCGCTTCGCCGATGTCGACGGACCTGCGCACTTCCTCGACCAGGGCCACCACGTCGCCCATGCCGAGGATGCGTCGCGCCATGCGGTCCGGATCGAAGGGCTCGAGCGCATCGCTCTTCTCGCCGGTGCCGATGAACAGCAGCGGACTGCCGGTGATCTCGCGCACCGACAGCGCCGCGCCACCGCGCGCATCGCCATCGGCCTTGGTCAGGATGGTGCCGGTGAGCTGCAGCGCTTCACTGAACGCGCGGGCGGCGTTGACCGCATCCTGGCCCGCCATGGCATCGACGACGAACAGCCGCTCATGCGGCTTCACGGCGACGTCGATCTCGCGCACTTCCTGCATCAACCCGGTATCAATGTGCAGGCGCCCCGCGGTGTCGACGATCAGCACGTCGTAGACGCCACGACGTGCGGCATCCAGTGCGCTGCTGGCAATGGCCGGAGGCGCGGCACCTTCAGCGACCGGATGGAAATCCGCGCCCACCTGCCCGGCCAGACGCTGCAGCTGCAACACCGCAGCCGGCCGACGGATGTCGGTGCTGACCAGCAGCACGCGCTTCTTCTGTTCCAGCAAATGCCTTGCAAGCTTGCCGGCCGTAGTGGTCTTGCCCGCGCCCTGCAGGCCAGCCAGCAGGATCACGACCGGTGGCGCATGGCGCAGATCGAAGGGCTGCGCCTGCCCGCCCATCAGCGCCACCAGTTCATCGTGGATGACGCCGACCAGCGCCTGCCCGGGCGTCAGGCTACCCTGCACATCGGTGCCCACGGCCTTGACCCTGACCGCTTCGATGAAGCGCTTGACCACCGGCAGCGCCACATCGGCCTCGAGCAGAGCCATGCGGACTTCGCGCAAGCCTTCAGCGATGTTGTCTTCTGTGAGACGGCCGCGGCCGCGCAGCGAGTCGACGGCCTTCGAAAGCCGTTCAGTCAGTTTGGCGAACATGGCGCGATTATACGGGCGGTCAGCCAAACACCCGGTTCAGCGCATCAGCGATCCGGGCCACGCCGCGCACCTCGATACCATCCACCGCGGCACGAGGCACGTTGGCTTCCGGCACCAGCGCGCGCTTGAATCCCAGCTTGGCTGCTTCACGGATGCGCTCCTCACCAAAGGAGACTGGTCGCACTTCGCCCGTGAGACCCACCTCCCCGAACACCACCAGGTCCGGCGGCAGCGCGAAGTCGCGCAGGCTGGAAGCCAGGGCCAGGGCCACCGGCAGGTCCCAGGCCGGTTCCTCGATGTCGAGGCCACCTACCACGTTGGCGAACACATCATGTTCCTGCAGCGACACGCCGCCATGCCGATGCAGCACCGCCAGCACCATCGCCAGCCGCCCGGCATCGATGCCCTGTGCCACGCGCCGCGGTGCGCCCAGGCGCGACGGATCCACCAGTCCCTGCACCTCCACCAGCAGCGGCCGCGTGCCATCGCGCGTGACCATGACCAGGCTGCCCACGACGGGCTGCGGTGCCCGTGACAGGAAGATCGCCGCCGGATTCCGGACTTCCTTCAGGCCGGATTCCTGCATCACGAAGAAGCCCAGCTCGTTGGCCGCCCCGAAACGGTTCTTTGCCACGCGCACGCGCCGGAACCGGCTGCCCGCGTCGCGCTCGAAATACAGCACGGTGTCCACCAGATGCTCGAGCATGCGCGGGCCGGCGATGGCCCCATCCTTGGTCACGTGGCCAACGATCAGCACCGCGGTACCGCTGGTCTTGGCAAACCGCACCAGTGCGGCCGTGCACTCGCGCAGCTGTGTCACTGCACCGGGGGCAGTGGGGACCGCAGCCAGCGCCATCGTCTGGATGGAATCCACCAGCAGCAATCCCGGACGCTGCTGTTCCGCCTGGGCCAGTACGGTGTCGACATCGGTTTCCGCCAGCAGTTGCACGCGCTCATAGGCGCCGCCCAGGCGCCGCGCTCGCAACGCCACCTGTGCCGCGGATTCCTCGCCAGTGACGTAAAGCACCTGCGCCCGTGCAGCCAGTGCCTCGGCCACCTGCAGCAGCAGGGTAGACTTGCCAATGCCGGGCTCGCCGCCCAGCAAGGTCACCGATCCCGGTACCAGTCCGCCCCCCAGCACCCGATCCAGCTCGCCCAGGCCAACGGCCAGCCGCGTCGCGGTGCCCGCGTCGGCTGCGCTCATGGCTTCACTCAGGCTGGCAGCCCCGGATGGACTGACCAGTGCCAGCCGGGTCTTTCCGGCGGCGCCCGCTCCAGCCCGCCGCACCTGTGCCGTGAGGCAGTTCCACTCCCCGCAATGCGGGCACTGGCCCTGCCACTTGGGGGCCTGACCATGACAGGCGTCACAGACGTAAATGGTGCCGCTGCGGGCCAAGTGGGTATCCGTTGAGGTGGGCAGACAGGCGATTTGCCGCGACGGATGCTAGCACGCGACGCAGAGCACAAATCTGTGCGAAAGGGCCTCGAAACAAGCGCTTAGCCAGTGCACGTAATGCAAGAGTTAAGTACGATGCCTGCGGATTGGGAGCGCATAAGGGAAAGTCCCTCCGATGAGCCTGAAAGGCAAGCTGCTGTGTGTCGGTCTGAGCGACACGGGCAGGGTCCGCGAACACAACGAGGACACGATCGCCCACGACAGCGACATGGGGCTCATCGTGCTTGCCGACGGAATGGGCGGCTACAACGCGGGCGAAGTGGCCAGTGGCATCGCGGTCAAGACCGTGACCAATCTGGTGCGCGAGGCCGTCGGCCTGCAGGACCTGTCGGTGACCGACCCGAGCACGGGCCTGTCCCGTCCATCCATCATCCTGCGCGATGCCATCCAGCGGGCCAACAAGATCATCTATCAGACCGCGCGCAGCCAGGCCCAGTGCGAAGGCATGGGCACCACCGTGGTGGCCGCGCTGTTCCATGACAACAAGATCTCCGTCGCCCACGTGGGCGACTCGCGCCTCTACCGTGTGCGTGGCAATGACATCGAACAGGTCACGCTGGATCATTCGCTGCTGCAGGAACTTGTCGATCGGGGCTTCTATTCCCCGGAAGAAGCGCAGCGCGCATCCAACAAGAATTACGTCACGCGCGCACTGGGCGTGGAGAACATGGTCGAAGTCGAGATGCAGGAACATCCGGTGCAGAAGGGCGATGTCTACCTGCTGTGCTCGGATGGCCTGTCGGACATGATCGGGGACGACGACATGGCTGTCACAGTCAACACATTCGGGAATAACCCGAACTCGGTGACCCAGCATCTGGTAAAGATGGCCAACGACAATGGCGGCAAGGACAACATCTCGGTGGTCCTGGCGCAGGTTCTGGACTCATTCCCCGCCCAACACGGTATATTTGACAGAATCCTGAAGTGGTTCAGCTGAAGGAAAGGCGCCCAACATGGCACGTTTAGTACTGACTCTCGATGGCCAGGTAATGGCCGAATACAACATGAACAAGGAGCGTTACACGGTGGGGCGCCTGCCGGACAACGACATCCGGATCGACAATCCGGCCGTGTCGGGTCATCACTCCCTGATCATCAATATCCTCAATGACTCGTTCCTCGAGGACCTCAACAGCACCAATGGCACCTACGTCAACGGCAAGCTGATCAAGAAGCACGCTCTGCAGCACGGCGACGTGATCACGGTCGGGCACCACCAGCTGCGCTTCGTCGAGGACGATGACGCCGAGCAGGACGAGTTCGAGCGGACCATGGTGATCCAGCCCTCGCAGCGCCCGGTCGACAAGATCCAGGATGCACGCGTCAAGGCCGAAGAAGCCCAGCCGCGCTCTGGCACGACCGGACAGGTCAAGGCCATTCCCGACGGTGCCCAGGAAAAGCTCAAGAAGGCACGCCTGCAGGTGCTGTCCGGCGCATTTGCCGGACGCGAACTGGAGCTGACCAAGGCATTGACGACTCTGGGCCGGCCCGGTGTGCAGGTGGCCGCAATCACCCGCCGTGCCGATGGTTTCTACATCGTGCATGTCGAGGCTGACCGGCCCGACAACTATCCACTGGTCAATGGCACGCCCATTGGCGCCCAGGCCCGTCGCCTGGTCGACAATGACGTGATCCAGCTGGCCGGCGTAAAGATGGGCTTCTTCGAAGGCTGACCCGGGCGGGGGGCATGAAACCAGAGAAAGTCCTGGTCACCGGCGCGACGGGGCAACTCGGCGCGCTGATCGTCAAGCACCTGCTCAAGACGCTGCCACCCTCCTCAGTGGTGGCGGGCGGGCGCAATGCCGCCAAGGCGCCCCCCGGTGTCGAATTCCGGCACCTGGACTACAACGATCCCGCGACAGTCGCAGCGGCCATGCAAGGCATCACGCGTGTCGTACTGGTCTCGGGGAGCGAAGTCGGCAAGCGGGTGCCGCAGCACCAGGCCGTGATCGATGCGGCCGCAGCCGCCGGCGTAAAGCTGCTGGGCTACACCAGCATCCTCAAGGCCGACACCAATCCCTTCCTGCTGGCAACCGAGCACCGCGGCACCGAGCAGGTGCTCGGCGCGAGCAAGGTTCCCTACATCCTGCTGCGCCATGGCTGGTACAGCGAGAACTATGCCGGCACCGCGCCCGTTGCCATCCAGCACGGCGTGGTCCAGAGCGCCTCGGGCAAGGGGCGTTTTTCCACCGCCACGCGCGACGACTACGCGGCCGGCGATGCGGCCCTGATCCTGCGCGACGATCACCGGCCTGGCCAGGCCTACGAACTGGCTGGCAGCACCAGCTTTGACAAGTACGAGTACGCCGACCTGCTGTCGCGCAAGTCCGGCAAGAAGGTGCTCGTGCAGGATCTCGCTGAAGGCGACTACGCCGCGGCACTGATGCAGGCTGGCGTGCCCGCAGTCTTCGCGAAGATCGTGGCCGACTACGATGCCAAGAGCGCCGATGGCTGGCTCTTCAACGACAGCCGCACCTTGGAGAAGGCCATCGGCCGTCCGACCACAACCCTGGAAGAGACGCTGGACAAGGCCCTGGCTGCCGCCAGATAGGGCGCGCGACCGACCGCCAACTGCACGTTTGCTAGACCATCACACGCGGCACGCGCTGGCTCACAGCGCAAAGCAGCTCGTAACCAATGGTACCGGCGTGACGGGCAACGACCTCTACCGGCAACTCCGGACCGAAGATCACGGCTTCGTCGCCAGGCGCCACGCCGGGAATATCACTGACATCCAGTGCCATCATGTCCATCGATACGCGCCCGGCAGGCGTGGCACGTGCACCGCGAATCAACACCGGCGTGGCAAAGTCGGTGGAGCGGAACAGGCCGTCTGCATAGCCGGCGGCAATGATGGCCAGACGCGAATCACGTGGCGCGCGCCAGGCGCCACCGTAACCCACGGTCGCGCCGGCGGGCACGCTGCGCACGGCGATGACCGTGGACACCAGTCGCATGGCCGGCACCAGACCCAGGTCCGCCCCGGTTCGATCGGCAAACGGTGAAACGCCGTACAGCGTGATGCCAGGGCGCACCCAGTCCGCGTGCATGGCTGGCAACCCGAAGATCGCAGCGGAATTGGCGAGGCTGCGCGCATTGCGCCGACTGGCGCTCAAGCTGGTGAATTGCGCGATCTGCTGGATGGTCAGCGCACTGCCCGGTTCCTCGGCCAGCGCAAAGTGAGTCATCAGCCGCACTTCGGCCACCTTGCCGGCGAGCGCGTCGAGTCGGGCAAAGGCGGCATCCAGTTCCTGTGGCAGCAAGCCCAGCCGGTTCATGCCGGTGTCGATCTTCAGCCAGACCACGAAGCGATGATCCGTGGACGCCTGTTCCAGCATCGCCAGCTGTCGCGCGTCATGCACCACGATTTGCAGGTCCAGCCGCGCAGCCTCCTGCAGCTGGCCGGCGTCGAACGCGCCTTCCAGCAGCAGGATGGGCCGACGCATGCCGGCCGCGCGCAGTGTGAGCGCCTCCTCCAGCCGCGCGACACCGAAGGCATCGGCACCGGAAAGCGCCTCTGCAGTCGCTACAAGCCCATGACCATATGCATTGGCCTTGATGACCGCCAGCACACGGCTGGCGCTGGCAACTTCGCGAATGCGGGCCAGATTGCCGCGCAGCGCCGCCGCGCTGATCTCGGCGCGGATCAACGACTTCAGCGCAGGACTCCCACGTATGCCGGATCGGGCTCATGCGCGAAATTCTGGAAGCGCGTGAACTGGCCCTGGAAGGTCAGGATGAAATGCCCGGTCTCGCCGTTGCGGTGCTTGGCCAGGTCGATGTCGGCCTCGCCCTTGCGCGGCGAATTCTTGTCGTAGACCTCTTCACGGTAGATGAACAGGATCATGTCCGCATCCTGCTCGATTGCGCCCGACTCGCGCAGGTCCGACATCACCGGTCGCTTGTTCTCGCGCTGCTCGACGCTGCGATTGAGCTGCGAGAGCGCGATCACCGGCACGTCCAGTTCCTTGGCCAGCGCCTTCAAACCGCGCGAGATCTCCGAGATTTCTGTGGCGCGGTTCTCCTTGGTGCCGGTCACCTGCATCAGCTGCAGGTAATCCACCACCACCAGGTCCAGTCCGTGCTCGCGCTTCACGCGCCGCGCGCGGGCGCGCAGCTCGGTGGGCGTAAGCCCCGGCGACTCGTCGATGAAGATGCGCGCTTCCTGCAACTGGCTGGTGGCGCTGGAAATGCGCGCCCAGTCGTGGTCGGTGACACGGCCGCTGCGGATGTCATGCAGCGGCACACCGCCCCAGGAGGCCAGCATGCGGGTCATCAGCTGCTCGGAGGGCATTTCCATCGAAAAGACCAGCACCGAGCCCTTCACGTCCGGCGCGAGCGCGACGTTCTCGGCCATGTTGATGGCCAGCGTGGTCTTGCCCATGGACGGTCGCCCGGCAACGATCACCAGGTCACCGCCGCGCAATCCGCCGGTACGGCGATCAAAATCCACGAAACCCGTGGCCAGGCCACGCATGGCGTCTGGATTGCTGTGCCACTCGTCGATCTTCTCGATCAGGCCCGGCAGCATGCGCCGCACCCACTGCGCACCGTCCGTGCGTCGTGCACCGCGCTCGGCAATCTCAAAGACACGCCGCTCGGCTTCGTTGACCAGATCGCGCGCCGAAGCACCTTCGTCATTGAACACGGATGAGGAAATCGCATGGCCGGCACTGACCAGCGAGCGGAGCAATGACTTCTCGCGAACAATCTGCGCGTAGGCACGCGCATTGGCTGCAGTGGGCGTATCGCGCACCAGCGTCGAGAGATAGCCCAGGCCGCCGACGTCATCCAGCTTGCCGCGGCTGGCCAGCCGTTCGGACACGGTGACGACATCGACGGGTCTGGATTCAGCCACCAGATCGGAGATGGCGTCGAAAATCAGGCGATGGTCGGGACGATAGAAATCCTCGGTGGCGACGCTGTCACCGACCTGGTCCCACGCCTGTGTATCGAGCATCAGTCCACCGAGCACGGCCTGCTCGGCTTCGACGGAGTGTGGTGGAGTCTGCAGCCGGTCCATGCCGGCGCTATTCTGGCCCAGCCATCAGGCCCGGGCCATACGACAAAGCTGGGGACTTCCTGTGGAAATCCCCGGCGTCACGTGCGCTCAGCCTGCCTCTTCGGCAACGATGGTGACCGGCAGCTCGACATTGACGTCGGTGTGCAGATGCACCACCACCACATGCTCACCCACCGTGCGCAACGGCCCGCCCGGCAGGCGTACCTCGCTGCGTTCCAGCGGGTGCCCGGCTGCAGTGGCGGCCTCGGCGATGTCGGCCGTACCAATGGAGCCGAACAACTTGCCCTCGCTGCCAGCCTTGGCGGTGATGGCGAGCTTGAACCCCTCGAGACGGGCCTTGCGACCTTCGGCACCCGCCAGGTTGGCGAGCGCGACCTTCTCCAGCTCGGCGCGGCGGGCTTCGAACTTCTCCACATTGGCAGGCGTCGCCAGCGTGGCCTTGCCCTTGGGCAGCAGGAAGTTGCGCGCGTAGCCCGAACGAACCGCCACACGGTCGCCGAGGTTGCCCAGATTGGCCACTTTTTCCAGAAGAATGATGTCCATGGGAAGCCTCAGTGCTGGTCGGTGTACGGCAGCAGTGCCAGGAAGCGCGCGCGCTTGATGGCCACTGACAGCTGGCGCTGGAAGAAGCTCTTGGTGCCGGTGATGCGGCTCGGGACGATCTTGCCCGTCTCCGACACATAAGCCTTGAGCGTGCCCAGGTCCTTGTAGTCAATGGACTTCACGCCATCGGCGGTGAAGCGGCAGAATTTCTTGCGGCGGATGAATCGCGACATTTTCTACTCCCGGAAATCCATGTCGTCGCCCATGTCACGGTCGCGACGGCGATCACTGTCTTCGTCCTCGCCCCGCGCCATCGGCGAGGGCTCGGTAACGGCCTCGTCCATGCCGATGACAAGATGGCGCAGCACGGCATCGCTGAAGCGGAACGCGCCCGTCAGCTCGGCCAGCGTGGGCTGGTCGGTTTCGATGTTCAGCAGCAGGTAGTGAGCCTTGTGGACCTTGGTGATGGGATAGGCCAGCTGGCGGCGACCCCAGTCCTCAACCCGGTGCACGGTGCCGCCGGTGGCGGTAACGATGCCCTTGTAGCGCTCGAGCATGGCCGGAACCTGCTCGCTCTGGTCCGGATGAACCAGGACCACGATCTCGTAATGCCTCATGTGTACCTCTTTTGGATTAAGCCACCCACCCAAGGCATTGGCGGTGTGGCAAGAAGGGGCGCGAAGTGTACTGAAACGCCCCTATCCCGGCAAGAAAGCCCGTGCAGGGGCTGTACAGCCCCTCGAATCAGCGGCTGGCGGCCGTCCAGGCCGACGGCATGCCGTAGGGCTGATCCACCGACACCGCCTCGACCTTCTGCACCTTGCCATCGATGATCTTGTAGACCTCGAACAACTCGCGGGCCAGCGGATGGAAGGCCTTTGTTTCGACCTTCTGCCCATCGGTCAAGGTGTACTGGCGCTGCGCCATGCTGAAATCGGCGATGCCGGCCGTCACCACCAACCCGCGCGCTTCGTCCACGGCCAGAACGCGATGACCACGGATCCGGTCCAGCGGTTGGTAGAGGCCGAGCTTCAACTGCGCCTCGCAGCCCTGGGCGTACTTGCCCGGCGACTCCACGATCCCGGCCGAGCCGACCGCGCCGCTGCTCACCTCGACACCATTCTCGGTGCGCGTGCAGCCCGGCGCGAATTTCACCTGCAGCGTACCGTCGTCGTGCGCCATGGTTTTCGTGTAGCCATCGACCGCGGCAATCAGCTGCTTGCGTGAGCTGCGCTGGCCCGCCGGCACCGTGGAAGTGAACGCCGGGTCGATCGCGAACTTCTTCGCATCGCCCCACGGCCCGGGATTGCGCTCACGCGCGACGATGACTTCCAGCTCGTTGACATGCGCACCGAGCACACCCAGCCGCACACCTGCCCACGCCGCAGCATCGTGGTCGTAGATCAAGCCATACCAGGTGACGCTGTGCGTCTTCTCATCGGGAACAATCAGCGCTGCGTCCGACTTGCTGCGAATCGAGCCCCAGATGCCCTCCCCGATCTGCTGGCCGACACCGTTCTCGGTAAACCGCACCGATTTCGCCCACGGAATATCTTCCGGCTTCTGTGCCGCGAAGGCAGTCATGACGCGCCCCGCGAGTGCAGTCAGGCAGGCGTTGTCGCACTTCTCCTTCAGCGTGGCCGGATCCTCCGGCGGCGCCGGCAGCGGCGGCAGATATCCATAGAACGGGTTGTGCATGAAGTAAGGCACGTAGGTGAAGATGGCCTCGATGCGGAAGATCTTGCTGTCGCGCACCTTGAAGGCCTCGATCAGCGAGATGGAGTTCGGCCATTTCAGCGCCGTGTTCATCATGCGTCCGTCATTGATCCGGTAACGGTCGAACTCGTTCGCGTGATCGAAGAAGCCCGTGGCCACCACCACGCCGCGCTCCACATCGATGACCGGGTAGCGGCGTTCGCGGATGCGCTTGTTGATTCGATACATTCCGGTCTTCAGGTTGTTCTCGCAGCCCTGCCCGGCATTGCTGGCCGCACCACCGGCATTACCCGCCGTGGTCAGGATGCCGTTTTCGAGACGACCGCATTCGGCGTCGAACGGCGTGAAGAGATTGCCGTCGTTCAATTCAACCGTACTGAAGTAACCGTTGGCCACCGCCTGCAGGCGTTCCCGGGAACGACGCTGCTCGGGCGGCAGGATCTCGTTGAACGACGGATCGTGCACCACCTTGGTCACATCGGAGAAAGGCAACGGCAGGCCACCGTTGCGGACCACCACCTGCTCGGCCTCGACAAGCACACCATCGCGCACGCCAAGACGCAGTGCGAAGTACACCGGCTTGCCATTCTCTTCAGCGGTACCCAGCCACGCGACATTGCCGGTCTGCGTGTCGGCCGCAATCAGCGCCGTGGGCGCGACACCGGTGGCCGTGGCCCACATGCCCTCCTTGCCGAAGGGCAGCTCCACGTTGTTCTCGGTGAAATGCACGGACTTCGCCTGTTTCAATGTGGAAGCGTCGCGCTTCGCGATGGCCGCCACGTAGTCCTTTGCGAACTGCGTCAGGCACGCGTGATCACAGGTGGGAACACGCCACGCGGTGCTCTCGTCAGGTGCGTGCGCCTGCGCGACCACTGCAGCCAATGCCAGGACGGGAACAATCAGCTTCTTCATGTGGATTTCCTCAGCGCGGCAGCGGTATGGCGATGGCCTTGAACGGGCCCGGATCCTGACCACGCAGCTTGGGGTCGGTGAGATAGTTGATCTTGCCTTCGACGGCATACACGGTGTCGCCGATCAGCGTAACGCCAGGGGAGGATTGCAGCCCCTCGCGCAGGACCACGGTCCGCACGTTGTCATCGGTGATGGTCAGCAATGTGATCCGTCCCGGAATGTTCTCTGCCTGGAGGAACCGGTTGCCGCCAATCGACCGCAGGCCGTCCGGGCCTTCAAGCTTGCGGTCGACGTTGAGCTTCGTCAGTACCGCCTGAACTCCGCCCGGCTGCGGCGTCACGCGCCACATCTCCTGCTTGCGCACATTGTTGATGTACATCCTGCCGTCGCCGGCAAAGGCGATGCCGTCAATTCCCACCAGCGCTTCGCCGCTGGCAACCACTTCCAGCGCATCGCCACCCTTCGCCAGCCGGAGCACACGGCCGCCCGACGTATCGGTCGCATAAGCCGCGTCATCAGGGCCAATCGCGATGTCGTTGCAGGTGCCGCCCGGTGCCGGAAAGGGCCAGCGACCGATCAGCTTGCCCGTCTTCAAATCGAATGCCACCAGTTCAGACGGCGCCGGAGGGCCCGCGGGACGCGGACCTCCAAAAGGAGGCGCAGCGCAGACCCACAAACGACCGTGCGTGTCGTCGGCCAGCACACCGTAGACCGACTTCAGGCCGTTCTCGGCATTTGGCGTGATGAACGGCTGGGCAGTCGTGTCTTTCGGGCCAGCACGATAGATGATGCCGGGGACACTGCCGGTGAACAGCGAGCCATCCTTCGATGACGTCACGCTCTCCGGGTGCACACCCATGCCATTGATGAGGATGTCGCCGCGGGATGCCATGGTCACAGGTCCCGCAGCGCAGGCCGCCAGAAACGCGAGCGCCAGCGCGCCCACCATCGTGATACTTGCTTTCATGCCCCCCGGCCCATCAGGATTTGCGGGCAATGAGAATACATCACTTCGGGGTAGTTGCCGCCCTCACGGCAATTCTGGGAATCCTCGCGGCTTGCTCGAAATCCGCAGCGCCTGTGGATTCCGCACGTCTGGCCGGCGCGGCAGGCGAGCCTGACCAATGGCTGATGGACGGACGCACCTATGACGCGCAGCGTTACAGTCCACTCAAGGCCATCAACGAATCCAACGTCGGCGAGCTGGGCCTTGCCTGGTTCGCCGAACTTGATACGTATCGCGGCGTGGAGGCTACGCCACTGTTCGTGGATGGCGTGCTCTACAACGTCAGCGCCTGGAACATCGCCAGCGCCTACGACGCGAAGACCGGCAAACTCCTGTGGACCTACGACCCCGAAGTGCCGCGCGAGTGGGGCCGCTATGCCTGCTGCGAGCCGGTGGCGCGGGGCCTCGCATTCTGGAAGGGCAAGGCCATCATCGCCACACTCGACGGCCGTCTGATCGCGCTCGATGCGAAGACGGGCAAGCCGGTGTGGACTGCCACCACCTTCGACAAATCCCAGCCCTGGTCGATCACCGGCGCGCCGCGCGTGTTCGACGGCATGGTGGTCGTGGGCAATGGCGGCGCGGACCTGGGCGTGCGTGGTTTCGTCAGCGCCTGGAATGCCGACACCGGCGAATTCCTGTGGAAGTTCTATCTGGTTCCCGGTGACCCGTCGAAGGGTCCTGACGGCGCGGCCTCCGACAGCGTGATGGCGATGGCGGCGAAGACCTGGAGCGGCGAGTGGTGGAAATGGGGCGGCGGCGGCACGGCCTGGGATTCCATCGCCTACGATCCCGAACTCGGCCTCATCTATGTGGGCACTGGCAATGGCGGCCCTGACGCGCAGCTCTATCGCAGCCCGCAGCGCGGCGACAACCTGTTCCTGTGCTCCATCGTTGCGCTGGATGCGAAGACCGGTGCATACCGCTGGCACTACCAGGAAGTGCCCGAAGAGGACTGGGACTACACCTGCACGCAGTCCATCGTGCAGGCGGATCTGACCATCGATGGCCAGCCGCGCAAGGTGCTGATGCACGCGCCGAAGAACGGCTTCTTCTACGTGATCGATCGCACCAACGGCAAGTTCATCTCGGCACAGAACCACGTGCCGGTGACCTGGACCACCGGCATCGACCCCGTGACCGGCAAGCCGGCCATGAATCCGGAAGCCCACTACGGCACCGACCCGGTGCTGGTCGCACCGGGCCCCGGCGGTGGCCACAACTGGTTCCCGATGGCCTACAACCCGGAAACCGGGCTGGCCTACTTTCCACAGTACGAGCACTGGTTCATCTATGCGCTGGATCCGAACTTCAAGCCCCAACCCTTCCGCTCCAATGGCGGCTGGGGCGGCTATGGGCCGGATGCCATGAAGAAGCGCGCCGAACTGCAGAAGCTGATCAACGAGCGCGAGAAGACGGCGCTGGTCGCCTGGGATCCGGTGAAGCAGGAAGTGCGCTGGAAGGTGCCGCTGCCAAGGCACGGCAATGGCGGCGTGCTGACCACGGCCGGCAATCTTGTTTTTGAAGGAACAACCAAGCAGACCTTTGCCGCGTTCCGCGCCACCGACGGCAAACAGCTATGGGAGATGCCGGTGCAATCGGCACCGGTGGCCGGGCCCATCACCTATGAACTGGATGGCACGCAGTACGTGGCCGTGAATGCCGGTTTTGGCGGCGGCGCAGCCCAGGTCGAACGCGGCATCGGCACTGCACAGAACCGCGCTTCGGCGCGGCTGCTGGTCTTCAAGCTGGGCGGCAAGGAACAACTGCCGCCGCTGGCGCCTGCTCCGCCGATTCCGAATCCACCGCCGCTGCGCGCCACGGAGGAAACCGTGCAAGAGGGCGCGGCGCTGTATGCCAACACCTGTGCCAAGTGCCATGGCCAGCTCGCGGTGGGCGGCGTGAAGGACCTCAGGCAGATGAACGCCGAGGCCCACGCGAATTTCAATGACATCGTGCTGAAGGGCACGCTGGTGCAGAAGGGCATGGCCAGCTTCGCGGATCTGCTCTCGGTTGAAGACGCGGAGGCCATCCATGCCTATGTGATCGCGCGTGCCAATGAGGATTGGGGCCGGAGCACGGAGAACACCGGCGGCCCGCATTGAGGCGTACGCAGTTACGCCTCAATGCTCCGGCAATGCGAACACGAACACCGCCGAGCTGCGCACCGGCGGCAACGTGATCTCCGGCACAATGCCGGGCCAGGTCGTGGTTGACGGGCTGCCGTAGCCTGCAATCAATGCCACGTACTGTTTGCCGTTCACTGAGTAGGTGATCGGCGAGCCATTGGGCACTTCCGGCAGGCCCACGCTCCACAACTTTTCGCCGGTGGTCGCGTCGTAGGCCGAGTAGCGCCGGTCCATCGCGCCTGCAAACACCACGCCGCCTGCCGTTGCCAGCACACCGGTGGTCTGCGGGGCGCGCTGGCGCGCCTTCCACAATGTCTTGCCGGTCTTCGTATCGATGGCCTGCAGCACGCCGTACTTGCCATCACTGTCCGGGCGCGGCGTGATCGACGGATTGACGCCGGTCGACAGGAAACCACCGCGGCCCGGCGTCAACGTCACGCAGGTATCCACGGCCACGATGTAGAACACGTTGTGCTCCACGTCATGCGAAGTGGGCATCCAGTTGCGACCACCGCCGTCGAAGGGGCACAGCGTGATCGGATGGTCGAGGCCGCCGGGGATCTTCGCGGGGTCGATGGTCTTCGCGCCGGTCTTCGGATCAACGCCGGTGATGAAGTCCTGCAGGCCCATGTCGAAGTGGGCCAGGTACTTGCCGGTGGCGGCGTCCAGCGCATCGAACCAGCCCTCCTTGCCCGACGTCACCACGGCCTTGCGTGTCCTGCCGTCGACCTGCAATGGAACGATGGAGCGCTCGAAGGCCCAGTCCATGTCCCACTGGTCGTTCTTCATGTGCTGGAAGTACCAGACCAGCTCGCCGGTGCGCGGCCGGATGGCCAAGGTCGTGTCCGTGAACAGCGCATCGGTCGTGGTGCCGGGCTTGCCCGAAGGGTTGCGCATCGGGCCGGTATCGTAGGTGGGGCCCGGACCAAAGAAGGCCAGGTCAAGCTCGGCGTCATACGTACCAGAGGTCCACACCGAACCGCCGCCGCGCTCCTCGACCGGAAGGCCATTCCAGCTTTCACCGCCGGGCTCACCCGGTTGCGCAACCGTATGAAAACGCCACAACGGTTCGCCGGTTTCGGCATCCAGCGCGGCAATCGACGAGCCCCCCGGCGTCTGTGCGCCGACCAGGCCCTGCATCACCACGCCATTGGCCACCAGCGGTCCGCCGGTGATGCGACCGACGCCCTGGCCCACATCCCGATCCCACACCACACGCCCGGTCTTCGCATCCAGCGCGACGATGTGCGCATCGGATGTGGCGGTGTAGAGCTTGTAGCCCCACAGACCCATGGTGCGCTTGGACGTCAGCCGCGCATTGTCAGGCAGTCGGCGTTCGTAGCGCCACAGTTCATCGCCGGTCTCGCCATCGAGCGCGAACACGCGATCGCCATAGGCGTACACGAACAACACGCCATCATGGAACAGCGGTTCGATGGTGTTGGGGCCTGCAGGCAGCGTCAGTGACCAGGCCATCTGCAACGTCGCGACATTCTTCGCGGTGATCTGCTTCAGTGGCGAGAAGCCCTGTCCCTGGTGGCCGCGTCGCCATGACAGCCATTCGCCTGGCCCGGGATTCGAAAGCATGGCCTCCGTGACGGGCGTGATCCTGTCCAGCGGATTGGGACGTTTCGGCCAGGCCGGCACCTTCACGCCGGGCGTCAGGTTCATGAATCCGCCCACGCGCGCCTGTTCCTGGCCGGAGAGGGCCTGCCCGGGCACGGCCATCGTGGCCAGCACCGCGGGATCTCCCGACAGTGCAACCGGGCCCGCGGCCACGCCGTTCTGGGCCATGAGCTGTGCGAGCACTGCCGTATACGTTGCTTCACCGAGCTGTCCCACAGCGGCCGGTGGCATGGAGCGGCGCACATAGGTGAGCAAGTCACCGAGCGGCGCGGCGCCCCAGTGGTTCTGGAACGCACGGCCCTTCAGCGTCGGGCCGAACTGCCCGCCCTGCAGCGTATCGCCGTGGCAGGACGCGCAGTACTGCGCGTACGCTGTGCGGCCAGCCTCGACCTGGGCGGCCGTGAACGCCGGAGAATCAAGTGCCGCCGCGCAAGTGCAAACCAGCAGCAGAACAGTGGCCGCAATGGACCGACCATGGATGCGCGGCATCTCGAATCCCCCTTTGGCCTTTGCCACATCATCTCCCGTCGACGACGGCAACGGCAACGCCTCAGGCCGAAACATCCAGGAAGCTGGCGCAGCGCGGCCTCACTGCGTGGCATGTGGCCGCAGCAGGACCTTGGGCCACTGGACCGGACCGCCGGGACCGCGTCGCAAGGGCTGGTTGAATTCCTCATCGGTCGCATCGCGGGCAACCCGGTACCAATACAAGTCGAGTGCATCGCCAGCGGAACTCGAGATGGAAGGAAAGGGATTCTGGATCTTGTCACCGAACATGATCTCCGTGGCCCCCTGGGTGGCTGCGGAACTCATCTGCACAGAGCCGGCGCCCGAATCGGTGTCAATGCTCATCTGGATGTAATCGGCACCTGGCGGGACATGGATGCGGGTAACTTCGGTGCATGGCGGGTAGGCAGGAGTGTTCGGGCAGTGCGCCTGAAAAGTTGTCGTATCGCCCTTCAGCAGACCTGTGGCAGGTTCGGCCAGGCTGCGGTTGTCCACCCGCAGTGAACGGATGCGGACCGCCGCGGGGTCGAGGCCGTACTGGATCACGGCCGGCGCCAGCGATGAGACCCCGCTGAGTCCAGCTTGCCCCTCATCCCACTGTTCGTCCCACACCATGAAGACGACGCACTGGATGCCCGCGCCCGGACCAATACTGATGCAGTCGGCCTTCCCCGTTGCCGAGCGCCCGCCCTTGACGCCCTCGATCCGGAACCGGCCTTCCAGTGTCCGCAACCAGGGATCCATGGCCAGGACTTGCTGGACACGCCGGGCTTCCCGCTCCTCGGGGGTCAGCGGTTCAGGCAACGGGGCGATATCGCGCGGATCGGCGGTGGCTCCGCCACTGGCGAGCAAAGCGAACAGCGCGGGCGCAATGATCTGGCCTGCAATGGTCTTCATGACTCTCCAGTTGCTTGCCTCGCTTCCTGCTGCAAGCTGCACGCGGTGGCTAGCGCCGCGAACCGCCGCCGCCCGATCGCCCCCCGCCGCCTCCAGGCATGCTCACTGGCGAGCGCGAGCTGTTCTGCCGCGCCCGTGCCCGCGGCGTATCCAGGTCCTGCTCCGACGGCAGTCGCGGCATCCTGGCTTCAGCCTGCGCAGCAGCTGCCTCTTCCGGCGTCATCGGCCTCAGATCCATGCTGAGCGAGGAGACGCGGTCGTAGTTGCGCTCCAGGTCGATGGTCAGGCTGATGTAGCTGCGATCCGGCGGAATATAGATGCGCGTGACTCGCTGGCAAAGCTGCGAGGCCGGCGTATTCGCGCAGCGCGTGCTGGAGCTCATCGTCTGGCCCTTCAGCGTTCCTTCACCCGGTTCGGCCAGACTCTGGTTGTCCACCTGCAGCGAGCGGATCCTGGATGCCACCGGGTCGAAACCGTATTCGATCATCGCCGGCGCCAGCGATGAAACACCGGTCTGGCCGCTCTGGCCATCGGCGCCGTAATCTTCATCCCAGATCACGTTGATCACGCACTGCATGCCGGCGCCCGGGCCGATGGTGACGCAATCTTCCATGCCCTTGGCGTGCCGCGCGTCGGCCTCCTGGCCGTCCCGGTAGAACACACCTTCGATCCGGAACCGCCCTTCCAGCCTCCGCAGCCACGCATCCATGTCGGCGGCCATCTGCACCCGGCGCGCTTCCTGCATCTCGGGAGTCAGTGGCTCTGGTGGTTCGGCAATGTCACGCGGATCCGCTGCAGCGATGCTGCTGGCCAGCGCGACGGCCAGCCCCAGCAGCGCATGCCTGCTGGCCCGCATCGCGTTCATGGCGTGGCTCCCGAGGCTCCTGCCTCGTCCGGTCGCGACACCAGGTGCTGCACGAACACGAAGCGCACCACCAGGTTCGCATTCTGCTCGATGTCGATCTGCGTCTGGATCAGTTTGCCGCCGGGTTCTGCACTGATGTGCATGATCCGCTCGCAGCCTTGCAGCTCGTAGACGCAGGATGCCTTGGTGGTCAGCACGTCGCCGGTGAGATAACCGCGACCGCTGTCGGCCAGCCCCTTGTTGTCCACCTGCTGGAAATGGATGGCGATGAAGTCCGCGTCATAGCCGTACAGGGTCATGGCCGGGGTCAGCGAAGAAACACCGCCGAGGACATCCTCCCCATTGGCCCCCCGCACCTTGGGCCAGTTCACCCGCATCGAGCACTGCACGCCCGGCCCCGGGCCAAAGCCGATGCATTCGCCCGCGCCCCGGACCGGCAGCCTGCCCTGGGGCGCACCCTCGCTGCGCAATTCGACATAGCCCTCGTAGTCGAATTTGCCCACCAGGCGACTCAACCATTTGAGTACCGCTTCCGGGTCCCGGACCTTCTTGGCCCCGGTGACCAGGATTTCGCTCAATTCCAGGTCCCGGACCGCCGCGGGCGGCGGCGGCAACTGGCTGGGCTGCGGTGGGGTCGCGGCCATGGCCGGAGCCGACAGCCAGGCCGCCTGCACGATCATCCAGCTCCTGAGTGCAATCCTCGCTCTCTGGTTGCTCACCGCGCCCCCTTGCTGACGTTCCTGTCGCGACGCTTGGACCAGCCTGACCGTTCCGGAGTTCACCCCGGAACCGGTGCCACTTCAGATAAAGGTGTTCTCCAGTACCAGCACGCCCGCCCCGGTGTTGGAGATGGGCGCGTGATAGTGCTTGTGCACCACCTTCACGTTCTCCTGCAACGCCCCGCGCATCACCAGCCACATGATGGTCTCGATGCCCTCGGTCCCCGTGCGGCGCATGATCTCGGCGTTGCTGAACTGGGTAAACCATTCGGGATCGCTGGCAATGCGATCCATGGTCTCCAGGTCGAAATCCACGTCGATGAACCCGGCGCGCTCACCCTGCAGCTGGTGGCTCATGCCACCGGTGCCCATGATCACGACCTTCAGGTCCTCGGAATAGGACTCCACGGCCTTGCGCAGGGCGCGGCCCAGTTTCAGGCAACGCAGTGCGCTCGGCACCGGATGCTGCACCACGTTGACGGCCAGCGGGATGGCGGTGATCGGCCAGATTTCGTGCGTGCCATACAGGGCGCGGATCGGATTCACGAATCCGTGGTCGACCTTCATCTCCTGGCAGGTGCAGATATCGAACTCCTGCGCAACGAGGCTCTCGGCGATGTGCCACGAGAACTGCGCATCACCCTTGAATGGCGCCACCGGCTTCAGGGCCCAGCCTTCGTCGGCGTTGTAGTAGGTGTCGGCACAGCCCAGCGCGAACGTGGGCACCTTGTCGAGGAAGAAATTCAGGCCGTGGTCGTTGTAGACGACGATGGCCACGTCCGGCTTGTGCTTCTGCAGCCAGGCCTTGGCCGGCTCGTAGCCGTCGAAGAACCGCTTCCAGTACGGTTCCTGCGTGATGCCGTTGGCGATGGCATTGCCGACCGCCGGAATGTGCGAGCTGGTTACACCACCAATGATCCTAGCCATTCCAGTACCCCTCACGCTTGGCCAGCTTCGCTTCCAGGCCTTCGCGATTCTTCAGCAGCTTGGCCTGGAACTCGGGTGTGCTGATGCCCTGCATCTTTGCACCGCAGTCCTGCACCGAGGTGCCGCGCGGAATGGCCATCTTGGCCATGTAGTAGATGTTGGCGCCGGCCCGGAGCATCCCGAGGAAATCCTGCTTGATGATGAAATCCTTGTACTTGCCGGTAACGCCGAACTTGTCGCAGTACGCCGCCGGATCCCGGTCGAACTCGTTGCGGTTGGCTTCTTCGCAGAAAGAAAAAAGCAGCTTGTTCAGTGGATAGGAATCATGGGCGTGCTCGCCATCGAACACATAGGTGCCCGGAATGTCGTCGTAGTCGTGTTTGTCCCAGGCCATGGTCGGCTCCACCCCTCTGTATCCAGACGTCGTTGATTGCAGGGGCAGGATTATAGTTCCCCCGCAGACCAAAGGCCCATGGTCAGGGAACTTGCCTGTCGTCGGCAGCGGCCCGGCACATGTTGGGGTATGCTCGCCGGCAAATCGGACACCCTTCGGGGAAAGGCGCTACATGATTCGCCGGATGAACTTGGCCATGAAGGCCTTCTGCCTCGCGCTCGCCCTCACGTTGTCCGCAGCGATGGCCACCACAGCCAGCGCGGCCGATGCCGCACCTGCAGCCGCGGGAGCCGCGCCCCCCCCACCGATCAACCAGGTCCAGGAACTGGATGAAATCCTGGTCCGTGGCAAGCGTCTGCGCGATGCCATTGCCGATGCCGAAGATGATTTTTTCGCGCTGTACAACAAGATCAACAAGGATGACGACTACAGCACCAGCTGCATCTACATAAACCTTGATCCGGATTCCCAGATCAAGTCGCGCATGTGCATACCGGGCTTCATGGCCGACGCACTGGCAGACCAGGTCTATTTCGCGCAGCAGTGCCAGTCACCGGGCCAGGACGAGAGTGGCAACGACGTTCCGCCGCCGCCCTGCTATACGCCGCCACCGCCGCAGCTGGTGCTCACCCAGCGCGCGAAGGATTACGCCAACAACATGCTGAAGGTCATCCGCACCGACGATCGGCTCGGCAAGATGGCCGGCAATCTCGACGGTCTCTACATGGAACTGCTGCAGGTACAGCAGCAGTACATCAAGGTGAAGAGCGCCGAGATCCAGAGCAAGGAATCCGCCAAGGCCGTGCAGGGTTCGCGCAAGTAGGGCTGCGCTCAGGCGGCCATGCAATCAGGGAGGTAGCATGAACGTCACGATCAGGAACCTTCGCCGGGGTATTGCCGCGTTGCTGTGCATAGCAGCGGCAACCGGCACTTATGCCGCGGAAGAAGACGCCGCGCGCGCCACGGACTCGCAGCAGGTACAGGAGCTCGACCAGATCATGGTGCGCGGCACGCGGGTTCGCGAGGCCATTGCAAATGCCGAGGACGAGTTCTTCGCGCTGTACAACACCGTGAACAAGGACGATGACTACAGCGCCAGCTGTGTGTTCATTCCACTCGGTGACACGCAGATCCGCTCGCACATCTGCATACCCGGTTTCATGGCCGATGCCATGGCAGACCAGGTCTATTTCGCCGACCAGTGCAGGGCTGCAGCGGGCGGCGCGGGTGCAACGGCCTGCTACACCCCGCCACCACCTCAGGCGGTGCTGACCGAACGCGCCACGCCCTACGCGAACCACCTGCTGAAGATCATCCGCAGCGATGACCGCCTCGGCAGGATGGCCGGGAACCTGGATGACCTGTACCACGAGCTGGCGTCCATCCAGCAGGCCTACTTCAAGGCCAAATCGGAGCAGCCGGCCAGACCTTCACAGGGCCCGCGCCTGCAGTAGCCACTGCGGGCGGCCACACATGACGTAATGATCAACAGCTGTGGTTTCGGACACAGTTTCGTCACGATTCCGTCACACGGCCGTCGTGTCTGCCCCACAATATGGCGACCCGAGATGACAAGAATTTCCACCCCTGCACGTGTTGCCGTAGCGCTCGCCTGGCTGGACCAGGTCGAGCTGGTCGCCTGCCGCCGCTTCAACCGGATGGTGCACTCCGCCGGGTTGCTGAAGCTGTTCAAGGTCGCGAGCCGCGTTGGCGACGGCGTGCTCTGGTACACGCTGATTGCCGTGCTGGCGCTGACCTACGGCGCGGAGGGTCGGCATCTGGCCCTGCAATGTGCGATCGCCGGAGTCACGGGGCTGGCCATCTACCGCGCGCTGAAGAACGTGCTGGTGCGCGAACGGCCTTACATCACCCACGCGATCATCGTGTGCGCGGGCCGGCCGCTGGATCGCTTCAGTTTTCCGTCCGGGCACACGCTGCATGCCGTGAGCTTCACCCTCGTCATCTGCGGCGGCATCCCCGTGCTGGGCTTCGTGCTGATCCCGATGGCACTGTTGATCGCCGGCTCGCGCGTGGTACTGGGCCTGCACTATCCCACTGACGTGGTGGCCGGCGGCCTGATCGGTGCGCTGGTGGCCACGCTGACCACGAACCTGGTCCCCTTCTAGACCCCGCGCTGCCGGACTGCTTCGTAGAGCAGCATTCCGCAGGCCACCGACACATTCATGCTTTCGATGGCGCCCAGCTGCGGCAGGCGCACCAGGTAGTCACAGGACTTGCGGGTCAGCTCCCTGAGCCCCTCGCCTTCTCCGCCCATCACGATGGCGCGCGATCCGGTGAGATCTGCCTGCCAGGCGAACTCGCGGCCGGCCATGTCGGCACCGACGATCCATTGCCCGGCGTCCTTCAGCAACTTCAGTGCCCGGGCCAGATTGGTTACCGTAGCCAGCGGCATGGTTTCGGCCGCACCGGCCGCCACCTTGCGGACACCGGCATTCATGCCTGCGGCACGATCCTTCGGCACCACCACGGCCAGCGCGCCACAGGCATCGGCCGTGCGCAGGCAGGCGCCGAGGTTGTGCGGGTCCTGCACGCCATCCAGCACCAGCACCAGCGGGGCGGCAGATGCAACCACCGCCTCGATCAGTTCGTCTTCATGCCATGGCGCCAGCGATTCGATTTCAGCCACCACGCCCTGATGCGCGACATCACCCACGCGGCCCGCCAGCTGCTTCGCATTCACGCGCTCAGGGGAGATGCCACCCTGGCTGGCCAGCTGCAGCAGTTCGCGCATGCGCGGATCCTCGCGCCGGGCATCGACCAGCAGTCGCCGCAGCCGCGCCGGTGACCGCTGCAGCAGGGTCCGCACCGCATGCAGTCCGTAGACGGTGGCGGTCGAGCTCATCGGCCACGCTTGCCCTTGCCACCAGGAGCGGCCGGGCCTTCGGCAACCAGGTCCAGGTCAATGAGCCCCTCGACCGGGTTCACCGCGGTGACGATCACACGCACGTGATCGCCCAGCTGCAACCTGCGCTTGCTGCGCTGGCCCACCCATGCATGTAGCGCGTCATCCTTCACGTATTCATCGTCGCGCAGGTTGTCCAGGTGCAGCAGGCCATCGGCAGCCGCCTCCACGATCTGCACAAAGCAGCCGAAATCCACCACCGTGGTGATGATGGCCTCGAACACCTGCCCGATGCGGTCGCGCAGGTAAATGCACTTCAGGTATGCGTCCACATAGCGATCGGCCTCGTCGGCGCGCTTCTCGCACAGCGTCAGCTGCGCACCGAGCACAGCCAGCGGCTCGGTCTCGTAGGCACGGCCGGCCGGATCACCGGCCTTGAGCATCGCCTTGATGGTCCGGTGCACCACCAGGTCCGGATAGCGGCGGATGGGCGACGTGAAATGGGCGTAGTGCGTCAGCGCAAGGCCGAAGTGACCGATGTTTTCGGGCCGGTATTCGGCCTGCATCAGCGAGCGCACCACCAGCGTCTCGATGAAGGGCTTCAGCGCCGGGTCCTTGATGCGCGGCGCGATCTTCTGCAGGTCGCGCGTGGTGATCTCGGCCGGCAGCTCCACCCCCACGCCCACGGCGCGCAGCGTGGAAACCAGCACTTCGAGCTTGCGCTCATCCGGTTCACCGTGGACCCGATACAGGGTCGGGCGATGATGCCGGTCCAGCGCCATGGCCGCCGCGACGTTGGCCAGCACCATGCATTCCTCGATGAGGCGGTGCGCGTCGTTGCGCAGCGGCAGATCGATGGCGCTGATCTGCTCCGCGTCGTTCAGCACGAACTTCGGTTCCGGGGCATCGAAGTCCAGCGCCCCGCGCCGCTGCCTGGCCTTGAGCAGCACCCGATACACATCCACCAGCGGCAGCAGCTTTTCGAGCAGACCGCCCAGTGGCTGGCACGCTTCGGGCCGACCTTCGAACAATGCGCCATGAGCCTGGCCGTAGGTCAGTCGCGCCTGCGAACGCATCACCGCCGGGTAGAAGCGGATGTCCTGCAGCGCCCCACTGCGCGAGATGTCCATGTCCGCCGCCAGACAGAAGCGATCCACATCCGGCTTCAGCGAACACAGTTCATCGGACAGCGCCGGCGGCAGCATCGGCAGTACGCGGCGTGGAAAGTACACCGACGTACCGCGCTCGCGCGCCTCGGCATCCAGCGCAGTCCCCTCGCGCACGTAGTGACTCACGTCGGCAATGGCCACGACGATGCGGAAGCCGCGCTCGGTGGGCTCGGCGAAGACCGCGTCGTCGAAATCGCGGGCGTCCTCACCGTCGATGGTCACCAGCGGCAGACTGCGCAGATCCACACGGCGAGCGGCCTCTGCCGCATCAATCTCGGTACCAGCTTGCCGCGCATCGGCAACCGCCTCGGCCGAAAAATCCCGCGGCAGAGACAGTTTGGCAATGGCTGCCTCGGTGGCCAGCGTCACCGGTTTTTCAGGGTCCAGTACGCGCTCGACCTTCGCTGTGCCGAAACCACCCCCCTGCGGATAGGTGATCACGCGCGCAATCACCCAGCTGCCCTGGCGCGCGCCGTTCAGGTGTTCGGCCGCCACGGAACAGGCAAGATTCAGCCGCCGGTCTGCCGACTGCGCCATCGCCGCACGTCCGCGGATGTCCACCGTAGCCAGGAAGGCTCCGACGCCGCGCGCCAGCACTTCGAGCAGCCGTCCGGCCCAGCGGCCGTCACGCCCCTGCGTGGCAGCCACGCGGACCTGGTCGCCGTGCATTACACCGGCCATTTCCTTCGGCGGCAGAAACACGCTCTCGGCCAGATCGTCGCTGCGCACGAAGCCAAAGCCGGCCCGATTGGCCGACACGATGCCGGTGAGAGTGCGGGAGGGGCCCGCGGGCGCAGACCCTCGATGGTGTCCACCAAACTGCGCCGCGCGGCGGGACGGCCGAGGTGCGGCGCCACCCTTCGGATGACGGGATTTCTTGTTGCGGGTTCGTTTCAGGGGAAAGTCTCTAGGGGGGCCGCGGGGGCGGGAAAGTGCGCCAAGTCTAGCCTCTGCCCCGACACGGTGCGCGTTCATTGACTTGCCAATCGCCCTCTCGTACATTGCGCCGCCCACCGACGCCCAGGTGGCGGAATTGGTAGACGCACTAGTTTCAGGTACTAGCGGGTAACACCGTGGAGGTTCGAGTCCTCTCCTGGGCACCAGCACTTGCGCGCGGCACCTGTCGCTGAAGCACGCGCGAATCACGCAAACTCATGTCAGAACCAAAGATCCAACCGCATCACAGGCTGGTCCTGCGCCTGCTGCTGATCTCGGCCTTCGTGGTCATCCTCAACGAGACGCTGATGGGCGTGGCGATCCCGCGTCTCATGGTCAGCCTCGACATACCGGCCAGCTCCGCACAATGGCTGACCACCGCATTCCTGCTCACCATGGCGACGGTGATCCCGGTCACGGGCTTCATGCTGCAGCGGCTGAACACGCGGCCGATCTTCATGCTGGCGATGTCCCTGTTCAGCCTGGGTACGCTGGCGGCGATCTTTGCGCCCGGCCTGCACCTGCTGGTTGCGGCGCGCGTCATCCAGGCTTCCGGCACGGCGATCATGATGCCGCTGCTGATGACCTCGGTGATGACGCTGGTGCCGCCGGAACTGCGCGGCCGGACCATGGGCAATATCTCCATCGTCATTTCCTTGGCGCCGGCCATCGGGCCCACGATCTCCGGCATCGTCCTCAACTATCTGCACTGGCGCTGGTTGTTCATCCTGATGTTGCCCATTGCCCTTGGTGCGCTGGCACTGGGCGTGCGTCGTATCGAGAACGTGACCACGCCGCGCTACGCGCCACTGGACCTGCTGTCGGTCACCCTGGCAGGGCTGGCCTTTGGCGGCCTCGTGTATGGCATCAGCACACTGGGCGGAGAAAGCAGCCCCGGCGCGCTGCCGACGTGGCTGCCGCTGGTCGTCGGAGCGGTCTGCATGGTCATGTTCATCCTGCGGCAACTCGCCCTGCAACGTCACGATGCCGCCCTGCTGGACCTGCGCACCTTTCGCTCCACCAACTTCACCATCTGCGTGGTGCTGATGGCGCTGCTGATGGGTGCACTGTTCGGCGTGATCATCGTGCTGCCGATCTACCTGCAGAACGTGCTGGGCCTGAGCACGCTCCGCACCGGCTTGCTGCTGCTGCCGGGTGGCCTTCTGATGGGCTTGCTGGCGCCCAGGGTCGGCCGGCTCTACGACCGCGTCGGTCCGCGGCCCCTGATCATCCCGGGCATCCTGATCGTGTGCGGCGTGCTGTGGGCCATGACGCTGCTGGGCACGCAGACACCGGTGGGCTACATCCTCACCGGCCACATCATCATGAGCATCGGATTCGCCTGCCTGTTCACGCCGCTGTTCACCACCAGCCTGTCCTCCGTGCCCCCGATGCTGTATTCGCATGGCAGCGCGACGCTCACTTCGATCCAGCAGGTGGCAGGCGCGGCGGGCGTGGCACTGCTCATCGCCCTGCTGTCCTCGCGCAGCGCCCGACTCGCGGTGGAGGGCATGGCTCAGGTCGAAGCGCTTGGCAGTGGCATCCGCGCCGCGTTTCTGGCCGCGGCATCCCTGTCGCTGCTGGCACTGGCAGGCATGTTCTTCGTGCAGAGGCCGAAGCCAATGGGCGTTCCGGCCCCAGACGCCCAGCCGGGTTAGTCGCGATCGAAGGCCCGCCGACTATGGCGCCGACGCACGCTCACGTGAAGTGACCGATCCGGTCGCCCTTTCCGTGGCCTGACGCTGCTCGAAACGGGTTCGTATCAGCCGCCGCGCAGCAGCGGGGCAAGCGCCGGCTTGGTATCGATGAGGATTTCGGCGATGGCCTGCCGCTCGGCTGCCGACATCGAAGCCGAAATGCCGGTCTTGTCGCGGCCCTTCAGAATCTCCACGATGCGCCCGTAAATGTAGTCCAGCGCATATTTCGGCAACTCGTCGAAATGCTCCGAGTAGATCTCGAAACTCAGCGGGTACTTGAACAGGCGCGTCTTCAGATCCAGCTCACGGAGGCTCCGGCCCCTGGAATCATGCGGACCCAGTTTTGAAAAGCGCTCAGCGAATCCGCTGCTGCTGGCCATGCAGTCCTCGAACGGCGCGGCATCCTGCATGAACAGCGCGCGCACCAGCGGCTCCATCATGTTCACCAGCTGGGAACGATCCCTGGATGTCAGGTCCTCCCAGCTGCGAATCGCATTCGGGGCGTTGGCCGTATTCGCCGTGCCGCCGGCCGGCTTGTCGCGCGACATCACGGTACGGACCTTGTAGTCGATCCGCGTGACCAGGTTGTGCAGTGAAGTCTGATGCTCCAGCACCGTGAGGGCCACCACGTCGCTGTGGTCGCTCAGGTACTTGCCGGTATCGAAGTAGTCGTCCAGCTGCGCACGGTTGTGGCTGGTGGAGCGCAGTTCGCGCAGCCTCTGGCCGGACCGGTCCTCGATCAGCGGCAGATTGCCCAGGTGAGTGCGACTGCCGGTATTGCCGGTCACGTACCAGCCGCCCCAGCGCAGCCCGAATGGCGTGCGGTCATCCACTTCGCTGCCGGCAGTGATGCCGCGGTCATCGGCCGCATCGTCCACGGGTGAGGACAGCACCATCACCCGCGGCACGCCGCCGCCGCCCATCGCATAGGTGTCGTGGCAGGTCAGGCAGCGACCACCCTCGCGGTTGAACTCCGGCGGGTAATCGGTCGCGTTCTCCAGGCCATAGAACACCGGGCCTTTCTCGCTGTCGACGACGGCCAGCTCGATCAGCCGGCTGTTCTGCACATAGCCCACATAGGTGTCGTCGTTGAAGTAGACGGCACGCGGGGTCTGGGGCGAGATGTGTTCGATCTGCAGGCTGGTGCGCGAGAACACCAGCACCTGGGAATCCACGTCGATCTCCAGCGCCTTGAGCAACGAACGCAGGTAGCCGAACTTCGGTTCCCACTCGAGCTTCAGCTTGCCGCTGTTGAGCTGCTGCTGCAGCCGCCAGACGCGGTTGGCACGGGCCGGACCCGAGTAGGCGATCACCGGATATTCGGCGTCGTAACGCGTTGATGTAAGAAGCTTTTCCTGGTCCGCGACGGCCGGCTCCGCCCCCATGAGGGGGACCAGCAACAGCACCGGGAGTCCTTTTAATAGGTATTTCATATGCCTATTAAATAGGATCAGCCGCCGCCCGGGAAGTTCCGCAGACCCTGTCTGGCGGCGTGGAGCTTCATCGCGTAGGCCAGAAATCCAGCAAACCCCGGCTCGATGGCCTCGTAGCGCGCCACGAAGTCCGGATGCGCCAGATACAGATCAGCCAGCCCGGCGTAGCGCTCCACCGGACAGGGCGCGCCCCACATGGTGGCCACCCAGGCCCGATGGCGCCGGATGAGCGCATCCACCGCATCGGAGCCTGGGTCGATGTCGCGGCGCAGGGCCTCGGCCAGCGCCTGCTCCACCTCGGCGTATTCCCGTGCCAGCTGTTCGCGCTCCGCGTTGCTCATGTGCGCATAGGCCTTGCGCGAACGCTCTATTCCCTCGCGCGTCGGTTCGCCATAGCGCTCGATCAACCAGGCCTCGTACCCGGCCTGCTTGTCGGCGCTGAAGCCCTTGTACAGATCGGCGTTGGCCATGGTCGACTCTCCTTGCAGTTCCGCGATGGTGTGGTCGATGGTCAAGACCAGCGACGCGAAGCGCTCCCGTTCGAGCTCCAGCTTGCGCCGATGCTCGCGCAATACCGCGATCTCGTCCGCGCCCTCCAGGTCGAGCAGCTCGGCAATCGCATGCAGCGGCACGCCGAGCTCGCGATGAAACAGGATGCGCTGCAGGCGCAGTAATTCATTGCGCCCGTAGTAGCGATAGCCATTGGCGCCCACGGACGCGGGGCGCAGCAAGCCGATTTCGTCGTAGTGATGCAGCGTACGGACCGTGACGCCCGAGATCGCCGCGAGCTGCTTGACGGTGAGTTCCTTCATGGCCGGGACTGTGCACTCTCACGTCGCGTCAGGGTCAACAGCATGCCTGCATCGGCGGCGCTTGTTGAGGCCGATGTCCGGTAAAGGGTATGGTGGCCGGCGCCACGACCACCCCATGACCACGGAACAAACAGAACCAGCGGAGCCATCGTGCAACACACTGCCAGCCCCTTGAACACCATCGTCCCGCTGTTGATCGTGTTCGCGCTGGTGATGCTGCGCATGAGCAGGATGACCACTGTCCGGCCCATGCGGCTGAAAGCGCTGTGGGTCCGGCCCGCGATCTTTGCTGCAATGGCCGCGTTCCTGGTCTACAGCGCACCACCGCACGGCATGATCCAGTATCTCGTGTTGATTGCCACCGTGGCGGCAGGCGCACTGCTGGGCTGGCACCAGGGCAAGCTCATGTCCATCACCGTGCACGAAGAGACCGGAACCTTGCAGGTCAAGGCGTCTGCCTGGGCGGTGGCCGCCTTTCTCGCCGTGCTGACGCTGCGTCTGGTCCTGCGGCCATGGCTCACCAGCACCACCTCACCGCTGCACGATTACATCGGCGTGGTGACCGACGCCTTCCTGCTGTTCATCGTCGGCTTCTATGGCGCTCGTGCCAGCGAGATGTTCATCCGCGGCCGGGCACTGCTGGCAGCCAGGCAGCAGTCGAACCAGACCGGCTGAGGGCAGCGCGCCTCAGCCGCCCTGCACCGTCAGGTCCACCTGCACGTTGTCGCGCGTGGCATGCGAGTACGGGCAGATCTGCTCGTGCGCTTCGGTAGCCAGGGCCTGCAGTTCCGCCTGCGGCAGGCTGGAATCGACCACGTGGAGCTTCACGGCAATGCCGAATCCACCTGCGGCACGCGGACCGATGGAGACGCTGCAGGTCACCGCGGCGCCGCTGGCATTCTTCTTCTTCTGCGAAGCGACGAAGTCGAGCGCACCACCGAAGCACGCCGCATAGCCCACCGCAAACAGATGCTCGGGCGTCGTGGTGTTGGGTTTGCCGGGCCCTCCCATTGCCTTGGGCACCGAGAGGTCCACGCTGACGGAGCCATCTTCCGCGGCGCTGTGACCGTTGCGGCCGCCCTTCGCGGTGGCAACGGCAGTGAACAGTACGTTGATGGGTGATGGACTCATGGCGATCTCCTGTCAGAAGCGGCTTCTCAGAAATGAATGACCGAGCGGATCGACTTGCCTTCATGCATGAGATCGAAGGCCTCGTTGATGTGCTCGATGCCCATGGTGTGCGTAACGAAAGGCGCCAGCTCGATCTTGCCCGCCATCGCCTCTTCGACCATGCCGGGCAGCTGGCTGCGGCCCTTCACGCCGCCAAAGGCCGTGCCCTTCCAGGTGCGACCCGTGACCAGCTGGAACGGCCGCGTCGAAATCTCCTGACCGGCGCCGGCCACGCCGATGATCACCGACTGCCCCCAGCCGCGGTGCGCGCATTCCAGCGCTGCGCGCATGACCTGCACATTGCCGATGCACTCGAATGAGTGATCCACGCCCCAGGTGGTCATCTCGACGATGACCTGCTGGATGGGCTTGTCGTGGTCCCTGGGATTGATGCAGTCCGTGGCGCCCATCTGGCGCGCCTTGTCGAACTTGGCCGGATTGGTGTCGATGGCGAAGATGCGGCCCGCCTTCGCACGCCGCGCGCCCTGGATCACGGCGAGGCCAATGCCACCCAGCCCGAACACCGCGACCGTGTCGCCCGGCTGGACCTTCGCCGTGTTCTGAACTGCGCCAAGGCCGGTCGTGACCCCACAGCCCAGCAGGCACACCTGCTCGTGATTGGCCTTGGGATTGATCTTTGCAAGGGACACCTCGGCCACCACCGTGTACTCGCTGAACGTGGAGCACCCCATGTAGTGGTACAGCGGGTCTCCCTTGTACGAGAAGCGTCGCGAGCCATCGGGCATCACACCCTTGCCCTGGGTGGCGCGCACCGACACACACAGGTTGGTCTTGCCGGACTTGCAGAACAGGCACTGGCCGCATTCGGCCGTGTACAGCGGGATCACGTGATCACCCGGCTTGACGCTGGTCACACCAGCGCCGGTTTCCACCACCACGCCAGCCCCCTCGTGCCCGAGCACGCAGGGAAAGAGGCCTTCGGGATCCGCACCGGACAACGTGAATGCGTCGGTATGACACACGCCGGTGTGGCTGATCTGGACCAGCACTTCGCCCTGGCGCGGGGGCTCGACATCGATTTCCACCACCTCCAGCGGTTTGCCGGCCGCGAAAGCAACTGCTGCACGTGATTTCATCCTGGCCCCTCGCTTGTTATTGGCGCTCAACGATACGCCGGACATATGGCATTTCAAGGCCACCCTCTCTACCCTATGGACCACACAATCATCTAGTCGGGGGATGGCATGCTGAAACGAACACAGTTTCTGGCCTGCGCGCTGGCCGTGGTCGCGTTTGGCTGTGCCCAGGCCCAGGTACCACCGGTGGGCGTGGCAAACCAGCAGGCACTGCTCAAGAGCCGCGATGCGAAGCTCGCGGCCAACAAGAAGCTGGTATTCGACATGTACCGCACCATCGTGAATGGCGGGCATTACGAGATGGCCGAGAAGTACTTCACGAAGGAGTACATCCAGCACAACCCCAACGTGAAATCAGGGCGCGACGAGCTGGTCGCCTACATCAAGCAGACCCGCCCGCAGCGACCGCTGCAACCGGACCTCACCTTCCCGTTGATCGCGCTGGTGGCCGAGGGTGACATGGTGGTGGTGGCCACCGTCACGCACGAAAACGACCCGGACAAGCCGGGCGCGACCTACGACACCACGCACTTCGACATGTACCGCATCGAGAACGGCCTGATCGCGGAGCACTGGGATCATGTCCCGAAGAGCAAGGCGGCGCTGTCCTTCGATCCGAACACGCTGTTCGAGAAGAAGTAGCGATGCGCACGCTCGTCATGCTGGGCCTGCTGGGCTGCGCCACGTCATTCGCCGCTGCGGCCGGCGAACCGGCCATCAGTGACAGCAACATCATCACCGAAGAGCGGCGCGTGCAGCTGCTGGAGGCCAAGCTCGCCTCGCTGCAGCGTCAGGTGAATCTCATCGAGGATCGCAAGGCCATCGAGCGTCTGCAGCAGATGTGGGGTTATTACGTCAGCGAGGGCATGGCTCGCGAAGCGGCATCCCTGTTCTCCAGCAGCCCGGCCGCTTCGATCGAATACGCGCAGCAGGGCATCTATCTGGGCAGGGCCCGCATCGAGGCTTTCCTCCGGGCCAGTGGCGCAGCGCTGGGCCAGAGCGAGCTGCGCGAAACTCCAGTCATGCAGCCGGTCATCGACATTGCACCGGACGGCCTTTCAGCCAAGGCACGCTGGCGATCATTGGTGATGGGTGGCGTGTACGGGCAGGACGGGCGCTGGCAGGAAGGACCCTACGAAAACGAATACGTGAAAGAAGATGGCGCGTGGAAGATCGCGCGGCTGCACTGGTACGTCACGATGACCGGTTCCTACGACAAGGGCTGGCACCGCGAAGCGTTCCCCATAGCGGGGCCATTGCGTGACCTGCCGCCTGACCGTCCGCCATCCGTCGTGTATCAGTCGTTCCCCTCATTCTTCCTGCCGCCCTTCCACTTCCTGCATCCGATCACAGGCAAGCCGGTTGCCTGGGATGAACCGGAGGCAGGGCAATGAAGCGCACCACCACCACGCTGGCACTGCTGCTCAGTGCCGCTGCTGCCCTCGCCCAGAATGCGGCCACTCCCGCTGCCGGGCCGGGCGCGCGACCCGCGCCGGATTTCGGCCCGCGCCTGGCGCACCTGGCAGATCGCCTGGCTTCCATCGATGCGCAGGCCGATCGCATCGATGACTACAACCAGCTGCGCAATCTGCAGCGCATCTACGGCTTCTATTACGACGCAGCCCAGTGGGACCAGATCACCGACCTGTTCAGCGATGACGCGTCCCTCGAAGTCGGGCAGAACGGTGTGTACGTCGGTCGTACCAGCATCCGCCGCTACTACTACGGCCTCACCGGCGGCAGGCAGGGTCTGGCCACCGGCGAGCTGAACATCCAGGTCCAGCTCTCGCCGGTCATCACGCTTTCCGCAGATGGCCTGAGCGCGAAGGCCCGCTGGCGCATGCTGGTGCAGGACGGCATCTACGAAAAGGAAGCCAACTGGGGCAGCGGCGTCTACGAAAACGAGTACGTGAAGCAGAACGGCGTGTGGAAGATCAGCAAGCTGCACCTGTTCCCGCGCTTCTACGCACCTTATGAAGGCGGCTGGACCCGGACCACGGAGAAGCTGAACGCGCGCTACGGTCGCTCCACCGCCAAAGCGGACCGACCCACGTCGCTGAAGTACGAGACCTGGCCAACGCGCTTCGTGGCCCCGATGCATTACGCCGGCGAACCTGCCGGTGGCTACCGGTTGGCGCCGGAAAACACCGCGCGGGCACCGGCACCTGCGGCCAATGCTGCCCGCACCGCTGCACAGCTCGAAGCCCAGGTGCGCGCGCTGGAACTCAAGTTGCAGCGGTTGCAGGCCGTGGACCAGATCGAGAACCTGCAGAGCAGCTATGGCTACTACGCCGACATGTCGATGCAGGACGCGACCTCGGCGCTGTTCTCCGACAATGCCTCGCTCGAGATCCTCGGTCGCGGCGTGTTCCTCGGCAGCGACCGCATCTACGAATACATGCGCCGCCTGGGTGCCCCGGGGCCCAACCGGCTGTTCACGCACATGCAGCTGCAGCCGGTCATCCACGTATCCGACGATGGCACCCAGGCCAACGTGCGCGCACGCCTGTTCGAAATGTTCGGTGCCTACAACAACCAGGCACAGTGGGCCGAGGGCATTTACGAAAACCGTTTCGTGCTCGACAACGGGCAGTGGAAATATCGCAGCGAGATCGGCTACCAGACCTTCTATACGCAGTATGAGCAGGGCTGGGGCAAGCGCTCCAATCCGCTGATGAATTACTTCCCCGGCTATCCACCCGACCTGCCCCATTCGGTCGAATACCTGCCCTATCCGGAAGTGTTCGTGCCGCCCTTCCACTATCGCAACCCGGTGAGCGGTCGATGATGCCGAGGCCGGCACGCGTACTGGGTCCGGTTCTGCTACTGGCACTGGCCGGCTGCGCGAGCTCATCGGGCTCTTCATCCGCGGACACGGCGGCGCTGCGCACGCGGGTCGCGCTGCTCGAGGCGCGCGCACAGCGCCTCGCCGACATCAATGACATCAAGCGTCTGCAACGCGCCTACGGCTACTACCTGGACGAGGGCCAGTGGGATGAAATCGCGGACCTGTTCAGCGACGATGCCAGCCTGGAAATCGGCAAGGATGGCCTCTATCGCGGGCAGGAACACATTCGCGCCTATTTCCGCGCGCTGGGCAATGGGCGCAAGGGCCTGGCACCCGGTGAGCTCAACGAACATCTGCAGGTGATGGCCGTCGTCACGCCTTCCGCCGATGGCCGCACAGCCATGGGTACGTGGCGCGACATCGGGCTCACCGGAACGCTGGGCAAGGATGCGTTCTGGAGCGAGGGACCGGCCGAAGTGCGCTACGTGAAAGAGAACGGCATCTGGAAGATCAGCAGCTACCACTGGTTCCAGACGCTGCATGTGCCCTATGACGGCGGCTGGGCCAAGACCGCCGATACCAATGACGGTCACTTCGTCGGCAACCGGCTGCAGCCGGACGCGCCGCCCAGCATCGAGTACAAGACCTGGCCCGGCGCGTTCACGCCGCCATTTCATTTTCGCGGCCACTACCCCGGGCTGACACCGCTGACACCTGCTGCTGCGGCGGCGGACCAACCGGTAACCGCGCAGCGCCTGGCCCGTCTCATTGACCAGGCCACTCGGCTCGCCGACCAGGACCAGATCGAGAACCTGCAGCGCATCTACGGCTTCTACATCGACAAGGGCCTGTGGAGCGAAGCGGCGGTGCTGTTCACCAACGATGCGGAACTGGAGATCCAGGGTCGCGGCATCTATCGCGGGAGGGACCACATCCTGCAGTACCTGCGCGCGCTGGGGCCCGAGGGACTGACTGCGGGGCGCCTCTACGACCACATGGAACTGCAACCGCTCACCCATGTGGATTCGGACGGCACGGCGCGATCACGCTGGCATCTGTTCGCACAGCTCGCGAAGCATGGCGAATTCGCCGAGTGGGAAACCGGCACCTACGAGAACGCCTACCGCAAGGAAGGCGGTGTGTGGAAGATCAGCAAGCTGCACCTGTACCCGAGCATGGTCACGCCCTATGAATCCGGTTGGGGCAAGGCCTCGTTGCCCTTCTCGCGTTACGAGCCTTCCCTCAAGCCCGATGTACCTTCCGGCGCACCCAGTACTTACGAACATGAGTTCATCGCGCCCTACCACTATGCGAATCCCGGGCGCACGGCAGTGCGCAGCACCTCGAGGCCACCGCGCCAGAACCTGACTGCGCTGCTTGCACAGCTGGATGCAGCCCAGCATGCACTCGACAACGCCGAAGACCGGGCGTCCATCGAAAACGTGCAGACGGCCTATGGCTACTACCTGGCCACGCTGCTGTGGGATGACCTCGCTGCCCTCTTCGCCGAGGACGGCAGCATCGAGATCGCGATGCGTGGTGTCTACGTCGGCAGGCCCGCAGTGAGGCGAAACCTGGACCTCTACGGCCAGGCCGGCCTCGACGACGGGGTACTGCACAACCACATGCAGTTCCAGATGGTCATCAATGTGGCGCCGGACGGCACTACTGCCAGACTGCGCTCGCGCGCGCTGTCCATGATGGGCAATTTCGACCGCAATGCCACCTGGATGGGCGGCAACTACGAGAACGAATTCCAGAAGATCAACGGGCGCTGGATGTTCCACCGCGACCACCAGATCAACAGCTACTTCGCGCCCTATGAAACCGGCTGGAAGGACCTGCCGCAGCGCGCGCCGCCCGGCATCACCGCGACCAATCCGCCGGATCTGCCGCCGTCACTGGCCTTCGACATGTACCCGAAGAATTTCCTGGCGCCGTATCACTACGTGAATCCGGTGACCGGCAAGGCCTACGCCCCGCCGGCACCGTGAGCTGCCAGCTCTATTGGAAGTTCCAGGTCGCCGACAGGCTGTAGGACCTGCCGATGTCGTACTTGTTGAAGTACACGACATTGTCGCCACGCTGCTGGAATTCCTTGTATCCCGTGCCGAGGAGGTTGCGCACCTCGAACTTCATGTCGAGGCTGTTGCCGAAGAGCATGAAGCGCTGGCGCGCCACGAAGTCCACGCGCACGCCCGGCGTTTCACGCAGATCCGGCAGGTCCGCGCTGATCGGCCCGCGGCTGGTCACCCGATCGCTGGCGTAGGAGAACAGCAAGGTCTGTTGCGACAGCGTGCCACGCTGTTCCAGTCCCAGCTGCAGATTGATCAGGTGATCCGACTGGCCGGTCAGCTTGCTGCCATCCGTGAAGAACTGCTTCGCCTGCCACACCTGCTGCGCCGGCGTGTAGAACGTGGTGGTGTCGCCATCACGCACCTTGATGCTGGACCTGGTGAACGTGTAGTTGCCGATCACCACCAGGCGTCGCGACGCGAAGAAGCCCACCGAGGGGTACAGCGCGTCGAGCGACACGTACTTCTGCAGCTCCAGCTCGGTACCCCAAAGCGAAGCCTTGGGCGCGTTGGCAAAGCTGCTGACCGGTGTGTTGTCGTTCAGCGAGGTCTGTACTTCGATCGGCCGGTCGATGTTCTTGTAGAAGGCGGCGGCCGAGACGCGCTGGTCCGCGTCGAAATAGTTCTCGTAGCGTGCCTCGAAGTTGAAGAACTCGCTGTCCTGCAGCAACGGATTGCCGCGGAAGGTGCGGTTCGACTCGGGGTCGAAGTACGCCTGGCTCATCAATTCGCGGAACTGCGGCCGCGCGATGGTCTTCGAGGCATTGAACCGCATCTGCTGATTGAAGCCTGCGCCGAATTTCCAGGTCAGCGTGGCGGCCGGCAGCACGTAGTCCTTGTTGATCTGGTTCGTGATCCCGCCAGGGGTCGGGGTGTTGAACACATCGACCGGACGTACCAGCTCCTTGCCACGCTCGAAGCGCGCACCGATGGAGAGCTCATAGCCATCGGCCAGCTGCTTCTGCAGCTGCCCGTAGAGGCCATGAATCAACAACCGGGCGGCAAATGCCGGATCATTCTCCGTGCTTTCAACCAGGCCGATGTCGTAGTAGTTGATCACCGCGGGATTGAGCAGATAGTCGGGCCTGAGCAGGAACACGCCGCTGGTTTCCCACTCCGGCGTGTTCGGGTTCAGGAACTGGAACTCGCGCCGCGAGGCATCGCGCGCCGTGTAGGCGTAGTCGTAGCCGCCGGAAACCACCATGCCGGGCGCCGCGCGCCAGGACACATCAAGACCGGCCGAATACAGGTCTTCGGTCAGGTCGGAGAAGGCGATCGTGGCATAGCCGGTGGCGCCATTGTCCAGGCCGTTGATGAAATACGGGGCGTACTCCGGGCCGGCTGCATTGCTGCGGCTGTAGCCGATGCTCAGCTCATAGGGCGCATCGCGCGTCGAGCGCGAACGTGAAGCACGCGCATCGATAGTGACCGGATCCAGGTCGAGCGTGCCGGCCAGCTGCGTGGACATCAGCTCGCGTTCATACCAGCCGGTATCCTGGTCGCGCAGTTCCTTGTCGGGATTCTGGATGTTGCTGCCTTCGGCGATGCTGGTCCGCTTCAGCGTGTCGTGCACGTACAGGTTGGTCCAGCGCAGGCGGTTGCCATCCATTTCGTAGCTGAGGCCAAGCAGGCCATTGCCCACGACGTGGTTTTCGGTGGCGACACTGCGGAAGTCCGTGGCCAGGAATTCCAGATCCGTGCTCGCCGGAGTCTGCTCGAGGTTGTCGCGGGTGCGCCAGCTGTTGTCGTAGCCGGCCGTGGCAACCAGGCCGAAGCCGGAACCGAAGGTCGTGCCGCCGGTCAGCGAGGCCGAGTAGTTGGCCGGCGCGCCGTCGAGCTTCTGGACCGCGGCATTGCGCCAGCCGACCAGTTCGCTGCCGATGGCCTGTTCGTCGGAATTGCCGGCACTGAGCCGCTCGCCGCTCTTCAGGAATGAATCCAGCGCGGGGGGCATGTCGCGCAGGCCATGGTTGAAGCCGGTCCAGTCGTACTTGCTGCCGTAGTGGTCGTACCCGAGCTTGTTGGTGGTCTCGCTGTTGCCACCGCCGCCGGCGCTGAACTTCAGGAACGGAACCCTGGGAACGGCCAGCGTCGTCAGGTTGATCACACCACCACCGAATTCACCGGGGTAGTTCGGCGAATAAGTCTTCTGCACCAGCGACGAGGCAATGATGTCGGTCGGGAACAGGTCCAGCGGCACGGAGCGCCGCAGCGGCTCGGGGCTGGGCAGCGGCGAGCCATTGAGCAGCGCCAGCGAGTAGCGATCGCCGAGGCCGCGCACATAGACGAAGCCGCCACCCACCACGGACAGTCCGGGAATGCGAGACAGCGCGCCGGCCACATCACCCTCACCGGTCCTGGCAATGTCCTGGCTCGACAGCACCGAAACCACCTGGGTGGTGGCCTGCTCGATGTTGACGCGCTGGTCCTGGACGACCACTTCCTCGAGGACCACCAGCCCGCCGGGGGCTGACACGTCCGGCTTGTTGCCCGCATCTGCAGCCAGCGGAGCGGGTGCTTGTGCCCCCAGCGCAGTCTTCACTGCTACGGCGACTGCCGCCAGCACTACGCCCCGGGCGAATGGTTTGGCCATGTCAATTCCTTTCAAGAGTCACTTCAACCAGCGGCAGACCGCACCCCTGGGGTCACGGTCCGCCACCGCGCACATGGGCATCAGCAGTCGCCGCCTTACAGCAGCGACGGCAGCGATGTGCAGAGCGACCTGGTGTCCGGGCTGGCCACGAAGTTCGCCGTCGAGGAGTTGCAGGTCCACCCCTGGTACCAGGTGTCAGCCGAATCGCGTACCGCGCCGATGTAGTTCGTGGTGTCGAAGGCCGCATCGATCGTCTTCGGATCAGTGGCGCCCACCGCGAGCTCGGCCGCCCCGTCCACGAATACATTCGTGAGACTGTTGGCCAGGCTAAAGGTGTTGGCGGCGGTGCCAGCCGTGAAAGTGGTCTGTACTTCCGTGGCGGTTATACCGCCCGAACCTGCGAACGGGGTGGTGGTATTGCACTGCATGGCCACCGACTTGAACACCGGCGGGCCGAGTTTGTCGTAGGTGGCATTGGCCGCCGAATTGATGCTGGGCGTGCCGGTGCCATCGAACTTCAGGCACGGCAGCGTGGACGGCGCAACCAGCACGCCATTCACCAGCGACACATCCGCGCCACCGCGCATCAGCATCGCGACGCCGTTGGAATTGGAGCCCTTGCTGACCAGCGTGAAGTTCGCGAAATGCAGATTGGTACGCGGCGTGTCGGCGGTGGAGGCATTGGCCGAATCCAGCTCGATCATCGAATCGCCGAAAGCCGTCTTGTGCACGCCGATGGCGTACTGGATGGTGCCCTGGTAGCCGGTGTCCACGTCGAAGGTGTCATCGTCGGCACCGGTCACCACGAAGTAGCGGATGCTGGCCCGCCCGCCGAAGATCTCGACGCCATCGTCCGAGCTGTTGTGCGAATGAATGTGCCTGATCACCGTGCCGCTGCCGGTGCCCTCGAGCGTGAGCGACTGCAGTTCGACATTCGACCCCAGGATGAAGCCCGAATAGCGGATCTGCACATAGTCCATCGTGCCGCTGCTGTCGGCCGGCGTGTTGCCGCCGAAGTAGGCGGCCGTGGTCGAACCCTCGGTATCGCGCCAGCAGCTTTCCTGGCTGGCACCGCCCGGAGGTCCACCCAGGTTGCAGTCCGTGACCGGAGCGCGGCCCAGCAGCACCACGCCACCCCACTTGCCCTGCGAGCTGTTGGTGGCGAGGCCCAGCACGTTGTCCTGGCTGGTGAACACGATGGGCTCGCTGGCCGTACCCACGGCATTGATCTTGTTGCCGCGATTGACAGCCAGCCAGGAAGTGCCGGTCTTGGCGAAAATGACCACACCCGGATTGATGGTGAGCGTGACTGCTGCGGCTTCAGTGGTTGCGGAGGCCGAGAGCTTGCAGGGGCTGGCGGTTCCGGCTGGAGCCACCGAAGCGCCGCAGTCACCACCGACATCGGTACGGCCATTGAGTGCATACAGCACGCCCGGAACCTTTTCCAGCGTCATGCTGCGGGAAATCAGGCTGGGCAGCACGCAGACGCGGTATTCACCGGTGGGGCCCTTGATGGTGCCCGCGTCGCTGAGGCCCGCAGGATCGGCAATGCCAGGGCAACCGCCGAGTGCGACCGCGGGATCGGCAACGTTGTAGGTCGGATCGGTGGTTTCACCCGCCGGAGGATTGATGGTGATATTCCCGCCGCTTCCGGGCGAGGCTATTTCTTCTGCTCCGCAGCCGGCCAGAACGGCAGCCACCGCCCCCAGGAACATCCAACGAACTGTTTTCATCGACTCGCTCTCCGCTTCTTGAAGCCCACAGGCCTGAGGCGGAGGAGTCTATTTATGCTTCTTTACGAAATTGTGAAGCCGACAACGTGTTGCCGGAGTCATGACCTCCGGTAACCCAACTGCCATGAAATCATCGGCGGAAAATTTCCGCCGGCGACTCAGCGGCGCCGCGACTGCGAGAGCTTTTCTTCCGAAACCCACCAGCCGTGGACCTGCGGACGCAGTGGCACCGGCACCTTGATACGCGCCACAGGTGGTGCCGCGATGTTGTCGGCATCGATGATCCACAACTCGCTTTCGTAATCCTTCACGGCTTCGCGATCGACAACGGCCAGCAACCAGCCACTGTGGCCCGGCTTGCTGCCCGGCACGTGCACCGGTTCGTTGATGGCCATGCCCGGATCAAGCGCCAGTGCCTGCGTCGCCGGGGGGTTGGAAAGATCCAGCCGCAACAGGCAGTTGAAGCACGCGCCCACGACATTTCCCACCAGCGGCGGTCCCTTGGCCTGCGGGTTCATCGTGGGCAGCCATACCAGGTTGTAGGGCCGGCCCTGGTCCGCATCGCGCACGCGCGGCAGATCTCCCGGAGGGCCCACCGGGGCCGAGGCAATCGTGTCGCCCGGCCTGCTCATGTCGATGGTCCAGCGCGTCAGCGCACTCTGCAGTTCCCACTGATTGCGCTGGATGCCGCCCGCCTCGCGCATGAAGTAGAAGGCATTGGTATCCGACAGGCAGGCATCGAAGTGGATCAGCTCGCCGTCATCGAAACCATTGGTCATGTGGAACGCCGACACGCCCTTCGGACCCTTGAACCAGCGCATCTGCCCAACCTTGCCATAGCGCGGCATCACGCCCACCCAGCTCTCCAGGTCCTGCTGGTGGGCCCAGTGGGCTCCGCCCTGCTTCAGGCGATCCAGGTCGCAGGTCGTCGGGTAGACCGGAAAGATCACGTATTTTTCGGTGATCACGAAGTCATGGATCGACGCGCAATACGGCGCCTGGAACCACTGCTCGGATTTCAGGTTGCCGTCCTTGTCGATGATCATGTACGAGACATCGCGAGTGGCCAGGCCGCCGGCTTCATAGCCCATGGTGAACATCTCGCCGGTGACCGGATCGATGCGCGGATGGGCCGTGACGGTCAGCGACTTCAGCTTGCCCTCATAGTCCCAGTAGCCGACGGTCTCCAGCGTGTGCGGATTGATCTCGTAGGGGCGGCCGTCTTCCTTGGTCATGAACAGCCGCCCGGCGTGCCACACCGGCGTGGTGTTCGACACCGTGCGCAGGTCGGGGCGCGAAGGATCGCGGACGCTCGGGTCGTCCGTGTAGGGATTGCGGTAGTTGCCGTACAGCGCCTTGCGCGCCTTGCGCTCGGCCGCATAGCGGTGCGTGTTCACGTACCGGATGTCGTGGTCGACCTGCCCGCCTTCGAACCGGAAGCGGCTGATCATGCCGTCCGCCGACAATGTGATGTCATCGTCATGCAGCGGTGCGTGCGCAGGATCGGGCACGGCACGGAAGAACGCGCCCCGCACCTCCGGCGGAATGGTGCCCTCCACTTCCAGGTCGCGGACCGATGACTCGATCCGGATCGGCCGGTTCATTGCGACGAACGGCAGCGAATTGGGAAACTTCGGCATGGCAACCCCCGACAAGAATGCCTTTACTGGAATGGATTGTTCAGGATGATGGTCTGTTCGCGATCCGGTCCGGTGGAGATGATGTCCACCGGCACACCGACGACTTCCTGCAGGCGCGCCAGGTAGGCACGTGCGTTCGCCGGCAATTGTTCATGGCGGGTCAGGCCCACGGTGGAGTCCTTCCACCCGGGCATTTCCTCGTAGACGGGCTCCACCGACCCGAAGTCTTCGGCCAGCAGCGGCGGCCTGGTGGTCGTCTTGCCCCCGTAACGGTAGGCGGTACAGATGCGCACCTTGTCGAGCCCATCGAGCACGTCCAGTTTGGTGACGCACAGCCCGGAGACGCTGGACTGGATCACGGCCCGACGCAGTGCCACCGTGTCGAACCAGCCGCAACGCCGCGCGCGCCCCGTCACCGAGCCGAATTCCTGGCCAACCTTCGACAGATGCTCGCCCGTTGCGTCGAACAGCTCCGTCGGGAATGGTCCGGCCCCGACCCGCGTGGCATAGGCCTTCACGATGCCGAGTACATGATCGAATGCTGCCGGCCCCAGGCCCGTGCCGGTCGCCGCACCGCCGGCGCTGGTGTTGGACGAGGTGACGAATGGATAGGTGCCGTGGTCGATATCCAGCATCGCGCCCTGCGCACCCTCGAACAGCACGTTGGCGCCAGCCGCGCGCAGATCCGCCAGTTCCTGGGTAACGTCCAGCACCAGCGGCTTGACCCGCTCGGCCTGCGACAGCAGTTCATCGCGGGTGGCATCCACATCCACGGCCGGCTGCCCGAAATACTTCGTCAGCACGAAGTTGTGGAAATCGAGCACCTCGGCCAGTTGCTCGCCAAAACGCTGCGGGTTGAACAGGTCGGCCACGCGCAGCGCACGCCGCGACGCCTTGTCTTCATAGGCCGGACCGATGCCGCGCCCGGTGGTGCCGATCTTGTTGACGCCGCGCCTGGTCTCTCGCGCCAGGTCCAGCGCCACATGCGATGGCAGGATCAGCGGACAGCCCGGTGAGATGCGCAGCCGGTCGAATACCGGCACGCCGCGGTCGATCAGCATCTGGCTTTCCTTCAGCAGCGCCGGCAGCGACAGCACCACGCCGTTGCCGATGAAGCAGCGCGCATTGGCACGCAGGATGCCGGACGGGATCAGCGACAGGATGGTCTTCTGCCCGTCGATGACCAGCGTGTGGCCGGCATTGTGCCCGCCCTGGAAGCGCGCCACTGCGGCGGCCCGGTCCATCAGCAGGTCCACGACCTTGCCCTTGCCCTCGTCGCCCCACTGCGTACCGATCACGATGACGAAACGACCCATTTGCACGCCTTTCAATGTGAGGAGCGAACCAGATACAGCACCACCAGGCCGATCACGAGGCTGATGCAACCCGCTACACGCAGTTCAGTACTGCTGATCAGCGCCAGCCTGGCGAACACGCGCCGCGTGCCGTTCGGATTGATGAACGGCAGCAGCCCTTCGAGCACCAGCAGGATGGCCACGGCAGCCAGCAGGTCCGACCACTGAAGATTCACGATGAATACGGCTCAGCGGCGGCCCGCGGACTGCAGATACTTGAAGAACTCGCCATCCGGGCTCACCACCCACACGTCCCCATCGCGCGACAGTGAATTCCGGTAGGCCTGCAAGCTGCGGTAGAACGCATAGAACTCGGGATTCCTGTTGTAGGCCTGCGCATAGATGCGGCCCGCCTGCGCATCGCCTTCACCGCGCAGCTTCTGCGAATCGCGTTGCGCATTCGCGAGCATTTCGGTGCGCTGCCGTTCGGCCTCGGCCTGGATGCGATCCTTTTCGCCATTTCCCTCGGCGCGCAGCCGGTTGCCCAGCGCCGTGAAATTCTGCTCCATGCGCTGGTAGACCGAAGTACTCACCTCGTCCGGAAGATTGATCGCCTGGATGCGCACGTCGATGAGCTCCACGCCCAGCTCCTGAACGGTGGCACTGGCCCGCCCGAACATGTCGCCGGTAAAGGTGGCGCGCTCGGCGACCACGATCTCCTGCAGTGTGCGGCGCGCGACCACGCCCTTGATGCCGTCCTTGACGTTGTCCCCCAGGCGGGAAGCGGCGTCGCTCTCGATGCCCTGCGTGGTGGTGAAATACCGCGCCGCATCCTTGACGCGCCACTTCACGTAGAAGTCGACGATCAGCGCCTTGTTCTCGCTGGTGAGGAAGGTCTCGCCCTTGTACGGGTACGTGATGATCCGCTTCTCGAAGCGATGCGCTTCTTCCCAGGGCCACTTCATGTGCAACCCCGGCTCGTAGTCCGAAGTCACGATCTTGCCGAACGAGGTACGGATTGCCAGTTCGGTCTCGCTGACCTGGAACAGGCATCGCCACACGAGCAGCACCAGGGCAAGGCCCCCCAGCACCAGGAATGGACCGCGCGAGCCCATCATCTGACTCCCCGTGTTCGGCCATCGATGGTGACGGCCGGCAACTCTTCCACCGGCGTGTTCTGGCTTGCGCTGGCGGCCGGTGCGGAGCGCGCCGCACCACCCTGCAGCAGCTGGTCCAGCGGCAGGTAGATCATGTTGCCGCCGTTGCCCGCCTTGGTGTCGAGAATGATCTTCTTCGATTCGCTCATGATCTTTTCGACAGTCTCGATATACATGCGCTGGCGAGTCACTTCCGGTGCCGCCGCATAAGCCGAGTACACGCTGTTGAACCGCGCCACGTCGCCTTCGGCCAGCGCGACGACCTGGGCCTTGTAGGCTTCCGCATCCTGCAGCATGCGCTGTGCCGTACCTTCGGCCCGCGGCAGGATGTCATTGGCGTAGGCCTGCGCCTGCTTGGCGAAACGCTCGCGGTCCTCGATGGCCTTGTTGGCATCGCGCTGCGCCGCCACGACGGCATCGGGAACCTGCACGTTGGTCAGATTCACGCTGGTCACGTGGATGCCACTGTTGTAGCCATCGAGCATGCGCTGGATCCGTTCACGGGTGTCGTCGCTGATGCGCACGCGTTCGGCACCCAGCACGTCATCGAGGCTGGCCTGGCCGACGACTTCGCGGATGGCGCTCTCACTGACATCCTTCAGCGTCAGCGGCAGCTCCTTCACCTGGAACAGCACCTTCACCGGATCCGAATTCTGGTACTGAACGGCCACCCGCAGCTGCACCAGGTTCACGTCTGCGGTCAGCACCAGCGAGCTGAATTCGCTGTGATTGATCTGCGATACATTGACCTTCGAGAGCGTTTCGATCGGCCACGGAAAGGTCATGCCCCAACCCGGCTGGCGAACGCTGCTGAAACGGCCGAAGCGCTGCACCACGCCCCGATCGGAAGCGTCGATCTGGTAGTAACCCGACAGCGCCCACAGCAGCAGCAGCACCCCGACAACGGCCCAGGCGAATCCGCCCGGCGCAGCGCCCGATGAGCCGCCCGCAGGCGTGCCGCCGCCGCCCCGCAGCGCCGACTGAAGTTGTCTTCCCAGGTTCCTGAAGACTTCGCCGAAGCCAACGGACTCGCCGGCTGGCTTCTTTCCCCAGGGAGATTGACCCCGGTTTCCGGGCTCGTTCCAGGCCATCGATGTCTGCTTTGCGCGCTTAGGCGTTGGTTACCGCCATTCCGGTGAATGACGGTGCATCGTTGCCTGTGAATTCTAGGGTATCGCCCTCTGCGGGAACAAGTTTGGCTCCTGGTTCGCGCAGCAATGTGGCCAGATCCGCGTCCGGAAGCTCGAGATCGAGCTCAAAGCCCTCGTTCGAGCTGCGTTCGGCCTGCACCACGCCGGCTGCGTAGAGGCGCGCGCGCGCCGCGCCGGCCGCCAGCGGCAGGAGCACGCAAACGCGATGTACGCTACGCGACAGGCGCTCGGCGACGGCACGGCCGAGCAGATCCAGCCCCTGATCGCGCGCGGCGCTGATCCACACCGCGCTGACGGCGCCGTCTTCGGCGCGATCGAGGCGCGGCGCCTCTTCCAGCCGGTCGATCTTGTTGAACACGCGGATCACCGGAATCCGGTCCGCGCCGATCTCGGTCAGCACGCGATCCACCTCGGCCATGTGCTCCGCACGGCGCGGGTCGCTGGCGTCGATCACGTGCAGCAGCAGGGTTGCCTCGCGCGCCTCGGTGAGCGTGGACTGGAACGCAGCCACGAGTTCATGCGGCAGGTCGCGAATGAATCCGACGGTGTCGGCCACCACCACCTGGGTTCCGCCAGGCAGGCGCAGGCGCCGCACGGTCGGATCGAGCGTGGCAAACAATTGATCGGCGACGTAGGTGCTCAGGTCTCCGGACAGGCTGCGGAACAGCGTGGACTTGCCGGCATTCGTGTACCCCACCAGCGCGATCGACGGCACCGGTATCGCGGCGCGCGCGCCACGACCGGTCTCCCGCTGCACCTTGATCTTCTCAAGACGCTCGGTGAGAAGTTTCACGCGCCTGGCCAGCAGACGGCGGTCGGTTTCCAGCTGCGTTTCACCCGGACCGCGCAGGCCAATGCCGCCACCGCGCTGACGTTCCAGATGTGTCCAGCCACGCACCAGGCGACTCGCGATGTGCTTCAACTGCGCCAGCTCCACCTCGAGCTTGCCCTCATGGCTCTTGGCGCGTTGCGCGAAGATGTCGAGGATCAGTCCGTTGCGATCCAGCACGCGCTTGCCGGTGAGTTTCTCCAGATTGCGTTCCTGGCTGGGTGACAAAGCGTGATCAACCAGTATGACGTCGGCATCGTGCGCGAGTGCTTCGAGGCGGATCTGCTCGGCCTTGCCGCTGCCCACGAAGTAACGCGGATCGGGACGTTCGCGCCGGCCCGTAATGGTGGTAACCGGGATCGCGCCAGCCGAAACCGCCAGCTGAGTGAACTCGCCGATGTCTTCCGGATCGAGCGGTGCCCCGAGACCCAGACGCACGAGCACGGCGCGCTCGCCGCTCCTGGGTCTTTCAAACATCAGCCCGCAACGTCCTCCGCACCTTCATCGTCGCTGCCCGGTATGCGCACATTGCGCGCCGGCACGACGGTGGAGATGGCGTGCTTGTAGACCATCTGGTTGACGCTGTTCTTCAGCAATACGACGAACTGATCGAACGAGTCGATGGTGCCCTGCAGCTTTATGCCGTTCACCAGGTATATGGATACCGGTACGCGCTCCTTGCGCAGCGCATTCAGGAACGGGTCCTGTAGCGATTGGGTCTTGGCCACGACGTTCTCCTTATTCTTGATGCGCGGCATCTTATCATGGGGCTTCCGGGGCTTCGATCAAGCCCCTCCTTACAGCTTCGAGAGACTGCGGATCGAAGGGGTCCGCGCGCAGCACTGTGGCGCCAAATGGCAACAGCTTGCCCGAACGCATCCAGGTCAGTTGTCGCTTGGCCAGTTGCCGCGTGGCGGCCAGTGCGCTTTGCGCAGCAGCTTCCAGCGATTGCCGACCACAACAATGTTCCACTAGTTGCCGATAGCCAACCAGTCGCAATACGGCAGCGCGCGGGTCCAGGCCGCTGTCGAGCAATGCGCGCACTTCTTCGACAAACCCCGCATGCAGCATGGTCGTCAACCGTTCGGCCAGCGATGCATGCAGTCGCGCCCGGTCGCCGGGTTCGAGCAGGCACAGGGTCCAGTTGCGGAATTGCCCCGCCCGCCCGCGATCACCAGCCCAGTGTGCTTCCCGCGATTGACCTGACAGCGCCAGCACTTCCAGCGCGCGCTGGATGCGCTGCGCATCGTTGGGATGAATGTGCGCGGCGCTTGCCGGATCACGCGCCGCCAGCTCGGCATGCAGCGCCGGCCAGCCTTCGCGCGCGGCGCGCGCATCCAGCTGCTGGCGCAGATCAGCATCTGCCGTGGGCAGATCCGCGATGCCGCCGAACAGCGCCCGGTAGTACAACATCGTGCCACCCACCAGCAGCGGAACGCGGCCGCGCGCTGCGATGTCCGCGATCAGCGCCATGCAGTCGGCGCGAAATTCGCCCGCCGAATAGGTGTCCCGCGGATCGCGGATATCGATCAGGTGATGGCGAACCGCGCGCCTCTCTTCACTTGTGGGCTTGGCGGTGCCGATGTCGAGCCCGCGATAAACCTGCGCCGAATCGACGCTGATGATTTCCACTGGTCGCGCCGCGGCCAGCTGCATGGCGAGCCGGCTCTTGCCGCTGCCCGTGGGACCCAGAATGGCGATCCCGAAAGGCATTGCATCACCCGCCATGATCTACCGGCCGCGCAGGAACAACCGGTCGAGGTCCGCAAGCGCGACGCGCGCAAAGGTGGGACGGCCATGGTTGCACTGGCTCGCGCGTTCGGTCTGCTCCATCTGGCGCAGCAGCGCGTCCATTTCAGGCAGCGACAATCTGCGGCCACCGTGCACCGCGCCGCGGCAGGCCAGCGTCGCGAGCAAGCGGTTCCCGGCGCCCTCCACGTGATGCACGCCTTCGTCGTTGGCGATGGCCAGCGCCGTGTCGCGCACCAGTGCGGCGATATCGCTGCGACCCAGCAGTGCCGGCACCGAGCGAATGGCGATCCGGTCCGGTGCGAGGCGCGAGAGCTCGAAGCCACAGCGCGACCAGTCCTCTTCCTCTTCCAGCATCCGGTCCAGCACTGGCTCGGGAAGCACGACGGACACCGGCTCCAGCAGGTGCTGTGCCTCGGCACTGCGCAGTGCGTGGTCGGCCTTGAGCCTTTCGTACAACACACGCTCATGGCCGGCGTGCATGTCCACCAGCACCAGGCCTTGCGCATCCTGCGCCAGGATGTAGATGCCATGCAGCTGCGCGATGGCGGTGCCCAATGGCTTGTCGTCGCCGGCAGCAGCAGCGGGCAGCGGCGCTGCGTCGGCCGGTGCAGCGGCGAGCGCATCGCGCACCGCCCACACGCTCTGTGCCTGGAAATCAAAGGCACCTGCCTGCTGCCCCGCCGGCGGCAAGCGCGTGTCCACCGCGCTCGCCTGCGCGCCCGGACGCGTATCAGCCAGCCGCCGTTCGATGGCGCGCTGGATGAAATCATGCACGCCACGCGATTCGCGAAACCGCAGTTCCTGCTTGGCCGGATGCGCATTCACATCCACTTCGCGGGGATCGATCTGCAGATGCAGCACGTACGCCGGGTGCCGCCCACCGTACAGCACATCGCGATACCCGATCCTCACCGCATTGATAAGGAGCCGGTCGCGCACCGCGCGGCCGTTCACGAACCAGTGAGTCTGGTCCGCCTGCGCGCGCGTGAAAGTCGGCTGGCTGATCCAGCCAGACAGGCGCAGCGGACCGGTTGCCACATCGATCTCCATCACGCCGGCCGCGAAGTCATCGCCGAGCACCGCGGCCAGCCGCTGGCGCGCGCTGGCCGCATCCGTGGCCGGCTGCACCCGCAGTTGCTCGCGCCCGTTGTTGGTATAACGCAGGTCGATGTCCGGCCGGGACAGCGCCAGGCGTTCCACCATGCGCAGCACATGCGTGGCCTCGGTCGCATCGCTGCGCAGGAAGCGCCGCCGTGCCGGCACATTGAAGAAGAGTTCCCGCACCTCCACGACCGTGCCTTGCGGCAGCGCCGCCGGACGCACCTCGCCGACGTTACCATCCGCGGCCGTGATTTCGGCCGCCGCTGCCGCGCCCTGCGCGCGCGAGGCCAGCCTGAGCCGCGCCACCGCGGCAATGGAAGGCAGCGCCTCACCGCGAAAACCCAGCGACTCGACAGCCGCCAGGTCGTCCAGGCTTGCGATCTTGCTGGTCGCATGGCGCGTCAGCGCCAGTGGCAATTCCCGGGCTGGCATGCCGCGCCCGTTGTCGCGCACGCGGATGAGGCCGGCCCCGCCCTGCTCGATGTCGATCTCGATGCGAGTCGCACCGGCATCCAGCGCGTTCTCGACCAGCTCCTTGATCACGGAGGCCGGACGCTCGACCACTTCGCCGGCGGCGATCTGGTCGACAAGATGGGATGGAAGGATGCGGATGGCCATGAGGCCAGCGCATCTTAACGACTTACGGCCCGACGCTGTCCGCCACGATGGTCGGTTCGGCGATCGCGGCCCTGCGCTGCTGCGCAAACAGGCTGCCGTCCGGCGGGCCAACCCGGAAATATTCGCGCACTCCGCTGAAGATCGCCTCGGCCACCTTCTGCTGATGCGACGGCGAACGCAGGTTCCGCTCCTCACCCGGGTTCGAGATGTAGGCCGTCTCGACCAGCATCGAAGGAATGTCCGGGGATTTCAGCACCAGGAACCCGGCCTTCTGCACGGCGCTCTTGCGGATCACGCCGACCTTGTCCAGCTGGCCGAGCACGCGGCCTGCCGCATCCATGCTGTTGGCGATGCTGGTGTTCTGGGAAATGTCCACCAGCAGCGAAGCAATGGAATCGTTGTCGCCCAGCGAGACGCCGCCCTTCAGGTCCGCGGCGTTTTCCTCTTCGGCAAGCAGCCGCGCCGCCTCGCTCGATGCACCTTTCTCGGACAGCACGTAGACCGAGGAGCCAGCCACGCTGCGATCCTTGATCGAATCCGCGTGCACTGAGACGAACAGGTCGGCGCGCGCCCGGTGCGCAATATTGATGCGATCGCGCAAGGCGATGAATTCATCGGAGTCGCGGGTCAGGATGGCGCGCATTCCGGGCTCGTCATTGATGCGCTGGGCCAGCTTGCGCGCAATGTCCAGGACGACATCCTTCTCGCGGGTACCGGTTGCGCCGGTCGCACCCGGATCCTTGCCGCCATGCCCGGCATCCACTGCCACGATGATGTCCCGGCCGCTGTCGGTTGGCGCATGCGCCGCGCGCACTGCCCTGGGCGGCGCGCTGACGACGGGCAACTGCCCCAGCTCGACAGTCAACTGCGTGCCTGTGACCGTGACCTTCGGATCCAGCGCGCGGTCCAGTACCAGCACCACTCGCAGAACTCCACCCGGTTGCCTGCCCGTGCGAATGGTGCGTACCGGCCCAGCGGCCACGGGCAACCTCACGCCACGAGCCAGATCCGCGCCCCGCAGGTCGATCACCACCCGATCCGGATTCTCGAGCGTGAACACCTGCTGGCGGGGGGCTGCGGTGAGCTGCAGCTGCAGCCGGGCGGCGTCCGCAGCCGGCGCCTCCAGCGACACGGCCCTGACGGAGGCGGCTGTCACCACCGCCGGTGCTGCCACCAGCCAGGCGCACATCAACAAGATCCTGCCCGCTGCGCATGACTTCATGGCCGGTACTCTAGGTCTCCATATGTCAAATTTCAATGAAAATATGGACATAGATCGCTTTCATCATCCTGTGCCTGCATTGGCTGCGAGAAGCCACTGCTCACCCGCCAGGGAACAAGCGCTGAGGCGGATGCGGCGGCCAGCACCCTGCACCTCAAGATGCGCCTCGGCGTCGGGAAGCGGCAAGCCCCGTCCGGCTGCGTGCTCCGGCCATTCGATCAGCCACAGCCGGCTGCCCGGCAGGTAGTCACCCAGCCCCAGGGCCTGCAGCTCGCCCGGCGAGCGCAGCCGGTACAGGTCCAGATGCAGCACCCGCCCCGCGGGCGTGGCGTATTCGGCCAGCAATCCGTAGGTCGGGCTGCGCACCGCGCCCTGCTCGCCCAATGCGTGCAGCAGTCCGCGCGCCAGCGTGGTCTTGCCGGTACCCAGGTCACCGTGCAGGTACAGCACCAGTGGCGGTCCGGATGGCGGCAGGCAACGCGCCAGGCGGGCAGCCCAGGCCAGCGTGGCCGCCTCATCGGGCAGAAAATGTTCGCTCACGACAATTGGGTCAGCACGGCGCGCAGTTCCTGCGCGACTTCCAGTGCCAGCATGCCGCGCACTCCCAGTCGCGCGCAGCGATCACCCGCGACGGCATGGGCGTACACGGCCGCACTGGTCGCCTCGAACACCTGCGTGGTCTGCGCGAGCAGCCCGGCCACCGCGCCGGTCAGTACGTCACCCATGCCCGGCACGGACATGCCCGGATTGCCGCGATCGCAGAGGCGCGGCACCTCGCCCTCATGACCCACCAGGCTGGTTGCTCCCTTGAGCACGATGGTGCCGCCGCGCCGTTCGCACAACGCGCGCAGCGCGGCCAGCCGATCGCCCTGCACTGCGGCGATATCGGTGTCCAGCAGACGCGCCGCCTCACCCGGATGCGGCGTGAGCACCCAGTCCTCCCTGCGCGACGGGCCATGCCCTGCCGCGATCAGGTTCAATGCATCGGCATCGACCACGAGTCGCTGCTCGGGTCGGCGTGCTGCCAGTACCGCTGCGAGAACGGCTTTGGCCCAGGGGCCGCGACCCAGGCCCGGGCCCAGTGCCACCACATCAGCCACCGCCAGCGGTGCATCGACATCACCGGCCTCGCTCACCGCATGAAACATCAGCTCCGGACGATTGCCCACCACCGCGCCAAGGTGCTCCGGCAGACTCGCGACGGTGACCAGACCGGCGCCCACACGCAGCGCCGCCTCGGCCGCCAGGCGCACCGCGCCCGGCATGCCCGTGCCACCGCCCACGATCAGCACGCGACCGAATTGCGATTTGTGGCTCTGCCGCGGGCGAAGCGGCAATACCCGCGCCAGGTCTTCGTGAGTCAGGCGCAGCAGGGCGGGCCGGGCGGACGGCGCCGTGTCTTCCACGCCAAGTCCGTCAAAGAAGAGTTCGCCGGCATGCTCGGGGCCCTCACCCACGAACAGCCCCTGCTTCAATCCGAGAAAGCTGATCGTTGCGGCCGCGTGCACGGCGGGCAGTGCATGGCCCAGGTCCGGATCGAGGCCCGAAGGAATATCGAGTGACAACACCGGACGCTGGCAGGTGTTCAGCGCAGCGATCACCTGCTGCCATCGCTCCCGCAGTGGCGCGCGCACACCGATGCCCAGCAATGCGTCCACCACTACGTCGGCGCGCATCAACGCCGCGGCATCAAAGGCATTGATCGACACATCCGCGGCAGACAGATCCGCAAACGCCTGTTGCGCTTCGCCCCGCAAGGCTTGCGCGTCAGCCACCAGCATCACGTTGACGGCGATACCTGACTGACGAGCCAGCCGTGCCAGCACCAAGCCGTCGCCGCCGTTGTTGCCGGGACCTGCCACCACCACAACGGCTTGCGCCAACGGCCAGCGCTGGCGCAGCAGTGCCCACGCGGCTGCACCGGCACGCTGCATCAGCGTGTAGCCGGGCGTGCCGGCCGCAACCGTTGCGGCTTCCATCTGCCGTACCTGCGCGGTGCTGTAGATCTGTACGGGAAGTGCCATGGAGGCCGTCAGTATACTGGCCGGCGATGAATGCTCCGCTGACCCGCAATGACCTGCTGGCCATGGCCGAGGCCGAAGGCTTTGCCGACATTGGCATCAGTGGCATCGACCTGCCCGAAGACGAATCGCGCCTGCTGGCCTGGCTCGACGCCGGCCTGCATGGCGAGATGGACTACATGGCGCGCCATGGCACGCGCCGCAGCCGCCCGGCCGAACTGTTTCCCGGCACTTTGCGTGTGATCAGTGCGCGCATGGATTACTGGCCGGCGGATGCGGCGAATGCCGAGGCCGTGCTCGACAATCCCGAGCTTGGCTATGTGTCGCGTTATGCATTGGGCCGCGACTACCACAAGGTGCTGCGCAGCGCGCTGGCGCGTCTGGCCGCGGCCATCGCCACACGCGCTCCGCATCAGTACCGGGTGTTCACGGATTCCGCGCCGGTGCTGGAAAAGGCCCTGGCGCGCAATGCCGGGCTGGGCTGGATCGGCAAGCACACCAACCTGATCACGAAGGACGCGGGCTCGTACTACTTTCTCGGCGAGATCTACACCGACCTGCCACTGCCCATCGATGCGCCTGCCTCTGCCCACTGCGGCACGTGCAGCGCCTGCATGCCGGCCTGCCCCACCAACGCCATCGTCGCACCGTACCAGCTCGACGCGCGGCGCTGCATTTCGTATCTCACCATCGAATTGCGCGGCTCGATTCCGGAAGAGCTGCGGCCGCTGATCGGCAATCGTATCTACGGTTGCGACGACTGCCAGCTGGTGTGCCCGTGGAACAAGTTCGCGCGCGCCGCCGCGCAGCCGGATTTCAAGGTTCGCCATTCACTGGATGCGCCGCGACTCACGGAACTCGCCACATGGACTCGCGGGGAGTTCGAACAGCGCTTCGAGGGCAGCGCGATAAGGCGCATCGGCTACGAAGGGTTCATGCGCAATGTGATGGTGGCGCTGGGCAACGGTCCGGCCACTGCAGCCGCGCGCGCCGCAGTCGAGCGGCGTGTGGACGACGACTCCGGACTGATTGCCGAACACGCGCGCTGGGCGCGCCAGCAACTCGCCTAAAAGGCCATCACGGTCGATGCCTCGACCTGATGCACCCGCCGCTGTGCGTATTCGGCCGCCATGCCGAGCATCACCGGTGAAATGTACGCACGATGCACCTTGTCGATGACCGCCATGTAGAAGCGCCCGAATCCGTTCAGACACTGCACACGCGTGCCCAAAGTGACATGCGCGTCTTCACCCACGAAGCGCACACCCACGCAGGACCTGAACCGCAGATGGCGATCATCCGCGCCGAGCAGCACCTCGGCGAACCGCCCGCGGGGGTCAATCGACTGCTCCAGCACCGGATACTTGCCGGCAAACAGCCGCTCGGAATTTGTCGACAGCAGTGAAGAAGCCGGACAACCCAGCGGTGACGTACGCAGCCGCAGCGGCATCACCAGCACATTGCGCAAGCCCATCAGCCAGGAAACACCAGTCGGACGGTTGGCGAGAAACCCTTCCAGCACATCGGCCAGCAATGTGGTCGCCAGGTTGCGGCTCCTGCCGTAACCGTGCAGCACCAGCTCGAAGGTATCCTCGTGCTCGAAGCGCTCGGATAACTGGCGCGACAACAGCGACTCCTGCGGCGTGTGCGGCAACTGCACCGCAACCGGTCCGCTTCGACCGACGAAGCCCGCGGCCCAGCACCGACAGTGGCCAACAAGCCCGCGCACCCTGCCCATGACCCGTCGGAACACACTGCAGAGCTTGCTGAGCAAACTTCCCGGCCGCTCATTCAGTGACAGCGCCAAGGTCGGAACTTCGGTGCCCCGCAGGGGATGCGCCTTCAGGTAGTCGGCCACATTCTGTGGCAGCAGCTCCGTCAGGCTGTGAATGTTTGCCCTGCCCTCACCAACCTGCCGCCACAATTCGGGATCCTCGATGCCGCTCAGTTCATTGGTGTGGCAGGAGAGCGCGAACAGCGTTGGATGCGATGAACGAGGCCTCAGCGGCACGAACTGGTGCCAGGTGCCGCCGCCGAACCGCACGGTAAACAGGCAATCCGGAGGAATGTCCACGTGGTGCAACGCTGCGACGAATTTCTGCGGCGCGGCGCGCAGCTCGGCATCCGCGACAGTCGAAAAACGCAGCTGCGCGCCGCCGCTGCCGGACACCGCCGTGAACACGCGATGCCCGGCATGACGATGGAAGGGATGCCCCTGCGGCCCCACCGAAAAGGAATGCAGCGCAGTCATCTCGCCATTTCCGATGTCGGTCCCGGCCAGCGTTGCAGCCGGTTCATCCAGCGCATTGTTGAAGCTGCCATGCCCTTGCTGCCGCGCGCCGGCATCGCGATAGAACTGGTCGCCGGCCCCATGGCCCAGCTGTGCAACCAGCGTTACCTGTACTGGCAGCCCGCCACTGCGCGAGGCAATGCAGGCCGTTGGAAAACTCCGCGTCGTCCGGGAGGCAGTGCGCATGGTTCAACTCCTGGCAGGTCTCTGTCTGGCCATCCGCCGCGCCTCGCGCTTCAGCGGGCCGCCCTTGGGGCAAATTTCGAACGCGAAGCCGGTCAGCGTATTGACCAGGTTGTCGGAATTGAGGCGGTACACCACGAACTGGCCGCGCCGCTCGCTGAACACCAGCCCGGCGGTCTCCAGCAATGAAAGGTGCCGTGAGATGGCCGGCGCACTCATCGAGAAGCGCTCGGCGATCTGCCCCGCGGTCAGCTCACCGGCCGACAGGTAGGCGAGGATCTGCCGGCGCGGCGATGAGGAAAGAGCCTCGAAAATGCGATCCGCAGTCATGACGACCCTTCATTAATTAACAAATTGGTTAATCTTTTAAATGAAAATGGCCGCGCCTGTCAAGCGGGCATTGCAGGGACAGCTTGTGGCGCGCTAGCGGGTGACGCGCAAATTGTCGATCAGGCGGGCCCGGCCCAGACGGGCTGCTGTCAGGATCACCAGTTCGCGACTGTCAGGGCCGGGTGCAAGCAGTGTCTGGGAATCTCGCACGTCGAAGTAATCCGGCTGCATGCTCGCGGCGCGCAGCTCGCCTGCGCCCCACTCCGACAGGGCGGAGTAGTTGCGCTCACCGGCATGGATGCGCTCGGCGGCGGCCTTCAGCGTCGCAAAAATTCTCGGCGCCAGCGCTCGCTCGTCGGCAGACAGATAGCGGTTGCGCGAGCTCATGGCCAGGCCATCGCTGGCGCGCACCGTTTGCGCACCGACGATCTCCACCGGCATCTCCAGGTCGACGACCATGCGGCGCACGATGGCTAGCTGCTGGTAGTCCTTCTCACCGAACACGGCGATGTCCGGCTGCACAATGCCGAACAGTTTGGCAACCACCGTGGCCACGCCATCGAAATGGCCGGGCCGATGCGCACCCTCCAGGATCTCGCACAGCGGTCTGACGCTGACCAGCGTCTTGCTCGAATTTCCCTTGGGATAGATCTCGTCCACGCCGGGCAGGAACAGGACTTCGCAGCCGGCATCCGCCAGCAGCCGCGCGTCTTCCTCGGGCGCGCGCGGATAACGTTCGAAATCCTCGCCCGGCCCGAACTGCAGTGGATTGACGAACACGCTGGCGATCAGCCGGTCGGCGCGGAAACGCGCTGCGGAGAGCAGGCTCATGTGCCCCAGGTGCAGCGAACCCATGGTCGGTACGAAGCCCACCGTGAGCCCGTCCGCGCGCCAGGCCCGCACCTGCTGGCGAACCGCTGCAATCGTGTCGAAGGTCAACATCAGGAGAAGCAGTGCTCCGGGCCCGGGTATTCGCGGGATTTCACTGCGGCCACGTAAGCCTTCAATCCCGCCAGTGGTGAATCCAGGCCCTGCTGGAAATTGCGCACGAACTTCGGCTTGCGCCCCGGAGTGATGTCGAGCACGTCGTACAGCACCTGGATCTGCCCACTGACATGCGGACCGGCGCCAATGCCGATCACCGGTACCTGCAATGCGTTGGTCACGGTCTGCCCGACTTCGTTGGGCACGCATTCCAGCAGCACGATGTCGGCGCCGGCATCCTGCAAGGCCCTGGCGTCGGCAACGATGCGAGCGGCTGATTCCTGCTGCCGGCCCTGCACCCGAAAGCCACCGGTCTTGTGCACGGACTGCGGCCGAAGGCCCAGATGCGCACACACAGGAATGTCGTGGTCGGTGAGGAACTCGACGATGCGCAACTGCTCGGCACCGCTTTCGAGCTTCACCATGCGCGCCCCGCCCTCCTGCATCAGCCGCACCGAATTCGCGAGCGCCTGCTCGGGCGAGGAATAACTCATGAATGGCAGGTCGGCCACCAGGAACGGCCGGTGCGTGCCGCGGGCGACGGCCTGCGTGTGATAGACCATCTGGTCCATGGTCACCGGCACGGTGGTGTCATGCCCCTGGATCACCATGCCGAGCGAATCGCCCACCAGCACGATGTCCGCATCGGCTTCATCGACGAGCACCGCGAAGCTCGCGTCATAGCAGGTCAGCGCCGCAATCGGCTCGCCATCGGCGCGCATCTTCGCGAGCGTAGTCAACGTGACCGGCGGCCGGGCGGAATCGCGCATCTGCAGCTGGGTATACATCTACAACCCCTTGTTACGCAGGGGATTGTAGTAGAGGCGGCCACGCACCGTACGGCCGATCAACCCGAGCAATTCCTCATAATCTGTCTCATTGCTCACCGGATCGATGGCCGCGGCATTCACGATCAGCAATGGGCCTTCTTCATAGGCGTGAAAGAAGCGCGCATAGGCTTCGTTCAAACGCGTGAGGTAGGCGCGATCGATCAGGTTTTCATGGGCCACGCCACGGCGCGCGATGCGATCCAGCAGCACGTCCACCGGTGCCTGCAGGTACACCACCAGATCGGGCCTGGGCGCATGGATGGCCAGGCGCTCGTGCACCTGCCGGTACAGTCCGTATTCCTCGTCGTCGAGGATCATGCGCGCGAACAGATCATCCTTGGCCAGCAGGTAGTCGGCGACGCGCACGCTGCCAAACATGTCCGCCTGCGCCAGTGATGCCTGCTGCTGCGCGCGCTGGAACAGGAAGAACAGCTGCGCGGGCAGCGCGCCGACGCGCGGATTGCGATAGAAGCGCTCGAGAAACGGATTCTCCTCGGCCTGCTCCAGCACCAGCTGCGCGTTCAGGGTCGAGGCCAGGCGTTTCGCGAGGCTGGTCTTGCCTACGCCGATGGGGCCTTCAATGGCGATGTAGCGATGCGGAACCTGCGTCATGCGTCCAGAATCTCCGCGATCCCGTCGGCCGGCAATGCCTTGAGCAGGGCCTGGACCTGGCCGGCACCCGGCACGTTCAGTTCAGGTGCAAGCTCAGTCAGCGGCGCCAGCACGAAGCCGCGTTCGGCAATACCTGGATGCGGCACGGTCAGCTCCGGTGAATCGATGCGTTCATTGCCATAAAGCAGCAGATCCAGGTCGAGCGTGCGCGGTCCCCAGCGTTCATCGCGGACGCGTCCGGCCTCCGACTCGATGCGCCGTATCCCGTCGAGCAATTCGCGAGCAGTCAGCCGGGTTTCGAGTTTGGCCGCTGCGTTGATGAAATCGCCCTGCGGCACCGGCCCGAATGGCCGGGTGCGGTACAGGCGTGATCGCGCGAGCAACCTGGTGTGCGGCAGGCCGTCCAGCGCTCCGAACGCAGCCAGCACGCGCTGGCGCGAATCGCCAAGATTGCTACCGACTCCAATGTAAGCCGGCACCCAGGGTTGCATCGTCAGGATTCCGGTCGGCGCCGCCGCCGGCGGCGTGGCCTGCCGCCCGTCCCTTCCGCGCTGCCGCCGCGACCGCGCGCGGCTTCCAGCGCCTGCACCATTTCCTCGCGCTGCTGCGGATGCGCCGCCTGCAGCGAGGCCCACCAGTCCACCAGTTCGCGCTGGGCCATGCCCACTTCTGCGCGCAGCATCAGCAGGTCGAACGCCGCGCGGAAGCGCGGTTGCTCAATCAGGCGCAGCACGCGACGACTGCGCGGATGCTCCAGCTGTGGCTGCAGCGCGAACATGTCGCGCACGCCCAGCGAGAAACGCTTGGGAATGGTCACGTGCCGCGTTGCATCGCGCAGCGCGGCATCGCAGGCGTCGAGAATCGTGCCCACCTCTCCCCATAGCTCCGGCGGCTGCTTTTCGATGTGCGCGGCAATAGGCCCGTAGAGCAGCAGCGTGAACAGAAAGGTCGGCGTGACAGATTTGCCCGCCTGCACGCGCGCATCGGTGTTGGCAAGGCCCGCGATCAGCAGCTGATCCACCGGGCTGCCGGGATGCTGCGCGTGATAGCGCTCGACGGCCGGGTACAGCACGCCGAACAAACCGCGCCGGCGCAGCACCTCGAGCGACTTCACCCCGTGGCCGGTGAGGAACAGCTTCAGCGTTTCGTCGAACAGTCGCGCGGCCGGCACATTGGTGAGCAATTCCTTCAACTCGCCCAGCGCGGCGTCACTGGCCGCATCCAGCGTGAAACCCAGCTTGGCCTCGAAGCGCGCCGCACGCAGCATGCGCACCGGGTCTTCGCGATAGCGCTGGGCCGGGTCGCCGATCAGGCGCAACCGCCGCGCCTTGATGTCCTCGACCGCACCGACGAAGTCCCACAGCGAGAAGTCCTCGATGTTGTAGTACAGCCCGTTGCAGGCGAAGTCGCGCCGCCAGACATCCTCTTCGACGGTGCCGTAGGTGTTGTCGCGCAGGATGCGCCCGCCTTCGTCCAGCAACCGGTCGCCAGGGTTTTCCACATCCCCTTGCGCCTCGCGCTCGCGCTCCTCGTCGAACTCGGCTTCGGCTTCGGGGTTGTCTTCGCTGGCGCCGACTTCCAGCAGGATGTCCGGATCATCGTCTTCGTCGGTACCGGGCAGCGCTGCGCTGGCGGCGCGGAACGTGGCCACTTCGATGATGTCGTGGCCGAAGAACACATGTGCCAGGCGAAAGCGCCGCCCGATCAGCCGGCAATTGCGGAACAGGCGCTTGACCTCCTCGGGTCGCGCGCTGGTGGCCACGTCGAAATCCTTGGGCGTGATGCCCAGCATCAGATCGCGCAGGCAGCCGCCCACCAGAAAGGCTTGGTAACCACCTTCGCGCAGCCGGTACAGCACGCGCAGCGCATTCGAGGAAATGTCTTGCCGCGAGATGGGGTGCTCGGCGCGCGGAATGATGCGTGGTGCACCAGCCGGCGGGGGCGATGGCGCGGCCGGGGCGTCGGAGTCGGAATTCAAGGCAGGTTTTCCGGCGAAATTAAGGACTTGAGGAAGGTTCGAGGCCGCCTATAATACCGCGCCTCGCCCATCCAGGGCCCGCGCACGCTCCCTTCGTCTAGAGGCCCAGGACATAGCCCTCTCAAGGCTAGTACACCGGTTCGAATCCGGTAGGGAGCGCCACTCTCAGCAAATTCCTGATTCGGGCAGTCGCCCCGGGATCTGCGATTGGCACCACAGCGCCCCGCAGCCAGGCCACGCAAGATGGATCCCGACGCATGTGGTGTTGGTTTGGTGAAGGCACACATGAACACAGTATCGAATAGAGGCAGCGACCTGCGTTTCCGGCTGGGGCTCGATGGCCCGACCCCGCTCGCAATCCGCCGTGAAGCCGCCCGTGAGCTCTGTGCGGAAATCATCCGCAACCTCGATAACACCAGCCGCGCGTTCGAGTTTTCCGAACGCGCGGCCTTCATCCTGTTTGGAGAGGGCGGACTCATGACGCCCATACATCCACGCCTGACCGCGCATCGCCTGTTCGAATTCCTGTCCGCATAGCGCTCACTCCGTGGCCGGACGCTGCCGCGTATCGCGCAGCATGGGCCGCGTCTCGATCTCGGTGAGCAGGCCGCCCACTCCCATCGCCATGATGTCTTCACGCGCCACGGCTTCGCCGGCCGCATGGCGACGCAGCACGAAGTCGAAACCGTTGAGCTTGGGTGAGCGTGCGCAGGTGGGAATGCCGATCAGGGGGCAGGCACCGGCCGCATCGGCCAGCTCGCCCAGCAGCAGCAGATTGCCCGGATCCACCGGCATGCCCGCATGCAGAATGCGTCCGCCGGCGGCCAGCACCGCCGCAGGCACCACATCGCCGCGATCCACCGTCGCGGCGACGCCGGAAACCAGCAGCAGCTGCGGACGGTCGGTGCCGGCGAGCAGTTCGCGCAACGCACCGGCCACCGCCGCTTCTTCATGCAGCACCACGCGCTCGGCCACCAATGTGCCAGCCAGCGGACCCAGCCGGCCGAGCACGGCGCCGCGCATCTTGGTCAACACCGACGGCGAGGTGGCCTCGAGCCGGGTCATCACCAACGCGACCCGCACTCCCAGCCACGGCGCCACGCGCAATGCCGGCTCGCTGCCCAGGGCGGCAACCACTGCCTCCAGCGCCGCGGCCGGCACCGCATAGGGAATGATCTTGATCGTGGCCAGCATCTGGCCTTCTTCCACTGGCGAGTCCGGCAGCAGCGTGGCGATGGTCAGGCCCTCGTGCACGCGATTGGCGGCATGGATGCGCTCCGCGTCCATGCGCAGCAATCCGGACTGGCGCGCGTAGAGATTCACGCGACCGGTGGTGGCGCCACCGATCTCGACTTCGGTGCCGGCCAGCGCCGCGGCCATGCGCATGGCCGCAACGTTTTCGGCCACGTCGTCGGCGTCGAGCCGGGCAGCCACCACGCGCTGGATCCCGGCCGCCGCCAGCCGCTGGATCTCGGCCGGACCCAGCACCGTTCCCTTTTTCAGGGAACCACCATTGAGCTTCACGCTGTGCGCGAGCACCGCCCCGAGGGCCTCGTCCAGCACCACACTGCCGAACTTCACGCGGATTCCCTGCGCAGCACCTGCGTGATCTGGGCCAGCACCGAGACCGCGATCTCCGCCGGCGTGCGCGCGCCGATGGCAAGGCCAGCCGGCCCATGGATGCGCGCGCAATCGGCCTCGCTGACGCCTGCTTCGGCCAGGCGCGCCAGCCGCTTCGCATGCGTGCGGGTGGAACCCAGCGCGCCGATGTAGAACGCCGGCGTGGGCAGCGCCGCCAGCAATGCCGGATCGTCGATCTTCGGGTCGTGCGTCAGCAGCACGATGGCGGTACGCGGGTCGGGCTTGAGTTCGGCCAGCACTTCCTGGGGCCACTGGTCGCGCAGCGCCACACCGGGAAATCGATCGGGCCGCAGGAATGCGCTGCGCGGATCGATGACCGTGACAGCGTAGCCGGCTTCGCGCGCCATGGTGCACAGCGCTTCGCTAATATGCACTGCGCCGACCACGATCAGACGCAGCGGCGGGTTGTGCGGCGTGATCAGCACTTCATGACCCTGGGCCATCGCCACCTGCGCGCGATCGCTGGCCAGCGCGGCACGCCCCGCGGCTGCCAGCTCGGGGTCGGTGAGCTCCAGCAGCGCCAGACCCTCGGCATCCAGCAGTCTCTGCAGGCCACCATCCAGCGGCGTGTACAGCACCACGGCGCGCGCCGCGCGGCGCGCTGCCAGCAGCGCATGAGCGGTGCCCTGTCGCATCAGCTACTCGAGCGCTTCGACATACACGCGGATACGCCCGCCGCAGGCGAGCCCAACGCTGAAGGCCAGCTCGTCGCTGACGCCGAACTCCAGCAACCGGGGCGCGCCCGCGCGCATCACTTCGGCGGCAGCTTCGATCACGGCTACCTCGACACATCCCCCGGATACCGAACCTGCGAATTGCCCCGCTTCATTGCAGACCAGCTGGCTGCCGGCCGGCCGGGGTGCCGAACCCCAGGTGGAGACGACGGTCGCGATGGCGGCGCGCTGTCCGGCCTCGCGCCAGGCCAGCGCCTGGGCAAGCAAATCGGTTTCCGGGGACGAGTCGGTCATAGGCGCGCGATTGTAGGATACTGCGCCGGCCCGCTGGGCCCCCACCTTGATTCCCGCATACCTGGAGATCGCGATGATCACGCTTGACGTCAATGGCCAGACACTTTCCGCGGATGTCGCGGACGACACCCCCCTGCTTTGGGTATTGCGCGACCACCTGCATTTCACCGGCACCAAGTTCGGCTGTGGCATGGGCCTGTGCCGCGCCTGTACGGTGCATGTGGACGGCAATGCCTTCCCCAGCTGCCAGCTGCAGGTCTCCCAGGCGGTGGGCAAGAAGATCACCACCATCGAGCATGTGTCGGCCGACCCGGTCGGCAAGGCCGTGCAGGATGCCTGGATTGCCGAGAGCGTGCCCCAGTGCGGCTACTGCCAGTCCGGCCAGATCATGAGCGCCACGGCCCTGCTGCAGCAGAACAAGACGCCCACCGATGCCGACATCGATTCCGCCATGTCCGGCAACATCTGCCGCTGCGGCACCTATGTGCGCATTCGCGCCGCCATTCACCGCGCCGCTGCCGCGCTCGCCTGACCAACTACAGGATTCCTGACATGAAATACCTTCAACGCAATGCGGCCATCGGCGTGACCCGCCGCGACGTACTCAAGGGCACCGGCCTCACGCTGGCCGTGATGAGCAGCGGCTCGGTGCTCAATGCCTGTTCCAGCGGCTCGGCTGATGCCACGCTGGCACCGAACCAGTTCGTGAAGATCGGCACCGACAACAAGGTGACGCTGATCTGCTGCCAGACCGAAGTCGGCCAGGGTGCCTACACCGGCATGGCCACGCTGCTGGCCGAGGAGCTGGATGCCGACTGGAACCAGGTGGTCATCGAGGCAGCACCGGTGGACACCAAGCTGTATGGCAATCCGGCCTTCGGCGGTGCGCTGCAGGGAACCGGTGGCAGCTCCACCATCAAGGGCTACTGGGAGCCCATTCGCAAGACCGGCGCCACCGCCCGCGCGATGCTGGTGGCGGCCGCCGCCGACCAGTGGGGCGTCCCGGCCAGCGAGATCACGATCAGCAAGGGCATCGTGAGCCATGCGGGCAAGAAGAAGAACGCTGAATTCGGATCGCTGGTCGCAGCTGCTTCAAAGCTTGCTGTTCCCACCAAGGTCACGTTGAAGGACCCGGCCAGCTTCGTGCTGATCGGCAAGGACATCCGGCGCATCGACGCGCAGGCGAAATCCAGCGGCAGCGCCATCTTCACGCAGGACATCCAGCTGCCGGACATGCTGGTGGCCGTGGTGGCCTATGCGCCGCGCTTCGGCGGCACGGTCAAGAGTGTTGATGACTCTGCCGCGAAGGCCATGCCCAATGTGGTCAACGTGGTGCCGTTCAAGACGGGCATCCGCGAGGGCGTGGCCGTGCTGGCGAAGGACACCTGGTCGGCGAAGAAGGCGCGCGACGCGCTGAAGATCGAATGGGACGAGACGAATGCTTTCGTACTGGGCTCGAAGGCCATCTTCGCGCAGTACAAGGCGCTGGCCGAAAAGCCGGGCGTGGAGGCCCTCAAGACCGGTGATATCGCCAAGGCACTGTCTGGCGCACGCCGCGTGGAGGCGACCTTCGAGATCCCCTTCCTGGCGCATGCCTCGATGGAGCCGATGAACTGCGTGGTGCAGATCACGCCCGAGGGTTGCCAGGTCTGGAACGGCGAACAGTTCCACACCGGTGACCAGAACGTGGTTGCCGCGACGCTGGGCCTGAAGCCCGAGCAGGTGAAGATCAACATGCTCTACGCCGGCGGCAGCTTCGGCCGGCGCGGCAATGCCTGGTCCGACTATCTCGCCGATACCGCCGCCATCGCCAAGGCCGATGGCAGTGGCAAGCCGGTGAAGCTGGTATGGATGCGCGAGGACGACATGCGCGCCGGCTTCTATCGTCCCGCTTACCTGCACAAGGTGACCGCAGCCATCGACAAGGGCGGCAAGCTCAGTGGCTGGCAGCATCGCATTGTGGGCCAGTCGATCATGGCCGGTACCTTTCTCGACGATCCGAAGAATCCCGTGGACAGCAGTTCGGTGGAGGGCATCTCCAACATGCCCTACGAGATTCCGAACGTGCAGGTCGAACTGCACACCACCAAGCTCGGCATACCCATCCAGTGGTGGCGTTCGGTGGGTTCTACCCACACGGCCTACGCGATGGAAGTATTCCTCGACGAAGTGGCCCGTGCCGCGCACCAGGATCCGGTGGAACTGCGCCGCTCGCTGCTGGCCAACCACCCCAAGCACCTGGCGGTGCTGAACATGGCCGCGGAAAAGGCCGGCTGGGGTTCGCCGCTGCCGAAGGGCACGGCGCGTGGCGTCGCGCTGCATGAGTCGTTCAACACGCCGGTGGCGCAGGTGGTCGAGGTGAGCAAACAGGGCAATGGCTACAAGGTCGAGCGCGTGGTGTGCGTGGTGGACTGCGGCGTGGCGGTGAACCCCAACGTGGTCGCGATGCAGATGGAGTCCGGCATCATCTATGGCCTGTCGGCCATCGCCACCGGCGAGATCGAACTGGTGGATGGGCGCGTGAAGCAGTCCAACTTCCACGACTACCAGGTGCTGCGCATCAACCAGATTCCGAAGATCGAGACCTACATCGTGCCGTCGACGGCCAGCCCCACCGGCGTGGGCGAACCGGGCACGCCGCCCATTGGCCCGGCGGTGGCCAATGCCATCGCCGTCCTGGGCGGCCCCACGGTGCGGTCGCTGCCCTTCAGCAAGGCAGGCGTGAGGATCGTCTAGCGATCGTCCGCCGCAGGCGCTGTCGTCCGCACGGGCGTCAGCCCCGGCCCTGGCTGTGGCTGGCTCCCCTCCGTGCGGTCGGTCGGAACCAATGGGGCCAACTGACCGCCATTGGAGCAATCCGGCCCGCGCTGCACGGCGTTCACCCTGGACTGCAGCGGCACAAGCCCAAAGCCCTGCCGCTGCGATTCCGGCATCAGCGGCCTGATGATGCGGATGAAATAGCACGGCTGGCCCGGTGCCATCACCGTGAGCCCAGGGAACTGCTGCGGCATGCGCTGACGCAGCTCCTCAATCTTCTGCCGGTTCTGCTCCAGCAGCCGCTGTATTTCCGCCTGTCGATTGGACGGCTGGCCGGCAGGTGTTTCCGGCTGAACTGCAGCGTCAGGAGGCGGCGCCACCGGCGCCTGGGGTTCTTCGGCGCCAGCCACGACCGCGCCGGCAGCCAGCAAGGCAATGATTCCATGCTTCATGTGCACGCTCCCTGTCACCACGACTGAGGCCGACGATACGCCTCGGACGCGCGCCGGACGTTAATCCTTGGTGCCTGACCCTTAAACTTGCGTCATGAGTACCGTCCTGGTCACCGGCGGCTCCGGCTTCATTGCCGGGCATTGCATGCTGCAGCTGCTGGCTGCCGGCCATACGGTTCGCACCACGGTCCGCAGCCTGACCCGCGAGCCGGAAGTGCGCGCCAGGTTGCGGGCCGCCGGCGCTGCTGCCGACGCAGCACTCACTTTCACCTCGGCCGATCTCACTGCGGATGCAGGCTGGGACGAGGCAGCGCGTGGCTGCGATTTCGTGCTGCATGTCGCCTCACCCTTGCTGAACCATGTGCCACGCCACGAAGACGAGCTCGTCGTTCCGGCGCGCGAAGGCACGCTGCACGTGCTGCGCGCCGCGCGAGATGCCCACGTGCGACGCGTGGTGCTCACCTCATCGTTCGCCGCGATTGGTTACGGCCATCCCCCGCAGCAGAAGCTCGATGAAACCACCTGGACCAACCTGAACGCGCGCATTGCGCCCTATCCAAAATCCAAGACGCTGGCCGAGTGGGCCGCCTGGGAATTCATCGCACGCGAGGGTGGCGCACTGGAACTGGCGGTGGTCAACCCGGTGGCTGTGTTCGGTCCGGCGCTGGATGCAGACCTTTCCCCTTCCGTGCAGATCATCCAGCGCATGCTGGGTGGCCGCATCCCCGCCCTGCCGAAACTTCAATTCGGCGTGGTGGACGTGCGCGACGTGGCCGACCTGCACCTGCGCGCGATGACACATGAGGCCGCAGCCGGCGAACGCTTCCTCGCGGTGGCCGGCCCGAGCATGTCGCTGTTGCAGATCGCGCAGGTACTGCGCTCGCATCTGGGCCCGGCTGCGCGGCGCGTGCCGCACCACGAGATTCCCGACTGGATCGTGCGCACGCTCGCAGCATGCGGGGTGCGCGTAGCCCGGATGGCAGCGCCGGAACTTGGCAAGGTGAAGAGCGCGTCGAACGAGAAGGCACTGCGCATGCTCGGCTGGCAGCCGCGCAGCAATGAAGAGAGCATCCTCGCCAGTGCCGAGAGCCTGCAGCGGCTGGGTCTCACCGACTACACCCGGTCAACGCCATGACGCGATTTCCCGGCACCCTGGCCAATCGGACTGTCTGGCTGGCGATCCTGCTGCTGGCCGGATGCGGCTGGGGCGTGGCCGTCAGGCATCCTGTAGAAAGCGATCGACTGACGCAGCGGTCGGCCACGATTGTCCCCGGAGAAACCACTCGTGACGAGGTTGAAGAGCTGCTGGGAAAACCCTGGCTGCGCAGCCAGTTCTGGCGCTTCGACGTCTATCGGGCTCACGACGTCGCACGGGACATCGGCGGGCCGGTGATCCTGTTCGTGCCTGTTCCGGTCGGAGTGTTCAAGCGCACAGTCGACGGATACCTGCTGCTGACCTATGACGAGACTCAACGAGTGGCCGAGGTTTCCTCAGGCAATGCCAGCAAGGAACTGGGCAATCAGAATGGACTGATGCTGCGGTCCGGGGACGTCTATCTGGGCGTAGAGAAGACCGGAAAGCGCGGCCCGCACATCATGGTCAATGCCCGGCGGCTTCCGGAGTATGTGGCACGTCGCCAAAGTGTCGGCGGCTGCACGGTGGTGTTGTCCTGCGAGGAGACGGCGTACGAGAAATGGCCCTATGAGACTTGCCCCGATCGCGTCGCCATCGACAGCGCCGCGCCCGTCGACCTGCAGCCTTTCTTCGGTGCGTGTGATCGGGCCGATTCCTGTCCCGCCGGCGCATCGGGTGAGGGCTATTATGTGCGCGTCCCCCTGGCCTTCCCGATTCCGGTTTCGCCCGGACAGCATCGCCTGACCCTTGGCAGTTCGGTATTCAAGGGCCGGCAGGAAACTGTGTTCGATTGCCCGGCCGGCTCGGTCCGCTACGGCGCAATACGCGGCGCCGTGCAATGGCACTGGTGGGGCCCGAAATCCAGCACACTGAATACTTCTGTCGCGTTCGAGGACACCCCACCATCGCGTTGGGGCGAGTCCAGCGTGCTCATCTTTCAAGGAGAGCGCTGGATCGCCGAGGCTGAACCGGACCCGCGCTAGATGTGGCGTCCCCAAGGGGATTCGAACCCCTGTCGCCGCCGTGAAAGGGCAGTGTCCTGGGCCTCTAGACGATGGGGACGTTCAAGAGGGGGCGGCATTCTAATCGCAAGCCGCCCGGGTTCCCAAACGAATTAGTTCGCTGGCCCGCCTGGCGGCCCACCTGCGCGGCCACCCGGCGCACCGCCCGCACCTGGAGGGCCACCACCCCGCCCTGGTGCGCCACCACCGAAGCCACGGCCGCCACCGGGACCACCGCGGCCCCCGGCTGGCGCTACGTACTCCGCAGGCTCATGGCCGGTCTTTGCGAGAATCAGCTTGCGCAGCAGCTCCTGTGTCTGCCTCTGGGCTGCAGGCTCCGGACCACCGCCACGCGAACCGCCGCCGCTGGCTGCATCGTAGGGACGCATGCCACGACTGTCGGCGTGTTCCAGATCCGCGCCCAGATCGGCCAGCACCTGCACCGTGTGGATCCAGGCGTGCTGCGCGGCATTGTGCAGCGCTGTCTGCCCGGAACGATCGGTCTGGTTCACGTCCACGCCGGCGTTGACCAGCAGGCGCACGCACTCGGCGGCATCTTCATCGGTCTTGAAGCGGCCGCGCGTCGGGTTGGCGCCATGACCACTGCCGGCTGCCACCAGCAGCGGCGTCGCACCCTGCTCGGTGGGGAAGTTCAGGTCGGCCTTGTACTTGATCAGGATGCGGATGCCTTCGGCATCGCCACCCTTGGCCGCGCGCAGCAATGGCGTGGCACCAGTGGAGAGCACCCCATCGCCGCCGCGATCGAAGATGTAGTTGCGGTACGGCGGACGCAGATTCAGCGGAATGTTCGGGTTTGCACCTTTGGCCAACAGATGTTCGGCAACCTGCACGCCGGTGGTGAAATCCGTGCTCGGGATATCGGGCCGCCCACCCACGGGCAGCGTGTTCATGTCCAGCGCCACGTACAGCGGCGTCTGGCCGTACAGATCCCAGCGGTCCACATCCGCGCCGTGGTCGATCAGGAACATCGCGAAATCGAAGTGCAGGTTCATCAGCGCCAGCACCAGCGGCGTGGTCTGGTCCGGATCCGCAAGGTCGATGTCGGCGCCGCCATCGAGCAGTTCCTTCGCGCACGGAATGCAGCCTTCACGCGCGGCGTACAGCAGCGGCGTGAAACCCCCGCGGTTCATGCCCTTGGGGCGCGGCTCGGAGGTCACGCGCCGTGCCCACTCGCGGATCTCGCCGCGCGCATCCACTTTGGCGCCGGACTTCAGCAGCAGGCGGATCATCTCGGGCTGCTGGTGCGCGGCGGCCCACATCAGCGCCGTCTGCTGGGCCCAGCCCTCGCGCGCATTCACGTCGGCACCAGCCTTGATGAGCAGCTGCGCGGCATCGACCTTGCCGGTGCGGGCTACCACCATCAATGCGGTCTGCCCTTCGGGATTCTTCGCCTCGACCTCCGCGCCGGCCTTCAGCAGCAGCTTGATCGCCTCGGCATTGCCGGTGGTCGCGGCTTCGGCCAGTGGCCTGGATCCAAAGTTGTTGACCGCGTTCGGGTCAGCCTTGCCTTTCAGCAGAGTGGTGATCAGCCGGAGGTCCGCGTAGTGCGCCGCATAGTGCAGCGGCGTGGTGCCATCGGGCTCGCGTGCCATCGGGTCGGCACCCTCGGACAACGCATACAGCGCGGTTTCCGGATCCTGCGATTGCAGTGCCTGGAACAGCTGGTGGTTGGCCTCCTCGCGACTGGTCGCACCAGCCAGCACTGGCGCAAGCAGCGCCAGCCACCACAATTTGCGCATGGGCCGCTTCACACTTCGGCGAAGGTGCCGGTGCTGTCGCCGACGCTTTCCACCGGCACGCCGGCGCGATCCAGCAGGGTCAGCAGCAGGTTCGCGTGCGGGGTGTCCTGCGGGTAGTGCAGGTGCTGGCCGCCCTTGATCCTGCCGTACGCACGGCCGAACACCGCCGATGGAAGCGGGTCGTTGTTGTGCTTGTCGCTGTTGGACATGTTGCTGCCGAACAGGATGATCGAGTGATCCAGCAGCGAGCCGTCACCGTCGGGCGTCGCCGCCAGTTTGTCGAGAAACCCGGTGAACACCTGCGTGTGGAAGTTCTGGACCTTCACCAGCTTCTCGATCTTGGCGGGGTTTTCCTGGTGATGTGACAGCGGATGGAAGGCATCGGAGATGCTGAGATTGGGATAGGTGCGCATGCTCACTTCGCGCGCCATCATGAACGTGGACACGCGGGTGAGGCCCGCCTGCCAGGCCAGCGCGATCTGGTCGAACTGCAGCTTCAGGTGCTCTTCAAAGGTGGGCGGCACGCCGGCCGGTGCATCCGGCAATTCAACGCCGCCCATGCCCTCGTCCTGGACCTTCTTCAGGCGCGCCTCGATTTCGCGCACCGAGTCCAGGTAGTCATCCAGCTGCGCACGATCGCGCGCACCCAGGCGCTTGCCCAGCTGTGCGGCATCACCGGTCACGGCATCCAGGATGCTGCCGTTCTCCACCGAGATCGCAGCGCGCTCGTCAGACGTGTCGCCCTGCCCGAACAGGCGATAGAAGATCTTGCGCGGGTTGTATTCCATCGGCAGCGGCTGCGTGGGCGAACGGAACGCCACCGTGTGCCCATAGCTGCAGCCGTACTGCGGGTCGCACACCGCGCCCACTTCGGTGGCCAGCTCCAGCGACGGAAAGGCAGTCTCGGCGCCCAGCACCTTCGCCGCCATCTGGTCCACCGTGGTGCCGGCATGCGGATCGTGGGTCTTGGTCGGCTTCACGCAACCCAGCCACGTGCCCGCAATGATCGCGTGCGGCGTGTTGCTCTCGCCGCCCTTGTTCCGGAGGCCGCTGACGATGGTCATGGACTTGCGATGCTTGTCGGCGGGCTCGAGAATCTTCGAGATCTCGAAATCCGTGCCGGTCTTCGTGGGCACCCAGTGCTGCTGCACGGCGCCGTGCGGGAAGTACACGAAGCCCATGCGCACCTTCGGCGCCGCAGCGGTATTGGCCAGCGCCGTGGCGGCGGGAATCATCGCATCCAGCAGCGGCAGTGCAATGGAGACGCCGGCGCCGCGGAGCACCGTGCGACGATCGATGAATTTCCTGGTGATGAACATGGCTGTTCTCCCTACTGCGAAGCCGCCGCCTGGCGGGTGTCTGGCGAGGCTTCCGCCGGAATCTGCTGCATGCGGAACGGGGCACTCTTCACGATGGCGGTAACCAGCGTGGCAAAGCGGTAGTTGTCCGCCGCGCCCTCTTTCACGATGGCGCGGATGGTCGGCATGTCCTGCCACTCGATCGGACGGCCCACGCCGTAGATCATCAGCTTGGTGACCAGCGTCTGCACGAACTGGTCCGGAGTCTTCATCAGCGCCTTGCGCAGGTCCACCGGCCCGGTGATCGGCGTGCCATCAGGCAGCTCGCCGGAGGCGTCGATGGGCGATTCGGCGATGCGATCCTTCTCGCGCCACTGACCAACACCGTCGAAGTTCTCCAGCGCAAAACCCAGTGGGTCCAGCACACCGTGGCAGGCGAAGCAGCTCTTGTTCTTGCGATGCACCGCCATCTGCTCCTTCATCGTCAGCACCTTGGCGCCAGGCTGGGCATCCTTCAGGGACTCGACGTTCGGCGGCGGCGGCGTGGGTGGCGTGCCGGTGATGTTGTCCAGGATCCACTCGCCGCGCAGCACCGGCGAGGTACGGTTCGGATAGGAGGACACCATCAGCACCGCACCCTTGCCCAGCAGGCCAAAGCGGTTGGGGTCGGTGAGCTGGACGCGGCGGAAGTTCGAGCCCTTCACGTCACGGATGCCGTAGTGCACGGCCAGGCGCTCGTTCAGGTAGGTGTAGTCGGCGTTCATCAGATCCAGGACGCTGGCGTTATCGCGGAACACCGCATCCACCCAGTGGCGAATTTCCCCGCGCATGTCCTCACGGATGTCGCCTTCCAGATCACGCTGGTTGGCCGCGTACGGGAAGATGAGCTGATCGGGTTCGATGTCCGCCAGCTTCGAAAGACCCAGCCACTGGAACGCGAAATCGTTGGCCAGCGCCTTCGCGCGCTGGTCGGCCAGCATGCGCAGCACCTGCTGCGCCAGCACCTTGTCATCGTGCAGCCGACCCTCGGCCGCCACCTTCAGCAGTTCGTCGTCGGGCAGGCTGCTCCACAGGAAGAACGACAGCCGCGAGGCCAGCTGCAGATCGGTGAGTGCATACACATCGCCTGGTTTGCCCTTGCCCGCCGGCGCGGCTTCGGCGCGATACAGGAAATCCGGGCTCGCCAGGATGCGGGTGACCAGGCCGCGCACGCCTTCGTCGAAATTCTTGCCGGCACGAGCCGTGGTGTAGGCCTGCAGCAGGTTGTCCACTTCGCCGTCAAACAGCGGACGGCGGAATGCACGGCGCGCCAGATCGCCGGCAATCTCGCGGGCGCAGGGTACTTCTTCAGACGCCTGCTTCGGATGGCAGCTGAAGATGCGGTCACGACTCTCGGTGTCGCTGACGCCGCTGGTCTTGAACGGCCCGCGGATCTCGAAGCTCTGCACCTTGAGAATGCGATCCTCGCCGCCGCCCGGAACCAGCAACTGCAGACGCTGATCGGACTCGGCGTACGAACGCGCGCGGAACGTCACCGCCACGCGGTGCTGGCCGGCCTTCGCGTGGAAGCGGATGTTCTTCAACCGCGCATTGATGGCATCGACCGGCGCATCACCCTTCTGGTCGATGGCCTTCTGGTCATCATTGCCGCCCAGCGAGGTCTCGTACACCGTCACGCCGTCAACCAGCGCCACCAGCTGGTTCCTGAACTCCATGCCCTCGACCCACAGGGCGCGGGCCATGTTGTTGATGTTGAGTTCGTACTCACCATCGGCCGGGAAGATGTGCTCCACCGCGAAGCCGCCGCGCGTGCCGAATGGCAACCCTTCCACATGGTTGTGCTGCGGGCCCGGCACCGGGTTCGCATACGGAGTGCCGACCATGCGCTGGCCTGGATTGCCCACTGCCTGCACGGCCACGCTGCGTGCCGCGGCGAGGTACTGGTCGAGGAAGGTGGGGGAAACCTGCAGCACCTTGGCCGTGGTATCGAAACCGTCGGAGAGATCGTCCTGCGGCAGCAATGCGGTCGGGTCGAAGTCCAGCCCGAACAAGTCGCGGATCGCATAGGTGTATTCGCGCCGGTTCAGGCGATGCAGCGATACATAGCCGGGCGCGACCTTGGGCGCGGCGGCGGCGTCGATGCTCCCTTCCATCCAGTGCACGAACGAATCGATCTCTGCAGTGCCGGGGCGCTTCTGGCCTGGCGGTGGCATCAGGCGACCGCGCAGCCGCTTGATGACCTTTTCCCAGGTCTCGGCCTCGGCAGGGATGGCAGTGTCGGAACGGTCGAGGGCATCCAGCGCCAGCTGCCCGGCCCAGTCGGTGGTGTTGTGGCACTCGACACAGTAGTTGTCGAGCATGGCCCAGTGAGAATCAGGTGCCTTGCCGGCAGTCGGCCCGGCCCATGCACTGCCCGTGAGCACTGCCGTCAAAGTGAACGCTGCCAACCCCTTCATGGCCGCGATTCTAGGTCATCCGGCCCATTGATTGATGGGTTAGAGTCCCGCCCCATGAGAACACGCACATCGCGCCGGGGTTTTCTGGGTTCGTTATCCGCAGCTGCACTGCTGCCAACCGGCGCACTGAACATGCGCCCGGCACTGGCTGTGGCGGCCTCGGGCCTCACGGCCGAGTCGCTGGGCAAGGACCTGCTGTGGATCCGGGGCGCCGGCGCGAATCTGCTGGCGCTGAAGGACCCGGCCGGCCTCGCCTTCATCGATGGCGGGCTGCAGACCCATGCTACCGACGTGCTGAAGCTCGCCCAGCAGCAGCTGGGCGCGGGCAAGTTGCACACGGTGATCAATACGCACTGGCATCACGAGCACACCGGCCTCAACGAGCAGGCGGGCAAGGCCGGTGCGAAGATCATCTCGCACGAGCAGACGCGGCTGTGGCTGACCACCAAGGTGCGCTACCAACCCGACGATGCGCCCATCCTGCCGCTGCCGAAGATCGCGCAGCCCAACCAGACCACCTGGAACGGCGGCGAACTCAAGCTCGGCGCCGAGACGCTGCACTACGACCACATGGCGCAGGCGCATACCGATGGCGACCTGTACGTGAAACTCGCGCAGGCCAATGTGCTGGTCACCGGCGGCGTGGTGTACGGCAATGGTTGGCCCACCACCGACTGGGTGACCGGCGGCGCCATCACCGGCAACGTCAATGGCTACCGCGCGCTGATCGCGCAATGCGATGACAGCACCCGCGTGATCACGGCGTATGGCGGCAAGGTCTATACCAAAGCCGACCTGCAGGCCGAGTCGGAAGTCATCAACAAACTCTCCGGCGAACTCAGCCGCATGATGCGCGCAGGCTTCGGGCCTGAAGACGTGCTGGCAGCTGAACCGGCGAAGGAATACGTGGCGCGCTTCGGTGATCCCACCGAATTTCTGGTGCAGTCCTTCAAGGGCCTGTGGCCTAGGTTGGCGCCGGACGCCTGATCGTTGCGAGGGAGTTGGTGGAGCTAGACGGGATCGAACCGTCGACCTCTTGCATGCCATGCAAGCGCTCTCCCAGCTGAGCTATAGCCCCACGGCGGGAGGGGCGCGACGTTACGCGGGGCCCTGCGGGCTGTCAAGGAAGCACGATGAAAGCGTAATATCGTCATCGAAAGTGCCCTTTTTCGAAGAGCAGAACACCTCAAGGGGAAAGTCATGAGCCGAAGCAGAATGTTCGCGGGATCACGTCTGTTCATTGCCGCCATCGGGCTGGTCGCGGTCGCCGCACTGGCTGCCGGCGCACCCGACATCAGCGGTACCTGGACCGCCTCGTTCGACAGCCAGGCGGGAAAGCAGGACTACACCTATACGTGGAAGATCGAGGGCGGAAAGCTCACCGGTCACGCCAAGTCGAACCTGGGCGAAGGTGAGATCACCGATGGCAAAGTGGACAAGGACATGGTGACCTTCATCGAGCACCTGAACTACCAGGGCATGATGCTGGACATCACCTATACCGGGAAGATCGTCTCGGCCGACGAGATCCAGTTCAAACGCGACGTGGGCGGCCAGGGCGGCGAGGAATTCTCCGCCAAGCGCAAGAAGGACGCGAAGTAGCCGACCCCGGCGGTCAGCGGCGCTGCTGCGCCCTGTCGATGCGGGCCAGTACCGTGTCGCGACCCAGCAGCGCCAGCGTGGCATCGATGGGGGGCGACACCGTGCCGCCGGTCACCGCAACGCGCAGCGGCTGCGCCACCTTGCCCAGGCCGAGCGAGCGCGCTTCGGCAAAGGACTGCAGCAGGCCGTGCAGCGCCGGAGCCGTCCAGTCTGCGCAGCCAGCAAACGCCTCACGCAGTTCGCGCAGCATGGCTAGCGCATCCGGTGTCAGGTGCTTGGCCGCCGCCTTCTCGTCCATCACCGGTTCGCGGAAGAAGAACAGGCTCGAGACCGCCATCTCTTTCATCGTCTTCGCGCGCTCGCGCAGGGCCTCGACCACGCCACCGACCAGCGCATCGTCACCGCAGGCGACGCCCTGCATGTCCAGCTGCTCGCGCAGCGCGGCAACCAGCGTCGCCTGCGGCGCCTTGATGATGTGCTGCTGGTTCAACCACAAAAGCTTGTCGGCATTGAACGCCGCCGCCGCCTTGCCGACATGCGCGATGTCGAAGGCCGCGATCATCTGCTCGCGCGTGAAGAATTCCTGGTCGCCATGCGACCAGCCCAGCCGCACCAGGTAGTTCAGCAGCGCATCGGGCAGGAAGCCTTCCTTCTGGTATTCCAGCACGCTGACCGCGCCATGGCGCTTCGACAGCTTGGCGCCATCGCTGCCCAGGATCATCGGCACATGCGCATATGCCGGCGGGGTCGCCCCCAGCGCGCGCAGCATGTTGATCTGCCGCGGCGTGTTGTTCAGGTGATCGTCGCCGCGGATCACATGCGTGACACCCATGTCCCAGTCATCCACCACCACGCAGAAGTTGTAGGTGGGGTTGCCGTCCGAGCGCTGGATGATCAGGTCATCCAGCTCCGCGTTCTGGAACACCGTGCGCCCGTGCACCAGGTCATCGACCACCACCTCGCCATCCAGCGGATTCCTGAAGCGGATCGCGGGCACCACTCCCGCGGGCGGAGTGGCAGTGGAATCGCGCCAGCGGCCGTCGTAGCGCGGCTTCTCCTTGCGCGCCAGCTGCGCCTCGCGCATCGCGTCCAGCTCCTGCCTGGTGCAGTAGCAGGGGTAGGCCAAGCCTGCATCCAGCAGCTGCTGGATCACCGCGCGATAACGGTCGTAGCGCTGTGTCTGATAGAAGGGCCCCTCGTCTTCGTTGAGGCCCAGCCAGCGCATGCCATCCAGGATCACGCGCACGGCCTCGTCGGTGGAGCGCTCGCGGTCGGTATCTTCCACCCGGAGGATGAACCGGCCGCCATGGCGGCGGGCATACAACCAGGAAAACAGCGCGGTGCGCACGCCACCGATGTGCAACAGGCCGGTGGGACTGGGGGCGAAGCGGGTAACGACAGTCATGGGGCGCACAGGGTAGCCGAACACCACCGGCAGCGCTGCTCAGTCGACGCGGTAGAAATCCACGATGACGTGGTCGGGCCTGCGGATGCCGCGCGCCACGAACAGGTACCGGCGCAGCCAGGCATGCGGACCGTCGCGCACGTCGAACTGCGGGCAGGTCCGGAAGTAGTACTGGTCAGGCGGCACTTCGATGCCACGCGTCAGGCGGTCGATCACCTCGGCGGTGGCCGTGCGTACGCCCGCATTCGTCACGCCGATCACGGTGCCGTCATCGGCCTCGATGAAATAGCGGGCCAGCACTTCGGTTCTGCCACCCGGCTGCACCGTCTGCCAGTCGCCACCACCGGGGCGCACCTTGCCGCTCATCCGCGGACCATAGACATTGCCGCCGGTCACGGGAATGAATCGCCGCAGGCCACCATCGATCTCGCCCTGCTCCACCGGCGGTCCCAGCTCACCGCGCAGCGAGAACACCCAGATCAGGCCGGGCGCGGATGCGGAAGGTGTGGCCGGGGCCGGATTGCTCATCGCGCCGGACTCTGGCACAGCCCGCAGCAAGCCTCAACCGACGCCGGGACAGGATCGCCTTCGGGCGGGAATTGCACGGCATCGAGGGGCTGCGTAGACTTGCGCTCCCTTTGCGGGCGGGCGGTTAGCTCAGCGGTAGAGCACTGCTTTCACACGGCAGGGGTCACAGGTTCAAATCCTGTACCGCCCACCAGATCTGGTCCCGACGCTCAGTACACATCCCTCCGGTAGCGGCCTTCGTGCTGCAGGCGTGCGAGTTCGGCTTCGCCCAGCTCGGCACGCAGTACGGTGGCAACACCCTCGGCCATGCCTTGCAGACTGCCGCACACGTAGAGGGCCGCGCCGGCTTCGACCCAGGCACGCAATTGCGCCGCGCGCGCCTGCAATCGCTCCTGTACATAACGCTCTGCCTGGCCATCGCGCGAATAGACCAGATCAAGCGCAGCCAGCAGCCCGCTGGCCTGCCACGCAGCCAGGTCATCCGCGTACAGCGCATCGAAGGCCGCCTGCCGCTCGCCGAAGATCAGCCAGTGGCGGTGCGGCTGGCCACCGGACGCCTGCTCATGCGCGCGCTGTTTCAGGTGCGCCCTGAGCCCGGCGATGCCCGTGCCATTGCCGATCAGGATCAGGTCGCGCGCGGCGTTTTCATCCAGCCTGAACTGGCTGTGCGCGCGCAGGCGTGCCCGCACCGTCGAGCCCGGTGCCGCCTGCTGGGTCAGCCATCCGGATGCCAGTCCGGTGGTTCCATCGGCGCGCTGCTCCAGCCGCACCAGCAGATGCACCGCGCCGTCGGCGGGAATGGAGGCAATGGAGTAATCGCGTGGCCGGCCAGGGTCCGCTGGAATCTGGATCTGCAGCAGATCGCCGGACTGCCAGCCAGCCGTCACCGCGCCCTGCCGCACCAGCTCCAGGTGGAACACCGGTCCACCGGCACTGCCGGGATTCAGGTGCCTGCGATCGCGCAGCACCCATGGCTCGTAGGGCACGTCCTGCCACGCCGGCAGATCGGCAGTGGCGGCGATGTGGCTCAGCTCGCGCCACCAGGCATGCAGCGCCTCGGGCTCGCCGTTGTCGACATCGATGCGCGCGAACATCGGATGTGCGCCGCGCTGCTGCAGCCATTCGTCGAGCCGCCGGCCGAAGCCGCAGAAGTTGCGATAGGTGCGATCCCCCAGGGCCAGCAGGCCATAGCGGGTCCCCGACAGATCCGCGCTTTCGGGCAATGCCGCACCGATGAAATCGGCCGCTGCATCCGGGGGATCACCTTCCCCGTAGGTGCTGGCAATCAGCAGCACTTCCTTGAAGGATTGCAGCTTCGCCGCGTTCAGCTGCGCGAACGAGAGCAGCTGTCCATTCACGCCGGCAGTCTGCAACGCGGCAATCGTCTGCAAGGCCAGGTTCTCCGCCATTCCGGTCTGGCTGGCAAAGGCCACCAGCAGTGGAGCGCGCGCGCTGTCGCCCCCGACGTCAACCAGTGCCTCGGTCGCGCGCCGCTTCGCGCGTGCCCGGCGCCACACGAGTGCGCACACGATGAGCCATGCGGCAGAACCGATCGCAGCCAGCAGCAGATGGGAAGGCCCGGTATTCATCGCGGCAGCTTCAGGCAACCAGCGCCTGGAACCGGCTGCTGCAGTACTCGGTGCAACCCTCGCCCGCCCGCACCAGCCACTGCGCCGCAATCTGTTCCGACTCGGCCACCGGAATGCCGGCTTCAGGCCCCAGCACCATCAACGCAGTGGACCAGGCATCGGCCAGCATGCAGTCCCGGTGCAATACGGTCACCGAGCGCACGCCGTTGCACACCGGCACGCCACTGCGCGGATCGATGCAATGACTGTAATGGCGGCCGTTGACGCTGAAGCCCTGCAGGTAATCGCCGGAAGTGGCCACTGCCAGCCCATGCAGCGCAATGCGCGTCGGCATGGCGTCCACTCCGGGCGGCAATTGCACATCCACCCACCAGGGCTGGCCATCGGGCTTCATGCCCATGCCGCGCAGTTCTCCACCGACATCCACCAGATGGTGTTCGACGCCGTGGCCGCGCAGGTAACGGCTCACCGCATCAACTGCAAAACCCTTGGCCACGGCCGACAGGTCCAGCTGCAACTCACCCGGCTGGCATATCTGCATCGTGGTGGTGTTCACCTGCAGGCGCCGCCAGCCGCAATGACGACGCGCGGTTTCGATGGCTGTCGCCGCTGGTGGCGCAAAGCCCGGCTCCTGGTAACGGCGCGCGGAACCAAAGCCCCACAGCGTGACCAGGCTGCCCGCGGTGGGATCCAGTGCACCGCCGGTGGCCCTGGCTACGTGCAGTGCGCAGCCCAGCACCAGTGCAAATTCCGCGGGCAATGGCAGCCAGCTTCCAGGTGCGGCGCGATTGAAGCGGGAGATGTCCGACTCCGGCTCCCAGGTACTCATCTGCTGCACGACGCAATCCAGCACTGATGTGATGCCGGCCGCCAGGTGCGCCTCGTCGGCATCGGCTGGCAGCACGCAGGTCACCGTCCACGCACAGCCCATGCTGCGACCATGCAGGCGGCCAATGGAGAACGCGGCATCGGGCGCGGGACCGGTGATGCGCTCGGGCACCAGCACGCGCACATTGGTCACGCGAGATCAGGGCGTGACAGTGAGCTCAACCTGACCCAGTTCCGCCTTGCCCGAAGCGGAACTGCTCTGCGCCGCCGTGCCCGGCCACGCAAACGGAATCGACACGATCTCCTTGCCGCCGTGTTCGCGCGCCGCCTCGACCATCAGCTTGTAGTTGCCCGGCGGGAGATTCGCCAGCTTCGGATCGGTACCGGCAAAGGTGAGCTCATAGGTGCCGGCCGCACGGCTGGCACTGGTCAGACCATCGACTGGAAACTGCAGGCTGTTGCCGCTGTCGGCCCACCACTCGCGCACCTCGTTCAGCCAGCGGGCTCCGCCGGGTGTACGCGGATTGACCGGCGGCCCGCGCATGCCACCGCCCGGCGGCCCCATGACACCGCCCGGGCCAGGTCCCGCGGGGGGACCGCCGGCTGCACCCGGACCGCCGAAACCACCGGGCCCTGCACCAGGAGGGCCGCCGAATCCACCCGGGCCGCCGCGCCGGGCCGGAGCTTCGATCTGGTACCACACAGCCAGATTGGTCGCGAAGCTGTTGTCTTCCTTGCGCAGCCAGATCGCCACATAGGGACGAGTGGGTGGTCGCGGGCCCGCCTGGGCGATCTGCGGGACCGTTACCTTGAGGGAGAGTTCGGCCCCCTGGGCCGACAACGCGGCTGCCACCGCCGCTGCCACCATCCATGTTTGCCCTGCTTTCACTTTGCCAACTCCTCAGTGAATGAACAACGCCGCAATCACCAGCGGCACCAGAATACCGAAGCCGACCAGCGGCCAGGTCAGCGAGCGATTGACCGCATGCATCTTCAGGATCACGAAACCGGTGACTGCAAAGAAGACACAGGCCGCGGCGATGAGGTCGATGAACCAGGACCACGCACCGCCGGTATGCCGGCCCTTGTGCAGGTCGTTGAAGTAGGCCATCCAGCCCGCATCGGTCACATGGTATTCGGCCACGCCCCGCACCAGGTCCAGCTTCAACCAGGCGTCACCGCCGGGCCGCTCCAGCGAGAAGTCGACCTGGTCCGCAGTCCAGTTGCCCGGGTGACCGGCAGTCTCCACGCCAAACGCTTCGCGGATCCAGTTGCGCAGCGGGTCTGTCGCTTCGCCCTCGCCCTCGCCGTAATCGCGGACCGCCTGCGTCAGCGCGGCCACCAGTTCCGGAGGAATCTCATGGCTGACGGTCGAGTACTGCTGCTGCGAGGATTCGAAACTGCCGGCGTGATTCAGCGTGATGCCAGTCACCGCAAAGAACAGCAGGCCCAGCAGCGCAACGGCTGAACTGATCCAGTGCCACTCGTGCATGCGCCTGAGCCATACGGCCCGGCGTCTTGTCGCGTCGGGAGATATCACGGTGGCGCATGGTCGTATGGCGGAACGCGCAGTTCAAGAGAGTGCGCCAACGATCCGCAAAGAATTCTCAATTCGAGGAATTTCGCCGCCAGCCTGCACCAGGTGACGGAAGGCCGGGGGCAAGGACGCCCCGGCCTTCGGGAGAGAGCCCCTCAATCGCCCAGCACCACCAGCATGCGTCCGGTGGTGAACGTGTCGCCCACCGCGTCGAACTTGCCGCCGGCCACCAGCATGAGCGCCGGTGTCGTGCCGTCGAGATCAGCAGCCAGGGCCGCCGAGAAATCCGCGAAGCTGCTGAAGTTCTCGACCCTGTGGCTGCGCTGGTGGCCAATGGCGAAGGCCATGTAGCCGCTGGTGACCGGCGCAAGCTTGAGGCCCGCCAGCGTCGCCACGTTGATCACAGGCCCACCCAGCTTGATGGCGCCGCGCAGTTCCCGTGTGAGATCCACCGAGTACCCGGCCATCGGGCTGGCCACCGGCAGGAACGGCGCGGTCTCGCCATCCTCGCCCCAGCCAATGAAGAGCTGGGCCCGGGTATCGGTGAAATCCAGGAAGGTATCCGCCTGGAAGTCCGGTGGCGCCATCCCGAACGGCGTCACGAACCCGAACAGGCGCGTGTACGCATTGAGCCCCAGCGCGGAGACATTCAGCACGCCTGTGTCCACCTCATAGTGGTCGGGGTCGGCATCCATGGCCGGTACCGTACCGGTACCCGTGAAGTCGAAGTGCGACGGATCGCGGCCGTCGATGGTGGAAAGCTTCAGGGTGAGCGCGCCACCCAGATTGGCATCCACGCGTCCAAACAGGTGCGTGTAGTTCAACCGCACCCTGCCAGCCGTGGCATCGATGCTGGCGTGGCCTTCGCCATCGCGGGTCAGGTTGCCGAACACCTCGATGCGCTGGCCGACAGAAATCGCGCCGATGTCCAGCGTGCCCGTGGCCTGGCCGTCGCGGGTCACCAGCGTATTGGGACCCACCGTGACCATGACCGGGCCACGCTCGAAATGATCGTGCTCGGCTTCGTTGTGATCCTCGCGTTCAAACGAGCTACCAGTCACGGTCAGCGTATTGCCCGACCGGGCCAGCACATTGCCGTTGAGATAGTCCTTGCGCAGATCCTGCGCGCTGGTCGCCGCCAGCACGCGCTGCGCGGTGAAGCTGCCATCGCTGGCATCGATGGAGCCGAATGCAATGGTCACCGGATGGTCGGTCAGCGCAGACAGCGTCGTGAGTCCATCGACCCCGGTGGACACCATGCCGTTGATTTCGAAACGGGTGAACGAGGTGGTGTGTACGACCATCTGACCGGAGGATTCCGCATCCTCATGGAAAGGCCGCACCTGGATGGTGTAGGAACTGCCCGGCAGGTCGACACTGTCGAGGCGACCACGCGCACGCACCTGGCGACTCTCGACCGGCAGTACGGTGGCGACGATGAACGGGCTCACCGTGACCTTGTTCGTGGTCAGGTCCACCATGTTCGACGCGGCGAGGTCCAGATCGAATGCCAGATGCGAGACGGCCTTGCGCCTGATCCTGAAGTGGTTGCGGTTGTCGAGCTGGACGGTCAGTTCCACATAGCCCAGCGGGTTGCCATCGGCATCCACCGGCGACACCTGCACACCCATGTCGGTGCCGTTGTCGACCACGATGTCCGCGTTGGTGAAATCCACGCCCAGCGTGGCCGCAACGTATTCGCCCGCAGGCACCTGCGCCGCACTCAGCACTTCGGCCAGGTCCACCAGCTGTGCGAAATCGATGCGCGAGGTCTTCGGCAACGTCTGCACCAGCGTGCCGTTGGCCTTCTTCAACATCAGCGAGGTGACGTCGACGGAGTAGCGCAGGAAGTCGCCTTGCGCATCGGTCATCGTCAGCAATGCCGTGCCGCAATCGCTGCAGGAGGCGGCCTGCGGACCACTCGCACTGCCGCCGCCGCCGCAGGCGGTGATGGCCGCGGCCGCGATGCCCAGCAGCGCCATGCGCCACTGACGGAATTTCAGGAATAGCTTGCCGTGGTTGGTATTGCTCATGGAGGCTCCCCACAAAAAGTTGTCTGTCCCCGCCAGAGAACGCAACTGTGCCCCAGAGGTTGACACGGGAGGGAGTCTCCAAATGGTGACAGCCGCGTAATAACGCGGCTGTCAAACGATCCCGAGCCATCGAGGCGCGCCTCGCGCGCCACCCGCCTACGCTTCCGTATGCTTCGGAATATGCGAGGGAATCAGGAAGAAGCTGACGACCGTGATGAGCGCACAAGCGGCGATGAACCAGAAGAACACATGCTCCCCTGGACGATCGGTCATCGTCAGGTATTGCGCGGCAACAATCGGGCTGAGCCAGGCACCCAGACGCGAGACTGTCTGGGCCATGCCAAGCGCCGAGCCGCGCACTTCGGTCGGATATGAATGCGCTCCCACTGCGTACAGGAAGGCCTGCATTCCGTTGAATGCGACACCGGCCAGGAAACCCAGCGCCACCACCGTGAATGCGGCCGGACTCGTCGCTCCGGTGAGCTGGAGGCCGATCAGCGCCGTGGCCGCCACACCCAGCAGCGCCAGCACCGTGCCCACCCAGCGCGACCCGAACCAGCGGATCAGGAAGGCGCCTCCAATGGAACCAAAGAAGGCGCCAATGGAGAACTGCCCCAGGGCCTGACTGCCCACATCGGCGGCCACGCGATCCTGCGGCAGCAGCACGGCCAGGTTGTTCGTATACATGTACAGCACGAAGCTGTTGAAGGTGAATGCGATCCACAGGAACAGGGTGGCTCGCGCATAGTCGCTGTTCCAGATGGTGCTGAACCATTGCGCCGAGCGCTTGCCGCTCTCCTGCACCACGAAGTTCTCGGTGCCGTCGAAACGCTGGTCGCCGAACAGGCGGTTCAGGGCACGCGCCAGGCGCGCATGCAGATGCGGCCGCTGCGCCATGTATTTCGGCGACTCGGGCAGCAACGCGCCGAACAGGATGAACAGCGCCAGCGGCACCAGTCCGCCCAGCAGGAACATGGTCTGCCAGTCCACATGCTGGATGGCGAAGCGTGCCAGGTAGCCACCAACGGGCACCGAGGAAATGACGAATGCCACCACCACGGCGCGCACCTTCTTCGAGGTCCACTCCGATATCAGCGCTGTGGCCAGCGGCGTGATGCCACCCATGCCGAGACCCGTGACGAAGCGCCAGATCTTGACCTGGTCAATCGTCGCTGCGGCGCTTTCAGGCGTGCCGCCCTTCGCCGCATGCCAGCACAGCACCGAACCGATGGTCAGGAATACCAGGCAGGCGAAATAGGAGCGCTTGCGACCAATGCGGTCGCCCAGCCAGCCCAGGCCGACCGAGCCAATGGCCATGCCGACCAGCGCCCACGCGTTGATGGGCTGGATATCGGCCCTGGTGACGCCCCAGTCGGCGATCATGCGGGGGCCCGCCTGCCCCATCAGGAACAGGTCGTAACCATCGGTGGCCATGATGATCATCATCATGAGTGTGATGCCAAAGGGCGCCCAGAAATACTTCGCGGAGTCGATGACTGCACCGATCTCCACGACCTTCTTGTTGTCGCTCATGCTGGTATGCCCCGCCCCGTCTGTTTTTATGGTCCGCGGACTTTACGCGAAAAAGACATCTGGAACAGCCCTGCCAATGCTCGCATCGGGCCCCTAGGGCACGATCGCCTGGATCTTGGGTGTGGTGCCCGGCGGAAAGGTCGCAGTGGCATTCTCGGCCTTCGCCCCGAATGAGCGCAGCAGCGCCACGGTGTCCGTGTGCTGCTCGGGCACCAGCGCGTTGAACTCCTTGGGGTAGCGGCCCAGCGCATAGTCGATGGGCGACAGCTCGTTGGAATCGATCACGTCTACCTTGGCACCGTCTTCGATGAGCCGGCGCACCAGGCGGTTCCAGCCCATCGCGGCCGCGGCATGCAAGGCCGTGCGATTCGCAGCCGTGATGATCTTGAGGTCCGCATCGGCAATGGACAGCACCGTGCGCGCGTTCACGTTCGCGCCGGCCGCACGCAGCAGGTCGTAGCACGCGAGCGCATCGTCCTCGGAGCGGTACCGACCGCGCGTGGGATCGTTGTTCATGCCCAGGCCCGCCGCTGCCATCAGCGGTGTCACGCCCTGCGAATTGGCCAGGTTGGCGAGCGCGCCATGATCCAGCAACAACTTCACCACCGGCAGGTCGCCGGCCTTGGCGGCACGCAGCAGCGGCGTGGTTCCCCAGACGATCATCGGATCGCGATAGCGGTCGTTGGGAACGTTGCGATAGCGCGGCCGCAATTTGAGCTGCAGATTCGGATTGGCGCCACGCTCCAGCAACATGCGCACGATGTCCGTGCCGGTGGCGAAGTCCATCGACGGCAGTTCGATGCGCCGACCCACGGGCAGCGTGTTCATGTCCACGGCTACGTACAGCGGGCCCTGCCCGTAGATGTCCCACAGGTTCACGTCGGCGCCGGCCTCGATCAGAAACTTGCCGGTGTCCCAGTGGTAGTTGAGCAGCGCCATGATCAGCGCGGTGGCGCCATCCGGATCCGGCAGGTCGATGTCCGCGCCATGCGCGAGCAGCACCTGCAGGCACTCGATGCAGCCTTCGCGCGCCGCGAACAGCAGCGGTGTGAGGCCGCCGCGGTACATGTCCTTGGGGCGGCCCTCTGCGGTGACGCGACGCTGCCAGTCGCGCACGGTGGAGCGCTCGTCCACCTCTGCGCCATTGTTCAACAACAGCTCGATCATCGCGGGCTGGCTCTGTGCCGCGGCCCACATCAGCGCGGTCTGGCCGCCCCATTGCTCGCGCGCGTGAATGTCCGCGCCGGCCTTCAGCAGCAGCTTCGCTGCTTCGACATGACCGGTGCGTGCCACCGCCATCAGCGCGGTCTGGCCCTCGTCGTTGGGAGAATCCACGTCGGCGCCGGCAGCCAGCAGAACGCCCAGCATGGCGGTGTCGCCGCGCACGGCGGCCAGCATCATCGGAGTCGCGCCGAACACGTTGGCGGCGCGCGGGTCGGCACCGGCCTTGATCAGCCGGCGCACCTCGGCGACATTTCCGGCATACACAGCCTCATGCAGCGCCGTGGTCCCGTCGGGATCCACCTGCTGCCCCCACGCGCATGGAAGCGCGAGACAGGCCAGCAGGCAGATCAGCGCATGGCGCACTACTTCGCGGCGGGTGCGGCCGGCAGCGTGGCAGGGTCCCAATGCTCGTCGGCCTTGCCGTCCACGAAGCGCCACATGTCGAACCAGGTGGTGGTGTAGGTTTCGCCCGGCTGACCGCCCGGAAGCGGATAGGAGCGCACGATCGCCGTGGTGACGTAATCGCCGTTGGCAAGCACGGCAACGACCTTGGTCTTCTGCAGCTTGTCTGGGCACGGGCTGACCGGCTGGACCTTACGCACGTTGACGAAGAAATCGATCACGCCCTGCAGGCCGGACTTGGCCATCGGATTGTGCTGGATGTACTTGTCGGTGAGCCAGTTGCCGGCATCCGCCCACTGATTGCATTCCAGCAGTTCCTTCATGATGTGATAGGTCGTCTGCATGTTGCGGTCCAGCTTCGGATCCTTGCTGTGGAACAACGCGTCCGGATCGGCCACACCCACCACCGGGTCGGCCAGGTACTGCGCAGGCGGCCGCGCAGGGGGCGGTGCCTGCGCGGCAGGTGCTGCAGGCGGTGCAGCCTCTTTGGCGCAACCTGCCAGCAGCACCACGGCCGCCAGCGACAAGATCTGTTTGGTCTTCATTGTTCGATCCTCCCGAATCAATACCCAGCCGTGAAATGCTTGTTGATGAATTGCGGCTTTTCGATTTCGTCGAGCATCGCGGCCGCATAGTCCTCGTACGAAATTGCGCTCTTGCCGTTGGCATCCACGATGACGTGGTCCGTGCCGAAACGGTACTTGCCGGTACGCTGTCCGGGACTGAAAGTACCGTTGGGGCTCATGAACGACCACTGCACATCCTTCACTTCGGCCTTCAGCCAGTCGACGGAATCGACCGATGAAGAGACCTCGCCGTTCTTCATGCCGCCGAATCTTTCGATGATGCGCTTGCCATCCGCACCATAGAGGCTGCTGCCACCGCCCACCACCATCAGCCGAGTCTTCTTCGGTCCGGTCTGGGCGCGCAGCGCTGCCACTTCTGCCTTCACCACGCTGAGCGCGAAATCCGGCGTGGGCGCAGGCCGCACGACAATCGAGGAAACCAGCACGTCGGCACCTGCGATGTTCTTCAGCACGTCCTGCTGGTCGAACACGTCGCCGGTGATCACCTTCACACCTTTGGGCGCGCTGTCCGGCTTCGGGCTCTTGTCGACCACCGTCACGTTGTGGCCGCGCGCCACAGCCTCATTGACGATGCGGCTGCCGACATTGCCGCTGCCGCCGTACACGACGATGTTCAGCGGCTTGGCGGCCTTGGTCTGCGCTACAGCAACCGGGCCAGTGGCCAGTGCTGCCAGTGCAAGAGAAATGAGCAACCTGCGGTGCATCGCGTTCCCCCGTATCAGATTTGTGGATCAGGCCGCCTTGGCGAGCCCCAACGCCTTGATGGCGTTCTCCTTCAAGATAAGCGGCTTCACCTCGGGGCGAAAGCCCGCCGACTCGTAATCCTTCATCCAGCGCTCCGGCGTGATGAGCGGATAGTCGGTGCCGAACAGCATCTTGTGCTTCAGCTGCGTGTTCGAATAGTGAACAAGCTGCGGCGGGAAGTACTTCGGCGACCAGCCGGACAGGTCGATATACACATTGGGCTTGTGCAGGCACACCGACAGCGCCTCGTCCTGCCAGGGCCAGGACGGGTGCGCGATGATGATGGTCATGTCCGGAAAGTCTGCCGCGACATCATCCAGGTGCAGCGGGTTCGAGTACTTCAGGCGCAGCCCGCCGCCACCGCGCAGCCCCGAGCCCATGCCCGAATGGCCGCTGTGGAAGATCACCGGCATCTTGGCCTCGGCCATGGCCTCGTACATGGGATAAGCCATGCGATCGTTCGGGAAAAAGCCCTGACAGGTGGGGTGGAACTTGAAGCCGCCCACACCCTCGGCGATCAGGCGCTTGACCTCGCGCAGGCCCATCTTGCCCTTGTGCGGATCCACGCTGCCGAACGCAATCATGATGTCGCTGTTGGCCTTGGCCGCATCCAGCACTTCCTCGTTCGGGATGCGGCGCCGGCCGATCTCGAACTCGGTGTCCACGGTGAACATCACCAGGCCGATCTTCTGGGCCCGGTAGAACTCGACCGTCTCGAGGATGGTGGGCGGGTTGCCCGACTTGAAGTATTTCTTCTTCTGTTCCTCGATCTCCTGGGCGTAGTCGTCATCCGGCTGACGGCAGGAGGTCTCGGCGTGGGTATGGACGTCGATGGCGATCAGGTCTTGGGTTTTCATGGGCGCGGATTCTACCGCGTCTGCAGGTTGCTGATCAGCGCGTCGTCGACGTAGGACTCCGTATCGAGGACCAGGCGCTCCTGGCGCAGCTGGATTTCGTGGATCACGAACATCAGCACGATGCTGACGATCAGCGCCACGAAGGTGGAATTGAAGGCAATTCCCAGGCCCGTGGTGACGGGACTGGTGTCCCCGCGCAGGGCCAGCTGCGCCCCGGCCAGCGCGTTGCCGATGCCCCGCACGGTGCCCACGAAGCCGATCGCCGGGATGGCCCAGACGCAGAAGCGGATCAGCGCCAGCTCGGCATCCAGGCGCGCGGATTCGGATTCGCAGTAATCGTGCACGCTGTCGGCGGCATCCTGCACATTGGCCGTCTCGCCGAAGCGCTTGAGGGCGCGACGCACCGTGCGCACCGGGATCAGCTCGCGCTCCCTGACCGGCAGGTCATCGAGCTTGTGCGCGTACTCGCGCACGTCACCCGGCAGGATGCGATAGCCCGCCGGCACCGAGAGCAGGCCAGCGTCCAGCTGCCGGCGATGCGCGGCCAGCCCGCGGGCCTTGAAGAAAGACAGCGCCAGTGCCCACAGGCCGAGGATGATGGCCACCTCCTGCTCCGGGTCCTTGATGATGGCCACCATCGAGCGCTTGGGCAGGTAGTCCGGATCGGCCTGCTGCAACGCCTGCTGCCGGGCCTCCCAGCCCGCCGAATGGGGCCGCACGTAGAAGGTCCAGGCGATGTGGATCAGGATCGCGACGACCAGCAGCAGGCCGAAGTTCTGGATGCGGTCGCGGGCGTATTGCTCCTTCATGGGGAGCAGATTCTAGGCCAATCCGCGACCAACCCCGTAATAGCTGAACCCGAAGCGCTGCATCAGGTCCGGGTTGTACAGGTTGCGGCCATCGAAGATCACCGGCTGCTTGAGTCTGGCCTTGAGGCGATCGAAGTCGGGGCTGCGGAACTCGCGCCATTCCGTCACGATGGCCAGTGCGTCCGCGCCTTCCAGCGCTGCCTGCGAATCCGGCACCAGTGTCAGGCCAGGTCGCTCGCCCAGCACGCGCCGCGCCTCGTTCATGGCCACCGGATCGAAGGCCTGCACCTTCGCGCCGGCCGCCAGCAATTCGTTGATCACCGT